>Ga0310834_100013_pt1 | contig 665781 bp, 563 predicted proteins | sample SM_ome_2_FD_201314 | JGI IMG/M metagenome (GOLD analysis project Ga0310834, IMG submission 201314) | Sorghum-adapted microbial communities enriched on stacked mutant (SM) sorghum from Joint BioEnergy Institute, Emeryville, California... ... | reverse complement strand
GTACCTCCCGGTCATCCCCACCCACTACGGCAAGACCAACTTCCTGCACGGCTCGAAGGTCGGTGGCGTCGTCCTCGACGTCTACGGCGGCGGGCCGGACTACACGAAGCTGTACGCCAAGCAGTAGAGCGACCTCACGTACGGGAGGGCGGGACACCGCGGTGTCCCGCCCTCCAAGCGTTTCGGGCCCTACGCCGACGATCTCGGTGCGGCACGGAGCCGTAGGTCTATCCGGTGTTCTGGAGGCCAGCCGCGATGCCGTTGACCGTGAGCAGCACCAGGCGCCGAAGCCGGTTCGCCTCGCTCTCCGGCAGGTCCTGGGTCCGCAACGCGCGGAACGCGCGAAGCTGCAGGTAGGACAGTGCGTCGACGTACGGGTTCCGCAGCTGCACGGCGCGGCCGAGGACGCGGCGGTTCTCCAGCAGGCGCTCGTGCCCGGTCACCGCCAGAACCCACCGGGTGGTGCGCGCGTGCTCGTCGAGCACCTTCTCGGTGAGGTCCGGCCGGTCACCGAGCTCCAGGTAGCGTCGCGCGATCCGAGCGTCCGACTTCGCCAGTGACATCTCCACGTTGTCGATCGTCACGGTGAACAACGGCCACTCGGCGTACGCCTGGCGCAGCAGGTCCAGATCACCGACCGCCTCCAGACCGGAGCCAACGCCGTACCAGCCCGCCAGGTTGACCCTCGCCTGCGTCCACGCGAACACCCACGGGATGGCGCGCAGATCCTCCAGCGACGACACCGACAGCCCACGCCGGGCGGGACGGGAGCCGATCGGCAGCTGACCGACCTCCTCCAGCGGCGTCACCTTCGCGAACCATTCGGCGAAGCCCTCGCTGCGAACCAGCCCGTGGTAGGCGCGCCGCGCCGCGTCGTCCATCGTGGCGGCGAGGTCGGCGTACTTCTCTGCGGCATTCGCCGCCCGGGATTCCACGGTGGGCGTCGAGGCGAGCAATGTCGCGGCCGCCACCTGCTCGATGTGCCGCCGCGCGATCAGCGGGTTGCCGTACCGAGCGAAGATCACCTCGCCCTGCTCGGTGAGCTTGAACCGGCCGTTGACCGACCCCGGCGCCTGGGCGAGGACCGCGCGGTTCGCCGGACCGCCACCCCGGCCGAGCGCGCCGCCGCGGCCGTGGAAGAGGGTGAGCCGGATGTCGTGGCGCTTGGCCCAGGCCGCGAGCGCCGCCTGCGCGTCGTACAGCGCCAGCGTCGCGGACAGCGGCCCGGCGTCCTTGGCGGAGTCGGAGTAGCCGAGCATCACCTCGAACCGGCGGCCGGTCTCCTCCAGCCGTCGCTGGATCTGCGGCAGTCTCAGCGCCTCGTCGAGGATGCCGACGGCGGCCTTGAGGTCGTCCTCGGTCTCGAACAGGGGGATGACGTCCAGCGCCAGCGGACGGCCGTCGAGGGCCCGCTCCGCCAGCTCGAAGACGGCCGCCAGGTCGTTGGCGGACTGGGTGAACGACACGACGTACCGTCGGCAGGCGTCCGGGCCGAAGCGCTGCTGAACCTGGGCCATCACCCGGAAGACCGAGAGCACCTCCTCGGTCTCCGGCGAGGTCTCCCCTGAGGCGAGCTCCGCCAGCGCCCGCGCGTGGACCTTGGAGTGCTGGCGGATCTCCAGCTCGGCCAGGTGGAAGCCGAACGTCTCGACCTGCCAGATCAGCTCCTGCAGCTCGCCGTACGCCTGGCGACGGGCCCCGGCAGCAGCCAGGGACGCCTGGACGGCGCGCAGCTCGGCGAGGAACTCCTCGGCCTTGCCGTAGGCGAAGTCGGCGTTCCGCTGCCGGGTCGCCGACAGCTTGCGGGCCGCGAGGAGCAGCACCTGCCGGTGCGGCTCGCCCGGCGAGCGGGTCGCGACCTCCTCGACCACCTCGGGCGCGATGGCCCGGGCGTCGGCCAGCAGCCGGCGCACCTCCGGGCTGGCTGGGGTCGTCTCCTCGTCGACGGTCAACGCCCGTCCCACGCGCTCGCAGACCCGCTCCAGGGCGCGCAGGACGTGGTCGGCCTGGATGGCCATCGCCGTCCGGGTGACCTGCGACGTCACATACGGGTTGCCGTCCCGGTCGCCACCGATCCACGACCCGAGACGGACGAACGCCGGAACCCGTGGCGGCTCGGTCCCCGCGCGCTCTCCCGCCAGCACGTTGTCGAGCTGGCGGTAGGTGCGGGGCAGGACCTGGAAGAGCGTGTCGTCGAAGACCGCCATGGCCGTGCGGACCTCGTCGAGCGGGCTCGGCTTGGTGACCCGGATCTGGGAGGTCCGCCACAGCCGGTCGATCTCCTCCAGCAGCCGGCGGCGGTTCTCGGCCAGGTCGGCGGCGCCCAGCTTGGGGCTGTCCCGCTCGGCGAGCAGGGCGGAGATGCGCTGGATGGCGGAGGCGACCGCCCGTCGACGCGCCTCGGTGGGGTGGGCGGTCAACACCGGACGGAACTCCAGGCGAGAGAGCAGGGTCAACGCGTGCTCCTCGCCGTACTGAGTGGTGATCTGCGCCACGGCGGCGGCCAGCGAGTCGCGCACCGGAGCGTCGCCGGTGTCGTACTCCCGCAGCACCCGGGCCCGATGGTGCTCCTCGGCGAGGTTGGTGAGGTGGAAGTAGCAGGTGAACGCCCGGGCGACCTCCTCGGCCCGGTCCAGGTCCCACGAGGCGACCAGCGCCTCACTGGCCTGGGCGGCTTCCTCGGCGCGGGCCGGGTCGTCGTGGTGAGCGGCGATGGTCAGCTCACGGAGCCGTTCGACGTCGGCGAGCAGCGTCGGGCCACCGTACTCCCGTAGCACCTGACCCAGCAGCTCCCCGAGCAGGCGGACGTCGGCCCGCAGAGGGGCCGGGACCTCGAAGCGCGCGTGCACCCGCGACGGTGAAGTGGTGGGCATGCTGGCAAGGGTAGTCGGGTGGGATCGGAACCCGCCGGGCGCGAGACCGCGCCCGGCGGCCGGTGCCGGGCTTCCGACGCCCGGCACGTGCCCCACGAGCCCGGTCGTACCGGACGGGGCGGGTAGGCTCGCGCCCGCAGCACGAACTGGGAGGAAGCAGATGGAAGCCAGGCAGCCGGACACCGCAACCGGGTCGGGCGCCGAGCACAGCGCATCGTCAGGCGGCCCGCGGAGCACGGATGGCGCGCAGCCGCCGACGCCTCCCACGCCAGACCCAGCCCCGTCCCCGGACATCCACACCACCGCCGGCAAGCTCGCTGACCTCGGACGGCGCCTCCACGAGGCGATCCACGCCGGGTCGGCGCGCATGGTGGAGCGGCAGCACGCCCGAGGCAAGCTCACCGCTCGGGAGCGCATCGACCTGCTGCTGGACGAGGGGTCGTTCGTCGAGCTCGACGAGCTGGCCCGGCACCGGTCGGCCAACTTCGGGCTGGACCGTAACCGGCCACTCGGCGATGGAGTCGTGACCGGCTTCGGCACCGTCAACGGCCGTCAGGTCTGTGTCTTCAGCCAGGACGTCACCGTCTTCGGCGGCAGCCTGGGCGAGGTGTACGGCGAGAAGATCCTCAAGGTCATGGACCTCGCGCTGAAGACCGGGTGCCCGATCATCGGCATCAACGAGGGCAGCGGCGCCCGCATCCAAGAGGGCGTGGTCTCGCTCGGGCTCTACGGCGAGATCTTCCGTCGGAACATCCTCGCCTCCGGTGTGATCCCGCAGATCTCCCTCATCATGGGCACCTGCGCCGGCGGCCACGTGTACTCGCCGGCCCTCACCGACATCACGGTGATGGTCGACCAAACCTCGCACATGTTCATCACCGGCCCCGGCGTGATCAAGACCGTCACCGGCGAGGACGTCTCCTTCGAGGAGCTGGGCGGCGCCCTGACCCACAACACCAAGAGCGGCAACGCCCACTACATGGCCGCTGACGAGCACGACGCGATCGACTGGGTCAAGGCGCTCCTGTCGTACCTGCCGCAGAACAACCTCGAAGAACCGCCCGCGTACGACGTCGAGGCGGACCTGACCATCAACGACAGCGACCGCGAGCTCGACAGCCTGATCCCCGACTCACCCAACCAGCCCTACGACATCCACACGGTCATCGAGCACGTTCTCGACGACGGTGAGTTCTTGGAGATCCAACCGCTGTTCGCGCAGAACATCGTCTGCGGTTTCGGACGCGTCGAGGGGCGCACCGTCGGCGTCGTCGGCAACCAACCCCTCCAGTTCGCCGGCTGCCTCGACATCCACGCCTCGGAGAAGGCCGCGCGGTTCGTCCGCACCTGCGACGCCTTCAACATCCCGATCCTGACCTTCGTCGACGTGCCCGGGTTCCTGCCGGGGACCGACCAGGAGTGGAACGGGATCATCCGGCGTGGCGCGAAGCTCATCTACGCCTACGCCGAGGCCACCGTGCCGCTCGTCACCGTGATCACCCGGAAGGCCTACGGCGGCGCGTACGACGTCATGGGGTCGAAGCACCTCGGCGCGGACATCAACCTGGCCTGGCCTACGGCGCAGATCGCGGTCATGGGCGCGCAAGGCGCCGTGGAGGTGCTGCACCGCCGGGAGATCGCGGCCGCGGAGGACCCCGAGGCGGTGCGCGCGCGACGGATCCAGGAGTACGAGGACACGCTGCTCAACCCCTACATCGCGGCCGAGCGCGGCTACGTCGACGCGGTGATCTACCCGCACGAGACCCGCGTCGAGGTGATCCGTGCGCTGCGCCTGCTCCGTAACAAGCGGGAGACCTTGCCACCGCGCAAGCACGGCAACATCCCGCTGTGACCTCGTGCCAGGAGGCGAACTGATGGCGGTCGACGAACCACGACCCACCGGCCAGCCGCGCCGTGGGGAGCCGCGTCAGCGTGACGCCGGCGTCACGGCGGAGGTCCCGACGTCGCCGGCGGAGGCCGAGAGGGACGCGTTGCTCCGGGTGGTCAAGGGGACGCCGACGCCGGAGGAGTTCGCCGCACTCGTCGCGGTGATCTCCGCGAAGCTCCGCGCGGCGCGAAGCGTCCAGCCCAGCGGCACACGCGGGCCGTCGCCGTGGGCGGTCTACTGGCGCCGCGCGCGGCAACCCCTGCGGCCGGGTCCGAACGCCTGGCGAGCCAGTGCGCTCCCGCGGTAGCCGGCCGCGGTGTCCAACCGCGCCGACACTCTCCGCCCGGTGTGGTGGCGCGCTCCGACGACGGGCTAGGGTCGAAGCCGCAGTTGGTTCTCCTCGCCGAGCGGACCCGCGCGGTGGGGAGAGGTAAGAGGGAACCCGGTGAGAGTCCGGGACTGCCCCGCAGCGGTGAGTGGGAACGACCGCCGTCATACGCACTGGGCGGCATGAGCCTCCTGGGAAGCGACGGCCAGTAGGAACCCGTCGGCCTCCGGTGCCGTGAGCCGGGGCCACGCCAGCCCACGAGTCCGAAGACCTGCCAGCTGCCCGCATGCCAGGAAGGCACGCGGTCCCGACGATGAGTTCGCGAGGGAAGGACTCATGGCTGCTGGACGCACGACCGTGCTCGGCTACCCCCGGATCGGGCAGCGACGAGAGCTCAAGCGCGCCACCGAGGCCTACTGGTCCGGAAAGATCGACGCCACCGCGCTCCTCGACACCGCGGCGAGCCTTCGCCGACAGACCTGGGAGACCCTCCGAGACGCCGGCCTCGACGAGATCCCCTCCAACACGTTCTCGCTCTACGACCAGGTCCTCGACCACGCGGTGCTGGTCGGTGCGGTCCCACCCCGCTTCCGCCAGCTGACCGGCCTCGACCGCTACTTCGCGATGGCGCGCGGCGTCACCGGTGCTCCGCCGCTGGAGATGACCAAGTGGTTCGACACCAACTACCACTACCTCGTTCCGGAGCTGGGCCCGGACACGGTCTTCCGCCTCGACGAGGAGCACGTCAAACCCGTCGAGGAGTACCACGAGGCCGCGGCGCTGGGGCTCGACACCCGGCCGGTGCTCCTCGGTCCCCTCACGTTCCTGCTGCTGGCCAAGCCGGCGCCGGGTGCACCCGAGGGCTTCCGCCCGCTCGACCTGCTCTCGCCGCTGCTGGACGTCTACGCCGACCTGCTGGGTCGGCTCGCCGACGTCGGAGCGAGCTGGGTGCAGCTCGACGAGCCCGCCTTGGCCGCCGACCGCTCCCCGGAGGAGCTGGCCCTGCTCCGGGCCGCGTATGACCGGTTGGGCTCGTCGCCCCGACGCCCCAAGCTCCTGGTCGCGACCTACTTCGGACCGATCCGCGAGGCGCTGGGCGTCCTCGCGGCCACCCCGGTGGACGGTCTGGCGCTCGACCTCGTCGCGGGCGCTGAGGACGCCACGCGGGTGGCGTCGGCCGGCCTGTCGCGCCGCAGGCTCGTCGCCGGCTTGGTGGACGGCCGCAACGTGTGGCGGACGAACCTCCCGCAGGCATTGGCGGTGGCCGCCTCGCTCCTCGGCTCGGTGGACGAGCTCATGGTGGGCACCTCCTGCTCTCTCCAGCACGTCCCGCTCGACGTCTCGCTGGAGACGTCGCTGCCGGAGGAGCTGCGAGGACGGCTGGCCTTCGCCCGCCAGAAGGTCGACGAGGTGGTCCTGCTCGGTCGGGCGCTCCGGGAGGGTCGGGAGCAGATCTCGGACGAGCTCGCGCAGGCCGAAGCGGCCAGGACGCGACGGCCGCCGGGCACCGTCGACGCCCGGGTGCGGGCGCGGCTCGCGGCACTCGGTGACGGGACCCCGCGCGGCGACTACGCGTCCCGGGTGCGGGCGCGGTCCGCGACCAACCCGCTGCCGCTGCTACCCACGACGACGATCGGGTCGTTCCCCCAGACGTCGGAGATCCGCGCTGCCCGGGCCGACCTGCGCCACGGACGGATCGACGAGGCCACCTACAAGGCCCGTATGCGCGCCGAGATCGACAAGGTGATCGCGCTGCAGGAGGACATCGGCCTCGACGTCCTCGTCCACGGCGAGCCCGAGCGCAACGACATGGTGCAGTACTTCGCCGAACGCCTCACCGGCTTCGCGTGCACCGAGTCGGGCTGGGTGCAGTCGTACGGCACCCGCTACGTCCGTCCTCCGATCCTCTACGGCGACGTGGCTCGGCCGGAGCCCATCACCGTCGAGTGGACGACCTATGCCCAGTCCCGCACCACCAAGCCGGTCAAGGGAATGTTGACAGGGCCGGTCACCATGCTGGCGTGGTCGTTCGTCCGGGACGACCAGAGCCTCGCGGAGACGGCACGCCAGGTCGCGCTCGCGCTGCGGGACGAGATCCGTGACCTGGAGGCGGCCGGGATCCGGCACATCCAGGTCGACGAACCGGCGCTGCGGGAGCGGTTGCCGCTGCGCTCGGCCGACCAGCCGGAGTACCTGCGGTGGGCGGTCGGCGCGTTCCGGCTGGCGACCTCGGGTGTCGCCGACACCACCACGATCCACTCGCACATGTGCTACTCCGAGTTCGGCGAGATCGTGGACGCGATCGACGCGCTCGACGCCGACGTGGTGAGCGTCGAGGCGGCACGGTCTCGCATGGAGCTGGTGCACGACCTGGCGCGCACCGGCTACCGGCGCGGTATCGGGCCAGGCGTCTACGACATCCACTCGCCACGCGTCCCGACCGTGGAGGAGATCGAAGACGCGTTGCGGCTGGCCTTGGCAGCGCTCGATCCCGCGCAGCTGTGGGTCAATCCGGACTGTGGCTTGAAGACCCGCCGGTACGAGGAGGTGGTGCCGGCGCTGCGCGCCATGGTGGAGGCGGCCCGCCGGGTCCGAGCCACGCTCCACCCCGCCCCGGCCCCGGCCCGCTGACTCGGCCGGCGGGCGTAGGTCGCAGCGGTGGCCGATGAGCGACCACGCTCACCCGTCGTGGGGCCCTTCGGCAGCGCGAAGGGCCCCACGACAGCTCAGCGGTCGCAGCCGCCCTCGCCATCGGGCCGGATGTGCGGCCGCGCGATGTCCTCGTATCCCTTGTAGGCGTAAGGATCCTCCCCGGCGACCATCACGATGTCGCGGTAGTCCCACTTGGCGACGTGTTGACCTGGCACCGGGCGCCACGGCAGCAGCGACTCCGCGCTCATGTAGTGGTTGACCAGCGCCCGTCGGAAGCCGTGCTTGCCGGTGTTGGGGAGCGACCGGTGCAGCAGGTAGCCGTTGAAGATGATCGCGGCGCCCGCGGGGATCTCCACGGGGACAGCGTCTTCGTCCTTGTAGGGGAAGTTGTAGGCCTCGACCGTGCAGTCGAAGCGCTCGTCGTTGTGCTCCCGGTCGGGGTAGATCACGCCCCTCGCGTGCGAGCCGGGCAGCACCCACAGGCAGCCGTTCTCGACCGTGGCGTCGTCGAGCGCGATCCAGGCGGCGGTGAGCGACCGGTCCCTGGTGGGGATGAAGAACTCGTCCTGGTGCCAGGCCTGGCCGGGCTTGCCCTCCGACTTCATGAAGATCATCGACTGCATCGCCTTGACGTTCGGCCCGATCACCCGGGTCAACGCCTCGACGATCCGTGGCGCGCGCAAGGCCCGCTCCATCACCGGCGACACCTTGTGCGGCATGTGGATGCACAGGTACCGGCGCATCGCCTCCTCGTCCGAGGCGTCGAGATCCACCTGGAAGTCTCCCTCCACGTGGCCGAGCTCGCCCCTGCAGAGCCTGGCGGCCTCGGCGTTGATCTCGGCCACCTCGGCTGACGAGATCGCGTTGGCGAGCACCGCGTAGCCGTCGACGCGGACCTGCTCGACGAACTCGTCTGTCACGTTCTCGTGCAGACGGACCGAGCTCGTGCGTTCTGGCGTGCTGACCGTGGTCATGTCTGACTCCTCGGCTCGTCGACCCCTCTGGGCCAGCATCACCCGCCGCTTCGGGGCAGACCATGCCCCGACGAGTCCATAACCTGTCTGTTCGTGACCTACCGGGTGATCGTTCGCACCGGTCCTGACGTCGCGCACTACCCACCGGGCGCGACTTTCGGGCCACGCACCCTACGCGACTTCGAGTTCGTGTGGCTGCTGCGCGGGAGCGCCCGGTGGTGTGAAGGCGCGACGTCGCTGGACCTGCGACCCGGGACTCTGCTCCTCGCCCGCCCGGGCATGCGGGACCAGTTCTCCTGGGACAGACATCGCGCGTCGGTCCACGCCTACGTCCACTTCAGCCTCGTCGGGGAGCTCCCCGCCTCGATGCGCCAGCCGGACATGTGGCCGCTCACCCGCGAGCTCAGCTCCGCCGATCCGCTGGGCGCGCTGTGCAGGTACGCCCTGTGGTTGGGTCGCCATACCTCGGCGAACGCCGTCGCGCGACGAGCCGACGTCCTGAGCTGGCTGCTCGACCTCTTCCTCCGGGGCCCGCTCCCCAGCGACGACGACGGCGACCTCCCGCCTCACCTGGCGAGACTGGCCGACCGGCTCCGGACATCCTGGCGGTCGGACGGCACGTGCGCGCCTTCGCTCCGCGAGCTTGCCGCGGCGGCGCGGGTCTCACCCGGTCACCTGTGTCGGCTGTTCCGACGCGAGTACGGCATCGGGCCAGTCGCCGCGATCGAGCTCGTCCGACTCGCCCGAGCCGCCACGCTCCTCCAACGAAGCAACCTGACCGTGGCCGCGGTGGCGACGACGTGCGGGTTCGCCAACCCGTTCCACTTCACGCGACGATTCCGTCACGCGTACGGCGTACCACCGCGGGTCTACCGCGCCACCCACGCCGTCGACGACCCCCTGGCACCGCTGGCCCGCGTCGGCCTGCTCCCCCTCGCGCACCGGCTCCTGCTCGAGGACGCGTGACAGAGGGCGTCAGCTGACGCGCGCCACTCATCCCGCTCAGGAGCGGAAGCCGGTGCCGCTCACGACCGCGAGGACGTCGAGTCGCCTCGGTCGGGCCGGGACACCGGCTGCGCGCGCTGGCAGGCGTAGGTCCGCGCCAGCGCGAACGTGCGCTCGGCGAGGTCACGAATGCTGCTGTGGTCGAAGCCGAACAGACCACTGCGCAGGGTGTCGGAGAACGGCGAGGTCCAGTGTCGTGGGATGCCGCCCCGGCCCGCGAACGCACCCGCGACCGAGCCGACCGTTCCGCCATTGGAGTCCGTGTCAAGGCCAGCTTGCACTGTGAGACCGATCGCGTTGGTGTAGTCGTCCTCGGCGTACAGCAGCCCGAAGACACAGGCGACGGCGTTGTTGATGGTGTGCACCCAGTGGTAGTGACCGTAGCGCTCGTCCAGGCGGGCGCGGGCCTCCTCCCACGTCACCTTGCTGTCGTAGACCTCGACCGCCCAGCGCAGCGCCTCGGCGAGTCGGGAACGTGCCGGCACGTGCCGCAGCGACTCCTCCACCGCGTCGCGCAGCGTGGTCGCCGTGAACGCGGCCGCGACGAGAGCCGCCGCCCACATCTCGCCGTAGATGCCGTTGCCCCGGTGGGACAGCACCGCGTCCTGGTAGGCCAGGAGCGCGGCATCCCGCGGCCGTCCCGCGCAGACGTACCCGAACACGTCACCGCGAATCTGCGCGCCGATCCATTCCCGGTAGGGGTTGTCGACGACCGCCGCGCGCTCCGGCTCGACGCCGTTGACGAGGTTGCGGTAGGTGACCCGCTCGGCGGTGTAGGTGAGGTGGTACGGCAGACGCAGCAGCCATTCCTCGGCGACGTCCGCGCAGGTGTAGTCGAAACCTCGGGTCTCCAGCAGGTGAAGGCCGAGCAGGGTGTAGTCCAGGTCGTCGTCACGCGGCGCGGCGACCACCCGGCCCTTGGTCGTCTCGGTCCAGCAGGGGTTGAGCTCGAAGCCCTCGGGCATCGGGTCGAGCCGGCGGATGTAGTCCCTGATCGGGTAGTTCCCGGACAGCTCCAGGTAGTGCCGCAGGCGTTCGGGAGTCCAGAACGCGCCGTTCTCCACCGGCTTTCCAAGGCAGTTGCCCGCGCACCGGCCGAGCCAGGCGGCCTCGATGCGGTCACGTAGCTCCGCGTTGCCGATTGGCCGGGCAGGCGGCGACGCCGGCGGCAGCTCCGCCTCGATCCCCTCCCGATCGGAGGGCTCGACGTAGGGCCAGTCGGGCCGACGGGGAAGCCGTTCCAGCTGGTCCAGGAGGGCTCGTGCGCGTGTGGGCGAGACCTCACGTGGTGGCCGGTCGAGCTGGTCGAGCACCGGTGAGACGTCGTAACCCGCCTCGCGTCGTTGCCGGAGCTCGTCGTCGAGCACCGCCGGAAGGTCGGACGGCTCCATGGTCACAGGTCTCCTCCGAGGTGTGCGTTGCCGGCGTCGCTACTCCCCCGCACGGCGTCGATGACGCGCATGACACCGAGGTGACCATACAGACCCCCACGATAGTGACCTACCGCGACGTCCTTGACACGAAAGGCTTCCGCCAGCTGCGTTCATAGAATGCGCGGGTGCGCGACGCAGTGCGATCCGGCGGGCGCCGACTGGTGCTCGCCTCGGCATCTCCCGCCCGACTGGCCACACTCCGGTCCGCCGGCATCGAGCCGGAGGTCGTCGTCTCCGGGGTCGACGAGAACGACGTGCCCGCCGCCTCGGCCGCCGAGCACGCGCTGGTGCTCGCCCGGCGAAAGGCCCAGGCGGTCGCCGCCACGCTGAGCGGGCCCGCCGCGCTCGTGATCGGCGCCGACTCCGTCCTCGAGCTGGACGGCGTCACGTACGGCAAGCCCGGAACTCCCCACGAGGCGGTCCGCCGTTGGCGGATGATGCGTGGGCGAGCGGGCGTCCTCCACACCGGGCACTGCGTCATCGAGACCGGCTCCGGACACCAGGTGGAGGGCGTCGAGTCGACGGTGGTCCACTTCGCCGACCTCTCCGACGACGAGATCAACGCCTACGTCGCCACCGGCGAGCCCCTCTCCGTCGCGGGTGGGTTCACCATCGACGGCCTCGGCGGCCCGTTCGTCGACAAGGTCGAGGGAGACCACCACAACGTGGTCGGCCTGTCGCTCCCGCTGCTCCGTCGTCTCCTCGCCGACCTCGGCGTCGCGTGGCCCGAGCTGTGGAACCGCTAGGTGACGCGCGGGCGTAGCCGGAGGTTCTGCATCCCGCCGTCGACGGCGAGCTCGACACCGGTCGACGCCCCAGCCGTCGGCGAGGCGAGGTAGACGATCGCCTCCGCCACCTCGCGGGGGGACACGAGCCGCCCCATCGGCTGGCGCGCCTCCAGCGCCTTGCGCTCGGCCTCCGGGTCGTCGGCCCGCTCGAGGAGCCGGCTGACCCACGGCGTGTCCACCGTCCCGGGATTGACGCAGTTGACCCGGATCCCCTCGTGCACGTGGTCAGCCGCCATCGCGAACGTGAGTGCGCGCACCGCGCCCTTGGACGCGCTGTAGAGGGCGCGCTGCGGAAGACCTGCCGTCGCCGCGACCGAGCAGGTGTTGACGATGACGGCGGACGGTGACTGCCGGAGGTGAGGCAGCGCCGCCCGGCTCACCCGCGCGATACCGACGACGTTGACGTCGAGGACCCGATGCCACTCGGCGTCGTCGTTGTCCGCAACGGTGCCTTGCGCGCCGATGCCCGCGTTGTTGACCACGATGTCGAGGCGGCCGAACCGGTCGACGACAGCCTGGACCGCACGGCGCACCGACGCGTCGTCGGTGACGTCACACGGGACACCGACGAGCGGCTCCCGCACCGTGTCCGCTCGCAGGTCCAGGCAGGCGACCTGAGCGCCGCGCTCCGCGAGCAGCGTCGCGGTCGCCAGCCCGATGCCAGACGCGCCACCGGTGACCAGCGCCACCAATCCGTCGAAGTCCCCCATGAGGCGTCGTCCTCCCGCTCAGGCCTGGACCAGACGCTGACGCTGCCGGCCCAGACCGTCGATCTCCAGCTCCATCACGTCGCCGGCCTTCAGGTACGGGAAGCGTCCGGACAACGCCACCCCTTGCGGCGTACCCGTGTTCAGCAGGTCACCCGGGTCGAGCACCATGTACTGCGACAGGTGCCAGATCAGGTAGCCCACGTCGAAGATCATGTCGGCGGTGGTGGAGTCCTGGCGGATCTCGCCGTTCACCCACGACCGCAGACCCAGATCGTCGGGCCGCACCTCGTCGGCCGGCACCAGCCATGGGCCGAGTGGGTTGAACGTCTCGGCGCACTTGCCCTTCGACCACTGGCCGCCGGACTGGTCGAGCTGGAAGGTTCGCTCGGACACGTCGTTGGACACGACGTATCCCGCGACGTGGTCGAGGGCCGCCTCCGGCGAGTCCAGGTAGCGGGCTCGCTTGCCGATCACCACGCCCAGCTCGACCTCCCAGTCCGTACGGGTCGAGCCGCGCGGGATGAGGACGTCGTCGTAGGGGCCCACGACCGTGTTGGGGTGCTTGAAGAAGAGGATCGGCGTCTCCGGCGGTGGGGACCCCGATTCCGCCGCGTGGGCGGCGTAGTTCTGGCCGATGCACAGCACGGCGCCCGGCTGGGCGATCGGGGCACCCACGCGGAGGCCGGACCCGTCGGCAGGATCGTCCACCCGGGGCAGGCCGCCCGCCGCGAGGGCGTCGCGGACCCGCGCGATGCCATCGCTGGCGAGGAAGCGACCGTCGATGTCAGGTGTGATCGACGAGATGTCGTACAGCGTCCCGTCGTCCGCACGGGCGACGGGACGCTCCGCGCCTCGGTCTCCCAAACGCAGTAGCTGCACGTGTCCGCCTCCTGCATCCCGATGGGCATCCGTGGAACGGGTCGGCCACCGAGTGACCGTGCCTGAGCCGGTGAGCCGGACTGCCGGTCTACCCGATCAGATCAGACGGTCCAAGTCGAGTAGCCGTTGCGGACCAGCCACTCGGCGCCGGCCTTGGCCACGTCGAACGGGTCACCGGCCGCCTCGTCCAGCTCGATGACGTGGTAGGCGACGTTCGTCCCGGCCCGGATGGCGGCGGCGTTGTCGACCGAGCCCTCGCCCACCGCCGTCTGCAGCTGTCCACGGACGCCTGGGCCGTCCTTGACGTGCAGCGTGTAGACCCGGTCCGCGTACGACGCGATGACCTTGGCCGGGTCCTGGCCCGCCGTGTGCGCCCAGTAGACGTCCACCTCGAGGAAGACGCGGGGATCGAGGTTGCGGACGAGGACGTCGTAGGCCGGCGTGCCGTCCTCGACCTGCCGCCACTCGAAGTCGTGGTTGTGGTACCCGATGTGGACGCCGCGCGCCTGCGCGCGCTCCGCGGCCGCGTTGAGCTTGTCGGCGAGCAGCTTGGCCTTGTCGGAGCTGGCGAGGACGTCCGGACCCCAGCCGCCACCGACGCCGGCCACCGCACCCGGAGCCGGCGCGATCAGCCGGTCGGTGCCGAGGATCTCCAGCTCGTCGAAGACCGCCTCCGCGTCGTCCCCCTCGGGCACCGATCCGTGCGCGGCGATAACCCGAAGGCCGGCGGCATCGAGCTGGGCGCGGAACTCGCGCGCGTCGGCGAGTCGCTCTGACACGTCGCGCTGGGGGTCCCCGATGCCGAACGCCTCGACCGCCCGGAAACCTTTCTCGGCAGCCCGGGCGAGCGCCGCCGCACGGTCCTCGGCCAGCGCGTTACGTACCGTGTAGAGCTGCAGGGCGAGGGGTGTCGCCATCGTCTCTCCGCTCCATCGTCATGAGCCAGCGATCGGTCTGCACAGTACCGTCGAGGGGTGGCGCTCCCCTCGACCGGGCACGTGCCAATCGCGGCCATCCTGCCGTAGCCGCTCGCGCCGCCTCGCACCGTCCCACGAGCTAAGACGTCGCGTCCGCCGAAGGACATGCAGCGTGTCGAGGAGCGCACCACCTGTGTCCACCGGCCGTCACGGTCGCGCGGAGGAGCGGGCACGCTCGGCGGCGGTCGTCCTGCGAGCGACGCCTCTCGGCAGGCGGCCGCGATGGAGCCGTCCCCACCCGCCCAGGACGCCACCGCTCCCCGGTGAGTACCGCCGCGCGTGCGTGACCGCTCCGGATGACGTGACCGGTTCACATGCGTGGTCACCGGTCGGGTGCCCAGCGAGGCCGGCCGACACCACACGCTCAGACCGGAGGAACACCGTGACGCTTGTCCGGCGTGCGGCGTTCCTTCGTCTGGGCGGCGGCCAGCCGGGCGACTACCTCCGCGCGCAGCCGCTCGGGTTCGACGACCGCGTCGATGACGAGGTCCGAGGCCAGCCGGAGGATGTCGATGTCCCGCTCGTACTCCCGACGCAGCTTCGCGACGTAGGCGGCTCGCTCCTCGGGATCGGCGATCTGGGCGATCCGGTTGTAGTAGACGGCGTTGACCGCCGCCTCGGGTCCCATGACGGCGATCTTCGCGGTCGGCAGAGCGATACAGGAGTCAGGTGAGAAGCCGGGACCACACATGGCGTAGAGCCCAGCACCGTAGGCCTTGCGCACGATCACCGAGACCGTCGGCACCGTGGCCTCCGCGACCGCCGTGATCATCTTCGCGCCGGCGCGGATGATCCCCTGCCGCTCCACCTCGCTCCCGATCATGAAACCCGGCACGTCGGCGAGGTAGAGCAGCGGCACGTTGAACGCGTCGCACAGCCAGATGAACCTGGCCGCCTTGTCGGCACTGTCGACGAAGAGCACGCCACCCTTGACCGCCGGGTTGTTCGCGACGACGCCGACCACCTGGCCTTCGAGGCAGCCGAAACCCACGATGAGCTCCGGCGCGTACAACGGCTTGATCTCGAAGAAGGTCTCGGCGTCGAGCAGCGCGTCGAGCACCTGGTGCATGTCGTACCCGGCGTTCTCCTGCTCGGGCACCAGGTCAGCGGTGAACTCGCGCGCCGGCGGTCTGGGGTCGAACGACGGGGGACGCTCGCGCCAGGTCGACGGCACATAGGAGAAGTACGCCTTCGCCAGCTCGATCGCCTCGGCGTCGTCGGCGGCCAACAAGTCACCGCACCCGGAGACGGTCACGTGCATGCGCGCGCCGCCCATCTCCTCCAGCGACACCTTCTCGCCCACCACCATCTCCGCCATCCGCGGCGACCCGAGGTACATCGACGCGTTGCCGTCGACCATGATCACGATGTCGCAGAACGACGGAATGTACGCGCCACCCGCCGCCGACGGCCCGAACAGACAGCACACCTGCGCCACCTTGCCCGAGAGCGCCACCTGGTTGGCGAAGATGCGGCCGGCACCACGACGACCGGGGAACAGCTCCACCTGGTCGGTGATCCGCGCGCCCGCCGAGTCGATGAACCAGAAGATCGGCAGCTCGTCACGGAGCGCGATCTCGGTGATCCGGATGATCTTCTCCACGGTGCGCGCGCCCCACGAGCCCGCCTTGACCGTCGGGTCGTTGGCCACGACCAGGACCGGTCGGCCGTCGACCAGCGCGCGTCCGGTCACCACCCCGTCCGCGGGCAGCCCCTCGGCGAGGGCGTTGGCGAGCTGACCGTCCTCGACGAAGGTTCCCGGGTCGACGAGCAAGTCGATACGGTCGCGCACGTAGAGCTTGTTCTGGCTCGCCAGCCTCGCGGCACCCCGCTCCGTCGGGCGCAGCGTCGCCTCGCGCGCGGCGGAGACCGCCCGGACGACGTCGCGCGCCTGGCCCACGTCGTGCTCGACGCGAGCGCTCCGGCTCACCGGATCGCCTACCGACTCGGCCACCATCGCGCCACCTTCCTCCGCTCTCCGCGCGGGCTCTCCGACGTCGTCCGCGTCCCGCCTCGGGGCGCGCCGGGCGGGATCTACTCGACCGGCAGACCCAGGCCGCGGGCGATGAGCACGCGCTGGATCTCGCTCGTCCCCTCGCCGATCTCGAGGATCTTGGCGTCCCGATAGAAGCGGGCGACCGGGTTCTCCTCGATGAAGCCGTACCCGCCGTACACCTGGGTGGCGATGCGGGTCGCCGTCACCGCGGCCTCGCTCGCGAACAGCTTGGCCATCGCCGCCGCCTGTCTGATCTCCGACCGCGGTCGACCCGCGTCCTTGGCGGCGGCGGCCTGGTAGGTGAGCAAACGGGCCGCCTTCACCGCCACCGCGAGGTCGGCGAGCTGGAAGGCGATGCCCTGCTTGGCGCCGATCGGCTTGCCGAAAGCCGTCCGGGTTCGGGCGTGCTCCGTCGCTGCGTCAAGACATGCTTGCGCTAGACCGACCGACAGCGCGGCGAGGGCGATCCTGCCCTCGTCGAGGGCGCACAGGAACTGCTTGAACCCAGCTCCTCGCTCCCCGAGCAGGTGATCCGCCGGCACTCGGCAGTTGTCGAACGTCAACGGATGTGTGTCGGAGGCGTGCCAGCCGAGCTTGTCGTAGGCGGGTTCGACGATGAAGCCAGGCGTTCCGGAAGGGACGATGATCGCTGAGATCTCCGGGCGCCCGTCCGGAGTCTCGCCGGTGCGCGCGGTGATGGTGACGAGCGACGTGATCGGCGTTCCGGAGTTGGTGATGAACTGTTTGGAGCCGTTGATCACCCAGGTATCGCCGTCGAGGACGGCTCGGGTGCGGGTGGCCGCAGCGTCGGATCCCGCCTCCGCCTCGGTGAGCCCGAAGCCGGCGAGCGCCTCCCCCGCCGCCAACGCGGGCAGCCAGCGGCTCTTCTGGTCCGGCGTCCCCCACGCCATGATCGGGCCGATACCGAGACCCACCGCCGCTTCGAGGGTGATGCCCAAGGACTGGTCCACGCGGCCGATCTCCTCGATCGCGACGCAGAGGCTCACGAAGTCACCGCCCGAGCCGCCGTACTCTTCCGGGACGGTGATCCCGAACAGCCCGAGCTTGCCCATGGCGCGCACCGTCTCGACCGGGAAGTGGCGACGCGCGTCCCAGTCGGCCGCGAACGGCGCGATCTCGGCTTGGGCGAAGTCACGCACCACCTGGCGGAACGCCTCATGCTCTGGGGAAAGCTCGAACGCCATCGGAGCCTCCGCCGCTCTGGCCACGCCGGCCTGTTTACGCTTACGTAAACGTAAGCACCACTCGTCGAGCGGCGCAAGGAATCCCGAATGACGACAGCCTCCCGCCAAGCCCAACGGACCTGGACGATCAGCGAGCTCGCCCAGGAGTACGCGGTGAGCCTGCGCACCATTCGCTTCTACGAGGACCAAGGGCTGCTCTCCCCCGAGCGGCGAGGCAACCAACGCGTCTTCCACGCCCGTGACCGGGTCCGGTTGGGGCTGATCCTGCGAGGCAAACGGCTGGGCTTCTCCCTCCGGGAGATCGCGCACATCCTCGACATGTACGACGCCGAACCCGGCGAGGTCGGGCAACTGCGCTACCTGCTGGACCAGATCGCGGTCCGCCGTGCCGAGCTGGAGCAACGTCGTCGGGATATCGAGGCCACCCTCGCCGAGCTCGACGAGGTCGAACGCCGGTGCCGCGCCGACCTGCGGCGCCTGGAGCGACAGGACCGCTCGGGACGACGGAAGCGCTCGACGGACAGCGCAGGACGACAGGGCCGCTCGGCGCGCCGACGGGGCTGACCGCCAAGCCGGACCCGAGCTGTTGGGCGTCCGGATCCTGTCGCGACCTGGGCAAAGCGGGAGAAAATGTGGCAAGCTCCACGGCGCCCCTTCGTGATCATCGGATGCGCCGTGGCGCCCTCCGGCGACCGCTGGCGCGAGACATGGAGGACGATGCCGACCCGGTCGCGCGCTCTCCACACCTTCCTTCGCACCGTGGCCCTCCCCGCCCTCCTCATGGCCACCATCACCGCCGGTCCCAGTGCCGCCGCCCACGCGAAGGGCAACCACGCGGATGGGGCTCACGTGAATGCACCATGGTCGGACGTCACGCCGTCGAACCCACCGAACCGCACACGGTCGAACCTGTCGCCGACCACCGCCGCACCGACCACGGAATCCATCGCGACCTCGGTGACCACCGATGACGGCACGGGCCCGGCCGACATGAACGCCGGCACGGACGACTCTGCTCACGGCAAGTTGCTGCTGCTCTTCGACTCCTCCGGGTCGATGGAGGAGCCGGACGACGACGGCGGCACGAAGATCGAGGCAGCTCGTCAGGCGTTTCGTGACCTCATTCCCCGCCTGCCCGACGACGCGCTCGTGGGACTGCGCGTGTACGGGGCGACGGTCTACGACCCGTCCGATCCGCGCGCCTGCACCGACACCCAGCTCGTCGTGCCGGTCGGGCGCGTCGACCGACCCGCGCTCACGCAAGCGCTGGCGAGCTTCCGCCCCTACGGCGAGACCCCGATCGCCTACTCCCTCCGACAAGCGGCGAAGGACCTCGGGACCAGCGGCCGGCGCACCATCCTGCTCGTGTCCGACGGCGAGGAGACCTGCGACCCTGACCCGTGCGCGACGGCGCGGGAGATCACCGGCCTCGGCATCGAGGTGAAGATCGACGTCGTGGGCTACCGCGTCGACCCCGAAGCCAGGAAGCAGCTGCGCTGCATCGCCGACGCCGGAAGCGGCACGTTCTACGAGGCCGATGACGCGAACGACCTCGCGGTCAGCCTGCACCGACTGTCGGTCCGAGCATTCCGGCCGTTCCGGGTGGCCGGGCGACCGGTCTCCGGGACATCCACCGTCGACTCGGCGCCGGTCCTGCGGGCGGGACAGTACGTCGACACCGCACCGCGTCAGGGCGAGACGCGCTACTACCGGCTCCGCCGCTCCATGGACAGCTCGACCCTGTACATCGGAGCCAGCGCGCGACCGGCTCCGAGTCAGGCGATCGCCGCCATCCACCTCGATCTCCGGACACCCGACGGCGACGGCTGCGGGTACGGGCTCGGCACCGGCGTCAGCTACGCGCGCACCAACCCGGTGGTCACCGCGTCCGTCTCCAGCTGGGACCCCTTCACCGCGCACCATCGGGACTGCCAGCGGGGACGGGAGCTGGTCCTCGCACTACGGCAATCGGGAAGCACGGCGCAGCGGACCACGCCAGCCGGCGGAGCGGCTCCCAGTCCACACTCGACGGCGTACCGATCGAGATCGTCATCCTCGAGGAGCCACCCGTCGCCTCGCGCGACGACCTTCCCCCGCCGGCGCCGATCCGTCCCCCCTGGCGCGGTCCGACCGGCGAGGCGGCCACCGAGGTGACGCCAGGCGCGTCGTTCTCCGACGCGCCCCTGGTGGGCCCCGGCCGGTACCGCACCTCGCTGTTCCCCGGCGAGGTGCAGTTCGTCCGCGTGCGCCTGGACTGGGGACAGCGGCTGGAGGCCGAGGTCCGCGTCCCACGACCGCCGGCGAAGGTGGCGGGACTCCTCGACGCCCCGCACCTCCTGGACCTCACGCTGATCGGGCCGACCCGCGGGGAGGCGGTCGCGACGCTCAGCGAGGTGGCCGGACAGGACCACGTGCTGCTCAGCCCCACCACGAGCTCGCACGCCCGCGCCACGACCGTCGAGGTCCGCTACGCCAATCGCGACGCCGGCGGCGCGCCACAGACGAGCACGGTGATACCGGGCGACTACGTGGTGGCGGTCGGCTTGGGTGACGACCGCGACGGGGAGACCTACCTGCTGCCGATCGAGATCCTCATCGGGATCGAGGGACGCGGAGGAGACGGCGCCCCTCCGTACGTCGACGACCTCGGGATCCTCGTACCGGGCCCGGACGGGGCGGCCACGACCTTCCGCCCCCATTCCACCGGCGATCCCACGGGGAGTGACGACGAGACCAGCGGCAGCGATAGTGGAGCTGGCCCACGTGGGAACGTACTCGACGGCGATCCGCTCGTGAACCAACGGACCGGGGCGCCACGGGGACAGCTCTCCGGGCCGCGCGCCGTGCTGGTCGGCGTCCTCAGCGCTGTCGTCGCGGTCCTGTTCGCCGCGACCGGTGTCTCGTCCTGGCGCCGCCGGCGCGTCAACCGTCGCGACGCCGAGCTGACGAGCTCTTGACGGTGTGCCATCGCCGGAGGGGTGCTCGCCCCGCATTCGGCGCACCGGCGAGCCCGGGGTTCTAGACTCCGGGAAGCCACGCCACCAGACCGTGGAGGTGCAAGCAGGGTGTCGACCATCGCGAAGGTGCTCATCGCCAACCGCGGAGAGATCGCCGTCCGGATCGCGCGCGCGTGCCGGGACGCCGGTCTGGCCAGCGTGGCGGTCTACGCGGACGTCGACCGCGACGCCCTGCATGTGCGGGTCGCCGACGAGGCTTACGCCCTCGGCGGCACCACCCCAGCCGAGACATACCTCGCGATCGACAAGCTGCTCGACGTCGCACGGCGCTCGGGCGCAGACGCCGTCCACCCCGGCTATGGCTTCCTCGCCGAGAACGCCGAGTTCGCCCGCGCGGTGACGCAGGCCGGCCTGACCTGGATCGGTCCGCCTCCGGAGGCGATCGACGCGCTCGGCGACAAGGTGCGCGCCCGCTCCATCGCGGCGAAGGTGGGCGCCCCCCTCGTCCCCGGGACGACCGAGCCTGTTGCCGACGCCGACGCGGTGGTGGCCTTCGCCCGCGAGCACGGTCTCCCCGTTGCCATCAAGGCCGCGTACGGCGGCGGTGGCCGAGGTCTCAAGGTCGCCCGAACGCTGGAGGAGATCCCGGAGCTGTTCGAGTCCGCGGTCCGGGAGGCGGTCACGGCGTTCGGGCGCGGCGAGTGCTTCGTCGAGCGTTACCTGGACCGACCTCGGCACGTCGAGACCCAGTGCCTGGCCGACCGGCACGGGAACGTCGTGGTGGTCTCCACCCGAGATTGCTCCCTGCAACGTCGGCACCAGAAGCTGGTCGAGGAGGCCCCGGCGCCGTTCCTCACCGACGAGCAAGTGCGCACCCTCACCCAGGCGAGCCAGGCGATCCTCGCCGAGGCGGGCTACGTCGGAGCCGGCACCTGTGAGTTCTTGGTCGGGCAGGACGGCACGATCAGCTTCCTGGAGGTCAACACACGCCTGCAGGTCGAGCATCCGGTGACCGAGGAAGTCACCGGCTTGGACCTGGTGCGGGAGCAGTTCCGGATCGCGGCTGGTGAACCGCTCGGCTACGACGCGCCGCCGGTCCGCGGGCACTCGATCGAGTTCCGGATCAACGCCGAGGACCCCGGCCGGGGCTTCCTCCCGGCGCCCGGCAAGCTCGTCCGCTGGCGGCCGCCGACCGGTCCAGGCGTGCGGCTCGACAGCGGATACGAGGAGGGCGAGACGGTCCCCGGCGTCTTCGACTCGCTCATCGCCAAGCTCATCGTCACGGGGGCCGACCGCGCGCAGGCGCTGCAGCGGGCCCGTCGGGCGCTCGAGGAGTTCGAGATCGAGGGCATGCCGACCGTCCTCCCCTTCCACCGGGCGGTGCTGCAAGACCCCGCGTTCACCGCCCCGGAGGGTCGACTCGACGTGCACACGCGCTGGATCGAGACCGAGTTCGACCAGACGATCCCGCCCTACGAGGGAGCCGTCGAGGCGGCCGAGCCGCAGGAGCGGGAGAAGGTCACCGTCGAAGTCGACGGCAAGCGGCTGGAGGTCGTTCTCCCGGCCGGTCTCGGTCTCGCCGGCGGCTCGCGGAACCCTGGCGGTGGGCGGAAACCGCCCCGACGCTCCAACCCCACCAAGGCCGTGCCCACCGCGTCGGGTGACGCGCTCACCGCGCCCATGCAGGGCACGCTCGTCAAGGTCGCGGTCGAGGAGGGGCAGACCGTCGAAGCCGGCGACCTCGTGGTGGTCCTCGAGGCGATGAAGATGGAGCAGCCCGTCAACGCGCACAAGGCGGGGAAGATCACGTCGCTGTCGGCCGCCGTGGGCTCCACCGTCTCCGCCGGCGCCGTGATCTGCGAGATCAAGGACTGACGGCTCGGTCGCGGAGAGCTGGCGCTCAAAACGCCGTGCGGGCCAGCCAGCGCTCCAGCAGCGTCACGTCGCCCGAGACCTCGACACCAGGGCTGGTCGGTGGCAGGCGCCGCATGATGACGAGCAACAGGTCCGCCGCCGGCGCTCGTACTGTCACGTCGGCGACGTCGCCGACCGGCTCGAGGTGCGCGCCATCCGGAGCGATGCGGATCCGCGCGCCGCGACCTTCCAGACCGACGTCGGCGGTCTCGAATGCCAGCGTCGCTCCCTCGCTGAGCATGGCGAGTGCGTCGGCGACCGGACCGCTGCGCGGGGTGGTGAGCAGCCCCAACCAGTCGAGGATGCCGTCGAGGGCGACGTCGGCGGCGACGAGGAACGGGCATCCCACGGTGAGAGCCGCGTCGGCGCGGTGGATCACCGTCTCGTGCAGGATCCGGCGCGTCCAGAACCCCGCCCGCTTCTCATGCGTCCAGCTCCAGACCGGTGTGTTCGGGCCCACCGCCGCCACAGCGTCGACGAGCGCGCGGGCGCCTTCGACGAGCCAGGCGGCGCGCTCGGCGCCGGCCTCCGGCGGCAGAAGATTGTCGACCGTCTCGAACGGCACGAACGCCATGGAGCGCTGGGCCACGATCGTCGCCGCCCAGCGGTGACTTCGACCGACGTGCGCGACCAGCTCCGCCAAGGACCAGTCCGGACAGGTGACCACCCGTTGTGCGGGATCCGCGTCACGGATCAAGGCGCCGAGGCTCGCGGTCTCCGCACGGAGCTCGGCGGCGTACCGCTCCTGGCCCAACCGGTGATCGTCGCCCCACGGCCAGTCACCCCCCGGCTGCGCCTCCTCCGGCTGCCCGGCGGTCGGCCGGCACGGGTCGTCCGACCGGCTCTGGCCGTTCGCCTCGGACGGATCGTCCAGCCGATGCCATGGGTCCACCGGGGAATTCCCAGCGGATCCAGGCGACGGTCGAGCCGACTCCCGCATGCCCTCACGGTAGTAGCGCCTCGGGCACAGCACCGCCGATTGGGTGCAGATCGCGCCAATCCTGTCACGTAGAGCGACGACCCGCCGCGAGCGGCAGTCGACGGCGACCCCACCCGGCCCGACATCGACCGGCCGCAGGCGACAACCGGTTCGACAGTGCGATCGGTGGCCGGCCCTGGGTCCCCCGGGTCCACCAGCGTCCGCGGTGAGCGCGGTGGGAACATGCCGAGGTTGTCGGACGTCCCCTTAGACTGAGGAGGTCAGCTGAGGGAGGCCGGCGTGTCCATCGTGCTACTCGTCCTCATCGCCACGGTCGTGGTGGTCGCGGTCGTCGCCCAGCAGCGTGCTCAGACCCGACGTCGGCAGCTGGAAGCAGCTGAGCTGGAGAAGGTGAAGGCCTTCGCAGCCGAGGACGTCACCAAGTTCGGGGAGGAGCTGCAGCGCCTCGACGTCGACGTCGCCGGCCGTGAACTCGACGAGGCCACGCGGCAGGATTACGAGCGCGCGCTCGACGAGTACGACAGCGCCAAGAAGGCCATCGACACCGCCCAGCGCCCCGAGGACATCAAGCAGATCGCCTCCATCCTCGAGGACGGTCGCTACGCCGTGGCGTGTGTCCGGGCGCGAATCAACGGCCAGCCCTTGCCGCAACGGCGCCCACCGTGCTTCTTCAACCCTCAGCATGGCCCCTCCACCGAGGATGTCGAGTGGGCTCCGCCGGGCGGCGCCTACCGCCGTGTGCCGGTCTGCCCGGCCGACGCCGAGCGGGTTCGTGCCGGCGCCGAGCCCGACATCCGCAAGGTCACCACGGTCGACGGCGAACGCGTGCCCTACTGGCAGGGCGGGCCCGCCTACGCGCCGTGGATGCAGGGCTACTTCGCCGGCTACGCCACGTCCGCGTTGCTCCCGGCGTTCCTCATGACCTCGATGATGGGCGGCGCGTGGGGCGGCTACGGCGACGGTGGATACGCCGACGCCGACGCGGGTGACGCCGGTGGAGACGTCGACGCCGGCGGTGACCTCGGTGGTGACGACTTCGGCGGCGGAGACTTCGGCGGTGACTTCGGCGGCGGTGACTTCGGCTTCTAAGACGCCGCTCGCCCACCTCAGGCAACCGTCGGGAGTTGGTGCGTTTCGTCGCTTCCCATAGGGCGAAGGACCCCTTCCTCAGTGGTCTTTCGCGGGCAGGGACGGCAGCCGTACCGCGATTGAATCGGGCTGAGGGATTGAATCCCTTCCACTGATGGGAGGTAGCCCGAATGTCGACGGAAAAGCTCCGTCTCGAGGAGCACCCAGACATCGCCGAACTCAAAGGCCGATATGAACGAATCGGAGAGCGTCCGGCTGTTCAGATGGCCGCCGGCCTCACGCTCATCACCGGCCTGTTCGTGGCGTTGTCGCCGTGGATCGTCGGCTTCGCCGCCGATCAGCCATCCCTCGCGATCAACAACCTGGTGGTCGGCTTGGCCGCCGCCTGCCTCGCCCTTGGATACGCCTCGACCTTCCGCTCGACCCACGGGTTGAGCTGGGTGGTTCCCATCCTGGGCGTCTGGACGATCATCTCGCCGTGGCTCGTCGCCGGGACGATGGAGACAACGCGCAGCATCGTGACCAACGTGGTCGCTGGCGCGGTGATGACACTGCTCGGACTGGCGGTGCTCGGCAACGTGGCGCGCCGAGGCTAAGGAGAAAAGACGGGGTCAGCGCCGAAGTGGGGCCGGACCTACGCGGCGAGTAGGTGCGGCCCCGCACATGTTTGGCCCGGTGCCCGGGACAACTGTCGTCAAGGTGCGCACGGCCGCCTTCACAGGGCTGGCACGCTCATTGGCGCCGGTGGAGCTGCCTGGCCGCCTCCGCGATCGAACCGGACAGCGACGGGTACACGGTGAACGCGTGCGCCACCTGGTCGACCGTCAGCTGCCCCGAGACCGCGAGCGAGACGGGGTAGATGAGCTCGCTAGCCCTGGGCGCCACCACGACGCCGCCGACGACGATGCCGGTTCCCGGACGACAGAAGAGCTTGACGAAGCCTTCGTGGATCCCTTGCATCTTCGCGCGCGCGTTGCGCGGCAAGGGCAGCTTGACGCCCACGGCCTGGACGCGACCGCTGTCGACGTCAGCCTGAGACCAGCCGACGGTGGCGATCTCCGGCGAGGTGAAGACAGTCGCCGCTACTTCCTCGAGATTCAGCGGCTGCACGGCGTCGCCCAGCGCGTGCCACATGGCGATGCGTCCTTGCATGGCCGCGACGGACGCGAGCATGAGGACGCCGGTGCAGTCCCCTGCGGCGTAGACGCCACGGGCGCTGGTCCGGGAGACCCGGTCGACCTCCACGAAGCCGCGCTCGTCCACTGCCACACCCGCCTTCTCCAGCCCGATGTCGGCGGTGTTCGGCACCGAGCCGACCGCGAGCAGACAGTGAGAGCCTTCGACCACTCGACCGTCGGTGAGCGTCACGACCACACCGTCCCCCCGCCGCTCGACCCGCTCGGCGCGAGAACGGGACAGCACGGTCATCCCACGACGGGTGAAGACGTCCTCGATGACGCTGGCGGCGTCGGCGTCCTCGGTGGGGAGCACGCGGTCACGGCTCGACACCAGCACGACGTCGACACCGAGCGCGTTGTAGGCGCCGGCGAACTCCGCGCCGGTCACCCCAGACCCGACGACGACGAGACGCTGGGGAAGCTCGTCGAGGTCCCAGACCTGCTCCCAGGTGAGGATGCGCTCCCCGTCCGGCTGCGCGTGGGGCAACACACGGGGATGTGCCCCGGTCGCGATCAGGATCACGTCCGCGGGAAGGACCTCGGTTCCGCCGTCGGTCAGCGTCGCGACGACCTGGTCCGGTCCCTCCAGCCGGCCGGTCCCCCGCAGGATCCGGATGCCTTCCCGCTGGAGCTGACGCTCGATGTCCTCGGACTGCGCCCGAGCGAGAGCTTTGACCCGGGCGTTGACCTTCGCGATATCGACCGTCACGCCGCCCAAGCTCGGCGCGGCGCGGCCGATCCGGAGGCCGAGCTCGCCGGAGTCCCGGACTTGGGTCATCACCTCGGACGTGGCGACCAAGGTTTTGCTCGGCACACAGTCGGTGAGGACCGCTGACCCGCCGAGGCCATCACGGTCGATGACACAGACCTCGGCGCCGAGCTGGGCGGCGACGAGCGCTGCCTCGTAGCCTCCGGGCCCGCCACCCACGATCACGACTCGGGTCACGCTGCTCAATTCTCCCTCATCACCTGTGGTTCGCTCCCCACGGGGACCGGCAGGACGTTACTCTCGGGAGCCGTGACCCTGTACGCCGCATACGCGGCCAACCTGGATCCTCGGGAGATGGCGAGCCGATGCCCGCACTCGCCGCTCCGCGGTACGGGCTGGCTGGTGGGCTGGCGTCTCACCTTCGGCGGCGAGGAGTTCGGCTGGAACGGCGCTTTGGCCACCGTCGTCGAGGACGAGAAGGAGCAGGTCTTCGTCTCCCTCTACGACGTCGCCCCAGCCGACGAGCCCCTCCTCGACCAGTGGGAAGGGGCCGACATCGGGCTGTACCGCAAGATCCACGTGCGAGTCCAGACTCTGGATGGCGGCGTCACCGCGATCACCTATGTCCTCGACGCCTACGAAGGCGGCCTGCCGTCGGCGCGCTACCTCGGCATGCTGGCCGACGCGGCCGAGGCGGCCGGGGCCCCCGACGACTACACCGAAGGGTTGCGCCAGCGCCCCTGCCGCAGCACTGGCTTTCCCTGAGGTCAGCGAGTGGCCCGCGGCGGACAGGACGCGACGACCGAGGCGGTTGTGAGCCCGAGATGCCGGCACCACGGCGGGGTAACCGAGCGGATCCGCCACCCGGTGGCTAGGGTCCTGATGTGACCGATGAGCCTGTCGCAACCGAAGAGCCCGCAGCACGAGACGAGGTTCGCAGAGCCGAGGCGCTGGCCGCTCAGGCGGCCGAGCAGCTCGCCGACTTCACCGGCGTTCCCCGGCACGACGTCGCGGTCGTCCTCGGCTCAGGCTGGGGGCGCGCCGCCGATCTTCTCGGCACCAGTCTCAGCGAGCTCCCCATGACCGACCTGCCCGGATTCGCCAAGCCCTCCGTCGAGGGACACGTCGGGCGGATCCGGAGCGTGTCGATCGACGGCCGGCGAGTGTTGGTCTTCCTGGGGCGTACCCACCTGTATGAGGGGCATGGGGTGACCGCCGTCGCCCATGGCGTCCGGACCGCTACCGCCGCAGGATGTCGGGTGGTGATCCTCACGAACGGCTGCGGAGGCTTGCGCACCGACTGGGCGCCCGGGACGCCGGTCCTGATCAGCGACCACATCAACCTCACCGGTCGTTCCCCGCTCGTGGGTCCGCGCTTCGTGGACCTCACCGACCTCTACAGCCGCCGGCTGCGGGACCTGTGCCGCTCGATCGACCCGAGCCTGGAGGAGGGCGTCTACGCCCAGCTACCCGGACCGCACTACGAGACCCCGGCGGAGATCCGCTTCCTCCGCGCGATCGGCGCCGACCTGGTGGGGATGTCGACCGCTCTCGAGGCGATCGCCGCGCGCGAGCGTGGCGCGGAGGTGCTCGGCGTGTCGCTCGTCACCAACCTCGCCGCAGGGCTCAGCGACTCCTCCATCAGCCACGAGGAGGTGCTCGAGGCCGGCCGAGCCGCCGGCGAGCGCATGGGACGGCTGCTCGCCCAGGTCATCGCCCGTCTGTGAGGCTTCGGCGCGCCCGCGGCTGATTCGGCGCGCGGACGGATCCGTCGGCGGCCCAGCGCGGGACGCGCGCCCAACACCAGGCGCGCGGGACATACCGTCCTGGACGCCGCCACGGTGGTCACCCCTCGCTCGCGACGGTCGCTCGTCGCTACGGTTGCCCCTCGACAGGTGCCTTTGCTGGCTCCTCTCGATCGGTGCCTCGTGGCTGGGATGGACGCGTGGAGAGCGTGTCTCGTGCGTGGTGAGGAGGGGACGTGAGCGACCCCACGGCATTGGTCGACCAGGCACGTGCCTGGCTCGCGGACGATCCCGACCCGCGGACGCGGGCGGAGCTCAGCGACCTCCTCACCGCCGTCGAGTCCGGTGACGAGCGCGCACGTGCCCTCCTCGCCGACCAGTTCGCTGGGACGCTGCAGTTCGGGACCGCTGGTCTGCGTGGACCGCTGGGGCCTGGCCCCAACCGGATGAACCGCGTCGTGGTGGCGCGAGCCGCCGCTGGGTTGGCGAGCTACCTGCTCGCGCACGGTCACCGTGGCGCTCCCGTCGTGGTGGGCTACGACGCGCGCTACAACTCCGACGTCTTCGCCACCGACACGGTCGCCGTCCTCGCCGGTGCGGGACTGCGCCCGCTCTTGCTGCCCCGGCCCCTGCCCACGCCCGTGCTGGCGTTCGCGATTCGTCGCCTGAACTGCGCCGCCGGGGTCATGGTGACGGCGTCCCACAACCCGCGGCAGGACAACGGGTACAAGGTCTACCTCGGCGACGGCTCGCAGATCGTGCCGCCCGTCGACGCCGAGATCGCCGCGGCCATGTCCGAGGTCAGCTCGGTCGCGCGGATTCCGCGCGGAGACAGCTGGACGGTCGTGGGCGAGGACGTCGTCCACGACTACCTCGACCGCGTGGCGTCCCTCCCCGCCACGGACCCCCAGGCGTTCCGCGACCTGCGGATCGTCTACACCCCGTTGCACGGGGTGGGCGGCCCGCTCGTGGAGGAGGCGCTCCGACGCGCCGGGTTCGCACCGCCGGCCGTCGTGCCTGAGCAGGCCGCACCAGACCCGGGTTTCCCGACGACCCCGTTCCCCAATCCTGAGGAGCCCGGCACCCTCGACCTCGCACTCGAGCTCGGCCGCCGTACCGACGCGGATGTGGTGCTGGCCAACGACCCGGACGCGGACCGGCTCGCGGTCGCCGTTCCCACCGAGGAGGGGTTCCGGCGGCTCACCGGTGACGAGGTGGGCGCACTCCTCGCCGTCCACCTGCTCAACGCGGGCGCTCGCGGGACGCTGGCCACCACCGTCGTCTCCTCGACGCTCCTGTCGAGCATCGCCACCGCCCACGGCGTCCCCTACACGCAGACGCTCACCGGCTTCAAGTGGCTGGGCAGGGTGCCCGACCTCGCGTTCGCGTACGAGGAAGCGCTCGGCTACTGCGTCGACCCAGAGGCGGTCCGCGACAAGGACGGAATCTCCGCGCTGATCCGGATGGCCGAGCTCGTCGCCGCGCTCAAGCGCGAGGGGCGCACGCTGCTCGACCTGCTCGACGACATCGCTCGTGAGCACGACCTGCACGCCACCGCCCAGCACGCGGTGTGGGTCCGCGACCTGAGCGAGATCGACGCGGTCCTCGAGCGGCTCCGTCAGCGGCCTCCCCTCGCGCTCGGTGGTCGCGAGGTCCTGCGCACCGACGACCTGGCCGAACCCACCGATGGTCTGCCACCCACGGTGGGACTTCGGTTCGTGCTGGCCGGTCGTGCGCGCGTCGTCATCCGGCCGAGCGGCACCGAGCCGAAGCTCAAGTGCTACGTCGAGGTGATCGTGCCCGCCCGCGAGGACCTCGCCGCGGCGAAGCGGATCGCCCGTGACGCGCTCGCCGCCATCGGCGCCGACGTGCGAGAGCTCGTCGGCGCGTGACGTCTCACCGCAGCTGCGCCGCCACGATCGCGAGCGCGACCATCACCGCGATGAAGACGAACTCCGGCCACCGCCAGTGCCGCTGGACCTCCGTCACGTGCTTGGAGTCCTCGGCGTGCTTCTCCGCCAGCATGGTGAGCCGCGTGACGACGTACTGCGAGGGACCCAGATCCGCTGGCGTGGTCGGCCGGTTCACCAGCTCCGCCGCGCTCGTCGGGATCCGCTGGGTGGCGGCCTCCACCGAGGCGCGCTGCGCCCGCCGCAGCGCACGTCGGTCGCTCCCGCTCACCGCGATCGCCGAGGAGCGGTAGGAACGGCCGCCGGCCACGACCGTCAGCACCGGCGCGATGGCGACGGATTCCACGAGGTGCCAGGGCACGTGGACGTCGCTCAGGATGTTGCGGATCACCATGACGTCGGGATAGGCGACGACGGAGGGACGTACCAGGGCAAGCCACACGAACGCGGACACCGCGAGCACGACCGCGGCCGTCGTGAGACCCGGCCACGTCCGCCACTCCACGATGATGTCGACGAGGATGACCGCCCCGATCACCAGCGTGATGACGCCGAGGACCCGTCCCGTGGTCGGCGCGAAGCTCTCGATGACCCTCGATGTCCGCCACCATGCCAACCGTGCCACGGGCAACCTCCTACCGCGGGGACGAACACCGACTGGTGCCCGATTCTGCCCTGCCGGGCTCGATCGCGCGACCGCCCGGTGTCGGGGGCACGGTGTCAGGCGAGCCCGCACTCTGTCATCGCGCCGCTGGCGCCGCGCGAGGTGATCGTGCGACGGTCTGCAGCGAGGCCAGACCTGGCGCAGTCGAACGTGCCTAGACTTGCCCGACGACCACGATGGTGCTCCGAATCCACTTCACCGCGACGGACCTCGCGCGTACCCGGGTGGCGAAAGGTCCGGACCCTCTCTGGGAAGCCGTCCTGAGCCTGCACGTCCTGCAGAGCAGGCGCCCGCCAGCACACACGCTCGACTGGCGAGCGCGGGTGCGAGCCGAGGCCGCGACCGCTGGCACGGCGTCACAGATCAAGCACGTGCTGTTTCCACTCGCTCCGGTTGCGACGTACTTTCCGGACTTCCTGACGCCGAGCGAGAGCGCGGACGGGATCGACGCGGGGGTGCGCGCCGTCGCCTCCACTCCGACGAGCAAGCTGCGCCAGCAGATCAAGCGGTTGGCGTCCCGCGTTCCGGTGCCGGGGTGGACCCGCGCGCTGGCGCATGGTGACCGCCGACTCCGCGAGACCCTGGCCGACGCGTTGCGCGCCTACCACCGGACGGCGTTGGCGCCTTGGATGGACGTCATCGCCCAGTGCGTGGCCGTCGACCGCGAGATTCGGATGCGAGCTCTGGCCGACGGCGGTGTCGAGAGGTTGCTGAGCAGTCTCGGCCCGGGAATCCGGTGGGAGGAGCCCACGCTGGTGGCCGACTATCCATGCGACCTCGACCTTCACCTCGATGGGCGGGGCCTCCTCCTCATCCCGTCGTACTTCTGCACGCGGATGCCGGTCGCCCTCGTCGATCCCGACATGCAGCCGGTGCTCGTGTATCCGGCCATGACGGCGGCCGTGGAGACCATGGCCGCGCAGTCCGACGTGCGGCAGGAGGCGCTAGCGGACCTGCTGGGCGCGACCCGAGCCGTGATCCTCACCGCGATCGCCGACGGCTACTCCGGCCGCCGACTGGCGGCACAGGTCGGGGTCTCACCGGCCACCATCAGCCACCACACGGCGGTGCTCCGAGAGGCGGGCTTGATCACGTCCGCGAGGAGGGGCAACACCGTCGTCCATCGCCTCACCATGACAGGCGCCCGCCTGTTGGGTCGCGTCACCGGCCCCGACCGGAACGTGCTCGAGAGCGCCGTTCGACCCTGATCGAAAGACCTGGTTCGCCGACACGGCGACCGATCACGATGGTGCGCTGCTGCCCATGACGTGCGTGTTCAGGGAGGGTACGGCGCCTTGTCCGACGTGAAGCTGACTGCGGCCTCGGTCCGTCAAGGGTGCCTGAAGGTCCTGGTCTCCGGGGTCCTCGTGGTGGCGGCGCTCTACGTGCTCGGTCTCTGGCTGGGCCGCGACCCCTGGGCGGACCAGGGGGTCCCCGTCACCGCGCCGAAGTCGGGTACGGCGAAGCCCACGCCCACCATTCCGGAACCGGAGAACGGGGGAATCGAGGAAATCAAGTACGACCTGCAAGAGAAGGTGCTCGCGTGGAGCGGCGTCCAGCGGCCGACCGAGGCCGACTGCGAGATCGACGAGGTCCCGGACAGTCCACGGACGTTCACGTGCACGGTGACCTACGACGGGATCGAGGTGCCGTTCACGATCCGGATCACCGACGTCACCAAGGCGCTCGGCATGGCGTTGTTCAAGTGGGAGGTCGCTGAGCAGACGGCCGTGCTGACGAAGGAGGGCGTCTTCGCGGAGTTCTGGCGTCAAGGCCAGGCTCCGGAGTACACCGAGATGCGTTGTGACGACAACATCCCCGCCACGAAGGTGGTCGAGGTGGGGCCGACCCCGTACTTCTGTTACTACAAGTCCAAGCGCGGCGACCACCACCGTGCCCGGGTGATCGTGGCCGACCACGGTCTGCAGTTCCTCCAGGACGACAAGGGCGAGATGGAGCCGCGCAAGGAGTAGCCCCTCTCGGGACCTGATGCGCTGAAGCGACGCTGCGGGTCGAGGGAGGTGGTGCCGTGTCCGAGGCGTGGTCGCCAGGACTTCCGGTGTCTGCTGGTCATCGGGGTGCTCGTGGTCGCGGCACTCGTCGGGCTCGACCATGACCGCTGGGGCGTTCCAGGTGTGCCCGTCGCGGCCCCGAGCCGTCCGAGCCCCTGAGCCCGACACCCTCCTTGCCCACCGCGGACGTCGAGCTCATCATCCATAGCCTCCACCGGAACGTGCTCAGCACGACCTGGGTGCAGCGGCCGATCGAGACGGACTGCGAGTTCGACAGGTTTCCGAGCCGCCCGGGAACCTACCGCTGCACGGTGACCTACGACGGAATCGAGCTGCCGTTCCAGGTGCGGATCGGCGTCATCACGAGGGACGGTCGTCGATCCCTCACGTACAAGGTCATTCCCGAAAAGACTGTCCTGACGAAGAAGGCCGTTCTCGGGGAGTTCTGGCGTGGCGGCACCACGATGGGATACACCGAGATGCGGTGCGACGACGACATCCCTGCCAGGGAAGTGGTCGAGCTGGGTCCGACCCCCTACTCCTGCTACTACAAGACCAAGGGGAGCAAGGACGCGCGCTACTACCACCTCGCCCGGGTCCACGTCACCGAGAACGGTCTAGAGATCCACTAGGTCAGGCGTCCGCCGCGGAACGCCCGGCCAGTGTGCTGTCGGGTAGCGATGCAGGGGGGTCACGTCGTGTCTGAGGCGAGGTCCGGCACGGCAGCTGTGGGTCAGGAGAGCCGAAAGCTTCTGGTCGTCGGTGGTCTCGTGGTGGCGGCGCTCCTCGCGCTCGCCCTCTGGGCCGACCGACACCGGTGGGAGGAACCCGGCGTCCCCGTCACCGCCCCGACCGCACCGACGCCCACGCCGACGATCGATCCCTACGCCGGAGACTTCGAGGAGCTCACCGAGGAGCTCCGCTGGCGAGTGCTTGCCGCGGCCGGCGTCGACCAGCCGACCGAGGTCGACTGCGAGACCGACGGCATCCCCGACCGCTCGGGAACCTACGGTTGCACGGTCACCTACGACGGGGTCGAGGTGCCGTTCAAGGTCCATTTCGACGTCAGCGAGGATCTCTACGGCAGAAGGCGGTCCGACTTCGAGATCGTCCAAAAGAAGACCGTGCTGACGAAGGAGGGCGTCTTCGCGGCGTTCTGGCGTTACGGGAAGGAGAGGGGCTATACCGAGCCGCGCTGCGACGACATCCCCGCGACGACGGTCGTGGAGGTGGGCGACACCCCCTACCGCTGCTACTACAAGTGGGACAACAGCATCCACCACCGCAGCGTGAAGGTCCGCGCCGACGAGCACGGTCTGGACTTCTCCCACCCCTAGTCGTCCCACCCCTAGTCGTCAGAGCAAGCCCACGCACCCAGGTGAGCTGACGGACCAGACGAGTCCGACAGGGGACGCTGGACGGTGCGCGATGGCGCCAGGCTCCGAGGCGGTTCCCGTGCGGCCGGAACGTCCTAGACTGGCCCGGTGACCACGACGGCTGACCTCGGGCCGGAGCGCGTCGCGGACATCACCAGCTCCGACGCGGGTCTGCGCCGCTTCCTGGCCGGTCTCCCCGGCGTCGACCAGGTCGGCGCCGAGGCGCGGGCCGCCCGGCTCGCGACACGGTCGATCAAGAGCGCCGCCAAGGTGTTCGCCCTCGACCTGGCGGTCCGGCTGATCGACCTCACCACGCTGGAAGGCCAGGACACCCCGGGCAAAGTGCGCGCGCTGTGTGCGAAGGCCCGGCGTCCCGACCCCACCGATCCGCGCTGTCCGTCCGTCGCTGCCGTCTGCGTCTACCCCGACCTCGTACCCGTCGCCCGCGAGGCGCTGGCGGGGAGCGGTGTGAAGGTCGCGAGCGTCGCGACGGCGTTCCCCTCCGGCCGTTCCATGCGCGAGGTGAAGCTGCGGGAGACCGTCGCGGCGGTCGAGGCGGGCGCCGACGAGATCGACATGGTGATCGACCGGGGCGCCTTCCTCGCCGGCCGGTACGGGCAGGTCTACGACGAGATCGTGGCGGTGAAGCAGGTGTGCGGGTCGGCTCGGCTCAAGGTCATCCTCGAGACCGGTGAGCTCGCCACCTACGACAACGTCCGGCGGGCGAGCTGGCTGGCCATGCTGGCCGGCGCCGACTTCATCAAGACCAGCACCGGCAAGGTCACACCAGCGGCCACGCTACCGGTGATGCTCGTCATGGCCCAGGCGGTGCGGGACTTCCGGGCCGCCACCGGACGCCAGGTGGGGCTGAAGCCCGCTGGCGGTATCCGGACCGCGAAGGACGCCATCCGGCACATCGTGCTGGTCCACGAGATCGCCGGAGACGACTGGCTCGACCCGCACTGGTTCCGGCTGGGCGCGTCGAGCCTGCTGAACGACGTCCTCATGCAACGCAGCAGGATGCGCACCGGCCGCTACGCCGGCTCCGACCACGTCTCGCTCGACTAGCAGGAAGCCCACATGCCGACGTTCGAGTACGCGCCCGCGCCGGAGTCGAGCGCCATCGTCGACCTCAAGCCGTCGTACGGGCTGTTCATCGACGGCGAGTTCGTGGAGCCGCTCGACGGGCAACCGTTTAAGACCGTGAGCCCCGCCACCGGTGAGACCCTCGCCGAGGTCGTGCAAGCCAGGGCCCAGGACGTCGACCGCGCGGTGCGCGCGGCCAGGAAGGCCTATCCAGCCTGGTCGGCGATGCCCGGCCGGGAGCGCGGCAAGTACCTGTTCCGCCTGGCCCGGCTCATCCAGGAGCGCGCTCGTGAGCTCGCGGTCCTCGAGTCCCTCGACAACGGCAAACCGATCCGGGAGTCCCGCGACATCGACCTCCCGCTCGTCGCGGCGCACTTCTTCTACCACGCCGGCTGGGTGGACAAGCTCGCCTACGCCGTGCCAGGGCTACGCGACCCGCGACCGATCGGCGTCGCCGGCCAGGTCATCCCCTGGAACTTCCCGCTGCTCATGCTCGCCTGGAAGGTGGCGCCGGCGCTGGCCTGCGGGAACACCGTCGTCCTCAAACCCGCGGAGACGACGCCGCTGACCGCGCTGATCTTCGCCGAGATCTGCCAGCAGGCCGAGCTGCCTCCAGGCGTGGTCAACATCGTCACCGGCGACGGGACGACCGGGCGGGAGCTGGTCTGCCACGACGGCGTCGACAAGGTGGCCTTCACCGGATCGACCCGGGTCGGCAAGGAGATCGCCCGACTGGTCGCCGGCACCCGCAAGCGCCTCACCCTCGAGCTGGGAGGCAAGGGCGCGAACATCGTGTTCGAGGACGCGCCCCTCGACCAGGCCGTCGAGGGAATCGTCGACGGCATCTTCTTCAACCAGGGCCACGTCTGCTGCGCCGGCTCGCGCCTGCTGGTCCAGGAGAGCATCTACGACCAGCTCCTGGAGCGGCTCAAGTGGCGGATGAGCACGCTGCGGGTCGGTGACCCCCTCGACAAGAACACCGACGTCGGGGCGATCAACTCCGAACGCCAGCTGGAGCGGATCCGCGAGTTCGCCGAGGTGGGTGAGGCCGAGGGCGGCGAGCGCTGGTCGGCTCCGTGCGACCTTCCCGCGCGCGGGTACTGGTTCCCGCCGACGATCTTCACCGGGGTCACGCAGGCGCACCGCATCGCCCGGGAGGAGATCTTCGGACCGGTGCTCTCCGTCCTCACCTTCCGCACCCCGCAAGAGGCCATTGACAAGGCCAACAACACCCCGTACGGCTTGTCGGCCGGTGTGTGGAGCGAGAAGGGCTCACGGATACTGTGGGCCGCGGAGCGACTGCGCGCAGGCGTGGTGTGGGCCAACACGTTCAACCGGTTCGATCCCACCTCCCCGTTCGGCGGGTTCAAGGAGTCCGGGTACGGCCGCGAGGGCGGACGGCACGGACTCGCCGCCTACCTCGACACCGACGCCGCGAAGGAGGTCAACGGTGAGCTCGGCTGACCGGCTGGCGGTGCGCAAGACGTACAAGCTGTTCATCGGCGGCGCGTTCCCTCGCAGTGAGTCCGGCCGCAGCTATCCGGTCACCGACGCGTCGGGGCGGTTCCTCGCCAACGCGGCGCTCGCATCGCGCAAGGACGCGCGGGACGCGGTGGTCGCCGCCCGCAAGGCGTTGCCGGGCTGGTCCGGAGCGACCGCCTACAACCGCGGCCAGATCCTCTACCGCGTCGCCGAGATGCTCGAAGGGCGACGGGCGCAGTTCGTCGACGAGGTGGCCGCCGTCGAAGGGCTGGAGCGAGCGGCGGCCGAGTCGCTCGTCGACGAGAGCATCGACCGCTGGGTCTGGTACGCCGGGTGGGCGGACAAGCTCGCCCAGGTGCTCGGGTCGTCCAACCCCGTCGCAGGACCGTTCTTCGATTTCTCCGTGCCCGAGCCGGTCGGGGTGGTCGCCGTCGTGGCGCCCCAGGACTCCAGCCTGCTCGGCCTGGTCAGTGTGGTGGCCCCGGTCGTCGTCAGCGGCAACACGTGCGTCGTGCTCGCCTCCGAGCGCGCGCCGCTCCCAGCCGTCACGCTCGCCGAGGTGTGGGCGACGAGCGACGTGCCTGCGGGCGTCATCAACCTGTTGACCGGCCGGGTGGGTGAGGTGGCGCCGTGGCTGGCCGGCCACATGGGGGTCGACGCCCTCGACCTCACCGGAGTCGCGGACGCCCACCTGGCCGCCGACCTCGAGCGGGAGGCGGCGGAGAACCTCAAGCGCGTGCTCCAGCCGCCGGCCCGACGTCCGGACTGGACGGCGGACCCTGGGCTGACGCGGCTGGCGGCGTTCGTGGAGACCAAGACCGTCTGGCATCCGATCGGGGTATGAGACCGTGACCATCGAGTTCGTCGACGACCCGATCGTCCCGCTCGAGCTGCGACTGCCCGGCGGTCGGAGGTACGTCACGCTCTACCAGCCCGGTTGGTTCACCGCGTCGGACGGCTCGAGGGCGTTCCTCGGCCGAGACAGCACCCTCTACGGCTTCGCCACCGTGGAGGACCTCGTCGCCTTCGTCGACTCCGGCGCTCCGCACGACCTCACCCGCAGCCCGCACCTGCGGACGTTGCGGACGTGGACGGTCGAGGAGTACACCCGCCGCCTCTGCAGCTACGACTTCGCCCAGTTGCCGGAGCTGCGGGACGACCGGCTCGACACCGACGAACAGGCCTCCCTCGGGTCGACCCTCGCCGTCATGCTCGACCTGCTCGACTACACCGACGTGACCGGCGAGCACGCCGACGCGCTGCGCGAGGACGACGACATCGGCAAGCTCGCGTCCGGCGACGAGGTGCTGTCGATCTTCCGGGCCGCCCACCACCGCCAGCACGTCGTCGACCTCCTCCGCGCCCACTGGTCGGCGTGCGTGGAGGAGGTGTCCCGTCGCGTCACGACCCCCGAGATCCCCGCGGACCCACCAGTCGGAGGACCGTGGGGGAACCCGGCGGGGATGATCCGAGGCGACGACGGCGACACGAACGCCGATGACGCCGAGTCGACGCCGCTCGAGACCGTCGCGGACGCCGTGACCTTGTGGTTCGGGCTGGCCGACGAGGGTGTCTACGTCGTGCGCAGCACGACCCTCCACGGCGAGCACCCCGCCTTCGGCGGGACCAGGACCGTGGGATCGCCGGCCCGGCTGTTCGCGTGGACCGACCTGGACCAGATGAAGGCCGATCTCGCCGGCGGCCTGGTCGACGAGTCCACCGACGGCGTCCTCGACCTGGCGGGGGTCGCCGCGCGCGCTGACGTCGACCTCACCCCGCACGATGACTGCATCTTCGACCTCGTCGAGCTCGCGGACTCGATCGACCCCGCGATGGACCAGGACGCCGCCGACCGGCTGGTGTGCGCGTGGACGGAGCTGCTCCGGCTCGCGGCGTGGGGCGGCTGGAGCGACGTCACCAGGCTGCTCGAGCCGGTCGCACCGGCCGGGACGTTCATGATCTCCTGCGCGATCGACGTCGCCCAGGACCGGCCCGGCGCTCGACGCGCGCTCACCACCGCGGACGTCGACGCCGCCGTGGCCGGGTGGCGGGCGGTCATCCCGGCGCTCACAGCCCATCTCGAGATCCGCCGTCGCTGACGGCCGCGGCTCCGCCGCTCTCCGGTCGACCCAGACATTCCCGCCGGCAGGGACAGACCTCCACGATCCACCGATGTCCCGCTCAGGGAGCGTCCTCGCGCCGCCGTTCGTTGGCCGTGGTGAGGAGCCGGCGTCGGAGGGAGAAGACATGGCTCGCCTCGTCCGCCCGCGCAAGGGACGCTGGATCGCCGGGGTCTGTGCCGGGCTCGCCGAACGGTTCGGTCTGCCGCCCGCATTGGTGCGGCTGGCGTTCGTGCTCTCGTGCGCGCTGCCCGGCCCGCAGTTCGTGGGCTACATCGTCTTGTGGATCCTCATCCCCGCCGAGGACTGAGCACCCGACCCACACCCGCGCCCGCGGTCTCCCCGGGGCTCACCCCGCACTGGTCGACGCGAGGCCAGCGTCCTACCACTCGAGGCCACGCCGGGCGAGCTCGCACTCGACCTCCAGCCGCCGAACCGCCGGCAACGGGCTGGTCGCGCCTTCGGTCTCGACCTCCAGCGCTCGGCAGGCCATGAGCAGGGTGTCGTCATAGGCGAGCTCGACAGCGCGCAGTCGGAACGCCCGTGCCGGCACGCGCGGGTCGGAGTGCAGCCGGACGCTCTCCTGGCCCAGTCGGCGCAGGTCGGCAGCGAGCAACTCGATCGGGCGAGGCGTGACGGCCTCTGGCTCGATCGCGGGTTCGTCCACACCGAGGACCGGACCTCGCCGCCAAGGCTGGCCCTTTCGGAACGCCTGCGTGAGCCAGCCGAGGACCCGGCCGCCCGCCATCGCTTCAGACCTCCCCAGTGCCGTCGACCCCCGGAGCTGTGGACGTCCTCGGGTGCCGTAGGGCCGGGCGACGTTGCCGCGGGCCGGAGGCCAGGAGCCGTGGGCCAGACGACAAGCTGCGTCCTGAGCGAAGACAGTCCGCTCCGGATGGGGATGTCCACGTCCGCGAAATCCTCGGATCTCGCCCTTAGGGGAGAGTGTGACACGAGGTCGGGCCTTAGGCGAGGTCATGCGGCGTCGTGTGGACGGGGCCGCTCGGCACCTCGGCTGAGCCGCCTTCGATTGGCCGCCTCCGATCGCGGTGCCGGTCGGCCCCATCGCGGCAGTCGGAGCTCACCAGGGAACCTGGCCGTCGTCCTCGAAGAACCCACCCGTCGGCCCGTCAGGCGGAAGGGTGGCGAGGCGGACGACGATCGCGGCCCCCTGGGCCGGCGTGCGGTGTCCGCGGTGGCCGTTCATGTCGGTCGCGCAGAAGCCGGGACAGGCGGAGTTGACCTTGATCGGCGTTCCCTCGAGGACGGCCGCGTATTGGACGGTTATGCGGTTGAGGGCCGCCTTGGACGAGTTGTACGCGAGCAGAGGTACGTGGTGCTGGTCCGAGGTCGGGTCGCTCGACCGGGCCAGCGAGCCCAGGGAGCTGGACATGTTCACGATGCGCGCCGCGGGTGCCCGGCGCAGCAGTGGCAGCATCGCGTTCGTCACCGCCACCACGCCGAACACATTGGTCTCGAACGTGCTGCGCAGCACCGAGATCGGCAGCGTGGTCGGATCGAGGCCCCATTCATGAACGGTGCCGGCGTTGTTGACCAGGACGTCCAGACGCCCGTACTCCTGCTCGATCCACTTCGCCGCGGCCTCGATGGTGGCCGCGTCGGTGACATCGAGCCGGACGGGACGGACGGTCAGCCCCTCGGCCCGCAGCGTCGACGCGGCCGCTTCGCCGCGCCCCAGGTCGCGCGCGCCCAGCAGCACCTCGGCGCCAGTCTGACCGAGCTGGCGGGCGATCTCGTATCCGATTCCCTTGTTGGCCCCGGTCACGAGGGCGATCGTGGCGTCACTCATGGGCTCAAGCGTGGGCCCGGCAGCGGACCCGCGGCAGAGACGGCTCATCCACGGACTGACAGACCCTGGATCGGCGGGGACGCCGCGGCACACTGGCGGCGTGGATCGTGCTCAGCTCGCCGAGTTCCTGCGTAGCCGGCGCGCCCGCGTCCGTCCGAGCGAGGTCGGGCTGCCCGCCGGGTCTCGCCGGCGCGCGCCCGGGTTGCGTCGGGAGGAGGTGGCGCAGCTCGCCGGCATCTCGGTCGACTACTACTCGCGGCTGGAGCAGGCGCGCAGCCCGCGTCCGTCCCGCCAGGTGCTGGCCGCGCTCGCTCGCGCCTTGCGGCTCTCCGACGACGAGCGCCGTCACCTGTTCCACCTCGCCGGGGAGGTGCCGGATCCGCCTGGACCCAGCCCGAACGTCTCAGCGGGGATCATGCACCTGCTCGACCGGTTGCACGACGTTCCCGCGTTCGTGATCGATGTCAAGTACGACTTGCTGGCGTGGAACCCGATGGCGGCGGCCCTGCTCGGCGACCTCTCCCGGCTGCCGCCGAGCGAGCGAAACCTGGTCTGGCAGCTGTTCTGCGGGGTCGGCTACCCGGAGCTCTACGCGCCTGAGGACGCCGCTGCGTTCGCCGACCAGTGCGTGGCCGACCTGCGAGCCGCGGCGGCGCGTTACCCCACGGACCCGGGGATTCGCGCCTTGATCGCCCGACTGCTGGCCAACAGTCCGGAGTTCGTGCGGCGGTGGGAGCAGCACCAGGTCAGTGTCCGGCGGGGCGCAACCAAGCGACTCCGGCACCCGGTGGTCGGTGAGCTGGAGCTCGCCTACGAGATCCTGGAGATTCCCGACCGTGGGCAGCGGCTCGTGATCTACACCGCCCTGCCGGGCAGTCCCTCGCTGGAGGCGCTGCGCCTGCTCGAGGTCGTGGGGACCGAGACCTTCGGGGAGCGAGCCTGAGGACGCGTGGTCCCGGGTCCGCCCTGCCTTTACCGCCCGCTCTCGCTGAGTGGACGCCGCATGCGCGCGACGACGCGGTCGGCCGCGATGGCCGCGTATCCAGGCTTGATGACCTCGTTGATCAGCGCGAGCCGCTCGTCGTACGGAAGGAACGCGCTCTTCATGGCGTTGACGGTGAACCACGCGAAGTCGTCGAGGTCGTAGTCGAACGCCTGGGCCAACCGAGCGAACTCCTCCGACATCGACGTCCCGCTCACCAGGCGGTTGTCGGTGTTGACGGTCACCCGGAAACGCAGCCGAGCGAGCAGCCCGAAGGGATGCTCAGCGATCGAGGGCGCCGCACCGGTCTGGACGTTCGACGTCGGGCAGAGCTCGAGCGGGATCCGAGCGTCGCGAACGTACGCCGCGAGCCGTCCCAGCCGTGCCTCGCCGTCCGGTGTCACGGTGATGTCGTCGACGATGCGAACGCCGTGCCCGAGACGCTCGGCGCCGCATCGCTGGACCGCCTCGGCGATGGAGGAGAGCCCGACCGCCTCGCCGGCGTGGATGGTGATGTGGGCGTTCTCCTGTCGCAGGTACTCGAACGCGGCGAGGTGGCGGGTGGGCGGGTTCCCCGCCTCGGCGCCGGCGATGTCGAAGCCGGCGACGCCCTCGTCGCGGTAGCGCACCGCCAGTTCGGCGATCTCCCTCGACCGGTCCGCGTGGCGCATCGCGGTGAGGATCTGCCGCACGACGATGGCCCGGCCGGCGGCCGCCGCCCGCTTCTCCCCCTCGGCGAGCCCGTCCCGGACCGCCTGGACCACCTCGTCGAGGGTCAGCCCGGCCCGGAGGTGCTGCTCGGGCGCGTAGCGCACCTCGGCGTAGACGACGCCGTCCGCCGCGAGATCCTCGGCGCACTCGGCGGCGACGCGACGGAGCGCGTCCGCGGTCTGCATGACCGCGACCGTGTGCTCGAACGTCTCCAGGTACCGCTCCAGTGAGCCGGAGTCCGCCGACTCGCGAAACCATTCGCCGAGACGGGCAGGGTCGGTTTCCGGGAGCTGGTGTCCCACCCGGTCGGCGAGCTCCACCAGGGTGTCCGGGCGAAGGCCACCGTCGAGGTGGTCGTGCAGCACCACCTTCGGTGCGCGGGCGATCTCGTCGTGGGTGATCCGCATGGCCCGACAGTACGCCGTCTCGACGTCCCGTGGTCCACCGCCCGGCCTTGGCGGCGTGTCCGGCGCGCCAGGAGAGTCGTTCACCCGATGCGCTCGATGATGAGCGGCCGTGCTGGGCGGGATCCCACCGGCGCCACCTCGAACGCCCCCTCCAGTGCTTCCATCGCGCGAGGGAACCTCGCCGGGTCGTCGGCGTGCAGCGTCAGCAGCGGCTGCCCGGCGCGGACCAGAGCCCCGGGCTTGGCGTGCATCTGGACACCCGCGGCGGGCGCCACCGGATCCTCCTTGCGGGCCCGCCCGGCACCGAGCCGCCACGCCGCGACGCCGACAGCGAACGCGTCGAGCCGAACGAGGACGCCGTCCGCCGGCGCGAGCACGTCGTGCGTCTCCCGAGCCCGTGGCAGCGGTGCTTCAGGGTCACCGCCCTGCGCGCGGATCATCCGACGCCACACGTCCATCGCGTGCCCGCGCGCGAGAACGTCCGCGGGGTCGGGAGCGCCCGCCGCGCCGGCGAGCTCGAGCATCTCCCGCGCCAACGCCACGGTCAGCTCCACCACGTCCGGCGGGCCGCCTCCCTGCAACACCTCGACCGCCTCGGCGACCTCGAGCGCGTTGCCCGCGGTCAAGCCCAGCGGGGTGGACATGTCGGTGATGAGCGCGACCGTGCGAACACCGGCGTCGGTGCCCAGCTCCACCATCGTGGTGGCGAGAGCGCGGGCGTCGTCGAGCTGCCGCATGAACGCCCCCGACCCGACCTTGACGTCGAGCACCAGCGCCGGCGTGCCCTCCGCGATCTTCTTGCTCATGATCGAGCTGGCGACGAGCGGGATCGACTCGACCGTGCCGGTGACGTCCCGGAGCGCGTAGATCTTGCGGTCCGCCGGAGCGAGCGTGTCCGTGGGCGCGCAGATCACCGCGCCCACGTCACGAAGCTGGGCGAGCATCTCGTCGTAGGACAAGCGCGCCCGCCATCCCGGGATCGACTCCAGCTTGTCGAGCGTGCCCCCGGTGTAGCCGAGTCCGCGCCCCGACAGCTGGGGCACCGCCACGCCGCACGCCGCGGCCAGCGGAGCCAGAGGCAAGGTGATCTTGTCACCCACTCCCCCTGTGGAGTGCTTGTCGGCCGTCGGCCGGCCCAGGCTGCGAAAGTCGAGCCGGTCGCCGGAAGCCACCATGGCGTGGGTCCACCGGGCCACCTCGTCCCGGTCCATGCCACGCAACACGATGGCCATGAGCAGCGCCGACATCTGCTCATCGGCGACCACGCCGCGCACGTAGCCGTCGATCACCCAGTCGATCTGCTCAGCGCTCAACCTCCTGCCGTCACGCTTGGTACGGATCACCTCGACGGCGTCGAAAGGCTCAGCCACGATGTCGTCCTCGCAGGTCGTCAGGTTCGAACGCGTCCGGCAGCAGCTCGCGCAAGGGTCGCACCCCGCGCGGCGTATCGACGCGAAGCTCCGGCCCGCCGTGCTCCCACAGCAGCTGGCGACAGCGGCCGCACGGCATGAGCCGCGCACCGTCGCGGTCGCAGCAGGTGAACGCGACCAGACGGCCGCCGCCGGAGGCATACAGGGCGGACACCAACCCGCATTCGGCGCACAGGGTCGCGCCATAGGACGCGTTCTCGACGTTGCAGCCGACGACGACGCGACCGTCGTCGGTGAGCGCCGCGGCACCGACCGGAAAGCCCGAGTACGGCGCGTACGCCCGCGTCATCACCTGCCGCGCCGCCGTCCGCAGCGCCTCCCAGTCCACCTGCATGGTCTCCACCCCGGCGGCCCAGGCTAGCTCGTGACGTACGGCTCGCCGTCGGCTTTGGGCGGTCGCACGCGCCCGACCAATCCCGCGACCGCCACCACGGTCGCCAGGTACGGCGCCATGATGAGCAGCTCGCCCGGGATCGGCGTGGCGATGATCTGCAGCTGGCTCTGCAGCTGCTGGGTGAAGCCGAAGAACAGCGCCGCGAGGGTCGCGCCGAGAGGGTGCCAGCGGCCCATGATGAGGGCCGCCAAGGCGATGAACCCCTGACCGGCGGTGAGGTCCTTGTCGAAGCTGCCGGTGAATCCGATGGTGAAGAACGCCCCACCGAGCCCGGCCACCACTCCCCCGGCGAGCACCGCCTGGTAGCGCACGCGCAGCACGTTGACGCCCACGGTCTCGGCGGCCCTGGGATGCTCACCGACCGCGCGCACCCGCAGCCCCCACCGCGTCTTGAACAGCACGTAGGTCACGACCGCAACGGCGGCGTACATCGCGTAGACGAGCGGGGTCTGGTCGAACAGGGTCGCGCCGACGATCGGGATGTCCGCGAGGACCGGGATCGGGACGGTCGGCAGCACCCCGGGGTCGTTGTACGCCGCGGCGTCGTCCTGGACGAACTGGTCGAACAGAAAGCCGGTGATCCCGGAGGCGAAGACCACGAGGACGACACCGAGGATCACCTGGTTGACGTAGTAGCGGATCGCGAAGACGGCGAGCAGCGCCGCGATGAGCACGCCCGCGAGGACGGCGCCGAGGGTCCCGGCCAGGAAGCTTCCCGTCACCGTCGTCACGACCGCGGCGGTGAACGCCCCGGCGAGGAACTGTCCCTCGATCGCGATGTTGATGACGCCGGCACGCTCGCACAGCACACCGGCGAGGGCGCCGAGGATGAGCGGTGTGGAGAGGTTGAGCGTCCCCTGCAGCTGGTTCGTGAGCGGAAACGTCGTCCCCGCCGCCGCCCAGCACAGGAACGCCACGACCAGAGCCACGCCGAACAGTGCCCAGACCACCCCTGCCCAACGGCCCCGCACGCCGCGCAGGACGTGGGCCACGGCGACGACGACCGCGTAGGCGGCGAGGGCCACCGCCACCGGACGGGCCGGCAGCACGATGTCCGGAAGCCGTTCGTCGGCCACCTGGTCCGACAGGGCGAACGTGACGGCTTCGGGGCGGGTCAGGACAGCGAGCACGCCACCGACAGCGGCGAGCACGAGCGCGACGAGGCCGGCACGGACCCGGCGCCGGCGCTCGGGCGGAGTCTCCTGGCCCGATGCCACGGAGCCCCTGGTGCGGCGCGGGGGTGCTTGCTCTGGCCCACGTCCAGGCGCCTGGTCGGCCACCGACGTCGTTCCGGCCTTCTCCACGGTCTCGTCCGAGGCGCTCACGCGTTCCACCCCTTGGCGAGGACGGAGCCGGCGCCCTGGCCGCGAACCCGCACGAGGGCCCGAACCAGCGCCGGAGCGGCGATGAAGAGCACGATCGTCGCCTGGAGGACGGTCGTGAGGGTGAGCGGGGTCTGGGTCTGGATCTGCATCTGCAACCCTCCCGCCTTGAGCGCGCCGAACACCAGGCCGGCGACGACCGTGCCGGCGGGCGACGCCCGGCCCAGCAGCGCCACGGTGATGGCGTCGAAGCCCACGTCCCCGGCGATCCCGTCGGTCAACGGGTGGGCGGTGCCGAGGACCTGCTGCGCGCCGGCCAGACCGGCCAGCGCTCCCGCGCCGAGCATCGCGACCGTGTAGGCCCGCTCCACGCTCATACCAGCGGTGCGGGCCGCCTCCGGGTTGGCGCCGACGGCGCGGAGCTGGAAGCCCGTCGTCGACCGGGTGAGGACCCACCACACGACGATCGCGGCGAGGACCGCCAGCACGACACCGAGGTGCAGGTCCGTCCCCGGCACGCGAGCGAACCGCGCCGTGGGGTCGACCACCGGGCTGATGGGGTCGTCGCGCCCAGGTCGCTGGAACGGCTCCGTCGTCAGCAGCCACTGCAAGAGGTAGAGCCCGACGTAGTTGAGCATGATCGTGACGATCACCTCGTGGGCTCCGGTCCGGGCCTTCAAGACGCCGGCGATCCCACCCCAGACCGCGCCACCCACCACGGCGGCGGCGATCGCCACCACCAGGTGCACGACCGGCGGCAGGTGGAGGGTGAACCCCACCCATCCGGCGCAGAGCGCTCCCACGATGAGCTGACCCTGCGCGCCGATGTTGAACAGGCCCGCGCGGAACGCCAGGGAGACGCCCAGCCCGGCGCAGATGAGCGGCGTCGCCTGGACGAGCGTCTCGGTGAGCGGCCGCCAGCCGCCGAGCGAGCCACGCAGGAGCGCGCCATACGCGTCGGCGACCGCCGACCACGACGCCTGGAGCGCGTCCGGTGGGTAGGCGAAGAAGTAGCCCCAGGTGGCCAGCACGTCCGCGTCGCTGACCACGATGAGGACGGCGCCGACCAGCAGCGCCAGCGCGACAGCGGCCAGGCTCACCGCCGCCTCCCGAAGCCACTGCGCCACATGGCCACGCAGGGCCGGCTTGCTCGCCTCGGACTCGGCCGGTGCGCTCATGACGCGACCTCCGTGGAATCCGCGGCCGATGATCCGGCCGCGTCCGCCGGCGGGACGCCGGCCATCATCAGGCCCAGCTGGTCCCACGGGGTGTCCGGATCGACGATGCCGACGATCCGACCCCGGTACATGACCGCGATCCGGTCGGCCAACGCGGTGATCTCCTCCAACGCGGTCGAGACGATGAGGACCGCCGTGCCACGGTCACGCTCGGCCAGGATTCGGCGGTGGACGAACTCGATCGACCCGACGTCGAGGCCACGCGTCGGCTGCGCCGCGATGAGCAGCTCGAGAGGGCGGCTCAGCTCTCGGGCCAGCACGACCTTCTGTTGGTTGCCTCCCGAGAGCGCGGCCACCGGAGTGTCCACCGACTGGGTCCGGACGTCGAACTCCTCGACCCGCCGCTCGGCGTTCGCGCGCACGGCCGCGCGAGAGACCGTGCCACGCCGGGCGAACGGTGGCCGGTGCACCAGGTCGAGGACGAGGTTCTCGGCGACCGAGAACGACCCGACGAAACCGTCGTGGGACCGATCCTCAGGGATGTGACCGATGCCGGCGTCGAGGCGCTCCCGTGGACTCGTTCCGACGAGGTCGCGGCCGCGGAGGCGGATCGATCCGCCAGCCACGTCGGCGAGGCCGACCAAAGCGCGCACCAGCTCGGTCTGCCCGTTGCCCTGGACACCGGCGACACCGAGCACCTCGCCGGCGCGTACCTCGAAGGACACGTCATCGACGGCGACGACCCCCTGCGCGTCGACGACCCGAAGGTTCTCGACGCTGAGCACCGGCTCGCCCGGCGTCGCCGGAGTCTTCTCCAGGCGAAGCTGCACCGGCCGTCCGACCATCAGCTCGGCGAGCTCAGCCTCGGAGACCGTCGGCTCAACCGTCGCCACGACGCGGCCACGTCGGATGACCGTGATCCGGTCCGCGACCGCCCGTACCTCCTGCAGCTTGTGGGTGATGAAGACGACGGAGGTGCCGGCGTCGCGCAGCGCCCGCATCACCTCCATGAGCTCGTCGATCTCATGGGGAGTGAGCACGGCGGTCGGCTCGTCGAGGATGAGCACCCGAGTCTCGTTCGCCAGCGCCTTGAGGATCTCGACCCGCTGTTGCACGCCGACCGACAGGTCGTCCACCTTCGCGTCGGGGTCGACGTCCAGGCCGTAACGCTCGGACAAGTCGCGGACCCGGGCGCGCGCGGCGGCATAGTCCAGGCGGCCAAGGCCCCGCGTGGTCTCACGGCCGAGCATGACGTTCTCGGCGACGGTGAAGCCGGGCACCAACATGAAGTGCTGGTGCACCATGCCGATGCCGGCCTCGATCGCCTCGCGTGGTGAGGAGCAGGTTCGCGGGTTGCCGTCGATGACGATCTCACCCTCGTCCGGACGGACCAGGCCGTAGAGCATGTTCATCAACGTGCTCTTGCCGGCCCCGTTCTCCCCCAGCAGGCAGTGGATCTCGCCGGGTTCGATGGTGAGATCGATGTGGTCGTTGGCAACGAGCGGTCCGAACCGCTTGGTGAGCCCGCGCAGTTCCAACCTCATGGGAACCGCCTCACCGCGACAGGTGTCGCCGTGCGCCAGCGTGCCGTCCGGACATCACCGAGCCTTCGGTACCGCGGTCGACTTGACGGTGACCTTGCCGTCGATGATGTCCTGGCGCAGCTGCTCGACCTCCTGCTTGAGCTCGTCGGGGATCTTGTCCTCGAACTCGTGGTAGGGCGCCAGTCCGGTTCCGTCGTTCGCGAGCGTTCCCACGTAGGGAGTGTTGTCGAAGCGCTCCTCGTAGACGGAGGTGATGACCTCCTCGACCGCGACATCCATGCCCTTGGTGACGCTCGTGAGGAGGACGTCGCAGTACTCCTGCGCGCTCACGCACCCATCGGTGTCGACCCAGATCGCCGCGACCTTGCCACGCGAGGCGCGGGCCGCCTCCAGACCGCCGAGACCCGCGGGACCTGCCACCGGGAAGATGACGTCCGCGCCCTGGCTGATCAGGTTGTTCGCGGTGTTCCTACCCTGCGCCTTGTTCTCGAAGCTGTTGGTGAACAGGCCCTTCTGCGTCGTCTCGTCCCAGCCGAGCACCTGGACCGAGGTTCCCTTGCGCTCGTTGTAGTACTGGACGCCTTCCCAGAAGCCGTCCATGAAGATGGTGACGGTCGGGATCGGCAGGCCGCCGAACGTGCCGACCTTGCCGGTCTTGCTCATGCCCGCGGCCAGGTAGCCGGCGAGGAAGCTCGGCTGGGCGGTGTCGAACAGCAGCGACTTGACGTTGCCGGGCACCTCGTCGAGACCGACTTCCTCCAGGTCGACGGTGCCGATGTCGAAGTCGACGATGCCGAACTTGACGTCGGGGTTCTTCGCGGCGCTGATCGCCGTCTGGTTCCCGAGCTTGAAGCCGACGGTGATGATGACGTCGCACCCGGCGCTGACCATGCCGTCGACGTTCTTCGGGTAGTCGTTGTCGGACTTCGACTCGACCGTGGACTCCTCGATGCCCAACTTGGCCTTGGCGTCTTGGAGGCCCTTGTAGGAGGTCTGGTTGAAGCTCTTGTCGTCGAAGCCGCCGGAGTCGGAGACCATGCAGGCTCGGAAGTCCTTCGCCTCCGCGGTTTCGGCACTCCCGCCGCCACCGGACCCGGGCGACTCGTCCACAGGCCTACTTCCGCACGCGGTGAGAGCCAGCGCCAGCGCACTCCCGATCGCCAGGGTCCGCAACAGCTTCGACAAGGCAGCTCCTCTCGGCGTGACACGTCACGTGTCGGTCGTCGCGCACGCCATGACCTCGCCCCCGCGGACGCATGCGCAGGGGTGACTATGCGCAGGGGTGACTATAGGGCGCTCCTTGGCGAAGGGAAGACCTCAGGCGACACTTCTTCGCACTGACACGGATTCGTAACGCGGCCACATCGGAAGCGAGAGCGGCCGGGACACGAGCTTCGGCCGCCATCGGCCACGCTGCCTTGACCAGCCCCGCTGCTGTGCGTCGTCACGTGATCACGATACGCGCTCGACGGGCTTCGACGGACGAACGGACAGCGCACCGTGGAGCGCCGATCCGGTGCTGATCGATCCGGTGGCTATCGGTTCAGTGCCGATCGGTTCAGTCCCAATCGGTCTAGTACCGATCGGTTCAGTACCGCCAACGGACGGTCGGCTCGGTGACCGCTCGTCGTGGCCGCCTACTCGGTGAACCGCCGGCCGTCGTGACCGCCGGCCAGCAGCGCGGTGGCGGTGAGCACACGAACGCCCACCGCGATGGCGTTCTCGTCGACGTCGAACGTGCCCTGGTGCAGGTCGTACATCGTCTCGCTGCCCGGCGTGTGCACCCCGAGCCGCGCCATGGCGCCGCGCACCTTGGTGAGGTACCACGCGAAGTCCTCACCACCGAGGCTCTGGTCGGTCGGCGCGACAGCGCTCCGGCCGAGGGTTGCCTCCACCGCCTCGCGCAGCGTGGTGATCGCCAAGGCGTCGTTGACAACCGGTGGGACACCACGGTGCACCTCGACCTGCGCGGTGACGCCATAGGGGGCGACGATCTCTCGGGCGAGCGCGGGCACGAGCTCTGCGGACCGCTCCCACACGCGTGGGTCGAGGCAGCGCAAGGTGCCCTCGGCCTCGCCGTCCATCGGAATGGCGTTCGCGGCCGCCCCGGCCTGGACGCGCCCCCACACCACGGACAGGCCCGCACGCGGATCGACCCGGCGCGACAGCGCCGTGGGCAGATGGCTGACCAGCGTGGCCAGCGCGTGCACCAGGTCGGCGGTCAGGTGCGGGCGCGCGGTGTGGCCACCCGGACCGGTGAGCCGGACCTGGAGACGGTCACAGGCGGCGGTGAGCGGTCCCGGGCGCAGCCCGATGTTGCCCACGGCCAGGCGTGGGTCGCAGTGCAGGGCGAAGATCTGGTCGACGCCGTCGAGTCCGCCGGCCGCCATCACGTCGAGCGCGCCTCCCGGGATCAGCTCCTCCGCCGGCTGGAAGATCAGACGAACGGCGTGGGTGAGCATCCCTCGGGAGGCCAGCTCGGCGAGGACGAGGCCAGCGCCCAGCACGACGGTGGTGTGGACGTCGTGTCCGCAGGCGTGGCACACCCCCGGCCGCCGCGAGCGGTACGGCACGGTCTTCTCGTCGGCCACCCGAAGGGCGTCCAGGTCGGCCCGCAGCGCGATTCGGCCGGTGAAGGGCGCCGGCTCGCCGATATCGGCGAGGAGACCGGTGCCGACGGGCAGGAGGGTGGGCCGCAGGCCGGCGGCTTCCAGCCGTTCCGCTACCAGGCTGGTCGTGCGGACTTCCTCCCGACCAGGCTCGGGGTGCATGTGCAGGTCCCGCCGGAAGGCGACCAGCTCATCGATCCACGTCTTGGTGAGCCGATCGACCTCGGCGACGATCTCAGGGTCGAGTGGCACCGTTCGATTGTCCACCCTGCCACTTTCGTGACCGACGACACCCCTCCTTGTACGCTCCGTGGTCGCCGGTTCGTGTCCGCCCCGCACCCTTCCACCACTCACATCTCATCCCCTTTCGGGCGTCCTCAGCCGCAGTCGCGCCACGATCGGGCGCCGGCTCGCGCCCCGTCCCTGCCCCGAGAGCACGAAAAGGAGCGGACTGACCCAGGCGTGAGTCGTTCGGACTCGCTCGGGCTCTCTCGGGCCAATCCCGCGTTCCGGTCCGGGCCGCGCCCGGCGTCGCCCCGCCCTGGAGCCGACGCCGCTCCGGGCCCGACACTGTCCGACCTACCCGGCCGACCCGGGGGTCACGCGCATCGGACCGAACCGGCGACGGGTGCCGCACGCTCGCCCCACCGGCCCGCGCCCGCGGAGTGTCAGAACGCGTCCGGCGGCGTGTAGACGCCCCACACGTCACGCAAGGCGTCGCACACCTCCCCCACCGTCGCCCGGGCGGCCAGAGCCTCCTTCATCGGATACAGCACGTTGTCCGACCCGGCGGCGGCCCGGCGGAGCGCGGCGAGGTGCCGCTCGACTTCCGAGGACGATCGGTCGGCCCGGAGCTTGGCCAACCGGGCGCGCTGCTCCTCCTCGATGCGGGGGTCCACCCGCAGCGGTTGGTACGGCTCCTCGTCCGGTGTCTGGAACTTGTTGACACCGACGACGACGCGTTCGCCGTCGTCGATCTCCTGCGCGATGCGGTACGCCGACTGTTCGATCGCGGACTTCTGGAACCCTCGCTCGATCGCGGCCACGGCGCCACCCAGGCTCTGGATCACCTCCATGAGCTTGTACGCCTCGGCCTCGATCTGGTCGGTCAACGTCTCGACCGCGTACGACCCGGCGAACGGGTCGACGGTCTTGGTGACGTCAGTCTCGTACGCCAGAACCTGTTGCGTCCGCAGCGCGAGCCGGGCCGCCTTCTCCGACGGCAACGCGAGGGCTTCGTCGTAGGCGTTCGTGTGCAGCGACTGGGTACCGCCGAGGACGGCGGCGAGCGCCTGGATGGCGACTCGCACGAGGTTGACCTCGGGCTGCTGGGCGGTGAGCTGGACGCCGGCGGTCTGGGTGTGGAACCGCAGCATCATCGACTTCGGGTTCTTGGCGCCGAACTCGTCACGCATCACCCGCGCCCACAGCCGGCGCGCCGCCCGGAACTTCGCCACCTCCTCCAGGAGGGTCGTCCGGGCGACGAAGAAGAACGACAGCCTCGGCGCGAACTCGTCCACGTCGAGCCCTGCGTCGAGTGCGGCGCGCACGTACTCGATCCCGTTCGCCAAGGTGAAGGCGACCTCCTGCACCGGCGAGGCACCCGCCTCCGCCATGTGGTAGCCGGAGATGGAGATCGTGTTGAACCGCGGCAGCTCTCGCCGGCAGTACGCGAAGATGTCGGAAACCAGGCGCAGCGACGCTTGCGGCGGGTAGATGAAGGTGCCGCGGGCGATGTACTCCTTGAGGACGTCGTTCTGGATCGTGCCGGTGAGCGCCGCCGAGGGCACGCCTTGCTCCTCGCCCACGAGCTGGTAGAGCAAGAGCAGGACGGCGGCGGGCGCGTTGATCGTCATCGACGTCGACACCCGATCGAGCGGGATGCCGTCGAAGAGGAGCCGCATGTCCTCGATCGAGTCGATCGCCACCCCCACCTTGCCGACCTCGCCGTGCGCGAGCGGAGCGTCGGAGTCGAAGCCCATTTGGGTTGGCAGGTCGAACGCCACCGACAGTCCGGTCGTGCCCGCCTCGATGAGCCGGTGGAACCGCTGGTTGGACTCCGCCGCCGTCCCGTAGCCGGCGTACTGGCGCATCGTCCACGGTCTGCCGACGTACATCGTCGGATAGACGCCACGGGTGTAAGGGAAGCTGCCGGGCGACCCGAGCTGACTCGCCGGATCCCACCCCGCGAGGTGCTCAGGCCCGTAGACCGGCTCGATCGGCAGACCGGACTCGGTGAGCCGTGGGGTCGTGTCGGGTCCGGCTCGGGTCGGCCCGTCCTGAGCCGACCCCCGCGGAGCGGCGCGCTCGGACCCTCTCGGCTCGACGCGGTCGTTCATGGCATCGCCTTCTTGTGACTGTGCGCCTTGGTGGGAGTGCATCGGGCGTCACCAGTTCGTGGCGGGTACGGACGCGGTCAGCGTACGACCCGCCCCTCGACGAGGAGCGAGTCAACCACTGTTCGAAGTGCTACCACCACCAACCGTGACATCGGACGTCCAGGACGTGATCACGGACCGCTGGTCACGCCGGTCAGGCGGAGACGCTCCGCAGCGCCACCGCGCGCAGTGACGTGAGCCGTCCGCGGCACGGCCCGTAGTACACGGCGTTGGTGCAGATCACGACGTAGCGCCCGGTATGGGGGCGAGGTAGAGGCTCGTCCCGTCCAGCCATGGTGGTAGGCGACCCGTCCCGCGTCGGCGAGGACCCACGCCAGACCGCGTTCCAGGCCGGCCCGATCGTCGCATGGGGCGCCAGGCTGGTGCGCAGCCAGCGACCGAGCACGGACTGGTCGTGGACGGCCAGCAGGTGCTGGGCATGGCGAGCCAGGTCGTGCGGCGTCGAGAACAACGCCGTGCTGCTCGGCGGCGTCGCGGGTCACGCCGACGGTGCGACACACGAGGACGCCGCCCGGTGTGACGGCCTGCTCGACCGCGTCGTGGAGCGCATCGGCCAGGCGGTCGAGGTCGCCGCGACGAAAGGGTGTGGACACGAGCTGCCTCCGCTGCGAGGACGAGACGGACGTCCAGCGCCGGGGCGCCGGCTCTCGCCGGACCCGGCACCGAGGGCTGGGCCCAGCGGCTGGGACCGCACGGCTGCGCGCAGGGGCCCAGGAACCGGGCTCGCGAGCGCTCGCATACTGGGTCCCGTGCGCATGACGAGGAAGGTCGCCGGCTTCCTGCTCGCGGTCGCGGTGTGGAACGTCGCGACCTACGCCAACTTCACCTACAACCTGGCCAACACGAGCGGCCGGCCGACCGGCTACTACGTCGCCCACGCGATCCTCATCGTGGTCAACCTGGCGATCGCGGTCGTGCTCGCGGCTCTCGGGGTCCGGGCGTGGCGCGCCGCCACCGCCGACGACACCTCCACCGCACGGTGAGGTCCCTGGACGATCGTCGCGCCCGAGCATCCGCGTCTCAGACGCTTCGACGCGACCACCGCAGGACACGTCGAGCGACCTGACCGTCACGCGGCGTGTGGTGGACTGAGCAGCTCACCGGAGCGACTGACGGGCAGGTCCGTGGTGTTGCCACCCGACACCACGACCACCACGGTGGTGTTGGGCTCCGGGACGAACGCGCCACTCAGCAGCGCAGCGAACGCCGTCGCGCCACCGGGCTCGGCGAGGATTCGGCACCGTTCCCACAAGAACGTCCGCGCGGCCACGATCGCGTCGTCGGACACCAGGACGGATTGGGTGCCTCGACTTGTCGCCACCGCGTGGGCGATCCGACCGGCCTCGGCGGCGCCCATACTGTCCGCCGCCACGCCACCCACCTGCGCGCGCACGGGACGACCGGCCGACACGGCCAGGTGCAGGGTCGGACAACGCTCGGGCTCGACCGGTACGACCGCGCACGAGTCCCCGAGCGCCAGCGCGACACCGGCGTACAGGCCACCACCGCCACACGACACCAGCACGGCCGAGGCTTCCGGCACCTGCTCGACCAGCTCCAAGCCCAGCGTGCCTTGGCCCGCCACGACCTCTGGAGTGTCGTACGCGTGGATCTCCAGCACCTCCCGCTGCGCCGCCCACTCACGGCTCGCCGCCAAAGCCTGCGGGTAGTAGCCGTCGACCACCACCACCTTCGCGCCATAGGACTCGATCCGCTCGACCTTGACCGACGGCGAGGTGGCGGGCACGAAGACGTGCGCGGGAACGCCCACACGAGAGGCGGCCCACGCCACCGCCGCGCCGTGGTTACCGCCGGACGCGGCCACGACGCCAGCCTCGGGGACCGGGCGAGCCAGCAGCGTGTTGAGGGCCCCGCGCGCCTTGAACGACCCCGTGTGCTGGGTCAGCTCCAGCTTGAGCACGACGCGCACCCCGCGACCCGCCCACGGCACATCCACCTCGTCATCGGCGAGGCTGAACGTGGGGGTTCGGCGAATGTGGCCCCGGAGCCGGGCAGCCGCCCGATGCAGGTCCGGCGCGCTCGGCACCACGATGGACTCGGTTGCCACGATCTTCTCCAGGTTCGACCTTCTCCAGGTTCGAGCGTCCGGACGTCACGCTGCGTCCACCGTCACGCTGGGTCGACTCCCCAATCACACGAGGCCAACCAACCGTTCGGAGAGGCGTACTAGTCTGTCGCCCACCATGCCTGGGGAATCCTCGACGTCGCGCGACGACGTCCCACGTGCCATCGTCGTCACACTCGTTGTCGCCACGTTCTGTCTGGCCATTGGTCTGACCACCCTATCCACGTCGGCGAGGGCTGGAACCGTCGCTGGGCACGCGGCCCCGACGCCCACACCGACGCTCCCGCGGACGTCGGCCACGACATCGACGCCGGCGCCGACAGCCACCGGGAGCCCAAGCGCACACCCGACCAAGACTCCGGCGCCCTTCGGCCGCTACCACCCGGCCAATCCGTTCAGCGAGCCGGTCGGCGGTGCCGCTCTCGGTCGGTCAGGCGTGGTCGTCGACCCCAACGCGCCCAAGCCCCCGCCCGACGTCGACGTCAGGTCCTACCTCGTGGCCGACCTGGACACCGGGGAGGTGCTCGCGGCCAAGAACGCGCACCAGCGTCTGTATCCGGCCAGCACCCTCAAGACGCTGACCGCGATCACGCTCATCCCCCGACTCGACAAGCGCGCGCTCTACACCGCGGTGCGGGAGGATGCCGACCAGATCGGCAGCCGGGTCGGCATCGAGGCCGGCCACGTCTACACGATCGAGCAGCTGTTCTACGGGCTGTTCCTGTCGTCCGGAAACGACGCGGCGCAGGCTCTGGCGAACGCGAGCGGGGGTACCGAGGTCGCGGTCCGCCTCATGAACGAGGAGGCCGCCCGGCTGGGCGCGTTCGACACCCACGCGGTCAACACCAGCGGTCTCGACGAGCCCGGCCAGCTGTCCTCCGCCTACGACCTGGCCCTGTTCGCGCGGGCGGGGATGGCCAACCCCGACTTCCGTCGCTACGCCACCACACCCCGCTACGACTTCCCAGGGCGGAACGGCAAGACCTACCAGATCCAGAACGGCAATGACCTGCTGAGCGAGTACCCGGGCGCGATCGGGGTGAAGAACGGCTACACCACGAAGGCCAGGAACACCCTCATCGGTGCCGCGGAACGGAACGGCCGTCGGCTTCTCGTCGTCGTCATGAAGACCGACGCGCCGTCGTGGAAGAAGGTCGCGAAGCTGCTCGACTGGGGCTTCGAGGTCGGCGCGGAGGTCGAGCCGGTCGGCACGCTCGTCACTCCGGAGGATGTCGAGCGCGCTCGGCAGGCGCTCGTCGCGGCACGGCTCGCGACAGCCGGACCGACCACCCACCAGGTCGCCTCGCCGTCGGCGGCGGGTGTCACGTCGATCGGCACGCCGACCGCCGTCGTGACCGCGCCCATCGCCTCCCGGCAGGTGGCGATGCTGCCCACCCTGGTGCAGCGCGTGCCGCTCTGGCTGTGGGTGCCTGGGGTGGTCTTCGTGGTCCTGGCCAGCCTGCGGGTCTACGCCTACGTGCGCGCCCGTCGACGAGCGGTGGCCTCGCCACCGGCCTAGCCCGGTACCTCGTCCTCGGTGAAGCGCTCGCGCAGGCGGTGCCCTGAACTCCGCTGGAGCCCTCGCCTCCGGTGACGCTCGCGCCGACACCACCTGCGGGCCAGGAGCCAGCCGAGCACGAGCCCTCCGCTCAGCCCGCCGAGCGTCGGTGCCAGCGCACCACGGCGACGGCAGGCCCGGTCGGCCTGGCCCACGGCAGGCCTAGGAGGCGCGGCACGGACGGACGCGCCCCTCCCTAAGGCGGCCTCGTCCGGCGCCGCCTCCTGCACCTGGGCTCGCCAGCGCGTGTCCGTGGCCACCAAGGCCGCCCCCAGCACCACCAAGCGCGCCGTGTAGTTGATCCAGACGAGCAAGGCGATGAGGATCGCGAAGGCGCCGTACAACGGGTTGTCGAGGACGCGTCCGACGATGAGACCGGCCAGCTGCTTGAGGACCTCGAATCCGACTCCGGCGAGCAAGGCACCCTCCCACACCACCCGTGGGGACACCCCGTGGTATGGCAGCAGCTGGTAGATCGCGAAGAACAGCAAGGTGTTGACGGCCACGCCGACCACCACCGCCGCGACGTACAGCGCCCACCGCGCGCCTCCCAGTCCGGTCAGACCCAGCAGGTGGACGAGGGTGTCGGTGAACGCCGTCACCAGCGTGCCAACCGTGACGGTGACGAGCAGGACGATTCCGAGGACCACGAGGGCCGCCACGTCGACGAGCTTGGCGACGACGACGTTCCGCTCCTTGGCCGGAAGCTCGAAGACCGCCTGCAACGCGTCGCGCAGGGCCGACACCCAGCCCAGCCCGGAGTAGAGGAGCACGACCAAACCCACGAGGCCGACGCCCGTTCGTCGCTGCGCGATGCGGTGCACGTCGATCTGGTCGGGTCCGCCACCGATGAGCCCGGGCAGGATCGAGCGCAGCGCCGAGGTCACCGCCTCGTCCGCGCCGGGCACGTACGTCACGACGTAGCCGACGCCGGCGAAGGTCACCGCGACGAGCGGAAAGAAGGACAGGAAGGCGAAGTAGGTCACCGAGGCCGCGAGCTGGCTGCCCTTGACGGCGTCGTAGCGGACCAGCGCGCGCACGAGGTGGTCGACGAACAAGGACCGACGGCGGATGCGGCGAAACAGCGCCTCGGCACGATCCTTGATGTCACGAAGCCTCACTCCCTGTCGGTACCCCGCCACAGCGGGGTACCACGAATCTCGGCGCGCTCAGCGCCGCAGGGAGGCCACGGACGAGGGGCGGTTCGGGACGGGACCGGGAAGAGGTCCACCGAGCGCGAAGTCCCGCTGGGGTCGCCACACCGAGTCAGCACCGTGCTCGTACAGGCTGAACCCTTCCACCGTGAACGTGCACTCGTAGTCCTCGAGCGCTTCGTAGGCCTTGTCCAGGAGGTGGTCGGGCAGGTCGTGCGCGATCGTCACGTGCGGGTGGTACGGGAACGCCAGCTCCCGCTCGAGCGGCCCGCTGCGGATGCCGTTCGCGAGCTGCTCACACGAGGAGATGCCGTCCGAGACCGCCACGAAGACGACCGGCGACACCGGGCGGAACGTGCCCGTGCCACGCAGCCGCATGGTGAAGGGCCGGCCCGACTCGGCGACGGCGAGCAGGTGCCGCTCGATGCTCTCGAGCACGTCGTCCTCGACCTGAGTGGGCGGCATGAGCGTCACATGGGTGGGAATGGCCTCGGCCAGCGGGTCGCCGAGCGCGGCACGCCAGCGCTGCAGCTCCCCGCCGTACGGCTCCGGGATGGCGATAGCGACACCGATCGTGCGCACGCTCGCCTACCTCAACGCTTCGCGGGGACGAATCCGAGACGGTCGTGGACCTGACGCAGCTTCTCCGACGCCACGGCCCGGGCTCGGTCCGCGCCACGGGCCAGGATGCCGTCGAGGGTCTCGCGGTCCTCCAGCAAAGCGAAGGTCCGCTCGCGGAAGGGGGTCACGAACTCCACGACGGCGTCGGCGACGTCTCGCTTCAGGTCGCCGTACCCCTTGCCGGCGTAGGCGTCCTCCAGCTCCGGAATGCTACGCCGGGTGAGCGCGGAGAGAATCGTGAGCAGGTTAGAGACGCCGGGCTTCTCCTCCTCGTCGAACCGCACCTCCCGACCGGAGTCGGTGACCGCACTGCGAATGCGCTTGGCGGACACCTTGGGGTCGTCCAGCAGCTCGATGATGCCGTTGGGGCTCGAGGCGGACTTGCTCATCTTGACCCGCGGCTCCTGCAGGTCGTAGATCTTGGCGGTCTCCTTGATGATGTACGCCTCGGGCACCCGGAACGTCTCGCCGAACCGGTTGTTGAACCGCTGCGCGAGGTCTCGGGTGAGCTCCAGGTGCTGCCGTTGGTCCTCGCCGACCGGCACCTGGTCGGTGTCGTAGAGCAGGATGTCGGCCGCCATGAGGACCGGGTAGGTGAACAGCCCGACCGTCGCGGCTTCCACGCCCTGCCGCTGCGTCTTGTCCTTGAACTGCGTCATCCGGCTCGCCTCGCCGAAGCCGGTCAGGCAGCCCAAGATCCACGACAGCTGGGAGTGCTCGGCGACGTGGCTCTGGACGAAGAGCGTGCAGCGCTCGGGGTCGAGCCCGGCGGCCAGCAGCTGCGCCGCCGCCAGCAGGGTCCGCTCCCGCAGCCGGTTGGGGTCGTGGCCGACGGTGATGGCGTGCAGGTCGACCACGCAGTAGAACGCGTCGTAGGTGTCCTGCATCTCCACCCACTGCCGGATGGCACCGAGGTAGTTGCCCAGGTGGAACGAGTCAGCAGTGGGCTGGATACCCGAGAACACGCGCGGTCGCGGCATGCCAAGAATTGTGCCAGCAATCCCGCCCAGCGCTGAGCGCCCTTCCGTCCGAGCGCACGCCACCGGTGGGGCATACTGATCGGTCCCACCGGTCAGCGAGGCGCACGGCCCTCACGGCGTACGAGCCGCGGACCGAAGGTGCCGAATCGCCCGATTCTCGCCGACTCTCGCTGACCCGTCACCGACGTGGGTGGCGTCAGCCACCGACGGGTTGCCCGCTCCGTGGGCCCGACGCCGCCTCCGGCGGTGCCGGCTCGCCGGCCGCGGGCTCCTCGGGAGGCTTGGGAGTGAACCGCACCTTGGCGATCCTGCGGCCATCCAGCTCGGTCACCGTGAACACGTGACCGTCGAACGCCACGTGCTCGCCGACCGTGGGCAGGTGACCGAGCTGGGCGATGACGAAACCGGCCACCGTCTCGTAGGGGCCGTCCGGCAGCGTCACCCCGGTCTCCTCGCCGAAGTCGTCGAGGCTGAGGCGGCCCTCGACCTCGACGTCACCGGAGACCAGTCGTCTCGAGGCCGCCTGCGCGGCGGTGTCGTACTCGTCCCTGATGTCCCCGACCAGCTCCTCGACGAGATCCTCGAGGGTCACGATGCCGGCCGTACCGCCGTACTCGTCGAGCACGATCGCCAGGTGCTGGCTCCGCGCGCGCATCTCCGAGAGCGCGGGGAGCACCCGCTTGGTACCGGGCAGGTAGAGCACCTCGCGAGCCAGGTCGCCGACCCGGACCGACCGGTTCGCCACGTCCGGGTCGAGCAGGTCACGAACGTGGACGAAGCCCACGACGTCGTCCGCCGACCCGCGCACGACCGGATACCGCGAGTGGGGCCGGTCGCTGACGAACCGCACGCTCTTGTAGACCGGCATGTCGGCGTCGAGGAAGTCGACCTCCGTCCGCGGCAGCATGACCTCCCGAAGCTGCCGGCTGCCCGCGGCGAACACCTCCTCGACGATGGCCCGCTCCTCCTGGCCGAGCGTCTCGTGACCGGTCACGAGCTCGCGCAACTCTTCCTCGGTCATCCGTTCCCGGCTGACGTTGGGGTCCCCGCCGAGCAGCCGGACGACGACGTTGGTCGACTTGGACAGGAACCAGATGATCGGTCGGGAGACCTGCGCGATCCGGTGGATGAGCGGCGCCAGAGCGAGCGCGAAGGACTCCGCGCCTTGCAGGGCCAGCCGTTTGGCGGCCAGCTCGCCCAGGACGATCGACACGTACGACACGACCACGGTGATGAGCACGAGGGCCAGCGGATCGGCCGCGCCGGCAGGCACTCCCAGGTCACGCAGGACGGGGGCGAGCTCGGACGACAGGTTGGCGCCGGCGAAGGCGGAGGCCAGGAAGCCGGAGAGGGTGACCCCGATCTGCACGGAGGAGAGGAAGAGGTTCGGATCGCGAGTCAGCTGCGCGACCCGCTCACCCCGCCGGCCACGTTGGGCGAGGGACTTGACCTGACCCTCCCGGAGGGAGACCAGCGCCATCTCCGCGGCGGCGAAGACGCCCCCGATGAGGATGAAGATCAAGGCCAGTCCGATGTTGGCCAGGACATGGTTCATCGAGGATGCACCACCAGCTCACCGCAGCCGCAGCCCACGCCAGGGTGAGCCGGCCCGCCGGCTCGCCGGAGATGGGCTCGCAGCCATGTCACCACCCTAGCGATGTCCAGGCCGCCGGCACCTTCCTCGCGAGCTCCTCGCAAGGTGCGCCGGTCCTGGACGGCCCATGACCGGCCGTCGCGAGCTGACGCCCGCGCCGGGGACATCCGTCCGACGCTAGGGTGTCTGCGTCCTCGAAGGGCACGACCGGTTCCGGGAAGGGCGCGACGGGCCAGAGCGGACGAAGGCCACCCGACGGCACGAGACATGCCACGAGGGCAGACGAGAGGATTCCGGGCACCGACGGCGCCCGAGACTCTCAGGTCACGCAGGAGACGACGAGCACACGATGAGGAAGACGTCGACCCGGCTCGCCGACGGACGCGAGCTCCTCTACTTCGACGAGGGTGACAGCGCCGACCGCGACGTCCTCGACCAACGCACGCTGCCGGAGCGGTCCGGGGGCTCGGAGCTCCGCTACGACCCGGTGTTCGACGAGTGGGTCGCGGTCGCGTCGCATCGGCAGGACCGCACCTTCCTCCCGCCCGCTGACGAGTGCCCGCTGTGTCCCTCGCGGGACGGCCGGCTGACTGAGATCCCGGCGTCCGACTACGACGTCGTGGTGTTCGAGAACCGCTTCCCCTCCTTCTCCGGCGCGTCCTTCTCCGGCGCGGCACCCGACCTCGCCGCCGGCGTGGGTGCTGGCCTCGTGGACGGCTCGCTCGACGGCGCCAGCCAGGAGGCGGCGACCGGTCTCATCGACGCCCGTGACCTGTTCGCCCGTCGTCCCGGGGTGGGCCGGTGCGAGGTGGTCTGCTTCACCTCCGACCACGACACAGCGTTCGCGCAGCTCACGCCGCAACGGGTCCGCACGGTGATGGAGGCGTGGGTCGACCGCACGGTCTGCCTCGGCTCCCTGCCCGGCGTGGAACAGGTCTTCTGCTTCGAGAACCGTGGCGAGGAGATCGGCGTCACCCTGCGCCACCCGCACGGCCAGATCTACGCCTACCCGTTCGTGACCCCGCGCACCCGGCAGATGCTCGCCTCGGCCCAGCGGTACGCCGAGCGCACCTCACGCAACCTGTTCGAGGACCTCGTGGCCGGCGAACGCTCCGCCGGGGTGCGGATCGTCGACGAGTCCGAGCACTGGACGGCCTTCGTGCCCGCGGCGGCCCGCTGGCCGGTGGAGGTGCACCTGTATCCCCGGCGACGCGTGCCGGACTTGCCGGAGCTCACCGCGGCCGAGCGCGACGACTTCGGCCCGATCTACCTTCGCCTCCTGCGCGCGCTCGACCGGTACTTCGAGGGTGTCGACGCCCTGCCGTACATCGCCGCGTGGTACCAAGCACCAGTGCGCGTCGGGCGCGAGCACGCCGCCCTGCACCTGCGGGTGTTCTCGATCCGACGAGCTCCCACCAAGCTGAAGTACCTCGCGGGATCGGAGTCGGCGATGGGCGTGTGGATCAACGACGTGGCGCCGGAGGCGATCGCCGCCCGGCTGCGCGAGCTGGTGCGTGAGGACGCCGCCGTCGGCCGGGATGGGACGGTCCGATGAAGCTGCTCGTCACCGGCGGAGCCGGGTACATCGGCAGCGTGGTGACCGCCCGGCTCCTGGAGGCCGGCCACGAGGTCACCGTGCTCGACGACTGCTCGACGGGACACCGCGACAACGTGCCGGACGGGGCGCGGTTCGTGCCGGGTGGCCTCGACATCGCGGCCGCCGTCCTCGACCCGTCGTACGACGGTGTGCTCCACTTCGCGGCGAAGTCGCTCGTGGCGGAGTCGGTACGCCGTCCTGACCTGTACTGGCGCGCCAACGTCGGCGGCACCCTCGACCTGCTCGACGCCATGCGGCGACACGGCGTACGCCGGCTTGTCTTCTCCTCCACGGCCGCGACGTACGGCGAGCCCGCGCGCATGCCCATCACCGAGGACACGCCCCCGCTTCCCACCAACCCCTACGGCGCCTCCAAGCTCGCAGTGGACCGCATGCTCGAGGCGGAGGCGCGCGCCTACGACCTGGCTCCGGTGAGCCTGCGCTACTTCAACGTCGCGGGCGCCTACCTCCGCCACGGCGAACGGCACGACCCCGAGACCCACCTCATCCCCAACCTGCTCGCCGTCGCCGCGGGCGAGCGCCCTGCCGCACAGGTCTTCGGCACCGACTACCCCACCCGCGATGGCACGGCCGTGCGGGACTACCTCCACGTGGTCGACCTCGCCGACGCCCATGTGCGTGCTCTCGACGTGGCCACACCAGGCCACCACCTGGTCTGCAACCTCGGCACCGGCCACGGCTCGACGGTCCTGGAGGTCATCGCGGCCGTGCAACGGGTGACCGGCCGGGAGGTGCCAGTCGAGGAGTGCCCGCGACGCCCGGGCGACCCGCCGGTCCTGGTCGCGTCGTGGGAGCGGGCGGCACAGGAGCTCGGCTGGAAACCCGTCCGTGACCTCGACACGATGGTGGCGGACGCGTGGGCGTTTCGTCAGGGTCTCGTGGTGCCCGACCGCGCCGGATCGGCGCCACATCGGGCGAGCTCAGGAGCGGGAGGGAGCAGGCGGTGAACCTGCGTGCGGACTTCGAGACGGCGTTCGGTCGGCCGCCCGAGGGGAGCTGGGTGGCGCCCGGCCGGGTCAACGTGATCGGCGAGCACACCGACTACAACGACGGCTTCGTGCTGCCGATCGCCCTCCCGCAGGGAGTGGTGGCCACCGCCGCTCGCCGCGACGACGGTCTGCTCCGGATGGTCTCCCGCCAGGCTGACGGGCGGTTCGAGATCCCGGTGGACGGCCTGAAGCCCGGAGACGTCGACGGCTGGGCGGCCTACGTCGCCGGCGTGGTGTGGGCACTGCGTGAGGCCGGACACGACGTCGGCGGGCTCGACGTCCTGGTCGACGGCGACGTGCCGCTCGGCGCTGGGCTGTCGTCCTCGGCCGCGTTGGAGTGCGCGACCGCCCTCGCGGCCACCGAGCTGTACGACGTCGCGGTCGACCGGCCGACTCTCGCCAGGCTCGCCCAGAAGGCCGAGAACGACTTCGTCGGGGTGCCCTGCGGGATCATGGACCAGTCGGCGGCCCTGCTCTGCGAGCGGGACCACGCGCTGTTCATCGACACCCGCTCGCTGGCCACCGAGCAGGTCCCGCTCGACCTCGCGGGTCATGGGCTCGCGCTGCTGGTGATCGACACCAAGGCTCCGCACCGCCTCGTCGACGGCGAGTACGCGGCCCGTCGGCGGGTGTGTGAGAAGGTCGCCAGCGACCTCGGGGTCCCGGCACTGCGCGACCTCGAGAACACCCCGATCGAGGCCACGCTGGCGCGGATCGCGGACGACACCGCGCGACGGCGGGTGCGGCACGTGCTGACCGAGAACGAGCGGGTGCGCCAGACGGTCTCCCTGCTGCGCGCCGGATCGCCACGTGACATCGGGCCCCTGCTCACCGCCTCCCACGCGTCGTTGCGGGACGACTACGAGGTGACCGTGCCCGAGCTGGACACCGCGGTCGACGCCGCGCTCGACGCCGGCGCGCTGGGCGCCCGCATGACCGGTGGCGGTTTCGGGGGCTGCGTCATCGCGCTGGTCGACGCCGACGCGGCCGAGGCCGTCGCGCGACGGGTGGCCGAGGCGTTCGCCACCGCCGGGTTCCGGGCGCCGCAGTGGTTCGTCGCTACGCCGTCGGCTGGCGCCCGGCGCCTGGCGTGACGACGAGGTGGTGACGAGTGTCTGCGTGCTGTGCCGCGGGACGGTCCGACCACACCGGAGCGATCGCCGACGACGACCTGCCGTTCGAGATCCCCTCGCGGTCGCCGCGCGAGGTGGCGCGTGGGATGGTCGCCATCCCCGGCGGGCGCTTCCTCATGGGGGGCGACGACCCGGACGCTTTCCCGGCTGACGGGGAGGGGCCGGTTCGCGCCGTCACCCTGGATCCCTTCCTCATCGACGCCACGCTCGTCACCAACCGACAGTTTCAGGCGTTCGTCAAGGCGACGGGCTACGTCACCGACGCTGAGCGGTTCGGCTGGTCGTTCGTGTTCCATCTCTTCGTGGGCCCGGAGCAGCGGCGGTACGTCATGGACGCCACCGTGCCCGACGCGCCGTGGTGGCTGGCCGTCGAGGGGGCCAACTGGCGGGCGCCAGAAGGCCCGGGCAGTGACATCGCGACGCGTCCGAACCACCCGGTGGTCCACGTGTCGTGGCGGGACGCCTACGCCTACGCGCGATGGGCGGGCAAGCGGCTCCCCACCGAGGCCGAGTGGGAGCGAGCCGCCCGGGGCGGGCTGGAGCGCGCCCGGTACGCGTGGGGCGATGAGCTCACGCCACGCGGACGCTGGCGGTGCAACATCTGGCAGGGCCGGTTCCCCGGCCACAACACCGCCGAGGACGGCTTCGTGGGGACCTCGCCGGTGAAGTCGTACGCCCCCAACGGTTTCGGCCTCTACGACGTGGCCGGCAACGTCTGGGAGTGGTGCGCCGACTGGTGGAGCACGACCTGGCACGTGGAGGACCGGCCCGAGACACGCACAAACCCGACCGGGCCGCCCACCGGCCAGGAGAAGGTCATGCGCGGTGGCAGCTACCTGTGTCACGAGTCGTACTGCAACCGGTATCGGGTCGCCGCGCGAACGAAGAACACCCCCGACAGCTCGACCGGCAACCTCGGGTTTCGGTGTGCGGCTGACCTTCCGCGCGAAGGCTCCTAGGGCGCTGTGAAACGAAGCGCGCGGCCCACGCCGGGGCCGCGCGCTTCACGTCGGACGCGGGACGGGCTCAGCTCCCGGCCTTCATGCGGGCAGCGAGGTTGTCGGCGAGGACGTCGAGGAACTCGTCCGTGGTCAGCCACGGGGTGTCCTCGCCGATGAGCAGCGCGAGGTCCTTGGTCATCTTGCCGGACTCGACCGTCTCGACGCAGACCTTCTCGAGCGTCTGGGCGAACGCCTCCACCTCCGGGGTGCCGTCCAGCTTGCCGCGGTGCGCGAGTCCTCGTGTCCACGCGAAGATGGACGCGATCGGGTTCGTCGAGGTCTTCTCGCCCTTCTGCCACCGGCGGAAGTGCCGGGTGACCGTGCCGTGGGCGGCCTCCGCCTCGACCGTCCGGCCGTCCGGCGTCATCAGCACGCTCGTCATCAGGCCGAGAGACCCGAAGCCCTGCGCGATCGTGTCGGACTGGACGTCACCGTCGTAGTTCTTCGCGGCCCACACGAAGCCGCCCTCCCACTTCAGGGCCTGGGCGACCATGTCGTCGATGAGACGGTGCTCGTAGGTGAGGCCGGCCTCCTCGAACGCGCCCTTGAACTCGCTCTCGAACACCTCGGCGAACAGGTCCTTGAACCGACCGTCGTACGCCTTGAGGATCGTGTTCTTCGTCGACAGGTAGACCGGGTAACCGCGCTGGAGGCCGTAGTTGAAGCAGGCCCGGGCGAAGTCCCGGATCGAGTCGTCGAAGTTGTACATGCCGAGCGCGACGCCGCCGCCCTTGAACTCGGCGACCTCGAACTCCATCGGCTCGCTTCCGTCAGCCGGGGTGTAGGTGATCGTCACCTTGCCCGGGCCGGGCACGACGAAGTCGGTGGCCTTGTACTGGTCGCCGTGCGCGTGGCGGCCGATGACGATCGGCTTGGTCCAGCCCGGGACGAGCCGCGGGATGTTGCCGATGATGATGGGCTCCCGGAAGACGACACCACCGAGGATGTTCCGGATCGTGCCGTTGGGCGACTTCCACATCTTCTTCAGGCCGAACTCCTCGACCCGGGCTTCGTCGGGAGTGATCGTCGCGCACTTGACGCCGACGCCGTGCCGCTTGATGGCGTTCGCGGCGTCGATCGTCACCTGGTCGTCGGTGGCGTCCCGGTTCTCGATGCCGAGGTCGTAGTAGTCGAGCTGAATGTCGAGGTACGGCAGGATCAGCCGCTCTTTGATGGCCTTCCAGATGACACGCGTCATCTCGTCGCCGTCGATGTCGACGACGGGGTTCTTCACCGTGATCTTCGACAAGGGGTGCTCCTTGGGCCAGGACGTGCTCGCTGGCTCGCGCGTCGGCTCTCCGACGCGAACCGGCGGGCCTGGGTGGACGGTGCGAAGGGGGTGTCTTCAGTTGTCAGAGGTTCCGCACGTCGGCCTGCTTGGCCCGGACCGCCTCGGCGGCCCGGCGTAGATCGGCCAGCTCGCTCTCGGCCAGCTCGGTCTCGACGACCCGGCGGACGCCCTCACGGCCGATCTCGGCGAGCACGCCGAGGTAGACGCCCGCGATGCCGTACTGCCCCTCGACCCACGCGCAGACGGGCATGACGGCCCCGGAGTCCTCCGCCACCGCGCGGGCCATGCGGGCCGCGGCGGCCGACGGAGCGTAGTAGGCGGAACCCGTCTTGAGCAGGCCGACGATCTCGGCGCCCCCGTTGCGGGTCCGCTCGACCAGCGCGTCGACGTCCTCCTTCGGCAGCACCTCGGTGAGCGCCCGACGCTGGCCGTCGATCTCGACCGTGCACTTGCTCGGGACCGGCACCATCGTCTCGCCGTGGGATCCCAGGGTCAGTGTCTCCACGCTACCGACCGGGACGCCGAGCTTCTCCGCGACGAAGTACGAGAACCGGGCGGTATCGAGCACGCCCGCCTGCCCCATGACGCGGTGATGCGGGAAGCCGGTCGCGATCTGCGCCAGGGCCGTCATCTCGTCGAGGGGGTTGGAGACGACGATGACGACGGCGTTGGGGGCGTACTTGGCGACGTTTTCCGAGACCTGTCGGACGATGCGAGCGTTGGTCTCCAGAAGGTCCATCCGGCTCATACCCGGCTTGCGAGGCATCCCGGCGGTGATCACGACGATGTCCGAGCCGCCGATCACCTCGTAGCCCTCGCCCGAAGGGCCGGTCGTCTGCCCGACGACCCTCGTCTCGAAGCCCTCGATCGGTCGGGCCTGGTTCATGTCGAGCGCGAGGCCTTCCGCCTTGCCCTCGATGATGTCGGTGAGGACGACCTCTTCGAAGATGTCGTACTCGGCGAGCCGCTGGGCGGTCGTCGACCCATAGAAACCCGCCCCGACGACGGTGACCTTGCCGCTGCGCGCCATGGGGTGTCTCGCCTCCTGGGTTGCCCGCCCGCCGGCGGGACTCAGCCGTCACGGACTGTCGTGGCGTCACGAGAACGGAAGATGTCTTGACGCCAAGATACTTGTGCCGAGCCTATCCGAATAGCTTGAGCCCCGGACGCCAGGGGTGGGCGGAACCTCGCGGGAACCACCGAAGGAACCTCGGGCGCCACGGTCCATCCGCTCCCAGATCGTCCGGTTCATCACGGGCGCTGCGCCCCGCGGTGGCTTGTCGGACCTGTCCAGATGCACCCTGCGTCCAGGTGCGCCCTGTGTCCAGGTACGCCCTGTGTCCCGACGCGCACTGCGAGCCTCGATGGGCGAAGGCCAGGATCGTGCTCACCGGATGTCCGGGATCGCGAGAGCCAGGACCAAGATGCCCAGCCCCATGGCGGTCAAGGTCAGCACGTCCGTCGTCCGGCTGCGCAGCACCAGCAGTCCCGCCCGGCGGGTCGTCAAGACCAGCCGGAACAGCGCCGCCAACAGCACCGAGCCCGCCAGCATCACCATGCCCGGCCGGAAGTCGGCGACGACCGCGCTCACGAGCGAGATCGCGACACCAGTGAGGACGACCAAGAGCGGCCACTGGCGTCGAGGCCACGGACGAATCGGCGGCAGCGGTTGGCCGGGGTTGTGCGTGCCTCGCTTCCAGAACGCCCACCAGGGCTCCCGGCCCCCGGCGGACCCGTCCCTGGCAGAGCCGGAAGCACGGCTGGTACGCCCGGCGGACGCGACGCCCGGCTGGTCGACCATCGCCCGATCCTCCCGCTCCGGCTGGCCAGCTGTCGGGTGCTGGCCCGCCCCGGCGTTCTCGTACCTACGGAGAGTACCGCCCACCGACGATCTCACCCTGCCCGCTCACCCTGCCCGCTCGCGCTGTCCGCGGCCAGCCGGCTCGCCGCCAGCGCACCGGCAGCAGCGCTGACGGGGCCACTCCCCCGGGGCCCGTCCGTCCGTGACGTCGCCTTCCGTGGGATCTCCGTGCGCTCCACGTGGATTCGGCGGGACCCGGGGACCCAGCGGCAACGTCAGTGGAAGAAGTGCCGGGTGCCGGTGAAGTACATCGGGACACCGGCCGCGGCCGCCACCGCGATCACCTCGTCGTCGCGTCGAGAACCACCCGGCTGCACCACCGCTCGCACGCCGGCCTCGATCAGCACCTGCAGCCCGTCGGGGAACGGGAAGAACGCGTCGGACGCCGCGACCGCTCCGGCGGCCCGCTCACCAGCCCGGCTGACAGCCAGCCGCGCCGAGTCGACCCGGTTGACCTGACCCATGCCCACGCCGACGGTGGCGCCGCCGGAGGCGAGCACGATGGCATTGGACTTGACGGCTCGCACCGCTCGCCACGCGAACGCCAGGTCGGCGAGCACCTCCTCCGGGACCGGCTCGCCACTGACCAGGCGCCAGGTGGCCGGATCATCCCCGGGAGCGTCGACCGCGTCCACGCTCTGCACGAGCAGACCACCCGAGATCGGCCGGAGCTCGACCCCACCGCGGGTCGCGGGCGGGCATCGCAGGAGCCGGACGTTCTTCTTGCGGGTGAGGATCTCCAGCGCCTCGGGTTCGAAGTCGGGCGCGACGACCACCTCGGTGAACACCTCGGCGACCTGCTCGGCCACCTGGGCGGTCACCGGTCGGTTCGCGCCGATGACTCCGCCGAAGGCCGACACCGGGTCACAGGCGTGCGCCTTGCGATGCGCCTCGGCCAGGTCGGCCCCGACGGCGATCCCACAAGGGTTGGCGTGCTTGATGATCGCCACCGCAGGCGCGTCGAAGTCGTAGGCGGCGCGACGAGCCGCGTCGGCGTCGACGTAGTTGTTGTACGACATCTCCTTGCCGTGCAGCTGCTCTGCCTGAGCCAGGCCCGGCACCGCACCATGCGCGGCGGTGTAGAGAGCAGCACGCTGGTGCGGATTCTCGCCGTACCGCAGCACCGCCTGACGACGCCAGGTGGCGCCCACCCAGCTCGGGAGCTCGTCGTCCGCGGTGGCCGCGTACGAGCCCATCCAGGACGCGACGTGCACGTCGTAGGTGGCGGTGTGCTCGAACGCCTCCGCCGCGAGGCGCTTCCGCTGCTCGGCGGTGAACCCACCACTGGCCAGTGCCTCCACCACGTCGCCGTAGCGAGCCGGTGAGGTCACGACCGCGACGTTGGCGTGGTTCTTGGCCGCTGCGCGGATCATCGCCAGGCCGCCGATGTCGATCATCTCGACGACCTGGTCGGCATCCGCCCCCGAGGCGACGGTCTCGGCGAACGGGTAGAGGTTCGATACCAGCAGTTCGAAGGGCTCGATGCCGAGCTCCTCGAGCTGGCGGCGGTGGTCGGGGTTACGCACGTCAGCCAGGAGGCCGGCGTGGACCTTGGGATGCAGCGTCTTGACCCGCCCGTCGAGGCACTCGGGAAAGCCGGTCAGCTGCTCCACGCGCGTCACGGAGACCCCGGCGGCCTCGATGGTCGCCGCCGTCGATCCGGTGGAGACGATCTCGACGCCGGCCTCGGCCAGAGCGCGGGCCAGGTCGCCCAAGCCGGTCTTGTCGTAGACGCTGACGAGCGCCCGACGGATGGGTCGCCGCTCGTCGGTCGCTGGACCGTTCACGGGATCGTGACCTTCCTTCCTCGAACCGTGTAGCCGTGGCGGACCATCGCGCCGACGACGTCGACGAGCTGCCGACGTTCGGCGACCTTGATGCGCTCGGTGAGCGTCTCCTCGGTGTCGTTCTCCTCGACCGGGACCGCGACCTGAGCGATGATCGGTCCGGCGTCGATGCCCTCGTCCACGACGAAGAGCGTGGCCCCCGTGACCTTCACGCCGTAGGCGAGCGCGTCGCGTGGCGCGTGAATGCCGGGGAAGGCCGGGAGTAGAGAGTTGTGGCTGTTGATGTAGCGACCGCCGAACGCCTGGAGGAACCTCTTTCCGACGAGCTTGAGGAATCCTGCGGAGATGACGAGGTCGGGCTCGTAGGACGCCACCCGCTCGGTCAGCGCGGCATCCCATTCCTCCCGGGTCGCGAAGTCACGCAGTCGTACGGTGAAGGTGGGGACGCCGGCACGGGCTGCGCGCTGGAGCCCGTAGGCGTTGGTGCGGTCGGAGCCCACGGCGACGACCGTGGCGCCGTAAGCGGGGTCTTGGCACGCGTCGAGCAGGGCCTGGAGCAATGTGCCCGAGCCGGAGATCAGGACGACCAGGCGTGCGGACAGGATGACTCCTCGCTGTGCGTGGCCCCGGATGATCGCGTCGAACGATCCGGGCACGTTCCGATGCGGTAGGACGTTCCGCCACGATAGCGGTAGGTGAGCAACCGACGAGGGAGAGCCCCTGTGAGCAGCCCCGAGAAGCGTCCGGGCGACGACGACCGCCACGACGAGGAGCCGGTGACCTCCCAGCCGGCCGCCGACCAGACCGGCCCCGGGAAGGACGACGAGACCCGTTCGAGCGAGAACGCCTCGACGGAGGCGCACGGACGAGACACTGACGACCCGGGCTCGATCAGGCTCGCCCCCATCCCGCCCGAGGGAACGGCCGCACCAGCCGACGCTTCCCGGGTGTTCGGCCAGCCGCCACCGTCCTCGCCCTACGCGCGCATGCTCGCCGGCAAAGCCCGAGGCGACCGGGCCGGCACGCCGGGAGCGGACCTCGGCCCGGGCGCCGACGCTGGGTCCAGCCCCGGTTCCGAGCCGCGGACGACCCTGTCGGAGGAGGAAGCCCGACGGCTCCGCAACCGCGGGCGGTACGCCCTGGCGCTGGGTCTCGCCGGCCTCCTGGCGGCCTTCATCGCGTTCCCGCTCGGACCGATCCTCGGCGTCGCGGCGATCGTGCTCGGCGTGCTCGCCCGCCGCGCCGCACGCGACGCCTGGACGACCGTGCCCGGTGCGAAGGCGGGCATCGTGCTGGGCATCGTCGCGACGGCCCTCTCCACCATCGTGATCGTCACCATGGTGGTGTTCTGGGACGAGGCGATGGAGTATCAGGAGTGCATCTCCGGGGCCAACACCCAGACCGCCCGGGAGGCGTGTTACGAGCGACTCATGGAGCGCCTCACCGAGCGCCTCGCACCCGCCGGGACCATGCCGCGCTGAGCCGGGCTCGTCCCCAGATCCACGCGCCGAGGAGCAGCACGCCGGAGGCGCTCGCGATCGCGAACGTGCTGACCGCGACGACACCGACGCCGAGCACGGACGGACCGACCTCGACCAGACGTCCGGGACCACCCGAGCCTCGGGCAAGGGCCACACAGCCCGTGCAGGCCAGCCCGGTCACCATGCCGGCGAGCACACCTCTCAAGACCGCCGCGTCAAGCGCGAAGTTGGGAAAGCGTCGGGTCGTCGCCACGCCGGCCGCCATTCCGGCGAGGATCGGGACGCCGAGCAGCGCGACACTCCAGACGGGTGGCTCACCCTCGCTCGGAAGAGCGGCCAGCAGCGGAAACGCCGGCATCGGGCCCAAGACCACCCCGCTGGGCGACACCACGGTGGCCGTTCCCATCGCGAACCCCGGGCCAAGGGCGAAGGCCAGCGCGTAGAGCGCTGCGTTCGGGAGATACGCGAGGCTGAGGACGAGCAACAGCACGACACCGACGGGACCGGGCGCCAGCGCCTTGGTGACGTCCGCCACCTGCCCGATGTGTGCGAGCAGGACGCCGGCGACGAGCAGGACGCCCCCGGTCAAGGACGCCAGGAACCCGGTGAGACCGCCGTGCAGCGCGGCGCGGAGCCACTCCGGGCACGCCCTCCACCAGGCGGTCGCGCGGCCACTCGACCGCAGGAAGCCCGCGGAGCCCACGACCGTCGCGAGCGCCGCGGCGTGGCCGAAAGCGATCGTTGGCGCGGGTGTGGCACCGTCGGTCCCGGCCACGACCGCCACCACAGTGGCGAAACCGCCGTACGTCGCCGCCAGCGCGAGCACCCCGGCCAGCAGTTCACCGGCCGCCGACGACGATCGCCCTGCCCACGCCCCGGCTCGATACAGCAGAAGCACCGGCACGAGCGACAACCCCAGCGGCACCAGGTCGAACCTGCCGTTCCCCAGGTCGATCGGGACGCGATGCGCCAGCAACCAGGCGTCCAGGCCGACGCGAAGCGCACCGGCGAAGCTACCGCCTGAGGCCGCGAGCCAGCCGATCACGGCCAGCGCCGCGCAGGGCAGGGCGCCCACGAGGCCGGCCCAGCCGGCGGCCAGCACTGCTCCGACAGCTGCCGGTCGGGAGGTCGGTGGGGTGGACGGTTGGTCAGCGGAGGACGCGGCTGGGCGCGGACGCACGTCGGTCATCGCCGCCATGCTCGCAAGCCCTGCTGGATCGACTCCGCGGGACACGCCGACGAAGAGATCGTTCACCGGCCTCCGGTGCTCGGCGCTCTCGGCTAAGTTCTAGCCTCGGCGCGAGGGTGCGCGCCGGCCGACCGTTGAACCAGTGCGACCACCGACCAGTGCGACCACTGGCCCAGTGCACCGTTGAACCAGTGCACCGTGGGCGGCGCTGTCCGGGAGCGAGCCGCTATGGGTAGGTTTGTCCCCTGCGCACCTGCCGACAGCGGTCAGCGTCCGCACCGCGACGTGTGGTGAGGAGAGCGTCCGCTGCAACCTGAGGTCTGACTGCGGTGTCATCACATGTGGGAGTCGCCCGACGTGGCGGAGGGCTCATGGGGAATGCGGACGACTTCGATGCCTTCTACCTCGCCACCCGCCAGCGGCTGCTCCACCAGATGTACGCGATGACCGGGAACCTTGCGGATGCTCAAGACTGCGTTCAGGAGGCTTACGCGCGCGCCTGGCAACACTGGTCCGTCGTGGCGGAACACGCCAACCCCGAGGCGTGGCTGCGCACCGTCGCGTGGCGGATCGCGGCGAGTCGCTGGCGCAAGCTGAAGAACGGGATCGCCGCGTTGACCCGTCACGGGCCCCCAGCGCACGCCCCAGAACCCAGTCCGGACAACGTCGCCCTCGTCGAGGCGCTGAAGGAGATTCCTGAGGCGCAGCGCCAGGCGATCGTCCTGCATCACCTCGTAGGGCTCTCGGTCGACGAGATCGCCCAGGAGACCGGCGTGGCCATTGGCACTGTCAAGGCTCGACTCTCGCGAGGCCGGACCGCTCTCGCGCAGCTGCTGCGCGAGGACGACGCACCCTCGGTCGAAGCCGCGGAGGAGACCCAGAATGCCCGCTGACTTCGAGCGCGAGGTCACCGATCGCCTGTCGCTCCTCCGCACCGACCTGGACAAGGTCACGTGGGCCGACGGCGCGACGATTCGTCGTCGAGGCCACCAGCGACAGGTGCGGCGGGCCGCGACGACAGGTGCCGCCGTGGTGACCGTGGTCGGCGCCCTCGGCTACAGCGCCATCGTGGGGCTTCCCTACGATCCGGTGACGCTCGCGACCCGTTACCTCCAGTCCTCCTCAGCCGATCGAACCGCAGTGACCAGCCCTGGCGGCACGACGGAGTCGTCGGAGCGATCCCCGACGGACTCGGAACGGACGTCCGATCGTTCCAGCTCCACGCGCGCCTCCGGTGTCGCCGTACCGGCGCCGCACCCCACGAGGCCTGGATCCCCGGAGGACACCAGCCCGTCGCCGACCACCCCCATGGGCACCAGCCCGGAGGCGACGACACCAGGACCGACGCCGAGCACACCGTCGACGTCGCCATCGGAGTCACCGAGCCCGAGCACCCCCTCGGAGTCGCCGGCCACGACCCCGCCTTCGCGACCCGATCCGGCGGCGAGCCTGCTCACCTCAGAGGAGATGCCGAAGGTCAACGACTCGGGCACCAGCTGGACCTCGACCGGTACCGAGGACGGTGAGGGAGCGAGCCCGGCGTCGGTCTGCCAGGCGTCCGATCTGCGGAGCCTCGGCGCGGTCGCGGTGGCGCGTCGCAACTTCGTCTGGGGCTCCGACGCCCAGGTCGCTGGGGCCAGCGTGGTGGCCGTCTTCGGCTCAACCAAGGAGGCTCGCGCCGCCTCCAGGACGTACGCCACGTGGCTCAGCGACTGCGCGTGGGGGTCTCCCCACGGGCCGAACGACATCAGCGTGTCGTCCGGCGTCGCGAGGTGGTGGTGGATCGGCCGCGAGCTCTCCGACGGTTCGGGCGAGATGGAGATCGTCGGCTTGGTCCGCCGGGGCAGGGCGGTGTCGGTGATCGTCTGGCACCAAGCCGGTCAGGACCTCAACTACGAGAGCGATCCGATGGAGCCCGCGCTCCGGGCCGCCTGGAACCGCTTGTCCGACTACACCACGGGCTGACCGTCGGGCCTGGCAGGCTCTCGAACCTGACAGCTTTCGAACCTGACAACTTCCGGACCCGACAGCTTTCGGACCCGACAACGCGAAGGGCCTTGGGGGTGCGACCCAAGGCCCTTCGCGTGCAGGTGGCGTCCTCCCGCGGGCGCTCCATGTCGACGCGAAGAAGGTCGACGCGAAGAAGTCGACGCGGAGGAGCCGTCCGGTGTGGTGAGCTCAGAGGCTCTCGGCCACCTCGCGGGCGATCCGAGCCGTCTCGCTGGGCGTCCGGCCGACCCGCACACCGCAGGCCTCCAGTGCCTCCTTCTTCGCCTGCGCCGTGCCGGACGAGCCCGACACGATGGCGCCCGCGTGCCCCATCGTCTTGCCCTCGGGCGCGGTGAAACCGGCGACGTAGCCGATCACCGGCTTGCTGACGTGGGCCTTGATGTACTCGGCCGCGCGCTCCTCGGCGTCCCCACCGATCTCGCCGATCATCACGATCAGCTCCGTCTCGGGGTCGGCCTCGAAGGCCTCCAACGCGTCGATGTGCGTCGTCCCGATGATCGGGTCGCCGCCGATGCCGATACAGGTCGAGAAGCCGATGTCCCGCAGCTCGTACATCATCTGGTACGTCAGCGTCCCGGACTTCGACACCAACCCGATCCGACCCGGACCGGTGATGTCGGCGGGGATGATGCCGGCGTACGCCTTGCCGGGCGAGGCGATGCCCGGGCAGTTGGGGCCGATGATCCGCGTGCGGCCACTGCGCTGGGCGCGGGCGAAGAACTCCGCCGTGTCGTGCACCGGGACGCCCTCGGTGATGACCACGACGAGCGGCATGCCCGCGTCGATCGCCTCCTCCACCGCCGACTTCGTAGCCGCCGGCGGCACGAACACCACGCTGACGTTGGCTCCGGTCTCCTCCATGGCCTCCGCCACGCTCGCGAAGACCGGCAGCGTCGTGCCGTCGAAGTCGACCTTCTGACCAGCCTTCCGAGGGTTGACGCCGCCGACGATGGTCGTGCCGGCGCGCAGCATCTTGCGGGTGTGGATGCTGCCCTCGGAGCCGGTCATGCCCTGGACGATGACCCTGCTGTCCTCGTTGAGAAAGATCGCCATCTCGGCAGTCGCTCCTTAGTTTCCGGCCGTCGCCGAGGCGGCGAGCTCCGCCGCGCGGCGCGCGGCACCGTCCATGGTGTCGACCAGCTCGACGCCGGCCAGCTTCGCCTCGGTGAGGATCCGCCGGCCGAGCTCGGCGTTGTTGCCGTCGAGACGGACGACCAAGGGCTTCGACACAGCCTCGCCGCGCTCCTCGAGCAGCCTGAACGCCGCGACGATTCCGTTGGCCACCGCGTCGCAGGCGGTGATGCCGCCGAAGACGTTGACGAACACGGCCTTGACGTCGGGGTCGGAGAGCACGATCTCCAGGCCGTCCGCCATGACCTCGGCTGAGGCGCCACCGCCGATGTCGAGGAAGTTGGCAGGACGGACACCGCGGCCGTCCGGACCCGGGAACTCTTCACCGGCGTAGGCCACGACGTCGAGCGTGCTCATCACCAGACCCGCGCCGTTGCCGATGACGCCGACCTCGCCCTGCAGCTTGACGTAGTTGAGGTCCTTCTCCTTGGCCCGCTGCTCCAGCGGATCGGCCGCCTCCTTGTCCTCGAACGCGGCGTGTTCGGGATGCCGGAAGGCGGCGTTGTCGTCAAGCGTGACCTTGCCGTCCAGCGCCTCGATGCGCCCGTCTCCCCGTTTGACGAGAGGGTTGACCTCCACGAGCGTGGCGTCCTCGGCGGTGAAGACCTCCCACAGCCGCAGGATGGCCGCGACGGCGTCGTCGGCCACCTCAGCGGGGAAGCCCGCCGTCGCCACGATCTCGCGGGCCTTGGCCTCGTCGACCCCGTCGATGGGGTCGATGGGGATCTTGTGTACGGCCTCGGGCTTGGTCCGAGCGACCTCCTCGATCTCCACGCCGCCCTCGGTCGAGGCGATGCACAGGTACGCGCGGTTGGCCCGGTCGACGAGGAAGGAGAAGTAGTACTCCTCGGCGATCTCGGCCGCAGGGGCGACCAGCAGCTGGCGCACCGTGTGGCCCTTGATGTCGAGGCCGAGGATGTCGCGGGCCCGGTCGGCGGCCTCGTCGGGATTCGCCGCGAGCTTCACACCGCCCGCCTTGCCGCGCCCTCCCGTCTTGACCTGCGCTTTGACGACAACCGGTACGCCCAACTCCGCAGCGGCGGCGCGCGCCTCCTCCGGAGTTCGGACAACCCGGCCGGGTGTGACCGGTACACCGTGGTCGGCGAAGAGAGTCTTCGCCTGGTATTCCATTAGGTCCACGAGCGCGCTCTTCCTGATCGGTTCGCGTACGCCTGGTTGTCAGGGTTCGTTACTCGGGGCTCCACATCAGAACCCGCGGCGAGCCTAGTCCCGCCCTCAGGCGTGGTCACCGGCGGGTCGGCGCCCGAGTACAGCGCGTCCGTGGACGTCCACGACCGGTCAGGCTGACTCGGCGCTCGCTGGCTCGGCCGGTTCGCCCAGGTGATCGCGCACCCAGGTGACGATCTCCTGTGTCGGGGTGCCGGGCGTGAAGACCTTCGCGACCCCCAGGTCGGTCAACGCCTGGATGTCGGCGTCGGGGATGATGCCGCCGCCGAACACGACGATGTCGTCCGCGTCGCGCTGTCGGAGCAGGTCCAGGACCCGCCGGAACAGGGTCATGTGGGCGCCGGACAGGATGGACAGGCCGATGCCGTCCGCGTCCTCCTGAATCGCGGTCTCGACGATCTGCTCAGGCGTCTGGTGCAGCCCGGTGTAGATGACCTCCATGCCGGCGTCTCGGAGCGCTCGGGCGACCACCTTGGCTCCCCGGTCGTGTCCGTCGAGACCCGGTTTGGCGATGACGACCCGGATGCGCCCAGCGGGTGACGGGGTCGCCGCCGCCCTACGTCCAGCGTCGGCACCGGTGTCGGGTGTCGATCCTCGACTCTCCGGCACTGCCATCCTCGGCTCCTTCGTGACCCTCAGGCCTCACCGCGCGGGGGTGGACCGGTCCCCCCCTCGAGCTGCCTCCACCATGGCACGGATGGCCACGGGATGGGGCGACCAATGGCACGGACGCGACGACCTCGACGCTAGGACGACGGAACGCCCTCCGGAACGCCGTGACGATCGTCACGAATTCGGCGAATCTCGATACGGATCGTAGCCAACCCTGTCGGCTGAGCGGCGTTTGTCACGATTCGTCATCAACGGATGAACCACAATCCGTGTGCGAGCATTTGGCACCGGTTGACACATCCGTTATCGTCTCCGCCGTCCGTACCTTGGCTGCCCCCAGGCAGCAGTTGAGGAAGGGTAAACGTCCGTGGCCGAGCCCGGGAAGCACCGCCGTGCTGCGCCGGCCGCTCGCTTTCGGCCGTCCCGCCCGCGGGTTTACGTCGGCAGGCGTATCCGGACGGAGAGAGACGACGCCCAGCCTCTGCGGCTCGGCGGAGCTCGCGACGCCGGAGTCAGCCGCACCACACCTGCGCCAGGTCACGCTGACGTCGTGACCACGCCGGCACGGGGTCAACGTCCGGCGCGGGATCAGCGTCCGGACTGGCGGGCCGCTGGCCCGCGAGCCGCTGCGTCCCCTTGGCATCCTCAGCTCCCGCGCACCGACCTGGCCTCCACGCCCGGGTCTGGGCAGGCGGCGTCTGACACTGGTCACCCCGGCCTCCACCGCGACGTCCCCGGAGCGGGTCGAAGGATGGCGACGGGCGTGAGTCCGGCCCTCGGCAGCCTTCAGGCCAACCGCACCACGCAGCCATCCCCCCAGCCCTCCCCGCAGGAGTACCGCCGTGCCACCGGCACGAGCCGAGGGGGGCGTCGACGCGCGAGCCGTTCCACGATCTCCGCAACCCGGCTCGGTCGCGCGGCCCGTCCTGCGGGAGGGAAACGGAAGAAGGCCGCGGGCAACCGCACGCCGGCCTCCACCTTCCCCACCGTGCCGGCCGTGGCCGGGGTCGCGACCCTGGTGGCCGCTGCGACCGGCGCGATGACGGTCCACGCGGCAGCGCCCAGCAGCGCGCCGACCACCGAGGTCCGACAGAGTGCGCCCGCGGGCATCGCCCTCACCGTCAACCAGCTGCACGAGGCCCGGTCCGCCGCCGCGAGCCGCGCTGACCGGTCGCGGGGCGACGACGCCCGAGCGAAGGCCGAAGCGGCCGCCAGGGAGGCCGAGCGGCAGCGCCGGCTCGCCGCCGCCGAACGGGCCGTCTGGGAGGCCGAGCGCACGAAGGAACTCCAGCTCATCGAGAAGAGCGCCCGCGCCGCCACCCAGGAACAAACCTTCGAGCGGGTCATCCAGTGGTACCTCCCGCTGCGGTCGTTCCGGCTCAGCGCCTACTTCGGTGACGCCGGCTCGATGTGGAGCCACAACCACACGGGTCTCGACTTCGCCGCCCCCTTGGGGAGCCCTGTCCGAGCCATCGGCGACGGCGAGATCATCGAGGCGGGCTACGACGGCCCCTACGGCAACAAGATCGCCATCCGGCACCCGGACGGCACGGTGACCTGGTACTGCCACCTCTCCGGATACGAGCGTCGGAGCGGCTACGTCGCCGCGGGCACGACGATCGGGTACGTCGGCAGCACCGGCAACTCCAGTGGACCGCACCTCCACCTCGAGGTGCGTCCTGGCGGAGGCGACCCCATCGACCCGCTGCCCTGGCTGCGTCAGCTCGGTCTGCCGATCTGAGGCGCGAGCCGGCCGCGCGACGCGACGACGACAGGCTCAGAGCTTCTGCAGCGGGGCGTAGCGGAGGAGGAACCGCTTGACCCCGCCCGAGCCGAAGTCGATCGTCGCTTCGGCGTTGTCACCGTCGCCGGCCGTGGCCACCACCGAGCCCAGGCCGAACGTGTCGTGCACCACCCGGTCGCCAGGCGCGAGCGCCACCACCGCCGGCTTGCTGGAGCGGCCTGAGATCCGCTCGGCCCGTCGTACCGACGCCGACTGTGACGTCCACCGCGCATGGTCGGCCTCGGTCCGTCGCCACTCGATCAGCTCGGCGGGAATCTCGTCGAGGAAGCGGGAGGCGGGGTTGTGCTGGGGCGCTCCCCACGCGCTGCGGACGACGGCCCGCGAGACGTACAGCCGTTCCCGAGCGCGGGTGATCCCGACGTAGGCCAGTCGGCGTTCCTCCTCGAGCTCACGCACGTCGCCCTGGGACCGGCTGTGCGGGAACACGCCGTCCTCGAGGCCGGTGAGGAACACCACGGGGAACTCCAAGCCCTTGGCGGTGTGCAGGGTCATGAGGGTGACCACACCCTCGTCGTCGTCCGGGATCTCGTCGGAGTCGGCGACGAGAGAGACTCGCTCAAGGAAGTCCGCCAAGGTGGCGGAGGTGCCCTGGGTCTGCGCGGCCTCGGCGAACTCCCGAGCGACCGCGACGAGCTCCGCGAGGTTCTCCACCCGCGTCTCGTCCTGCGGGTCACCGGACGCCTCCAGCTCCTGCAGATATCCGGTCCGCGCCAGGACCTGCTCGAGGATCTCGGCCGGCGGCTCCCCCTCATCGACGAGCTGACGGAGCTCGTCGATCAGCGCGACAAAGCCACGGATGGCGTTGGCTGACCGGGCGGCCAACCCCACGGCGTCGTCGGCGCGCCGAAGCGCCTGCCAGAACGTGATCCGCTCCCGCTGGGCCAACGCCTCGACACAGGCCTCGGCTCGCTCCCCGATACCACGCTTGGGGACGTTGAGGATTCGACGCAGCGAGACCGTGTCCTCGGGGTTGACGAGCAGCCGCAGGTAGGCGAGCGCGTCCCGAATCTCGCGCCGCTCGTAGAACCGCACACCGCCGACCACCTTGTAGGGCAGGCCGACGCGAATGAAGATCTCCTCGAAGACCCGGCTCTGCGCGTTCGTCCGGTAGAAGACGGCGACGTCGCCCGGCCGAGCCACCCCCTTGTCGGTGAGCCGGTCGATCTCCTCGGCGACGAACTGCGCCTCGTCGTGCTCGTCCTCCGCGACGTACCCGACGATGGGCTCGCCCGCGCCGGCGTCCGACCAGAGGTTCTTCGGCTTCCGGCTGGTGTTGCGGCTGATGACGGCGTTGGCCGCGGACAGGATCGTCTGGGTGGAGCGGTAGTTCTGCTCGAGCAGAATCACGCGCGCGTCGGGGAAGTCCTCCTCGAACTGGAGGATGTTCCGGATGGTCGCGCCGCGGAACCCGTAGATGGACTGGTCGGCGTCACCGACCACCATGAGCTCGCCGTGCGGGCCGCCGTCCTCGTCCGGGGTGGTCAGCTCACGGATGAGGGCGTACTGGGCGTGGTTGGTGTCCTGGTACTCGTCGACCAGCACGTGCGCGAACCGCCGCCGGTAGTGCTCGCGCACCTCGGGGAACGCCTGGAAGAGGTGGACCGTCGTCATGATCAGGTCGTCGAAGTCGAGCGCGTTCGACTCGCGAAGCCGCTGCTGGTACAGCGCGTAGCACTCGGCGAACGTCTGCTCCAGGTGGTTCTCGGCGCGTCGCGCCGCCTCCTCGTGGTCGATGAGCTCGTTCTTCTGGTTGGACACCCACGCGAGGATGGAGCGCGGGTTGTAGCGCTTGGAGTCCAGATCGAGATCCCGGCAGACCAGCGTCATCAGCCGGCGGGAGTCGGCCTCGTCGTAGATCGAGAACGACGAGGAGATGCCGAAGCGCTTGATCTCTCGACGCAGGATCCGCACGCACGCGGAGTGGAACGTCGACACCCACATCGCCTGGGCGGCGCGCTCGCCGACGAGCGCCGCCACCCGCTCACGCATCTCCCCGGCGGCCTTGTTGGTGAAGGTGATCGCGAGAACCCCGCTGGGTCGAGCGTCGCGCGCGGCCAGGAGCCACGCGATCCTGCGGGTGAGCACCCGCGTCTTGCCCGAGCCGGCGCCGGCCACCACCAGCAGCGGGCAACCCTCGTGGAGCACCGCGGCCCGTTGCGACGGGTTGAGCCCTTCGAGGATGGCCTCACGTCGGGAGGCTTCGCGCGCGGCCGGCGCGGGTGCCAGTCCCGCGTCGTCGGAGTCAGCGGGCTGGGAGCCACGAGGCTCAGAGCCGGAAGGCCGCGGGTCGAGCGACTGCGACGCCGAAGGTCGGTGACCGAAAGAGGAAGCGCTCATCGTCGCCTAGCCTACGATCGCTCGCCGACACGGCCCCGCCACCGTGGCGGCGGGGCCGTGTGCGACCTGACGTCCGAAAGGCCGGGCGTGTGCTGGTTAGGAGTGCTCCTCCGGGTTCTCCCAGAAGTAGGTCTCCGGGTCGTAGACCGCGGGTGAGGGCAGGATCCACGGGTTGACCCAGCCACCCAGCGCGAGGTTCTCCCGGGTCGGCACGTTCTTCAGCCCCTCGCGGACCAGCACGATCCGTGGGTAGTTCGCCACGATCCCGTAGAAGAACGGGCCGTGCTCGATGTGGATCTTCTGGATCTCCCACATGAGCTGGATCCGCTTCATCTGGTCCGGCTCGACCCGCGCCTGGGCGTAGAGCTTCCACAGCTGGTCGATCGGATCCCCCTCCTCCGGCAGGATCCACGGCGGGGTCCGCTTCCACGGGTCGATGCCGGCCTGATCCTCCAGCTTCTTCGGATCACTGGTCTGCAGGATGAACGCCTGGCCGTGCAGCGGAGCCCAGTGCCCGGTCTCGACGGGGATCACCCACCCGGGGTAGACGAGCGGGTGGTTGTCGCCCACCTCCCAGGCGGTCGTCGTCATGAGCTCCCCACGCCCCCAGCGGTCGCTGAAGGCCTCCGGCGGGACAGGGTTCATCTTCGTCGCGATGCCGATGGCCTCCCAGTCCCGCTTGACGTACTCGTTCTTCTGCCGGTGCTCCTCGGCGGTGTCCGCGGGGTAGTCCAGGATGAGCTCCAGCTTGGACCCGTCGGGCAGCTCCCGCTTGCCGTCGCCGTCCTTGTCGACGACGCCGAGCTCGTCGAGCATCGCCTTGGCCTTCTCCGGATCGTAGGCGGAGTAGGCGTCACGCCACTCGACGTACTTCTGCTGAGCCTCGTCGTTGATCGTGAACATCAAGCCCTTGGGGCTCAGCGTTCCGGTCGTCACCTCGCCGGTGTCGTAGTAGATCGCCTTCCGCGCCTCCGGGCGGTTGATCGCGTACGACAGGGCCTGCCGGAACTTCGGGTTGCGGATCAGAGTCCGGAGCTTCTCGTCGGGATAGTCGTAGTTGAAGAACAGGATCGACCCCGTTCCAGAGCCGCTGTCCCACAACAGGACTTTGACGCCGGTGCGCTGCTCGGCCTGCTTGAGGCTGGAGATGTCGTTCAGGCCGAGGGGGTGATGGCCTCCGTGGACGTAGTCGACCCTGCCCTCGGCCATCTGGAGCTTCTGGACCTCGCCTTCGGTGACGACCGAGATGTGGATCTCGTCGATGTAGGGGAGCTGGTTCCCTTCCCGGTCGACGGCGTAGTAGTAGGGGTTCCGCTCGAGGACGACGCTGCGGCCCTCCTGGTAGGACTTCACCATCCAGCCGGTCATCGTCGGCGCGCCCGGCTGCAACGCCCAGTCGAGGTGCTTGTCGTGCTCGGTGGCCCAGTCCTTGCGCGTGATCTCCTTGTTGTACTTCGGGTGGTACTTGGACAGCACGTGCTTGGGCGCCATCCACATCGGCCCGACACCGCGGTTCACCCACGCCGCCAGACGCTCGGGGGTGATCGGCGCCGGCGCGTCGAACGTCATCGTCAAGGTGTAGTCGTCGTTGGCGGTGAGCTTGGCGATGGTGTCGCGCCCAGAGCGCACGTCGTCCGGCGGCACCTCGGGGTGGTCGGGGTTGAGGACGAGGTCCTCCCACCAGTACATGATGTCGGCGGTCGTCCACGGCGTCCCGTCCGACCACTTCAGCCCTTTGCGGAAGTGGAAGACCCACTCCGACGCGTCCTCGTTGGACTCCCAGCTCTCGACCAGACCGGGGCCGATGTCGAGGCCGTCGTTGAGGAAGCGCAACAACGAGTGCCCGTACGAGTACTCCTTGATGGCGGCGGAGTTGGCCGAGTCCATGATCATTCTCAGCCGGCCGCCGTACTTGCCGATCTCGACCCAACGGTGCGGCACGACGTAGGGGCGCTCGGGGAGCCGCTCCTCGACCGGCGGGAGCTCCCCCGCCTTCACCTTCTCCGCGAGTGACGGCGCTTCCTTGAAGCTTTGTGGCGGCGGAAGCGGTGTCGTCTCCGATCCCTTGGGCACCTCACCGGAGCCATTGCGGGAGCTCTGCTGCCGCTCGGAGCCGCCACCGGTCTGGCTGCTGGAGCAGCCAGCCAGCATGATCGCCCCCGCGACGACCGCCGAGCTGTAGAGGAAATCTCGCCGATTCACTCCTTTGGTTTGCGCCATCGATGTCTCCTTGCGGGGATCGGTCCTAGTCGGAGCACGGTCCCATGCAGGGAGCACTCGACGGAAGGTAGCGACGACCGGTCGAACGGCCAAGTTCGGACCATGACCGCGACCGGCGCGGCCGTCCTCGCACGACAGGACGGGTTCGGCGAGTGACCCGGCACCGGTGTCCGGAACTGGCCACACCGCAATCCGAACACGGCGGCCCGGCGGATTCAGTGCACCTCCAATTCAGTGCACCTCCAATTCAGTGCACCTCCAATTCAGGGCACCTCCGATTCAGGGCACATCCGATTCAGGGCACATCCAATTCAGGGCGCCGCCAATTCAGGACACCGCTGATTCAGTGCACCACCACAGCAGGGCCCTAAGCTCAGCAGTCCAACGCCACGAACTTGTATCCCCGCTCGCCGAGCTCGGTCAGCAGATAGTCCACGGCCTCCACCGTCTGGTCACGTTTGCCACCGCCGTCGTGGAACAGCACGATGGCACCGGGCCAGATGTTCTTGAGGACACGCTTTTGGATCTTCTCGACGCCCGGACGCTCCCAGTCGCGAGGGTCGACGCCCCACATGACGATCTCGAGGCCCATCTCCTCCTCGATGATCTTGCGGACCCGAGAGGACGTGGCGCCGTAGGGCGGCCGAAGGCAGCGGGACTGCGGACCGCCTTTGACGGCCGCGCGGACCTCCTCCGACGACAGATGCGGGAGCGACTTGTGCGCGAGCGTGTGATTGCCGATGGTGTGGCCCTCGGCCCGGATGCGTTCGACCAGCTCCGGGTACTCACGCACCTGCTCGCCGACGAGGAAGAAGGTCGCGTGCGCGTCGTGCTTGGCGAGGACGTCCAACACCTTGGGCGTGTACTCGCTCGGCCCGTCGTCGAAGGTGAAGAACAGGACCTTCTCCCCTTCCTCCGCGACCCGGGTGGCCGATCGGTCAGCCCGCTCCTCGCCCCGGGGCAACGTGGGTGCAGGCGTGGCGGTACCCGTCGGCGTGGCGGTGCCCGTCGGTGTGGCGGCGGGCGTCGGCGCGACGGTGGTGGGCGACGCTGTGCTTCCCGGGGATGCTGGGCTACCCGGGGTCGATGGGCCAGTCGGGGACGCCGGAGCCGGGGCCGTCGGTGTGGCTGTCGCCGCCGGCAAGGTCACGCGACCCGAGGTGGTGGGCAGCCGCTTGGTGGACGTGGCTTGTGGGCTGGACCGCGACGCCCGTTCCGGCGCGCCTGTCGCCGTCGTGTCCGGTCCGCATTGCGTGACCGCTGACATGGCGAACGCGACACAAATGACGACAGCGAAGACCCGAATCCTCGACGACATGCGTGTCACCAACTCCCCCGTGTTCCTGAATAAGCTTCGTATCGGAGGGATTGGCCGCGAAGAATCGCTGGTCCCAACATTTCGGGACCCGCGAAAACCGGGACAGAGGTTTTGCGGGAAAACCGGAATTGGGTCAGACGAGGACTGGCGAAATATCGATTCCGAATTCGAGCCACCCTGCCATCGATGTGTGACGAGAACCCGACGATTTCCGTCGCATCGGTGTGACGAGGAACCGTCGCTGCTTTCGCGCGTCGGCGGGGACACCACGACCTGGCGTCCGTCCGCGTCACGTGGCCCGGTAGGTTCCCGCGGTGATGGCATCCGTGCTACCCGACTCAGAGATCTCTCGCGTTCTCGTCGTCGCGGCGCACCCTGACGACATCGACTTCGGCGCGGCGGGGACCGTCGCGCGCTGGACGGACGCCGGGCTAGACGTCGTCTACTGCATCTGCACCGACGGACAGGCCGGTGGCTTCGACCCGACGTTGCCGCGCTCCCAGATCGGCGCGATCCGCCGAGCCGAGCAACGAGCGGCCGCGGCCCAGGTGGGCGTGCGGGACGTCCGCTTCCTGGGCTTCGTCGACGGCGAGCTGGAAGTCACCCAGGACCTGATCCGCGCGCTCACCAAGGTCATCCGTGAGGTACGGCCCGAGCGCATGCTCATCCCCAGCCCGGAGCGCGACTGGAACCTGCTGCCGCGCAGTCACCCCGACCACCTCGCCGCGGGAGAGGCCGCCATCCGCGCGATCTACCCGGCCGCGCGTAACCCGTTCGCGTTCCCCGACCTGGCGGCGAGCGGTCTCGCACCGTGGACGGTTCGGGAGACGTGGCTGTCGGCGCACCCCACCGCCAACCACGCCGTCGACGTCACGGACACGTTCGACCGCAAGATGGCGGCGCTGCTGTCACACGCCAGCCAGCACCCGGAACCCGACCAGCTCGAGCCCCGGGTGCGCGGGTGGCTCGCCGCCACGGCCGAGCGCATGGGCCTTCCGCGCGGGCGGCTGGCCGAGGAGTTCTTCGTCGTCGCGACAGGATGAGGCGACGTCCGTCAGCGCCAGAAGACCGCCACGGCGACGTTGAGGATCGCCAGCAGGAAGAGCGCGCCGTACAGGCCGGTGGAGATGGTCGGCTTCTTGCGGTTGATCCACGCGAGCACGGTGATGACGAGGGTGACCGCGAGCTTCGTGCCGATCTTGGCGTGGTTGAGGCTCTCGTCGAGCGGACCTTCGAGCACGCCGACGAGCAGGACGCCGGAGACCAGCTGGGTCAGGGCGCCGTGGACCACCGCCGGCACGATGCGCCGCTCCGGGCCCCGCATCTGGACGAGCAGTCCGCCAAGGAGGCTGGCGAGCCCGAGAAAGTGGATGAAGACCAGAACCAGACGCAGGATCTCCACGACAGCCCTCCCTCTCCCGACCGATCACCACCTGACGACACGAGACATCAGGTACGACGAAGAGTAGTAGAGGCACGCCCGGCGGTTCGCGGAGGGTGGCCGGCGCGTCCGGCGACCCCCCACCGACCTTCCGCGGCTTCCCGGCCCGCGCTCACAGCTCTCGCGTGAGGACCTGCTCGACGACGGGCCTGCCGTTGTCCTCGGCCGGGTGCTCCTCGACGAGCCGGAACCCAGCGGCGTCGTAGATCCGGCGAGCGCTCACCAGGACGTTCCGGGTGTCGAGCGTCATCCGCCGGTACCCGGCCCGCCTCGCGAAGTCCAGGCACTCGTCCACGAGCCGTCGCCCGATGCCCATGCCGCGAGCGGCGGGCTCGACGAGCAGCAGCCGAAGCTGCGCCGTCTCGTCGTCCTTGCGGACGCAGAAGACGCAGCCGACCGGCTCGCCGGCGAACTCCGCGATCCAGGCCGCCTCCCGACGCGGATCGTGGTGTTCCAGGTAGTCGGCGACGATCCGGGCGACCATCCCCTCGAACGCGGTCCCCCAGCCGTACTCCTCGCTGTAGAGCGTGCCGTGCCGCCAGACCACCCAGCCGTAGTCGCCCGGACGCGGTGGCCTGATCACGTACGACCGCGGGGCGCCCTTCGGTTCGAGCAGCTCCCGGATGGTGCCCATGCTCGCCACGAGCCGTTCGCGCTGGGCCGGCGTGAGCGGGGTGAGCATCGTCTCGATGTCCGCCGCCGAGCGCGCGTCGAGCGTTTGGAACGCGTCGCGCCCCTTGTCGGTGAGCGTGACGATCTGCCGGCGAGCGTCCTCCGAGGACCTCTCCCTGGTGATGAGCCCTTCCTCGGCGAACTTGGCGAGGATACGGCTCAGGTAGCCGGGATCGAGACCGAGCACCTCCCGGAGCGTGCTCGTGCTCACCGTGCCGCGTGTCCCGAGCTCGAACAGCACTCTCGCCTCGGTGAGCGAGTAGGGCGTCTTGAGTAGTCCGGCCCCGAGCAGGCCGATCACATTCGTGTAGAAGCGGTTGAACTCACGGACCCTGTCCACGACGCTCATCGCTTGCCCGCCTCACGTCAATCGTTGACAGAGTCAACCATATGGTCGACCTCGACGAGGGCCGTGACGTGGGAAGCGACGACAGAGGGCCGGCCGCCGGATGGCCGGTGAGAGCGGGTCCTAGGAGCGCCGCCGAGCAGGGTGGTCGCCTGCTCGACCGCCGAGCCTCGGGGAGCCGGGCGCAGACTGCGCCGGCGCGGTCACACCAGGCGGCGGTCGGTCGCCCAGCGGGTGAGCTCGTAGCGGTTGGACAGCTGGAGCTTGCGCAGCACCGACGACACGTGCGTCTCGACGGTCTTCACCGAGATGAACAGCTCCTTGGCGACTTCCTTGTAGGCATAGCCACGCGCGATCAGGCGCAACACCTCCCGCTCACGCTGGGTGAGCCGGTCGAGCTCCTCGTCGATACTGCCCGGGTCCACCGCGCCCGCGAACGCGTCCAGGACGAAGCCGGCCAGTCGCGGCGAGAACACGGCGTCGCCCTCCGCGACTCGACGCACCGCGTCGATGATCTCGTCTCCGGTGATGGTCTTCGTGACGTAACCCCGTGCGCCCGCGCGGATCACGCCGATCACGTCCTCCGGGGCGTCGGACACACTCAGCGCCAGGAAGCGGATCTGGGGCTCGGTCGCCAGCACGCGCCGGCACACTTCCGTCCCGCCGCCTCCCGGGAGGTGCACGTCGAGCAGGACGACGTCCGGCTTGGTCTCCAGGATCGTGCGAACGGCGCCGTCGACATCGCCCGCCTCGCCCACGATGTCGACCGCCGAGCCGATCTCGGTGCGAACTCCGGTCCGGAACACCGCGTGGTCGTCCACGAGGACGACACGGGGCCGGTTGCTGTCGTTCGTCGTCACAGGGTCATCCTCTCAAGTCCTGTCCGTTCGCCCGCCCGGCCGAACGCTCACGGCTGCCCGGGTCTCCGCTCGACCGCGATCCTGACCTCGGTGCCGTTCCCCGGGCTGCTCCGAATCTCCGCCTTGCCGCCGTGGCGCTCCATCCGCTCGATGATGCTGCGACGGACGCCGAGCCGGTCCTCGCCCACCTTGTCCGGGTCGAAGCCCACACCGCGGTCGCGCACGAAGACCTCCACCAGGTCCGGCTCCACCTCGGCGTAGACGTCGATCTTCGGCGCGCCGGAGTGCTTGGCCGCGTTGACCATCGCCTCCCCGGCCGCCCGGAGGACCGCGGTCAGGGCGGGATCCAACGGCGCGTCCCCGACCACGACGAGCTCCACCGGCACCCCGTGCCGGTCCTCGACCTCGGCGGCCGCCTTCCGCAAGGCGCTGCGCAGGGTCGTGTCGGCGTCGTCCTGGTCGCCGTACAGCCACTGCCGGAGGTCCCGCTCCTGGGCACGGGCCAGCCGCACGACCGCCCGCGGGTCGTGCGCCTGCTTCTGGATGAGCGCCAACGTCTGCAGGACCGAGTCGTGGAGGTGCGCCGCCATGTCAGCGCGCTCCTGGGAGCGGATCCGCTCGCGACGTTCCTCGGACAGGTCGTCCAGGAGCCGCCACACCCACGGAGCGATGATCAAACCGACGCCGATGATCGCTCCGATCACCGAGAGCAGCGCCGCGTTGACCTCGTCGACGCCCCCGACGAAGGACAGGCCCCACGACAGCGCGACGACCACCAGCGCCAGGCCCACGACGGTCCGCAGGACCATGATCCGGCCGCCGGTGCTGAACAGCGGCCAGAGCCACTTCCACCGCGGCGGCGCCGAGGACGTCCAGCGGGCGCGCTGCGACTCGTCGGCCTGCCGCCACACGAGCGCCAGCCCGAGACCGCCCACGATGAGCGGCCAGAACACCTGCGCGGAGATGCCGACCACGCGCGGGAACATCATGAGGGCGCCGGCGCCGAGGATGACGATCGAGAGCAGCTGTCCCCGGTCTTGGCCTCGCGCGCGCCGCGGCTGGTCAGTCCGCATCCGGCTGCGAGTCGCGGCGGCCACCCCAGCCGGCTGCCCAGCCGTGGCGAGCACGGTGTCCTGCGGCAGGACGATCCAGAGCGCGGCGTACAGGAAGAGGCCGAAACCGGTGAGCGTGGTGAGCGCGACGAACCCGAGCCGCACGTGCAAGGGCTGCAGGCCGAGGTGATCCGCCAGGCCTCCGGCCACTCCACCGAGGACCTTGCCCTCGCTCCGCCGAACACAGCGGGGGCGCGCGCCCGACGCCGCGCTCGGCGTCCTGGCGCGGTTCCCGACGCTCGGATCGGTGAAGATGGGGGCCTCCTCGTGACGCTGGGCCTTTTCGCCCACATGCTCCGTACGGTCGAAACGTCCGGGGTCCGCCTTCTCCGGGCAACCCTCGTCAGCACCTTCGATGGTCACACGACGGGACGGGCGGCGACTACCCGGGCGGACCCGGATGGAATCCGGAGGTCAACTCCAGGGACTTCCCCGATGACGCGGCGTTCGGGCAGCCCGAACAATGCAAGGTATGCCCGAGACCATGCCACCCGCCGACGACGCCGACCAGGGGCGTCCCGGCGGTGCCGGCCCCGAGCAGAGCGGATCCCACCACGGTGCCCCCCACCCCGGTGGCACGGGTCCGGGTGGTGCGGGTGCCGACGCGAGTGCGGGTGGCGCGGGTGAAGGTGACCCGCGAGCGCACAGCTCAGCCGGCGCACACCACATCCCGGGGTCGCCGCTGCTGGCGGAAGTGCGGAGTCTGCGCCGGGCCCGAGACGGCCGCGTCGTCGCCGGCGTGTGCGCCGGAATCGGGCAGCGGCTGAACATCGACCCGGTCGTGCTCCGGGTCCTCGTCGTCGCCCTCGCGATCTTCGGTGGGCCGGGTTTGCTGCTCTACGGGGCAGGGTGGCTGTTGCTCCCCGAGGAAGGAGAAGAGCTGTCCATCCTCGAACGGCAGCTCGGCCGGCGCCGCGACGGCAGCCCCGACAGGGTCGTCTTCATCGCCGGGCTGATCGTCCTCGGCGTGGTGCTGCTGACGCTCCCGTGGTGGGGACCGCCGTGGAACGTCCCGATCCTCCTGTTCCTCACCATCCTCGGCCTGCTCTACCTCCTCCGTCGCAACGCCCAGCCCGGCCCGGACGCTCAGCCCGGTGGAACGCCTTCCGCGGGACTCTTCGCCGACGCGCCCACCCAGCCGCTGCGGTCGCCCACCTGGCCCTTCGCGCCGGGATCGAGCGCTGGGCCAGATCAGGCGAGCCCAGATCAGACGAGCCCAGATCAGACGAGCACGGTGCGCGAGGAGGCGGAGCGAACCCACGCGACGTCCGCGGGGCCCGGGTCGGAGACCAGCGCGGCGGGCGATGTCACGGCGAGACTGGAGACCGCCGCCGAGTCCAAGGACACGGCGGGGACGAGGTCCGATGAGCGGGCGGCGATCGATCTCAACCCCACGCTCCCGCTCTCCCCGACCGGCTCGTGGCGCGACCTCCCGCCGGCACCGCCATCCTTCTGGGACCAGCCGGACCCGCTCGGCCTGGAGGACGAGCCCGCACCAGAGCCCTCGACGCAGCCGGTCCGGCGACCACGCCGACCGTGGCTGTTCGTCGGGACGATGTCGGCCACGCTGGCGTTGATCGGCTTCCTCGGCTTCCTGGAGCTCGTGGGAGGCGCCACCATCCCGGCCGCCGGCTACGTCGCGGCGGCCCTGGCGGTCGTCGGCGCCGGACTCATCGTGGGCGCCTGGATCGGTCGGTCACTCGCCTTGGTGGCGGTCGGTGTGCTCCTGTCACTCGCGCTGGTTCCGCTGACCGTCGCCAGCCACTGGTCGGCCAGCACGGTGAACGTCGTCCTCCGCCCGACCACCGTGGAGCAGATCCAACCGCGCTACGACTACGGCGCCGGCCACCTCGTCCTCGACCTGCGCGACGTCGCCTTCGACGAGGACACCGTGGCGCGCACCACGATCAGCCTCGGCGCCGGTGAGGTCGTGGTGTTGGTACCAGCCGACCTCGACGTCCGCTTCTCGGGCGACGTCGGCGTGGGTCGGATCCTGCCGTTCGCGCCGGAAGGCTTGCGCCGCGGTCGTCCCGACCACGAGGTCTCCGGCTTCGGCGCCTCGGTCATGCGGCTCGATACGGGGTACGACGGGGTCGGCGGTGGAACGTTGGAGCTCACCATCGACGTCGGCATGGGAAACGTGGAGCTGAGACGTGATTAGGTTGGGCGACCGGCATCCGGTCAACGTGTCCTCGCTTGTCGCGGGCATTCTCTTCGTCGGCGTCGCACTCGCCTGGGCGCTGTTCGAGGCTGGCGCCATCGGCGTCACCGGCCTCGGCTGGCTGCTGCCCTTGCTCCTGATCGGCGCCGGCATTGTCGGCGTCGTCGTCTCGGTCCGACGCGGCTCCGGGCGATCCCAGCGCTCCTAGCTCCGGGCCATCCGTCACGCCCCAGCTCAGACGATGCCAGGAGCGCCGCACGGCCACCTCGACCAACGACAGGCGCCCCGCCAATCGACCACGGAGAGCGCCGTCCGATGACGAGCGGCGCCAGCCGACCACAGGGATGGTCATCGAACGACACTCTCGCCGTCCTCCGGACTGTCCACGCGAAGGCGCTCGGTCCTTGTGCCGTCGTGAAGGCCTCCCACGGCTTCCCCCACGGTCGACCCTGACCCCGACCGAGGGTTGGATCCGGGACGCGTCAGGTCCGCACCGGATCGTCGTCTCGGCTCTCAGACGCGACGCTGGGAGACATGAACGACACCACGGTGAAGAAGCTCGTCCGGACCAAGAACGACCGCATGATCGCCGGTGTGTGCGGCGGCCTCGCCCGGTACGCCGGCCTGGACCCCGTGCTCGTCCGCCTCCTGATGGTGGGGCTGGTGCTCTTCGGCGGCTCCGGCGTCCTGCTCTACCTCGCCGGCTGGATCATCATCCCCGAGGAGGAGACACCGCTCTGATCCTCCAGGGCCTGCTGGGGGACGGGCCGACCAGCACGGGACGACGGGGTTGACCGGCCTTTCCGACGGTTCCTACCGTGACCACGGTCGTCCGCCAAGGCAACCGTGTCTGGTCCTGGGAGCTTCGTCATGTCCGACACCTCCACCACGCCGGAACTCGACCTGAGTCTCGTCGCCACACCGCCGATGGGGTGGAACAACTGGAACGCCACCCAGGACCGACCGGAGTTCAACGAGGAGCTGGTCCTCGCCACCGCCGACTTCTTCGTCTCCTCCGGACTCGCCGAGGCCGGCTACCGTTACGTCAACCTCGACGACTGCTGGGCCCTCCCCGAGCGGGACGCCGACGGCAACCTCGTCCCCGACCCGGCGCGCTTCCCGAACGGCATCAAGGCCCTGGCCGACTACGTGCACGCCAAGGGTCTCAAGCTCGGCATCTACACCAGCGCAGGCACCCACACCTGCAGTCCCATCGGGTTCCCGGGGGCGCTCGACCACGAGTACCAGGACGCCGCGCTGTTCGCGTCGTACGAGGTCGACTACCTCAAGTACGACAACTGCCACAACCAGGGTCGCGACGCCGTCGAGCGCTACACGACCATGCGAGACGCCCTCCTCGCCACCGGACGTCCCATCGTCTACAGCATCTGCGAGTGGGGTCAGAACAAGCCGTGGACGTGGGCCAAGGGTGTCGGCCACCTCTGGCGCACGACCGGCGACATCGCCGACACCTGGGAGAGCATGCTGGCGATCGCGAAGAAGAACATGACGCTCGCCGAGTACGCCGGCCCAGGCCACTGGAACGACCCCGACATGCTCGAGGTCGGCAACGGCGGCATGACCGATGTGGAGTACCGCACCCACTTCAGCCTGTGGGCCGTCATGGCGGCGCCGCTGCTCATCGGCACCGACCTCCGGCGAGCGACGTCGGCGACGATGGAGATCCTGCTCAACACCGAGCTGATCGCCATCAACCAGGACCCGCTCGGGGTGCAGGCCCGGATCGTCACGTCCTACAAGGGCCTGCACGTGCTGTCCAAGCCGCTCGCCGACGGCGGTCGTGCGGTCGCGTTGTTCAACGAGAACGACAGCGCCGCGGAGATCTCCACGACGCTGCTCGACATCGGGCTGGAGCCCGGCCAGTCGGTCCCAGTGCGTGACGTCTGGACCCACAGCGAGACCGAGACCGCCGACAAGATCTCGGCCACGGTGCCGCCTCACGGCACGGTCGTCTACCGGGTCGGCCCGGCCAGCTAGCGCGCCGGCCGTCACAGGGGACGGGTGGTCAGACGCTCCCGTCCGTGCGGCGTGTTCCAGCCGGACAGGTCGGGCCCCTTGGGCACGATGCGGCTCGGGTTGATCCGATCGTGCGTGGCGTAGTAGTGCCGCTTGATGTGGTCGAAGTCGACCGTGTCACCGAAGCCCGGCGTCTGGAAGAGGTCACGAGCGTACGCCCAGAGCACCGGCATCTCGGTGAGCTTGTTCCGGTTGCACTTGAAGTGGTTGTGGTAGACGGCGTCGAAGCGCACCAGTGTGGTGAACAGTCGGATGTCGGCCTCGGTGAGCCGATCGCCGAAGAGGTACCGCTGGTGGCGTAGCCGCTCCTCCAGCTCGTCCAGCCGCCTGAACAACGCGTCGTAGGCCGCCTCGTAGGCCTCCTGGGTGGTGGCGAAGCCGCACTTGTAGACGCCGTTGTTGACGTCGTCGTGGATGACGGCCATGAGCTGGTCCATCTCGGCCCGCAGGTCCTCCGGGTACAGGTCGGGGGCACCTGGCTTGTGGAAGGCTTGCCACTGCGTCGACAGGTCCAAGGTGATCTGCGGGAAGTCGTTGGTCACCACACGACCGGTGGGGATGTCGATGAGGCACGGGACGGTGACCCGCCCCTCGAAGTCGGGGTCGGTCGCGCGGTAGGCCTCGGCGAGGTACTCGATGCCGAGCACCGGGTCACGGCCGCCCGGGTCGAGCGTGAAGCGCCAGCCGCGCTCATCGCGGATCGGGTCGACGGTGGCGAGGCTGATCGCGTCCTCCAGGCCCAACAGGCGACGCACGATGACCGCGCGGTGCGCCCACGGGCAGGCGCGGGACCAGACCAGCCGGTAGCGGCCGGGCTCGGCTGGCCAGCCGGACGAACCATCGGCGGTGATCCGGTCGGTGAAGCGGTTGGGCTGCCGGACGAACTCACCGCGTGGACCCGCCTCGCGGGCGAACTGCGCGTGCGACGACGACGTGGCCGTGGACGGAGTGGGATCTGCCATGCGCCCAGTCTCGCCCACCGGGAGCGTGCTGGGCCATGACCGCGTGCGATCAGCTGCAGGTCACGACAGGACGGCGACCGTCATGCCGGGCGACGGCGAGGCGCCGGTGTCCATCGCCGCCAGGACGTCAGGAATGTCGTCCAGCTGGATCCGTCGCTGGACCAGTCGGTCCGGACGAAGCCGACCGGACTCCACCATCGCGAGCATGCCGGGGTACTCGTGGGCTTGGAGCCCGTGACTGCCCACGAGCTCGACCTCGTAGGCGACCACGCGGTCCATCGGCACCTCGGCCCGCGACAGCAGACCCACCTGGACGTGCCGGCCACGGCGCCGCACGCTCAGCACGGACGCCGCGCAGGTACGCGGCGAGCCGAGGCAGTCCAGCGAGACGCGTGCCCCGCCGCCGGTGAGGTCGCGGACGATCTGGGCGACCGCATCGGGGTCCTCCGCCGGGATCGTTCCGGCGAGCGAGGCGTCCACCACCTCCTCCGCGCCGAGCTCGCGCGCCAGCCGCAACGCGGGCGCGGAGACGTCGACCGCGACGACGCGCGCGCCCGCCGCCGCAGCGATCATGACCGCGGCGAGACCCACCCCGCCGCAGCCGTGGACCGCCACCCAGTCACCGACCGCGACTTGGCCCTGTCGCAGGACCGCCCGATACGCCGTGCCGAACCGGCAGCCCAGGATCGCTGCCGCCGCGTCGTCGAGGTCATCGGGGATGGGGACGACGTTGACGTCGGCATGGTGGATGACGACGTACTCGGCGAAGGAACCCCAGTGGGTGAACCCCGGCTGGGTTTGGCGTGCGCAGACCTGCTGGTCTCCCACGACGCACGCCGGGCAGCCGCCGCAGGCGCACACGAACGGCACCGTGACGCGCTCACCGACCCGCACGCGACGCACGTGCGCACCGACCTCGGCCACCACACCGGCGAGCTCGTGTCCGCCGACGTGTGGAACCCGCACCTCCGGGTCGTGACCGCGCCAGGCGTGCCAGTCACTGCGACACACGCCCGTCGCCGTCACGCGGAGCACGACACCGTGGGGTGGCGGTGTCGGGTCGGGGACCTCACGCGGGACCGGTCGCTCGCCGAAGACGTCGTAGACGAGGGCCCGCACACCTCACTCCCACTCGATGGTGCCGGGCGGCTTGCTGGTGATGTCGAGGACGACGCGGTTGACCTCGGGTACCTCGTTGGTGATGCGCGTCGAGATCCGTTCCAGGAGCTCGGCCGGAAGGCGCGCCCAGTCCGCGGTCATCGCGTCCTCGCCGGTCACCGGACGCAGCACGATGGGATGTCCATAGGTGCGCCGGTCGCCTTGGACGCCCACGCTCCGCACGTTGGCGAGCAGGACGACGGGGAACTGCCAGACCTCGCGGTCCAGACCGGCCGCGGTGAGCTCCTCGCGGGCGATCGCGTCCGCCTTGCGCAGCACCGCCAGCCGCTCGCGGGTCACCTCCCCCACGACCCGAATCGCCAGTCCCGGACCCGGGAACGGGTGCCGCCAGACAATGCGCGGCGGAAGCCCCAGCTCCTCCCCCACCTTGCGCACCTCGTCCTTGAACAGAGCGCGCAGCGGCTCCACGAGACGGAACTGGAGGTCGTCGGGAAGGCCGCCGACATTGTGGTGGGACTTGATGGTCGCGGCGCCCTCACCACCGCCGGACTCCACGACGTCGGGATAGAGCGTGCCCTGGACGAGGAAGTCGACGCTCTCACCGTGCGCGCCCGCGTCGGCCACGATGTCCCGAGCGGCCTCCTCGAAGACGCGGATGAACTCCCGCCCGATGATCTTGCGCTTGGCTTCGGGGTCCTCGACACCGGCCAGGGCGTCGAGGAAGCGATCGGCCGCGTCCACGACCTTGAGGCTGACTCCCGTGGCCTCCACGTAGTCGCGCTCGACCTGCTCGGCCTCACCCTCGCGGAGCAGGCCGTGGTCGACGAAGACGCAGGTGAGGCGGTCGCCGATGGCCCGCTGGACCAGTGCGGCGGCAACCGCGGAGTCCACCCCGCCGGACAGCCCGCAGATCGCCCGCTTCCCACCGATCTGGGCGCGAATGGCCTCGACCGTCTCGTCGACGATGTTGACCATCGTCCACGTGGGCCGACAGCCGGCGACCTCGTACAGGAAGCGCCGGAGAACGTCCTGGCCGTGCTGGGAGTGGACGACCTCGGGATGCCACTGGACCCCCGCCAGGGGCCGCGACGGGTGCTCGAACGCCGCGACCCGCGCTCCCGGCGAACGCCCTGTCACCCGGAAGCCCTCCGGGGCCTTGGTGACCTCATCGCCGTGGGACATCCAGATGGTCAGCCGCTCGGGCAACCCGGCGAACAGCTTCGTGGCTTCCGCCTCGATCTCGACGACGGTGCGACCGAACTCTGACCGGCCGGTCCGCGTCACCTGCCCGCCGAGAGCCTGGGCCATGAGCTGGAAGCCGTAGCAGATGCCGAACGTCGGGACACCGGCGTCGAACAGCGCCGCGTCGACCCGCGGCGCGTCGGGGGCGTAGACCGACTGCGGACCACCGGACAGGATGATCGCCTTCGGCCGCTTCGCCAGCATCTGCTCCACGGGCATGGTGTGCGGGACGATCTCGGAGTAAACCCGCGCCTCCCGGACCCGGCGGGCGATGAGCTGGGCGTACTGAGCGCCGTAGTCGACGACGAGAACCAGATCGTGGTCGGTCACGATGACCCTTCGGGCGCATGCCGTCGAACCGCGTGCGCGCGCGTTCGACGGAGGGTGGACAGGTATCGCAGTCTATCGGCTCCCTGGTGCCCGCCGGCCCGGACCTCGGCCGGGTCATCCGACGTGAACGCACTGGTCACGTCGCGTCCTCGAGGCTCTCACTGGGCCTACGACGAGCCGTGCCGGACGGCGCTCCCGCCTCGGAAGCCGCCGTGCGAGAAGTTGATCACCCTGCTCTACGATGCCCGACATGTCCTTTTCCACCATGCGACGCCTCACGCTCGTCGGGGCGGCGTTCGCCCTGCTCAGCAGTGGGTGTGGAACGGTCGAGGAGGCGGTCGGCCAGGTCAGCGCCGAGGCGGCGGCCCGCGCGATCGGTGGGACCGTCGGACGGCTCCTCGCCGACCACGGCATCCGGCTCGACGGCAAACCCCGCTGCAGCGCGGACATGTCCGTGGTCGAGGGGGACGCGGCGCTGGACGGGACGGTCCGCTGCACGGGCCGGACGAGCACCGGTCAGGACATCGAGGCCACGTTCGACGGGTCGGTGAGCACGACCTCCTGCACTGGCTCGCTCATTGTCACCGTGGGAGGCAGACAGATCATCCAGACGCCCGACCTGCCGGCCTGCGAGCTCGCCTCGGGGTGACCCCGTGTCCGCGACGTCCCGAGGATCCGGCGGCTTGCCGGGCGGAGCCAGTCGGAAGCCGTCTCCGTCCGCCTCCAGCTGAGATCATGACCTGATCGTCACGGCGTGCGCCTCGTCCGTGGTCACCGCCCGTCCGCGCCGGGCGTAGGGAACCTCCAGAGCTGGGAGAGCGTCGCACAGCCATGATGCTTTCCGTTCTTCGACGCGGCGCCGGTGTCGCCGCGATTACGGGGGTACTCGTCCTCGGCATGGCATCATGCGGGACTGAGCGGGCGACGACCGTCGAGGCGCAGCCCACCGCGACCGCGACCACCCGTCCCACCTCGGACCAGAACATGTCTACTGTCACTCTGCGGCGTGTTGGTGGCGTCGCCGGGTTCAACGACGTCCTGAAGGTCGAATCCGACGGCACCGCCACCCTGACCAGCCGGGGTCGCGACGCCTTCACCTGCCGAGTGAAGCCGGAGGTGCTCGCCCGGGTCACCAGTGCCGCCGAAGCCGTCGAGCAGGCACCGGAAAGCAAGCCGAAGACTCCTTCGACGACCAAGGCCTGGCCATCCTCCCCGCCTGTGGTCGACCAGCTGAACTTCTTCCTCACCGTGGGCGACCGCGAGATTCGGATGAGCCAGGTCGACAAAGACGACCGGACCGTTCGCGACCTCTTCACGGTCATGAACGACATCCTCACCTCGGCGAGCATGCTGCGCGCCGGCGAGGCGAGCGACGCGGGCGCGTGCACCCGTTAGCCGCGCCGCGGAGCGTCGAGTGGACGGGCGGGCCCGACCGCGGGTCCGCCCGTCCCGCGTCTTGGCCGACAAGCCGTCAGCTGGACTCGGGCCCCGACGGTGGTGGGGCGACCAGCCGCAAGGCGGCCGGCGCCTCCGCCGGCACGACCGGATGCGCCGGCGGTACGGGCGTGACGCGACGGTAGGCGTCCCCCAGCGGTGGTCGGGGGTCAGGCTCCCCCTTGTTCGGCCACATCGCCATCGCGCGCTCGGCTTGCGCCACGATCGTCAATGACGGATTGACACCAAGGTTCGCGGAGATCGCCGACCCGTCGACGATGTGCAGCCCGGGATGCCCGTAGACGCGATGGTAGGGGTCGATCACACCCCGCTCCGGCGAGTCGCCGATCACACAGCCGCCGATGATGTGAGCCGTCATCGGAATGTTCGCGATCTCGCCGATCGTCCCGCCAGGCTCTCCATCGATCTTCGCGGCGACGCGACGGACGACCTCGTTGGCGACCGGGATCCAGGTGGGATTCGGCTCCCCGTAGCCCTGCCGCGAGGTCAGTCGCCGTCCGAGCAGGCCGCGACGCAGGCTCACCGTGATCGAGTTGTCCAATGACTGCATGACGAGCGCGATGATCGTGCGCTCCGACCAGTGGCGCAAGTTGTACTTGCGCACCAGCGCGAGCGGGTTCTTGGCCACGGTGGCGAGCCACGTCACCCAGCGCGGCCATCGTCCGCCGCCGTCGGTGAGCACGGTCCCGAGCAACCCCATCGCGTTACTACCCCGGCCGTAGCGCACCGGCTCGACGTGCGTGTGCGGATCGGGATGGAACGAGGAGGTGATCGCGACTCCACGCGAGTAGTCGACGTCGCGGCGCCGGGCGATCGCGCCTACGATCGACTCGGAGTTCGTCCGCGTCAACACGCCGAGCATGGGCGACAGGTTCGGCAGCCAGCCGTCGGCCTTCATGGTGTGGAGAAGACGCTGGGTGCCAAGCGCCCCGGCCGCGAGAACCACCTGCTCCGCCTCGAAGGTTCGCCGGCCGCGGCGGAGGACGGCGCCCGTGCGCTCGGTGTCCACGGCGTACCCGCCCTTGGCGAGGGGCCGAATGGCGGTGACGGTGGTCAGTGGCTGAACGACGGCCCCGGCGCGTTCGGCCAGGTAGAGGTAGTTCCTGGTCAAGGTGTTCTTGGCGTTGTGCCGGCAGCCCGTCATGCACTCCCCGCACTCCAGGCAGGTCCGCCGGCGCGGCCCGACGCCGCCGAAGTAGGGGTCGTCGACGGGTGTGCCCGGCGGCGTGCCAGGCGCGCCGAAGAACACCCCGACCGGCGTCGGACGGAACGTGTCGGCCACGCCCATCTCCTCCGCGACGGTGCGCATCACCACGTCCGAGGGCGTGACGGAGGGGTTGGTGACGACGCCCAGCATCCGTTTGGCCTGGTCGTAGTACGGCGCCAGCTCCTCGCGCCAGTCGGTGATGTCCCGCCACTGCGGATCGTCGTAGAAGTCGGCCATCGGCTCGTACAACGTGTTCGCGTAGACGAGCGAGCCGCCGCCCACGCCTGCTCCGGACAGCACCAAGACGTCGCGCAGCAAGGTGATGCGCTGGATGCCGAAGCAACCCAGCCGGGGCGCGAAGAGGAAACGTCGGAGCCGCCACGAGGTCTCCGGTAGCGGGAGCGCCTCACCCACCGGCTTCTCGTCGGCTTCCTGGAACCGCGCGCCGGCCTCGAGGACGCAGACGCGGTAGCCCTTCTCGGTCAGTCGGAGCGCGGCGACGCTGCCACCGAAGCCGGAGCCGACGATCACCACGTCATACCTGTGCTCCATCACCGACGCCCCATCTTTCGCAGCGCTCGCAGCGCCACGGTCATGCCGCGGGCGAACGTGTCGTAGGACAGCCCGCCGGGTGGGGCGACGGGAACGTGTTGCACGGCGATGGTCTGCGCCTCGGTGAACTTCAACAGTCCCTCCGCCCCGTGGCGGCGCCCCAGACCGGACTCCCCCATCCCGCCCATCGGCGAGTCGATGCTGCCCCAGGCGGGGACGTACGCTTCGTTGACGTTGACCGTCCCGGCGCGCAGCCGCGCCGCCACCGCCCGGGCGCGGGCGAGGTCGCGGCTGAAGACGCTGGCATTGAGTCCGTAGACCGAGTCGTTGGCGGCGGCGACCGCCTCGTCGTCGTCCGCGACCGGGTACACGGACACCACCGGTCCGAAGGTCTCGGCGCGGTAGCAGGTCATCTCCGGTGTCACATTGGCCAGGACCGTGGGCTCGAAGTAGTACGGGCCGATGTCGGGACGGTGCCGGCCGCCGGCGAGCACGGTCGCGCCCTTGGCGACCGCGTCCTCGACGTGCTGGGTGACGACGGCCAGTTGCTCGGCGGAGATGAGGGAGCCCATGTCGGAGCCGAAGTCGAACGACAGGGCGAGCCGCATCGAACGGACCCGGTCGAGGAAGCGCTCGACGAAGTCGTCGTAGACGGACGCGGCGACGTAGAGGCGCTCGATCGAGATGCACAGCTGACCGGCGTTGGCGAAGCACCCCCGCACCGCGCCCTCGGCGGCCCGGTCGAGGTCCGCGTCGTCGAGCACGAGCAAGGGGTTCTTGCCGCCGAGCTCCAGGCTGCACCCGATGAGGCGTTCCCCGCAGCGCCGCGCGACCTGCCGCCCGGTCTCGGTCGACCCGGTGAAGCAGATGTAGTCGGCGTGGTCGAGAACGGCGGTCCCGACGCGAGAGCCCGGACCCACCACGACCTGCCACAGTCCCTCGGGGACGCCCGCCTCGGTGAGCAGCTCCGCCGCCAGCAGCGCGGACAACGTCGTCTGCGTCGCCGGCTTGGTGACGACCGCGTTACCGGCGACCAGGGCCGGGAGTGCGTCCGAGATCGCCAGCGTGAGCGGGTAGTTCCACGGTGCGATCACCCCGACGACGCCCTTGGGGTGGCGTAGCTCCGTGGTCCGCGTGAGGAACGGGAAGAGCCCGGCTCGGCGGGTCGGCAGCAGGTGCTGGTGCGCTGTCCGCGCGTAGTACCGCGCGTTGAGCGCGACGTCGCACATCTCCTCGAACGCGTCCCTGCGCGTCTTCCCGGACTCCCACTGGACGAGGTCGAGGATGTCGCGCTGTCGGTTCAGGACGAGGTCGTGCAGACGCAGGAGCGCCTCCGCGCGCTCGGCCACCGGCACCCGGGCCCATTCCGCCTGCGCCGCGCGCGCCCGCGCGAACGCCTCGGCGACGTCGTCGGGGCTGGACACCGGCACCTTCCCCAGCGGCTGCCCGGTGACCGGGCTCATCGCGGCGACGGTCTCCCCCGACGTCGCCAGCACGCGTGAGGTGAGCGCCGCCAGGCGGTCCGCCGAGGGGGGATGGAGGTCAGCCGTCGTCGCCGTCATGGCCTCAGGGTATGCCGGGCTCACCGGCGACCGGGGTAGTCGCGCCGAGGGTGACTCGTGTCGATTCCGGCGCTTTCGCCCCACCTAGCAGGCACCGGCACCAGTCCTAGCAGGCGCCGGCACCGGTGCCGGCCCCGACCGACCTGGCCTGCGCGTCCTCCCGGGCCAGCTCCTCGCTCGCCCGCGCCAATGCCTCGACCGCGGTGGCGAGGCCGGCGAGGACGTCGACGTCGAGTCGGCGCAGCAGACGAACCTCGTACTGGTGCTGGACCCGGTGGAGATCTTGGACGAGCCGCTGGCCTTCCTCGGTCAGTCCGATGCGGCGCACCCGCCGGTCGCGGTCGTCCGCCTGGCGACGGACCAAACCGCGCGCTTCCAGGCGGTCCACGATGCCGGTCAAGGTGGTCGGCCCGACGTGGAGGGCCTCCGCCAGCTCGTGCGCGGATATCGCGCCGGAGGCGGCGAGGAAGAAGACCACACGCAGCTGGGGCATCGTGAGGTCGACCGAGAAGAAGTCCGTCGCCGCCTGACTCACCACGCTGCGACGAAACTCACGTTCGGCCCGTTGGATCCGGGCGATCAGCTCATCCTTGTGGCCCACTCCGGCGGCTCCTCATCCTCCCTGCGGAGGATCATGCCAGCACATAGCCTGAGATAGCTCACACCACGACGATAGTCCGCACGACACAAAGTATTCTCACCCTGTCCGAGGTCGGACGGTGCCGGCTTGGCCGCGGGGGTTTCGTCGGAGCCGTCATCGCAGGGAACCGTCAGGGAAGGCCCATGTCCAGACTGGCAAGGCTGAGTCTCGCCAACCGGAGCCTGGTCGCGCTGCTCTCCGTCGCGATCGTCCTCTTCGGGTTGATCTCCACCCGGTCGCTGAAGCAGGAGCTCCTCCCCAGCCTGGAGATGCCGGGCGCGTTCATCACCACGGTCTACCCTGGGGCCTCCCCCGAGATCGTCGAACGCGAGGTGACCGAGCCGATCGAGACGGCGATCGCCGGCACCGATGGATTGGAGCGGGTCACCTCCACCTCGAGCAACGGCTTCTCGATGGTGCAGGCCGAGTTCGAGTACGGCACCGACATCAGCGAGGCCGTCCAGGAGATCCAGGAGTCGGTCAACCGCCTGCGCAGCCAGCTTCCCTCCGACGTCGACCCCACGGTGCAGGCGGGCAACATCAACGACTTCCCCGTCCTGCTCCTCGAGATCAGCTCCGACCTCGACCAGCGTGAGCTGGCGCGACGCCTGCAGGACCGCGTGGTGCCGGAGCTGGAGAAGATCTCCGACGTCCGCAACGTCGAGGTCACCGGCCTGCGCGAGGAGCGGGTCGAGATCAGGCTCGACGAGGCGGCCCTGGCCCGGACCGGCGTGACGCCCCAGGACGTGGTCACCGCGCTGCAGGCCAACGGCGTGAGCGTCCCGGGCGGCGAGCTGACCACCGGCGATCGCTCGGTGACGGTCGAGGTCGGCGCGCCCTTCGCGTCCGTCCGGGACCTGGAACAGGTCACGATCATTCCGCGGGCCGCGGCCGCCGGGGCGCTCGGCGGGCAAGGCTCCGGCACCGGCAGCGGCGCCGGCCAGCAGGGATCGTCGGCCACCCAGGGCGAGTCCGGCTCCGCCGGCCAGGGCGAGGCCGGCCCCTCCGGCGGCCAGGGCGAGGGAGCCGGTCAGCGCGTCTCCGGCAGCGGGTCCGCGTCCGCGCCCGGCACCTCGGGACAGCGGTCCGGGACCGGCCGCGCTGCGGCTCCGCCGGCCCCGGTGCGGCTGTCCGACATCGCCGAGGTCACGACCGCACCCGCGGAGGCGACGTCGATCACCCGCACCAACGGCAAGCCGTCGCTCGGCCTGTCGGTGATGAAGACAACGGACGGCAACACCGTCGCGGTCTCGCACGACGTCCGCGACGCCCTCGACCGGCTCTCCAGCTCGCTCGGCGACGACGTCGAGGTCGTGGTCGTCTTCGACCAGGCGCCGTTCATCGAGAAGTCCATCGAAGGCCTCACCACCGAAGGCACGATCGGCCTGATCTTCGCCGTCCTCGTGATCCTGGTCTTCCTCCTGTCCCTGCGGTCGACGCTGGTCACCGCCGTGTCGATCCCGTTCTCCCTCCTGGTCGCGATGATCGGCCTGTACGCCGGTGGCTACTCGCTCAACATCCTGACCTTGGGCGCGCTCACCGTGGCGATCGGCCGTGTGGTCGACGACTCCATCGTGGTGCTGGAGAACATCAAGCGGCACCTGGGCTACGGCGAGGCCAAGCAGAAGGCGATCCTCAACGGCGTCCGTGAGGTCGCTGGAGCAGTGTCCGCCTCCACCTTCACCACCGTCGGCGTCTTCTTGCCGATCGCCTTCGTCGGCGGGCAGGTCGGCGAGCTCTTCCGACCGTTCGGGGTGACCGTCACCATCGCCTTGCTGGCGTCCCTCTTCGTCTCGCTGACGATCATCCCTGTCCTGGCGTACTGGTTCCTGCGACCGCCGGACGTGGCGCCGGCCGAGCAGGAGCGCTTCCGCGCCGAGGCGGAGGCCAGGGAGCGGCGCAACGTCCTCCAACGCGCCTACGTGCCGGTGATCCGGTGGACGACCCGGCACCGCGTGGTGACCATCCTCGCGGGGATCCTGGTCTTCGCCGGCACGCTCGCCGCCACCCCGCTGCTCAAGACGAACTTCCTCGACGACCCGGGCAACAACACGATGACCGTCACCCAGGTCATGCCGGTCTCGACCTCGCTCGCGCGCACCGACGAGGCCGCCCGGAAGGTGGAGCGGGTGCTGGCCGACGTTGACGGCATCGAGACGTACCAGACGACGGTCGGTGCCATGGAGTTCGCCGGCTTCTCCACCGGCAACGGCGCCAACCAAGCCATGTTCTGGCTCACCCTCGACGAGGACGTCGACAAGGACGCGGTGGCCACGGAGCTGCGCGACCGGCTCGGCCGCCTCGAGGACGCTGGCACGCTCACCGTCCAGGAGGTGCCGACGGGCTTCGGCGGCAGCAACCTCGAGGTGATCGTCACCGCACCCACGAGCGAGTCGCTGCGGGTCGCCGCCGAGCGAGTCGAACGCGCCGTCGCGAACGTGCCCGGCGCCACCGACGTCACGAACAGCCTCGGATCTGACCTGCCGACCGTCCACGTCGACGTGGACCGGGCGAAGGCCGCCGCGCTGGGTCTGTCGGACGCTCAAGTCGGCCAGGCGGTGCGGCAGGCGTTCGCCGGGCAACAGGTGGCGTCGGTCGTGATCGACTCCGAGCAACGTGACGTGCTGCTCTACACCACCGAGCGTCCGACCAGCCTGGAGCGGCTGCGGGCGCTGCCGATCGAGACGCCGCTGGGCACCACCGTCCGGTTGGCCGAGGTGGCCACGGTGTCGGAGGTGACCCGGCCGGCCGAGCTCACCCGCATCGACGGGGAGCGCAGCGCCACCATCAGCGCCGCGGCCACGGCCGAGGACCTGGGCCGGGTCACCAGCGACCTGCAAGCCGCGCTCGACGAGCTTGACCTCCCACGCGGCGCCACGTACCGGATCGCGGGCGTGAGCTCGGAGCAACGCGAGGCGTTCGGGCAGCTCGGTGTGGCGCTGCTGGCCGCGATCGTGATCGTCTACCTCATCATGGTGGCGACGTTCCGGAGCATCGCCCAGCCGCTCATCCTGCTCGTGTCGATCCCGTTCGCGGCGACGGGCGCGCTGGCCCTGCTGCTCGGCACCAACACGCCCCTCGGCGTCCCGGCGCTCATCGGCCTGCTCATGCTCGTCGGGATCGTGGTCACCAACGCGATCGTGCTCATCGACCTGATCAACCAGTACCGCGAGCAGGGGATGGGCCTGCAGGAGGCGGTCGTCGAGGGTGGCCGGCGACGGCTGCGCCCCATCCTCATGACCGCGCTCGCGACGATCTGCGCCCTGATCCCGATGTCACTGGGCATCACCGGTGGAGGCGTGTTCGTCTCCAAGCCGTTGGCCCTGGTGGTCATCGGCGGCCTGGTCAGCTCGACCTTGCTCACGCTGATCCTGGTGCCGACCCTCTACACGATGCTGGAGAGCGCCAAGGAGCGTCGCCGCTCGCGTGGCCAGCGGCGAGCGGAGCGGGCTGACCGGCGACGGGAACGCGCCGAGCCCGTTCCCTCCGCGTCCAGCTGATCAGACCGTCGGAACGGCACAGCAACGGCGGGCGAGGTTCGACCTCGCCCGCCGTTCCGCGTGAAGCGTCGAATCGTCGCCGCTGAGGGCCCGGTGGAGTCCTCCGACCCCACGAAGCCGAGATCGGTGGCGTGCGTCCAGCGTGTGCCACGGACACCGCCTACTGGACGACCACCTCGATGCGCTGGAACTCCTTGAGCTCGGTGTAGCCGGTGGTCGCCATCGCCCGACGCAGGGCGCCGATGAGATTCATCGTTCCGTCCGAGGTCCGGGATGGCCCGAAGAGGATCTCCTTCATCGTGCCGATGGTTCCCACCTCGACACGTGCGCCACGCGGCAGCTCGCCGTGGTGGGCCTCCAACCCCCAGTGGTAGCCCCGGCCGGGCGCCTCGACGGCCCGTGCCAGCGGCGAGCCCAGCATGACCGCGTCCGCCCCGCAGGCGATCGCCTTCGCGATGTCGCCGGATCGTCCGACCGAGCCGTCCGCGATCACGTGGACGTACCGGCCGCCAGACTCGTCGAGGTAGTCCCGGCGAGCCGCGGCGACGTCCGCCACCGCCGTCGCCATCGGGACGGCCACGCCGAGGACGTCACGCGTGGTGTGGGCGGCTCCCCCACCGAACCCGACGAGGACACCGGCCGCGCCCGTGCGCATGAGGTGGAGCGCGGCCTGGTAGGTGGCACAGCCGCCGACGATCACTGGCACGTCGAGCTCGTAGATGAACTGCTTGAGGTTCAACGGCTCGGTCTGGTGAGAGACGTGCTCAGCCGAGACGGTCGTCCCACGGATGACGAACAGGTCGACGCCCGCGTCGATGACGGTCTTCCACAGCTCCTTGGTCCGCGCGGGCGAGAGAGCGGCGGCCACCGTGACGCCCGCCTCGCGGATCTGCGCCAACCGCGCGGTGATGAGGTCAGGCTTGATCGGCTCGGCGTAGATCTCCTGCATCCGCGCCGTCGCCGAGGCCGGATCCAGCGAGGCGATCTGCGCGAGCATCGGCTCGGGATCTTCGTACCGAGTCCACAACCCCTCGAGGTTGAGGACGCCGAGGCCGCCGTACTGGCCGAGCATGATCGCGGTCTGCGGCGACATCACCGAGTCCATCGGCGCCGCGACGACCGGCATCTCGAAGTGGTAGGCGTCGATCTGCCACGCCGTCGACACTTCCTCGGGGTCACGCGTGCGCCGGCTCGGCACGATCGCGATGTCGTCGAAGGAGTACGCGCGGCGGCCGCGCTTGCCACGGCCGATCTCGATCTCGGTCACGGCAAGCATTCTCGCAGCACGGCCGTGCCGTGACCGGACCCGCCCCGGCCCCGGCGTGCCCCGCGCGTCCGTGCGCTCTGGAGCGCTGCGACCTCAGCGCACCCAGTAGTTCGGCGCCTCGACCGTCATCTGGACGTCGTGCGGGTGGCTCTCGCGCAGCCCGGCCGAGGTGATCCGGACGAACCGGCCACGCTCCTTCAGCTCAGGGATGGTGCGCGCACCGACGTAGAACATCGCCTGCCGAAGCCCACCGACGAGCTGGTGGGCGACCGCCGACAACGGGCCCCGGTAGGGCACCTGACCCTCGATGCCCTCGGGGATGAGCTGGTCGTCGGAGGGCACATCGCCTTGGAAGTAGCGGTCCTTCGAGTAGGACTTGCGCGCGCTCATCGCGCCGAGCGAGCCCATGCCACGGTACGACTTGTACTGCTTGCCGTTGATGAAGATCAGGTCGCCCGGACTCTCTTCGCAGCCAGCGAGGAGCGAGCCGAGCATTACGGTGTCGGCTCCCGCGACGATGGCCTTGGCGATGTCGCCGGAGTATTGCAGTCCTCCGTCGCCGATGACGGGAACGCCTGCGGCCTTCGCCACCTGGGCAGCCTCGTAGATCGCGGTGATCTGCGGCGCCCCAACACCCGCCACGACACGGGTCGTGCAGATGGAACCGGGGCCGACGCCGACCCGCACTCCATCGGCGCCGGCGTCAATGATCGCCTGCGCGCCCTCGCGGGTGGCGACGTTGCCGCCGATGACGTCGACGTGCCGCGCGGCAGGTTCCTTCTTCAGCGCCCGGATCATGTCGAGGACGCCGCGCGTGTGCCCGTGGGCGGTGTCGACGATGAGCAGGTCGACGCCGGCCTCCACCAGCGTCATCGCCCGCTTCCACCCGTCGCCGAAGAAGCCGACGGCCGCCGCCACACGGAGCCGCCCGGAGTCATCCTTCGTGGCGTTGGGGAACTGGACGCTCTTGACGAAGTCCTTGAGCGTGATGAGTCCGCGCAGTCGGTTCGAGCTATCGACGATGGGCAGCTTCTCGACCTTGTGCTTTCGGAGGAGCTCCATCGCCTCCTCCGAGGAGATGCCGACTCGCCCGGTCACCAGCGGCATGGGCGTCATGACCTCTTTGACCGGTCGACTCGAGTCGGTCTCGAACCGCATGTCGCGGTTGGTGACGATGCCGAGCAGGGTCTGGTCGGGGGCGACGACCGGGACGCCGGAGATGCGGTAGTGGGCGCACAGCTTCTCGGCCTCACCGATGGTGGCCTCGGGTCCGATGGTGATCGGCTGTGCAACCATGCCGGACTCGGACCGCTTCACCAGGTCGACCTGCTGCGCCTGCTCCTCGATCGGGAGATTGCGGTGCAGGACGCCGATCCCGCCCTGGCGAGCCATCGCGATGGCCATCCGCGCCTCGGTGACCGTGTCCATCGGACTCGACACGAGTGGGATAGCGACCTTGATGCGACGTGAGACCCGTGTGGTCGTATCGATTTCCGAGGGGATGACGTCCGACTCGCCGGGCAGCAGCAGTACGTCGTCGTATGTCAACCCCACCTTGGTGAACGGCTCTGGGACGCGGACTTCCTCAGGTCGGGGACGCGGGTCCATGCTTCCTCCGGTCGCGAACGTCTTCTCATGCTAGCGGTGCGCTACACCACACCGCGCAGTGGCATCCACAACGTCTGGTGTGGTCCTGGCGCTATGTCGGGAAGATGTGGACCCCTCGACCCGTTCCCGGCGCCGGTCACGTCGGGCGGGTTCGACCCGGCCGCAGCACCGCCTGGTCCTCCTCGACGACCGACGGCAGCGACCGAGGCGACGGCACGTACCGGGGGATGTAGCGCCCCATGACGAGCGCCCCCAGCAGACCGAGCCCACCCATGAGGACGATCGCGGGGCCGAGCGCGACCGCGGCGCTCACGGTGCCGATGAGAAGGGGTCCGCCACTGTTGCCCGCGTCCGCGCAGAGCCGCCACGCGCCCAGGAACGCCGGACGTCCCACGGACGGCGAGAGATCGGCGCCGAGCGTCATGACGATCCCGCTGCCGATGCCGTTGCCGAACCCCATGAGCAACGCGACGAGGCTGAGCGAGGTCAGGTCGTGGGTGAGGGGCAGCAGGAAGTGCGCGGCGGCGAGCACCACCATCGAGGGGACGGCGACGAACGCCCGGCCCACCCGGTCCATCACCTTTCCGGCGGGATAGAACAGCAGCATGTCCACGGCGCCGGCGATGCCGAAGATCAGGCTCGTGGTCGCGGCGTCGAAGCCGAGGGAGTCCGCCCAGAGCGGCAGGACGACGTCGCGCGAGGCCCGGACGGCTCCGATCAGGAGAACCCCCACGCCCAGGGTGTAGAAGATCGGCAGGTGCGACCGGGCGACGTCGACGATGCGCACGTCTCCGCTCGCTGTGGTCGCGTGGGGATGGCGCCCTTGCGGCTCGGGCAGGCTGACCAGCAGCGCGGCGGCAGCGAGCACCGCGATGCCGTTCATCGCGTACGCGCCATCGGTACCCCACGCCCTGACGACGCCCGCACCGAGGAACGGCCCGATGAACCTGCCGATGCGGTGCACCCCACCGAGCGTCGACATCGCGCGGGCGCGGAGGTGGAACGGCACGACCTCGGCGAGGTACGCCTGACGAGCCAGTCCCCACACCGCGCCGGCGAGGCCGGCGCAGAAGATCGCCGCGCCGAGCAGCCACACCGAACCGGCGATGACGCACGCGGCCATCGCGACGACGTCGAGCGCGGCCGCCGCGAGCATCGCGCGACGCTCCCCGATGCGCCCGGCAAGCGCTCCCGCGGGGAGATCACCGATGAGCTGCCCCACCCCGATGGCGGCGACGACGAGACCTGCCACTCCGACGGACGCCCCGAGGTCACGGGCGGAGTGCGCGATGATCGGGACCATCGCTCCCTGCCCGACCCCGTACAGCATGGTCGGGAGGTACACACCGACACCGATGGAACGAAGCGTGACCTGTTCTGACATCAGACCAATGGTGGCGGCCCCGAGGTGTCGTCCGCCAGCCACCCCCTGATGCCGACCCGTGCGCGCGCCGTCACCGCGCTGAGCGGCGACGCACGAGCTCCCGGTGGACGGACCACAGGTTGCCGACCGGCCCGAGGTGGTCGAGCTTGTCGGGGTTGAGGACGGAGCGGATCGTCTGGATCTGCCCGCCCCAGACCTCGAGCGCGATCACGTTCAGGACCTTGCCGTCGCGGTCCCGGGTGATCGCGCCAGGCCCGCCGTTGACGTCACAACGGTCGAAGGTCGCGCCGAGCCGAGCCAGCCCGCGAGAGAGGAAGAGCAGCAGCCGGACCACCCTGTCCGCTCCTGCGATGACGTCCGCGAACCGCGGCGCCTTGCCCCCGCCGTCGCCAGTCATCGTCACGTCGGCGGCGAGCAGCTCGCGCAGACCACCCACGTCACCGTCACGCAAGGCATCGAAGAACCGGGCCGCCAGCCGGTCACGCTCCTCCCGGACGGCCTCGAACCTCGGCAGTCCCGCCCGCATGTGCCGTCGGGCCCGGACCACGAGCTGGCGGCACGCGGCCTCCGAACGGCCCACCGCGGCGGCGACCTCGTCGAACCCGAAGCCGAACACCTCCCGCAGGACGAACACCGCCCGCTCCAGCGGGCTCAGCCTCTCCAGCAGCAGCAGCGCCGCCATGGACACCGAGTCGGCCAACTCCGCCGCCCGCGCCGGGTCTTCGTACGGGTCGTCGAGCAACGGCTCGGGGAACCAGGGACCGACGTACTGCTCCCGCCGCACCCGGGCGGAGCGCAAGGAGTCGATCGCGATCCGGGTCACCGTGGTCGCCAGGTACGCCTTGACCGACTCGGGCTGCGTCGGCAGGCTGTCGAAGCGCAGCCAGGCCTCCTGCACCGCGTCCTCGGCGTCGCCGACGCTGCCCAGGATCCGGTAGGCGATCGAGAACAGCAGCGGACGCAGCCGTTCGAACTCCTCAGCCTTGCTCACGGTCGCTCCTTGCCGCCGGCCGCTCGGTACCCGAGCCGATGCCATGCTCATCTCAGCTCATCTCAGCCGTGCCGGGCTTACCCAGGTGTGCCGGGCCCACCTCGTACTGCCCGGGCACGTAGTCACCGGCCGGTCGCCGGCTGATGACGTTGACCCGGTTGAAGAAGTTCATGGTGGCGACCAGGAGGACGAGGGCCATGAGCTGTTCCTCGTCGTAGTGCTTGGCGGCCTCGTTCCACACGTCGTCGCTGACCCCGCCGGCCCGGTCCGCGAGGCGGGTTCCTTCCTCGGCCAGCGCGAGCGCGGCGCGTTCGGCCTCGGTGAAGACCGTCGCTTCCCGCCAGGCCGCCACCAGGTTCAGCCGTACCGCCGACTCGCCCGCTGCGGCGGCGTCCTTGGTGTGCATGTCGACACAGAACCCGCAGCCGTTGATCTGGCTGATGCGGAGCGCCACCAGCTCCTGCGTGGACCTCGGCAGCGAGGACTCTTTGAGAGTCATGGCGGCCGGCACAAGGTGCTTGAGGAACGCCCCGGCGGTCGGGCTCGCGAAGGGGTTGAGTCGTGCGCTCATCTGGACCCTCTCGTCGTCGTAGGGCTTCGCCTCACACCCTCGACGACGAGGTCGCCCGACGTTCCTGTGACATGGTTCGAGGCGTGGAGGGTGTGACCCGCCTCTCACCTCGCATCACCGGCCGGCCCCAGAGACGGAGGGCCCCAGAGACGGAGGGCCCCGGAGACGGAGGGCGACCCGAGACGGAAGGAGGGGGCCGGACCTGTCGTCCGACCCCCTCCTGCAGACTCGTGGAGTCCGAATTCGGCGGGTTGTGCCGAGAGCTCGGTCTCAGTGACCGTGGCCGTGACCGTGACCGTGGCCAGCGCCCGCCGGCTCCGGCTCCTCCGGCTTCTCGGCGACGAGCGTCTCGGTGGTGAGCAGCATGCTCGCGATCGACGCGGCGTTGGCGAGCGCCGAGCGGGTCACCTTCACCGGGTCGATGACGCCCTGCTTGACCAGGTCGCCGTACTCACCGGTCGCGGCGTTGTAGCCGACGCCCGGGCCGCCCTCGCGGACCTTCGCCGCGACGACGTAGCCCTCGACACCGGCGTTCTCCGCGATCCAGCGCAGCGGCTCCGCCGCCGCGTTGCGGACGACGTCGACGCCGACCTTCTCGTCACCGGAGACGTCCAGGGAGTCGACCGCGCTCGCGGCGTGCACCAGAGCGCTTCCACCGCCGGGGACGATGCCCTCCTCCACCGCGGCGCGCGTGGCGGAGACGGCGTCCTCGATGCGGTGCTTCTTCTCCTTCAGCTCGACCTCGGTGGCCGCACCGACCCGGATCACGCACACGCCGCCGGCCAGCTTCGCCAGGCGCTCCTGCAGCTTCTCGCGGTCCCAGTCGGAGTCGGTCCGCTCGATCTCGGCCCGGATCTGCTTCACCCGAGCCTCGACCTTCTCAGCGGACCCGCCACCATCGACGATCGTCGTGTCGTCCTTGGTGACGACGACCCGCCGCGCCGTGCCGAGCACCTCCAGGCCCACCTGGTCCAGCTTGAGGCCAAGCTCGGGCGAGACCACCTGGCCACCGGTGAGGATGGCCATGTCCTCGAGCATGGCCTTGCGACGGTCACCGAAGCCGGGCGCCTTGACGGCGACCGAGGAGAAGACACCGCGAATCTTGTTGACGACGAGGGTCGCCAGCGCCTCACCCTCGACGTCCTCGGCGATGATCACCAGCGGCTTGCCCGACTGCACGACCTTCTCCAGCAGCGGGAGCAGGTCGGCCATCGCCGAGATCTTGCCCTGGTGGAGCAGGATGTAGGGGTCGTCCAGGACGGCTTCCTGGCGCTCGGGGTCGGTCACGAAGTTCGGCGAGATGAAGCCCTTGTCGAACTGCATGCCCTCGGTGAACTCCAGCTCGGTCCCGAGGGTGTTCGACTCCTCGACGGTGATCACACCGTCCTTGCCGACCTTGTCGAAGGCCTCGGCGATCAGCTCACCGATCTTGCGGTCTTGGGCCGAGATCGTCGCCACGTGGGCGATGTCGTCCTTGGTGGCGACCTCCTTCGCCTGCTCCAGCAGGCGGGCGTTGATGGCCTCGACCGCCTTGTCGATGCCCCGCTTCAGGGCCATCGGGTTCGCGCCCGCGGCGACCGCCTTCAGGCCAGCGTGAACCATCGCCTGCGCCAGGACCGTGGCCGTCGTCGTGCCGTCACCGGCGATGTCGTTGGTCTTGGTGGCGACTTCCTTCACCAGCTGGGCACCGAGGTTCTCGAACGGGTGCTCCAGCTCCACCTCACGGGCCACCGTCACGCCGTCGTTGGTGATCGTCGGCGCGCCCCACTTCTTGTCGATCACGACGTTGCGGCCCTTGGGCCCCAACGTCACCTTGACCGTGTCCGCGAGAGCGTCGACACCGCGCTCCAAGGCGCGCCGCGCGTTCTCGTCGAACTCCAGAATCTTCGGCATTTGGTGTGTCCTTCCACGACAGCGCCCCGGCGCCCGCGACGGGTCGTGGCCGCCGGGGCGATGCCAGTCGTCAGGTCAACGTCTGCTTGCTGGTCGTGCCGACCGAGAGCGATGGAACGACCGACGCTCCTTGAAGGTCGAACGGACTCTCGCTACTTCTCGACGACGGCGAGGACGTCGCGGGCGGACAGGATGAGGTACTCCTCACCGGCGTACTTCACCTCGGTGCCGCCGTACTTGCTGTAGATGACCTTGTCGCCGACCTTGACGTCGAGCGGGACACGGTTGCCGTTGTCGTCGATACGACCCGGACCCACCGCGAGAACCTCACCCTCCTGGGGCTTCTCCTTCGCGGTGTCGGGGATCACGAGCCCGGACGCGGTCGTTTCCTCGGCCTCGAGAGGCTTGACGACGATGCGGTCCTCGAGCGGCTTGATGGTGACCGACACTTGTTGACCTCCCCCTTCACGGGATGTCACGGGTGTTGTGCTGTACCTGTGGCGCGACTCGGGCGAGCCGTCGTCGCGGGTGCCGGCCGCCTCGTCGCGGGCTGTGTGCGTTGGCACCGTAAGGTCGAGAGTGCCAACGACGAATCTAGGAGGTTTCTTAGCACTCGGTCAACCTGAGTGCCAAAGAGCCGGGGGCGGGGTGTCGGGGCCACGGCGGGCGCGCTCGCTCTGGCGCGGCAGGGCCGAACGGACCCGCGACGCCTCGCGGTGGAGGGTCTCGCAGAGGAGGGTGGGGAGCGGTGGACCGTGAGCTGTTCCGCCAGTTGCTCACGCCCACCGGCCAGGACCTCCTCGCCCAGGCCGCAGCCGCCTACGACGAGCGCTCGGCTGTCGACCTCGCCTCCCGCTTGCGCCGGTCGTACCCCGGCGACCTGGTCGCGGCCGCGCTGACCCAGGTGGCCCTGCGTCGACAGGCTCGGGCGAAGTTCGGAGAGGAGGCCGATCGGCTCTTCTTCACTCGGGAGGGCCTCGAGCAAGCCACCCCGGCACCGGTCGCGACGTATCGGGCGAGTCGGATCATGGCCGCGTTGCGGGCGAGCGACACGGATGACGGCGACACGGTTGAGAGCGACACGGTTGAGAGCGACACGGTTGAGAGCGACACGGTTGAGGCCGGCGTGGACGCGGCCGCAGAAGCCCTCCAGTCCGGCACGGACGCGGACGTGCCGCACGCCGCCCGGGTGGTCGACCTGTGCTGCGGCGTGGGCGGCGACCTTCTCGCCCTGGCACGCTCCGGTCTCTCGGTCACCGGGGTCGACCAGGACCCGCTCACCGTCGAGATCGCGCGCGCCAACCTCGCCGCGTGCGACCTGACCGACCGAGCGCGTGTGGAGCTGGGCGACGCGACGACCTTCGACCGCTCCGGCTACGCGGGCGCGGTGGCGGACCCGGCTCGCCGGTCCGCCCGCGGTCGCGCCGTCAACCCCGCCGACTACTCCCCGCCCTGGTGGTTCGTCGAGGAGCTGCTGCGCGGCACCGCCTGTGTCAAGACGGCACCGACCCTTCCGCACGAGCTCATCGCCGACCACGTGGAAGCGGAGTGGATCAGCTACCGCGGCGAGGTCAAGGAGGTGGCCCTGTGGTCGGGGGCCTTCCGGCGACCCGTCGGAGTGCGCCGTCGGGCGACGGTTCTGTCGGACGAGACGTCCGTGACGACGCTGACCGACGCCGACGATCCGGGGTCAGCGCCGGTCTCGGATCCGCTGGCGTACCTCTACGAGCCTGACAACGCCGTCATTCGCTCCCGACTCGTCACCGGGCTCGCGGCCCGGATCGATGGCGCACTGCTCCACCCGAGAATCGCCTATCTCACCTCCACCGAGCTGAGGCACACGACGCTCGCCCGGGCGTACCGGATCCAGGAGGTCCTGCCGTACGACATCAAGGCCGTGCGGAGGGCCCTGCGTCAGCGCGAAGCCGGGACGGTGACGGTCAAGACGCGTGGCCTCGACCTCGATCCCGAGGCGTTCCGGAAGCGGCTCGGTGCGCGCGGACCCCACCACGTGACACTTGTCGCCACCCGCACGCAGCGACGTGGCGTCGTCCTCGTCGTCGAACCCGTGTCCACGAGCGAGACAGCGCACTGAGCCGTCGGACCGGGCCAGTGAACCGGGCCGCTAGGGTCTCCTCGGCGTAGCGACGTACACGACAGCCCTGGAAGGAGCGGCCCATGGCCCGGCAAGAAGTTCGAACCGACAAGGCCCCCGCGCCCGCCGGCGCGTACTCGCAGGGCATCGTCGCCAACGGCTTCCTCTACACAGCCGGCTTCGGCCCCATCGACCCCAGCACCGGCAAGGTCGTCGAGGGCGGTATCGCCGAGCAGACCGCGCAGGTGATGCGCAACATCGCGGCGGTCCTGGCCGAGCGGGGGCTGACGTTCGCCGACGTCGTGAAGGCCACCGTGCACCTGGCGGACATGAACGACTTCGCGGAGTTCAACCGGGTGTACGAGTCCTTCTTGGAGAAGCCCTACCCCGTGCGGACCACGGTCGGCTCCACCCTCAACGGCATTCTCGTCGAGATCGACGTCGTGGCGGCCCTGCGGTCCTGACGGCAGCGCCCGGCGCGCCCGCGGGCCTGCTCCGAGCCCGCCGGGACACACGCACGCGGGCGCGTCGGGCACCGGCCGGTCACGCGCATCCGGCGTGGGGGCGTACCCCGTCGACAGGCACCGGCAGCCGGCCCTCACCGCGGGCCCGACCGGTGAGCACGTCGACGAGGGCGCGGAATGCCTCAGGTGTCCTCCCGTAGAGCGCGATGCGGGCGGTGGTGGCGCTGCTCGACGCCAGTACGTAGGGCGTGTCGAGCGCCACCACGACGTCACCGGCACCGCCCGCGCTGCCGGGACCCAGGAGCCGGACGACCGTACCGGTCTCCCCCACCCGTAGGCCGGCCGCGCGCGCCGCCGCCGTGAACCGGGCCCGGTCGGATGCGGTGCCGCCGAGGACGCGGACCGCTGACCCGACGAGGCGACCCTTGCACGAGCCTGCGACGACGGTGAGCCCACGCCGTGACGCCTCGTAGGACAGAGCACTGGCCGAGGTCGACGGCTCAACGGCCGCGCTGGCGTCCTGGTGCAGCATCAACGCCACAGTGCGCGCCGCGGCCTCGTCAAGCCGATCGTGTGGCACGCGGCCCGTCCGCACCGCGCGCACGAGCGCGGCATGGAGAGCGGCGGCGTCGTCGGGCAGCAGCAGGATGTCGGCGCCCGCGAGCAGGGCACGGACGCCGGCCTCCGCGCTGCCGTGTTCCTCCGCCGCGCCAGCCATCTGGAGCGCGTCGGTGACGACGACGCCGGAGAAGCCCAGTCGTTCACGCAACAGCTGGGTGATGACCGCGCTCGAGAGCGAGGACGGGGTACCCGGATCGACCGCGCGCACGTCGATGTGCGCCACCATCACCGCCCCGGCGCCGGCCGCGACAGCGGCTTGGAAGGGCACCAGGTCCCGGGAGGACAGCAGCTCGAGCGAGGCTCGCTGCACCGGGAGGCTCGTGTGACTGTCGGCCGGGACGCTCCCGTGGCCGGGGAAGTGCTTCGGGACGGCGATGATCCCGGCCTCGGCGTACCCTCGCAGGGATCCCTGGACGATACGCGCGACCAGCTCCGGGTCGCTGCCGGCGGAGCGGCTGCCGATGGTGGGATCGGAGGGGCCGACCGTGACGTCGGCGTCCGGCGCGAAGACCATGGTGAATCCCAAGGCCCGGAGCTCCGTCCCGCTGGCGCGCGCCACGCGCCGCGCCAGCTCGGGGTCGCCGGCCGCGCCGAGAGTCATGTAGGTCGGGAACTCCGTGACACCGTCCTGGACCCGCGCGACCGTGCCGCCTTCCTGGTCGACGCTGATGATCAGCGGCCACTCGCGTCCCTGCCGCCGGGCTTCCTGCTGCAGGCTCCGATTGACGGCGCGCAGCTGGTCGACAGAGCGGATGTTGTCCCCCATGACGATGACGCCGCCGAGGTGGTAACGGCGCACCAGGTCGCGTGGCGCGTCGGTGCCGTGGTAGCCGGCCACGATCACCTGGCCGGCCTTCTGCTCGAGCGTCATGCCCGCGACGATGCGCCGCGCCCGCTCCCACTGCGCGCGGGTCGGGCCCCAGGGCAGCCGGTCCTGGGGCGAGCTCCCCGCCACGCCTGGAGCCTCCGCGGTCGTGGAGGGTGTCGGCCCGGGCACATCCGCCGGCGTGCGCGGGGTGGGGCGCGACCTCGACGCGGTGTCCTGGCGCGGTGACGCAGGGTCGCCGGACGGGGTCGTGGTGGTCAACCCACAGCCAGCAGCGAGGACGACGCCGAGCGCGAGTGGGACCACCCGCGCTCGAAATCTCCACCATCCACTGCCCGGCATCCGCCCCATGGTGCCAAACGGCTCCAGGACGAGGGAGGGGCGAGGTCGAAGGCCGTGCGGCTCGGTGGCACCTATCGCTGGTCAGCCTGGCCGGCGATGTGGGCGATCACCGTCGAGTAGTCCTTGTCCCCCAAGCCGGCAGCCACGGCGTCCGCCAGCCAGGACCGCGCGCCGGCGACGAGCCGGAGGTCGACTCCCTTCGCGCGGGCGGCGGCGAGCATGAGGTCGGCGTCCTTGACCGCGAGTGACAGCGCGAAGCGCCGCGGGACCTCGTGCCCCTCGATGACCGGTCGACGCCGTTCGGCCTGCGCCGCGAGCGGTGTCGTGGCCAGCACCTCGAGCGTCGTCTGGGTCGACAGCCCGAGGCCTCGGGCCAACGCGACCGCCTCCCCGAGGACACCGAGGACGCCCAGCAAGGTCTCATTGGCGACCAGCTTCGCGGAGGCACCGGCGCCGCGCGGACCCACGTGATGGACCGACCCGAACACGGAGAGCAACGGTGTCCAGCGCGCGACCAGGTCGTCCGGGCCGCCGACGAACACACGCAGCTCACCGGCCTCCGCCTCGCTGAGGCTGCCCAGGACGGGCGCGTCCAGCACGCCGACACCCGAGGGCACCGTGGCCGCCAGGCGCTCGATGGCAGCGGGGCCCATCGTGGACATCTCGATGACGGTGGCACCCTCGGCGATCCCCGCCGCGAGACCGTCCGCCCCTTCCGTCACGGCGGCCAAGGCGTCCGGGTCCGCCACCATCGTCACCACCACGTCGGCGCGCCGAGCGGCGTCCGCTGGGCTCGACGCCTGCTCCGCGCCGAGGTTCACCAGGTCTCGTGCCTTGTCGGGCGTGCGGTTCCACACGACGAGCCGGTACCCGGCGTCGAGCAGTCGGCGGGCCATCCGCGAGCCCATCGCGCCAAGCCCGAGGAATGCCACCGTGGTGGAGGTCTCGGCCATGTCCGTCCACTTCCCTTCGAACCGGTCTCACGGTAGTCGTCAGGGTGCGACGCCCCGCTTGGCGGGACGCCGCGCGCCGTCCATGATGTCCAGTCGCGATGTCGCGCCAGGACGTCTGACAGCCGTATCCCCCGGACGATGGAGGCAGGGCGTGCCAGCGGACGCCGAGGAGATCGACCTCGCCATGGCCCGGGCGATCTGGGAGGCCGGCGGGTTGATCGTCGACGTGCGGACGCCGGAGGAGTACGCCGCGGGGCACATTCCCGGCGCGATCAACGTGCCCGTCGACCGGATCGCCTTCCACCTGGAGCGGCTCCCACCGGGGCAGGTCGTCACGGTGTGCTCGATGGGCAACCGCGCCCGCCGTGGCGCGGAGCGCTTCGCCCGCCTCGGCCGGCCGGCGATGCACCTCCGCGGTGGGACCAAGGCGTGGGCGGCGGCCGGCTACCCGCTCGTCACCGGGCCCGACCCGGGTGAGTGGCGCCCTTTGGCCCGGCGCGTTCTCCGCCGCGTCACCGAGGTCCTCCGCCACGCCACGGAGCTCGCCACTCGGTGGGCACGTCGCGGAGGTCCACGTCGCCGCGCGGCTGGCTGAGCCCGGGCGACCCTTCCGGGAGGGTCGTGACTCCGCCACACGTCATGACGCCACGGGCGGCAGCACCTGCCACCGCCGCCCGTGGCGTGTGACGTCACTGACCGGCAGCCACCGGCTCGGTCAAGGACACCGACTCGGGCGCCGCGACGATGTCGCCGCGTGGCCCGTTGTAGACGTCCAGGTTCAAGATGCCCTCCCGCTTGGCGACCAGCGTGGGCACCAGCGCCTGACCCGCGACGTTCGTCGCGGTCCGCACCATGTCGAGGATCGCGTCGATGCCGATCAGCAGACCCACGCCCTCCAGCGGCAGCCCCAGGGTCGACAAGGTGAGGGTCAGCATGACGAAGGCGCCGGTGAGACCGGCCGTCGCGGCCGAGCCGACGACCGAGACGAACGCGATCAGGAGGTAGTCCGTCAAGCTCAGGTTGACGTCGAAGATCTGCGCGACGGTGATCGCGGCGAGCGCGGGATAGACCGCGGCGCAGCCGTCCATCTTCGTCGTCGCCCCGAACGGCACGGCGAACGACGCGTACTCCTGCGGGACGCCGAGGTTGCGGGTCACCACCTGCTGGGTCAGCGGCATGGTGCCCACCGAGGACCGGGAGACGAAGGCCAGCTCGATCGCCGGCCAGGCGCCGGAGAAGAACTTGAGCGGGCTCAAGCCGTGCAGCCTGAGCAGCACGCTGTACACGCCGAAGAGGACGATGGCGCAGCCGACGTAGACGTCGACGGTGAAGGTGGCCAGCGGAGCGACCGCCTCCCACCCGTACGTCGCCACGGCCTTGCCGATGAGGCCGAGCGTGCCGATCGGCGCCAGGCGGATGACCCACCACAGCAGCTTCTGCACGACGGCGAGAGCCGAGCGGTTGAACGCGAGGAACGGCTCCGCCTTCTCACCGACCGCCAGCGCGGCCGCGCCGATCAGCGCCGCCAGGACGACGATCTGCAAGACGTTGAAGGACAGGCTGGTCGTCACCGAGACGGTGCCGTCGGTCGTCTCCGTCGAGCTCTGCGCGGACAACCCGAGGATGTTGAGCGGGATCACGCCTTGGAGGAAGTCCAGCCACGAGCCGCTGCCGCCGCTGTACGTCGCGTCGTCACGGGACACGCTGGCGCCCTCGCCGGGGTTGGTGAGGACACCCAGGCCGATGCCCACCGTGACCGCGAGCAGGGACGTGATGAGGAACCAGACGAGCGTCTGGGCCGCCAGGCGCGCGGCGTTGGTGACCTGGCGCAGGTTGGCGATGCTCACGACCACCGCGGTGAAGACGAGCGGCGGCACGGCGACGCGCAGCAGCTGGACGAAGATCTCGCCGATCTTGGTGAGCGTCGCGGCGAGCCAGCCGATCTCGAAGGTGCGCGCGAGCAGGCCGAGGAGCAGACCGAGGGCGAGACCGGCGAGGATCTGAGCCCAGAACGGGAACGTCGGCCGGCTTCGGGCACGAGAAGGGGTGGACGTGGCGGACACGGAATCCCTCCGAATGGTCGACGACAAAGGGGATGACGATCAATCAGGACAGCGATCAGGACACGGAGCGTGCGAGCGCTGCGAACGCCACGACACGACGCGTCAGGCCTGCACCACGCCCGGACACACGGCGCTGGCCTGCCGGCGGAAGTCGACGTACCGGCGGACCCAGAAGTGCCAGCGAATGACGCTCATACCGCAAGCGCCCAACAGGCCAGGCCGGGCCGGTATTCCAACTCACGCGGTCCGGATCCGGCCACCGCGTGAGAGATGCGTCACGACGCGGCCGACCCGTCGACGACCACCCGAAAGCCGAGGTTGCACGCCGTCACGTCGGCGGCTACTCCCTGTCGCGCCGCCGGCCGATAGCGCAGACAGTAGTTGGGTGCGCACAGGAAGGAACCACCCTTGATGACCCGGAGAGCCTGGTCCGGTTCACGGGGGCGCCAGCGTCCGGCGAGGCCGCCCAGCGACCGCGGGTCAGGAATGCACCGCGCCTTGGCGAAGCGGTCGCCGGGTCGGGGCAGGAAAAGGTCGCTCGTCCACTCCCAGACGTTGCCCACCATGTCGAGCAGGCCGTATCCGTTGGCTGGGAACGAGCCGACCGGCGACGTGCCGGGGAAACCGTACGCTGCACGACGCCACGGGAACTCCCCCTGCCAGATGTTGGCCATGAGCCGGCCGCCCGGCGTCGGGTCATCGCCCCACGGGTACACCGCGCCGTCCAGACCACCACGCGCCGCGAACTCCCACTCGGCCTCCGTCGGCAGTCGACCACCCACCCAGGTCGCGTACGCCACCGCGTCCTCGTACGCCACGTGGGTCACGGGATGCCGCTCCCGACCGTGCACCGAGCTGTCCGGCCCCTCGGGATGACGCCAGGACGCTCCAGGCACCCGGGCCCACCAACCGCGCGGATCACACAGATCCACCGGGTGGGCGGGCTGCCGGAAGACCAGGGAGCCCGACTGTCGCATGGCGGGATCCGGGTCGAGCGCGGTGCCGGGGCCGAACGCCCGCTCGGCCACCGTCACGTAGCCCGTCGCTCGGACGAAACGGCGGAACGCCGCCACCGTCACCGGGTGGACGTCCATCCAGAACCCGTCGACGGTGACCTCGCGCACCGGGCGTTCCTCGGGGTAGAAGTCGTCCGACCCCATGGCGAACGTTCCGCCCGGCACCCACACCATGCCTCGCCGCGGCCTCAAGGTGGACGGTCGAGCGGTCGCCCAGCCGGCGAAGGAGTTCCGTCCTCCGGAGGCGTTCGTCGCCATGGCGGCTCCCGTCGACGCCGCGGCGGCGTCACATCGTCACGTCGGCCTCACGGGCTCGGCACAACCGGCACACGCATCATGGGCGACCGACGAGACGACCACACCACCCGCTCCGGGTGAAGCGCCGCCAGGCGCGGTCCGACCGCCGGGTCGTCGCGCTCAGACCGCGACCGTCGTCACCGGAAGCGCGGAATCAGCTGGCACGTCGAGCCGGCTGGGAGCGAGCCCGCGCGCCACCAGCTGCGCACCGAGAGCGGCCACCATCGCGCCGTTGTCGGTGCACAGCCCCGGCCGCGGCACCCGCAGCCGGATGCCCGCCGCCGCACACCGCTCCTCCGCCATCGCCCGCAAGCGCGAGTTGGCGGCCACGCCGCCACCGATGAGCAGGTCGTCCACCCCGTGGGTCCGACAGGCGTCAACCGCCTTGCGGGTGAGCACGTCGCACACGGCTTCCTGGAACGACGCCGCCACGTCGGCGACGGGCACCGACTCCCCGGCGCGCTGCCGCGTCTCCACCCACCGCGCCACGGCGGTCTTCAGCCCGGAGAAGGAGAAGTCGAAGCGGTGCCGCTCGAGGTCGCGGGGACTGGTGAGGCCGCGCGGGAACGTCACGTAGGCCGGGTCGCCGGCCTTCGCCTCGCGATCGATGAAGGGACCGCCCGGGAACGGCAGCCCGAGCAGCCGGGCCACCTTGTCGAACGCCTCACCCGCCGCGTCGTCGATCGTCGAGCCCAGCGGCTGGACGTTCTGCGTGACGTCCTCGACCAACAGGATCGAGGAGTGCCCACCCGACACCAGCAAGGACACGCACGGCTGCGGCAGCGGACCGTGCTCGAGGGTGTCAACCGCGACGTGCGCGGCCAGGTGGTTCACGCCGTACAGGGGACGGTCCAGCGCCAGGGCAAGGGCCTTCGCCGCCGCGACCCCCACCAGGAGCGCGCCAGCGAGCCCGGGCCCACTCGTCACCGCCACCGCGTCGATGTCGGAGAGCCGGACGCCCGCGTCTCGAGCGGCCCGCTCCAGAGAGGGGATGAACGCCTCCAGATGAGCACGACTCGCGACCTCCGGGACGACACCCCCGAACCGCGCGTGCTCCTCCAGGCTCGACGCCACGGCGTTGGCCAGCAGCGTCTGTCCGCGCACGATGCCGACGCCGGTCTCGTCGCAGGAGGTCTCGATACCAAGGACCAGGGGCTCGTCGGTCATGGATGGGGCCTACTCCGTGGGTGGACGTCGACGCGCGGGCGGTTCGGCGCCCGCACACCTCTCAGGGTAGGGGGCGCCGAACCGACCCTCGGCACCGCCACGACCGCGCACAGGAGGGGCGCCGACACCGTACCCACCCGTGGGCCCAACCTTGGGCCCACTCTCCAGGCCGCGCTCGCCTTCGTGGACTGAGTGGTCTCCTCACTGGGTTCCTGGCCTGGCCTCCCTGCGGGTCGAGGCGAGGCTGCCCTAGGTGAGCCCAGGATCGCCGTGCTCTTCGGGGTTGGCCCAGTACCACGTCTCCGGGTCGTACACCGCCGGCGTGGGGTGGATCCACGGAGCGGCGAACCCGCCGAGCGCGAGGTTCTCCCGGGTCGGGACGTTTCGCATGTCCTCGTGGACCAAGACGATGTAGGGAGTGTTGGCGCAGACGCCGAGAAGGTACGGACCGTACTCGATGTGGACCTTGATCATCTCCCACACGAGCCGGTGCCGCTTCATCTCGTCGGGCTCGACCTTGCTCTGGTCGTACAGCTCCCACAGCTTCTCGATCGGCCCACCGGGCTCGGGCTCCATCCGCGGCGGAGTCCGCTTGTAAGGGTCGACGTCGAGCTCCTTCTTCTCCTCGGGCGTCCCACGGACGTTGTAGAACTCGCCCTGGAGAGGAGCCCAGCGGGAGGACTCGATCGGGACGAGCCACTGGGGGTAGACCAGGCAGTTCGGCCCGTCGCCGGTCTCCCAGTTGGTGTTCGTCATGAGCTTCCCGAACCGCCACTGGTCGCCGTAGCCGTCCGGTGGCACCGGGTTCAGCTGGGTGTCGATCCCGATCGCCCGCCAGTCTCGCGCGAGCAGCTCGTTCTTGGAGACGTGCTCCTGCGCGGAGTCGGCGTGGTAGTCCAGGCGGACCTTGAGCTTGCTGCCGTCCGGCATCTCCCGCCATCCGTCGCCGTCGGTGTCGACGACCCCGATCTCGTCGAGCATCTTCTTGGCGAGCTCCGGGTCGTACTTGAGGTAGCTGTCGCGCCAGGCCTGGTACATGCGCTTGCCCTCGTCGTTGACGTGGAACTCGATGGCCTTGGGGCTCATCGTGCCGGTGGTGAGCTCGCCGGTGTTGTAGTAGACGGCCTTCTGGACCTCGGCCCGGTTGTACGCGTGGGAGAGCGCCTGGCGGAACTTCGGGTTACGGATGAGCTCCCGCATCTTCGGCTCGTGGTAGTCCTGGTTGAAGAACACCAACGAGCCGCTGCCGTCGCCGGCGTCCCACAGGAACACCCGCAGCTTGGTCTTCTGCTCCGCTCGCTTCAGAGCGGAGACGTCCTGGAGGAAGATCGTGGTGAAGCCCGCGTAGAGGAAGTTGATCTTGCCTTCGAGGGCGTGCAGCCTCTGCACCTCGGGGTTTTCGACGACGTTGAACGAGATCGTGTCGATGTACGGCAGCTGGGCGCCGTCAGGCGACACACACCAGTAGTAGGGGTTGCGCTCGAAGACGACGCGCCGACCCTCGTTGTAGGACTTGCACTTCCACCCCGTCATCACAGGGCACTCGGGGTTGCGGATCCAGGCCCGCTTGTGGTCGAACTCCCCCTTGTCGGTGGCCCAGTCCTTGGGCACGTTCGGGTTGTACTTGGGGTGGAACTGCTTGAGGTAGTGCTTGGGCTCCATCCACGACGGGCCGTTGCCCCGCTTGACCCACATGGCGAGCCGGTCGGCGGTGAGCGGCGCCGGCGCATCGAAGCTCAACGACAAGGTCACCTCGTCGATGGCCTTCATCGTCATGAGCGTGCCCTTGCCCGAGCGGGCCTCGTCCGGGGGCATCTCGCTGTGTTCCTCGTTGAGGACCATGTCCTCCCACCAGAACAAGATGTCCTCGGTGGACCACGGGTGCCCGTCGGACCACTTCAGCCCTTTGCGGAAGTGGAGGACCCACTCCGTGGCGTCCTCGTTGGACTCCCAGCTCTCCACCAGGCCAGGGCCGATGGTCTGACCGTCGTTCAGCCAGCGCAGCAGGGAGTGCCCGTACATGAACTCCGCGTGCGTCGTGGAGTTGCTGGCACCGGTGATGGTCATGATGGAGCCGCCGTACTTGCCGGGCGTCAGCCAGTTGTGAGGTACGACGTAGGGGTTCTCCGGCAGACGCTCGTGGACCGGCGGGAGCTTGCCTTCCTTCACCAGCTTGGCGAGCTCCGGCGCTTCCTTGAACTCCTTGGGCACAGGGAGCGGCTCGGTCTTGGAACCCTTGAGCTTCGACGAGGCCGAGCTGGTGTCGTCTCCGCCCCCTCGGCTGGAGTTGCTGGTGCCGCTGGATCCGGCCGAGCACGCTGCCAGAGTCACGCTGGCCGCTGCCATGGCGGAAAGGTGGAGGAGCGCCCGCCGAGTGAGCCCGTTCTGAGTGTCCATGGTCCTCTTCCGTTCGGACGAGTGCCGCTCCGCGCACGGGTAGGGCGGGGTTCGTGCCCCGTCGCCTCGTGGCTGAGGCGGGTCGGTCTTGGACGAGGTTGAACGCAACAAACCTCGCCAGCAATCGATTTCCGGACGAAGCTAGGGATTCCGGAGCGAGCGTGTCAAGATGTGGCCGACGATCGTCCGGCATCGGCACGGACCCAGACGCCCCACCCGAGCGCCACCCACCGCGGCGGTGGACCAGCTATTCTCCGCTAGCCCGACGAACCGTGCAGCGGCGCCAGCCGGAGGACGAGCGCGTCAGCCTCCCCTCGGTAGTAGCCGGGCCGACGCGCGATGGCTTCGAAGCCTGCTCGCTCGTACATCGCGATCGCGGCGGCGTTGTCCGCCCGTACCTCGAGCAGGGCCTCGCGACACCCACGCAGATCCGCCTCGTCGAGGAGCGCGCGCAACAGACGCCGGCCGACGCCTCGGCGGCGCCAGTCCGGTCGAACCGCGATCCGCTGCACGTCGGCGGTCTCCGCCACGGCGAACAGCGACGCGTAGCCCACGACCTCCTCGTCCTGGCCCCGATCGACCGCGACCACGACGAAGCGCGTCCCGGGCACAGCGGCCAGCTCGTCCCGCAGAGCCGACTCACTCCACGCGTCACGTCCGAAGCACGCCGTCTCCAGCGCCCGCAGAGCTGCCAGGTCGTCAAGCCGAGCCGGACGGAGCACGACCATGGCCGATCCTCGGCAGTTCGCTCTCAGCGGGTGCTCAGCACGGACTTGGGCGGACCCGGCTGAGCGGCGTCGGGACGTCGCAGGTAGAGCGGGACCGGTTCGAGCAGCGGAACCGCCCGCGTGGCCACCAGCCTGGCCAGGTCCGCCGCGGACGGCAGCTCCGGCGAAGCGGCGTTCGGAAAAGCGTCCGGATACAGCCGCGCGCCCTGGCCGACCACTGGTTCGCTCGTGGCGAGCGCGGCCGGCTTCGCGACCTTCGGACCGTCGATCCTGGTGTGGCGGTCGGTGTAGCGCGCCCAGTAGACCTCCTTGCGGCGGGCGTCGGTCGCGACGACGAACGGCCCGGACTCCACCTGGGCCGCGGCGGCCAGGACGTCCAGCGTGCAGACCCCGTGGACCGGAATGCCCAGGACGTACCCCATCGCGCGAGCGGTGGCCAGTCCCACCCGCAGACCGGTGAAGGGCCCTGGTCCCACGCCGACCGCGATCTCGGTGAGGTCGCGACGGTCGGCCCCCACCTCGGTCAGCACGCGCGCGATCCCTGGCGCGAGGAGCTCGGCGTGCCGCATCGCGTCGACGACCGTCGAGGACGCGAGCACGGACGAACCGTCGTGGAGAGCGACCGTGACCGCAGGCGTGGCGGTGTCGAACGCGAGGACGAGCACGACGGCAGGCTAACCCGCGGGCCGTCCACGCCGGCCAACGCCCTCGCGGCCAGGTCAGCCGAGCAGGTCGGCCGTGGTCAAGGCGCCGCGCAGTGGCACGTTCATCCACCGGCGGCCCACCGGGACGACCCGGATCGTCCGGCGATCGGCGTCCTCGTCCGACGTCGTGCCGTCCCCCGTCGTCGTCTGGCCGCCGCCTGTCGCCTGGGCACCGATCGGGCGGGTCAGCACGACCTCGAGTCGGTCCTCGGCGAGGCCTTCGGCGATTCCCTCTCCCCACTCCACCACGGTGACCGCGTCGTCGACCGTGGTGTCGAGGTCGAGGTCGTCCAGCTCGGCGACCCCACCCAGGCGATAGGCGTCGACGTGCAGCAGCGGCGGGCCACCCACCATCGAGGGGTGGACACGCGCGATGACGAACGTCGGGGAGGTCACCTCACCACGCACGCGCAAGCCAGCTCCGATACCTTGCGTCAAGGTGGTCTTGCCAGAGCCCAGCTCTCCGGACAGCAGGATCAGGTCGCCGGCGCGCAGCAGCGTCGCCAGTCGCTCGCCCACCGCCTTCGTCTCCGCGGCCGAGGAGGTCGCGATCTCGACCGGCAGCCGCTTAGCCAGGTCGACGTAGGGGTCGCGCCGACCCACCTCCACGTAGCCGCGGTGGCGCCAGAACGCGAGCGTCGACGGCAGCTCGACACGCGCGACGAGGCGAACCCCCTCCATCCCTCGTGCCTGTGCGACCTCCTCCGCGCATCCCACCATGGCGGTGGCGACGCCCCGGTGCTGGAACCTCGGGTGGACCGACACGCGACGCAGTTCCAACCAGCGGGCGCCGTCGACGGTGCGCTCGGCGAACAGGATCGCTCCGGCCGGCTCCTGGTCGACCTGAGCGAGCAGGCCCCCGTCGGTCGCGATCGCGGCCTCGACCGTCTCCGCCGTCTCCTGCAGGGCCGTCCCCGGCGGGTCGAGCGGCGGACGCGCGCCGAACGCGGCGTGGATGACGCTCACCAGGTCGGCGGCGTCTGTTGGCTTGGCCTCGGCGACGTGCAGATCGATCACGACGTCATCGCCTCCGCGGCATGGCCCGCGCGGTCCAGCAGATCCAGCAGGGCGGCGTTGACAACCTCAGGGTGCTCGATGAGGAACATGTGACCCACCTCGGAGAGCTCGATGTACTGGGCGGCGGGGTGCAGCTCGGCCATCCGGCGGCTGTGCTCCACCGGCGTGATGAGGTCGTCCCGACCACCGATGATCAACGTCTCCACGCCGTGCAAGACCTCCAGCGCCGCGTACTTGTCGTGCTCGGCGAAGCCGGGGAAGAAGTCGGCCACGACCTCGATCGGGGTCGCCGCCAGCATCTCGGCGACGAACTCCACCCGGGCCGCTGGCACCTTCGAGCCGAACGAGTAGCGCTTGGTGAGTAGGTAGGCGATGTCGCTGCCGGCCCTGCGGCTGTGCTCGACCAGGTCGGGTGCGCGCGCGAGAGCGGCCACCACCGCCGGCGTGACCTTGTGGACCAGCCGCCCCATGGGTCCCGGCACACCGAGGGTGACCCGGTCGAGGTCCCCGGCGCTCGACGCGAGCAGCGCCACACCGACCACCCGGTCGGAGAACAGCTCCGGACGCTGGTCCGCCAGGGCCAGGATCGCCATGCCGCCCATCGAATGACCGACGAGAACCACCGGCCCGTCCGGCACGACCTGGTCGAGGACCTGTCCGAGGTCGAGGCCGAGCTGGTCGACGTTGCACAACTCACGTGGCGAGCGGCCCGACCGGCCGTGCGAGCGCTGGTCGTAGAAGACGAGCCGAGCCTCGTCGACGAGCGCGGCGCGTTGGAAGTGCCAACAGTCGAGGTTGAGGGCGTACCCGTGGCTGAAGACGACGGTGAGGCGGGAGGACGATCGACGAGGCTCGTCCACCTCCGCGTACAACTCGAGGCCGTCCCGGGTCTTCACGACGACGGGCTCACCGCGCAGCGTGCCGAACGCCTCGTCCGGCTCGGTCGTGCCCATGCGACGCCGCCCGACGAGGTAGCGCTCGACGGCGAGTCCTGCGGCCGTGCCCGCGGCGAGACCGGCGGCGACCACACCCGCCGCCGCGCCGAGCAGACCCGACCGCCGCTCGAGCACCTTCCACACGCTCATCGCGGCCACCCGCTCATGAAACCCCCGCTCACGACAGCCACCGGGACTCGCGCTCGGCACGCTCCGGACTCGGGTACGCCGGAACGGGGCGCCACCGGTCTGGACACCCCTCGGCCCTCAGCTCGGCCCGCGCGAGCCGGTCTCAACACGCTCAACTCGAACGCTCACCGCCGTAGTGACGTGGAACTCGAGCACCGAGACGGGTGACGATCTCGTACGAGATCGTCCCGGTCGCCTCGGCCCAGTCCTGGGCAGTCGGTTCGCCCGACGTGCCAGGACCGAACAACACGACCTCCTCCCCCTCGGCGATCGGGTCGTCACCGACGTCGACCACGAACTGGTCCATGCAGACGGTGCCCGCGATGGTACGACGCCGCCCACCGATCAGGACGGGGCCCACGTTGCTCGCGGAACGGGGGACGCCATCGGCGTAGCCGAGCGGCACCAACGCCAGGGTGGTCTCCCGGTCGGTGACGTAGCGATGGCCATAGGAGACACCCTCACCCGCCGGCACTCGCTTCACCAGCGCGACCCGCGCCCGCAGGGTCATCGCCGGGGTGAGTCCGAGCTCCGCGGACGACGCCACCGACGGGATCGGCGAGAGCCCGTAGATGGCGAGACCAGCGCGGACGAGGTCGAAGTGACTGTCCGGGACGGCGAGCAGGCCGGCTGAGTTCGCCAGGTGGCGCACCTCGGGACGCAGGCCGACACGCTCGGCGAAGGCCACCGCCTCCCGAAACGCTGCGAGCTGACGGGCCACCGAGGGATGCCCCGGCTCGTCCGCGCAGGCCAGGTGCGACCACACCCCGACCACCGTGACCGTGCCCTCCGCCTCGGCGGCCAGGGCCGCGTCCACCAGGGCCGGCCACTCCCGCAGGGGGGCACCTCCCCGACCGAGACCGGTGTCGACCTTGAGGTGGACCCGAGCCCTCGTCGCCCGGCTCGCGGCCGCCTCCGCGATCTCGGCCAGTTGCCACGTCGAGTAGGCGGCGACGTCGACACCGGCCGCCAGCGCGTCGCCCCAGCGCTCCCCCGGAACCGCCAGCCAGGACAGGATCCGCGGCTCGGTGATGCCGGTGTCGCGGAGAGCGAGCGCCTCGTCGACGGTCGACACACCGAGCCAGCTCGCCCCGCCCTCGAGTGCCGCCCGGGCGGACTGGACCAAGCCGTGGCCGTAGCCGTCGGCCTTCACGATCGCCATGACCTCGGCGTCGCCGGCTCGCTCGCGAAGCAGCTCGACGTTCGACCGGATGGCGGTCAGGTCGACGTACGCCTCGGCGCGGACAGATGCATCCATGACTGCTCCAGTGTCCCAGGCCGGTGCCCCGCCATGCGGGAGGACGCCTGACCCCCAGGGCCGTGGTGGCCCTGCCGGGCCGCCCAGGACCCACCAGGACGCGCCTAGACTCCTGTGCCGTGGCGACCAACCCGTACGGCGCGATCACCGACATTTCCGGCATCCTCGTCGGCCAGGCCGAGCGGGTGGGCGCCGGCTGGCTGACGGGCGTCACCGTCGTGGTACCCCCACGGGGGACGATCGGTGCCGTCGACGTGCGTGGCGGCGGTCCAGGCACCCGGGAGACGGACGCGCTGGCCCCCGGAACGCTCCTCGACGACGTGCACGCGGTGACGCTGGCCGGTGGGAGCGCGTACGGGTTGGCGGCCGCCGGCGGCGTGCAGCGATGGTGCGAGGAGGAGGGACGCGGCTTCCAGCCCGCGCCGGGCGTGATCGTCCCGATCGTCCCGGCGGCGGTCGTCTACGACCTCGGGCGGGGCGGGGACGCGCGGCTGCGACCGGACGCCGAGCTGGGCTACGAGGCCGCGCGTGCCGCGACCGCAGGGGCCGTCCGCACCGGCTGCGTGGGAGCCGGCACGGGCGCGGCGTTCTCGCTGCCCGGGCTCAAAGGCGGCGTCGGCACCGCGAGCATCCGGCTCGGTGGCGGCGTCGTGGTGGCGGCGCTGGTCGTGGCGAACGCGTACGGTTCACCGTGCGCGCCGGGCGGAGGGGCCCTCCTGGGCGCACATCTGGTGACCGAGGAGGCCCTGCGGCCCCGTCCTCCCGTCGAGGCGCCTCCGTCCCCTGGCGAACCCGGTCGCCCCGAGGCCGGTGCGGGCTTCCACACCACGCTCGCGGTGGTCGCGACGAACGCCCGCCTCAACCACGCGCAGCTCACCCGCATGGCGTCGACAGGCCACGACGGCCTGGCCCGCGCCGTCCGACCCGTCCACACCCTGCTCGACGGGGACACGGTGTTCGCCCTCGCCACCGGTGAGCTGGAGGTGGCCGCCGCCGCTCCGGACGGCTGGACTGGACCGGCGGAGCTCGGCGGCACCGTGGCGGTGCAGGCCGCCGCGGCCGACGCGGTGTGTCTGGCGGTGATCGACGCCGTGCTCGCCGCGACGAGCGTGCGGACACCCGCCGTCGACCTGCCCGCCTACCTGGAACGGTTCCCGTCGGCTCGCCCACCCGGCTACCCCGAGCCCGACGGCTTCCCCTCCAAGCCCTGACGGCTGGCCGCCACGACGCGGACGACCCGACGTACCGAGGGAGCGGACCGACGGGTAGCGGACCGACGGGTGTCGGTCAGGTGGTTGAGCGCGCGTCACTCGTCGCCGCCGAGCAGCATCCGATACGCCGCGGGCACCGCCCGCGCGAGGTCGTCTGCCGTGATCGGCCCGCCTCGCGACGCCAGCACGCCGGCCGTCTGGTGCAGGTAGGCGCCGACGCTGCCGGCCTCGAGCGGATCGAGCCCGGCCGCGAGGAGCGACCCACACACGCCGGAGAGGACGTCCCCTGACCCAGCGGTCGCCACCCAGGGAACGCTCACCGTGTTGACCCGGACCCGACCATCCGGTGCCGCGACCACGGTGGTCGCGCCCTTGAGCAGGACGGTGGCGTTCCAACGAGCTGCGGCCGCACGGGCGTAGTGGAGGCGTCGCGCGGTCACCGCCTCCCGCTCCACACCGAGGAGCCGGGCGAGCTCGCCCTCGTGCGGGGTGAGCAGCACAGGCCCCTCGCAGCGCTCTGGCAGGTGGCGCAAGCCGTCGGCGTCCACCAGGACGGGCAGCCCGCTGGCCAGGATGCGACGCACCTCGTCGGCGCGGGCGGGGTCGTCGCCCAGGCCAGAGCCCACGACCCACGCCTGGACCCGGCCCTCGCCGCACACCACGTCGGGCCAGCGCGCCCGGACGTACCGGGTGGGCTCCGGCGGGCCGACGTACCGCACCATGCCGACCGGACCGGCCACCGCGCCGCCGACCGCGAGGACGGCGGCACCGGTGTACTGCTCCGAGCCCGCGACGACGCCCACGACACCCCGGCTGTACTTGTGCGACGCCCGGGACGGCTCCGGCAGTCGTTCCGCCACGTCGTCGGCCTGCAGTGCCTCGACGTCCGGCTCGCCCAGGTAGGGGCCGAGGCCGATGTCGACCAGGTGCACCAGACCCGCCGCCGTGGCGCCGGGATCCACGAGCAGCCCGATCTTGTGGGCGCCGAACGTCACGGTGAGCTCCGCTCGCACGTGCCGTGCGGGCGTCTCGCCGGTGTCGACGTCGATCCCACTCGGGACGTCGACGGCCACGACGGGGACGGCGTGCTCCTCCACGAGGTCGAGGACGCGGTCCGCGGGAGGTCGCAGGCCGGGCTTGCCGCCGATCCCGACGATGCCGTCCAGGACGAGGTCCGCTCCAGCGATGGCGGTGGCGTACTCGTCGGGTGCGAGAACCCAGCCGCCCGCTGTGGTCAGCGCGGCCACACCACCGCGGTGGACCTTGGCCTGGTCCAGCACGATGGCGCTGACCCGCGCCCCACGTCGCGCCAGCCGCGCCCCGGCGTACAGCGCGTCACCGCCGTTGTCGCCGGTGCCGGCGACGACGACGACCTCGGCGCCGTAGCACCCACCGAGGAAGTCCGCACACGCGGTGGCCAGCCCGGCGGCGGCTCGCTGCATGAGCGTGCCCGGCGGGAGCTGAGCCATGAGCGCCTGCTCGGCCGCGCGGATCCGGTCGACGGTGTACGCGGTGCGCATCGCTGTCTCCTACCCGCGCTCGAGCACGACGACGGCCGAGGCGATCCCGGCGTCGTGCGACAACGACACGTGCATCCTCGTCACGCCGAGCAGCTCGGTCTGCTCGGCGACCGTCCCCCGCACCTCCAGCCACGGACGACCGAAGGCGTCCGTCACCACCTCGGCGTCCTGCCAGTGCAGGCCGGCGGGGGCTCCGAGCGCCTTGGCCAACGCCTCCTTGGCCGCGAAGCGTGCGGCGAGCGAGGCGACGGGCCGGTCACGTTCGGCCTCGGTGAACAGCCGCGTGCGCAGCGCCGGCGTCCGTTCCAACGTGGCCTCGAACCGATCGATGTCGACCACGTCGATCCCTACCCCGACGATCACGGGCTCCATCTTCTCGCACGGCGGCACCTCTCGGGCCACCGAAAGCAATCAGGACCATTCGCGCGTGTTGCCTTGCCGCGTGGGTCGCTCCGCGGGGCCTCGCGATCGCGTGTCGTCCCGCGTGCCACACGGGAGCCAGCCGACGCCGCGGAGCTAGGTAAGCCTTTCCTCGCTACCGTCTGTCATGAGTCCGGGATACGGTCACACCTCATGAGCGACGTCGAAGCTGCTCGGGGACCGGAACCCCGGCACCCCGACGAGCCGGCGCTCCACCAGGTGAGCGTCGCGAACCGCCTGAACTGGCTGCGCGCAGGCGTCCTCGGCGCCAACGACGGCATCGTCTCGATCGCGGGGATCGTCGTCGGCGTCGCCGCCGCGACGACCGACCTCGCGACGATCCTCATCGCAGGGCTCGCCGGTCTGTTCGCCGGCGCCCTGTCGATGGCGGCGGGCGAGTACGTCTCGGTGAGCACCCAGCGTGACACCGAGCGAGCGTTGCTCGATAGGGAGGCCTGGGAGCTGCGCACGTTGCCTGAGGCCGAGCTCGACGAGCTCACCAGCCTCTACGAATCCAAAGGCATCTCGCCGGGCCTGGCCCGTCAAGTCGCCATCGAGCTCACCGAGCGGGACGCCCTGCGCGCCCACGCCGAGGCGGAGCTCGGTATCGACCCGGACAAGCTCACCAGTCCCACCCAAGCGGCGGTCGCGTCGTTCATCGCGTTCACCCTCGGTGGCGCGCTTCCCCTCCTGGCGATCACGCTTCCACCGGTCACCGCACGGATCCCCGTCTGTGTCGGCTCTGTCGTGCTCGCGCTGTGGCTGACCGGCACCGTGAGCGCGCGGCTCGGCGGCGCCAACCCGCACCGGGCGGCGCTGCGCACGGTCACGGGTGGGGCGTTGGCGATGCTCGTGACGTACGCCGTCGGCATGGCGGTGGGCGTCGCGGTGTGAGCCACGCTCCCCGCTGAAGCCGCGCGTTACTCCACCGTCACGCTCTTGGCGAGGTTGCGGGGCTGGTCCACGTCGTTGCCCCGAGCGATCGCCAGCTCACACGCGAAGATCTGCAGCGGCACGGTGGCCACCAGCGGCTGGAGCAGCGTCGGCACCTCCGGCAGCCGGATGAGCACGTCGCTCCACGGCTCCACCGTGTCGTCGGACTCCTCGGCGAGCACGATGGTGCGCGCGCCGCGAGCCCGGATCTCCTGGATGTTGCTGACGATCTTGTCGTGCAGGACGGTCCGTCCGCGCGGCGGGACGACGACCACGACCGGCACCCCGTCCTCGATGAGCGCGATCGGACCGTGCTTGAGCTCGCCGGCCGCGAACGCCTCGGCGTGCATGTAGGCGAGCTCCTTGAGCTTCAGCGCACCTTCCAACGCCACGGGGTAACCCACGTGCCGCCCGATGAACAGCACCGAGTTGACGTGGGCCAGCTCCCGCGCGAGGGCCCGCACCTGGTCCATGGTGCCGAGCGCCTTCGCCACCGCCTGCGGCATCCGGTCGAGCTGGTCGACCTCGACGGCGACCTCGTCCCCGAACTTGGACTCGCGCACCTGGGCGAGGTAGAGGCCGATGAGGTAGCACGCGACGACCTGGGTGAGGAAGGTCTTCGTCGCGGCGACCCCCACCTCCGGCCCCGCGTGGGTGTAGAGCACGGCGTCGGACTCGCGTGGGATGGAGGAGCCGTTGGTGTTGCAGACGGCGAGCACCCGCGCCCGCTGCTCTCGGGCGTGCCGGACCGCCATGAGAGTGTCCATGGTCTCGCCGGACTGCGAGATCGCGATGACCAGCGTCGACCGGTCGAGGATCGGGTCCCGGTACCGGAACTCGCTCGAGAGCTCGACCTCGCACGGGATGCGCGTCCAGTGCTCGATGGCGTACTTCGCGGTGAGGCCGGCGTAGAAGGCGGAGCCGCACGCCACGATGATGATCTTGTCGATCTCGCGGAGCTCCTCGGCGGAGAGCCGGATCTCGTCGAGGCGCAGTCTGCCGTCTTCGGTGAACCGCCCGAGGAGGGTGTCCGCGACCGCCTTGGGCTGCTCGGCGATCTCCTTGAGCATGAAGTAGTCGTGGCCGCCCTTCTCGGCAGCGGAGATGTCCCAGTCGATGTGGAAGGGGCGGCCCTCCGCCGGCCGACCGTCGAAGTCGGTGATGGTGACGTCGGTGGCGGTGATCGCGACCACCTGGTCCTGACCGAGCTCCACCGCCTCGCGAGTGTGGGCGATGAACGCCGCGACGTCGGAGGCGAGGAAGTTCTCGCCCTGTCCCCGTCCCACCACGAGCGGGGAGTTGCGACGCGCGCCCACGACCAGGTCCGGTTGGTCGGCATGGATCGCGACCAAGGTGAACGCGCCCTCCAACCGTCGGCAGACGGCGCGCATGGCCTCGACCAGGTCTCCCCCGGACGCCGCGTAGGCGTCCTCCAGCAGGTGGGCAACCGCCTCGGTGTCGGTATCGGACGTCAGCTGGTGGCCCGCGGCGGACAGCTCCGCGCGGAGCGTCGCGAAGTTCTCGATGATGCCGTTGTGGACGACGGCCAGCCGTCCTTGACAGTCGATGTGCGGGTGGGCGTTGGGGTCTGTCGGGGCGCCGTGCGTCGCCCAGCGGGTATGGCCCATCGCCGCGCCCGTCGCCGGCAGCGGGTCGTCCGCCAACGCCTTGAGCAGGTTCACGATCTTGCCCGCGCGCTTGCGGACGTGCACACGTGGACCATCGCACACGGCGATACCGGCGGAGTCGTAGCCGCGGTACTCCAACCGACGGAGACCCTCGACCACGACGTCGACGGACCCCGAGGATCCCACGTAACCAACAATCCCGCACATGGTCGCTCAGCCTAGCCACCCCGCGTGATCGAATCGCCACCATCTCGGTAAGTCCCTCCCCCGAGGATGAGCCGCGGGTGGGACTCCGGGCATGCGGGGGAAGTGCGACGAAGCGCCCGCGAAAGAATCGTCGCTATGCGACGCACCCGGGAGAGCCGCGAAGCGAACGGCGCGACCACACCGTACGTCGAACTCGACCGGGCCGCGTGGGCCCGCCTCGCGGGCAAGACTCCCCTCACCCTGAGCGCTGAGGACCTCGAGCGCATTCGAAGCCTGACGGATGCGATCGACTTGACGGAGGTCCGCGAGGTCTACTTGCCGCTGAGCCGACTGCTCAACCTCTACGTGCGCGCGACGGGCGCGCTCCGTCGAGCGACCCACACGTTCCTCTCCGGCGAGAACGACGACGAGGAGCCGGCCGTGCGCACCCCCTTCGTCATCGGGATCGCGGGCTCCGTCGCGGTCGGCAAGAGCACGGTGGCTCGCCTGCTGCGTGAGCTGCTGTCACGCTGGCCGCACCATCCGAAGGTCGAGCTCGTCACCACCGACGGGTTCCTCTTGCCCAACGCCGAGCTCGAGCGTCGCGGGATCATGCACCGCAAGGGCTTTCCCGAGTCGTACGACCAGCGGGCCCTGCTCCGCTTCATCGTCGCGGTGAAGTCGGGTGCGCCCGTGGTGCGTGCCCCGGTCTACTCGCACCTCAAGTACGACATCGTGCCGGGATGCGTGCAGGAGGTGCGTAACCCGGACATCCTGCTCCTCGAAGGGCTCAACGTCCTCCAGCCGGCTCGCATCCGCGCCGACGGGCGGCGAGGGCTCGCCGTGAGCGACTTCTTCGACTTCTCGATCTACCTCGACGCCTCGCCGGCTGACATCCGGCAGTGGTACATCACGCGGTTCCTCGCCCTGCGGGAGACGGCGTTCCGGGACACCGAGTCGTACTTCCACCGCTACGCCGACCTGAGCCACGACGAGGCGGTAGCCCGGGCGGCCTTCCTGTGGGACACGATCAACGGGCCGAACCTGGAGCAGAACATCGCGCCCACGCGCGGGCGCGCGACCTTGGTGCTCCACAAGGGCCCCGAGCACGCGGTGACCCGCGTCCGGCTGCGCAAGATCTGATTGCACCCCGACGGCCCGGGCGCCACAACGCCGTGACGAACCGCGCCACCGTGTGGTGACGAACGCGTGGGAACGACACGCTCGCGGCGGGAGCGCCGGTGCCGACTACAGGGCGAGCGCCTTCTGCACGGTGCGCGCGAGGTCGTCGGCGATCCGCTGCGCCTGCTCGAAGGTCGGGGCCTCCACCATGACGCGGACGACCGGCTCGGTGCCGGACGGCCGCAGCAGGACCCGCCCGGTCTCGCCAAGCTCAGCCGAGGCCGATTGGACGGCGGCGAGGACCGTCGGGTCCGTCTCGGCACGGGACTTGTCGACACCCCGGACGTTGACGAGCACCTGCGGCAACCGCGTCATGACCTTCGCCAGCTCACTGAGCGGCTGGCCGGTCTCGGCGACCCGGGAGAGCAACTGGACGGCAGCCAGCACGCCGTCGCCGGTCGTCGCGTGGTCGAGCAGGATGAGGTGCCCGGACTGCTCGCCACCCAGGCTGAAGCCACCGGCCTTCATCGCCTCCAGCACGTACCGGTCGCCCACCTTCGTCTGCTGAACCGCGATGCCCTCCCGCTGCATCGCCAGGACGAAGCCCAGGTTGCTCATGGTGGTGACGACCACGGTGTCGTGCCGCAGGCGACCGGCCTCACGCATGGCGAGCGCCAGGATCGCGAGGATCTGGTCGCCGTCGACGACGTTGCCCTCCGCGTCGACCGCCATGCACCGGTCAGCGTCCCCGTCGTGGGCGATGCCGACGTCAGCCCCATGCTCGACCACCGCCGCCGTCAGCGCCTCCAGATGAGTCGAGCCACAGTTGTCGTTGATGTTGAGGCCGTCCGGGTCGGCGTTGATCGGGATGACGGTGGCGCCGAGCCGCCGCAGACACTCCGGCGCCACACGGTAGGCCGCGCCATTGGCGCAGTCGACGACCACCCGGAGTCCGTCGAGGCGATGACGCGCGGTTCCGGCGAGCTGCTCGACGTACAGCTCGAAGCCGCTGGCGTCGTCACGGACCCGTCCCACGTCGGCGCCGGTGGGCCGGTCCCACGACTCCCCCAGCCGCGCCTCGATGAGGTCCTCGATCGCGTCGTCGAGCTTGTAGCCGCCGCGCGCGAAGAACTTGATGCCGTTGTCGGGCATCGGGTTGTGCGACGCCGAGAGCATGACACCGACGTCCGCGCCCATGCGCGCGGTGAGGTACGCGACGGCGGGCGTCGGCAGGATACCGAGCCGGATGACGTCCACGCCCGCGCTCGCCAAACCGGCGACCACAGCGGCTTCGAGGAACTCCCCGGAAGCCCGGGTGTCCCGCGCGACCACCGCGGTGGGACGGCGCCCCTCGAAGGCCCCTACCTCGGCGAGGACACGCGCCGCGGCGACAGACAGGTCGAGCGCGAGCTCCGCGGTCAACTCGCGATTGGCGAGACCACGGACTCCGTCGGTGCCGAAGAGCCGGCCCACGACCGAAGCTACCGCTTGGAGTACTGCGGCGCCTTGCGGGCCTTCTTGAGCCCGGCCTTACGACGCTCCTTGGCGCGCGGGTCGCGCGTCAGCATGCCAGCCCGCTTCAGCGGCGGACGGTTGGCCTCAGGGTCGACCTCACTCAGCGCGCGGGCGATGCCGAGCCGCAGCGCTCCCGCCTGACCGCTGATACCGCCGCCGTGGATGCGGGCGATCACGTCGTACTGGTCTTCCAGCTCGAGCAGCGCGAGCGGCTCCCGGACGTGCTGCTGGTGAACCCTGTTGGGGAAGTAGTCCTCCAGGCTGCGTCCGTTGATGCGCCACTGACCCGTACCCGGGAGGAGCCGAACCCGGGCCACGGCCACCTTGCGACGACCGGTGGCGGCCGCTGGGGCGACCGCCGCGGGCCGCGGCAGGGACGACGAGGGGGCCGGCTCACTCTCCGACCGGTAGGCGACGGTGGCGTCGCCGTCACCGGGCTCACCGGCGTACGGCACGTCCTCGACGGCCGCGTCTGCGGTCTCTAGAGCAGTGGGGTTCGCCACGGGATTCCTCACTTCGGCGCAGTCGTCACTGCGAGATCTGGGTGATGGCGTACGGCTTAGGCTGCTGAGCCTGGTGCGGGTGGTCCGGACCGGCATAGACCTTGAGCTTCTTCAACAGCTTACGGCCCAGCCGGTTCTTGGGGAGCATGCCCCGCACCGCGCGCTCGACCACCTTTCGCGGGTCCTTGTCCAGCAACTCGCCATACGGGACGGCGCGCAGTCCGCCCGGGTAACCCGAGTGCCGGTAGGCGAGCTTGTCGTCCCGCTTGGTGCCCGACAACGCGACCTTCGAGGCGTTGACGATGATCACGAAGTCACCGGTGTCGACGTGCGGAGCGAACGTCGGCTTGTGCTTGCCACGCAACAGCGTCGCCGCTTGACTCGCGAGCCGACCAAGGATCACGTCGGTCGCGTCGATGACGTACCACTCACGCGGGACGTCGCCGGGCTTGGGGCTGTAGGTGCGCACAGTCGTCGACCTTCGCTGCTCGTCGTGGTGGAACCATGCCGATCTGACATGGCTTGTACTGTCCGAATACTCCGCCGAGGCGGATATGCGCCGAGCGCCGGACTGGCCGCCGGCGGACGCAACGACGGCCCAGGATACCCGCGTTCCCGGAGAGGGGTCAAAAAGGGGTGGCACCTGGCCAAGGGCGCCTTCGACCTGCGGAGACCCCCCAGAGTCAGCGGGCCCGCTGGACTCGGCCCTCGTCCCAGACCGGCTCGTCCGACTCGTACACCTCGCCGTTGGCGCCGAAGATGAGGAACCGGTCGAAGCCCCGCGCGAACCACCGGTCGTGCGTCACCGCGATCACCGTCCCCTCGAAGGAGGCGAGGCCTTCCTCCAAGGCGTCGGCGGAGGCGGCGTCGAGGTTGTCGGTTGGCTCGTCGAGCAGCAGCAAGGTGGCGCCCGAGAGCTCCAGCAGCAGGATCTGGAACCGGGCCTGCTGGCCACCGGACAGGGACTCGAACACCTGCTCCGCGGCCGGGGCCAGCTCGTAGCGGTCCAGGACCCGAGACGCCTCATCGCGAGGCAACCCGGCTCGGTGCTCGTCGCCGCGGTGCAGGATCTCCAGAAGCGTCCGCCCGACCAGTTCGGGATGCTCGTGGGTCTGCGCGAACCACCCCGGCCGCACCCGGGCCCCCAGCTTCGCGACGCCCGTGTGCGCGACCGGCGGGATCACCACGTCGGAGACCGGCTGCTGGTCGGGTTCCGGGCAGGTACCGCCGGCCGCCAGCAGCCGGAGGAAGTGCGACTTCCCCGAGCCGTTGGACCCCAGCACCGTCACCCGCTCGCCGTACCACACCTCGAGGTCGAACGGCCGCATCAGACCGGTGAGCTCGAGGTTGGCGCACACGACCGCGCGTTTGCCGGTCCGACCACCCCGGAGCCGCATCCGGACCCGTTGCTCCCGCGGCACCGCCTGGGGCGGGCCGGCCTCCTCGAACTTCCGCAGCCTGGTCTGCGCGGCCTTGTACGCGGCGGACGCCTTGTCGTTCACCGTGGCCCGCCGCTTCATGAGCGCGACCAACGCCTTCAGCTTGGCGTGCTGCTCATCCCAGCGCCGGCGGAGCTCCTCCAGCCGCGCGAAGCGCTCCCTCCGCGCCTCGTGGTAGGTCGCGTAGCCCTGCGGGTGAACCCACACGGTGTTCCCCGCCGCGCCCAGCTCGACGGTCACCACCTGGGTCGCCGTGTTGGCCAACAGCTGCCGGTCGTGGCTCACGTACAGGACGGTCTTGTCGGACTCGCGAAGCCGTTCCTCCAGCCAGAGCTTCCCCGGTACGTCGAGGAAGTTGTCCGGCTCGTCCAGCAGGAGCACCTCGTCGGGCCCGCGCAGCAGTGCCTCGAGCACCAGTCGCTTCTGCTCGCCGCCGGACAGGGTGCGGACCTCACGCCAGCGAGCCCGCTCGTACGGAACGCCGAGCGCCTCGGTGCAGCAGATGTCCCACAGCACCTCCGCCTCGTAGCCGCCCGCGTCGGCCCAGTCGGCGAGCGCCTGGGCGTACCGCAACTGGGTCGGCTCGTCGTCGTTGTCCATCATCGCCAGCTCGGCCCGCTCCAGCGCCTCCGCGGCGGCGCGGATGCGCGGCGGCGCGACGGACAGCAGCAATCCGGCGACCGTCGTCTCGTCGCGGATGGAGCCGATGAACTGCCGCATCACGCCGAGTCCGCCGCTCCGGCTCACCGTCCCCGCGTGGGGTCGAAGATCGCCCGCGACGATCCGCAGCAGGGTGGTCTTGCCGGAGCCGTTGGCGCCGACGAGCGCGACCTTGGCGCCCTCGCCGACCCGGAACGACACCTCGTCGAGCAGGACACGCCCATCGGGCAGGGAGTAGCTCACCTCGCTGACGTCGACATAGCCCATGGCAACCGAGTCTTCACGCGAGCCCGGCGCGGACGCGAACGATTTGTCGCCGCCACTCGCCCGCCCGGTAGCGCGTGGGACGACATCACACCACGAGAACGGCGGTCAGCGCGCCTGAGGCGTCCGTCGTCTCCGAGCGACGGGCTCCGAGCCGCCCGACAGCCCGCGCCTGGACAACCCGACCCCACGGACGGCGTTGTTCCTCGCCGCCGTCGCCCGACAGCCCGCGCCTGGACAACCCGCTCAGCGGCCCGGCCAGGCGTCCGGCGGGCGGGTCCAGCAGGTCGGGTCGTACGGAGAGCGGCTCCGCGGCACCGCCAGGCGTCGCCGGGCCCTCGGCGCCTTTCAGCGCGGCTCCGCCGGCGACCGGTCGGTCCGCACCAGACGCCCGACACCTTCGTGCAACGAGCTCGGGCTGTGCGGGCCGGTCAGCAGGGCACGGGTCACCGACGCGGTGAGCTGGCGCACTGTGACGCCGTCGTCGGTGCCGTGGCGGTCGCACCCGCTGTAGCGGACGACCACCTCCTGCGTCTCCCCCGTGGCTCCCTCGACGTGGACCACCATCACCTCGTCGCCGAGCGCGAACTCAGCGGCGCAGTCGCCCGGTGCGTTCGGCCCCGTTCCGGTCGGTGCCGCGATCATGGCGTCCACGACCTCCCGCGCGGCTCTCCCCTCCATCCGGCTCGCGGAGAGCAAGGACGCCGGCGCCGGTCGCGCGCTCTCCCGCGCGTAGCGGCACACCGTCAGCGAGGCGACGTCCCCCAGGCCCGGCAGCCCACCGGCGTCCGAGGACGGGCGCGCGTCAGGGTCGGCCACGACGGGGTGCTCGGGCGCGCAGCCGTAGGAGTCTGCCTCGCCGATCGGTCGCGCGGAACCGAGGATCCGCTCCCGCATAGCCGCGTCATCGCTGAGCACCGTGATCGCCACCCCCGCGACGACCCGGGTCTCCTCGACCCATCCCCCGTCGTAGCGACGCTGCCCAGCCGGTCGGCTGTCGCCGAACCACAGGTAGGGGGCACGGCTCGCGGGGTCGGCGACCGGCTCGGGACACGCGATCGCTGCGACCACCCCTGGCCGACCGACGTACGGCCTCGCCCGCCGGTCCTCACCGTCTGGTGTCCGCGCCGGGTCCGACGCCTGCAGGCACGGCGGAGTCCCGGTCGTGCCGTAGGCCCAGTCGGCCGGCACCTGGACCTCGACCCCGCCGAAGGACTCCCACCGCCACTCCTCGTCCGCCGACCTCGTTCGTTCAGACCGCTCCTCGGCCTCCGTCGTCGTCCGAGCCGCGGGCGATCCCAGGTCGGTCGGGGAACGCTCCGCCAGCAACCACGCGCCCAAGGGCACCACCGCCACACCCACCGCCGCCGCGCAGACCGCGAGGAGGCGGCGTCCAGATGCACCCATCGCCGACACCTCCGGCCCAGGGACGCCGTCGAGTGCTGACGAGGTTGCCTCGGGTGTCCATGCCCTCCTTGGACCTTCCCTGGCGTCCTCCCCGGCGCCCTACTCGGCCGGGTCCGGCCGACTTCCCGACGGCCATCCCGGCGCGCGACAGGAGATACTCCTCAGGGCTCCACGAGGCCCGAGGCTCGTGAGCACTCGTGAGCACAGGCAACGATCGAGGTTCGTCCCACCACGGCTAGGAACTCGCCACGAAGGAGAGGCATGGCGATCAGCATCGGTTTCGTCGGTGCGGGCCAGTTCTCCCGCAGCTTCATCCCGCTGTTCAAGGCCCATCCCGACGTCAAGGAAGTACGCCTCTGCGAGGTGATCCCGGACCGACTCGCGGCGGAGGCAGCCCGGCACAAGATCGATCAGACCTACTCCTCCTTTGAGGACCTGCTGGCCTCCGACGTCGACGCGGTCGCGATCTTCACCCAGCGCTGGACCCACGGCGAGCTCGTGCTGAAGGCGCTGGACGCCGGCAAGCACGTCTACTCCAGCGTGCCGATGGGGATCACCGTCGAGGAGATCGCCGCCATCGTCGAGAAGGTTCGGTCGACGGGCCTCATCTACATGATGGGTGAGACCAGCTACTACTACCCGTCGTCCGTCTTCTGTCGGCAGAAGCTCGCGGCCGGAGAGTTCGGGCGGATCTTCTACGCCGAGGGGGACTACGTCCACGACATGGACCTCGGCTTCTACGAGGCGTACAAGTACTCGGGCGGCGAGCGGTGGAAGGAGACCGCCAGCTTCCCGCCGATGCTGTACCCGACCCACGCGGTGGGCAACGTCTTGTCCGTCACCGGGCGCCACGCCACGCACGTGTCCTGCATCGGCGTGAAGGACGACCGCAACGACGGTGTGTTCGACACCTCCGTCAGCATGTGGGGCAACGACATCAGCAACGCCACCGCCCTGTTCAAGCTCGACGACGGCAGCGTCATGCGGACCAACGAGTTCCGCCGCGTCGGCTACCCGTCGCACATCCGCGAGTCACGGCTCCGCATCTTCGGGACAGAGGGCAGCTTCGAGCAGATGGCCACGGTCAGCCTCTGGCAGACCAAGAAGGGTGTCGAGGACGTCACCGACCTCCTCACGCCACGGCGCTCCGCCCGACTCGACGACCCCGAGCTGGAGGGCATCGACCCCGCGCTGCGTGACGCGTTCGTGTCCGGCTGTGCCCCGGTGCACGATCGGTCCCGGCTCCCCGAGGCCTACACCGGCATGCACAACGGCCACGAGGGCTCCCACCACTTCCTCGCCGACGACTTCGTGCGCGCCGTCGTCACGAACACGCTGCCACCGATCAACGCTTGGGTGGCCGCGCGCTTCACGCTGCCGGGGATCATCGCGCACGAGTCCGCCAAGCAGGGCGGCCGACAGCTGGAGATCCCGGACTTCGGCGACCCGCCGACCTCCTGAGCGGCCGACCTGCGGAGAGGGCCTCTGGAAGCGGCGAGCTCTCGTCGTCACCGCGGCTGGTCGGCTGACCGAGCTCAGCCGGCCGGCCGCGGCACGTTGTGGGCGCGACGCGCCGCGACCCGGCCCAGACTCTCTCACCGGCCTCGCGCGAGCCCCTCAGGTCGCCGTCACGAGGCAGGGCGTCGCACCGTGAGCACGCGGAATCCCTTGGCGCTCCCCTGCCGGTCACACCGCCACCCCTGGGCGTTCAACCACCGTTGTAGGGAGTCGGCGCCAAGGTTCTTCGACACCACGAGCCACGCCACGCCGTCGTCGGTGAGCCTCGACAGCCACCGCTGGAGCAGAGCGTGCAAGGCGGGCTTGCCGATTCGGATGGGCGGGTTCGACCAGACCTGGTCGAAGCGGATGTCATCCGGCACGTCGTCGGGCGTGGCAACGGTGATCCGCGAGCCGACGCCGAGCCGTTCCGCATTCGCTCGGGTGAGCTCCAGCGCACGCGTGTTGACGTCGACCGCCCAGACGTGCACGTCCGGCACCATGGTGGCGAGCACGCAGGCGATGGGGCCATAGCCACAGCCGAGATCGAGCACGGTGCCGCCCGCGGGCAGCGGTGCCTCGCGCAGCAGAACGGTCGTGCCGAGGTCCAACCGGTCGCCGGAGAAGACACCAGCCGAGGACACCAGCTCGTACCGCCGCCCATAGGCGGTGAAGGTCACCGGTCGGGCGGTGGCCTTCGAGCTGGGATGCTCGGAGAAGTAGTGGTCAGCCACGGTCGTCTCCCGGGTGGGTTCGCACCCGGCGGGTCAGCGCGGCCCGCGCGGCCAGCTGGTTCGCCGGTGGGTACGCGACCTCCTCCAACGTAAGCCCTCGGGCGGGGACGACGGGGACCGCCGGATCGCGGACACGCGCGGCGAGCACCTGCGCCGGCCACTCCACCGGGCGTCGTCCCTCCCCCACGCGCAGCAAGGCGCCGACGAGCGCTCGGACCATCGAGTGGCAGAAGGCGTCGGCGATCACCCGGGCCACCAGCAGACCCGTGGCGTCACGGTCCCACGACAGCTCCAGGAGCGTCCGGACCGTGGTGGCGCCCTCGCGTGCTCGACAGAACGCCGCGAAGTCGTGCTCACCGAGCAAGCGGCGGGCCGCGTCGTTCATCGCCTCATGGTCGAGACGTCGGGGGTGGTCGAGCACCTCGCGACGGCGGAGGGGGTCGGCGACCGCCGGGTCGTCGCAGATGCGATACGCGTAGCGTCGCCAGAGCGCGGAGAACCGAGCGTCGAAGCCGTCGGGCGCCTCCTCGACGCGGCGGACCCGCACATCGGCGGGGAGCGCCCCGGCCAGCCGCCGGGTCAGCGCGTGAGCGGGTGGGAGGGAGGAGCGACCCGACACAGCCGCGTACGCGGCGGCGGGGACGTCGACGTGACACACCTGCCCCCGCGCGTGCACCCCCGCGTCGGTGCGGCCCGCGCAGGTCGTCGTCGGCGGCTTCTCAAGGCGCAGGACCCGCTGCAGTGTCTGCTCCACGACACCCTGCACCGTGCGGAGCCCGGGCTGTGCGGCCCAGCCGAAGAAGTCGGTGCCGTCGTAGGCAAGGTCGAGTCGCAGGCGCACGGTCGGCTCCGCGACCCCGATCTCCCCGACGTCAGCGGCCTCGGTCTGGTCGGGTGGGGTGGCGGATTCCGCGGCAGTGTCCGTCATGGGCGTCCCCACAGGAGCGTTCGGCTGGCCAGGAGCGTCAGCTGCATGGTCAACGTCGGCCGTGCTCGAGCCTCACCGCCTCCGTGAGGCGCGAGAGCCCGCTGTCCTTCCTCGAGGGAAGGCTCAGCGGGCTCTCGGACACGAAGTCCTCGGGTCAGGACGCGTCCTTGGACTCGTCGGCCGCCTGCTCGCCGGCGGGCGCGGACTCCTCGGCCTCGTCGGCCTTGGCCTCCTCAGCCTTGGCGTTCTCAGCCTTCGCCTCGTCCGCCTTGGCCTCCTCAGCCTGCGCCTCCTCGGCCTTGGGCTCGTCCGCCTTCGTCTCCTTGGCCTCCGCGGTCTCCGGCTCAGCCTTCGGCCGCTCCGTCCGCGCCTCCGTCTGAGGCCGCGACGGCGAGCCCGACACGAGCTCGATCACCGCCATGGGCGCGTTGTCGCCCTTGCGTGGCCCGACCTTGGTGATCCGGGTGTAGCCACCAGGACGGTCCTTGTAGGACGGACCGATGGTGGCGAACAGGTGGTGGACCACCTCCTTGTCGCGGATGACGGCGAGAACCTGCCGACGCGCGTGGAGATCGCCGCGACGAGCCTTGGTGATGAGCCGTTCCGCGAACGGACGCAGCCGGCGCGCCTTCGCCTCCGTCGTCGTGATCCGGCGGTGCCGGAACAGCGACGTGGCCAGGTTGGCGAGCATGAGCCGCTCGTGCGCCGGGCTGCCGCCCAGGCGGGGACCCTTGGTGGGCTTGGGCATGAGGATTCTCCTTCCTGCACCGGCCGTATCAGGTACCGGTGTCAGTGCGGGCGAAGGAGCATTCGGGCCCCTTCGCCCGCGGTTGGTACTGCTTGCTTAGTACTGCTCGGTCTCGGCGTAGCTCTCTTCTTCCTCGTCGAAGGAGTCCACCGCCGCGCTCGGGTCGAACCCGGGCGAGCTGTCCTTCAGCGACAGGCCCATGGCCGCGAGCTTCTGCTTGACCTCGTCGATCGACTTGGCGCCGAAGTTCCGAATGTCCAGCAGGTCCTGCTCGCTGCGGGAGATCAGCTCTCCCACCGTGTGGATGCCCTCACGCTTGAGGCAGTTGTACGACCGGACCGTGAGGTTGAGGTCCTCCACCGGCAGCGCCAGGTCGGCCGCCAGCTGGGCGTCCATCGGCGACGGACCGATCTCGACGCCCTCCGCGTCGACGTTGAGCTCCCGGCACAGGCCGAACAGCTCGACGAGGGTCTTGCCGGCGCTCGCCACGGCGTCGCGAGGCCGCATCGACGGCTTGGTCTCGACGTCGAGGATGAGCTTGTCGAAGTCGGTGCGCTGCTCGACACGGGTCGCCTCGACCTTGTAGGTGACCTTGAGCACCGGGCTGTAGATCGAGTCGACCGGGATCCGCCCAATCTCCTGGTCCGGACGCTTGTTCTGGACGGCGGAGACGTAGCCGCGGCCACGCTCCACCACCAGCTCCATCTCCAGCTTGCCCTTGCTGTTGAGCGTGGCGATCGGCAGCTCGGGGTTGTGCACCTCGACGCCGGCCGGCGGCGCGATGTCCCCCGCGGTCACCAGCCCGGGGCCCTGCTTCCGCAGGTACATCGTCACCGGCTCGTCGTGCTCGCTGGAGACCACGAGCTCCTTGAGGTTGAGGATGATCTCGGTGACGTCCTCCTTGACCCCCGGGATCGTGGAGAACTCGTGGAGGACGCCGTCGATCTTGACGCTGGTGACAGCCGCGCCAGGGATCGAGGACAGCAACGTGCGCCGGAGCGAGTTGCCCAGCGTGTACCCGAAGCCCGGCTCGAGGGGCTCGAGCACGAAGCGCGAGCGGTACTCGTCGACGACTTCCTCGGTGAGGGTGGGACGTTGTGCGATGAGCATGGTGGGTGTCCTTTCCGTGGCGCCCGCCATATGACGCCAACGAAGGAAGAGGCCCTTGTCGGGGAACGCGTCCCCGACAAGGGATGATCAGACCTTCGAGTAGTACTCGACGATCAACTGCTCCTGGATCGGAACGTCGATCTGCTGCCGCGTCGGGAGCTGGTGGACGAGGATCCGCAGCGAGCCGGGCAGAACCTCCAGCCAGCCGGGGATGGGACGCTCGCCGTGAGTCTCCCGCGCGATGACGAACGGCGTCAGTTCACGCGACTTCGGCCGGACGTCGATCACGTCGTGCTGGTCGACCTGGTAGCTCGGGATGTTGACCTTCTTGCCGTTGACCAGGAAGTGACCGTGCACGACGAGCTGCCGTGCCTGACGCCGCGTGCGCGCGATGCCGGCACGGTAGATCACGTTGTCGAGGCGCCGCTCGAGCAGCTGCAGCAGGTTGTCACCCGTCTTGCCGCCTCGGCGGTGCGCCTCCTTGTAGTAGCGGTGGAACTGCTTCTCGAGAACGCCGTAGGTGAGACGAGCCTTCTGCTTCTCCCGCAGCTGGAGCAGGTACTCGCTCTCCTTCGGGCGCCCGCGGCCGTGCTGCCCCGGCGGGTACGGACGCCGCTCGAACGCCTTGTCGCCACCGACCAGGTCGACTCCGAGCCGGCGCGACTTCTTGGTCATGGGACCGGTGTAACGGGCCATGGGTGGTACTCCTTCGTGACGCGCTGCTCGGGATCAGACGCGGCGCCGCTTCGGCGGGCGGCAACCGTTGTGGGGCACAGGGGTGACGTCCTGGATCGTGCCGACCTCGAGGCCGGTAGCCGTGAGGGACCGGATCGCGGTCTCCCGGCCCGAGCCGGGACCGCGCACGAAGACATCGACCTTCTTCATCCCGTGCTCCATGGCACGACGGGCGGCCGCCTCGGCGCACATCTGGGCGGCGAACGGCGTCGACTTCCGAGACCCCTTGAAGCCGACGGTGCCGGCGCTGGCCCACGCGATCACGTTGCCGTTGGGGTCGGTGATCGTGACGATCGTGTTGTTGAACGTGCTCCGGATATGCGCGTGTCCGAAGGTGACGTTCTTCTTCTCCTTGCGGCGCACCTTCTTGGCGCCGGTCGTAGCTCGGCTCTTGGGAGGCATCTGCTTCGCGAACTCCTGGGATCGAGGGAACGGGGTTGCGAGGAGGCGGCGGGCGGCGCGGCCAGCGGCACGACCGCCGACCGCGGCTTACTTGCGACCCGGCTTCTTCTTGCCGGCGACGGTCTTCCGGGGACCCTTGCGGGTACGCGCGTTGGTCCGCGTGCGCTGACCGCGGACGGGGAGACCGCGACGGTGCCGCAGACCCTCGTAGCAGCCGATCTCGATCTTGCGCCGGATGTCGGCCGCGACCTCCCGGCGGAGGTCACCTTCCACCCGGTAGTTGGCTTCGATCCAGTCGCGGAGCTTGATGAGCTCCTCGTCACCGAGCTGGTGCACACGAAGATCGGGGTTCACCCCGGTCGCCTTGAGCGTCTCCAGGGCGCGGGTGCGGCCGATGCCGTAGATGTAGGTGAGCGCCACCTCGATGCGCTTGTCGCGCGGGAGGTCAACGCCGACGAGTCGTGCCATGGGCAGTTGTTCCTTTCACGTCGCGGAGGTGTGGTGTGCGCCGCGTCCCGGTCTGCCCTGGATCGGACTCCCGACCCGCTGCTCCGGCGGATCGCCGATCCGACCGGGCCCCGGCCTCCGCCCGGGGGTGACACCAGGACCCGTGGGGTCTGGTGAGCGGTCGCACTCTCGTCACCGGTGGCACCGCCTCGGGCTCGGGCCCGAGACGGTCCGTCCCCGCCTCGGGATCAGCCTTGACGCTGCTTGTGGCGGGGGTTCTCGCAGATCACCATGACCCGACCGTGCCGTCGGATCACCTTGCACTTGTCACAAATCCTCTTGACGCTGGGCTGGACCTTCATCGCTCTTCTCCGGGACCGGAGCGCCAGCTCCCGGCCGACTGGCTCGGCGGGCTCGCGCCCCGCGGGTTCGTGTCGGGCTTCCACAGGGCGCATCGCCCCGTGCCGCGTTCAGCGGTAGCGGTAGACGATCCGTCCACGGCTCAGGTCGTACGGCGAGAGCTCCACGACCACCCGGTCCTCGGGGAGGATCCGGATGTAGTGCTGGCGCATCTTGCCGCTGATGTGTGCGAGGACCTTGTGCCCGTTGGCGAGCTCCACCCGAAACATCGCGTTGGGGAGCGCTTCGACCACCGTGCCCTCGATCTCGATGACACCTTCCTTTTTCGGCATGTCCTCCGCACTTCGACTGGCTTGACGTGCACCTGGCGGGTGTGCCCCGCAGTGGGCGCTCCGCCCCGGGATCTCTCGCCCGTAGACGATCAATCGGCCGCCGGCAGAGCTGGACCGACGTGGAAGTCTACGTCACCCCACGTCAGGATGCGAATTCGGGCGTACGACCGACACCGTCCCGTGACGAACCGCGTCGAGCCGTCACGCACCGTACAACCAGAGTATCGAAGCGGGCCAAGCCGCCGGATCAGTCACGCAGCTGGCGGCGCATGATGGTGATCGACAGCAGCACCGCACCCCAGGGGCCGGCCACCCACGCCGGCCAGAAGTACGGCAGCTCCCCGTTCGTGATGCCGGTCAGGACCCAGACCACCAGGTTGACGCTCACCGCGCACGCCCAGAGGGTCCACAGGACGACCATCACCTTGTCGCCACGGGAGCGCGGAGGCTTCGCGGGCGTCGTGGACCCCTTCGAGACCTCGGTCGAGGGGTGCGGGGTTCTCACCACCGGGATGTCGCGCACCAAGGGCTCGAGCTCACCGTACGTCTGTGCCTTGTAGAGCGCCTCCAGGCGGTCCTGGAACTCGGTGAGGGTGAGTCGCCCTTCGGCATGAGCGTCCCGCAGCCGTGCCGCGATCTTCTCGCGGTCACTGTCGGACGCGCGCATATCCGGCTGGTACGGCACGGTCATAGTCTGCACGCTCTCCGCGACCGACGCATCCGGGAATCACCTCCGGATGGCCAGGGGAAACCCTGAGCCGGTAATCGAGCGGCGTCCGACGACGCGTGGATGACCGTCATCATCCCGAAGCCAACACCCTGAAGCCGACACCCCGAAGCCATCATTCCGAAGCGCCGGAGCTCTCGTCGAGACCGCCCACCTCGACACCGAGGGCGGCGAGCCTCTCCCTCCCACCGTCCAACGCGGTCAGCACCCACGGGCCGCGCTCGGTCAGCGCGATCGTGTGCTCGACGTGTGCGGCGTACCCGCCGTCCAACGTCACGACCGTCCAGTCGTCGTCGAGGACACGGGTCTCGGGAGAGCCAAGCGTGATCATCGGCTCCACCGCGATCGTGAGCCCCGGCTGCAGGCGCGGACCGCGACCCGCTCGCCCGATGTTGGGCACGTTCGGCGGCTGGTGCATCTGTGTTCCGATGCCGTGACCGACGTAGTCCTCGACGATCCCGTAGCGACCCTCCGCGCGCACCCGCCCCTCGACAGCGGCCGAGACGTCGCCGAGCCGTCCACCCGGACGCATCGCCGCGATTCCGTGCCAGAGCGCGTCCTCGCACACCTCGGCCAGCCGGCGGAGCTCGGGGTCGATCTCGCCGACGCCGACGGTGATGGCGGCGTCACCGTGCCACCCCTCGACGATCGCCCCGCAGTCGATCGAGATCAGGTCGCCTTCCTTGAGGCGTCGCGGCCCGGGGATGGCGTGCACCACCTCGTCATTGACCGAGGTGCAGATCGAGGCGGGGTAGCCGAGGTAGCCCTTGAACGACGGGACAGCGCCGCTCGCGCGAATGTGCTCCTCCGCGAGCGCATCGAGCTCGGCCGTGGTGACGCCCGGCGCGACCGCGTCGCGCAGGACCTCGAGCGTCCGGGCGACGACCAGGCCGGCCTCGCGCATGAGCGCGATCTCGGCCGGTGACTTGAGGTGGATCCTGCGGTCCTGGAACACAGCGCCTCGCCTCTCGGCGTGGTCACGACTCGAGCGCGGCGACGACTCGGTCGGTGACCTCGCTGACGTCTCCCATGCCGTCGATGTCGACCCGCAGACCGCGCTGGCCGTAGATCTCCAGCAGCGGCTCGGTCTGCTCGCGGTAGACCTCGAGGCGGCGACGGATGACCTCCTCGGTGTCGTCGCTGCGCCCCTCCTGCTTCGCCCGACCGAGCAGGCGCTGAATCAGCTCATCCTGGTCGACGTGGAGGACGAGCACCTTGTCCAGCGCCACACCCTGGTCGGCCAGGATCTTGTCGAGCGTGTCGACCTGCGCCACGGTGCGGGGGAACCCGTCGAGCAGGAAGCCCTTCCGCGTGTCCGGTTCGGCCAGACGACTGCGCACCATGGCGTTGATGAGGTCGTCAGGCACGAGCTCACCCGCATCGAGGTAGCGGGCCGCCTGCTCGCCCAAAGCGGTGCGCTCTTGCACGTTGGCACGCAAGATCTCCCCGGTCGAGATGGCCGGGATCTCCAGACGCCGGGCGATCTGGCTCGCCTGGGTTCCCTTGCCAGCTCCTGGGGGTCCCATGATCAGCAGTCGCATCAGCGTAGGAACCCTTCATAGTGCCGCTGCTGCAGCTGGCTTTCGATCTGTTTCACCGTGTCGAGGCCGACCCCCACGACGATGAGGATGGACGTACCTCCGAACGGGAAGTTCTGGTTCGCGCCGATGAGGACGAACGCGATGAGCGGGATGAGGGAGATCACCCCGAGGTAGATCGACCCTGGGAAGGTGATACGCGACAGGACGTACTGCAGGTACTCCTGGGTCGGACGACCGGCCCGGATGCCCGGGATGAAGCCCCCGTGCTTCTTCATGTTGTCCGCGATGTCCTTGGGGTTGAACGTGATACCCACGTAGAAGTACGTGAACGCCACGATCAGCAGGAAGAAGCCGACCATGTAGACCGGGTGCGTCCCCTGCGCGATGTTCGCGTTGATCCACTGCGCCCAGCGCGCCGTGGGATTGAACTGCGCCGCCAGCACGGGGAGGTACAGCAAGCTCGACGCGAAGATCACCGGGATGACGCCGGCCTGGTTGACCTTGAGCGGAATGTAGGTCGAGCTGCCGCCATAGGCCCGCCGGCCGATCATCCGCTTGGCGTACTGAACCGGGATCCGCCGCTGCGCCTGCTCGACGTAGATGACCGCGGCCATGATGATCAGGCCGACCACCATGACGACGATGAACGTCGGCCAGCCCTGCTGCCGCCGGATCGCCTCCAGCGAGGTCGGGAACGCCGCCGCGATGGAGACGAAGATCAAGATCGACATGCCGTTCCCGACGCCGCGGTCGGTGATCAGCTCACCGAACCACATGATGACGGCGGTGCCGGCCGTCATCGTGATGACCATCGTGATCAGGATCAGGATGCTGTCGTTCGGGACGAGGACCTCGTTGCATCCCGGGAACATCTGGCCCGAGCGGGCCAAGGCGATGATGGTCGTCGACTGCAGTACCGCCAACCCCATGGTGAGGTAGCGGGTGTACTGCGTGATCTTCTGCGTCTCGCCTTCCTTCCTGAGGGTCTCGAGACGCGGAATCACCACGGCGAGCAGCTGAATGATGATGCTCGCCGTGATGTACGGCATGATCGTCAGGGCGAAGACCGACAGCTGGAGCAGCGCACCTCCGGAAAAGAGGTTGAGCATCCCGTAGATGCTGCTCCCGCTACCGCCCTGAAGCACCGGGTCCAGGCATCGACGCACCGCGCCGGCATCGACGCCCGGCGTCGGCAGCACCGAGCCGACCCGGAACAACGCGACGATGAAGAGCGTGAAGAGCAGCTTCTTGCGCAGGTCCGGCGTCCTGAACGCGTTGACGAACGCGGTGAGCACCCAGTCCTCCTGCGTCCCGCCCTACGGGCGGAGTCGTCGTGATCGGTGAACCCACAGGCTGCCACGCGACGCCGTCGCCGCGCCCCCTGTCAGTCCCCTCGGAGAGTACTGACGGTCGGAGAGTACCGACGGTTGCCTGGGACAATAACAGCTCGACGCTGCCTCTCCCTACGCATGGGCGCCCCGGCCGGGCTCGTGGGCCCGAAAGCACGGAGCGCCCCAGTCGTCAGCCTCTGAGCGGATCAGAGCTTCGTGACCGAACCGCCCGCCGCGGTGATCTTCTCGACCGCGCTTCGGGAGAACGCGTGCGCGGCCACCTGCCACGCCGCGGTCGCCTCGCCGTCGCCGAGCACCTTGACGGGTCGGCCCGCTCGGACCGCGCCCTTGGCGGCGAGGTCCTCCACCGTCACCTGGCCACCCTCGGGGTAGAGCCGGGCCAGTCGGTCGAGGTTGACCACCTGGTACTCGACCTTGAAGCGGTTCTTGAAGCCACGGATCTTCGGGATCCGCATGTGCATGGGCAGCGCGCCACCCTCGAGGTTGGTCGGGATCTGGTCGCGCGCCTTGCTGCCCTTCGTGCCACGACCGGCCGTCTTGCCTCGGTGACCGCCCTCACCACGACCGACCCGCGTCCGAGCCTTGTGAGCGCCAGGAGCCGGGCGGAGGTGGTGGAGGCGCAACGGGCGTCCGGCCCGCGTGGCCTTCTCCTCCGACGTCTGCGTCGCCACTGTCAGTCGACCTCCTCGACCACGACGAGATGGGACACCTTCGCCAGCATGCCCCTGACCTCCGGGCGGTCCTCCTGAACCACCTCGTCGTTCAGGCGCTTCAGACCAAGGGTCCGCAGGGTGTCCCGCTGGTCCTTCTTACGGCCGATCGTCGACCGGACCTGGCGGACCTTGAGCCGGCGGGCCATCAGGCACTCACCTCCGCACGGGCACGCAGCATCCTCGCTGGGGCGACCTGCTCCACCGGGAGGCCGCGGCGCGCCGCCACCTGCTCCGGCGACTCCAGCATCTTCAGCGCCGCGACGGTGGCGTGGACGACGTTGATCGGGTTGGACGAACCCAACGACTTGGACAGGACGTCGTGAATACCCGCGGCCTCGAGCACCGCCCGAACCGGCCCACCAGCGATCACGCCGGTACCGGGCGACGCCGGCCGCAGCAGGACGACACCCGCGGCCTTCTCGCCCTGGACCGGGTGAGGGATGGTGCCACCGATCCTGGGGACCTTGAAGAAGTGCTTCTTGGCCTCCTCGACGCCCTTGGCGATGGCCGCCGGCACCTCCTTGGCCTTGCCGTAGCCCACACCGACGGTGCCATCACCGTCACCCACCACGACGAGCGCGGTGAAGCTGAAGCGCCGGCCGCCCTTGACGACCTTCGCCACCCGGTTGATGGACACGACCCGCTCGATGTAGGTCGTCTTCTCCGCGACAGAGCCGCCCCGACGTTCGTCCCGGCGGTCCCGGCGGTCGCCAGAGCCGCTGCCGCGGCGCTGCTGGGGTCCAGCCATGGTTTCCTCTTCTTCTCTCTCCTGGTCGAACGTCAGAACTCGAGCCCCGCCGCACGTGCGCTGTCGGCGAGGGCGGCGACCCGCCCGTGGTACTTGTGACCAGCGCGGTCGAACACCACCGCCGAGACGCCGGCCGCCTTCGCGCGCTCGGCGATGCGCTCACCGACCTTCCGGGCACGCGCCGTCTTGTCGCCGTCGAACTCCCGCAGGTCCTTCTCCATGGTCGAGGCGGACGCGAGCGTACGGCCGACCGTGTCGTCGACCACCTGCGCGAGGATGTGCCGCGCGGACCGGGTGACGACCAGACGCGGGCGCTCCGGCGTGCCGAAGACCTTCTTCCGCACCCGAAGGTGTCGCCGCAACCGAGCCCGCGTCTTGGGATTCACGGACTTGTACTCACTCAGACGGGCGGCCATCGGTTACTTACCAGCCTTTCCGACCTTCTGGCGGACCTTCTCCCCGGCGTACCGGATGCCCTTGCCCTTGTACGGCTCAGGCTTGCGCAGTTTGCGGATGTTGGCGGCGACCTCACCGACCACCTGCTTGTCGATGCCGGTGACCGAGAACTTCGTCGGCGACTCCACCGCGAACGACACACCCTCAGGCGCGTCGACCGTCACCGGGTGGCTGAAGCCGAGCTGCAGCTCGATCTGGCGCGGCCCCTTCGCCTGGACACGGTAGCCGACGCCGACGATCTCGAGCTTGCGCTCATACCCCTGGGTCACGCCGGTCACCATGTTGGCGACGAGCGTGCGGGTGAGGCCGTGCAGTTCCTTGCTACGCCGCTCGTCGTTGGGACGCCTCACCTCGATCTGCCCATCGTTGTGAACCACCTCGATGGGCTCGGCCACCTTGTGCGTGAGGGTCCCCTTCGGCCCGGTCACCGTGACCGTGCGGCCCTCGATCTTGACCTCGACGCCCGACGGCACAGGGACCGGGAGCTTTCCGATGCGGGACATGTCCTACTCCTCCTTGCTCCCCCATCACCACACGTAGGCGATGACTTCGCCGCCCACGCGTCGCTTGCTGGCCTGTCGGTCGGTCAACAGGCCCTGCGAGGTGGAGATGATCGCGATCCCCAACCCGCCGAGCACTCTGGGCAAGTTGTTGGCCTTGGCGTAGACCCGCAGGCCCGGCTTGGAGATGCGTCGGATGCCGGCGATCGAGCGCTCACGGTTGGGCCCGTAGCGCAGCTGGATCACCAGCTTCTTCCCGACGGTGCCTGTCTCGGGCTCCTCGACACGCCAACCGGCGATGTAGCCCTCCTGCTGGAGGATCTCCGCGATGCCCGCCTTCATCTTCGAGTAGGGCATCTCCACGGTGTCCAGGTAGGCCTGGTTGGCGTTCCGCAGACGCGTCAGCATGTCTGCGATCGGGTCGGTCATCGTCATAGGTCTGGCCACTTTCCCGCCGTGGTTTCCGCACGAGCGGACCTGCGGCGACTCGAAGGTTCTTCCGGAAGTGTGCTCATGTGGTGGCGGCCGGCCGGCTGTGGTCCGAGATCACCAGCTGCTCTTGGTCACGCCGGGGAGCTCACCCCGGTGTGCCATCTCGCGCAGGCAGATCCGGCACAGCCCGAACTTGCGGAACACGGCCTTGGGCCGCCCGCAGCGCTGGCAGCGAGTGTAGGCGCGCACCGCGAACTTGGGCTTGGCCTTCGCCTTGACAATCAGGGCGGTCTTTGCCACGTCAGGACTCCTTGAACGGGAAGCCGAGGTGCCGGAGGAGGGCTCGTCCCTCCTCGTCGGTCTTCGCGGTCGTCACGATGGTGATGTCCATCCCCCGCGTCCGGTCGATCGTGTCGGGGTCGATCTCGTGGAACATCACCTGCTCGGTCAGGCCGAACGTGTAGTTTCCGCGCCCGTCGAACTGGTTGGGCGACAGGCCGCGGAAGTCACGGATGCGTGGGAGCGCCAGCGACAGGAGACGGTCGAGGAACTCCCACATCCGGTCGCCGCGCAACGTCGCGTGGGCGCCGATCGGCATGCCCGCGCGGAGCTTGAACTGCGCGATGGACTTCCGCGCACGCGAGATCGCGGGGCGCTGACCGGTGATCATGGCGAGGTCGCGGACCGCACCCTCGATCAGCTTCGAGTCGCGAGCGGCCTCACCCACCCCCATGTTGAGCACGACCTTCGACACGGTCGGCACCTGCATGGGGTTGCGGTAGCCGAACTCCTTCTTCAGCGCGTCGATGATCTCCTCGCGGTAACGCACCTTCAACCGCGGCGGCACGCGCTCGGTAGTCGTAGCGGTCATCAGATCTCCTCGCCGGTCTTCCGCGCGATCCGCACGCTGCGGTAGCCCGTGTACGTCGTTCCGTCGGCACGGCGCTTCTCGACCTCGCGCCGCTCGTAGCCGACTCGCGTCGGCACCTTCTTGCCGTCGACCTCGACGAGCAGGGCGACGTTCGACACCGGGATCGAGGCCTCTTGCGTCACGATGCCACCGGTCTTGCCCTGCCGGCCCTGGGCCTGGACGACCTTCGTGTGCCGCTTGACCCGGTTGGCTCCTTCGACGAAGACCCGGCGTCGCGCCGTGTCGACCGCGATCACCTTGCCCTCGACCCCACGGTCGCGACCCGCGATGACCCGGACGAGATCGCCCTTCTTGATGTGTAGCGGCTTACGGGCAGGCATCGTCAGAGCACCTCCGGGGCGAGCGAGATGATACGCATGTACCGCTTCTCGCGAAGCTCGCGGCCGACCGGCCCGAAGATGCGGGTCCCGCGGGGCTCGCCGTCATTCCTCAGCAGGACCGCGGCGTTCTCGTCGAAGCGGATGTAGGAGCCGTCGGGACGACGGCGCTCCTTCGTGGTGCGCACGACGACGGCCTTGACGACCTCGCCCTTCTTCACGTTGCCACCGGGAATGGCGTCCTTGACGGTGGCGACGATGACGTCACCGATCCCGGCGTAGCGCCGACCGGAGCCGCCGAGCACGCGGATGCACTGGATCTCCTTCGCACCCGTGTTGTCGGCGACCTTCAGTCGCGACTCCTGCTGGATCACGGCAGTTCTCCCATGTCCTTGACCGATATCCGACCCGCGGCCGGACGGCCTAGCCTCTTCCGCGTTACTTGGCCTTCTCGAGGATTTCGACGATTCGCCACCGCTTGGTTGCCGACAGCGGCCGGGTCTCCATGACGAGAACCCGGTCGCCGACCCGGCACTCGTTAGCCTCGTCGTGGGCCTTGAGCCGGCTGGTCCGGCGCATGACCTTGCCGTAGAGCGGGTGCTTGACCCGGTCCTCCACCAGGACCACGACGGTCTTGTCCATCTTGTCGCTCACGACGAGGCCTTCACGCGTCTTGCGCGTTCCACGATTGCGTGCCTTGGTCGCGCCAGCCACCGTCTCCACCTTCTCGCTGGTACTCATTCAGCCGCTCCCTCGGATGTGGTCTCGGAGTCGGCCGGGGCGACGATGCCGAGCTCACGCTCACGCATGACCGTGTAGATGCGGGCGATGTCCCGGCGAACGGCACGCAACCGCCCGTGGTTCTCGAGCTGACCAGTCGCCGCCTGGAAGCGGAGGTTGAACAGCTCTTCCTTGGCCTCACGGAGCTTCTCGGCGAGCTCCTCCTCGCCCAGGTTGCGCAGCTCGGTGGCCTTAGACGTCGTCGCCATCAGCCCTCACCTGCCTCACGCTTGACGATGCGGCACTTCATCGGCAGCTTGTGGATCGCGCGCCGCAGCGCCTCGCGAGCGACCGGCTCCGCAACGCCGGACAGCTCGAACATCACCCGGCCCGCTTTGACGTTGGCGACCCACCACTCCGGCGAGCCCTTACCAGACCCCATCCGGGTCTCGGCGGGCTTCTTCGTGAGCGGGCGGTCGGGGAAGATGTTGATCCACACCTTTCCGCCACGCTTGATGTGCCGTGTCATGGCGATACGAGCCGCCTCGATCTGCCGGTTGGTGACGTAGTGGCCCTCCAGGGCTTGGATGCCGAACTCACCGAACGCCAACGACGTTCCGCCCTTGGCCATCCCGCCCCGCTTCGGCGAATGCTGCTTGCGGTACTTGACCTTGCGCGGGATGAGCATCCTCAGCCCTCCTGTCCCGAACTCGCCGAGCCGGCCGCCGCGCCACCGGCGGACTCGGACGCGGTGGCCCCGGCGGTCGCCTGCTGCCGAGCGGACTCACGCCGGCGCTCACGACGACCGCGCGGCGGGCGCTCGCCTCCGGGCCGCCGCTGAGCGGCGGCGCGCGCCGCGGCCTGCTGGGCCTCGCGCTCTGCGCGCGAGCCCGTCACGTCACCCTTGTAGATCCAGACCTTCACACCGATCCGGCCGAACGGGGTCCGCGCCTCGTAGAAGCCGTAGTCGATGTCAGCCCGCAGCGTGTGCAGCGGGACCCGGCCCTCCCGGTAGAACTCCGAGCGGGACATCTCCGCCCCGCCGAGCCGACCCGAGCACTGGACCTTGATGCCCTGGGCGCCGGCCCTCAGGGCGCTCTGCAGCGCCTTGCGCATCGCGCGACGGAACGCCACACGGCTCGCCAGCTGCTCGGCCACACCCTGCGCCACGAGCTGGGCGTCGATCTCGGGGTTCTTCACCTCGAGAACGTTCATCTGCACCTGCTTGCCGGTGAGCTTCTCCAGCTCACCGCGGATGCGGTCGGCCTCGACACCACGACGCCCGATGACGATGCCCGGTCGCGCGGTGTAGATGTCGACGCGGACGCGGTCGCGGGTGCGCTCGATCTCGACCTTGGAGATCCCGGCGCGGTCCATGCCCTTGGTGAGCATGCGCCGAATCGCCACGTCTTCGGCGACGTACGCCTTGTACAGCTTGTCCGCGTACCACCGACTCTTGTGGTCGGTCGTGATACCGAGGCGGTACCCGTGCGGGTTGACCTTCTGTCCCACTAGCGGGTCCTCCTGTTCCTCTTCTGGCGGGTAGCCGACGCGTCCTCGGTGGACTCGACCACCACGGTGATGTGGCACGTGCGCTTCTTCAGCGGACCGGGCCGGCCCTGGGCACGGGCGCGCCACCGCCGCATCGTCGGGCCCTCGTCCACGTACGCCCGGGCGATCCGCAGCCCACTCCGAGAGAGCTGCAGGTTGTGCTCGGCGTTGGCCATGGCGCTCTCGATCACCTTGCGCACCGGCTCGCTGGCGGCTTGCGGCGTGAACCGCAGGAGGTTCACCGCCTCCTCCGCCGGCAGACCCCGGATGAGGTCGACGACCCGGCGAGCCTTCCTGGGCGTGATGCGGACGTACCGCGCGACGGCCCTCGCTTGCACGGCCGTTTCCATGACGTCACTCCTCGCTGTCGCGGTCACCGGCGCCGACTCCTTCGGTCTTCCTTCTCGTGACCGCGGAACGTCCTGGTCGGCGCGAACTCACCCAGCTTGTGGCCAACCATCGCCTCGGTCACAAACACCGGCACATGCTTACGCCCGTCGTGGACGGCGATCGTGTGGCCGATCATGGCGGGCACGATCATCGAGCGGCGCGACCAAGTCTTGATGACCTGCTTGGTCCCCTTCTCGTTCTGGGCGAGCACCTTCTTCATGAGGTGCTCGTCCACGAAGGGACCCTTCTTGAGGCTACGTGGCATCCTTCGGCTCCCTTAGCGCTTCTTGCCGCTCTTGCGACGACGGATGATGAGCCGGTCACTGGGCTTCCGCCGGCGGGTCCGGCCTTCCGGCTTACCCCATGGCGACACCGGGTGGCGGCCACCCGAGCTCTTGCCCTCACCACCACCGAGCGGGTGGTCGACCGGGTTCATCGCGACACCGCGCACCGACGGACGCCGCCCCTTCCAGCGGGCGCGCCCGGCCTTGCCCAAGGTGACGTTGCTCTGCTCGGTGTGCCCGACCTCGCCGACCGTGGCACGGCAACGGACGTCGACCATCCGGATCTCACCGGACGGCATCCGCAGCGACGCCTTGGTGCCCTCCTTCGCGACCAGCTGGACACTCGCGCCAGCGGAGCGGGCGATCTTGGCGCCCCCACCAGGCCGCAGCTCGATTGCGTGCACCGTGGTACCGACCGGGATGTTGCGCAGCGGCAGGTTGTGACCCGGCTTGATGTCGGCGTTCGGACCGCTCTCGATCCACTGTCCGACCTCCAGCCGCGCCGGCGCGATGATGTAGCGCTTCTCGCCGTCGGCGTAGTGCAGGAGCGCGATCCGCGCCGTGCGGTTCGGGTCGTACTCGATGTGCGCGACCTTGGCCGGCACGCCGTCCTTGTCGAACCGGCGGAAGTCGATGACGCGGTAGGCGCGCTTGTGCCCGCCGCCGCGGTGCCTGGTGGTGATCCGGCCGTTGTTGTTGCGGCCGCCCTTCTTGGGCAGGGGACGCACCAGGGACTTCTCCGGCCTCGAGCGCGTGATCTCGGCGAAGTCCGAGACACTCCCGCCCCGACGGCCCGGCGTCGTCGGCTTGTACTTACGGATAGCCATGCGTTCGTCCTCGCCTGTGCCAGTGCCCGCTAGGAGACGGGTCCACCGAAGATGTCGATTCGCTGTCCGTCGGCCACGGTCACAATCGCCCGCTTCGTGTTGACGCGCTGACCCCAGCCGTAGCGGGTCCGGCGACGCTTCCCCTGACGGTTGAGCGTGTTGACGCCGGTCACCTTGACGTTGAACACCTTCTCGACCGCGATCTTGATCTCGGTCTTGTTGGCGTCAGGACGCACCAAGAAGGTGTACTTGTTCTGGTCGAGGAGGCCGTAGCTCTTCTCGCTGATCACCGGCGCGATCAGCACGTCCCGGTAGTCCTTGTGCAGGTTGCTCATGCGTCAGCCTCCCCTGCCTCCGCTGTGTCGCTCGTCGAGCCGGAGGTCTCCTTCGCCGCGGAGCCGCCGACCGACACACCGGTGAACGCCTCGTACGCGGGCGCGGTGAACACGACGTCGTCGGAGGTCAGCACGTCGTAGGTGTTGAGCTGATCGACGGCGAGCAGGTGCACCTCGGGCACGTTGCGCAGGCTCAGCCAGGTGGTCTGGTCCTCGCGGTCGAGCACCACCAGCACGTGCTCGCGCGGGGTCACCGCGCGCAGCGCGGCCAGCGCCTTCTTCGTGGACGGGCGGTCGCCGTCGATGAGCGAGGTGACGACGTGCACCCGGCCGTGCCGAGCCCGGTCGGTGAGCGCTCCGCGCAGCGCGGCGGCCTTCATCTTCTTGGGCGTGCGCTGCTTGTACGACCGCGGCGTCGGGCCGTGCACCGTCGCGCCACCGGTGAACTGGGGCGCGCGCCGGGAGCCCTGGCGAGCCCGGCCGGTGCCCTTCTGGCGGTACGGCTTGGCGCCACCACCCCGGACCTGGCTCCTGCCCTTGGTCGCGTGCGTACCCTGACGCGCCGCCGCCTGCTGGGCGACCACCACCTGGTGGATCAACGGCACGTTCACCTGCACGTCGAAGATGTGGGCGGGAAGCTCGACCGTTCCGGCCTTGGCGCCCGCGTTGTCGACCACATCGATCGTGGCGGTCACTTCGTCGCCCCCTTCTTGGCCGCGCTGCGGATGAGCACCACGCCACCGCGAGGACCCGGGACGGCACCCTTCACCAGCAGCAGGCCCTTCTCGGCGTCGACGGCGTGCACCTTGAGGTTCTGCGTGGTGACTCGAACACCGCCCATGCGGCCGGCCATCCGCAGGCCCTTGAAGACTCGACCGGGCGTCGCGCAGCCACCGATCGAGCCGGGAGCGCGGTGCTTGCGCTCGACACCGTGGCTGGCCCGAAGACCGTGGAAACCGTGCCGCTTCATCACGCCGGCAAAGCCGCGGCCCTTGCTCGTCCCGGTCACGTCGACCACGTCGCCCGCCGAGAAGATGTCCGCGCCCAGCTCCTGGCCGGGGCTGTAGGACGCGGCGTCCTCGGTGCGAATCTCGGCGAGGTGCCGCCGCGGCGTCACACCGGCCTTCTGGAAGTGGCCCAGCATGGGCTTGTTGACCTTGCGCGGGTTGATCGCGCCATACGCGATCTGGATGGCGGAGTAGCCGTCCGTCTCGGGCGTCCGGACCTGGGTGACCACGCAGGGCCCGACCTTGAGGACGGTGACGGGCACCAGGCGGTTCTGGTCGTCCCAGACCTGGGTCATCCCGACCTTCTCGCCGAGCAGGCCGCGTACCTGGCGTCCCGCACGTCGGCTCAGGGTGTTCGTGCTCATAGGTGCGTCCCTCAGAGCTTGATCTCGATGTCGACGCCCGCAGGAAGGTCGAGCCGCATGAGCGAGTCGACCGTCTTGGGCGTGGGGTCGATGATGTCGATGAGCCGCTTGTGCGTCCGCATCTCGAAGTGCTCGCGGCTGTCCTTGTACTTGTGCGGTGAACGAATCACGCAGAAGACGTTCTTCTCGGTGGGCAGCGGCACCGGCCCTGCGACGGTCGCGCCTGTCCTGGTCACCGTGTCGACGATCTTCCGCGCCGAGCTGTCGATGACCTGGTGGTCGTAGGCCTTGAGCCTGATGCGGATCTTCTGTCCCGCCATGGCTGTCTCGCGTCCTTCTCTCGTACGCCGGAGGCTGACGCCCCCGAGTGCCGTCCGGATCTCCGGCCGGCCGCGGCCCAACGGTTCGTCTCGCCCCGCGAGGCGCTGGGGCCCCGCGAGCCAGCCCGGTTCGGCTCCGACCCCCGCGGTCGGGTGTGTCGCGCTCCGAACCCCGCGCGAGCCCTCGCAGAACTCACGAGAAGTCGGCAGCTGCTCGAACCGGGCGAAGATTACGGATCTCATCCCTCGGATCCGCGGTCGGGGTCGCGACCCGTCGCCGGACCGGGGGAAGCGCGGGTCTCCGTCTCGGCAGTGCCCGCGGAAAGGGGAAGCTCCGCGGTCGCACGCCCCGGCGGCCCGCATTAGGCAACTGCGCCAGTATGCCAGAGCGCTCGAACATTGACCAATCGCACCCTGACAAACGGGTGGGCCGCACCCCTGCGGCCCACCCGTCTGGCTCGACTACTTGATGATCTTGGTGACCCGACCCGCGCCGACCGTGCGGCCACCCTCGCGGATCGCGAACTTGAGGCCTTCCTCCATCGCGATCGGCTGGATCAGCTCCACCCTCATCTCGGTGTTGTCGCCCGGCATCACCATCTCGGTGCCTTCCGGCAGGTGGATGACACCCGTGACGTCCGTCGTCCGGAAGTAGAACTGCGGGCGGTAGTTGTTGAAGAAGGGCTTGTGACGGCCGCCCTCCTCCTTGGACAGGACGTAGACCTGCGCCTCGAACTCGGTGTGCGGAGTGGTCGTGCCGGGCTTGGTGACGACCATGCCGCGCTCGACCTCTTCGCGCTTGATACCGCGGAGCAGCAGACCGACGTTCTCACCCGCGCGAGCCTCGTCGAGGGTCTTCCGGAACATCTCAACGGCGGTCACGACCGTCCGCTGCGACTCCGGCCGGAGACCGACGATCTCGACCTCCTCGTTGACCTTGAGGACACCGCGCTCGACCCGGCCGGTGACGACCGTGCCGCGACCGGTGATCGTGAAGACGTCCTCGATCGGCATGAGGAACGGCTTGTCGATCTCGCGCTGGGGCTCCGGCACCGCCTCGTCGACGGCGTTCATGAGCTCCATGATCTTCTCGGCCCACTCGGGGTCGCCCTCGAGCGCCTTGAGCGCGGACACCCGGACCACAGGCGCCTCGTCGCCCGGGAACTCCTGCTCGTTGAGCAGCTCGCGGACCTCCAGCTCGACGAGCTCGAGGATCTCCTCGTCGTCGACCATGTCCGCCTTGTTCAGGGCCACCACGATGTACGGCACACCGACCTGACGGGCGAGCAGCACGTGCTCACGCGTCTGCGGCATCGGGCCGTCGGTCGCCGCGACCACCAGAATCGCGCCGTCCATCTGGGCGGCACCGGTGATCATGTTCTTGATGTAGTCGGCGTGGCCCGGGCAGTCGACGTGGGCGTAGTGCCGCTTCTCGGTCTGGTACTCGACGTGCGAGATCGTGATCGTGATGCCGCGCTGCTTCTCTTCCGGCGCCTTGTCGATCTGGTCGAAGGCATAGACCGGGTTGACGTCCGGCATCTTGTCGTGCAGCACCTTGGTGATCGCCGCGGTGAGCGTCGTCTTCCCGTGGTCGATGTGCCCAATGGTGCCGATGTTGACGTGCGGCTTAGTGCGCTCGAACTTCGCCTTCGCCACTTCGGGCTCCTCCTGGTTTCTTGCTTGCTACGCCGTGCGAGGCGCGGGCAGCGGAACTGTACGGGGTCGGACAGGCCGGGTCGTCATTCGCCCCGCGCCTTCTTGATGATCTCTTCCGCCACGTTCTTGGGAACCTCGGCGTAGGAGTGGAACTCCATGTGCGGTACGGCGCGCCCTTGGGTCTTGCTGCGCAAGTCGCCAACGTACCCGAAGGTCTCCGACAACGGCACCAGCGCCGTGATGACCCGGTTGCCGGCGAACTCGTCCATCTTCTGGACATGTCCCCGACGCGCGTTGATGTCGCCGATCACGTCGCCCAGGTACTCCTCGGGCGTGGTGACCTCGACCTTGAAGATCGGCTCGAGCAACGTCGGGTCCGCGCGCCGCGCGGCCTCCTTGAACGCCATCGATCCGGCGATCTTGAAGGCCAGCTCGGAGGAGTCGACCTCGTGGTAGGCGCCGTCCCGCAGGGTGACCTTGACGTCCTGCATCGGGTACCCGGCGAGCACCCCGAACTCCATGGCCTCCTGGATGCCCTCGTCGACCGCCGGGATGTACTCGCGCGGGATGCGGCCACCGGTGATGGCGTTGACGAACTCGTACCCGCCGTCGCCGTCGCCGCCGGTCGGTTCGATGTCGATGACGACACGACCGAACTGACCCGAACCACCCGTCTGCTTCTTGTGGGTGTACTCGACGCCCTCGACCTTCTTGCGGATGGTCTCGCGGTAGGCGACCTGCGGCTTGCCGACGTTGGCCTCGACCTTGAACTCCCGGCGCATCCGCTCGACCATGACGTCGAGCTGGAGCTCGCCCATACCCGCGATGATCGTCTGTCCCGTCTCCGGGTCGGTCCGCACCTGGAAGGTCGGGTCCTCCTCGGCGAGGCGCTGGATCGCGTTGGCGAGCTTCTCCTGGTCTCCCTTGGTCTTGGGCTCGATCGCCACGGAGATGACCGGTGCCGGGAAGCTCATGGACTCCAAGACGACCGGCGCCTCAGGCGTGCACAGCGTCTCCCCGGTCGTCGTCTGCTTCAAGCCCATGGCCGCGACGATCTGGCCGGCGGACGCCTTCTCGATCTCCTCACGCTTGTTCGCGTGCATCCGGTAGATCTTGCCGACACGCTCCTTGCGTTCCTTGGTCGTGTTGAGCACCTGCGTGCCGGCCGTCAACGTCCCGGAGTAGATCCGCAGGTAGGTCAGCTTGCCCAGGTGCGGATCACTCATGATCTTGAAGGCGAGCGCCGCGAGCGGGGCGTCCTCGTCGGGTTCCCGCTCGACGATCTCCTCCTCGTTGCCCGGCGTGTGGCCCTTGATGGCGCCGATGTCGATGGGCGACGGGAGGTAGGTGATCACCGCGTCCAGGAGCGGCTGCACACCCTTGTTCTTGAAGGCGGAGCCGCACAGCACGGGCGTGATCTGGTTGGCGATCGTCGCCCGGCGAATCGCCGCGTCAAGCTGCTCCGGCGTCGGCTCCTGGCCCTCCAGGTAGAGCTCCATGAGCTCGTCGTCGGCCTCGGCCACGGTCTCGATGAGGCGGTCGTGCCACTGCTGGGCCGCCTCACGGTGCGTCTCGGGGATCTCCTCGACGGTCTGGTCCTCGCCCTTCTTGGTCTCCCCGCGCCAGGTGAGGGCGCGCATCCGCACCAGGTCGATGACGCCGAGGAAGTCGGCCTCGGCCCCGAGCGGCAGCTGGACCACCGCCGGTACCGCGTTCAACCGGTCCCTGATCATGTCGACGCACCGGTGGAACTCCGCGCCGACGCGGTCCATCTTGTTGACGAAGCAGATCCGCGGGACGTTGTAGCGGTCAGCCTGCCGCCAGACGGTCTCCGACTGCGGCTCCACCCCAGCGACGCCATCGAAGACCGCGACCGCGCCGTCCAGCACCCGCAGGGACCGCTCCACCTCGACGGTGAAGTCCACGTGCCCTGGGGTGTCGATGATGTTGATGGTGTGGTCTTTCCAGTGGCAGGTCGTCGCCGCGGACGTGATGGTGATACCGCGCTCCTGCTCCTGGTCCATCCAGTCCATCGTGGCGGCGCCCTCGTGGACTTCGCCGATCTTGTAGTTGATGCCCGTGTAGAACAGGATGCGCTCGGTTGTCGTCGTCTTGCCCGCGTCGATGTGGGCCATGATTCCGATGTTGCGAACCTTGGCCAGATCGACGGTACGAAGGTCAGTCGCCATCAGGCTTGTCGGTCTTTCGTGGGTTATCGGCAGTGGACTGGCATCGGCAGACGGCGCCGGTGGACGCTACCGCCATGATCAGGCGACACGGACTACCAGCGGTAGTGCGCGAAAGCCCGGTTGGACTCCGCCATCTTGTGGGTGTCCTCCCGCCGCTTGACGCTCGCGCCAAGCCCGTTGGAGGCGTCGAGAATCTCGTTCATGAGACGCTCGGCCATCGTCTTCTCGCGACGCGCCCGCGCGTAGGTCACGATCCAGCGCAGCGCGAGAGTCGTCGAACGGCCCGGACGGACCTCGACCGGCACCTGGTACGTCGCGCCACCAACGCGGCGGCTGCGCACCTCCAGCGTCGGCTTCACGTTGTCGAGAGCTCGCTTGAGGGTGATCACAGGGTCGGTACCGGTCTTCTCCCGGCAGCCCTCGAGTGCGGTGTAGACGATTCGCTGCGCCAGCTGCTTCTTGCCGTCCCTGAGCACCTTGGTGATCAGCTGGCTCACGAGCGGAGACCCGTACACCGGGTCGACCGGCGGCTGACGCTTCGGAGCTGGCCCCTTGCGCGGCATTAGCTCTTCTCCTTCTTCGCACCGTAACGGCTGCGGGCCTGCTTACGTCCCTTGACGCCCTGGGTGTCCAAGGAGCCGCGGACGATCTTGTACCGGACCCCGGGAAGGTCCGCGACCCGACCGCCCCGCACGAGCACCATCGAGTGCTCCTGCAGGTTGTGACCCACACCGGGGATGTACGCCGTGACCTCGATGTTGCTCGTCAGGCGCACACGCGCGACCTTGCGGAGCGCCGAGTTCGGCTTACGGGGAGTCGTCGTGTAGACACGCGTGCACACACCACGCCGCTGAGGCGAACCCTTCAGCGCTGGCGTCTTGGTCTTGGACACCTTCTCCTTGCGGCCCTTGCGGACCAGCTGCTGGATTGTGGGCACCGTGTCGTTCCTCGATCTCTTGTCAGGACGTTTCGTCCGTTGGACTTTCTCCGGTGTTCACTGTCTGGGGTTGGCGGCGTCACGATCCCCCACCGTCGGCCCCCGCGGTCGGGCGTGTCGCCGCAGGCATCCCTCGCCGAGTTGAAACTCGATCATCGGGATTGGGTGAAGACCCTCACACGCAGCCGAAAAGGGCGCGCGCGAGTGCCCGACAACCACCAGGCACAGCGTCGTACGTTACCTGCCCGCCCGGCCGAGGTCAAAACGACCTAACCGCAGTGCGGTGACCTCACCGCCACGCGGAGAGGAGGACGCCGAACCGCCTAGGTAGCACTACTGTACCGGCACTCGTCACCGTCACACGCGAAGGAGCCACGACACCATGCTGCTCGTGAGCGGCAGCTGGTGAGCGCAGCGGGTGAGCCGACGGTGCGTACGGCCGACGGCGGGCGAGCACCGCCAGCGGCGACGGGGCGCGACAAGGGCGCGGGCGGCGGCAGGGCGTGGCGCCCTCGCCGTCACCCGCGCCCCTCGAGCGGGAGGTCAGCTGGAGTAACCGCCGAAGTCGAAGTCCTCCAGGCGGACCGCCTCGCCACTCCCCGGCCCGAAGGAGTAGTCGGAGTCGTAGCCCTCGTACCCCACCATGGAGTACATCGCGGCCTTGGCCTCCTCGGTCGGCTCCACCCGGATGTTCCGGTAGCGCTCCATACCGGTGCCAGCCGGGATGAGCTTCCCGATGATGACGTTCTCCTTCAGGCCACGCAGCTGGTCGCTCTTGGCGTGGATCGCGGCCTCCGTGAGGACCTTGGTGGTCTCCTGGAAGGACGCGGCCGACAGCCAGGAGTCGGTGGCGAGCGACGCCTTGGTGATACCCATCAGGACCGGTCGACCGGAGGCGGGGGTACCGCCCTCGGCGACCACCCGACGGTTCTCCTCCTCGAACTTCACTCGGTCGACGAGCTCGCCGGGCAGCAGCTCGGAGTCGCCCGACTCGATGACCGTCACCCGACGCAGCATCTGTCGGACGATGGTCTCGATGTGCTTGTCGTGAATCGACACACCCTGCGAGCGGTACACCTTCTGGACCTCGTCCACCAGGTGCTGCTGCACCGCCCGCATACCCAGGACACGGAGGATGTCCTGCGGGTCCGGGGTCCCGTGGGTGAGCTGCTGGCCGACCTCGACGTGGCTGCCCTCCTCGACCAGGAGGCGAGCCCGCTTGGAGACGGGGTAGCCCTTCTCCTCGCTGCCGTCGTCGGGCACGATGACGATCTTGCGGCTCTTCTCGGAGTCCTCGATCCGCACCCGGCCCGCGACCTCGGCGATCGGCGCCTTGCCCTTGGGCTGACGGGCCTCGAAGATCTCCTGGACCCGCGGCAGACCGTGCGTGATGTCCTCACCAGCGACACCACCGGTGTGGAACGTCCGCATCGTCAGCTGGGTACCCGGCTCACCGATGGACTGGGCGGCGATGATGCCGACCGCCTCACCGATGTCGACCAGCTTGCCCGTGGCGAGCGAGCGTCCGTAGCAGGCCGCGCACGCGCCCGCCTTGGAGTCGCAGGTGAGCACGCTGCGGACGCGGACTTCCTCGACCCCCTCGGAGATGAGTCGGTCGATGATCACGTCGCCGAGGTCGGTGCCGGCCTCAGCCAGGATCTCACCCTTGGCGTTCTTCACCGGCTCGGCGAGCAGACGCGCGTAGACCGAGGTCTCCACGTCGTCGGCCTTGCGCAGCGAGCCGTCGGGCTGGCGGACGGCGATCTTCTTGACCAGGCCGCGGTCGGTGCCGCAGTCCGCCTCCCGGACGATGACGTCCTGGCTGACGTCCACCAGACGCCGGGTGAGGTAACCGGAGTCCGCCGTCCGGAGCGCGGTGTCCGCCAGACCCTTCCGGGTGCCGTGCGTCGCGATGAAGAACTCGACGACCGACAGCCCTTCGCGGTAGTTGGACTTGATCGGGCGCGGGATGATCTCGCCCTTCGGGTTGGCCACCAGACCACGCATGGCGGCGATCTGGCGGACCTGCATCATGTTCCCGCGGGCACCCGAGTGGACCATCATGAAGATGGGGTTGGTCTTGGTCAGACCAGCCTCCATCTCCCGCATGACCTCGTTGCTGGCTTGGGTCCAGATCTCGATGAGCTCCTGACGGCGCTCCTCCTCGGTGATCAGGCCGCGCTCGTACTGCTTCTGGACGCGGGCGTCCTTCTCCTCGTAGCGAGCGAGGATCTCCGCCTTGCGCGGCGGCGTCGTGACGTCGCCAATCGCGATCGTCACGCCCGACCGGGTCGCCCAGTGGAAGCCGATGTCCTTCAGCCCGTCGAGGCACGCCGCGACCTCGACCTTCGGGTAGCGCTCGGCGAGGTCGTTGACGATCGAGCCGAGCTGCTTCTTGCCCACTTCCTCGTTGACGTAGGGGTAGTCGTGCGGCAGGACCTCGTTGAGCAACGCACGACCCAGCGTGGTCGTCAGCGTGATCGGCTGACCCGGCTCCCAGCCCTCCGGCGGCGTCCAGTTCTTCGGCGGGGTGAGGTCGCGGAAGCGAATCTTGACCTTGCTCTGGACCTCGATCTCGCCGCGGTCGAAGGCCATGATGGCCTCGCCGACCGAGGAGAACGCCCGGCCCTCACCCTTGAGACCGTCGCGGTCCATGGTGAGGTAGAAGATGCCGATGATCATGTCCTGCGTCGGCATGGTCACCGGGCGACCGTCCGCCGGCTTGAGGATGTTGTTGGTCGAGAGCATGAGGATCCGCGCCTCGGCCTGCGCCTCAGCCGACAGCGGCAGGTGCACCGCCATCTGGTCCCCGTCGAAGTCGGCGTTGAACGCCGTACACACGAGCGGGTGGATCTGGATCGCCTTACCCTCGATCAGCTGCGGCTCGAAGGCCTGGATGCCCAGCCGGTGCAGCGTCGGCGCCCGGTTGAGCAGGACCGGGTGCTCGGCGATGACCTCCTCCAAGACGTCCCAGACCACCGGGCGCTGGCGCTCGACCATGCGCTTGGCGCTCTTGATGTTCTGGGCGTGGTTGAGGTCGACCAGCCGCTTCATGACGAACGGCTTGAACAGCTCGATCGCCATGCTCTTGGGCAGGCCGCACTGGTGCAGCTTCAGCTGCGGGCCGACCACGATGACCGAACGGCCCGAGTAGTCGACACGCTTACCGAGCAGGTTCTGGCGGAACCGGCCCTGCTTGCCCTTGAGCATGTCGGACAGCGACTTCAGCGGCCGGTTGCCGGGACCGGTGACCGGGCGGCCGCGGCGGCCGTTGTCGAACAGCGCGTCAACGGCCTCCTGCAGCATGCGCTTCTCGTTGTTGACGATGATCTCGGGCGCGCCGAGGTCGAGAAGCCTCTTGAGCCGGTTGTTCCGGTTGATCACCCGGCGGTAGAGGTCGTTGAGGTCGCTGGTGGCGAACCGGCCACCGTCGAGCTGCACCATCGGGCGCAGGTCCGGCGGGATGACCGGCACGCAGTCGAGGACCATCCCGAGCGGGCTGTTGTTGGTCGTCAGGAACGCCGAGACGACCTTGAGCCGCTTCAGAGCCCGGGTCTTCTTCTGCCCCTTGCCGTTGCGGATGATCTCGCGGAGCTTGGCCGCCTCGGCCTCGAGGTCGAACGCCTCCAGGCGCTTCTTGATCGCCGCGGCGCCCATGTCGCCGTCGAAGTACTTGCCGAAGCGGGCCCGCATCTCGCGGTAGAGGACCTCGTCACCCTCGAGGTCTTGGACCTTGAGGTTCTTGAAGCGGTTCCAGACCTCCTCGAGGCGGTCGATCTCCCGCTGGGCGCGCTCGCGGATCTGGCGGATCTCGCGCTCAGCGGCCTCCTTCACCTTGCGACGGGCGTCGGCCTTGGCACCCTCGGCCTCGAGCTGCGCGAGGTCCTCCTCGAGCTTCTTCATCCGCTGCTCGATGTCGTTGTCACGACGCTGCTCGAGCTGCTTGCGCTCGACGTCGACCTTCGCCTCGAGGGAGGGCAGGTCGCGTGCGCGCGCCTCCTCGTCGACCCACGTGATCATGTAGGCCGCGAAGTAGATGACCTTCTCGAGGTCCTTGGGCGCCAGGTCGAGGAGGTACCCCAGCCGGCTCGGAACCCCCTTGAAGTACCAGATGTGGGTGACCGGTGCGGCGAGCTCGATGTGGCCCATCCGCTCCCGGCGCACCTTGGCGCGCGTCACCTCGACGCCGCACCGCTCGCAGATGATGCCCTTGAAGCGGACGCGCTTGTACTTGCCGCAGTAGCACTCCCAGTCGCGGGTCGGCCCGAAGATCTTCTCGCAGAACAGGCCGTCCTTCTCGGGCTTGAGAGTGCGGTAGTTGATGGTCTCGGGCTTCTTGACCTCACCGTGCGACCACTGGCGAATGTCCTCGGCCGTCGCGAGGCCGATGCGAAGCTCGTCGAAGAAGTTGACGTCGAGCACGTGTTCTCTTCCCCAAAAGACTTGTCGCTGGCTGGTGCCGGGTGCTAGCGGAGGCTCGGGTGGGCCCGCCGCGGGGGCGGTCCACCCGAGCTCTCACTCAGACCTCCTCGACGCTGCTTGGTTCTCGCCGGGTCAGGTCGATGCCCAGTTCCTCGGCGGCGCGGAAGACGTCTTCTTCGCTATCACGCATCTCGACGGCCATGCCGTCACTGGAGAGCACCTCGACATTGAGGCAGAGCGCCTGCATCTCCTTGACGAGCACCTTGAACGACTCAGGGATGCCCGGCTCGGGGATGTTCTCGCCCTTGACGATCGCCTCGTAGACCTTCACCCGGCCCGTGACGTCGTCGGACTTGATGGTGAGCAGCTCCTGCAGCGCGTACGCCGCGCCGTAGGCCTCGAGGGCCCACACCTCCATCTCGCCGAAGCGCTGACCACCGAACTGGGCCTTACCACCCAGCGGCTGCTGGGTGATCATCGAGTACGGCCCGGTCGACCGCGCGTGGATCTTGTCGTCGACCAAGTGGTTGAGCTTCAGCATGTAGATGTAGCCCACCGAGACCGGCTCGGGGAACGGCTCACCGGTGCGCCCGTCGAACAGCCGTGCCTTGCCGTCCGGTCCGACCAGCCGCTGGCCGTCGCGGTTGGGGAGGGTGCACTTGAGCAGCCCGGTGACCTCCTCCTCCTCGGCACCGTCGAAGACGGGCGTGGCGACGTTGGTACCGGGCGGGGCCTCGGACGCGCCGATGGCGTGCAGGTGACGCTTCCACTCCTCGTCGTCGCCCTCGACCTTCCAGCCGGACTTGGCGACCCATCCGAGGTGCGTCTCGAGCACCTGGCCGACGTTCATCCGGCCCGGCACGCCGAGTGGGTTGAGGATGATGTCGACCGGCGTCCCGTCCTCGAGGAACGGCATGTCCTCGATCGGCAGGATCTTGGCGATGACGCCCTTGTTGCCGTGACGTCCGGCGAGCTTGTCGCCGTCCTGCACCTTCCGCTTCTGGGCGACGAGGACCCGCACGAGCTGGTTGACGCCCGGCGGCAGCTCGTCGCCTTCCTCACGGTCGAAGACACGGGTGCTGATGACCGTGCCGCTCTCGCCGTGGGGAACCTTCAGCGAGGTGTCACGAACCTCCCGGGCCTTCTCGCCGAAGATCGCCCGGAGCAGCCGCTCCTCCGGGGTCAGCTCGGTCTCGCCCTTGGGGGTCACCTTGCCGACGATGATGTCGCCCTGCACGACCTCCGCACCGATGCGGACGATCCCGCGCTCGTCGAGGTCGGCGAGCATCTCCTCGGAGACGTTGGGGATGTCCCGGGTGATCTCCTCCGGCCCCAGCTTGGTGTCCCGAGCGTCGACCTCGTACTGCTCGATGTGGATCGAGCTGAGGATGTCCTCCTGGACGACCCGCTGGGAGAGGATGATCGCGTCCTCGTAGTTGTGGCCGTGCCACGACATGAACGCGACCAGGAGGTTCCGCCCGAGCGCCATCTCGCCGTTCTGGGTGGAGGCCCCGTCGGCGATGACCGCGCCGGCCTCGATCCGGTCACCTTCGTCGACCAGCGGCCGCTGGTTGATGTTGGTGCCTGCGTTGGAGCGACGGAACTTCGCCAGCCGGTAGGTCTGGTAGGTGCCGTCGTCGTTCGCGACCTCGATGTAGTCGGCGCAGACCTCCCGGACCACACCAGACTTCTCCGCGACGACGACGTCGCCGGCGTCGACCGCGGCGCGGTACTCCATACCGGTGCCGACCAGCGGCGCCTCCGCCCGGAGCAGCGGCACCGCCTGCCGCTGCATGTTGGAGCCCATGAGCGCCCGGCTGGCGTCGTCGTGCTCGAGGAACGGGATCATCGCCGTGGCGACCGAGACCATCTGCCGCGGCGAGACGTCCATGTAGTCGACCTGGTCGGCCGGCACGAGGTCGACCTCGCCGTGGCGCTTCCGGACCAGGACGCGTTCCTCGGCGAAGCTGCCGTCCTCGTTGAGCACGGCGTTCGCCTGCGCGATGACGTAGCGGTCCTCCTCGTCGGCGGTGAGGTACACGACCTCGTCCGTCACCCGGCCGTCGACCACCTTGCGGTACGGCGTCTCGACGAACCCGAACGGGTTGACCCGACCGTAGGTCGCCAGCGACCCGATGAGACCGATGTTCGGACCCTCGGGCGTCTCCACCGGGCACATCCGGCCGTAGTGGGAGTGGTGGACGTCGCGGACCTCCATGCCCGCCCGGTCACGCGACAGACCACCCGGACCGAGCGCGTTGAGACGCCGCTTGTGCGTCAGACCCGCGATCGGGTTGGTCTGGTCCATGAACTGGCTGAGCTGGGAGGTTCCGAAGAACTCCTTCAGCGCGGCCACGACCGGACGGATGTTGATGAGCGTCTGCGGGGTGATCGCCTCGACGTCCTGGGTGGTCATCCGCTCACGGACCACCCGCTCCATCCGGGCCAGGCCCGTACGCAGCTGGTTCTGGATCAGCTCACCGACCGTGCGCAGGCGGCGGTTGCCGAAGTGGTCGATGTCGTCCTCTTCGACCGGGATCGTGCCCTGGGGAGCCTCGAGCTCCGTCCGCCCCTCGTGCAACGCGACGAGGTAGCGGATCGTGGCGACGATGTCGTCGATGGTGAGGACCGTCTGCTCCTGCGGCAGGGCCAGCCCGAGCTTCCGGTTGACCTTGTACCGCCCGACCTTCGCCAGGTCGTACCGCTTCGGGTTGAAGTAGTAGTTCTCCAACAGCGCCTGGGCGGCCTCTCGCGTGGGCGGCTCACCAGGACGCAGCTTGCGGTAGATGTCGAGCAGCGCGTCGTCCTGGCCGGAGGTGTGGTCCTTCTCCAGCGTCAGACGCATCGACTCGAACTCACCGAACTCCTCGAGGATCTGCGCGTCGGTCCACCCGAGCGCCTTGAGGAGGACGGTGACGTTCTGCTTCCGCTTGCGGTCGAGTCGGACGCCGACGAGATCGCGCTTGTCGATCTCGAACTCCAGCCAAGCGCCGCGCGAGGGGATGATCTTGGCGGTGTAGACGTCCTTGTCGCTGGTCTTGTCGGGCACCCGCTCGAAGTAGACGCCCGGCGACCGCACGAGCTGGCTCACCACGACACGCTCGGTGCCGTTGATGATGAACGTCCCGTACTCGGTCATGAGCGGGAAGTCGCCCATGAAGACCGTCTGGGACTTGATCTCGCCAGTCTCGTTGTTCATGAACTCCGCGGTCACGAACAAGGGCGCGGCGTAGGTGAAGTCGCGCTCCTTGCACTCCTCGACGGAGTTCTTCGGCGGCTCGAAGCGATGGTCACGGAACGACAACGACATCGTGCCCGAGAAGTCCTCGATCGGGGAGATCTCCTCGAAGACCTCCTCCAACCCGGACTTCGTGGGCACGTCGGTGCGGCCCTCTTCGAGGGCCTTGGCCACCCGGGCCTTCCAGCGCTCGTTGCCGATCAAGGCGTCGAAGCTCTCCCTCTGCAGGGCGAGCAGGTCGGGAACCTCGATCGGTTCCTTGATCTTCGCGAACGAGACGCGGTGGGGCGGTGCGGCCTTGTGAACAGTCGTGCTGGATGTAGTGGACGCGGTGATGCGCGAGGCGGCCAAGAGGGGTCCTTCCGAGGCTGCGGACTCGTCTCTCACATGCCAGACCGACCCAGGTCACCCTGGGAGCGGTCGGAAGGCAGGGCAAAGCGACAGTGTAGCCACAGCGTACACTGCTGTCCAGTCCGGTGGGTAGTCGCGAAGCCAAGTCACCGCGGCGCGTCGCCGTCGGCGCCATCTCTCACCGTATGTCACGGTCCGGTCCCCGGCCACCGGTCACCGATGGCGGCCACCTGCCTACAGATGACCCTTAACTGGAGCATGACGCTCCAGAGGAGCGGAGTCAAGCGCGTCACCGCCGTCCGATACGCCACGCTTCGGACGCACCGCCCGTGAGCGGCACGGGTCGCCGCTCACGGGCGCGGCTACAGGGCCTCCACCCGGCTCACCAGCCAGCGCTCCCCCACCCGCTCCATGGTCATCCGGACCCGGGTCAGGTCGACTCTGGGCTCCGGGCGTTCGGCGAGGGTCGTCGTCTGGTTGACGAAGAGGACGAGCACCACCCGCTGGGAGCTGGCGGAGACCACGGAGGCCGCCCGCGCCTCGGCCCGCACGACAGCGCCGGTTCGCTCGGCGACCGGCCGCACCGCCGTCCGGACGAACCTCGTGTACTCCCGCTCGAAGCGCCCGGTGATCAGGCGTCGGGCCCGCGCGACGTCCCGGTCCAGCCGGCGGTGGTCGTAGCTCAGGACGACCTCAGCGGCATCGGTCCCAGCGCGGAGGGCCTGGACGCGCGCCGTCTCGACCGCGCGCGCCGTGTGGACGCGATAGCCCAGGACGGCGCTGACGAGCACCGCGACCAGCGTGAGGGCGGCGAGGAGCCACACCCGCCACGACAGCGGTCGGCGCCCTGCGGAGCCGCGTGACGGCCGCGCCCCTACCTGCTGAGCCACGGTCTCGCCCGGCCCGTCCGTCTGCCCGGCGTCGCCGGCGAGTCCCTCGACCACCTTGGCCGCCTCGACCTTGGCCGCCTCATCGCCGGTGGTGGCTGGGCTCGTCCTCATGGTGCCCTCCTGTCCGACCTGTGCGCGCTATCCGACGAAGGTGAGGTCGACGACGCGCCAGCCGGCCTCCTCCCGGCTGAGGTCGACCTGGATGCGGTAGTGCCGCGGCTGTGGCGTCTCGGTCGCGACGTTGGTGACGTCGGCGTCGGCCACCACCAGGACGCGGGCGGAGTCCGGATCGAAGCTCACCACCCCGGCCTCCAGGACCTCGCCTTCGGAGACCGAGCGCACCTCGCGGATGAAGTCGCGCAGCTTCCTCGCCGAGGCGCGGTACTGCTCGGCGAAGTCGCCGGAGGAGAGCGCGAGGACGTTCCGCTGCGTCCGCTCGAACGACCGGTAGTCATGGGTGAGGAAATCGACCACGAGCTGGCGGGCGGTGCGGACGGCTTCGGCGCGTTGGCGCTCGAGCTCCGAGAGGCGCCGGGCCTCCATCCCGAGGAAGACCGCGGCGACCACCGCCGCGACCAGCAGCACTGCCAAGGCCCCGCTCAGCAGCGTGGCTCCACGCTGGCGAGGCGCTCCCCCCGCCGGCGTCTCGGTCCCTGCCGGCGTCTCGGCCCCTGCCGGCGTCTCGGTCCCCGCCGCCTCGGCTGCCGCCGCTTCCGTCGCGTCTCGCGTCACGTCCGATCCGGGCGCGTCTGCTTCGGTCACGTCGTGGCCAGCCGCGGCGGACTCGGTCGAGCCGGCGTCCCGCGCGTCGGCGCGCCCGGCCTCAGGGGTCGTGCCCTCCGCGGCGGCCGGGTCGGCGGTGGCCGTCCCGGCGCTTGTGGAGCCAGCGCCCGTGGAGCCAGTGCCCGTGGAGCCAGTGCCCGTGGAGCCAGTGCCCGTGGAGCCAGTGCCCGTGGAATCGGTGCCCGTCGACCCAGTTGTCCCCCGCCCGGCGGTCGCAGTCCCGGGGGGTGCCTCCGGGGACGCGTCCTCGGCCGTCACCGGCTCGTCCGTTCCTTGCTCAGCGGGCCGATCAGTAGCCACTTCCAGGAGTCCTCTCCGAACATCTGTCGCTGACCGCCGAGGGATCCCAGCCGCGCCGACCTGCCGTCCGGCAGCCGGAAGACTCCACTCGACGGGTCGTACTCCGCCACGGTCGGTACGGTCGCCCCCGGTGCCGGTTCCCCCACCGACCCTCCTGCCGAGCTCGTCGGCGTCCCTCCCGGTTTCGTCCGTCCCCCGGCCAGGCCAGGTCGTCTCGCGTCCCTCCCCGCTCGCGCGGACTGCTCGTCAGGTCGGCGCGGCGACGGACCCCCGCGGGCGCCGGGCGCGTTGTGCGCGCCGCGCATCGTCGTTGTCGCGTCGGCGCACCGGGCGTCGGTGTTCGGTGGCGTGGGCTCCACGTCCTCCGGCGTGCGTTTCGTGGTCTGGCCGTAGCCCTTCCGGCACGCCCGCGGCGCAAGCGACAGCTGGAGGCCGAAGTGCGCCGTGTAGCGACCCGTCCCCGGCTCGGGCGCGATCACGGTGTAGCCCCCGCGGACGACGTAGGGGTAGAGGATCAGCACCTGCTGGAGGCCTTTGAGGCGGACCCGGACGATCTGTCCGGTCGTGGCGAGGTTGGCCAGGAGGACCGGGACGTCCTCGGCGTTCTCCTCGATGAGCGCCCGAAGCTCGCGTGCCGCCACCACACCCTCGTCGAGCACCGCCCGCAGATCGCCGTCGGCCTCCACCAAGGTGTCCGACAGGTCGGCCAGGTCGGCGGCGAAGCTCCTGATGGCGCGAGCCGACTCCCGCTGGGTCTGGAGCACGGTGCGACCGTCCTTGAGGAGCGCCACGGTGTCGTGGAGGGTTGGCGTCCGCCGCTTCGACGAGGGCGTTCCCGGCGTCGATGAGGCGGGACAGGTCACCACCGCTCCCCGCGAAGGCCGCACCGAGCTCGTCGATCACCGTGACGAGGTCGCGTCGCGGCACGGACGCCACCAGTCGGTCCAGGTCCACGAGCAGCTGCGTCGTGGACAGCGGCGTCCGCGTCTTGGCACGCGGAATCCTCGACCCGTCCTCGAGGTAGGGCGGACCGCGACGGCGGGGCTGGAGGTCGACGTACTGCTCGCCGATCGCGGAGCGGTTGGCGATGACGGCCACTGTGTCAGCCGGCACCCTGCTGTCGTCGTCGAGGACCAGCTCGACGCGCACCCCCGACGACGTGGGGACCAGCGCTCCGACCCGCCCCACGGCGACGCCACGGTAAGTCACCTCGGCGCCCTCGAAGATTCCACCCGCTTCGGCGAAGTCGGCGTGGACGCTGTACGTCCCGCCGACGAGGCGCGCCCCGAGCCCGACGTACCGAGCGCCCACGAGGCTGACACCCACCATGGTGAGCGCGAGGAACACGGCGAGCTGGATCCGGGCCGCCTTCGTGATCATCGCACCCCCACCAGCAGCAGCCGTGCCAGATGCGCGGCCTGATCCGACGACACCGGCGAGGTCACCGGTGTCAGCGTCCCCTGCGCCACCGCCGGGGCACCTGGGTCAGGAGTTGCCGAAACGTCGCCTGGGACAGCCCCTGCGGGAGGCCCTGAGGGAGACGCAGCGGCCGCGCCACCGACACAAGTCAGTGGCGGCAGGCAGGGCAACGTGCGATCGCCCGGGCTGCGCTGAGGAGCCGGCAGCGTCGGCAGCGGGACCGGGAGCTCGGTCGGAAGCGGCAGGGAGGTCGGGAGGGACGTCGGCAGCGACGTGGGGAGCGGCAACGGCACGGGAGGCGGGGTCTGGCCGGACAGCAACCCCTGCAGGTCGAGGTCGAGGGTGAGCTGGAGGTTCGTGTAGTCGCCGCGCACCGCGTCGAGAGCGGAGTCGGCGAACGGGTAGGTGAACAGGACCTCCAACGCCTTGGGGAGGTTCTCGCCGGCCTTCGCCAGCTCGGTGAGGATGGGTGCGAGCGCCTCCAGGTTCGCCAGCAGGTCGGCCTTCGAGGCCTCGATCACGCGCGTTCCCACGGTCCCCAACCGGGACAGCTCCACGAGCATCCGGGTGAGGTTGCGGCGCTGGTCGGCGAGGACCTCGAGCGCGGGCGGCAGCTCCTCGACGGCGGCGGCGATCGTGCCACGCTGTCGCGCGAGCGAGGCGGAGAGCCGGTCCAGTGCCTCGATCGCCCGGGTGATCTCCCGCTTGTGCCGGTCGAGCTCGCCGAGGAAGGCCTCGAGGTTGTGGAGGAGGTGGCGGACGTCCTCCTCACGACCGTCGAGAACCTTCGACAGCTCGACGCTGATGGTCTTCAGCTGGGCGACACCGCCGCCGTTCAGCAGCAGCGAGAGCGCCGACAGCACCTCCTCCACCTCGACGTTGCGACCGGTTCGGGCGAGGGGGATCACGTCACCGTCATTCAGCCGGCCGTAGGCACGGCGACTGGGCGGCGCGAGCGAGACGAACTTCTCCCCCAGCAGGCTGGTCTGGCGAATCCGAGCGGTCGCGTTGTCGGGGAGGCGCACCGAGCCGTCCAGGCGCATCCGTACGTGGGCGGTGAAGCCGTCGAGCCAGATGTCTTCCACCTCGCCGACCGTGACGTCATTGACCTTGACCGCGGAACGCGGGACCAGGTCGAGCACGTCGCGGAACTGTGCCGTGACCCGGAAGGAGTCCTCGCCGGTGCTGACGCCACCCCGCAGCGGGAGGTCGTGAACGGTGAACCCCTCGAGCCCGCAGCCGGTCAGCAGCCCGCCGACAACCAGCCAGACGGCAGCCGCTCGCGCGACCCGCGTCGACCGGCTCATCGCCGTCCCTCCCTCCCACTTCGGTGGGAGCCACCCTGGCGCGCGTCGCGGTCCGGACCGAGCGAGGTCTCCGACGTGGTGCCGGCCGGACCTCCGGGCACCTCCGGGAGCGGCAGGTCGTCCAGGACGGTACGGAGCAGCTCGCACAGCGCCCGGGACTCGCCGGCCTGCTCGAGAAGGGAGCACAGGTAGAGGCCGGGATCGTCGAGCTGGGCGAAGTTGTCGCGGGTGTCGAGCGTGCCGGTCCGCGGGTTGTAGGTACGGTCGAGGTTCGCCAGTGCGACCGGGGCGGTGTCCAACACCTCCCGCAGGGCCTCCTGCTGTTTGACCAGCGTTCGCGACAGCTCGGTGAGGTCGTCGACGTTCGCCCGGAGCTCGTCGCGGTTCTCACGGACGAACGACGACAGCTCGGTCAAGGCGACGGCGAGGTTGTCCAGCGCTGCCTCCAAGTCCTCGCGCTCGCCCGCCAGCTGCTCGGCGACAGCGGCCAGGTCGGCGTTGAACCGCCGCACCTGCTCGTCGCTGGCCGCCAAGGTGGAGGTGAGCTGTCGCAGCTGACGGACAGTGGCGAAGAGGTCCTCCCGCCCAGCGGCGAGCGTCTCGCTCGCCTCCGCGAGGTCGCCGATCGTGCCGCGCAGCCGCGCGCCCTGCCCGTCGAGGTTGGCCGCGCCGACCCGGAGCGCGCGCGACAACGCGCCGTCCTTGTTGGCTCCCTGCGGCCCCAAGGCGACCGCGAGGTCGTCCAGGCTCTCGTAGATCCGGTCCAGCTCGACCGGCACGGCCGTCCGATCGACCGGAATCCGCGCACCGTCCGGCAGCACCGGCCCACCTCGATAGACGGGCGTGAGCTGGACGTAACGGTCGCTCACGATGGACGGCGCGACGATGACGGCCTGGGCGTCCGCGGGGATCTTGTGCCGGGCGTCGTAGGACATCTCGACCCGGACGACGTCGCCACGCGGGACCACGCGGTCGACGCGGCCGATCGGAACGCCGAGCACGCGGACGTCGGATCCCGCGTACAGCCCGATCGCGCGTGGGAAGTCGGCGACGACCCGCCGCGTGGACCGCTCCGGCCAGAGGGCGTACGTCGTCGTCGCCACCACCGTGACCGCGACCAGGAGCGCGAGAGCGTGCATGCCTCGCGACCATCGGCGCAGCATCGCGCTCATCGACCACCTCCGGTGTGCCGGTTCGGCCGCGGCAGGCGCGGGACGTCGGGATCGTCGTCCCCCGGCAGCCTGGGGACGGCGGGAAGCGGAGCGAGGTTGGGAATGTAGGTGTCGAACCAGGGGCCGGTGCCGAGCGTGTTGGCGAAGACCCGCACGAACGGCGCGAGCAGCTCGATGCTGCGGTCCAGGTCACGCTGGTTCCTTCGCAACAGCTCCACCACTGCCGCGAGGTGACGCAGCGCCGGCTCCAGCTCGGCACGGTTGTCTCGGACCAGGCCGGTGATCTGCACCGCCAGCTCCTGGGTGGTGACCAACAACTGGTGGATCAGCTCGCGCCGCGCGTGGAGCTCGCGCAGGAGCAGGTCGCCGTCACGGATGAGACGGGCGATTTGCTCGTCGCGTGCGGCGAGAACCTTCGAGACGGTGTTGGCGCGCGCCAGGAGGGTGCGCAGCTGCGCGTCGCGGGAGGCGATCGTGCGGGACAGCCGGGACAGCCCTTCCAGCGTTCCCCGGACCTCCGGTGCGGTATCGGCGAACGTGGCGCTCAGGGTGTCGAGCGCCCGCGCCAACTGGGCGGTGTCGATGCGTTCGCTCGTGACCGCGAGGTCGCTGAACGCGTCCACCACGTCGTACGGCGCGACGGTGCGAGAGAGCGGGATCTCCTCGTCAGGGGCGAGCTGGCCCGGGCCGGCGGGCTCCAACGCGAGGTACACCCGCCCGAGGAGAGTCTTGACCCGGATCGAGGCGCGCGTGCGCGTCCCGAGGCGGGGAGCGTCCTTCTCGAGCCGGAACGTCACCCGCACGTGGTCTCCGGCCAGCTCGACCGCCTCGACCGAGCCGACCTTGACCCCGGCGATCCGCACCTCGTCGTCCACGCGGAGCCCACCGGCCTCGCTGAACTGCGCGACGTACGTCGTCCCGCCGCCGATGATCGGCAGCTCGTGGGCGTGGAACGCCGCGTAGACGAGACAGACGAGCACGGTCAGCCCGACCGCACCGACCACGAGGGGGTTCCGCGTCCTCCTCACCGCCACCACCTCACCGTCGGCACCTCTGCGCCGCGACATGGAAGGACAGCCGCGGCAGCTCCGTCCCGTCCGGGAGAACGATGCGACCTTCGAAGTCGCACAGGTAGAAGTTGAACCACGAGCCGTACGTCGCGGTGCGGGTCAGCGCGCTCAGCTTCGGCGGCATGGTGCGCAGCGTGCGCTCGACGATGTCGGAGTGCTCCTCGAGTGTTCCAGCGACCTTGCCGAGCTCCTCGATGTCCGTCCGCAGGTCGTCGCGACCCTCTCGAAGCAGGTCCTGGGTCTGTTGGTTGAGCGCGACGATCGCCTCCAGGGAGTCGCCGATCGCCTCGCGGTCGGCCGCGAGACCTGAGACGAACCGCTGCAGCTCCCGCACCATGTCCGACAGCTGCTCGTCTCGTTCGGCGAGCGTCGCCAGCACGCGGTTGAGGTTGTCGATGAGGTCACCGATGACCTTGTCGCGGTCGGCGAGCGTGCTGGTGAGCGACGCGGTGTGGGCGAGCAAGCTCTCGACCGTCCCCGCCTCGCCCTGCAGCACTTGGATGATCTGGTACGCGAGCTTGTTCACGTCGCGCGGAGACAGTGCGGCGAACAAGGGCTTGAACCCGTTGAGCAACAGGGTGAGGTCCAGTGCTGGACGAGTCTGTTCCAGCGGGATCGTGCCGCCGGGTGGTAGAACGCCGGTGCCGCCCGGCCCCTCGGTCAACGCGAGGTACCGCTGGCCGACGAGGTTGCGGAACCGCAGCGCGGCGATCGTCCCCCGCCCGAGCGTCACGTCGGCGTCGACGGTGAAGGTCAGCACGGCCAACGCGCGCCCGTCGTCGCCGACGCGCACCGCGACATCGCGTACCTCGCCGACGCGCACGCCGGCGATCCGAACGTCGTCTCCCCGCTCCACTCCGGTCGCGTCGGAGAAGATCGCCTTGTACTCGTGGGTGTCCCCAGTCCCACGCCGGAGATGCTGATCGCCAGCAACGCGGTCGCCGTGACGGCGACGACGACGAAGAGCGCCAGCTTGACCGCCGCGGACGCGGTCTCGCGGTCCAGGGGACGACGCGTGAACAGCCTCACCGAAGGCTCACCTCGTTCCCACGGGCCATCGGACCGAACAGCAACGTCGCCGCGTCGGGCACGTCCTCGGGTGCGACCTGGAGCACTGGCGCCAACAAGGAGTTGACGACCCGACGCTCCTCGACCGTCCCGGCGTACCCGCTCGTCACGTCGACGATGGGCGGTCGGGCCTCGGGCCCAGGGCCCTCACCGACACCGTCGCGCACTCCGCTGGCCGGCGCCGGGTTGTCCTGGGAGTACGGCGGGTTGGGCAGCGTGCGGCATCCCGGTCCACGGTCGTCGAGGAACGCCGGCAGGTCGTCCCTGGTGAAACCCCGCTTCTGGTTGACGAGCTCCAGCGTGATGTGGAGCGCGGGCGCGCTTCCCTCGAAGTGCTCCCCGCCTCCGAAGGCGTCCTCGAACCGAGGGACGTACTTCGCCATCCCCTCGAGCAGGCAGGCGTACTCCGGCGAGTACGTCGCCAGCAGGTCGAGTGTGGGACGGCTCACCTCGCCGACGCGGATGAGCGCGTCCTCGTTCGCGGCGAGGAACTCCCGCGCCACGGCGCCCGCACTGGCGAGGTCGACCAGGAAGTCCTCGAGGACCCGCTGCTTGAGCACGACCGTGTCGCCGGTCCGGGTCGCGTTCGCGAGCAGCCGGGCCACGTCGGGAGTGGCCTCCTCGTACACGGTCGCGACGTCGGCGAGCGCCGAGACGTCGTCGGTGAGGATCGGCAGATGTGGCTCCAGCTTCGTCAGGTAGCCGTCGAGCCGGTTGAGGGAGGCGCCGATGTCCTCCCCACGGCCCTCGAGCGCGGTGGCGAGCGCCGTCAACGTCGCGTTGAGCTGCTCGGGCCGCAGCGTTCGCAGCAGCGGGTAGACGTCCTCGAGCACGGCCTCCACCTCCAGGCCGACGCTCGTGCGCTCGCGCCGGATGACGTCGCCCTCCGCGATCGTGCGGCGGGCCGGACGGTCCGGGACGACGAGCTCGACGTACTTCTCACCGAAGAGGGTCTTCGGCACGATGCGGGCGCTCACGTTGGCCGGGATCACCGTCGTCGCGTCCGGGCGAAGCGCCACGTCCACCCACGCGGTGTGACCGTCGGAGCGGACATCGCGCACCTCACCCACGATGAGGCCACGGAGCTTGACGTCGGCGTGGCGGCCCAGCTGCAGGCCGATGTGCGAGGTCTCGACGGTCACCTGGACGCTGGGCGTGAACGCCTTCGTGAAGAACGCGTAGGTGAGCACGCCGAACCCGGCCAGGACGGCCAGGAACGCCGCGCCCAGGAGGCGCCGCGTCACCGTCTCGGCGGCTCGTCGTACCGCGGGGCGTCGGATCGTTCGCACGTCGCTTCACCCCGCCAACCGAACTGTCGTCGTGGCGCCCCAGATCGCCATCGAGGCGAGCAGGTCCACCACGTTGACCGCGACGATCGAGGTTCGGACGGCTCGCCCGACGGCGACGCCGACGCCCGCCGGTCCACCGGAGGCGTAGTAGCCGTAGTAGCAGTGGATGAGGATGATGACGACCGCGAAGATGAGCACCTTGCCGAACGACCACAGCACGTCGTACGGCGGGAGGAAGAGCCGGAAGTAGTGGTCGTACGTCCCGGCGCTCTGGCCGTGGTAGCCGACGACGATCAGTCGCGTCGCGGCATAGGACGACAGCAGTCCGACGACGTAGAGCGGGATGATCGCGACCAGACCGGCGATGATGCGGGTGGTGACGAGGAACGGCAGCGAGGGAACCGCCATCACCTCGAGCGCGTCGACCTCCTCGTTGATCCGCATGGCCCCGAGCTGCGCGGTGAACCCGCACCCCACGGTGGCGGCGAGCGCGATGCCGGCGACGAGCGGCGCGATCTCCCGGGTGTTGAAGTAGGCCGAGACGAAGCCGGTGTAGGCGGAGGTGCCGAGCTGGTGGAGCGCGGCGTAGCCCTGGAGCCCTACCTCGGTTCCGGTGAAGAAGGCGAGGAACGCGATCACGCCGACTGTGCCGCCGACGACCGCGAGCGCGCCCGTCCCGAAGCTCACCTCGGCCAGCAGGCGCAGCACTTCGCGGCGGTACCGCCGCAGGGTGCGCGGTGTCCAGGCGAGCGCACGCAGGTAGAACGCGAGCTGCGCGCCGAGTGTGTCGAGGACGCGGATCGGCGTGCCGACGGTGCGACGCAGGGCCGCCTCCACACCGCTGAGGGACGTCGAGGCCATCGCTCACGCCCCCTTCGGCGGGACGACCTGGAAGTAGATCGCCTGCATGATGAAGTTGGCGAGGAACAGCAGCATGAACGTGAGGACGACCGACTGGTTGACGGCGTCGCCGACGCCCTTCGGTCCGCCGCCGGCGTTGAGGCCCTTGTACGCCGCGACGATCCCGGCGATGAGCCCGAACACGAGCGCCTTGATCTCCCCCGCCCACAGGTCAGGCAGCTGCGCGAGCGCGGTGAACGACGCGAGGTAGGCCCCTGGCGTCCCGTCCTGCAGGACGACGTTGAAGACGTAGCCGCCCAGGACGCCGACCACGCTGACGAGCCCGTTGAGGAGCACGGCGACCGCCATCGCCGCCAGGACTCGCGGCACCACGAGCCGGTGCACCGGGTCGATCCCGAGCACCAGCATGGCGTCGACCTCGTCGCGAATCTTCCGCGACCCGAGGTCGGCGCAGATCGCCGACCCGCCGGCTCCTGCGATGAGGAGTGCGGTGGCGATCGGCGCCGCTTCCCGCAGGACCGCCAAGACCATGGCCGCGCCCGCGAAGGACTGGGCACCGAACTGCTTGATCAGCCCGCCGACCTGCAAGGCGATGACGGCGCCGAACGGGATGGCCACGAGCGCGGTCGGCACGATCGTGACGCTGGCGAGGAACCACGCCTGGCGGATGAGCTCGCGCCATTGGAACGGCCGGCGCGGCAACGCGAGGGCGACGTCGACGGCGAAGCTGAAGAGGTTGCCGGCGGCGCGCAACGGCGCGGTAGGGGTCCAGCTCACGATGGCCCACCACCCGTCTGGTGCGCCGTCACGGGCGGGAAGGTCGGCGTCGTGGACTGGAACGAACCCGGTGGCGGCGTCACGCCGTGCTCCGCGCACCACTGGCCGGGCGGCCGTTGGCTCGGACGTGGCAGCCCGTTCGAGGGCTGGAGCTGCAAGGGGATCGGTGGGAGCGGCGGCAGCTCCGCGCTCGAGGCGGCCTCGGCCGCCAGCTCGTCGGCGTCCTTCTCCTCGGCCATCCCGATCGGCCCGATCCGCTGCGCGTTGAGGAACTGCCGCACGACCGGCTCCTCGGAGCACAGACACATCTCCCGCGGACCGAACATCGCCAGGTGCTGGTGGTAGAGCAGGCCGATGTTGTCGGGGACCGTGCGGGCGGTGTTGACGTCGTGCGTGACGATGAGGAAGGTCGCGCCGGTCTGTTGGTTGAGGTCGACGATCAGCTGGTTGAGGTAGGCGGTCCGAACGGGGTCCAGACCCGAGTCAGGCTCGTCGAACAGCATGATCTCCGGGTCGAGGACGAGCGCTCGGGCCAGCCCGGCACGCTTGCGCATACCGCCGGAGATCTCGCTCGGCAGCTTGCGCTCGGCCCCCAGCAACCCGACCAGCTCGATCTTCTCCATGACGACGGAGCGGATCTCACGCTCGGAGAGTCGGGTGTGCTCGCGGAGCGGGAACGCCACGTTGTCGTAGACGCTCATCGAGCCGAACAACGCGCCGTCTTGGAACAGAACGCCGAAGCGCTTGCGGACGGCATACAGCTCCCGCTCACCGCAGGTGGCGATGTCGTGACCGTCGACGTAGATGTGGCCACGGTCGGGTTTGAGCAGTCCGACCAAGCACTTGAGGAAGACGGACTTCCCGGTGCCCGACGGCCCGAGCATGACGCTGATCTCGCCGGCGGGGATGGTGAGTGTGACGTCGCGCCAGACCACCTGTCCGTGGAAGGACTTGGTGAGCCCCTCCACACGGATCTCCACTCCCACGCGCCCTCGCCCTCAGCCGAGGCCGTCCTCGGCGGTGCCGGCAGCGACGCCGACGCCATCCGGACGGCAGTCACCACGCCCTCGACCTTGCGTCAACGAGTCGGGCCGCGAGCGGTTACGCGTGCCGCGTCCACGCGACCGGAGGAGCCACCACAACGCAGGAGGGCGGCCACCCCGACCCGCGGGGTGACCGCCCTCGCTGAGGCTCGGGCGGGCGGCGCGTCAGGCCGCCCGCACGCAAAGGTTCCCGGCTACTTGAGGGTGACCTTGGCGCCGGCCGCCTCGAGGGCCTGCTTGGCCTTCTCGGCGGTCTCCTTGTTGACCTTCTCCAGGACCGGCTTGGGAGCGCCCTCGACGAGGTCCTTCGCCTCCTTCAGGCCGAGGCTGGTCAGGCTGCGGACCTCCTTGATGACCTGGATCTTCTTGTCGCCGGCGGCCTCGAGGATGACGTCGAACTCGTCCTTCTCCTCCTCGGCCGCGGCCTCGGCGCCGGCACCGCCAGCGGCCGGAGCGGCCGCCGCGACGGCGACCGGAGCGGCCGCGGTGACGCCGAAGGTCTCCTCGAACTGCTTCACGAACTCGCTGAGCTCGAGAAGCGTCATCTCCTTGAACGTCTCGAGCAGCTCTTCGTTACTGAGCTTCGCCATTGGGGCTTACCTTCCGTGTGTGGTGCTGACGGGTGTCCAGGGTGGGTCAGGACTCGCTGGATTGGTCGCCGTCCTGGGATGCCGTGGCGTCCTGCGCTGACTCGCCCGCCGGACCCTCCGCCTCGACCTTCGCGCGCAGCGCCTCGACGAGGCGGGCGGCCTGCGACAGCGGGGCCTGGAACAGGGACGCGGCGTTCGCGAGCGAAGCCTGCATGGCGCCCGCGAGCTTGGCGAGCAGGACCTCGCGGGACTCGAGGTCGGCGAGCCTGTTGATCTCGTCCGGCGCGAGCGGCTTCCCTTCCAGGACACCGCCCTTGACGACGAGATTCGGATTGGCCTTCGCGAAGTCACGCAGACCCTTGGCGACCTCCACCGGGTCGCCCTTGATGAACGCGATGGCGGAGGGACCCACGAGCAGCTCGTTGAGCTCCTCGAGGCCCGCCTCCTTCGCGGCGATCCTGGTCAGCGTGTTCTTCACCACGGCATAGGTGGCGTTGTCACCGAGCGTGCGCCGCAGCTCCTGCAGCTGCTTGACGCTGAGCCCGCGGTACTCGGTCAGCACCGCGCCCGTGGACTCCCGGAACTGCTCCGTGAGCTCGGCGACCGCAGCTGCCTTCTCCGGCCTCGCCATGGGTCTCCTTCCGTTTCGGATGGCCGCCAACCACTGGAAGGGCCCACATCACGCGAAAAGGCCCCGTGCAGACGCACGAGGCCAACCTCGGAGCGAGGAGATCAGCGGCTCACCCGCTCCCAGCAACCACGTCACGCCTGCGCGGGCCGCCCGCTGACGCGGGGCCTTCGGCCGCCCGGAGGCGGCGACCAGCGGTCTTCGGCAACGGCCAGCATACGGGACGGCGTGACCGCTCACCAACCCGGGAGCCCGCGCGGCGACCGGCGCCCGACCTCCCAGGCGGCGGCGGTGGCGCTGACTGGACGAGCCGCGGTTCAGCGCGTACGCCCGATCACGGGCTCGGCCTCGGCGACCTGAACGCTCGTGGAGACGGGGGGAAGGGTCACCGGCACGATCTCCTCCGTGCCGAGGAGGTCGACCGTCACGGTCCCGGTCCACCGCGTGTTGAGCGTGACCGTCTTCTCACCGGGCGTATGGAAGACATTCGTCACGTAATAGCCGGGACGGTCCTCGGGGAGGACTCCTCTGACGTACGGCCGGCCCCGGCCCCGCGCGGTCGCTCCGCCCTCGAACTGCCAGGTGAGCTCGGCACTCGCCCGGATCCGCCCGTCCAGCCCTCCGTTCGGCCGATCGATGTGGATGTCGATCTCGATCGTGGGCGGGTCGTTCGACACGACGATGTCGGGGTCGATGCCGCGGGGGTAGTCCGTCCAGACGATCGTCGGCAGGTTGACGAGGGTCCGCGCGTTGGGGGCGATCTTGACCGTGGGCTGGCGCAGGTGCTGGAAGACTCGGTAGTTCACCTCCCAGGAGATCTCCTCCATGGGGATGAAGTCGTCGTCCCTTGGCTCGTCGCAGCCGGCCTCACGGCCGACCCACCGCCCCGGCTCTCCGTTGACGATGTCCCGCTCCCACCGGATCCACGCGAAGAGCGGCAGGCCACGCGGTCCTCGGATGGTCGTCGGGCAGAGGATCCCGAGGATCTCGGCCTCCTCGTCGCTCGTGCAGGCGAACGCCTCATCGTCGTCAGGGCAGTGCAGCTCGTTGGTGCTGCTCCACTGGACCCACACCCTCGCCGGTCCGCTGGGCGGCGCGCTGTCACCGCGAGGCGGACGCCAGTAGCCGTTCGCCGACTCGCTGTGCTGCCAGCTGATCCCGTTCTGGGGACCCGCGCTGGCCGGCGCCGCACCCAGGACGACCGCCAGCGAGCTCGCCAGCGCCACGACCCCCACGGTCCAGGCCGCACGCGACCTCATCCGACGAAACTCCCTCCGACGACGCGCCAGCGCCCGTCGACCTGCCTGACCTGGTACTGATATGTCTCCTCGGCGGCGGGACCCCGGTCGACCACCTTGCCTGATCCGTCGGTCGTCTTGTACGCGGTGACGACCGCCTTCACCGTCACGAGGATCCGGTCGCCGCGCCGCTTCCCCACGCTGATCGTCGGCTCGGAGAAGACGCCGCCCTCGATCTTCCCGCCGGACTGGTAGGCCCGCGTGATGTACCGCTTCGACGCGGCGCAGACCTGGCAGGTGTCGGTGACCATGGCGTCAACGGTGGAGAAGTCGCCTGTGCGGGTCGCCTGGTTCTGCGCCCTGAGGTAGTCGGAGATGAACGTCTTGACCTCCAGCGCCGTGGCGGGGTCGACGTCCTCGCCAGGCGACGAGGTGATGACGACCGCACCTGTGGGGCTGGCCGACGGCGAGGTGGTCGGCTCCGTGGGTGTCGATGTCGGTGTCGGCGTGGCGGCAGGGCTGGTCTGAGGCTCCTCCAGGGCCGCCGGCTCCACAGCACCTCCGTCGCACGCCGTCAGCGCCGCCACGGCGACGGCTCCGACCAGGACAGCGACCGGCCGAATCCTGTTCACTCCCCACCCCACCGAACCACACCCAGCCGGCGGACGCCTCCGCCGAAGGACCAATCCCGACAAGTGTTCGCAAGTCCTGACAAGCCGACGATCACCGGCTTCCGAAGTGTACGACGCGTGACCTTTCGTCACGGCTTCTCCGTTCGTCAGCCCTTAAGACCGCTGGCGAAGCCCTTGATGACGTGCTTTTGCAACAGGAAGTAGACGAGGAGGACCGGCACGATCGCCAGCGCCATCCCGGCGAAGATCACCCCCCACTGGGTCGAGAACTCCCCCTGGAAGGCGAAGATCGCCACCGGCAGGGTCTGCTGCGGGCTGCCGCCCACGTAGAGCAACGGGGTCAGGAAGTCGTTCCAGATGTTGATGCCCGCGAGGATGACGACCGTCCCGGTGACCGGACGGAGCAGCGGGAAGACGATCCGGCGGAACGCCGTGAACGTCGTCGCGCCGTCGATGGCCGCTGCCTCCTCGTACTGCCGAGGGAGGGCACGGGCGAAGCCGGCGTAGAGGAAGATGACCAGGGGCAGCTGGTGACCGACCTCGAAGATGATGAGCGACGTGTAGGTCCGCAAGAGGTTGACGTCCCGCATGAACTGGTAGAGCGGCACCATGCCGAGCTGCAGCGGGATCATCAAGCCGAGGAGGAAGAGCAGGTACAGCCCGTAGCTCAGGCGGGTCGCTCGTCGCGCCAGCGCGTAGCCGGCCAACGACCCACAGGCCACCAGCAACGCCACGGAGAGTCCGGTCACGGTGATGCTGTTGACCAGGGCGTGCCCGAGGTCGCCGCGTTCCCAGGCGGTCGCGTAGTTCTCCAGATGGAGCCGGGGCGGCAGGCCGAGCGGATCGGCCGCGAACTCCGGCGGCGTCTTCAGCGAGATGGTCAGGAAGACGTAGAAGGGGAAGAGGAAGACCGCCGCGACCGCGAGCATGCCGAGCTCGGCGCCGAGGCGGCGACCGCGACGAACCCGGACGCTCACGCCTCCACCTCGAACCGTCGCAGTGCGCGCAGCTGGAGGAACGCGAACGCGAACACGATCATGGTGAGGACGAGGGCGATCGCCGCGGCGTAACCGTACCGTCCCGACACGAACGCCTCCTTGTACATGATCACCGAAAGGGTCTCCGTCGCGTAGCCCGGGCCGCCGCCGGTCATGACGAAGACCTGGTCGAACAGCTTGAGCCCGCTGATGAGGGTGAGGGACATCGCGACCGTGGTCGCCGGGATCAACAGCGGAATCGTCACGTACCGCAGCCGCTGCCACCATGACGCGCCATCGATGGCGGCGGCCTCGAGCACCTCGGCCGGGACACCCTCCAGGCCCGCCAGGTAGATGACCATCGTGAGGCCGGTGTGCTGCCAGATGATCACCCCGATCACGCTGGCCAGCGCGATGTCGCCGTCACCGAGCCAGTTCTGGGCGAGACCGCCCAGACCCAGCTCCCGCAACGCGTCGTTGAGCGGCCCAGCCGGGGTGAGCGTGTACCGCCACAGGAAACCGATGACCACCGGCGGAAGCAGCGCCGGCGCGAAGAACACCGTGCGCAAGAGGTTCCTCGTCACCAAGGCCGAGTGCAGAGCCAACGCCAGCGCGAGACCCACCACGGTCTGGATGACCGTGGTGGCCGCAGCGATGACGAGGGTGTTCCACAGCGCGGTCCGCGCCGGCGGGCTCGAGAAGAGCTCGGCGAAGTTCGCCAGCCCGACGAAGTTCGGCGCAACGTTGCGGCCCGTCCAGTCGGTGAACGCGTACCACGCGCCCGCCACGGTCGGATACAGCACCACGAGCGCGTAGAACGCCAGGGCCGGCACGACGAACAGGTACCACGTGCCACCGCGACGATCTGCCAAGGTGCGACCGAGCTCCTGCGCCTCGACGCGCTCGGCGGGACGGTCGAGCCGTACGGTCACGGAGTCCCCTTGTCGTACTCCTGGTCCATCTCGGTGAGCAACTGCTCGGTCGTGATCTTGTTGTCAAACAGGAGTTGACCCGACTGCAGCAGCCGCTGCTGGGTATCGCCGTTCGGCCACAGGTAGTTGGCGTAGGGCGTGGTACGACCTTGCTCGATCAGCGGCAGGATCGGGTCCAAGACCGCGCTCTCCAGCTCCACGTCGACGTCGAGTCCGGGAAGCACGCCCATGGCGTTCGCGTACGCCGCGACATTCTCGGGCCTGGCAAGGAACGCGATGAAGTCCTTGGCGGCCTCGACGTTGTCCGAGGCCGCGTTGACGGCGAGGAAGTCCGGCGCGAGCGGCACGTGCGTGTCCCCAGGGTCGTCGGTCGCCGGCAGCGCGAAGACGCCGAAGGCCTCGGCGCCTTGCTCCGCGTAGCTGAACAGCTGCGGGAGCCCGGCGGAGACGAGGAGCAGCATCGCCGCCTCGCCCTTGGCGACCGACTGCATCCCCTGGTCGAACGGGATGCCCAGCGCGCCCTCGCTGAAGAACCCCGCGTCCCGCAGCTCGAGCCACTTGGCGAAGACCTCGTTCCAGCCGGGATGGTCGACGAAGTCGACCTCACCGGCGCGCATCCGGTCATCCAGGTCGGGCTCCTCGGCGTAGACCAGGGTGGCGCCCAGCGCGTACATCCAGAACTGCAAGTAGATGCCGTCCTGGAACGGCGCCGCGATCGGTGTGACGCCCGCGCCGCGCAGCCTCTCGCAGACCTGGAGCAGCTCGCTCCACGTCGTCGGTGGCTCGACCTGCGCGTCGGCGAACACCTCCTTGTTGTAGGCCATGACGATCGCGTTGCGGCTCACCGGGAACGCCATCGTCTTCCCGTCGACGCCAGCCAACGGACGCGTGTCGTCCGACAGACGCTCCGTCCACGGCTCGTCGGACAGGTCGGCCAGATCCCCGTCGGAGGCCAGCACCCCCACCGCGACCGGGCTGCTGTAGCCGGGTGAGACGCGGATGAGGTCGGCGGCGGTGCCGCTGGTGAGCTGCACCCGCAGCTGCTGATTGAGGTCGTTCGTCTCAGCGGACGACACGTCGATGGTCACACCGGTGGCCCGCTCGTACTTTTCGATGAGCGGGGTCAGCCCGGTGTTCAGCTCGGTGTTCACGTACGCCGTGAGCGTGGTCGTGTCGCCGTCGCCCCCGCTCGCGTCACCTCCGTCGGTGTTGACGAAACCGCAGCCGGCGAGCGTCAGGGCCAGGCTCCCCGCGAGGACGGTCCTCCGTCGTACCCGACGGCCGGTGGCCAGAGATGCGGTGGTCGTGGTCATGAGAGTCCCCCTTGCGTGCTCACGCGTCCGACACCGCGTGGTCGAGGTCGGGTTGAGTCCGTGGCGCATCCGGGTCGCCAGGCACGATCGCGCCGTGGCGGCGGATGGCGGCTCGGATGTCGTCGACCGGCACGTCCTGCATGCGGCACCCGGCGCGCGCGGCGAGAGCGGCCATCGCGCCGGCCGCCTGACCCATGCCCATGCAGGAGGCCTGCACGCGGTACGCGGAGTTGGCGGCCTGGTCCCCGCTGACGCAGCGGCCGGCGACGGCGAGGTACCCGTTCTCACGCGGGATCATCGCCGCCCGCGGGATCGTCGGGAACGTGCCGTACCGGAGCGGCCGGATGTCGATGCCGTGGCCGTCCGGACGATGGACGTCGACCGGGTAGAAGCTGTACGAGACGGCGTCCGGCCACATCCGGCCGGAGACGTAGTCCTCCTCGGTGATGGACACCAAGCCGTCGATCGTGTACGTCTCGCGGATCCCGGTCTCGATCGCCCACGACTCGATGCGCAGGCCCGCAAGACCCGGCTGCCCCTTGAGGAAGGTGTAGAGGCGCATCATGGCCCGTCGGCCGGCGAGCTCCGCCGCCGTCTTCGCCGCGCTGGTCTCGGCGCCCGCCCCGGGGACGTGGATGGCGTTCTCCCCGCGGTTGCGCAGGAACGTGGCGATCGAGCCGGAGGAGACGTCACCGGGCTGGAGCCGCCCGTCGGCCAGAGCCTCGGCGTACGCGCGCTCCAGCGCGTCGAGGTCGAGGCTGGCGATGTCGTAGCCGCCCAGGCGAATCATGATCGTGCCGGGCTGACGCCGCGGGTTGCTCCGTCGAGTCAGCCCGGCCAGCGCGACCACGTCCGCGTCTCCTGTGCAGTCGACGATCCGACGCGCGCGGATCGGGACGAGGCCCTGCTTGGTGCACAAGGTGACGTCCCAGCCGTCGTCCCGCCACGCGACCGCGCCCACCATCGTGTGCAGCAGCAGGTCGACGCCGGCGCTCGTCACCGTCTCGTCGATCACCGCCGCGTAGATCGCGGGGACGATGGGGATCTGCAGCTTCCAGTGCGGCAGGTCCCACCGGCTGAAGTCCGGTAGCTGGTCTCCGGCGATCGCCACCGAACGCCGCACCATCTCCCACCCGATGCCGGCGATGATCTGCCGACCCCATGCGTGGAACAGTCCCGGAAGGGCCACGCCGGCGACCGTGGTCGTCCCGCCCAACGCGCCGTTCTTCTCGACCAGCAGGGTGCGGCTCCCCAGGAGCGCGGCCTGGACCGCGGCCGGGCAGCCGGCGGGCCCACCGCCGACCACCAGCACGTCGTACTGCTCTGTCACCGGGACCTCCCTGGCACGTGCCGACGAGCCGCCGCGTCCTCGCGGACGACGCGAGGCGAGAGCATTGAGACACGGTGCGTGGCAAGGATTCCCGATTGTGGCAGCCGGTGGCTTGTGGCTCACCCGGCGTGCCGGAGACGTGGTCCGAGATCGGACAGGTCAACCGGCTGGAAGGAGACCGGCGGCCTCAGTGCCGGTGAGTCGGGCGCGAGGTCGAAGTCGTTCCCGTCGAGATCGACGAACTTCGGGTCTGCGACGAGGGAGTTGCTCTCCCGGCCCGTGCTGCGCCACAGGTCCCACCACGTGGCGGTCGGAACGAGCCGGCCGAGACTCGTCACCGTGATCTCCTCGTCGCCGACCTCGATCGTCATGCCGAGGAAGCCCTGGTAGTCGTTCCTGAGTTGGGAGGTCAGCTCGGCGCCGGTGACGAAGGTGCGCTCCTGCTCGTCGCCAGGGGTGGTGTACGTGAAGTTCATCGGCCCGAAGCTGGCGCGGTCCGACGCGGTGAGGTACCCGCCAGTGCCGAGGTACGTCGACCCGACGAGGGTCGCGCCCGGAGACGTCTGGAGCGCGACCGGGTTGTACCACATGCTCCCGCCACTCATCGTCTGCGTCAGGATGTGGTAGCGCGTACGGGCGGCGAGGGTGACCGGCCGTTCGAGCCGGCCGAAGACGAACGTGCCCGGTTGGCCGTCCGAGAGCACGATCGTCGTGGTCGCTCCGGCCACGTCCTGTCCGTCGCTCGCCCGCACGATCTTCAGCTCGGCGGGTATGTCGAGGCTGCCGTTGTCGTCGATGGCTCCCCGCGTGTTCCACAGCAGGTTGTTGTCACTGGCCACGCCGGGGTCCTGCAGGCTGAAGGCGTAACCGGTGCCGAACACCTGCCCGCCCTCGGTGACGAGGATGTTGTGGTGGACGCGCAGGCTCACCTCACCGCGTCCGCGGCGCTCCCGGTTGCCCACCGACACCGCGGCGGCGCGGTTCCGCACGAAGATGTTGTTGCGGACGACGTTCTCCGCGCCGAAGTGCAGGAACAGCCCGGTCTCCGCGTCGTGGACGACGTTGCTCTCGAACCGCATGAAGCTCGAGCCCTCGTCCGGGTACAGCCCGTGGGCGCCGTAGTTGTTCGCGTGGATGTCGTGGATGTAGTTGTAGGCGACGCGCGTGCCCGGTTGCGACGAGAGCGTGTAGATCCCACCGAGGTCGGAGAGCAACGGTCCCTTGCTCAGGTCGTGAATGTGGTTGTACTCGACCACGTTGTCGCGGGCTGGGTTGTCCTCGAAGGTCCAACCCCAGCCGACGGAGATCCCCGTGTAGTACAGGTCGTGGATGTGGTTGTGCGAGATCGTGTTCCCGAACGTATCGCGTGCCAGGATCCCCGCACCGAGATGGAAGACGCGCCCGGTGTGGTGGATGTGGTTGTCGGTGATCTGGTTGTGACCCGTCCGGGCCTCGGCGACACCCGGGTAGCCCCGGTTGCTGGCCATCTTGATCCCGCCCGAGCCGGTCCATCCGATGTCGTTGTGTGTCACGGCCAGCCGCTGGCAGCCCTCCTCGAGGGCTAGGCCGTACTCGCCGACGAAGCGGATGGTGCAGCCGGTGAACGTGCAGTTCCGAGCCTCCCTGAACACCACCGCCCCCACGGTGTTGGCGGCTGACTGACCGTCCTGCCACGGAGGCTGGACCCAGTAGTCCCAGGACGTGTGCTCGAAGGTGAGGTCGGCGAACGTGACGTTCTCGACCGGCTCCTCGCTGGTGCCCTCGACCGTCAGGAGGTGTCGCACCCGGGGTGCGCTGATCGTGACCCCGTCTGGTGTCTCACCGGGCAGGGGAATGTAGAAGACCTCTCCCGTCCGACGGTCGAGATACCACTCGCCTGGTTCGGTCAGGGCCTCGAAGACGTTCTCGACGTAGTAGTACCGCAGGCCCCACTCCTTGGGGTGGTAGGGCCGGAACGCGACGGTGCACGTGCGGGCTGTCGGGTCGACGGACTGGATCGGTGACCGCTCGTCGTACCACTTGTCCATCGCGACGACGTCGACATGGCCGAGGTCGTGCCAGTTGGGGTCGATGTCACCGGCCCGGTAGACGAACGTACGCATGCCCGGGCCCGTCGGGGTCCCCGGCTGGAAGTGGTAGAAGAAGTCCGGGTCGTCCGGCGGGATCGGCTCGCCGTTCTCCAGGAGCCGGTTGACCGACTTGGGCAGTCGGGGACGGGGCCGAGCCCGACCGTCGACGTAGAGCTGGGTGAAGACCCAGCTACCGTCGCGGGCTTCCGGCACCGTCGTCTTCCACGCCGGTACGCCGTTCACCGTGGTGGGAGTCCATCCGGTGATCACCTGCGAGCCGGAGATGACCGGCTGCTCACCCGGGTAGGCCAGGAAGCGGACCTGGACCGGCGTGCCGTGCGGTCGCACCACCCACGGTTCGGTACGCCGGTAGGTGCCGCCACGCAGCCACACGTGCACGAAGTCCCGGTCCTTCGCTTCAGCCAGCCCGGCCGCCTTCGCATACGCCCGCCGCGTCGCCTCCTCCACCGTGGCGAGCGGCCCGTTGCCACGACCCGTGGGCGCCGGCAAGTTCCCTTGCCAGGCGTCGTTGCCCCGAACCGGGTCGACGAACAGGTCCCGGCCCCGCACAGGCGCGCCCCATCCGTCAGCTGTCCGCTCTCGTGTGCCGGCCCGCGCGGGTACGGCCCACGTCAACTGGCTGACTCCGACGGCGCCCAGAAACGTCGACGTCAGGACGGTGCGACGACTCACGACGCCAGAGGTGGACGACGGTCCTTCGGTCACGGTCTCTCCTCTCGTCGAGAGGGGCTATGGCTTGAGCGCCTCGCCGAAGACGCCAGTAAGCCCAGTGAGCAGGGAACGCTGGGAGAACATGGAGATCACCACCAGGAGAACGGTGATGACGTCCGGCCTTCGCCTCTGAGTTGCCGATCTACGGGTCGAAGATCGCACTCGCGGGAACCGTCGCCAGCACGAGCGCCAGCGGCAGCGCCATAAGAGGCAGGTGGTGGCCGGCCAGGTGGCGGCGGACCACCCTCCGTCTGGCCTCGAGAAGTCGACCACGGGCAACGTCCTTCAAATAGCACTTGTATCTGCTATAGAACGGGACAATCTGGCGGATCGCCTGGTCGAGCGCCGCTAAAATAGCACTTATGACCCGTATCCGCTATGTCGTATACGATTTAGGCCAGCGCATGTCGGATTCTGGACACTGGGAGCAATGACCCACACACCAAGCGCGCCTGGCTCCCACCCTGGTTACAGACCCGGCTACGAGGTGGTCGCCGAACGCATCCTCGAGCTGCTCGTGGTGGAAGGACTACGGCCCGGCGACTACATCGGCACCGAGACGGAGCTTGCGAAACGGCTCGGAGTCAGCCGGACAGTGACACGGGAGGCCGTGAAGATCCTGACCGCCATCGGTCGCGTCCGGAGTCGGCGGGGCAAGGGCCTCTACGTCGCGACGCAGGATGCCGGGTTCGGGGCCGACGCCGACTTCTTCCTGCCAGCCGACCTCGACCACGTCTTCATGCTGTTCGAGTTCCGGCGCGTGCAGGAGGAGGCCGCGGCCCGGTTGGCTGCCGTCCGCGCGACGCCACCAGACGTCCGCGCGATCCGGCAAGCAGCCGAGGATAACCGTATGGCGGCCAAGGCCGGCGACCTCGAGGAGTTCGATCGCACCGACGACGCGTTCCACCACGCCCTGGCAAAGGCATCGCACAACCAGTTCCTCACCTCGGCGGTCCACCTTGCCCGTCGGCTGCAACGCCAGGCCGGACTCCTCGGCCTGCGTGCCACCATGGCCGGCTCACCCGAGCAGGCCGCCGAGGAGCACCTGCGGATCGCCGAGGCCGTCGCCACAGGCGATCCCGAGCGAGCCGCCCAGGCCGTCGACGACCACCTCGACAGCACCCGGGAGCACTACCAGCAGCGGATCCGCGAGTTCGTCCGACTCGACCAGGCACGCGGCTCGGCGAATCCCTGAGAGCCTGTTCCTGCACCGTAGGGAACGGGCCGTCCGTGCGGAAAGCACAAGGCCCTTCCTGCGGAAGATCGCAGGAAGGGCCTTGAACGGAGCGACTGGGCGCGCGGCCAGGCGCCCATCGGCACGATCAGGCCGCGACGGTCTCGGCGCCGGTCTTCGACGGGTCGACAGGAATTCCTGGACCCATGGTCGTCGACAGCACGATCTTGCGGATGTACCGGCCCTTGGCGGCCGACGGCTTGAGACGGATCACCTCGTCGAGCGCCGCGCTGTAGTTCTCGAGCAGCTGCTGCTCGGAGAAGGACGCCTTGCCGATGATGAAGTGCAGGTTGGCGTGGCGGTCGACGCGGAACTCGATCTTGCCGCCCTTGATGTCGGAGACCGCCTTGGCGACGTCCATGGTGACGGTGCCGGTCCGCGGGTTCGGCATGAGGCCGCGGGGACCGAGCACACGACCCAGCCGCCCGACCTTGCCCATCTGGTCGGGGGTGGCGACCACAGCGTCGAAGTCGAGCCAGCCGCCCTGAATGCGCTCGATGAGATCGTCGGAGCCGACGTAGTCGGCCCCCGCCGCGCGCGCCTCCTCCGCCTTCTGGCCGGCGGCGAAGACCAGGACCCGAGCGGTCTTACCGGTGCCGTGCGGGAGGTTGACGGTGCCGCGGACCATCTGGTCGGCCTTGCGGGGGTCGACGCCGAGCCGCATCGAGACCTCCACCGTCTCGTCGAACTTCCGCTTGGCGGCGCCCTCCTTGGCCAGCTTGATCGCTTCCAGCGGGTCGTACAGCGTCGTCCGATCGATCTTCTCAGCGGCGGCTCGGTAGGTCTTGCTGCGCTTCATCGAAACTCTCCTGCTTCGTGGTTGGAGGTGTGGTGCGGGCCAGCGCGGGCCCTCCCACGGTGTCCGGACTCCCGGCTGGACTAGTCGGTGACCGTCACGCCCATCGAGCGCGCGGTGCCCTCGACGATCTTCATCGCCGCCTCGATGTCGTTGGCGTTGAGGTCGGGCAGCTTGGTCTGCGCGATCTCGCGGACCTGGTCCCGGCTGATCGTGCCCACCTTGGCGCTGTGCGGCGTCGGCGAGCCCTTGTCGAGACCGAGGGCCTTCTTGATCAGCTCAACCGCCGGCGGAGTCTTCGTGACGAAGGTGAACGACCGGTCCTCGTAGATGGTGATCTCGACCGGCACGACATTGCCGCGCATCTGCTCGGTCGCGGCGTTGTACGCCTTCGTGAACTCCATGATGTTGATCCCGGTCGGACCGAGAACGGTACCGACCGGGGGAGCCGGCGTGGCCTGACCGGCCTGCAGCTGGAGCTTGACCACGGAGGCGATCTTCTTCTTTGGAGGCATGGTTCGTTCGGGTCCTCTTGACTGGTCGATGCGGTGGGTGGGCGGGTCAGACCTTCTGGATCTGGTTGAACGACAGCTCCACCGGGGTCTCCCGGCCGAAGATCTCCACCAGGGCCCTGACCCGGCGCGCGTCGGGGTTGATCTCGGTGATCGTGGCGTGCAGCGTCGCGAAAGGCCCGTCGACCACCATCACGGAGTCACCCACCTGGAAGTCCACGACCTCCGGCGCCTTCTTCTTCTCAGGCTCCTTGGCCTGGACGATCGTGGGCGCCAGCATCTGCTCGACCTCTTCGAGGCTGAGCGGCACCGGCTGGTGGGCATGGCCGACGAAGCCGGTCACCGACGGGGTGTGGCGCACGGCTGCCCACGACTCGTCGGTCAGCTCCATCCGGACGAGGACGTAACCGGGCAGGGTCGTGCGCCGGACCATGCGGCGCTGACCGTTCTTGATCTCGGCAACCTCCTCCTGCGGAACCACCACCTCGTAGATGTAGTCCTCCATGTTGAGGGACTGGATGCGGTTCTCGAGGTTGCTCTTGACCCGGTTCTCCATCCCGGAGTACGTGTGGATGACGTACCACTCGCCCGGTTTGGACCGCAGCGCCGCGCGGAACTCCGCCAGCGCGTCGTCCTCCTTCTCCTCCTCGCCCTCGGAGTCGTCCGGGCTGGACTCCGGGTCGTCGGACGTGCTGTCGGAGGCGGCCTGGTCTGAGGCGGCGGCTTCCTGCGCGGCCTCCTCGACCTGGACAGCGTCAGCGGAGGCCTCGTCGGCAGGCCCGCCAGCGGACTCGGCGGCCGCCTGCTCCGACTCCGGACCCTTCGGGTCGCGGGTCTCGTCGTCGAGGTCGGACACTTGTGGCACTCCGTCTTCTTCTCTTGCGGCTTTGCGTGGGTCACCGTCCGGCGACGATCGCCTGGAGGCGTCGCGCCACCTGGTCAGCCGAAGATCTCGAACATAAGCCAGCCGATACCCAGGTCGAGGAGCGACACATACGCGATCACGGCCAGGACGAAGACGAGGACGACCACCCAGTAGGTGACCAGCTGCTCGCGCGTCGGCCAGATGACCTTGCGCAGCTCAGCGACGACCTGACGATAGAAGGTGGAGAGGCTGGCGAACGGTCCGCCACCTCTCTTCTTCTTCGTCGGGCGAGCACGCTCCGGGGTCGCGGTCGACCCGCGCGTCTCCGTCACTGTCCGTCCTCACCGGTCGTGGGTCCCGGCCGGTCACTCCGCCGGGCTTGTCTGGTCCGCACGGAGGGAGGGGCGTACGAGCCCTCCCCGCGGTGCCTCCGCGTGCCTAGCGCAGGCCGGCACGCACGACTGCGACCGTTCTGGCCGAGTCAGCAGGGCAGGAGGGACTCGAACCCCCAACCGCCGGTTTTGGAGACCGGTGCTCTACCAATTGAGCCACTGCCCTCCGGGGCCTATGCGCCAGCTCCGGTGCCGTCGCGACGTCGCGGGCACACGTCGAACGGGTCCCTCATAGACCGCCAGATGCCTGAGTGTACGGGGTCCACCGCCGACTGGTCGAACCGCCCCATCCCGCACCGTGTCGCATCGGCCAGGACGGCCCAAAATCGACCTGGCAACACGCACGCGATCACGGCGGGGGTGGCCGGACGCCCGGTCGCGACAAGTGCCACCATAACCCTATGACCAGCTCCGAGAACGGCCCGCACACACCGGGCACCAGCACACCCGCGGTCGCCTCCACCTCTGGGCGTCGGATCTCCGCCCGCATCGCCGGTATCGCGGAGTCCGCGACGCTCGCGGTCGACAGCAAGGCGAAGGCGCTCAAGGCCGCGGGGCGGCCGGTCATCGGCTTCGGCGCGGGCGAGCCGGACTTCCCCACGCCCGACTACATCGTCCAGGCCGCGTTGGATGCCGCTCGCGACACCCGCAACCACCGCTACACGCCGGCGGCGGGCCTCCCGGAGCTGCGGTCCGCGATCGCCGCGAAGACGGCACGCGACTCCGGCTACCAGGTCGAGGCCAGCCAGGTGCTCGTCACGAACGGCGGGAAGCAGGCGGTCTTCGAGGCGTTCGCCGTGCTCCTGGACCCCGGCGACGAGGTGCTGTTGCCCGCGCCGTACTGGACGACCTACCCGGAGGCGATCACCCTCGCCGGCGGCGTGCCGGTGCCGGTCGTGACCGACGAGTCGCAGGGCTACCTCGCGACGATCGAGCAGCTCGACGCGGCCCGGACCCCGCGCACGAAGGTGCTGCTCATGTGCTCGCCGTCCAACCCGACCGGCGCGGTCTACTCGCCCGAGCAGATCCGCGAGATCGGCCGGTGGGCGTACGAGAACGGCCTGTGGGTGGTCACCGACGAGATCTACGAGCACCTCACGTACGACGGCGTGCGGAGCGCGTCGATCCCGGTCGAGGTGCCCGAGCTCGCCGACCGGTGCCTGGTTCTCAACGGCGTGGCCAAGACCTACGCCATGACCGGCTGGCGAGTCGGCTGGCTCATCGGCCCGCCGGACGTGGTCAAGGCGGCCACGAACTTCCACTCCCACCTCACGGGCAACGTCTGCAACATCGCCCAGCGCGCCGCCCTCGCGGCGGTCTCGGGTGACCTGTCCGCGGTCGAGCAGATGCGGCAGGCGTTCGATCGCCGCAGGCGCACCATCGTCGAGCTGCTGTCGGAGGTGCCGGGCTTCACGTGCCCGACGCCGAAGGGCGCGTTCTACGCCTTCCCCTCCGTCAAGGGCGCGCTCGGCCGGGTGATCCGTGGCCGGCGCCCGACGACGTCGGCGGAGCTCGCCGAGCTCATCCTCGACGAGGTCGAGGTGGCGGCGGTTCCGGGCGAGGCGTTCGGGACCCCCGGGTACCTGCGCTTCTCCTACGCGCTGAGCGACGAGGACCTCGTGGAGGGTGTGACCCGCGTCCAGAAGCTGCTGGCCGAGGCGTCCTCCTGACGGAGGCTGGCTGACGGAGGTTGGCGCTGACGACTCCCCCGCGGTCGCACGTGGCCCCGGCGGACGCCGCTGCACCCCAGGAGGGACGACGCTCGCTCCGGACGCTGCCGAAAGCCCACCTCCACCTGCACTTCACCGGGTCGATGCGCCACGAGACCCTGGTGGAGCTCGCGGACCGGCACGGCGTCCGACTCCCGGACGCGCTGCGGGACTCCTGGCCGCCGCACTTGACGGCCACCGACGAGAAGGGGTGGTTCCGCTTCCAGCGGCTGTACGACATCGCTCGCTCGGTACTGCGGGACGAGCAGGACGTCCGCCGGCTCATCCGGGAGACGGCGGAGGACGAGGCGGCCGAAGGGTCACGCTGGCTGGAGATCCAGGTCGACCCCTCCGGCTACGCCGGGAGGTTCGGTGGGATCACCCCGTTCACCGAGCTCGTCCTCGACGCCGTCCAGGAGGCCGCCCGGCGCACCGGCGTCGGTATCGCGGTGGTGATCGCCGCCAACCGGACCCGGCACCCGCTCGACGCCCGGACGCTCGCCCGACTCGCCGCGCAGTACGCCGGACGAGGGGTCGTCGGGTTCGGACTCTCCAACGACGAGCGTCGCGGGCGCGCCGAGGAGTTCGCCCGGGCGTTCGCCATCGCCACACGGGCGGGCTTGGCGAGCGTGCCGCACGGTGGCGAGCTGTGTGGACCCGACAGCGTCCGTGGATGTCTCGACGCCCTGGGCGCGACCCGAATCGGCCACGGCGTTCGAGCCGTGGAAGATCCTGCGCTCCTCGACCGGATCGCGGCTCGCGGCGTTCCCTTGGAGGTGTGCCCGGCGTCCAACGTCGCTCTCGGCGTCTACCCGGACGCCTCCGCCGTTCCACTGCGAGCGCTGTTCGCCGCGGGTGTGCAGATCGCGCTCGGTGCGGACGACCCGCTGCTGTTCGGCGTGCGCCTGACCGGCCAGTACCAAATCGCCCGTGAGCTGGGCTTCAGCGACGTCGAGCTCGCCGAGCTCGCTCGGATGTCCGTCCGCGCCTCCTGCGCGCCGAGCGACGTGCAGGCCAAAATCCTGGCGGACATCGACGCGTGGCTCGCGGGCGCCGACACCGAGCGGCCGACCGCCGGCTCCCTCGCGAGCTGACCACGCACGTGTCTCGTCGACGGGGGTCTCCTCGACAGGGCCTCCTCGACGGTGGTGGCGTCTCACTCCAACACACAGCCGACCAGGACGGGCTCGTTGACGAGGTCGATCCCGAACGCCGCTCGCACCCCAGCTCGGACCTCCCGTGCCAGCGCCAACAGGTCGGCCGTCGTGGCACCGCCCCGGTTGGTCAGAGCGAGCGTGTGCTTGGACGACAGGCGCACCGAGCCGTCGCCGTAGCCTCGGCCGAAGCCGGCGCGCTCGATCAGCCAGGCGGCACTGACTTTCACCAGCCCGTCGTCGGCTGGCCAGCGGGGCGCGTCCTCGGGCAGCGCGGCGGCGACACTCGCGGGGACGACGGGGTTGGTGAAGAACGAGCCCACGCTCCACGTGTCGTGGTCGTCCGGATCGAGGACCATCCCCTTACGGCGCCGCAGCTCCAGAACCGCGGAGCGGACCTCGGCGAGGGGCGCCCGCCGGCCGAGGTCGACCCCGAGCGTTCGGGCGAGCTCGGCGTAGCGGACCGGCGCGCTGGTGTCGCCGAGCCCGAGCTGGAGAACGACCTCGAGCACGGCGTACCGGCTGGGCTCCCGCTTGAACCTGCTCGTGCGGTATCCGAAGCCACACTCGGCCAGCGGAAAGGTGCGGGTCACGCCGTCCACGCGGTCCCACACCCGGACCTGGGCCAGCGTGTCGGCGACCTCCTGGCCGTACGCGCCAACGTTCTGGATGGGCGCGGCACCCACCAGGCCCGGGATGCCCGAGAGCGCCTCGATCCCCACCCAGCCTTCCTCGACCGCACGGGCCACGAACGGGTCCCACTCCTCGCCTGCGGCGATCCGGACCACCGCTCCGCCGCACGCGCTCGCCGACTCCACGCGCACGCCCTTGGTGCGCACCAGGACGACCGTGCCCGGGAAGCCCTCGTCGGCCACGACGACGTTGCTCCCACCCCCCAGCAGGAGCACCGGCTCCCCATCGGCGTCGCAGGCGCGCAGCACCTCCACCAGCTCGGCGGTGTCGTGGACCTCCACGATCCGCTTGGCCGGACCGCCGAGACGGAGCGTGGTCAGCTCGGCGAGCGGAACGTCGAAGAGCTCGTTCACGATGCCGTGGTCACTCTCCCGGTCGTGTCCAGCCTCATCCCCGGTCGGGTGGCGACCCAACCAACGGTGCGGGCCATCCTGGTCAGTCGAGCCTGGTCAGTCGAGCCGGACGAAGGCACGTGCGGCACCGAACACCTTCTCGCCGCCGCACTCCGCCGTGACGTCCACGCGGTAGAGGCCGTCGTCCCGCTTGTCGACCACCTTCCCGCCGAACCTCACCTCGACGCCCTCGTCGGTGTCGGGGACCACGACGGGCCGCACGAAACGGACGGAGTACTCCACCAACCGGGTCGGGTCGACCAACCAGTCGGTGAGCATCCTGGCCCCCAACGCCATGGTGTACATCCCGTGAGCGATCACATCGGGAAGGCCCACCTCTCGGGCGACCCGAGGATTCCAGTGGATGGGGTTGAAGTCGCCGGAGGCACCGGCGTACCGAACCAGGTCCGACCGCCGAATCCGCGCTGTGAGCGGCGGCAGCTCGGTACCCAGCTCCACGGTTCCGGCCGTCGGGACGCTCATCTGGTCTCCTCCCGGTGGACGATGCTGGCGAACGCCGTGCAGACCGGATCTCCGTCGACCCCGGTGATCTCAGTCCGGGTCGAGATCAGGTCGGCGCCGGCGACCTGCCGCACCCGCTCGATCGTCAAGGTGCCCACGAGCCGATCGCCGCTGTGGATCGGCCGGGTGTAGGCGAACCGCTGGTCGGCGTGCGCCACGCGGTGGAGCGCCAGCCCGGTGGACGGGTCGGTGAAGAGCTGGTTGAGCAGGCTGAACGCCACGACGATCGGGAACGTCGGCGGAGCCACCACGTCCGGATGGCCGAGCGCCCGGGCGGCGTCCGGGTCGCGGTACGCGGGGTTGGGGTCGCCCACGGCGTCCGCGAACTCCCGGATCTTCTCTCGACCCACCTCGTACGGCACGGACGTGGAGTAGGTGCGACCCACGAGAGCGGCGTCAACAGGCATGATGCGACGGTACCGAAGCGGGACGCCGGACTTGCGTCGACCCGCGCCGTCTGTCGAGAGGCTCGTGGCGGGACCGAGCCGCGCGGGTGATCGGACGAACCCGGCGTTCCGGCGCGCCAGAGCAGACCGCCGATCCGACTCCCGAGCGGTTCCTCGGCGATGCCCAACACGACGAGGCCGACTCCCTCGAGTGGGAGCCGGCCCACGAAGCGCGCGTCAGGTTGGTGGACAATCCGCCACGCGGCGGTGACGACCCGCGACTAGCGGGTTTCCCGGTGGACGCGGTGCGTGCCGCAGCGCGGGCAGAACTTCCGGATCTCGAGCCGGTCGGGGTCGTTCCGGCGGTTCTTGCGCGTGATGTAGTTACGCTCCCGGCACTCGGTGCACGCCAGCGTGATCTTCGGGCGGACGTCGGAGCTCTTGCTAGCCACGGGATGCCTCTTGTCCGGTTGGTCGAATCTCGGACCCGACCCGATGGGCTCACCATCGGGCCCGGCCGCCTTGGTAGCGGTGGCCGGACTCGAACCGGCGACACAGCGATTATGAGCCGCTTGCTCTACCGACTGAGCTACACCGCCGCCGGACCGGGAACCACCCCATCGGGCGGGTCCGGCCACAGAGCCCCAATACGGATTCGAACCGTAGACCTTCTCCTTACCATGGAGACGCTCTACCGACTGAGCTATTGGGGCGGGCGAAAACCGAGGATACAAGAACCTCCGACGGGATCGGCAACCGACTCCCACCCTCCCCTTGGCCCAAGCCCCGAGACCCAAGGCCCGGGCTCGATCGCGAGGGCGGCGGGGCGATCGCACATCCCGCGTTCGGGAGTTTCCCCGGCAACGCCGACGTATTCTAGGGCCTCGGCTCGCCGCTCACCACATCGGCGAGGCTGCCGTCCGCCCGGTGGAGCGCCACGCTGGAGCGAGCGCGATTGAACACTCCGGCGCCCCCGCTGCCCGCTACCGACGCGTCCGGACCCACGTACACCGAAAGTGTCCCGCCGGCCGGGATCGGCTGATCGGCGCCGATGTGGACGCGATAGCCGGGATCGTCGCGGAGGAACCACCCGGTCACGTCGACCGGCCGGTCGGCGACGTTACGCAGGACGACGTGGGCGGCGGTCGCTGGCTCCGGGGCGTGGGCAGTCGCTTGATCGCCGTCACGTCCATCCGGACCACCGGGCGTGTCCGTCCCCGAGACGGCCACTCGCTCGATGACCACGGTCGGCTCGGGGAAGGGCGGCCGCCCGGCAACGAGCGCCGTCATCACAGCCGGGTAGTTCTGGATCAAGCCATCGGCCCCCTGGACGAGGAGAGCCACCGCCGACACGGGGTCGTTCGGGGTCCAGAACGCCGTGCGCAGACCCGCCGCCCGCATCCGCACGATGTCGCCAGCGTGCAGCTTCCGCTGGTTCGGGACGAAGAAGTCGACCCATCGGGCGAGCTCGCGAAGCGTTGCGTCGTCGGGCACCCGCTCGGCGATCGCGCCGACGGTGACGTCCGGCCCGACCTCCTCGACGAAGCGGGCCAGGACGTCGAGGTTGAACGACGTCACGGTCAGCCGCGTCCGGTCGTCGAGCCAGTCGCCCGGCGTCCGCCGCAGCACGTCTACCGTGGCCCGCACCAGGTCGGGGTTGGGCACCGGGCTCTTCAGCTCCGCCCACAGCCCGAGCCCGTGCTCCCGGAGCACCTCCAAGGCCTCGTCCAGCGTGGCGATCTGGACGCCGGCGTACGCGTCGTCGAACCACGACCCGGCGTCGAGCTTGCGCAGCTCGGCGAGCGTGAACGCCGAGACCGGAGCGTCCGCCCGCTCCGGATACAGCTCCGCGACATTCGTCGTGCGCCTCAGCGTCCGGTCGTGGAAGAGCACGGGCACACCGTCGCTGGTGAGCACGACGTCGACTTCGACGAAGTCGGCACCTTGGCGAGCGGCCTCCTCAATGGCGACGAGAGTGTTCTCCGGCGCCAGCCCTGACGCCCCGCGGTGAGCGATGACGAGCGCCCTGTCCCGTCTCGCCGACGCTCCGTCCGTTGACGCCGCACTCATCTCTGACGCCTCGACCATCGCAGCGCTGTCCATCGAGCGCACCTCTCCCACGAGCGGAACCTTCCCCATGCGCGAACCTAGGGGCGCAGCGTCGGCGTGGCGGGCTCTCGCGCCACGGCGCCGCGCCCACGGCTCAGCCTTTCAGACGCTCGTCAGCGCCACGCGTTCGCATCCCCCGCGCTCGCGTCGGAGCTGCCGTACGAGTGGGAGCGGCGACGTCATGAGGCGACGTCACGGACCATCCGCGTACACCACTCGGACGCCATTTCCAGACGACCTGGTGGGAATTCACTCCGTCGCTACCGCGTTTCACGACACGCCTCAGTCACACGTCACTGGGGTGACGAGCCACGCTTGCTAGGAAGGCCCCATGCACATCGGAGTCGTGTTCCCACAGACCGAGATCGGCGCGGACCGCGGAGCCATCCGCGCGTATGCGGTGGGGGTCGAAGAGCTCGGCTACCACCACATCATGGCGTACGACCACGTGCTCGGAGCCGATCCGGCGGCCCACCCGGGTTGGTCCAAGCCGTACAAGCACACTGACACCTTCCACGAGCCGTTCACGCTGTTCGGCTTCCTGGCAGGCATCTGCACGCTCGAGCTGATGACGGGCGTCATCGTGCTGCCCCAACGTCAGACCGCGCTCGTGGCCAAGCAGGCCGCCGAGATCGACATCCTCACCGACGGCCGGTTCCGGCTCGGTGTGGGAGTCGGCTGGAACCACGTGGAGTACGAAGCCCTCGGCACTGACTTCACGAACCGCGGGCGCCGCGTCGAGGAGCAGGTCGACCTGATGCGCCAGCTGTGGACCACGCCGTCCCTCACCTACCGCGGGGAGTACCACCAGGTCACCGGCGCTGGGATCGCGCCGCTACCCGTGCAGCGCCCGATTCCGATCTGGTTCGGCGCCAACAGCGCGCCACGTGCCCTTCGTCGTGCCGGCCGACTGGCCGACGGCTGGCTGCCGCAGTTCCAGCCCGGGCCGGAGCTCGACGCGGCGATCGCGCACGTTCACGAGGGAGCTCGCTCGGTCGGGCGTGATCCGGCGTCCCTGGGCATGGAGGGCCGGATCACGGTGCGACGTGACACTCTCGACGAGGTGAAGGAACTAGTTGACAGGTGGCGGGACGTGGGAGCCACCCATCTCGCCATCTCGACGATGGACGCCGGGCTCCGGAACGTCGACGAGCACCTCGAGCTTCTCGCGAACACCATGACGGCGCTCCGCTGACGCAGTGTGCCGCCTCCGCTCGCTGAGACGGCGCGCCGTGTCCGCGGCGCGTCGTCTCAGTGTCGGCTTCGCCGCAGCATGGCGATGATCGCCGCCGTGGCCCCGATCGCCGCCATGATGATGCTGGTGGTCTTGAGTCCGCGTCGGGACCCCTTGGTCGACGGAGACTGCCGCCGCGCCGACGACCGCTTGAGAACTGCCATAGGACACCCCTTTCGACGACCCGATCGGACGGGTTCGCACGAATGCTTCCGTCGCCCCGTGCCGGCCACGTCGCCCGTCGAGGGTGAAAGTCATCGGACGCGCGTCCTCGACGTGTCGCGGTCCTCTCGACACGCGCCGTGTGGTGATCGCCTCGTGCTGCGAGCGCACTCCCCCGCCGTGTACGGTCAGGCGGCGTGGCGTCGGCAGCCCGCGATTTCCCACGCCGGCGGACCGGTCAGCTCGCCAGGTTCGCGGCGTCGTCGAACTCGCCCTTCTTGGCGCCGTCGAGGAAGCAGTCCCACTCGTGGTGGTCGTACACCAGGACGCGGCGCTCCGCGTCACCCTTCACCCGCATCAGCACCCACTCACCGGTGAAGGCGACCTCGATGGCGCCTGGTTCGTCACTCGACGATTTCCACTGCAGCGTGTCGAGGTCGACGCCGAGGTCGTCGACGGTCGGCTTGGTTCTGCTCACTCCGCTCTTCCTTCCTGTCGTCGTTCTCGACCCTGTCGTCGTTCTCGACGCGTCGCCGGTGAGCCTGTCGTGCCACGGCCGGCCATCGTGTGTCCGAATCCGGCCGGGGTCGTACATCCCCGGCGAGGGTCTCTCTCCCTGGTCGCCAGCGGCTCGGCAGGCTAACACCGTCCCAACCTCTGACGTTCGCGATTCGAGGGCTCGAGACAACGCACTTGTGAATCACAAATTCAGGAGGCACTATATGCGGACGAGCTGTCGCGAGGGACAGACACGCGTGGATGAAGGAGGCACTGGGTGAGCGACGCCTACGGTGCCACCATCGCCAAGCGGCGACTGTCCCGCCGGCTCACCGAGCTTCGGCTCGCCAGCGGCTTTACGGCGAACCAGGTCTGTGACCGGTTGAACTGGGGCCGCGGCAAGGTCGGGCGGTACGAGGCCAACGCGTGGGTCCGGCCGGAGATGAGTGACATCCGGGACCTGCTCCGACTCTACGGTGCCGATGAGGAGACGAGCAGCGAGATCGAGGAGCTCGCGCAGCGGGCCCGCGTCCGGGCTTGGTGGCGCGACTACAGCGACGTCTTCGACAACGAGTACCCCGGCTACGAGAACGACGCCGTCCGCATCCGTGCCTACGCGCCCCTCATGATCCCCGGGCTGTTGCAGACGCCGGCGTACATGGAGGCCCACATGCGCCTCACCACCAGGCCCTCGACCTGGCGCAACCGCGTGGTCGGCGCCCGTCTGCGTCGCCAGGAGATCCTCACCCGGAAGCCGAGCACCGCACCGGAGTACGTCGCCATCCTCACCGAGGCAGCCCTGCAGTACCGCTGGGGAACCGCAGCCGAGCGGCGCGACCAGCTGGAGCACCTGGTGGAGATGAGCCGGCTGCCGAACGTCGAGATTCGCCTGCTCCGGTTCGTCGATGGCCCGCATCCTGGGATGTGCGGTCCCATCAACATCTTCGACTTCCCCGACGGAGAGCCGCCCATGGCCTACATCGAGACGGACTTCGCCCTCCAGGAGGTGGCGAAGGAGGACGAGGTCAAGGCCTTGGTCGAGATCTTCGAACGGGCCCGCGCCGTGGCCCTGGAACCGCCAGCGACCACGGCGTACCTCAAACAGGAAGCAGAAAAACTGGAGTAGCCATGATCGACCTGTCCAAGGCTCAGTGGAAGAAGGCGTCCAAGAGCGGCCAGAACAACGCTGGCTGCGTCGAGGTCGCGGCGAACCTCCCGGGTGTCACCGCGGTGCGTGACAGCGTTCACCCCGAGCGGGGCGCCCACGTCGTCAACCGCGCAGCCTTCGCCGCCTTCCTCGCGGACGTGAAGGCCGGGCGCTACGACATCTGAGCCGTCTCCCGTGACAGGTGCCCCCGGAACGGAGCGGAGATCCGGGGGAACCTCGCAGGCCAGGTCCCCCCGGAGCGGAGATCCGGGGGGACCTGTTCTCTCCCACTCCACGTAGGAGCAGGGGGTCACCATACCGCGACATGACGCCACTGGCCTACCGCGGCGCGCGATCTTCGAGACCCGCTCCGACCTCGGTCATCGCACCCTCGGCGGGTGTCTTCCAGGACCGCCGGGTCCGTGGCTGTCCGCGGGTCGAAGAACCGCGTCTGCGCCATCGCGGTGAAGCAGTGAGGCGCTATCTGCTCGCACACACGTTCGACCGAGGCTGCGACCGGACACACGACCGCTGACCAACTCGGTCAGTGCTGGATCTTTCTCAGGTTGTGATTGTCAAGAGCATGATTCGTGCCATACGCTTCGATATGTGTGATTCACAGATTCGGAGACAGGAAAGGCTGAGCTTCATGTTGCGACCGCCTGCCAGTCACCTCCCTGGGGACCTTCCGGAGGGAGGCATGGGAAGCCACGGAGTTCCCGACGGTGAGGGCGCCGCATTCCTTGATCCACAATGCGGAGAACGCTTCCCGAACGGCTGGTATGCGCGGTCTCGCAGGCCGGGGTGGTATCGGTGCGCCGCCACGGGCTGGTACGCGCGGTCGCTTGGCTCCGGTACTCCCGCGCTCTCCCCGTCCCGCCGTCTGGCACCTGAGTCCGCGTTGCGGTTCGCCGGACCGCCCACTCGCCTCTGTCTCCTCATCTGACCCACGCCGCCCGCGTCCGTATCCCCAGACTTCGGAACGGAGACTCGATGAAGAGCTCGGTTGACCTGGAGGCGGACCTCCCACAGCGGCGCCGCCCACGCGGGCGGCGTCAACGGTCCCGAAGGGCGAGGTCCACCCGGTCCACCGTCATCCCTGTCCATGTCCCCGGTATCGGCCTGGTCGAGTGGTCCCGGGCGCAGATCGATGCCCATGCCGAGCTCACCGGTCGCACACATCGCCCGGACGAGTCCCCGCTAGCTCTCCGCCTCCGGTGGTCACCCCTGCCCATCCCATGGGCTGAACGCCGGAGGCCGTGTTGTACCGCCTGCGCGTTGGATTGGCCCTGTCCCGAGGTGCGCTGGGCCCGTGACTGGCTCGGCGCCAGGAGCCGCTTCTTGAGATTGAGCCCACAACGCTTCGCGTGAGCTGCTCGGACCCATTCCTCGAACAACAACGGTGATCCCGGGGGTGGAGCGCCCGCTCCTGGAGCGACGAGACGACATGGAGGGAGACCAACCACACAATGGCCGCCATTCACGAGTTCGACCAGGACAACGTGAGTGCGCAACACGCCGTGGAGTTCGAGGACCTCGTCACCGCGGCCCGCATCTTGGTCCGCCTTCATGACTCACAGGGATTCGGCATCGGGGTGCGTTGGCGATGGGGGTTCATTCCCGTCCTGTACGGCAAGAAGCGGACCTGTGTGGTGTGTGAGGAGCCGTGGCCGTGCTGGCGAGCACGATGGGCCGCGTCGACCCTGTCGACCCTCGACGGCGTATGGCGTGAGCTCACCGGTGAAGACCTCGCCTCGGAGTACGGCTACGGCATGGATGGCAGCCAGCTCGACACGCTGCGACAGACTCTCCAGAGGACCACTCTTCAGGGAACCGTGGAGACGGCCGACGTGAGCCTCGAGCGACGTGCCGGGTGATGGACCGCCCTCTCGGAACCGCGTCTCGTCCAGGACCATCAACGTCCAGGACCTCCGAGCGCCCGCGCCGGCGTTAGGCTACGATGGTCGCGGTTGCGTTTTCGTGTACGTGTTCAGCTTTGCTCTCACGCCCGCGAAAGCTCGATGCGGGCGGTTGCCCTGACCAGGTGATGGTGGGCGTTCGCCGCTCGAAGTGACCAGGCGGGTTTCGGACTTCGGGCCTGCCTCCACCCATCACCCACAGGAGATGCAATGACTCAGGGCACCGTGAAGTGGTTCAACCCAGACAAAGGCTACGGCTTCATCAGGCCTGACGACGGCGCCAAGGACGTCTTCGTCCACTACTCCGAGATCGTCGGAGAGGTCGGTGGCTTCCGCACGCTGGAGGAGAACCAGCGAGTGGAGTTCGAGGTGACGCAGGGAGCCAAGGGGCCCCAGGCGAGCCACGTCCGCGGTCTGTGAACGACGCGACAGCCTGGTCTTGAGCACCAGGTGTCACGTGAAGGGTTCGCCCGCGCGCTCCCACGCGTGGGCGGCCCTTCGTCCCCCAGCGTTTCGTGGAGACGGGCGGCAGGTCCGTATCCTCCACATCGCCCGACACCTCCCCCATGTACCTCGAGCCCGTGCAGGGGAGCTGGTCCTGTGACGGTTGTCCAGCGGTTCTGCTGAAGACCCCTTCCGTACGAGCGGACTCACCTACATTCGAGGTGTTCGCGGTTCGTCCCGCCCGCAACCTGGCGGGTCGGACCACGGGAACGGGGGTTCTGTCATGCGCATACGGTGGCTCGTCGCGACGCTTGGCGTCAGCTGTCTGGCGATCGTCGGCTGCTCCGGTGGCTCCAGTGGACCCACCTCCTCGCCCACCGCGACGACACCCGCGAAGTCCCCGACGGGCACCGCCATCGGCGACAAGCTCGACGTCGCGGGTCTGGCCGCCACCTACCACGGGACCAAGGACGTCCGTGGGGCCCGTTCGGTCTACATCGAGATGGAAGACAACTACTTCGCGCCGACGGTTCTCCGTGGCCGTCCTGGCCAGCGGCTCCTGGTCAAAGTGGAGAACGAGAGCCAGTCACCTCACACGTTCACCACCGCCGACGGCCAGGTCGACATGGAGGTGCAACCGGGCATGGTCGCCGAGGCGAGAGTGACCCTACCGCGATCTGGCAATCTGTCCTTCTTCTGCAAGCTGCAGAAGGCGAACGGTATGGCTGGAGGATTCACGGTCTCTGGACCGCTCGACGCGCCAGGCAAGACCATCACGCCGTACGACCGCTGACCCTCGCGATCAACCAGTCACGCCGGTCGCGGACAGACGCTGGCCGGTCCAGGCCGTCCGACGTGAAGGACGGGGAGACGTCCGCGTCCAGCAAAGCGACGGGGCCGGGCGTCGTCACCGCCACACCACACCGGCCCTCGCGTCCCCACAAGGTCGTACGTCGACGTCCGCGACAACGGCGCCGCGTCGACGTCATCGTCAACGAGACCAACGTCTGCATCGACGACACGTTGAGCGAGGCTTTCCACCGGGAGGCCTCCTCGACCAACGCTTCGTCGCCGGGTCTTGCGTACGACACCAACATCACGATCGAGACGATCCCGACGCGCGTCCCGGGTGGACCCAACACCGTCATCGTCGGCGGGTGCCGCACCCCTGGGCGAGGGCATCCACACCGCACCGGGCGTTCGGACTGACCTCATCGCCCACACCAGCCTCCGGCCCGACGCGAGCGGCCGTCGATCGAAGCAGGCGGGAGGCCATCGTCAAGGTCAGCCTGACGTGGCGGAACCAGCGGGGTTGTCGCGGCGATCTTCCGTCCCTACGATGAGCGCGACGTCACGGAAAGGACGGCGCGCATGCGGGCTCGGGTGGCGAGTCGAGTCGCATTCCTGGTCGGCGGCCTCGCGTTGGTGGCGACTCCCGCGTCGGCCATGACACCGACCGAGGGCGGGATGAGCGCCACCGCCGACGTGACGACACGAACCTACGCCAGCTCTTCGGCGAACCTGGCGAACCCAGAGCGGGGCTTCTACCACCACACCGAAACCCACTACCGTGCCGACGGATCCGGCTACGTTCCCCTCGACGCCGCGCGCCTACGCGCCTGGCGCGAGGAGGAGAAGATCACTCAGATCCTGCGGGTCTTCTACCTGGAGAAGTTCGTCGACACCGACCGCATCGACCCTGGCTACCTCGACCTGCTGCGGGCCGACTTCGCCACGGCGCGGGCGGCCGGGGTGAAGGTGATCGTGCGCTTCGCGTACGCCCAGCCCAAGGACGACTGGCCCTACCAGCCACCCTACGGCGACGCGCCTAAGGAGCGCGTGCTGCGGCACATCGAGCAGCTCGCGCCCGTCCTGCGCGAGAACGCCGACGTCATCGCCACCGTCCAGGCCGGCTTCATCGGCTTGTGGGGCGAGGGCTACTACACCGACCACTTCGTCGCCGACCCCCACGACCCCGGGACGGTGACCGACCAGGACTGGGCCAACCGGCGGGAGGTCTTCCTCGCTCTGCTGGATGCGCTGCCCGCGACTCGGACCATCCAGGTCCGCACGATGCAGATGAAGCAGAAGACGCTCGGCCGCTCGACCGGTGTCGACGGCGCGCTGACCGCTGCGGAGGCGTACACCGACACGCCGGTGGCCCGCATCGGCCACCACAACGACTGCTTCCTCGCCAGCCCCGACGACTTCGGCACGTTCCTGTCCGATCCCATCACCTTGGACCAGGAGTACCTCGCGGCGGAGACGCGTTTCGTCCCGATGGGCGGCGAGACCTGCAACGTCAACCCGCCCCGCTCAGAATGGCCGACCGCGTCCGCGGAGATGGCCCGCTACCACTACAGCTATCTCAACATCGACTACCACCGAGGCGTGCTGGCGAGCTGGGGCGACAACATCGCCGAGGCGCAACGGCGGTTGGGCTACCGGCTGCGGCTGATCGACGGCACCTTCACCGACACGGTCCGTCCCGGACGGGCGTTCGCCATCGACCTCCGTCTCCACAACGAGGGGTGGGCGGCGCCCTACAACCCACGGGATGTCGAGATCGTGTTGCGCGGTGAGTCCAGGTCGTACGTCGTTCCCGTCGACGCGGATCCACGGCGCTGGGCGCCGGGCACGACCAGTGCGCTGTCCATCCGGGCCTGCGCCACCCTGCCGCCGGGTCGCTACGACGTCCTGCTGAACCTCCCCGCGCCCGAGAAGCGACTCCGCTCGCAGGACACACGACCGGGAACCAACGAGAGCTACAACGCCGCGTACGCGATCCAGCTGGCCAACGAAGGCGTGTGGGAGGGGCGCACCGGCTACAACGACCTCGGGCACACACTCGTGGTCGACCCGCATGCGGCGGCGACACCTCGGTGTGGCGCGGGGACGGTGACGCCGCGACCGCAGCCGCTGCCGCACTGACCCCATGCCGACACCGGACTGTGTGGGCGCGCTGATCCGCGACGACCGTCACCGCGTCTTCGTCCAACGCCGCTCCGCCACCCGGCGTGTGCTCCCAAGCGTCTGGGACATCGTCGGTGGCCACGTCGACCCCGGGGAGTCTCCGGAACAAGCGCTGGTCCGGGAGATCAAGGAGGAGACCGGCTGGAGCCTCCGGCGCATCGAGGCCCGGATCGCCGAGTGGGAGTGGGAGCACGACGGCGTCGTCCGTCGCGAATGGGACTACCTGGTCGAGGTCGACGGTGACCTCGGCAGCCCACGGCTGGAGGACGACAAGCACGACGCCTGGGCCTGGGTCGGCCCGGGCGACCTCCACCTCCTGATGGAGGGACGGGCCGACGACGACCGACGGCTCCGCGACATCGTCGCCCGCGCCACCCGGGTCCGGCTGACCGAGCGCTTGCGGCTGGAGCCGATCGGCCTCCACCACGTCGAGGACCTGCGGACCCTCCATAGCGACCCCGTGGTGGCCCAGTGGTACGGGCGGCCGTGGGACTCCGCGAAGGCACGGAGCGTGGCCGCCGAGTTCGCCCAGGGGTGGGAGGACGCCGGCGTGAGCAAGTGGATCGCCTACGACCGGGTGCGCGGCCACCTCGTGGGTCGTGGCGGCCTGACCCGGCTGCCTCCGGACGCCGACATCACCCACCGCATCGCCTCCGCGCTCGGTGGCGACGCCTGGCGACGTCAGCGGCTGGAGGTTGGCTGGGCGATCCGTGACCACCTCGTGGGCCGTGGCTACGCCACCGAGATCGGCCGGGCCGGGCTCGCGTACGCCTTCGACGACCTCGGCGCGGAGCAGGTCGTGGCCTTCACGGAGCGCGACAACCGCCGGTCGCGCGCGGTCATGGAGCGGCTCGGCATGCGGTACGTCGGCGAGATTCTCGGACGTGGGCGCGTCGGGAGCCTCGAGGGCGTTCACGACGGAGCGCCGTTCGCCCTGTACGTCAAGCAGCGCTAGACGCCGCCGGAGCGAGGTCCGCGCACGTCCCGGTCTCGGCGCGACGGCGCGCGCCCGGCAGCGCCGTCAGGACAGGTAGCCCACGTCGTCCACCTGGAAGTGGCCGTCCCACAACGCGGTCGTCCCAGTGGCTCGGAAGGTGACGTCGATGCGCGTCACGCGTGCTCGCCCATCCCAGTCGCGCACGTCGACGCTGATCTGGTTCCACCGGTCGGGCGCGAAGTCGTCCACCGTGCGCGCGAGGGTGTCCTCACCGCTGAACAGTCGCACAGTCACCTCGTAGCCGGTCGCGCCCGGCGCGCCACCGTAGGAGTCGACCCAGGCGATGACGTGCGTCGCGGCGCTGAGGTCCAGCGGCTGAGCCAGGGTGACGGTCACCGTCTTGGGATCGGACGCCACCCCGGCGAACTGCGCGTCGAGCGCGTGCGTCCCCCCATGAGGCCGGCCCGGTCCGTTGGCGAAGCTCGTCACGGCGGTCACCGCCGAGACGTTCTCCCCCGCCCGCCAGCCCTGGACGTCGCCATCGAACCCGAACAGCGTCGTCGCGATGGGCGGCGGCACCTCCACCGACACGCGCAGGTCCACGCCGTGGAAGCGAACGCAGAGCACGGGACGCTCCCGGTCCTCGGGAGCGAACTCGGCGATCGTGGCCCGGATGACCCGCGAGGCGGTGGGCGCGACGCCGGTCACGTCGAGGGACGCCGGGTCGGTGAGGACGCCATCGCAGCGACGCACCTCCAGCGCGCCCTCCAGCGGCGCCAGGTCGTGGTTGGCCACGGTCACCTCCAGCGGGGAGCCGACGCCCGCACGGTCGAGCATGCGAGCCGAGAGCTCGATGTTCGCGGCGGAGCCGCCGCCGGCGACCCGCGGCGCCACCGCGACGTCGTCGAGGGCGAACGTGCCGGCCCAGTCGCCGTTGCCGTCACCGCGCACCCATACCTTGATCCGGTGGACCGCGTCGCGGCCGTCCCAGCCCGTCAGGTCGAGGGCCAGCGGAACCCAGCCGGCGCCCGGGACCAGGCGGCCGACGCCCTCGGCGACCCGGCCTCCAGTGGCGTACGCCTTGACCTTGACCACCGCGACGTCACCGAGTCCGTCGTCGGCCGGCACGCGCAACCGGAGGGTGAGGTAGGGCGTGGCGCTCAGGTCGAGCGGGTCCGGCAACGGCAGGTCAGCGCCCCGCCAGAGCTTGGTCTCGGCTGAGAAGGACACCCGAAGAACCCCGCCGGACGCGCTGACACCCGTGGCGTTGTCGGAGACCCGCCACCCCTGGGTGCCGTCGGAGAAGTCGGTCAGCACGGTGGGTCGCACGGGCCTGGGGCCGACACCGAGACCCGCCGGGGTGGGCTCGGGACGCTCGGCGAGCGCCGCCTCGTCGAAGCCCGGGATCACGTCCGCCCAGTCGTCGATCCCTACGATCTCCTTCGCGAACTCCGTCACCTGCGTCGACCGAGCCGTGTCGATGAGCCGGAAGACGTCGTAGACGTACTTGCGCCGGCCCGGCGGAGAGCCCTCCGGCCGCTCCTCGTCCCACGTCCACAGGCCGAGCCGCAACCCACCCTCCTGCTTGTGGTCGACGTGTCGGTGGAGGATGAACGCGTCGATGGTGTCGAGGAAGCGGATCTTGTAGTACGCGTAGGCGTAGCACGCCGCCTGGAGCTTCTCTCCCGCCTCGCTGTCGTCCGGCGTGTGGCAGCCCTGCTCGGAGAGGATCACCCGGCGGCGCTCCCCTTGGTAGGTGAGCTCGGGCTGCGCGAGGTACTCGGGAAGCACCTCGATGTTCTTGAACGTGATGCGGGGCGTGTCGAAGCTCGGCAACGCGGACTCGTCCTCCCAGAACGCTGGATCGAAGAGGTTCTCCGGGTAGGGGTGGTAGGCGACGTACCACGGGAAGTCACCCGTCCGCTTGGTCATCGCGTTCAGCACGTCGATGACGTCCCGGCCCTTGTAGTAGCGCGTGGGTCGCTCGGGGTCGGGGTTGGCGCCGCACACGGTCGTCCAGCAGTGCGTGAGCGAGATGTAGGTGCGGGCACCGGTATACGCCTTCCGCGTCGCCTGCCAGACGATCCGGACCGCGCGACTGTGGGCCTCGAGGAACTCCTCCAGGGTCTTGTCACCGGAGTTGGACCACGTCCACTGCGCGTCGACCTCGTTGCTGACGATGAAGCCGACCGCGCGGCCGTACGCCTGGTCCTCGCGGGTGTAGCGCTGCGCCAGGAACTCCATCGCGGCGGTGAAGTAGGCGACCCCTTCGGCCGTGACGGTGTTGAAGCCGAAGACCGGACCACCGTTCTCCAGGTCCGCGTCTGGATGGATGAGCACGTGCGCGGCCGAGTTCGGGTTGCTCGACCGGTAGACCAGCAGGATCAGGTTGACGACCTGACCGTTGTCGGAGAGCGGCTTGATCTGGTTGTCCAGCGCCTCGACGTGGGAACGGTCGAAGTACCACGTGCGACCGGCGTAGTCGAAGCGGATCGTGTCCGCCGGGTCCTCCTCGGCCAGGAGCATCATCTCGTTCAGCGGCACGTTGATCGCCGCGTGCTGGACGCCGAGCTCCTCGGCGTCATCGGTCATCTGGACCTGCAGACCCTTCTTGCTCGGCGCCTCCGGGTAAGGGAAGTCGTTCGTCGCGGGGAAGTCCAGCACGTGGGCGAACCGCGGACCGCCGATCGGGCGAGCGCCGGAGGAATCCCGCACCACGACGACGTACGCCGAGTACAGGCGGTCGTAGCCGTCGACGAACCGCGGCACCGTGAGCGAGTACGACCCGTCGGCGCGTGGTGTCCCGCTCGTCACCGGGTCTCGCTCGGTCCACGGCGCGGTGTCGACCTCGGCGCCCAGCTCGTACAGCTCGACCGTCGCGTCCTCGGTGACCGACGTCAGCTCGCCGCTCACCGTCACGTCGCTCTCGTGCACGGTGACCGTCGGCGGCGGGTCCTGTGCCGTCGAAGCGGCCTCGCCGGCCGCATTCGCCGGCGGTGCGCTCCACAGCGTGGAAGCCACCAGCGCCACCACGAGGAGCACGACGCGTCGCGCGGACACGAGGACGGATCGGACGCACCCCACTCGCATGCCGGGCCTCCAACCGGGCGTCGTCGCAATGCCGCCTCACCTTCCCTACCGGGAGCTTCCGGATCAACCGAGCGGACCGCTACTGGTCACTCGACAGGGATGGTCCGGGTGTTCGCGACACCACGGTCATGCTGTGTCGATCGGCCGTGTCGTTGTTGCTCAGTCGGGTCGCTCAGTTGAGTCGATCAGCTGGGTCGGCAGGAGGGCCGATCGCCGATCGCGTCCGCAGGCCCCGTGGGCAGGTCAGGCGGACCGGTCGCGCGGACTCCGGTCGGTCCAGCGGCCAGAACTTCCGTGGATCGCGGACTGACCGACCGAACGTTGCCTACGCTGGCTGAGAGGCCGCGCTCGCACGGCGGTCAACGCCGCCCGGTGGACGTGCGGGGAACGCATGGGCGGACGACCGTATCGGCCCAGGGGGGAAACGCCATGCTCATGAAGAAGCTGCACGAGATGGGCGTCAAGTCCGACCACCTCTACATCGCGGGGATCGCCAGCATTGGTTTGTCATTCCTGTCGTGGCTGGTCTCCACACGCTGTGAGAAGGCCGGCCTCGACCGGGCCGACCGCTGGGGAATCTTCGTCGGCGAGTGGGCGCCCACGTTCATCGCGCTCGGCAACGGGCTTCGCACCTACGAAGAGGAGAAGTGACGCCCACGCTCGAGGGCACCAATCCTCACGCGGCTGAGGCTCGGGGCGTAGCCCTGTCGGGGCACCAGGCGTCCAGGCGGATCCTGGCGAGATCGCGACCCTGAAGTCCCCAGCCGTGCCACGAGTCCTCACCCGACTCGGGCGCGACCTGCGGATTGCTGGACCATTCGTGGTCGAGGTCGTCGGCGACCACCATCGGTTCGCTGAGGTCGGGGCCGAGGCGGTAGATCCGGTCCGGATAGACCGCCGCGAACACCTGTCCGCGGTGGACGAACGTCTCGCCGTAGCCGGAGAGAGAGCCACGCTGGCGCACTGTGCGCGTGCGCAGGTGCATGGCGAACCACGTCCCCGGATCCCGCTTCATCACGCCGTACAGCAGCCCGTCGTGCACGACGAGGTCCTGGACGGTCCGCTGGCCAGGTAGGGGCTCAACCTCCCAGAGCAGCCGGCGGGAGCGCAGGTCGAACGCGCCGATCGAGGCGCTCCCCCGCGTCGGCGGCACTCCACCACCGCCGAGCACGTCGCCGCCCACGTAGGCGATCCCGTCGACGGCGTCCACCGCCATGAGGGCCTGATCCTTCAGCACGCCGGGATAGACGTCCACGTCCCCGGTCCGCGGGTCGACAACCGTCAGCGCGCCCTCCAAGTCCCCGGTGTCGGGTGCGGTCACCACGACGAGCAGTCCCGTTCGCTCGTCGTAGGCCATGTCCCACGGACGCTGCTGACCGTGGCCGATCTCCCCCAAGCGACGCACCCGCCGCGTCGCCGGATCGAGGACGAGGATCTCCGCGCTCGGGTACATCGCGAGGTAGACGAGGCCCTCGCGCACCAGCATGGCCTTCGGCTCCCCTGGCACGCGAACGCGCTCACGTCGTCCGCTGGCGAGGCGGTGCATCTCGATCCCCCAGTGACCGCCCACCACGACCGTCCCGGCCGTGTACGCGATGGACTGTGGGCGCTCAGGCCCTGGAGTGAGTCCGGCGTCCACCAGGTCGACCACCTCGGAGCTTCCGGTCTCGACGTCCAGCCACCAGACCGCTCCGCTGCCGGTCACGCCGAACAACGTCGCATCATCCAGGAGGACGATGGCTCGATGCTCGTCCCTCGCCGAGGGCGTCGCGACAAGCTCGAGCTCCGCCTTCTCGGGCCGGTGTCGCCAGACGCTGCCGGACCGCCGCGTGGTGACGTAGGTGGTGCCGTCCGAGGCCACCGCGAGCGCGTCGGCGAGTGCCTCGGACGTGGGGAAGTCCACCACCTCCACCGCGGTGCCGTCGGTGCGCATGCTGAGGAGCGTGCGCGCCGCGGTCGTCGTCAGCCGGTCATCGTGCACCGCGATCGGTCCGTACCCCACGTCGCCGAGCGGACTGAGGTCCTGCACCGTGTGGGTGGCGCGGTCCACCGCGACGAGCCGGCCGGGACTGTAGACCGAGGCGTAGACGTGGGTGTCGTCCGCCGCGACGTACCTCGCGTACTGCGCGCCCGGAACGGCCCGGGCGATGCGCCGGGCGTCGCCGTCGCGGGGATCGAGCTCCCAGATCCCACCGTCAGGGTACGTCGCCGCGTAGACGATGCCGTCGGGCGCCGTGGTGAGCGCCCACACGTAGCCGGACGCCGAGCCGAGGCGGGCCACCCACGCGAGGTCACCGGTCTTCGGATCGAAGCGATAGACGTCGGGGGTGCCGTAGACCCCCACGTAGACAGAGCCGTCGGCGACTGTGGTGGCCCAGGCGCCCTCCCCGGTCGGCAGCAAGACCGTGCGACGCACCGTCCGGGTGAGCAGGTCGACCTCCGCGAGGACGGCGGGCCGCAGACCACGCGTGACGACGTAGGCCTTGTCCCCGAGCACCGTCGCGCCCACGAGTGGCGCCGCCGTCGACGCGGGACCGAGGACCTGAACCGCGGGCTCGGGGTCGCATCGTTCCGGCAAGGACGCCTTGCGGTCACCTCGCCAGAGCGTCTCCATCGTCGCCCGCATCTGCGCCGGCGTGACCGCGACAAGGCTCGTCGCCACGATGAAGAGGGACAGGAAGCTGAGCTGTGAGCGTCGCATCGGACGTCGCCTCCACCCCGACCTCGTGACGGAGCCGCCTGTCCTCGTCCTCGAGGCGCGGCCGCCCCGTCGGCCTGGTCGCGTCCGGCGTTTGGCCACGGTCGCGACGATGGTCGGAAGCTTCCGTACGCGTTAATGCCCGCCCCGTCTCATGGTCACGCTCCCCAACTGTCGGACCCGCGAAGCGGTTGCGCTTTCGCCTCGTCGGCGCGGTGCTGAACGAAACGACGACCCCGCCGCACCCTGCGAAGTCCGCCGAGAAACGGCGAGGGAGTCGACTGGTCGGCTCCCCGGAGAAGACTGGCCCACGGTGAGGGGAGCTCACCGATATCCGGAACCCGCAGCGATAACCGGGTACCGTCGGCAGTGTGCGCGGGTTGTGCGCTGGCATGGCGACCCGTCCCTTCGCTCCCGACGGGACAGGAGCCCGTGCGCTTCCCGCGGCTTGCCAGCGAGCACCAGCAATTCGGACGAAGCACGTCTTCCACCCGAGGGCTCCGGAACGTCACGTCGCCTTGCTGACGCAGGAGGACGCATGAACCCGCAGCCGGGCTACCAGGTGGCCCCGTGGGAGCTGTGTTGGCGTGGCCTGGACGTCGAAGCCCTCGAGCAGACGGAGTCCACGTTCGCGCTCTCGAACGGCCACATCGGGCTCCGAGGATCGCTGGAGGAAGGCGAGCCCCGGAGCATCCCTGGCACCTACCTCAACGGCTTCTTCGAACGGCGTCCGCTCCCGCACGCCGAGCCCGCGTACGGGTATCCCGAGGACGGCCAGACCGTCGTCAACGTGACCGACGGCAAGATCATTCGGCTCTTGGTCGTGGACGAGCCGCTCGACATGCGCTACGGCACGGCGCTCGACCACTACCGTGTGCTGGATTTCCGTTCCGGAACACTTCGACGCCGGACGGAGTGGGTGTCTCCGACGGGGAGGCACATCCTCATCACCTCCGAGCGCCTGGTCTCCTTCACCCAACGTGCGGTCGCCGCGATCCACTACGAGGTCGAGCCGTTGGACGGACCGATGCAGCTCGTGCTGCAGTCGGACCTGTTGGCGAACGAGCCCATCGAGCCGTCGAACGGGGATCCACGGACGGCCGCCGTCCTGCAAGCTCCACTCGTCGCGGACTTCGCCGCGTCGAAGGGCTTCTGGGCCGTCCTGGCTCACCATACGCGCAACTCCGGCTTGCGCATGGCAGCCGGCATGGACCACGAGGTGGATGCTCCCTCCACCATCGAGACGGGGATCGAGGCCGACGGCGACCTCGCGCGGCTCACCGTGGCCGCCGACGTGGGCAAGGGTGAGCGGCTGCGGATCACGAAGTACCTCGCGTACGGGTGGTCGAGCCAGCGCTCCACCCCAGCGTTGCGTTCCCAGGTCGACGCCGCCCTGGCTGGCGCGCGGCAGACCGGCTGGCAGGGCCTGCTCGACGAGCAGCGGGCGTACCTCGACGACTTCTGGGCCTGTGCTGACATCGAGCTGGAAGGCGACGCCGAGCTCCAGCAAGCGGTGCGCTTCGCGCTCTTCCACGTGCTGCAGGCGGGCGCCCGTGGTGAGACCCGGGCGATTCCGGCCCGTGGCTTGACCGGGCCGGGTTACGACGGGCACGCCTTCTGGGATACGGAGACGTTCATCTTGCCGGTCCTCACCTACACCGTTCCCGACGCGGCACGCAACGCTCTGCTGTGGCGGCACAGCACCCTGGACAAGGCCCGTCGCCGCGCGGAGCAGCTCAGCCTCGCTGGCGCGGCGTTCCCGTGGCGATCGATCAACGGGGAGGAATGCTCCGGCTACTGGCCGGCGGGTACGGCCGCGGTCCACATCAACGCCGATGTGGCGGACGCGACGCTCCGCTACATCTGGGCCACCGGCGACAAGGAATTCGAGGTCGAGCACGGGCTCGAGCTGCTCGTGGAGACCGCCCGGCTCTGGGCCTCCCTAGGCCACCGCGACAGCCACGGTGGTTTCCGCATCGACGGCGTGACGGGTCCCGATGAGTACACGGCCCTGCAGGACAACAACATCTACACCAACCTGATGGCGCAGCGGAACCTGCGCGAAGCGGCCCTCCTCTGCGAGAAGCACCCGGAGCGTGCCCGAGAGCTCGGGGTGGAGGACGAGGAGATCGAGGAGTGGAAGGACGCCGCCGAGCGCATGATGGTCCCCTACGACACCTCGCTGCAGGTTCACCCGCAGTCCGAGGGATTCACCGATCACGCGGCGTGGGACTTCGCCAACACGCCACCGGAGAAGTACCCGCTGCTGCTCCACTACCCGTACTTCGACCTCTACCGCAAGCAGGTGGTCAAGCAGGCCGACCTGGTCCTGGCCATGCACCTGCGAGGAGACGCGTTCACCACCGAGCAGAAGGCTCGGAACGTCGCCTACTACGAGCCGTTGACCGTCCGGGACTCCTCCCTCTCCGCGTGCACCCAAGCGGTCCTGGCCGCCGAAGTCGGTCACCTCGACCTGGCGTACGACTACCTCGCCGAGTCGGCGCTGATCGACCTCCACGACACTCACCACAACGTTCGCAACGGCCTGCACCTGGCGTCGCTGGCCGGTGCCTGGATCGCGATCGTCGCGGGCTTCGGCGGGATGCGCGACCACGGCGGCACCATCACGTTCGCGCCGAGACTGCCGGACGAGCTGACCGGCATCCGGTTCCGGATGACCATCCTCGACAGCCGCCTCCAGGTGCAGATTCGCAAGGACGAGGCCATCTACCAGCTTCTCGAGGGTGGGACGTTGCGTACCGCCCACCACGGGAAGCCCTTCTCGCTGAGCGCCGGCGACGTCGTCGCCTACCCCATCCCACCGCTGCGGCCCCGTCCCAGGCCGCACTCACCACCTGGACGCGCACCCACACCCCGCCGCCACCCCACCCCGTAGCAGCCGCGACACTCACCCGCCCACGTCGGCAACGCGGCGTCCCACGCCCTCACCGCCGGGCCAGGGGTGACGCGCTGTCGTAGGCCGGTGACGGCTCCACGAGCGTGAAGGGCACCACGGTCCGAAGGGGGACCTCGTCACCGGCCAGCTGGGCCACGAGAAGGTCGACCGCGACGCGTCCCATCGCCCGCTGGTCCTGGCGGATGTGCGGGAACACCGGCGCTCGGGAGGAGGGCGGAGGGGAGTCGAAGCACGCGATCGTGTACCGGCTCCCGTCGAGCTCGAGCTCCGTCAGCACCTCCCAGAGCAAGACCGCGATGCTGTACTCACAGGCGACGAAGCCGGTCACCTCCGGCTCCCGTTCGACGAAGGCCCGCAGGGCAGCGCGGTCGGTCGTCTCCGGCACGCCGCCTTTGGGGAGCGTGCTGTGGATGTCGGTGAAGCGTCGCAGCGCGCTGGCGGACAGTCCGCGTTCGCGCAGGGCGGACGCGTAGCCCTCGAGCCGTTCCTCGATGCTGGAGGTGTTCTCCGTCGGAGGCGAGACGAACGCGAGCTGTTCGTGTCCTTGGCCGACGACGTAGGTGGTGAGGGCGTGGGCGGCCGCCACGTTGTCGGTGTGGACCGCGCACGCCGGGATGCCCGGCAGGTGACGGTCGACGAGCACCAACGGCGCCCGGTCGAGGACGAGACGGACGAGGCTCGCGTTGTAGAACTCGCCGTGCACCGGGAAGACGATGAGCCCGTCCACGACTCCGTCGCCGACGAGGGCCTGGATCGCCTGTTCCTCCACCTCCTGTCGGTCGTGGGTCCGACGGAGCACGAGGTGGTAGCCCAGCTCCGCACACCGTTCCTCGATCGCGCACAGCAACTCGAGTCCGTACGCCTCCGAGGCATCCGGCAGCACCAGACCCAGGCATCCCTTGCGCGCGCTTCCGGTGCGCGTCGAGAGAGCGTCCAGCCGACGCCGGGCGTCCTTCGCGACGAACGTGCCCTTGCCCTGTCGCCGATGCAGGAGACCGGCTTCGGCCAGCATGTGGAGCGCGCGCTTGGAGGTGATCCGGCTGACGCCGAAGCGCTCGGCCAGCTCCTTCTCCGAGGGGACGCGGTCACCTTCCTTGAGGTTCTCCCGCCGGATCTCCTCCACCAGGTAGTCGTAGACCCGCTCGTACAGGAATGGGTCAGCCACCGTGCACCGCCCCCGCGAGTCCCGAGGATGTCATATCCGCCGCGAAGATCGTATCCCTTGACATCTTGATATGTCCGTAGGACTTTTTACTGCCGATGTGACCACGCGCCGCCGTCTGCGGCGCGTTCGCAGCATCCCATCCAACGGACCCGTCCGGTCGAGTCATCCGATTGGCCCGTCCGATGGGCACGGTGACGGGGACGTGGTCCACCCAGCACCAGGAGGACGAGTGGAGAACCACCACCTCAGGACTCTCTCGAGGCGTACCGCCCTCGTCGGCGGACTGGCCGCCGCCATGGGCGTGGCCGCCGCCTCGACGGCGCACGCGGACAGCTCCGCCAGTGCCACCGCCCGGGGTCGTTACGCACAGCGCGCACGGCAGACGTACGCGGCGTTGCAGCGCTACTTCTACGACCCGACGACCTCGCTCTACCTGGAGGAGTACCCGCGCCAAGGCGGGAACCCCTGGTCGTACGTGTGGCCGTTCTCCCAGGCGATGATCGCGACGCAGGTGATGGCCGGGATCCCCGGCCTCGGTCGGCAGTACGTCGACGACGTCGCCGACCGCTACACCGCGCTCGAGGCCTACTGGAATCCCGGGGCTGAGCCGCCGGGCTACGACTCGTACGTGCGGCCGCCCCTCGGCCACGGTGGTGACATCTTCTACGACGACAATGAGTGGAACGCGCTCGGGTTCATCCAGCGTCACTACATGACGCCAGGTGGCGACCAGGCGGCACTTCGACGCGCCGCGGAGATCTTCGACCTGGTCGTCTACGGCTGGGACACCGATCCCACGCACCCGTGCCCCGGCGGCGTGTTCTGGACCCAGGCGACGTGGAGCAACGACCGCAACACCTGCTCCAACGCGCCCGGCGCCGAGGTGGGCTTCCACCTCTACCTCGCCACGCGGGACGAGTACTACCTCGACTGGGCCTTCAAGATGTACGAGTGGGTGCGCAGCTACATGCTCGCTCCCAACGGCTTGTACTGGGACCACGTCGACCTCGCCGGCACCATCGAGAAGACACAGTGGTCCTACAACCAGGGCACGATGATCGGCGCCGGCGTGCTGGCCTACCGGGCCACGGGTGACCCCACGTACCTGGACCACGCGCAGGACACGGCGACGAAGGCGCTCGCCTTCTACGCCGAGAACGAGCGCTACTTCGACCAACCTGCGCGATTCCACGCCATCTTCTTCGCCAACCTCCTCCAGCTATCGGTCTACCGACCCGACCCCGCGTACCGGAAGGCCATGACGTGGTACGCCGACGAGGCCTACCGCCGGTATCGCGACCACGCCACCGGGCTGTACCGCTTCGAGGGTGAGCGTCCGGTGACCTTGCTGGAGCAGTCGGGAATGGTGCGTATCGAGGGCATGCTCGCGTGGCTCCCTCGTGACTACCAGTCCCTCACCTGACCTACCTTTGGAGCGGAGCGGGGCGGCACGGCCGCCCCGCTTTCGTGTTCACCTCGTCTCGGTTCCCGAGTCGCTGGTTCACGCCTCCTGTTCACGCATCGTCGGCTCCGCGTCGTCGTGCCGACTTAGGTCACAACCGCGGGAAGACGTTGGCACCGGGGGCCTTTCTCACTACCTTTCGTCCACGAGCCGCCGAAGCGCTGACTCACTTCGATGTCAGGGTGGTCCTCACCCTGACGCTCCCACGTCACCAAGCGTGGAGGTCTTCCGGACGGAAAGCGCCTTCCCGCTTCGTCCTCGTCAGTCAGGAGGGCCGTCCCGTGGCCACACGTGTGAGGGGTCGCCCCGACCCGAGCAGAGCCAGCGGGCATGCATCGGAACTCGGGTTCCCACACCGACCTCGAGCGCTGACGGTTCCCACCGACGCGATCGATCCGGACCACACCGAAGGCGTGACCGACCGTCACACCTGAGTCCGCGCGATCCGCGGCGCCAGCCCGGGCGACCGCGGCGTCGATCCATCCACGCACCCTCCGGGAGAACCCATGCACCGACGTACGTTCGTCAAGGGATCCATCGCCACCGCGCTCGCGACCGCGGCCGGCGTGGTGCTCTCGAGAGCACCAGCGTTCGCCCTGTCCAGCACCGGGCACCTGTCGTCGGTCATCACCGAGCACCCACGGCTGCTGCTGCGGAGCTTCGACCACCTGCGCACCCTCATCGCCGGCGACGAGCTCGCGGCCTCGTGGTACGCCAAGGTGAAGAGCGACGCCGACACCATCCTGGACCTGCCGGTGTCGGAGTACGTCATCCCCGACGGTCTGCGGCTGTTGAGCACCAGCCGGGAAGTCCTCCGTCGCACCTACTCGCTCGCGCTCGCCCACGCCATCGAAGACGACGCCGTCTACGCCGAGCGGCTGTGGGCGGAGCTGAAGGCGGTCGCGGAGTTCCCTGACTGGAACAGCCATCGCCACTTCCTCGACACCGCGGAAATGACGCACGCCGTCGCCATCGGCTACGACTGGCTGTTCCACACCTGGACACCGGAGCAACGCGCGGTGCTGCGGACGGCGCTCGTCGAGATGGGCCTGAACCCGGGCGCCGACGGTTACCGTTCTGGGGCCTGGTGGTCGAACACGACCAACAACTGGAACATCGTCTGCAACGGCGGCCTGTCGATCGGCGCTCTCGCACTCGCGGACGAGGAGCCGGAGCTGTGCCAGTTCGTTCTCGAACGTGCCCGGAGCCTCATTCCCTTGGCGATCGCCGAGTACGCACCCGACGGCGGTTACCCGGAAGGTCTGGGGTCGTACTGGGGGTACGCGACCAAGTACCTCGTCGCGTATGTGGCGGCGCTGCAGAGCGCGACCGGCAGCGACGACGGCCTGGCGGACTCGCCGGGTCTGGCCACCACCGGCCTGTTCCCCATCCACCTCACCGGTCCCAGCGGTGAGAACTTCAACTACTACGACGCGGGCGCCGGCTCACCGCAGCCACCGGAGATGTTCTGGCTCGCGTCGACGTACGACAACCCGGTCTTCGCCTGGTGGGGCGCGCAGGGCATGACCAAGAACCCGATCAGCTGGTTCCAGAGCCCGCTCGCGCTCCTGTGGTACCAGCCTGGCGCCCTCGCATCGCCGCTGGAGGCCGGTCTGCCGTTGGACTGCTACTTCGGTCGCTGCGAGGTCGCCACGATGCGCGGCGGCTGGGAGACGCCCACCGCGTCTTTCGTCGGCTTCAAGGGTGGGGAGAACTGGACGAACCACGGCGACCTCGACCTCGGCACGTTCGTCTTCGACGCGCTGGGCATTCGATGGGCCGTCGAGCTGGGCAGCGACGACTACAACATGCCCGGCTACTTCAACGGCAACCCGGGCGGGGAACGCTGGACCTACTACCGCAAGCGCGCGGAGGGCCAGAACACCCTCGTCGCCGCGCCCAAGAGCGGCGACGACCAGCAGGTCACCGCGGCCGGCCGGATCACGGAACGGGCCTCCGGACCCACGGCGGCTTTCGCGATCGCGGACCTGACCGAGGCGCACCCGGAGCTCAGTTCCTGGCGCCGCGGAGCTCGCCTGTTCGACCGGCGCCAACAGCTGGTCATCCAGGACGAGATCAGCGCCGACTCCCCGGTCGAGGTGTGGTGGTTCATGCACACGACCGCGACCATCACGGTGGCCGACGACGGTCGGAGCGCGCTGCTGGAGCGTGCCGGCCAACGCCTGCTCGCCCGCATCACCTCCCCTGGTGAGGCCGTCTTCTACAACGCGCCGGCTCGCCCCCTGTGGACCTCACCCGAGCCATCGGTCCAGAACACCAACCGTGGCATCCGCAAGCTCGCCATCCGGCTGAGGGACGTGACGGACACGCGGCTGACGGTGCAGCTCACGCCGCTGCGCGCGGGCCAGGAGACGCCTGACCCGGAGCCGGTCACTCCCCTGTCGCAGTGGGACACCGGGCCGGACCAGGTCGCTCAGCTGGCGAGCATCAGCGTTGACGGGAAACCCCTCGACGGCTTCGCGCCGGCGACCTTCGCCTACGACATGCGCCTGCCTGCCTCGGCGCCGTTGCCGACCATCACCGCGAAAGCCGCCAACCCCCAGGCCCGTGTGATCGTGCACCCAGTCCGTCGCGCCCCCGGCCGCGCCGCGATCGAGGTGCTCGAGCCCGGCAAGCCCCGTGGGCGCTACGAGGTGTGGGTCGATCGGGCGACCGGCCCGGGCTCGTTCCCGAGCACCATCATCGCCAGCACCGACGACGGCAACGTGCCGGAGAACACGATGGACGGCGACCTGTCCACCCGCTGGTCGGCCGAGGGCGACGGCCAGTGGATCGCCTACGACATGGGCTCCGACGGGCCGGTGTCGTCGGTGCAGATCGCGTGGTACCAGGGCGACGTCCGGTCAGCCCGGTTCGACATCGAGGTCGCCGCCGAGGGGGAGACCGAGTGGCGGCGGGTCTTCAGCGGCACCAGCTCCGGTACGCAGACCACGCTGGAGACCTACACCTTCGAGGAGACCACCGCCCGATACCTGCGGATCGTCGGACACGGCAACTCCGCCAACGCCTGGAACAGCATCACCGAGGTCGTCATCCCGGGCCGGACCGTGGAGCTCCCCCAGGTGGAGCCCTACCTCGCCGAGGTCGAGCTGATCGCGCCCGACTCCCTGATGCTCGGCGAGACGGCCACGCTCGAGATCCGCGGCACCATGAGCGACGGAAGCGAGGCCGACCTCTCGGCAGCGTCGGTCACCTTCGCCAGCGCTGATCCGGAGGTCGCCACCGTCGAGGAGGACGGCACGCTGGTGGCTCACGCGGAAGGTACCGTCACGGTCGCCGGCGTCGTCGTCACCCAGGACTGGCGCCTGGAGTGGGGACGCCGCGAGGTGACCGTCGTGGACCCGAGCAAGCGCCGCTTCACGGCGACCGCGGACACCTACGTCAACGACGGCCAGCACGCGGACACCAACTACGGCGGGTCCTCTTCGCTGACCGTGAAGACGGTGCGTCGGGCGGACTCGGGCTACAACCGGCAGGCGTTCCTGCGGTTCGAGCCGACCGCGATCGAGGAGCCCATCGAGTCGGTCACGCTGTACTTCCACGCCAACGTCTCCGACTCCGAAGGCACCGAGATCGACCTGCTCGTGCACGCGCTCGACGGGACGTTCGACGAGTACACGACCACCTGGAACACCAAGCCTCCGCTGGGCGAGCGTTTGGGTTCGGTGCACGTCACCAGCACCGCCGCGTGGTACGGCGTCGACCTCACCGAGGGGTTGCGCGACGCGGTCGCCGCTGGGCAGCCGATCAACCTCGCGCTCACCCAAGAGGAAGGCGTCGATGGCCTGGCGACGCAGGTGCGGAGCCGGGAGTCCTCGCAAGCTCCCTACCTGCTGGTCCAGCTCGCCGACGACCAGTGACGCGAACGGCGCCCGGTCCGCTCCCCGGAGGGGCGGACCGGGCGTCCCTTCGTCCGCGGCGCGCCGGCCCGCCCCGCGCGTCACGCTGGCGACCGGCGCGGTCAGGAGCTTTCCTCGCGCAGCAGGCAGACCTCGAGCGGGCCGGGCTCGGGGTACGGCGGGTCACGCGGTTGGTCCTGGTTGGTCGGCAGGCTCTCCCACCGGAGGAGATACCGGGCGGCGGCGTCCTGCGTCGTGGCGAGATCCGCCGCCACGTTCACCTGCATACCCGGGAAGTCCGAGCGGACGTCGGTGATCTCCCTCGGCAGAGCGGGCGTGTCCACCTCCGCGACCGGTCGCAGGGCACGGTTCAGCACCCAGGTGCGCCTCGTGTCGTGGCAGACGAAGTCCAGTCGAAGGAGGCCGTCGGGGAGCACGGAGACCGGTGAGAGGCGCACCTCGAAGACCAGACTCCCCCGACCACCGATCGTCCAGCGTCCGCGCCACCTGCTCACCTGCCGGATGGTCCACCTGGTGCGGTCCCGGCGGGCGACGTAGACCTGGGTGTTCCCCTCCTCGTCGTACTTGTGGTAGCTGAGGACGACCCGACCCTCGGCATCGAAGCCCACCTTGGTATTGCCGTTGATGATGCCGCCGTTCATCGGCACCGGGTCGACGACCTCGCCCGTGGCGTAGGTGATCGGCAGGTCGAGCGGAGTGCCGTCACTGGTCTCCCAGTGCACGAGGTCTCGGCTGCGCGCGTACGACAGGTGTTGGTTGGTCGCCGCGTCCGGGGTGTCACGCCACACCCAGGCGATGTGGTGGTAGCCGTCCGGACCGAGGACCGGCCCCTCCACGTAGGCGTTGCGCAGGCCTTCCCCGTCGTGGAGTGGCTGGTCGAGCAGCCGCTGCCACCGCTGGGTGACCTCGTCGTAGACGTTGTAGAGGTCGCGACCGTCACCGCTGGCGCCGTCCCGGTAGCGGAAGACGAGCGCTCCCTCGGCGTCGCGCAGGAAGCGCGGGTAGGTGACCCGCTGCTCGGTCGCGGGGTCGACCATGGTGGGTACCCGGACCAGGGAGGTGACGTCGCCGGGCCGCGTGGTGCGGAAGTAGATGAGCGGAACGACGTGCATGTTGCCCGACACGTGCAGGTGTCCGTCCCGGTCGAGCGCCATGGTGACGTAGTTGTGGCTGTCCCATCCGACGAACGTGTCGAGCGGTTGCTTGATCCAGGTGTCGCTGGTGATGTCGCGCTGCGCGACCACCATCTGGCGTTCGGCGTTGTAGTAGGCGACGTACTGCGTGGTGCCGTCGGTGAGGAGGGACTGCCCGACCGGATGGCCTGCCCAAGTGGTGTCCACGACGCTGGTCGCCACCACGGTCTCCCGCTCGTCCGGCAGCTCGTACGGCCGGTCGACGACGGGTGGACACTCCAGCGGCCCGGGGTCGGGTGGCGCGGCGGGCGTCGTGGAGGTGTGGACGCGAATCCAGCTCACGCGCAGGTTGCCAGCGCTGGAGTAGACGCCCGCGTACCCGCCCGCGAGGAGCGCGTTCAGGGGCGTGACGAGTGACCGCCGCACCAGCTCGGTCTCGCCGTCGAGGACCGCGATCTCGAACAGGCCGTAGGAGGTCGTCGAGACCCGCACGACGTAGTCGCGGCCGTTCTCGATCGGCACCTCCCCTTGGTCGAGGAGGCTCGCGTTGTCCACGACGGAGCCGGTGACCTGGAGGAACTGCCACGCCGAGGGACGGCCTGGCTCGGATGTCACGAACCGCAGGGCGTAGTAGTCCTGGGTGCCGTCGCCGTTGTCGACGATGTTGACCGCCAGGCCGTTCCAGCGCCGGGCGGTCGTGTCGTAGCTGCCGAGGCTGGCTTCGACCGAGAACGTCCTGCCCAGCTCGAAACCGGTCTGGGCGGCGATCCGCTCGCCTGGCCCTCCGGTGGTGCGCAGGGTCGAGTCGACGATCGCCCAGTCGCCGCGCAGCTCCCGCCACCCGTGACCGATCTTGTCGCCGTCGGGTCGCGCGAAATCGTCGCTCCAGGTCAGCACGTCGTCCTCCGCGTTGTCGGCAAAGGCCGGCGTGGTGTGGCCGAGGCCGACGGTGGCGCCGGCGACCACGACACCGCCCTTGAGAACGTCCCGGCGCCGAAGCGCGCGAGCGCGCGAACGATCGTCCGGCATCGTCCGATTCCCTTCCTTCGAGCGCACACGGTGCCCACCACGACGGTGGCGCTGGGGTGCGTGTCGACGTCGCCGGTCTCCTGTCGACGTCGAGCGAGCGAGATCGTCTCGAGACTTCACGCCGTGACCTCGACCGTCAACGACAGAGCGTCGACCACGTGCGGTCACGGGGCGACCACTCGCGGCGTGACCAGCCGAAACTCGCTTGTGAGTGAGCTGCTCACTCATTTAGACTCCCCGCCGTGCCGCCGTCCTTCCGACAGTCGACGCCCTCCCACGGTCCACTCGACCGGCGTCCGCACTCCCGGGCGCGTCCCTTACCACCGGACGAACGTCGGGCCTCCCTCATCGCCGCGACCCTGCCGCTCGTCGCCGAGTACGGCACCAAGGTCACCACCCGGCAGATCGCCGAGGCGGCCGGCATCGCGGAGGGGACGATCTTCCGCGTCTTCCCCGACAAGGAGGCCCTGATCAGGCAAGCGCTGGCCGTCGCGTTGGATCCCACGCCCCTGTTCGACGAGCTGGCGCGGATCGACCTCACGCTCGAGCTGCGGGAGCGGCTGCTCCGGCTGACCGACGTCCTGCAACGACGGCTGGTCAGCATCATCAACGTGCTGACCGCGGTGGGACTCCAGCGTCCGCCAGACGATCTCGACGATCACTGCGAGCAGGTCCACCCGACGAACGAGATGATCCACACCGCCATCGCTCGCGTGCTCGAACCCGACCGCGAGCGGTTCCGCCGTCCGGTCGTCGAGGTGGCGCGTATCCTGCGTCTGCTCATCTTCAGCGGCACGCACCCGATGATCACCGAAGGCCGCCCGCTGACGCCTGAGGAGATCGTCGACATCGTCCTCAACGGCGTGCTCCACCACCGTCAGGAAGCCCTGTGATGGGCGTCCGACGCGACGTTGACGTCACCGACAAGACCCAAGACCGCCCGACAGCCTCCCCGATGGCCGTCCCACGATCCGGAGAGACTTCATGCTGATTCGCTTATTACGCACCTACCTGCGGCCCTATACGCGACCGCTGACGGCTGTCGTCCTGCTCCAGCTCGTCGCCACCATCGCCTCCCTCTACCTGCCCAGCCTGAACGCCGACATCATCGACAACGGGATCGCCAAGGGGGACACCGCCTACATCCTGCGAACCGGCGGCTGGATGCTGCTGGTCAGCGCCGCCCAGATCACCTGCTCCATCGCCGCGGTCTACTTCGGTGCCCGCACCGCCATGAGCGTCGGACGCGACCTGCGCGCGGCGGTCTTCCAACGCGTCGGTGAGTTCTCCGCGCGTGAGGTGAGCCAGTTCGGCGCCCCCTCCCTCATCACGCGCAACACCAACGACGTCCAGCAGGTCCAGATGCTCCTCGTGATGACCTGCACCATGCTGGTCGTGGCGCCGATCATGTGCGTGGGCGGCGTCATCATGGCGCTGCGCGAGGACGTCGGGCTGTCCTGGCTCATGCTCGTGAGCGTGCCGGCCCTGGCGTTGGCGACCGGGCTGATCCTGAGCCGGATGTCGCCGCAGTTCCGGGCCATGCAGGAGCGGATCGACACCGTCAACCGCATCCTGCGGGAGCAGATCACCGGCATCCGCGTCGTCCGCGCGTTCGTCCGGGAGTCCGAGGAGAGGCGACGCTTCGCCGTCGCGAACTCCGACCTGACCGCCACCGCGCTGAACGTCGGCCGGCTGTTCGCGCTGATGTTCCCCGTCGTGATGTTCGTCTTCAACGCCTCCAGCATCGCGGTGCTGTGGTTCGGCGGCCTGCGCGTGGAGTCCGGCGGGATTCAGGTCGGGTCGCTGATCGCGTTCCTCAACTACCTGATGCAGATCCTCATGTCGGTGATGATGGCCTCGTTCATGGCGATGATGGTCCCCCGCGCAGCCGTGTGCGCGGAGCGGATCGCCGAGGTCCTCGACACCGAACCCACGGTCCGGACCTCCGCCACCCCCGTCACCACGCTGACCAGGCGCGCGGACGTCGAGCTACGGAACGTCCAGTTCAAGTTCCCCGGCGCTGCCGACCCCGTGCTCCGCGACATCAGCTTCCGGGCCGAACCGGGGACCACGACCGCGATCATCGGCAGCACCGGCTCCGGGAAGACCGCGCTGATCTCACTCATCCCCCGGCTCTTCGACGTCACGGGCGGCGCCGTTCTCGTCGGAGGTGTCGACGTCCGCGAGCTCGACCCCGAGCTGCTGTGGAGCAAGATCGGGCTCGTCCCGCAGAAGCCGTACCTGTTCTCGGGGACCGTCGCGAGCAACCTGCGCTACGGGAACCCGGACGCGACCGACGAGGAGCTGTGGGAGGCTCTGCGGATCGCGCAGGCGAAGGACTTCGTCGAGGCGATGCCCGAAGGGCTCGACTCCCCCATCGCCCAGGGCGGGACCAACGTCTCCGGCGGGCAACGACAGCGGCTGGCCATCGCTCGCGCGTTGGTCCGCAAGCCGGAGATCTACCTGTTCGACGACTCCTTCTCCGCCCTCGACCTGGGTACCGACGCCAGGCTCCGCGCGGCCCTGCGTCCCGTCACCCGTGACACCACGGTCATCGTCGTCGCCCAGCGGGTGTCGACGATCGTGGATGCGGACCAGATCGTCGTCCTCGACGACGGGGCCGTCGTCGGCATCGGCCGCCACGACGAGCTCCTCACCAGTTGCCAGACCTACCTCGAGATCGTCGAGTCCCAGCGAAGCGCGGAGGCGGCATGAGCGAGCGGTCCACCACCTCGACGCCACGGCGGAACGCTGGCCCCGGTGGCGGTCCACCGTGGGCCATGCCTCCCGCGAAGGCCATGAACTTCGGCCCCTCCGCCAAGCGCCTGCTCGGACGGCTGCGTCCCGACCGCGCCCGGCTGCTGTTGGTCGTCATCCTGGCGATCGCCAGCGTGGCGCTCAACGTCATAGGCCCGCGCGTCCTCGGCCGCGCGACCGACGTCATCTTCGCCGGTGTCATCGGCAAGCAGCTGCCGGAGGGGATCACCCAACAGGAGGCGATCGAGTACGCCCGAGCGAACGGCCAGGACCAGTTCGCCGACATGCTGAGCGGCATGGAGGTCGTCCCCGGCGCGGGAATCGACTTCAGCAAGCTCGGCCAGATCCTGCTCACCGTGCTGCTGATCTACCTCGCCGCGAGCGTCCTGGCCTGGCTGCAGGGATACCTTCTGGCGAGCGTCGTCCAGAACGCGATGCGGCGGTTGCGGTCCGACGTCGAGGACAAGCTGCACCGGCTGCCGTTGTCCTACTTCGACCGGCAGCCACGCGGTGAGCTGCTGAGCCGGGTCACCAACGACATCGACAACATCGCCCAGAGCCTGCAGCAGACGCTGGGCCAGCTGCTCTTCTCCCTGCTCACCGTCATCGGCGTGCTGACCATGATGTTCGTGGTGTCGCCGCTCCTCGCCCTGATCGCGCTCGTGGCGGTGCCGCTGTCGGTCGTCGTCACCCAGCAGATCGCCAAACGCTCCCAGCGCCAGTTCGTCGCGCAGTGGGCGCACACCGGAACGCTCAACGCGCAGGTGGAGGAGGCCTTCACCGGCCACGACCTCGTCAAGGTCTTCGGGCGTCACCGCGAGGTGCAGGCCGCCTTCGCCGCCACGAACGAGGAGCTGTTCAAAGCGAGCTTCAAGGCCCAGTTCATCTCCGGCATCATCATGCCGTCGATGATGTTCATCGGGAACCTCAGCTACGTCGCCGTGGCTGTGGTGGGCGGCCTCCGGGTGGCGTCCGGGACGATGACCTTGGGCGACGTCCAGGCGTTCATCCAGTACTCCCGGCAGTTCACCCAACCGCTGACGCAGGTGGCCTCGATGGCGAACCTCCTGCAGTCCGGTGTGGCGTCGGCCGAGCGGGTCTTCGACCTGCTGGACGCGGAGGAGCAGAGCCCGGAGCCGGCCACCCCGGCTCGGGTCGACAAGCCACGGGGCCGAGTCGAGCTCGAGCGCGTGTCCTTCCGGTACGAGCCGGACAAGCCGCTGATCGAGGACCTGTCACTCGTCGCCGAGCCGGGACACACCATCGCGATCGTGGGGCCGACCGGGGCCGGCAAGACCACGCTCGTCAACCTCATCATGCGGTTCTACGAGCTGGACTCCGGACGGATCACCCTCGACGGCGTGGACATCGCCACGATGCGCAGAGACGAGCTGCGCAGCAAGATCGGCATGGTCCTCCAGGACGCCTGGCTGTTCAACGGAACGATCCGCGACAACATCGCCTACGGCAAGCCGGGGGCGACCGAGGAGGAGATCCTCGCCGCGGCGAAGGCGGCGTTCGTCGACCACTTCGTGCGGACCCTCCCTGATGGGTACGACACGGTGATCAACGAGGAGGCCAGCAACATCAGCGCCGGCGAGAAGCAGCTCATCACCATCGCGCGAGCGTTCCTCGCCGACCCGTCCCTGCTGATCCTCGACGAGGCCACCAGCTCGGTCGACACCCGCACCGAGGCGTTGGTCCAGCACGCGATGGCGGCGCTGCGCTCGGACCGCACCAGCTTCGTCATCGCGCACCGGCTGTCCACGATCCGCGACGCCCACCGCATCCTGGTGATGGAGAACGGTCGCATCGTCGAGCAGGGCACCCATGAGGAGCTGCTCAAGGCGGAGGGCGCGTACTACCGCCTCTACAACGCGCAGTTCACCCAGCCGGTGGCCGAGCTGGACACCGTCGACGACTGGCCCAGCGCGACCCCAGGCCAGGTCGAGGTGCCCTCGACTCGCACCTGAGGTCTCCACACGAGCCGCGAGGACCCCACGCCGCCAGCGCGCGGCGTGGGGTCCGTCTTGAGAGCGTTGGGCACGCGGGCCGACTTGTCCACAGGCGAGAAGCTCCACGGCCGCCTCGGCGCCCGGTCGGGCGTAGCATTCCCCGACCGGGAGGTGGAGGACAGGCGATGTCCAAGGTTGGGAGCTTCCTGAAGACCGCCCTCGTCCGGTTGCTCGTGCTCGCCGTCCTCGGCGCGATCGGCTACGGGGGCTACCTCTTCTTCGGGCCGACCGCGAGGGCCAACGACGAACCGCTCGAGCACGACAGCGACCTGGAGAGCCTCTGCTGGTACCAGAGGAGGTACTACCCGGAGGCCGCCACCTACACCGGTCCCGCCCCGCACCCGATCAAGATCTTCGAGCAGTCCGACTCCCAGACGAGTGACCCCGGCTGGTTCTCCTCCCAGGTTCGCCAACCTCTCCCCCAGCACTGGTGGTCGCACCACAGGGCGCCGACGAAGGTCCAGCTCGTCGCCTGCGTGGAGATCGACGACGAGGGACCCAGGATCGGCGAGTGTGAGTTCAGGGGTGAGACCATCCCCATGCACCAGGGCATCTACACCGCCACCCTCTACGAGGCGAAGACCGGCAAGAAGGTCGCCAAGGTGGAAGGCATCGCCGGCAGGAAGGACTTCGACGACGGCATGTGCCCGGCGATGCACGTCTGGCGCCAAGGAGAGGACCCGAGACTGCTCTCCAAACCCGATGCCGCGGCGTACCGGCGCGCGTTCGGCCGGTACGTCGACGGATGAGCGGGCCGAACGCACGGCACCGGCCATTGACAGGTCCGTCGTCGACCGCTACGACGTCGGTACGACCACTCGGACGGACCTCATACCTGCTCCATGATCGCCGACAGCCACTGCCATGCCTGGCGGGTCTGGCCCTACCAACCACCTGTGCCGGACCCGACCGGGCATGGCAGCGTCGACCTCCTCCTGTACGAGATGGACCGCCACGGTGTCGAGCGGGCCGCCGTGGTGTGCGCGCGCATCGGCGACAACGACGACAACAACGAGTACGTCGCCAAGGCGGCGGCTCGCCATCCCGACCGGCTCGCCGTCCTGGCCGACGTCGACTGCTTCTGGCGTCCCGAGTACCACACGCCGGGTGCCGCCGCTCGACTGCGGGCGACGGCGGAGCGCCTGGAGATCGCCGGCTTCACCCACTACGTCCACGACGACAACGACGGCTGGTTCCGCACCGACGAGGCACTGGAGCTCTTCGCGACAGCGGCGGAGCTGAACCTCGTGGCCAGCCTGGCGGTGTCCCCACGCTGGCACGCCGACCTACGGGACGTCGCCCGGCGGTCTCCGACGCTGCCGATCCTCGTGCACCACCTCGGGCTGGCCCGACCCGGCTCGCCCACATTCGAGGACGACCTCGCGGAGGTGCTCGCCAGCGCCGCGGTCCCCACCATCGGTCTCAAGGTGTCCGGATTCCACTACCTCGCCACCCGGCCCTGGGACTTCCCGTTCGCCGAGGGCCGCGAGGTGTTCCGCCGTCTGTACGAGGCGTTCGGGGCGCACCGCCTCTGCTGGGGTTCGGACTTCCCCACCGCCCGACCGCACGTCACGTACACCCAGTCGCTGGAGGTGGTTCGCGCGTACTGCGACTTCCTCCCCGCCGAGGACCTCGACCTGATCCTGGGCGGCACGCTCACGCGGATCCTCGACACCCGCCGCCCGGCGCCGCCAGCCGACGGCTGAGTGAGCCAAGCCCGAAGAAGCACGGACCGCCCACGTGCGGCACGGGAACACCTCGACGAGGACGGGCGACATGGACGAGCGCCGCCGGTTCCTCGCCGACGCAGGCGGATCAACGCCGAGCGCATGGACACGGTGTTCGCCGCGATCTACGACGACCGCCGGGGCGGATACGTCAACCCGACCCACGCGAGGTTCGTCGACCGCTTCGTCTCCCTCCTCACGTCGGCCTCGAAACGGCCGGAGGTGCTCGACGCCGGATGCGGGACCGGGACGTACTGGTCGACGTTGGTGGCCGCCGGCTGCGTCTCGTTCGGCGTCGACCACTCGCGGCGGATGCTCGCGAGGGCACGGGCCAAGCACCCGGGCGTGGAGACCGTCGTCTGCGCCCTGCAGGACCTCGGCGACGGACCAGAGCTCCAGCACCGTTTCGACGGTGTTCTCTGCGTCGACCAGTTCCTGCCAGCACGGGAGGCTGGGAACCGAAGACCTACCACCCTCTGGCGACGGCGGTTAGCATCCAGCGCGAGCGCTAGGGGCCGGCCTGAGTCGAGGCAAGGACTCCTTGCGCAGTCGCCCACGTCGTCGAGTCAAGCGCGAACGACGCCGCACCACCGCACGGGAAGAGCCATGCGCAAGGACGAAATCGTCGACGTCCGCGTCTCGTTCGTCGCCAGCGACGAATCGGATCCGGCCGACCCAACCGAGCGATCCACTGAGGAGACGGAGTCGGGTTCCCACAGCTCACCGCCCGCCCAGATCGACCGGGCCAGGCATTGGCTCGGGGGCAAGGTCGCCAACCCCATGACCAAGTACCCCGAGTTCCGCGACAACCGGGACGCCGGCATCCGGGCCGACGACGGGGGCACGGTCGTGGTCGAGGTGGAGTCCGCCTCCGGTGAGGTCGGTCTGTCGACCACGAGCGGCCTCGCCGCTGCGGCCATCATCCACCAGCACCTGGCCCGGCTGGTTCGCGGCGAGCGCGCGAGCGCCCACACACGCATCTGGGACCGGATGTTCTCCAGCACCCTGCGCTACGGCCGCAAAGGGCTCGTCCTCCACGCCATCTCGGCGGTCGACCTGGCCATCTGGGACCTGCACGGCAAGGTCCTGGGCGAGCCGGTGCACGAGCTCATCGGCGGGAAGATCCGCGACGCCGTCCAGGTCTACGCCACCGGTCCGTCGCCGGCGCTCGCCGCGCGGCTGGGGTTCGCCGGCGCGAAGCTGCCGCTCGTCTACGCCCCCTGCGAGGGCGAGGAAGGGTTCCGGCGCAATGTCGAGATCGCCGAGCAGGCCCGGGCCAGCGTGCCGGACGACTTCCCGCTCATGTACGACTGCTGGATGGCGCTCGACGTCGACTACGCCGTCCGCCTCGCCCACGCGGTGGCGCCCCTCGGCTTCACCTGGATCGAGGAGCCGCTGCCCCCAGACGACTACGCCGGGCTGCGCAGAATCCGTGACCGGATGCCGCCTACGATGACGCTCAACACCGGGGAGCACGAGTACACGGCGGCCGGGTTCAAGTTGCTCTGCGAGGCCGGCGTCGACGTCATCCAGCCCGACCTCGGCTGGTGCGGCGGGATGACGGAGGTGCTCCGCATCGCGGACGTGGCCCGCGTCTACGGCGTCAAGGTCATTCCCCACACCTGCGGCATGCCGAACTACCACTTCGTCGTCACCCAGCCCCATGGCGAACTCGCCGAGTTCCCGGTCCTGTCGCCCGACGGCGAAGCCCTCGCGCCCCAGCACGCGCCGCTCATGCTCGGTGAGGACCTGCCGGAGAACGGCTGGCTCACGGTGAGCGACAAGCCCGGGTTCGGGCTCACGCTCAACCCGGAGATCCGGCTCGTCCCGGCCGTACCAGCGCCTCGGACGGCGCCATGACCAGCCGGAGGCCGCGCATCGCCGTCGTCGGCGCGGGCTGGTGGGCGACGACCCGGCACCTGCCCTCGTTGGCGAGCTACGACGGCGCGGAGCTCGTCGCCGTCTGCGATACCCGGCCCGAGCGCGCTCGCGCCGCGGCGGAGCGGTTCGGCGTCCCGGTGACAGCGACGGATCTCCCCAGCGCGCTCGCCGCGACGCACATCGACGGCGTGGTCGTGGCCACTCCGCACACCACCCACTACGCGCTCGCTCGGACGGCACTGGACGCCGGCGTCCACGTGTTCGTGGAGAAACCCCTCACCACGACGGCCGCCGAGGCTTGGGAACTCGTCGAGAGGGCGGAGGCGAACGGCCTCCACCTCAGCGTCGGCTACACCTATCACTACACCCGAGCCGCCCAGTTCGTCCGGCACGCCGTCCGGGAGCGGATCGGTTCGCTCGTGTGCGTGGCCGCGCAGTTCACCTCGTCGACGCTGACGCTCTTCGCCGGTGGGGACGACTCCGCCGACCCCGCGACTCCACATCCCACGACGTACGCGGACCCGCGGCTGTCGGGTGGCGGCCAGGGCCACACCCAGGTCACCCACCTCATGGGGACGGTCCTGTGGGCGACCGGCCGCGAGGTCGAGGAGGTCTTCTGCTACATGGACAACCGGGGCTGTGACGTCGACGTCGTCGACGTCATGGCGTTCCGTTTCGCCGGGGGCGGCCTGGGCACCGTCACGTCTACAGGAACCGCGCTCGGCCATCAGCCGCCACGGCAGCGGATCCAGTACTTCGGCACCGACGGCGTCGTCGAGCAGGACCTCCTCGGCGCCAGGGCTGTTCTGCACCGCAACGACGGCGCCGTCGTCGAGCGTGCTCTCGACGAGGGCGAACCGGCGTACCCGGCCGAGGCGCCGGCGCGCGCCTTCGCCGACCTCATCGCCGGCCGCGGCCCCAACCACGCACCTGGTCGGGACGCCGCCGCCACGGTCGCGTTCCTCGACGCCGCCTACCGGTCCGCCGCCTCGGGCCGCGCCGAACCTGTGCTGCGACGACACCACCGTTGCGAGCCTTGAGCCGCGGCGACCGACGGATGCCGGCTCGAGGCCGGGTGCCGGCTCGACCAGGCCCCCGCGTCGGGCGAGGGTCAGCCGCCCGCGAGGGAGATGACGGCGGACACGGCGTTCGCGATGGGGGGAACCCCCGCGTAGAGGCCGATCGCCGTGACGACGAGCAGCGCGGGGAAGATCACCCGTGACTCGTACCAGGCGCCGGTGGTCAACGGGCCGCCGTCGTAGTTGTCGCCCCGGTCTCGGCCGTCGATCCAGGAGAAGGGGCGCGGCACGGCGGTCTTGGTCACCGCGTCACCGACGATGTGCACGAGCACTCCCAGCCCGAACGCCAGCGGCAGCCACCACGGGTACGCGGCGTAGCGGGCGGAGGCGTACCCGACGACGGCCGAGACGACGAGGTTCGCCAGCCAGTACCGCTCGTTGTCGCCGGGAATGACGAACGCCAGCGCGCGCAGGGTCGCCCCCACCGCGATGGCCACCGCCACACCCGTCGAGACCGGATGCAGCGAGGCCAACCAGGCGAGACCGGCGAACAGCGGTGGCGCGACCAGCCAGTCGTGCGTCCCACCGCGGTGGCCACGGAAGAGCACCCGCACCACCCGGTGCACCGCACGGGACAGCGGCCCCCACATGACGGTGACCGACGAGGAGCGGTGGTCCCAGTCGGGCACCAACGCCGCGCCGGCACACGCCGCCACGAAGGACAGCTGGTCGGCCACCCCGTCGATCGGCAGGACGGCGAGGAGTCCGGACCCGGCTGCGAGGCCGGTCGCGGCGTGCGTCCGCCACATCATGGCTCGGCGTCGCTCCTTCCCAGTCGCTCGGAACGTCGCCGTGATCATGGCATGCCGCTCCCCCGGGAGGTGTCGTGGAGCCGGAGGACCGCTCGTGACCTGCAGAGCACCGCTGGCCGCCGCATCGGTAACGGAGTGTGCGTACGCTCGTGACGACGGTTGGTGGCCCGCCCCATGACCGGCGCGGTCGAGGTCGGCTACCCGACGTCCGGCACCGGCGACCAGGTCGCGGCCGCTTTCCGCGGGGAGCGGGTGTTCGCCTGTCTGCCGAATCTTTCGTCCCCCGCGTAGCCTCGTCGCGCCACGCGCTGAGCCGGGACGCCGCCGGGTCACCACGCGCCCGATAGTCGCGGGATCACGCCGACGTGAGTGAGCTGTGCTGGGTCAGTAGGGCGCTGAGCCGCTCCTTCGGCAGGGTCGGCTTCTCGTCGTACAGGTAGCAACTGACGGCGTGGCCGGACGCCGCGAGGTACGTCGGCGGCTGCGCCTGTGTACACCGCGGCATGGCCGCAGGGCATCGCTCGGCGAACCGGCACCCCTGGTGGTCCTCCGGCACCTCGACGCCGTTCCTGGCGCCGGTCTCCTCCGAGCCCCAGCGCCGGCGAGGGTCCGGCCAGGGGATGGAGTCGATGAGCATGCGGGTGTAGGGGTGCTTCGGCGCGGTGATGACGTCCTCGACGTCACCGGCCTCCACGATGCCACCCCGGTACATCACGACGATGTGGTCACTCACGTGGTACGCGGTGCCGAGGTCGTGCGTGATGTAGAGGATGGGCACCTTCAGGGTCTGGTTGACCGTGCGCAGGCTCTCCAGGATCGTCGCGCGCAGTGAGGCGTCGACCATGGACACCGGCTCGTCGGCGACGATCAGCTTGGGCCGCAGCATCAACGCTCGCGCCACGATGATCCGCTGACGCTGCCCGCCGGACAGCTGGTGGGGATAGCGACCGAGCGTCTCGTCCGGACGCAAGCCCACAGCCTCCAACGCGTTCACCATGAGCTCCTGCCGTTCCGCCTTCGACCGGCCGAGACGGAACTTCTGCAGAGGCACCGTGAGCACGTGGTCGACCTTGTAGAACGGGTTGAAGACCGCGAACGGGTCCTGGAAGACCGCCTGGACGTCTCGTCGGAACTCGCGCAGCCGAGCGCCGCGCAACCGGCTGAGGTCCGATCCTCGATACAACACCGTGCCGCTCGTCGGGCTGATGAACCCCAACAGCAGGGACGCCAAGGTGGTCTTGCCGCTTCCACTCTCCCCGACGACGGACAAGATCTGCGGGCTGTCCCCGGGAATGGTCAGCGACACATCGTCCAGCGCGACTGTCGCCGTACGCGAGAGAACACCGCCGCCGTAGACCTTGCTGACGTTGCGCAGCTCCATCAGCGGGGTGGCGTCACCGCCGCCCTCGCGGGCGGTCTCGTCACGCGGTGGCATGGCCCTCCTCGTGCAAGTGACAGGCGACGAACCGGTTGGGGCGATGCTCCCGATACGGCGGCACCTGCTCGGCGCAGATGTCCATGGCCTTGGGGCACCGTGGATGGAACAGGCACCCAGGCGGCAGCGAGTGCAGCGACGGCGGCAGGCCCGGGATTCCGCGGAACGTGCCCCGGCGCTCCAGCTTCGGCAGGCTGTCGATGAGCAGATCGGTGTAGGGGTGGAGCGGGTCGTCGAAGATCTCCCGGATCGGGGACACCTCGGCGAGCTTCCCCGCGTACATCACCGCGAGGCGGTCGACCGACTGGGCCATCAGGCCCATGTCGTGACCGATGAGGACGACCGCGACGCCGAGCTCCTCCTGCAGGCGCAGCAGCGTCCCCATCACCTGACGTTGGACGACGACGTCGAGCGCGGACGTGGGCTCGTCCGCGATCAGCACCTTCGGCTCCATCGCCACCGCGATCGCGATGCACACGCGCTGCTTCATGCCGCCGGAGAGCTGGTGCGGATACATCCGACCCACCTCCCGTCGGAGCCCGACCGACTCGAGAGCGGCGTGGGCCTTCTCGAGGAGCTCCTTCTTGGCGACTCGCTTGGGCGAGTGGTCCTCCAACGTGTCGACGATCTGGTCCTCGATCCGCGCCACCGGGTTGAGGGAGTTCATGGCGCCCTGGGGAATCATGCTGATCTCAGCGGCGCGGACCTGACGCATCTCCTTCTCGGGCAGCCGGAGGATGTCACGTCCGTGGAGGAGGATCTGCCCGCCGGCGATGCGGCCCGGCTCCTTGATCATGCGCATGAGCGCGAGCGCGATCGTCGACTTCCCCGAGCCGGACTCGCCGACCAGCCCGAGCTTCTCGCCCGGCATGAGGTCGAAGCTCACGCCGTTGACGGCCCGGACGGCGCCGGCGTCGGTGTGGTACTCGACCCGAAGGTCGCGCACCGAGAGAACCGGCTCGCCGGTGCCGGCCGCTCGGTCCGTCCGCGGCGCGGTCGAGGTACTCGTCATCGCGACCTCCGAGACCGCGGGTTCGCCCACTCGTCCAACGAGAAGGAGATGAAGTACAAGGAGAGGATCAGCACGCAGATGATCGCGATCGGGATGCCCCACCACCACCAGAGGTTGCGCAGCAGCGCGGAGAACCTCTGCATCCAGAAGAACGTCATGCCCAGGGTGGGCTCTCGCTGAGAGCCGAGACCGAGCATCTCCAGGCCGAGCGCGGCGTAGACGGCCCCGATGAGCGCCGCCACGAAGCCAGCCAGGAGGAACGGCGTCAGGTTCGGCAACAGCTCCCGGACGATGATCTCCGGCCCGCGCATCCCCGACAGACGGGCCAGTCGGATGAACTCCCGCTCGCGCAGCGACAGCACCTGGGCTCGGATCGCACGCGTCGGCCCCGGCCAGGCGAACGCGGCGAGGATGAGCGCCATGTTCTCGATGGAGATGTACTGGCGCAGCAGCGACGCGATGACCACCATGACGAGGAAGCTGGGGATGGTGAACATCACGTCGACGATCCAGCGGATCACGCTGTCCAGCCAACCGCCGTAGAACGCCGACACCAGACCCAGCACGATGCCGATCGCCAGCCCGATCGACCCGGCGAGCAGTCCGATCTTCAGGCTCAGGCGGGTTCCCACCACCATGACCGCAAAGAGGTCACGTCCCTGCGCGTCGGTACCGAACCAGTGCTCAGCCGACGGCGGCTTGCTCGCCGGGCCCGCGAGGGGGTAGGGGTCCTTGGCGGGGTCGATGAAGAACGTCCCCACGGTGGCGAAAAGGATCAGGCCGACGAACATCGCGAGCCCGATCACCAGCAAGGGATTCCGCCGCAGGTACCGGAGAACCGACGTGGCTCGCCCCACCCGGGAACGTGGCGTGAGCATCGTGGCCGTCTGGGACGCCGTGGCGACCATCGCTCCTCACCCCTTCTCGTACCGGATGCGCGGGTCGAGCAACGGATAGATCAGGTCCACGATGAGCGTGGCGATGCACACGGCGAAGACGAGGATCATCGTGATGCCGTAGAGCAGGTTGTAGTCGAGCACCTGGATCGACCCGTTGATCAAGCCGCCGAGACCTGGATACGCGAAGAGCGTCTCGACGAGCACGGTGGAGAAGACGAACGTGCCGAGCGACATCACCAGGCCGGTCACCTGAGGCAGCATCGCGTTGCGGACCGCGTACCGCGCGAAGATGCGACGCGGGCGCAGCCCTTTGGCCTCGGCGAAGGTGATGTAGTCCTCCCCCACGGTCATGACCATGAGGCTGCGCATCTGCAGGGCTTGGCCGCCGAGCTGGAACAGCACCAAGGCGCATGCGGGGAGGAACGCGTGCTTGGCGATGTCGAGCGCGAACTCGAGGGACCATTCCGGCGTCGCGGTGCGCGAGTACGCCCCCGACAGCGGGAAGATCTTGAGCTGGAACGCGAAGAGGTAGATCAGCAGGAACCCGAGCACGAACGCTGGGACGGCGCTGGTCAGCATGCTGGCGGGCACGAAGATGCGCAGCCAGCGTGGACAGCGCGGCCAGCCGAGCAGGGCACCGAGCAGCGTGCCGATGACGAACGCGATGAGGATCGACATCAGCCCCAGGCCAAGCGTCCAGGGCAGCGCGTCCTTGATGATCGAGTTGACTGTCCGCGGATACTGCGAGATCGAGTATCCGTAGTCGAACCGCACCACCTTCAGCATGGCGGTGAGGTACTGCTTCCACAGCGGCTGGTCGAGGCCGAACTGCTGGTTGTAGGCCTCGACCATGGCCTCCAGCCCGGTCTGGTTACGGCCGCCCTGGGTGGCGGCCAGCATCAGCCGTTCCCTGATCGGGTCGCGTGGACTGAGCTTGGGAATGAAGAAGTTGATGCTGGCCGCCGTCCACATCACCGTGACCAGCAGCAGGATCCGCCTGACGAGGTACCGCCTGGAGATCACTCGACCACCCCTCCCTGGTCCGGTCCGTCGCCGCCGATCAGCCGGACGCGGGCTTGAGGCGGGTGAGCTCCAACGCGAACGTCTTGAACCAGAACGCGCCGGGCAGGTACGGGTCGTCAGCGATCGGCCAGCCGGTCCAGTACCTGGTGTTGTAGGGAATCCGGTGGAGCCACTGCACCAGAGGCGTGTGCGGCAGCTCCCGTAGGTAGATCTCCATCGCCTGGAGGAACAGTGGGAGCTCCTGTGGGTCGTCGACCGGCAGGGAGGCCATCTGCTCGACGGTCCTGTCGAACTCCTCGTTGCGCCAGCGGCTGCTGATGTCGCCCGCCTCACCGACCTTGGAGTAGTGCCGGGAGTGCATGAGCTCCAGCGAAGGGTACGGGTCCGCGATGGCTCCGGCGAAGCCGAACAGGAACAGCTTCGCCGACCCGTCAGCCATGCGTGTGTAGGAGTCGGACGGCGTCTGCAGGGACGCGTCGAACCCGGCGGCACGCAGCTGCTCGGCGAGGATCGCGCCGTAGTCGTTGACGAGGTCGACGATGCCGTAGATGGTGGCGTCCACCCTGGCACCCTTCTCGTCGACCCACAGGTTCTCGGCGTCGCGGGTGTATCCCTTGCTGGTCATGATCCGCTCGACCTCGCCCAGGTCGTAGGCGTTCGTCGGGTACCTCTCGAGGAGTGGCTTGACCGCGTCGAGGTACTTCCGCAGAGGCGGGAAGTCCGGGAACGGCAGCTCGGACGTGATCCCGGCGCCCTCGTAGCCGATCTCGACCAGCTGCTGACGGTCGATCGCGTGGTTGACCGCTCGCCGGATGTCAGGGTCGTCGTAGGGCTTGACAGCGCAGTTGAAGAACAGCGACTGCGGCCACCAGTCGACGTACCCGTACGGCTCCTCGCGCCCGCTCCAGGCGATGATCTTCGGGTTCTGCTCGACCACCTGCTTGATGACCGGCGGTCTGAGGTCGAGCGAGGAGTCCAGCTCGTCGTTGATGAGCTGCTGGGCGATGTTCGTGGGGTCGGTGAACGGCACGACGATGATGCGTTCCGGTCCGGGAAGCTCAGCGAGTCCCGCCTTGACCGCCCACCAGTCGTCCCGTCGGTCGAGGAGCCGCCGTTGCACCGTCCAGTCGACCACCTGGTAGGGCCCCGTGACCACCGGCCACTTCTTCGCGGGGTCGTAGAACAGGAAGCCGTACTGGTTCTTCTCCTTGGAGAAGATGTGCTCGGGGACGAGGAAGATGCCCAGGTCGTTCTTGAAGTACAGGTAGTCGAAGACGAAGCGCGGCGCCGGCTTGGTGAACGTGATCGTCACCGTGTGCTCGTCCGTCGCCTCCGCGCTCTTGACCCACTCCCGGATGTCCGCCGAGTAGGTCATCGCGGCGTTCTTCTCGTCCTTCAGCATGGTGAGCGTGAAGGCGACGTCCTTCGCCCCGAACGGGGTGCCGTCGCTCCAGTAGGCGTCCGATCGCGTCTTGATCGTGACGCTCATGTAGTCGTCGGCATAGACAGGGTCGCCGTCGGCGAGCCACGGAATCGTCTCCCCCGTGAACGTGGAATAGAAGTACAGCGGCTCCAGCATCGCCGCCATGCCCCGCTGGTGGTTGAAGCCAGACGCGTAGGGGTTGCAGATGCCGACGTCCGAGCCGTCCCCGAAAGCCAGCATCAACGTCTTTTCGCGTGGGATCTTGCGTGGATTCCCCCGAGGCACCTCGCGCTCCGGTGTCGGGGAGCCGGACCCCTCCGGCGTCGGTGGCAGCTCCGGTGTGCCGCAGGCGGACAGCGCGATGGCAGCGGAGCTGATTCCGGCCAACTTCAGGAAATCACGTCGGGAACTACCGGGAAACGTGGGCGGCATGGCTGTCTCCCGCTTCAGGGTCGACGCAAGGTGAGTGAATGCTTGGGTACGTCGCCCCGCCAGTCAAGCACTTGTGACCGCCTTGAAATCTCCATCGCCGGAGATGGCCAACTCTGCCGCGGACGTTGTCGCGGCGCCTGCCGGGCTTTTCCGCCTGGCGGAGGATCCGACGATGGTCAGGGCCGATTTCCGTCATCGTGATTGCCCGCACCACCACACCGGGACGACCATGCCAAGACCGGTGTGCTGACGGCACGAAGCGATCACCTGTCGGTTCTTTTCTGCGCCGACGTGAGGGAGGTGGCGGTGTCCGCCCTGGCGTCCCGACGTGGCTGTGCGCTGACGTCCGCTTTGCTGACCATCGTTGCGCTCACCAGCGCGGGTGTCGCCTCGGCGGACATGGCGCCCGCCGAGGCGCGCGAGCGACCGGAGCCCAGCCCACGGCTTGTCCAGACTCGCTACCCCACCGAGGACGTGGTCGTCGCGGACTTCGACGTCTCCGATTACGGGGCAGACCCGACCGGCGTTGGCGACTCGACGCGCGCCATTCAGGACGCGCTCGACGACTGCTACGCCGCGAGCGGAGGCACTGTCTGGCTCCCAGCCGGCACCTACCGTGTCACGGACACCCTCGAGGTGCGGGCGTTCTGCACCTTGCGCGGCGACCGCCGCGACCCCGATGAAGGGCGAGGCGACTACGGCACGGTCGTGGTGGCCGACCTCCCGCCGGGTGACGACGGTCCGGCGCTGTTCCGGATCGGCGGCAGCGCGGGCGTCATGGGCGTCACGACCTACTACCCACGCCAGGACGCGGCCTCCCCGGTGCCGTACAACTACACGTTCGAGATCCCGGGCGTGGCGTGGATCGGCACCCAGAACTACATGATGTCGACGGTGTCCGACGTCACGATGCTCAACTCCTATCGGGGCATCGGCGTCAGCACCATGGCCAGCGACCGAGGGGAGCCACCCAGCTCCGGGCAGGTTCACGAGTCGGCCACCATTCGCAACGTCAAGGGGACCGTGCTCTACGAAGGCGTCCGCGCCTACAACGGCGCTGACGTGGGCACGTGGGAGAACGTCCGGTTCAGCAACGCCTACTGGGCGGACGCCCCCCGGGCCTACCGACCACCCGCACGCGCGGCACTCGACGCGTGGACGCGCGCCCACGGGACCGGGCTCGTCCTCGGCGACCTGGAGTGGGAGCAGTTCTCCCACATCGACGTCGCCGACTATCGGATCGGAATCCGGATCGTCCCGGGTCAGCGGATCCGCTTCGCCGGGAGCTTCGTCGAGCCCACCGTCCGCCGCACCGACGTGGCGCTCCAGGTCGACGACATCGATCCCCGGTGGGGCATGGTCGTCGCGGGCGGCGTGCTCGAAGGCAGCCAGCACGCGATTCGCAACGACGCCGAGGGCTACGTCAAGATCACCGGAACGTCCGTGGTCGGCGACGTCCGGGGCACGGTCCATGCGCTCGAGGGACGCCCACCGACGTTGGAGCCCGGACCTCCGCCAGCTCGTCCGCGTGCCGCGCTCTACGACATCACCAAGCCGCCGTTCAACGCCCCGCGCGGAGTCGGTGTCCTTCCCAACGAGGACGCCACCGCGGCGATCCAGCGAGCACTCGACCAAGCGCACGCCGACGGGGGCGGGATCGTCTACCTCCCCGCCGGCTGGTACCGCATCGCGAGCCACCTCCGCGTGCCCGCGAGGGTGGAGCTGCGTGGGGCCTCGGCGGTGCCGAACCGTGACCAGCTGGGCTTGAGCGGCGGCACCGTCCTGCTCGCGTACGAAGGGCGCGATACCTCGGTGCCCGAGACCGCCCCCGCCTTCGTGACGCTGGACGGCGACCGCGCCGGCGTGCGCGGACTGCGGATCTTCTATCCCGAGAACAACCCGGCCAGCCCTGACGGGCTCGTGCCCTATCCGTACGCGATCCGAGGAAACGGCGAGCGCACCTACATCGTCAACGTCGGGCTGCCGAACGCGTGGAACGGCATCGACCTGGCCACCTACCGCAATGACCGGTTCGTCGTTCGGAAAGTGAACGGCGCCTTCTTCAAGCGCGCCGTCACCGTGGGCCGTAGTGACGGAGGCAGGATTGAGGGGCTGCTCTCCAACGGGAACGCGGTCACCCGCGTGGGCTTCGGCATACCGGGCTGGGCGGAGGAGGGGAACATCTTCCCCGAGGTGATCGACAAGTACATGCGCAGGCAAGCGGTGCTGGTGACCGTCGACGGGGCGCGGCGACTCCGGCTCACGCACGTGTTCGCCTACGGCTTCCACGACGGGCTGGTCGTGCGGTCCGGCGACGTGGTCGGCTGGAACCTCGGCACGGACAACCTCGGCGAGGACGGCCACACGGTCGACGTCACGGCCGGCGAGGTCACCATCACCAACGTGCTGCGGTACAACGGGGCCACGCTCACCGGGCCGGCGCGGTTGCTCAACATCATGGCGATCGGCATGGTCACCCACGCGGTCGACGTCACGGCGGACCCGGCAGACGGCGGAGCCGTGCTGATCTCCGGCAACGAGGCCGAGCCGGGCCGGTACGAGGCCGGGGCGATGATCACCGTGTCAGCCAAGCCCGCCAAGGGCTACGTGTTCACGCACTGGACCGTCGACGGTGAGGCCGTCGACGCTCCCCCGACCCTCTCCCTCACGGTGCAGGCTGACCACTCGATCAGGGCCCACTTCGCTCCGCGCCGCTGAGTACCCCTCGCCGGGAGCAGGAGGCGGTGTCCAGGTCGTCGACCGGACGAGATCGCACGAGAGCTCGGGGTGAGCCGCTACCTCGCGACCCGGTGATCCTGGTGGGAAAGCGCCGCCGGAGGCCGCGACCGGCTCTCCGGGCCTCAGTCCCGCCGGTCCCACTCCTGCCTCATCTCGTGCTCTACCATGCCAGCGGCAAAGGCCAGCAGCGGGCAGCCGCGATCGACACGGTGGCACGAGCGAGGGAAGGCGGCTCACATGGCAGCTCGGGGCGGGCGCACGCTCGGGTCACCGCGGCGCGCACAGCTGAACGTCCTCCGTGGCGCCAGCACCCGCGCCCAGGTGTACGCCCTGATCCGGCGCGCGATCGTCTACCTGGACCTCCCGCCCGGACGAGGTCTGTCCGAGAACGAGCTCGCCGCCCGGTACGGCGTGAGCAGGACCCCGGTCCGTGAAGCGATCATCCGTCTCGCCGACGAAGGGCTCGTCGAGGTCGCGCCGCAGCTCGGTACGTTCGTGTCCCGGATCAGCGTCCAGGAGGTCGTGGAGGTCCAGTTCATCCGGGAGACGCTCGAGCTGGCCAACCTGCCGGACGCGATCGCGAACGTCACCGCGACGGACGAGGCCTACCTCCGCGCGCTCCTGGAGGAGCAAGCGGAGGCGGGGCGGACCGGTGACCTGCGGCGTTGGTTCGCCACCGACGAGGACCTGCACCGGTCGCTCCTCCAGATCGGCGGGCACGCGCGCGCGTGGTCGGTGGTGTCCTCAGCGAAAGCCCACCTCGACCGGGTGCGGATGCTCACCCTCCCCGATCCGGGGATCCTCGCCGAGCTGCACGAGCAGCACCGGCAGATCGTGGACGCCGTGGTGGCGAAGAAGCGCCGACAGGCTCAGGACGTCCTTCGTCGACACCTGCGCCTCGCGCTCGACGTCCTCGAGCCCTTGGAGCGGCAGTTCCCTGACTACTTCATCGCCGACGAGGACGAGGAGCCCGACCTCGCGCGCACCCGGCTCATCCGCGGCCGGTCCGGTCACTAGCCGATGATCTCGACCTTCGAGCGGGGGCCGGCCGAGCCCAGAACCGCTCCCCGGTAGGGCCGGCCGACCGAGCTGTCGGTCACCATCGAGACCAGCACTCGGTCGACATCCGCCCCGAAGTACACCCCCCAGCGCTGCTTGCCCGCTCCGTCGGGCCGCTGGTACGTCGCACCGCTGAGCCGAACCGCCTGGACGTTCTCCAGGTAGAAGCCAGCCGACGTCCGGTCGGACCGATCGTCGCCGTTGGAGTCCGCCGTACACCCCGACAGGGTGCCGTTGGTCACACCGATCAGCTCGAAGCCGCACCCGCGCTGAGCGTCCTGGGACTCACAGCCGGTGATCGTCGGTCGGCTCGAGGTGATGCGGAAGCCTGGCCCCTTGGTGAAGAAGGCCTTGCACATCGAGAGCTTGGAGTTGCCGCCGGCGACGAGGAATCCGATGCGGCCCGCCTGCGACACCGACTGAACCACCGTCGTGTCGGAGGCACCCTCGATGCGGTACGAGACCTGCGCCGCGTCGGTGACCCTGCAGTCGTTGATCTTGGTCTCCCGAACGCCGCCTGGGTATCCGGCCGTGCCCAGGTAGATGCCGTCGACGGCCGGGCTGTAGACGTACACCCGGTGCAGGAGGTGGTTGGGGTCGGGCCCCCATTCCTCCGGCCGGGAGCCCTGGAGGAGCCGGATCCCGTAGTCGAAACGGCCCGCGCACTCCAAGCCGATGTCGCGGATGACAATCCTGGTGGAGTTGGGGTCCCGGTTGCTGATCATGGGCTCGCGAACCCGGCCCGCCGCCGACCCATCGAGGACGGTCCCGTGCGGTCCCGCTCCGCACAAGGTCTGGCCAGTGCGGAGGTGGATGGGACCCTTGATCGGGTAGCGACCGCCAGCGACGAACACCACGCCCCGGCCCACGTCGCTCAGTGCCCGGTTGATCGCGTCCTGGGCACCCACCGCGGGGTCGACGACGTACGGCGCCCCGGACCCTGGCAGCCCCACCCAGTACGGGTAACCGGGGGGCACGTTCGAACCCGACGGTTCGGCATGGGCGTTCGAGCCGGTCAGGAGAGCGGACGCGACGCCGCCACCCACCACGGCGCTGGCGGCGCGGATGAAGCCACGACGGTTCTCAGATCCTGTGGGGCGGCGCGCAGTCATTGCCTCATCCTTCCATCAGAACGTCCCCAAAAAACGAGTCGTCCGCAAACGTCGGGAACGCGGTAGCGGGAGGATAGGGCGGTTTCGTCCGCTATGTCACCGATGTCACTGTCCGAATAAGGCCGCTCACGATCGGCTCCGCCCGTGGCGAGCGGTTCCGCTCGCAGTTCTGAGGCCGCAACCCGCACCCTCGACGGCTGTGCGACGTGGGCCCCATGATCGGGTTGAAGCGAGCCGATGAAGCACGCCGTCGTGAGCCTCGCGGCGCCGGTCGGGGTTCATGGACATTGCTCCCCGCGCCAGATCGAGCCCAGCTCGTGCACCGCGAGTGAGTGGAGGCGTACCCGGCCGTCGACGACCAGCTCGATGCCGTCTCCCGCCATGCCGCCGAAGTCGACGTTGAGGCTGCGGTAGAGCTCGCCGTCGTTCCCGAAGACCTCGAGCTGGCCACGGTCGACGAGCAGGCGAATCCTGACTCGACCGTCCACGGGCGAGAGCGGGACGCCGTCGAGCGTCTGGCTGGTTGTGTCGTACCGGACCTCGTACCCCGACCCAGGCCCGCCGGTGCGCAGCCGAAAGCCGAAGCGGGACTCGGGAAAGCCGGAGACGTCGAACTCGGCGTCGATCTCGTAGGTGTCCGCGCGGACGTCGGCGAGGAGCCGGGCGGCCTCTCGCTCGTCCAGCACACCTTCCGGCCAGGTGCGGCGGGAGACACGGAGCTTCTCGATCTCGCGCACCGGTGTGGCGACGACCCGTGGACCGTCATCGAACGACGTGAGCCGAAGCTCGACCGGAAAGGTCAGGTTGCCGGTCCAGACGGAGCCACGATTGCCCGGCTGCCAGGCCATGGAGACGACCCGGTTGTCGGGCATGTTGGCGAAGGTCAGCCCGGCATAGTACGAGCCGTCGAAGGCAGCCGGGCCCTGGTTGATCCGCTTCGGGCTGGCCCAGTCGGACGTGAACGTCGCCCCGTCGAAGTCGCCGACCACGTACTCCCCGCTGGCGGCGTGCAGCATCCACCGGATGGCTGACGGGTCACCGTCCAGCGGCATCGCGACGAGGTTGGGACACTCGAACAGCCAGTCCGCCTGGTAGCGGGAGGCGAACGTCCAGTCCAGGAGGTTGCGCGAGGTGTAGAAGTTCACGCCGTTGCCGCCCTCATCGGACCAGACGACCATGCCCCAAGCTCCGGCGGGCTCGTTCCGGAACACCATGGGATCCCGGCTCGTCCCCGCCGGGACGACGACCGGCCGACCTTCGTCGTAGGCCTCGAACGTGTACCCGCCGTCGAGGGAGTAGAAGACCGTCACGCCGTTCGTACCGGAGTAGACCAGGATCGGGTCGTGCTCGCCGTGTCTGAGCCGGCTCACGTTGGCGGTGTCGACCACGCCCCCACCTGAGAACAGGTCACCGGGGTGAACGCCGGGTTGAAGCGCGACGGGTTGCTGCGTCCAGTGCACGAGGTCCTCGCTCGTGGCGTGTCCCCAGTGCATGGTGCCCCAGGCCAGCCCGTGCGGGTTGTGCTGGAAGTACAGGTGGTAGACGCCGCGGTAATACAGCGGGGCGTTGACGTCGTTGATCCATCCCCCGCGCGCGCTGAAGTGGAACTGCCCCCGGTTGTCCTCCTGGTAGTCAGTGTCCGGGTAGGGGAACTCCGGATAGTCCTCCCGCCGACAGGCCGCGTTCGCTGGGGCCACCACACCTCCCACACTCCTCGGTCGGGCCGACGCGATCGGCAGCGCGAAGGGCGAAGGTCGGTCAGCGTCCTCGCGCGGCCGGCGCCCAGCCTTCCACGTCACGACGGAACGCCGGCACGGTTGCCCCGCGCGTGCGGCGGCCGGAACGCGTGAAGCGAGGGAAGACCGTAGCCCTCGAAGTCGAACATGGTGAGGTTGTCGTTGGGGGTGCCGGCGCCCGGCTCCCAGCCCACCCCGGGCAGCCACCCCGGCTCGAAGTCGAAGAAGCCGAGGCCGCGCCCCCGCGGTACGCCGAGCAGGATCTCGCGCAACGCCTCGAAGTAGCCGGCCTGCCCCTGCGGAGTGGGCGGATAGGTCGCCTCGTCCGGCAGCGGCACCTCACCGGTGTAGAAGTTCGTCAGCTCGTCACCGTTCTCCGTCGTCCAAGGGTAGGCGGTCTCGACGACCACGATGTCCTTGTCGTAGCGGGCGGCGAGGTCGTGCAGGTTCGACTGGAGAGCGACCAGCGGCCCATGCCAGATCGGGTAGTAGGAGAGCCCGATGACGTCGAACGGCACGCCGAACTCGACCATGTGGTCGAAGAACCACCGCGCGCCGCCGTTGTCACCGCCCCGGTCGATGTGCAGCATGACCCGCGGCCGGTGGGCTCTGGGCGCCCCTTCCCGGGCGCCGGTGATACCGGCCTTGAGCAGGGTCGTGAACGCCGACCACTGCGGAGGCCGCCCGTCGGTCGGATACAGCTCGCCGACCGGGTGGAGCATGCCCGAGGTGATCTCGTTGCCGATCTGGATCATGTCGACCGGCGTCCGCTGTCTGACGAACGCGGCGACCACCTCGCGGGTGTACCGGCGGACGGTCTCGGCGAGCGTCGGCAGGTCCTGTCCGCGCCACGCGACGGGAGTCGGCTGCTTCCCTGGGTCGGCCCAGAAGTCGCTGTAGTGCAGGTTGAGCAGGATGCGTAGGCCGGCCCGGTGGGCCCGGCGGCCGAGCTCGAGCGCCGAGTCCAGGTCGCTGTAGCCCGGAGGCGGGTCCGTCCACACCCGCAGCCGCACATGGGTGCCGCCGTAGGCGCGGAGGATCCTCTCGATGGGCCGAACCCGCCCGTGCAGGTCACGCACCTGGTTGCCGACCGCCTCCTCCTGCAGGGTGAAGGAGATGTCGGCTCCCCGCACGCTCAGCCCTCTAGGCTGACCGCCGGCGTGCGCGGTGCCGGTCCCGGCGCCCGCCAGCGGTAACGCCGTGGCGGCCGCCAGCACCAGGCGCCGGCTGGGCCGGGACAGCTCCTGCCGCTCACTCGACGACCACGACTCCATGACACCGTCCCCGACTGGGCACGCACGGTCGTGATCACGCTAGCCACGTGAGCCGCGCCGTTGAAGGCGCGGCGAGTGCCACCCTCGGACGCCGTCGAGCCCGACGAGGCACGAGGATCATCGTGACCAGAACGTGACTCGAGGATTCGGAGACTCAAGCAACCGGCGACCGCCCAGCGGCATCTATCGAGTGACGCACCACGACTGACAGAGGGGGAAGTTCATGCGCGCTCGTCTGTTGGCCGCGATGATCGCGGTCGGCGTGACGGTCGCCGGCGGCGTCGCCTTCGCGCGGGGCCTGCCACCGTTCACCACGTCCCAGAGTGCCACCTGGGCGGTCAGCACCGACGGGGAACGGCAGGCGACGCCGACGATCGAGCCGCCGAGGCCGACGCATCGGCCCACACTGACCCTGGCCCCTCTGCCGACCGACATCCCGACGCCGACGGTTCGGCCGATGACGCCGACACCCCCTCAGCGGACACCCACCCCGACGACGACCGCACCCGCCCCGGAGACACCTGCCCCGACTCCCACCGCCACCACACAGCCCCTGCCGCCGGCCGTCATGAAGCTCGAGGACCGGGGCACCCAGGTGCGGGAGCTGGAGGCGCGGCTGGCTCAGCTCGGGCTGCTCTCCACCGAGTGGGTCGACGGCTACTTCGGCACCGCCACCCGGAAGGCCGTCACGAGCTTGCAGGCCCGTCACGACCTCCGACAGCTCGGCTTCGTGGACGCCGCCACCTGGCGGGTTCTCAAGGACAAGACCCGCGAGCCGACGCGCGATGAGATGTATCCGCCGAAGCCCACGTCCGCGCCGAACCAGCCCGGCACGCTCGACCCCCGGTGCACGACCGGCCGAGCCATCTGCGTCGACAAGTCGACCCGCACGCTGCGCTGGGTGGTGGACGGCAAGGTTCGGTTGACGATGGACGCGCGGTTCGGCTGCAAGTCCTCGCCCACGCGAGAGGGCCTGTTCCGGGTCAACGCTAAGGTGCGTCACGGCTACTCGAAGTTCTACAACACGCGGATGCCCTTCTCCCTGTTCTTCAGCGGGCACCAGGCCGTCCACTACTCCGACGACTTCGCCGCCCGCGGCTACAACGGCTGCTCCCACGGCTGCGTCAACATCCGTGACTGGAACAAGCTGGAGAAGCTGTTCAACGAAGCGAAAGTCGGCGACAAGGTCGTCGTGTACTGGTCCTGAATCCCCTTCCCCCTCGCCGGTGGCCGACCGCCTCACCAGCACACGATCGTCTCGCCGGTGAGGCGGTCGGACTCCGGGCCGGCGAGGAACAGCACGATGGACGCCATGTCCTCTGGCTGGGCGACGCGCCGCAGCCGGGACGCGTCGTCGTGCGCCGGGACGCTGCGGGTGGCGAGGAAGCGACCCGTGTACGTCGGCGCCGGCGCGAGGCAGTTGACGTTGACCTCGTACGGCCGCAGCTCCTCCGCCAGGCACCGGGTGTAGTGCGCGATCGCGGCCTTGGCCGCCGCGTAGACGACGCCCTCACGGGCGGGCAGGTGGCCGGCGACCGAGCCGATGTTGACGATCTTGCCGGCCCGCCGTTCGCGCATGTGCTGTCCGACGTACTTGCACGCATACATCGTGGTGAGCAGGTTGCGCTCGAGGACGGAGCGGATGTCGTCCGGCTCGATGTCGAGGGCGGTGTTCGGGGTCGGTCGAGGGGTGCGGGCGCCGATGTCCCCGCCCGCGTTGTTGACGAGGATGTCGATCCGACCGAAGTCAGCGACGACCTGCTGTACCAGACCGGCGGTCTGGCGCGGGTCGGTGAGGTCGGCCGGATAGAACGCGGACCGCCGTCCGAAGGATCGGATCTCGTCGGCGACCGCCTCTCCGGACTTGGCCTCACCGAACTCAGCCGCCGAGTCCGACCGAAGGTCGTGGATGACGACGTCCGCGCCCGCCTGGGCGAGGTGGTGCGCGTAGTGGCGGCCGAGGCCCCGGCTCGACCCCGTGACGAGGGCGACCTTGCCGGAAAGGTCCGCCATCACCGAGGCTCCGTTCGGTCAGGCCGCTCGCCCTGCTTCCCTCGCTCGGCGGCGAGCGCGTGCACGTACGCGACACTCTGGAGGAGCTGCCGCTCCTCGTAGGCCGCGATGACCTCCGGCGGCTCGCCCCGCTCGTAGGGGGTCCGCCAGTCACCGCCGCCACGCGCGTTCTGGTGGACCACCCGCAGCGCCTCGACGAGCTGCGCCGCCGTGCGGGGCGGGTAGTCCGGCCAGAAGTCAGCGGCGAACACCCGGATGTGGCGCGCCTCCAGCGCGCCGAGCTCGATCGCCATGGTCACCCCGGGCACGGCCTGGTCGAGGATGTCGAGCAGGGCCGGGAAATCGGTCAACCCTTGGCCGAGAGGACACCGCACGAGCCGGTACCCCTCTTCACTCAGCCACACCCAGTAGTCCTTGAGGTGGACGTTCTTGACGTACGGCGCGACGCGGCGGAAGTACTCGACCGGCTCCTCGGCGGTGGCCAGGGGATTTCCGCTGTCGAGGTTGATGCCGAAGAACGGCGACCCGATCGACTCACACAGCCACAGCAGCTCCTCGGACGCGAGGTCCTGGTGGTTCTCGACCGCGAGCGTGACGCCGGCCCGCTCGGCGTACTCGACCGCCTTCCGTAGCTTCGCCAGAACCTCGTCAAGGAAGGCTTGCCATCGGCCGGCCAACGGCCGCCGGTCGCCGCCGATCTTGGCGCCCCCCACGACAGTCCGCACGGTCGCCGCCCCGACCCGGCGGGCGAGGTCGATGACTCGGGCGAGCGCGTCGGGGTCGTAGCCGCCGGTGTCGACGGTGATGAACAAGCCTCGCTCAGCGGCGTACCGACGGAGCTCGTCGACGTCCCCGGCCTCGACCATGGTCGCTGGTAGCTCCACACCGGCGAGGCCGTACCCGATCGCCTGGTCCATCACGTCACGCGCGGTGACCTGCGGGCGGCCGGCCTCCGGCCGCAGGCCCATGCTGTACGTGGTGCCGTAGACCGACAGACCGACCCGCATCGTCGAGCCCGTCACTGCGCCGTCCACCCGCCGTCGACGACCAACGCGGCCCCCGTCATGAAGCTGGAGGCGTCGGAGGCGAGGAAGATCGCCGCGCCGCCGATCTCGTTGGGATCGCCCCACCGGCCGAGCGGGATGCGGTCGACGAAGTACTTGTTCGTCTCTGGGTTCTCCAGGACGGGGATGTTCAGGTCGGTGGCGAACGGTCCGGGGCACAAGGCGTTGACGGTGATGCCGTGGCTCGCCCACTCCAGGGCCAGGACCTTGGTGAGCTGGATGACGCCCGCCTTGCTGGAGCAGTACGCGCTCCGGTCGGGCAGCGCGGTCATCCCGAGCATGGAACCGACGTTGATGACCCGTCCGTAGCGGCGCGCCTTCATGTGGGGGGCGACCGCCCGCGCGCACAGGTACGGCGCCTTGAGGTTGGTGGCCTGCACGAGGTCCCAGCTGTCCTCGTCGAAGTCCTCGATCGGCTTGCGGATGTTGACGCCGGCGTTGTTGATCAGGATGTCGACCTGGCCGAACCGATCCAGCACCGTCGCCACCATGCGCTCGACGTCGTCGACGCGGGTGACGTCGGCGCCGACGCCGAGCGTTTGGCGTCCGGTCTCTTTCCCGATCTCGGTGGCGGCCTGCTCTGCTTGAGCCTGCTGCCTGCTCACGACCGCCACGTCGGCGCCCGCGCCGGCCAACGCGCGGGCCATCACCCGCCCGAGGCCCCGGTTGCCGCCGGTCACGACGGCGACCCGCCCGTCGAGCCTGAACACCTCCAACCCCATCGCGGCAACCCTCCCTCTCGGCCGGTCCGCTCGCTCGGCCGGTCCGCTCGCTCGGACAGCACCGCACGCCGCGACAGCGGCTCGCGTCTCGGCGGTTCAACGTACGCCAGGACCTTCCACGAGGGGACCCGCAAGTCCGGGAGCGGAAGCCGTCGTACCCGGCCGACGCCGGTCAGGGGCCGCTCCCGGGTCCAACCGCGCGTCGGGAGTCGACCTGTGACGCAAACAACGACCACACGTAGTACTACGACCTGTAGAATTACGACTGCTTGTAGTACTACGGGAGTCGTCGTGCGCTCCGGGGAGGCCTCGGGATGGACCCACTCGACATCGCGCGGTGGCAGTTCGGGATCACCACCGTCTACCACTTCCTCTTCGTCCCCCTGACGATCGGCCTGTCCGCTCTCGTCGCCGGTCTCGAGACCGCGTGGATCCGTACCGGCAAGGTCGCCTACCTGCGGGCCACGAAGTTCTTGGGGAAGCTCTTCCTCATCAACTTCGCGATGGGCGTCGTCACCGGGATCGTCCAGGAGTTCCAGTTCGGCATGAACTGGTCGGAGTACTCCCGGTTCGTCGGCGACATCTTCGGCGCACCCCTTGCGATCGAGGGACTGCTCGCCTTCTTCATGGAGTCGACGTTCCTCGGCCTGTGGATCTTCGGGTGGGACAAGCTGCCGAAGAAGCTCCACGCCGCGTGCATGTGGATGGTCGCGCTGGGCACGACGCTCTCGGCGTACTTCATCCTCGCGGCCAACTCCTGGATGCAGCACCCGGTCGGCTACCGCATCAACGAGGCCACCGGCCGCGCCGAGCTCACCGACTTCGTGGCGGTGCTGACCAACTCGACGATGCTCACCACGTTCCCGCACACCATCGCGGCGTCCTACCTCACCGCGGGGCTGTTCATCGTCGGGATCAGCGCCTGGCACCTCGCCCGCGGCAAGCACGTCGAGGTCTTCCGGCCGTCGCTGAAGATGGCCCTGGTCGTCACGCTCATCGCCTCCCTCGGCGTGGCGGTGAGCGGTGACCTCCAGGGCAAGCTCATGACCGAGCAGCAGCCGATGAAGATGGCGGCGGCTGAGGCCCTGTACGAGACCGAGCAGCCCGCGGCGTTCTCCCTGTTCACCGTCGGCACGCTCGACGGCAGCGAGGAGGTCTTCAGCGTCCGGGTGCCGAAGGTGCTCTCCTTCCTCGCCACCGGCGACTTCGACGGCAAGGTCGAAGGCATCAACGACCTCCAAGCCGCCGCGCAGGAAACGTACGGTCCCGGCGACTACCGCCCGATCATCCCGGTCACGTACTGGACGTTCCGGCTCATGGTCGGCATCGGCTTCCTCACCGCCGGCCTCGCGCTCGTCGGCCTGTGGCTGATCCGACGGGGACGGCTGCCCAAGAACCGCTGGGTCTGGAGGAGCGGTGTCCTCTCGCTGGCCCTGCCGTTCATCGCCAACTCCGTCGGCTGGATCTTCACCGAGATGGGCCGCCAGCCCTGGGCCGTCTACGGCGTGCTGAAGACCTCGGCCAGCCTCTCCCCCGGCGTCACCGCCGCCTCCATGCTCATCTCCCTCATCGCGCTGACCGTCCTGTACGGCGTGCTCGCGGTCATCGAGGCGGGCCTCATGGTCCGGTTCGCCAAGCAAGGCCCCCCGACGGAGGCGGAGGTCCTGCCGGACTCCGACACCGCCAAGGACGACTCCGACCGCGCCCTCACGTTCGCCTACTAAGGAAGGTGCCGACCCATGGAGCTCACCACTGTCTGGTTCGTCATCATCGCCTTCCTCTGGATCGGCTACTTCTTCCTCGAGGGGTTCGACTTCGGCGTCGGCATCCTCCTCCCGGTCCTCGGCCGCGACGACACCGAGCGGCGAGTGCTGATCAACACGATCGGGCCAGTCTGGGACGGCAACGAGGTCTGGCTCCTCGTCGCCGGAGGCGCCACGTTCGCCGCGTTCCCCGAGTGGTACGCCACCCTCTTCAGCGGCTTCTACCTGCCCCTGCTGGCGATCCTGCTCGCGCTCATCGTGCGGGGCGTCGCGTTCGAGTACCGCGGGAAGAAGGACGACGTTCGCTGGCGGCGCCGGTGGGACCAGGCCATCTTCTGGGGCAGCCTCGTTCCCGCCGTCCTGTGGGGCGTGGCGTTCGCCAACATCGTCCGCGGCGTCCCGCTCGACGACAACCACGAGTACGCCGGTTCCCTGCTCGACCTGGTGAACCCCTACGCCCTGCTCGGCGGGCTCGTCACACTGGCCCTGTTCGTGCTGCACGGCGCGGTGTTCCTGGCCCTGAAGACGACCGGTGAGGTGCGGGAGCGGGCCAGCCGGGTCGCGTCGGTGGTGGTCGCCGCCGCGATCGCCGCGGGCGGTCTCTTCCTCCTCCTCACCCAGCTCCAGTACGGCAAGCCGGTGACCTGGCTCACCGTCGCCGTCGCGGCGGCCGGGCTCGTCGGCGCGGCCCTCGCCAACACCCGAGGCCGCGAGGGCTGGGCGTTCATCGGCACCGGTACCGCCATCGTCGCCGCCGTCGTCACGCTTTTCCTCGCGCTGTACCCGAACGTGATGCCGTCGACCATCCCCGGGAACAGCCTCACCACGACGAACGCCGCGGCGACGCCCTACACGCTGACGATCATGACGGTCGTCGCGGTCATCTTCACGCCCCTGGTCCTGCTCTACCAGGGCTGGACGTACTGGGTCTTCCGGAAGCGGATCGGCGTCGCCCACATCCCTCAGGAGCCCACGCAGTCGACCCCGAGCCGTGAGCTGGTGTCATGAAACCACTCGACCCCCGCTTGCTGAGGTACGCCCGGACCACCCGGGGCTACCTTCTCCTCTCCGTCCTCCTCGGCAGCGCCACCGCCGGGCTGGTCATCGCGCAAGCGACCCTGCTCGCGGACACGGTGAGCCGGGCGTACCTCGGCGGGGCCTCCCTCGACACCCTGCGGACACCTTTCCTGCTGCTCCTCGGTGTGGTGGCCGCTCGGGCGTTCGTCGCGTGGCTGCAGGAGGTGGCGGCGCACCGCTCGTCGGCGGCGGTGAAGTCCCAGCTTCGGGAACGCCTCCTCGAGCACGCGATGCGGCTCGGCCCGCGCTGGCTCGTCGGCGAGCGCAGCGGTGAGCTGGCGACCCTCGCGACCCGCGGTGTGGACGCGCTGGACGGCTACTTCTCCCGCTACCTGCCGCAGCTGGTGCTCGCGGTGATCGTGCCGGCCGCCGTGGGCTTCCGCATCCTGCTCGACGACTGGCTGTCGGCCCTCACCATCGCGCTGACCCTGCCGCTCATCCCGATCTTCGCGATCCTCGTCGGCATCACCACCCGCTGGAAGATGGATCGCCAGTGGCGGACGTTGTCCAAGCTCGCCGGGCACTTCCTCGACGTCGTGGCCGGTTTGCCGACCCTGAAGGTCTTCGGCCGTGCGAAGGCCCAGGCGCGGACCATTCGCGAGGTCACCGACAGCTACCGCAAGGCGACCATGTCCACCCTGCGGGTCGCCTTCCTCTCCGCGCTCGTCCTCGAGCTGCTGTCGACGATCTCGGTCGCCCTCGTCGCGGTCTCCATCGGCTTGCGCCTGCTCCACGGCGCCGTGGACCTCAGGACCGCTCTGCTCATCCTCGTCCTCGCGCCCGAGGCGTACCTCCCGCTGCGTCAGGTCGGCGCGCAGTACCACGCGAGCGTCGAGGGCCTCACCGCCGCCGAGCGGGTCTTCGAGGTCATCGAGACACCGACCCCGGCGCCTGGCACACGCACCGACGTCCCGGACCTCGCGCGGGCCACCCTTCGCCTGGAGTCGGTGACCGTCACCTACGAAGGCCGGGAGACACCGGCCCTGGAGAACTTCTCCCTCACCGTGCATCCCGGCGAGACCGTCGCGCTCGTCGGCCCCAGCGGCTCCGGCAAGTCCACCGTGCTGGCTCTTCTCCTCGGGTTCGTCCGGCCGACCAGCGGGCACGTGCTCGCCGACTGGGTGGACATCGCCGAGTTCGACCCCGACGTGTGGCGGTCGCGTATCGCCTGGGTCCCCCAGCGCCCCTACCTGTTCGCCGGCACGGTGGCCGACAACATTCGCCTGGGGCGGCCAGACGCCACCGACGACGAGGTGCGCCGTGCCGCCGAGGCGGCCAACGCGCTGGCGTTCGTCGAGGCGCTGCCCCAAGGCTTCGCGACCCGGCTCGGTGACCGAGGAGCCGGGCTCTCCGCGGGACAGCGACAGCGGATCGCGCTCGCACGCGCCTTCCTCCGCGACGCCCCGCTGCTGCTGTTGGACGAGCCGACGTCGAACCTCGACCAGGACAGTGAGGCAGCCGTCACCGAGGCCGTCGCCCGCTTGGCGGCGGGCCGGACCGTCCTCCTCGTCGCGCATCGACCCGCGCTCGTCGCGCTGGCCAACCGGGTGGTGCGCCTGGAGCCTGTGGGGGTGGCGTCATGACCCCGATCGTGCGGATCCTCCGGCTGGTCCGGGTACCTCGGGCCCGGCTCGCGCTCGCGGTGGGGCTCGGCGCCCTCGCGCTGGGGTCAGGCGTCGGACTCATGGCGACGTCGGCCTGGCTGATCTCGCGCGCCGCCCAGCACCCGCCAGTGCTCCTGCTCATGGTCGCCATCGTGGCTGTCCGGGCGTTCGGCATCGCCCGAGGCGTCTTCCGGTACCTCGAACGCCTCGTGAGCCACGACGCGACGTTCCGGATCCTCGCCGACCTCCGGGCCACGGTCTACCAGCGTCTGGAACGGCTCGCACCGACCGGGCTGCCGGTGTTCCGCTCCGGCGACCTGCTGGGACGGTTCGTCGCCGACGTCGACGCCATCCAAGACCTCTACCTGCGGACCCTGCTGCCCTACGCGGTCGCCGCGATCGTCGGTGGCGCGTCGGTCGGTCTGGCCTGGGCGCTGCTGCCCGAGGCGGGTGTGATCCTGCTCGTCGCCCTCCTCGTCGCCGGCGTCCTCGCGCCATGGGTGTCCGCCGCCGTGGCCAAGAGCGCCGAGCGGCGCATGGCCGACCTGCGCGGCGAGCTGACCGCGCACGTCGTCGACACCTTGCACGGCGCGCCTGAGCTGATCGCCTACGGCGTCGCGGCGACCCGGCTGACCGAGGCGGCTCGGCTGGACCGCTCCCTGACCCGGGCATCGGCACGGTCAGCGCTCACCGCCGGCCTCGGCGCCGCGTTGACCACCCTGGCCGGCGGTCTGGCCGTGTGGGGCGGGCTCGCCGTCGGGGTCCCAGCAGTCCGGTCCGGGCGACTCGACGGTGTCCTGCTCGCGGTCGTGGTCCTCCTCCCGCTGGCGGTCTCGGAGGTGATGGCCGGCCTCCCCCTCGCCGCCCAGGCCATCGAGCGGACCCGGCGGTCGGCGAGCCGCATCGACGCCGTCCTCGAGCTTCCTGAGCCGGTCCAGGAGCCGACCCAGCCCGCCGCGCTTCCCGACGCGCCCTACGTGCTCACCATCGAGGACCTGCGTGCCCGCTGGACGCCGGACGGTCCGGACGTCCTCGACGGGGTGTCGCTCACCCTGGAGCCGGGACGTCGCTACGCGGTGGTCGGGCCAAGCGGCTCCGGCAAGTCAACGTTGACAGCGGTCCTGCTCCGGTTCCTCGAGCCTTCGAGCGGAACGGTGACGTTGAACGGTGTCGACCTGCGGACCCTGCGCGGGGAGGACGTGCGAAAGGTCGTGGGGCTGTGCGCGCAGGACGCGCACCTGTTCGACACGACGATCGGGGAGAACATTCGTCTCGCTCGCCGCTCCGCGACCGACGACGAGCTCCGCGACGCGCTCCGTCGGGCTCGCCTGCTGGAATGGGTGGAATCCCTACCCCACGGGCTGGACACACCCGTCGGCGAGCACGGAAGCCAGGTCTCCGGTGGGCAGCGGCAACGGATCGCGCTCGCGCGCGCCCTGCTCGCGGATTTCCCGATCCTGCTCCTCGACGAGCCCGCCGCGCACCTGGACGTGGCGAACGCCGACCAGCTCACCGCCGACCTGCTGGACGCCACCGTCGGCCGGACGACGCTGCTGGTCACCCACCGACTGGCCGGGTTGGAGAACGTGGACGAGATCCTGGTCCTCGACGCCGGACGCGTGGTCGAGCGGGGCAGTCACGCCGAGCTCATGGCGCGGCCGACCCTGTACCGGTCGTGGTGGGAAGCCGAACGACTCCAGGACCGCGTCCTCGCGATCCCCGCCGACCACGGTGTCCCACGCTCGACGTGACCGCGCCGACAACCCCCACGCGCTGACCACCTTGGAGGAGAGATGAACGACGCGGCGGCCGCACTCGCGACTGCGACCACCTTCGTGTGGCTGGGCATGGTCCTGGCGATCTCCTTCATGGAGGCGCCGCTGAAGTTCCGCGCCCCAGGCATCACGCTTCGCCTCGGCCTGGGCATCGGACGCATCGTCTTCCGGGCGCTCAACACCGCCGAGATCGCCCTCGCCCTCCTCCTGCTGATCGGCGTCGCGTTGGGAGACGTCTCCGGCGTCACGACCGCGCTGACAGCGGCTGTGGTAGGGCTCCTCGCCGTCCAGCTCCTCGGCGTTCGTCCGCCCCTCAACCGTCGGTCGGACCGCGTGCTCGCGGGCGAGGACCACCTTCCCCGCTCCCGGATGCACCACGTGTACGTCGCGCTGGAGTCGGTGAAGGTCCTCGTCCTGGTGGCGCTCGGCATCTCGCTCTTCGCCACCTGACTCCCGTACCCAACCCGTCGCTGGTGCCCCTCCCCAACCGCGCCTGGCACGACCGCTGTCGTGCCAGGCGCGGTCGTCGTTCCGGCGGGTTTGCGGCGCCTCTGACGCGAGCAGCAGATACGGCAGAGGAGGGGTGGTGGAATGCCGGAAAACCCGTACCGTCCGATGACTCCGGAGCTCGCGAGCCGGCGCGCGGAGCTCGCACCAGAGCCCCATCGGGCCTTCGAGGAGCTGGGGCGGGCCGTCTTCGCCGACGGCGCGCTGCCGACCAAGACCAAGCAGCTCATCGCCGTCGCGGCCGCGCACGTCACCCAGTGTCCGACCTGCATCGACGGTCACACGAAACTCGCTCGTCGCGCCGGAGCCAGCCCCGAAGAGATCATGGAAGCGATCTGGGTGGCGATCGAGATGCGTGCGGGCGCCGCCTACGCCCACTCCGCGATCGCCATGCACGCGCTCGCCGAGACGTCTCCCTCGGGGGACGATGGATGAGCGTCGTCGACGACCTCACCCGGTTCGTCCTGGCCACCTCGTTCGACGACCTCTCGTCGCGCGCCGTCGACCAGCTGAAGATCCGCGTCCTGGACTCGCTCGGCTGCGCCATCGGCGCTGTCGACGCCACGCCGGTCCGGCTCGTCTACGACGCCATCGCCGAGTTCGGCGGGAACCCGCTGTGCACCGTGTTGGGCCTCGGTCGCTCGGCGCCGGACCGGGCCGCGCTCGCCAACGGGTTCCTCGTTCGCTACCTCGACTTCAACGACAGCTACCTCGCGCCGGGTGAGACCTGCCACCCAAGCGACAACCTCGCCGCCGTCCTCGCCGGATGGGAGTGCGGGGACGGCGACGGACCCGCCCTGCTCACCGCTCTCGCCGTCGCCTACCAGGTGCAGTGCCGGTTGGCCGACGAAGCGCCGGTGCGGGCCCGAGGTTTCGACCACGTCACCCACCTCACGTTCTCGGCCGCCGCGGGCGTGGCCAAGGCACTCGGGCTCGACCTGGAACAAACGGCCAACGCGATCGCCATCGCGGGAACCGCCTTCCACGCCTTGCGGGTGACCCGTACCGGCCGGCTCTCCCACTGGAAAGGGCTCGCCGCGCCACAGGCGACCGCGGCCGCGACGTGGGCGGCCTTCCTCGCCCGGCGAGGCATCACCGGCCCGGCGGAGGTGTTCGAGGGAGCGAAAGGCTTCATGGACACCATCAGCGGGCGGTTCACCATCCAGTGGGCCGACGAGAAGCCGGACAGGGTCGAACGCACCGTCCTCAAGCGCTACAACGCCGAGGTCCACTCGCAATCGGCGATCGAGGCCCTGCTCGAGCTTCGTGAGCGGGACGGCTTCACCGGTTCCGACGTCGAGCGGATCGAGCTCGAGACCTTCGACGTGGCCTACGACATCATCGGCGGCGGCGCCGAGGGCGACAAGACACGAGTCCGGACCAAGGAGGAGGCCGACCACTCGCTGCCCTACCTGCTCGCGGTGGCCGCCCTGGACGGTCAGGTCCTCCCCGCTCAGTACGCTCCCGAGCGCATCGCCGCCGACGACGTCCAACAGCTGCTGCGGCGCGTCCACATCCACCCGGCCGACGATCTGTCCCACCTGTTTCCCGACCACCATGCCTGTCGGTTGACGGTCCGCCTGCGCGACGGCCGCTCTCTCACCGCGGACAAGCGGGACTACGAGGGATTCCACACCCGCCCGATGAGCTGGGACACCGTGACGGAGAAGTTCACCCGGCTCGCCGAGCCGGTGCTCGGACAGCCGGCCACCGCGGATGTCGCCGAACGGGTCCGTCAGCTCGACGACGCGTCCCGAGCCGACGTGACCAGCCTGCTGGCCGACCTGAACGGGGCGATCGCCCGTCATCTCGGAAGGGAGGACCGGCCATGACCAAGGACGAGCGGGTGTTCACCGGCATCCGTCGCAACCAGCGCGAGTCCAAACCGCGTTCGCGGGGTCTGACCGAAATCCGTGGGCCGTACTACAGCGTCATGGGGCCCCGCTACCTGGCGGACGTCCTGGAGACGATGGGCGAGTACGTCGACATCCTCAAGTTCGCCGGCGGCTCGTTCAGCCTCATGCCCCGCTCTGCTCTGCGATCCCTCATCGACCTCGCCCACCGCTACGACGTGCGGGTCTCCACCGGCGGCTTCCTCGAGTACGTCGTCACCCAAGGGCCTGCCGCCGTGGACGACTACCTGCGCGAATGCCGCGACCTCGGGTTCGACATCGTGGAGGTGTCGAACGGCTTCGTCATGATGTCGCCGGACGACCTGGTCCGGCTCGCCGACCGGGTCCGCGAGATGGGCCTGGAGGCGAAGCCCGAGGTCGGGATCCAGTTCGGCGCCGGCGGAACCACGACCGCAGAAGCGCTCGAGGCGGAGGGCACGCGCGACGTGACCGCGGCGATCGCGCTCATCCGCCGCCACCTGGAGGCCGGCGCGCACCTGGTCATGATCGAGTCCGAGGGCATCACCGAGAGCGTGCGGACCTGGCGCACCGACGTGGTCGCGCGAATCGCCAGCGAGATCGGGATCGAGCACGTGATGTTCGAAGCCGCTGACCCGGAGGTGTTCGCCTGGTACGTCAAGAGCTACGGTCCTGAGGTCAACTTGTTCATCGACCACAGCCAGATCGTGCAGCTGGAGAGCATGCGCGCGGGCATCTGGGGCACCGCCAGCACGTGGGGTCGTGTGCTCACCTACAAGGGCTGAGCGCTCAGGCTGTCGACCTCCGGGCTCGGGGACGTGTGAAAGGTGACGCCGGACCACAGACGGTCAGCTGCGGAGACGGAAGCGGGCCAAGGTCGGGCCCCACAAGACCGTCACGACGAGCGCGGAGAGCGCGGAGAGGCAGCCGAACAACGCGACGGGAGCGACGTGGGTGGTGTAGTCCGGAAGGAGGACCATCCCCACGTTGACGAACGCGTGGACGATCACCGCCACGACGACGGATCGCCCGGCGTTGACGTAGAGCCACACGATGAGCACGCGAAGGGCGACCGTGCCGAGGAACCACCAAGCGATCCAGACGAACGACCGGTCCGCCTGGACCAACGGCAGCACGTGCCAGATCGCCCAGAACGCGCCGATGAACAGGCCCGCGACGAGTGCACCCCACCGGGCCCGCATCGGCTCCACGGCGTAGCCCATCCAGCCCGTTTCCTCGCCGACGGCGCTGACGAGGAACAGCACGAGAAGCAGAGGCAGCGCGGCGATCGAGCCGCGCTCTCCATCCGCGCTGCCAGTAAGCCGCAAACACCAGTCGACGGCGGCGACGATCACCGGGATCGTCAGGAACGTGGGGAAGTACCACGTTCTGGGCCGAACTGTTCGGGGATCCACCGCTCGCCTGAGCAGGTGACGGATCTCACCGGCCGAGCCCTGCCGCCACAGCATGATCCACGCGGCGAGAAACGGGCAGGCGAACATGAGAGCACTCACCGGAAGGTCCATCGGGGTGCCCTCTGGACTCTCCACGAACAACCCGAGGACCCAGAGAGGAACCGAGAGGAGGACGACGAGGACGAAGAACGGCAGGACCGGTCTCGACGTGACCGCGACGTCCGCACGTTCCGCCTCTTCCACACGGCTCCTCATGGTGCGTAGCTCCTCCAACCGGCGGCGGCGCGCTGTTGCCGCCACTGCGAGGACCCTAGCTCGCTCGGCCTGGGCCCGGATCGGTGGCTCGTGAGCCTCGACCCGCGAGGGTGCCGTTCACGGCCAAGCCGGTTCCTCTCGGGAGTGGGAGCGCGGAACCGGAACTACACTCCGGCTGCGGCGGTCGACGGGCGCCGAGTCGTGCAGCCGATGCAGACCCGGCCGCCGTCCGGCGGCGTGGAGGGAGACACCGTGCTCGAGCTCGACATCGAGGGTCCGCTCTTCTACGACAAGGTGTACGGGTGCTGGCTGGGGAAGAACGCCGGCGGCACGCTCGGAACCCCGCTGGAGAAGACGTTCGGCGAGCCCGAGCCGTTCGACGTGTGGTGGTACCCGAAGCTCGCCGAGGGCGGTGGCGGTCTCCCCAACGACGATCTCGAGATCCAGCTCGCCTGGCTGAAAGCCCTCGAGGAGGTCGGCCCTCACCTGTCCGCGCGCGACTTGGCCAGGTACTGGCTCGACCACGTGGGCTACAACTTCGACGAGTACGGCCTGTCCAAGACGAACCTGCGGCTGGGTCTCGAACCGCCGATCAGCGGCCACTACAACAACTGGTTCAAAGACTGCATGGGCTGCCCGATCCGCTCGGAGATCTGGGCGTGCGTGGCTCCCGCAGCCCCGCGGGTGGCGGCTCGGTACGCCTACCAGGACGCGATCTGCGACCACGCCGGTGGTGAGTCGGTCTACGGCGAGCTGTTCAACGTCGCGGTGGAGTCGGCGGCCTTCGTCGTCAGCGACCGGCGCGCGCTCGTCGACATCGGCCTGTCGTACGTCCCCGACGACAGCAAGACCGCGGCCGCCATCCGCGCCGTGCTCGCTGCCCACGACGAGGGTCTGGACTGGAAGGCGGCTCGACGGCGGGTGCTGGAGACCACGCCTCACTACAACGCGCAGTACTCCCCCATCAACCTCGGCTTCCAGGTCATCGGCCTGCTCTACGGCGAGGACTTCGGCGACGGCATCTGCAAGACGGTCAACTGCGGCTACGACACCGACTCCTCGGGCGCCGCGATCGGCAGCTACCTCGGCATCCTCGCCGGACGCTCCGGCCTGCCCGCGAAGTGGATCGAGCCGCTCGGCGACACCATCGCGACCAACGAATCCTGGGGTGGCGTGCGGCACCTCTCCGACGGCGACAACCCGATCCCGGCCAACCTGGACGAGCTCGTCACCCGGATCCGACGCGTCGCCCGCACCGTGCTCTCCACCCATGGCGCCCTCGACGCAGACGGCGTCGTGCGTGTCTCCGAGACGGACCTCTACGCCGACGACGAGGTGCGCGCGCTGCGCGACTCCAGCCCGACGCTGGTGAGCTTCCCCTCACCCGACCTGCACGTGGGGGTCGACTACGTCGACACGCCAGCGGTCGCACCCGACACCACCAAGACCATCGTCACCACGCTGACGAACCCGCACCCCGACCCGATCGTCGCGACCTGTGCGGTGACCGTGCCGACAGGGTGGGAGGCTCCAGCCGCGCAAGAGGTGGAGGTTCCCGCGCGTGGCCGCACCGAGCTCACCTGGCGGATCGACATACCCGGACGCGCTCTCCTCCACAACAGCAACCGCTGCTTCGTCGCGGTGTCGCCACGCGGACGCCCCGCGCAGCCGGCCGTTCCGCTCGTCCTCGTCGGCGCCGCGGCCATCCGCGTGAGCGGCCCGTACGACCGGAACGGTCGGAGCGACACCGAGCTGCTCGACACTGCTTTCCCGCCCGAGCAGCGGACCGGCGCGCTCGAGGAGCCGGACAGCCGTGGCGGCGAGTGGCGAGAGCTGTCGGCGCACGACAACGCCCTCCCCCTCGACGAGGTCTTCGACGGACCCGGCGTGCTCTACGTGCAGAGCTTCATCCACGCGCCGGAGGCGCAGCGCGTGTGGCTCGCGGTCGACGCGAACTGCCCCGTGCGGTTCTGGGTGAACGACGACCACGTGGCCACCGCCGAGCGGTACCAACCCATCCGACCCAACTACGGCGGGCGCGCCGACTCGGCGAGCTCGGTGACGTTGCGCGCCGGCTGGAACGAGCTGCTCGTCAAGCTCGTTCGGAACGCCGACGCGCCGGCGGCGCAGTGCCACGTCCTGATCTCCAGTGACGACCGGTTCCGTGACGGCCAACCGCACCTCGACCGGACTCGCTTCCCCTGGGACTGAGTGGCACTCCCCTGGGACTCAGTGACACGTTCACGACGGCGCTCGACACCAAGACGCGAGGAAGGAAGTTGATGCCTGATCAGTCCTCGTCACGTCGCCCCAACATCGTCTTCATCATGTCCGACGACCACGCGGCGCACGCGATCAGCGCGTACGGGAGCCGGGTGAACGAGACGCCCCACATCGACCGCCTCGCCCGCGAGGGCATGCGCCTGGACAACGTCTTCTGCCAGAACGCGCTGTGCGCGCCGAGCCGGGCGACGATCCTCACGGGGACGCACAGCCACGTCAACGGCGTGCGGACACTCTCCACGTACTTCGACAACCGTCAACCGACCTTTGTCGGGCTGCTGCGGGACGCTGGTTACCAGACCGCCATCGTGGGCAAGTGGCACCTCGGTCACGGCCCGGACCACGACCCGCGCGGCTTCGACCACTGGGTCGTCCTGCCAGACCAAGGTGACTACCACAACCCGACGTTCTTCGATAACGGGGTCGAGCGTCGCTTCGACGGCTACGCCACGGACATCATCACCGACCTCTCGCTGTCCTGGCTGGACAGCCGGGACCGGACCCGACCGTTCTGCTTGCTCGTCCACCACAAGGCTCCGCATCGCCCGTGGGAGCCGGATGAGAAACACATGCACCTCTATGCGGACACCGACATCCCGCTGCCGGAGACCTTCCACGACGACTACGCCAACCGCTCGGAGGCCGCCAAAGCCGCGTTGATGAGGGTCGCGCGGGACCTCACACCCACCGACCTGAAGGAGCCGGTCCCGCCTGGCCTCACGCCCGAGGAGGAGGCCTACTGGAAGTACCAGCGGTATATGAAGGACTACCTGCGCTGCGTGGCGAGCGTGGATGACAACGTCGGGCGGGTGCTGGACTACCTCGACGCCGAAGGGCTCCGCGACGACACGATCGTCGTCTACACCTCCGACCAGGGCTTCTTCCTCGGCGACCACGGGTGGTACGACAAGCGGTTCATGTACGAGGAGTCGCTGCGCATGCCGTTCCTCGTCCGGTATCCGCGGGAGGTCCCCGCCGGCTCGGTGTCGACGGCGATGATCTCGAACGTCGACTTCGCCCAGACGTTCTTGGACTTCGCTGGTGTTCCGGCGCACCCGCGCATGCAGGGCAGGAGCTTCCGACCGGTCCTGCGCGGCGTCACGCCGGACGACTGGCCACAGCGGATCTACTACCGCTACTGGGAGCACGGCGACGGCAGCCACAACGTGCGCGCCCACTACGGCATTCGAACGCCTCGTTACAAGCTCATCTACTACTACAACGACGGCCTCGGCCTCCCCGGCACGTCATCGGAGCGCTACGAGCCGGAGTGGGAGCTGTTCGACCTCCAGACCGACCCGAAGGAGATGCGAAGCGTCTACGACGACCCTGCCTACGCGTCGGTCCGTGCCGAGCTCACTGCCGAGCTGGCTCGGCTGCAGAAAGAGATCGGCGACCCGCCGTACACTCCGAGCGACGAGGTGGACACCGAACGGTGAGCCCGGCTCGATTGGTCCGGTGAGCCGCCCTCGGATTGGCCCGGGCGTGAGCGCGCTGCGGCCGTACGATCGAAGCCCATGAGACACCTCAACCTCGCCCAGGACGTCGAGGTGAGCGCGATCGCGCTCGGCACGATGTTCTTCGGCTCAACGGTTGACGAGAGCACGTCGTTCACCATCCTTGACCGCTACCTCGAACGCGGCGGGAACTTCCTCGACACCGCGAACTGCTACCAGTTCTGGGAGAAGGACGGTCGGGGCGACGAGAGCGAGACCTTGCTCGGTCGCTGGTTCCGTGAGCGTGGCACCCGCGACTCCGTCATCCTCGCGACCAAGGTCGGGGCCCGTCCCGACGGGGATCCCAAAGACTTCCCCAACAACGCCGAAGGCCTCTCGGAGAAGGTCATTCGCGCCCAGATCGACGAGAGCCTGCGCCGACTCGGCACCGACCACGTCGACCTCTACTACGCGCACATCGAGGACCGTCGCACACCTTTGGAGGAGCAGGTCGGCGCCTTCGCCAAGGTGGTCGCCGACGGCAAGGTGCGGTTGCTCGGCGTCAGTAATCACCCGGCGTGGCGAATCGAGCGAGCCCGGCAGATCTGCCAGGCCAACGGCTGGCCCGCCTACACGGTCATCCAGCAGCGCCACTCCTACCTGCGTCCCAAGCCGGACGCCGATCTCGGCGCGCAGCTACCGGTCACACCCGAGCTGCAGGACTACGTGCGCTCGACTCCCGAGCTGCGCCTCATCGCGTACTCGCCGCTGCTGGGCGGCGCCTACAGCGGCCGCGCGGACAAGCCGCTCACCGAGGCCTACCAGACCGTCGACACCCAGCGTCGCCTGGACGCCCTCCACGAGGTGGCGAAGGAGACGGGCGCGACGGCGAACCAGGTCGTGCTGGCGTGGATGCTCCACAGCGACCCCGTCGTCATCCCGTTGATCGGTGCCAGCTCGGTCACCCAGCTCGACGAGGCGCTCGACGCCGCTGACCTGAAGCTGACCGAGGACCAGATGCGTCGGCTCAACGAAGCCGGCGAGTAAGCCGGGTCGTCGCGGAGCGGAAGGAACCAGACGCGGGGTGGCGGGCGGTGAGACCCGCCGCCCCGCTCACGTCGTCACCTCACCCGCGCACCGGGCCCTGGGCGCTCCGTCGACGGGCTCGGGCATCCTCGTGGCCAGGTAGAGGTAGTAGTCCCACACTCGGCCCTCGCGGCGAACCGTTCGAGACAGCTCCTCACACGCGCCGAACACGTTCGTCAGCGTCTCTCGCAACGGCCCGGAGCGGTCGGCCGACCACACGCCGAGGACGCCACCGCACCGCAGCGTTCGCGCGCACGCGGCGAGGAACGGGCGCTCGTACACCTGCTGGTTCGCGGTGTGGACCAGGAACTCCGGCCCGTTGTCGACGTCGAGCAGGACCGCGTCCACACTCGTGTCCTCGAGGGTGGAGACGAAGGCGCGGATGTCAGCGACGTGGACGCGAACCCTCGGGTCGTCCAGCACGCCTCGTGTCTCCGGCACGAGCCCGGCCCGAACCCAGTCCACGACGACGCGGGCCAGCTCGACCACCTCGACCCGCCGCACTCGCTCGTCGGACAGGACAGCGCGGGTGGTGAACCCCAGACCCAGCCCTCCGACCACCACGACGAGGTCGTCGTCGTGGAGCCGCCGCAGTGCCTCCGACGCCAGGAGCCGCTCGGTGGACGTCTCGACGGTATCCATGACGAACGTCCCGTTGACGATCAGCTCGTAGACGTCGGCCCCGACGTCGTTGGTCCGTCGACGCAACGCGACCTGACCCTGCGGCCCTTCGTCGTACGCGATCGTCTCCAGCACAGCGGGGACTGTAGCCGGTTTGGGCCATCCTCCGCTCGACTGTGGGAGGCGGCGGCTCCCGCTCATTACCGTGGCAGCGTCCACTGTGGGAAGCTTCCGGGAGAACCGATGACGCTCACGAGAAGGCGTCTCCTCCAGGTCACCAGCGCCGCGGTCGGAACCGCGACGCTCTCGATCCCCGCCAGCACCGCCCACGCGGTCACCGAAGCCGCGTCCGCGAAGGCGACGTTCCGACGCAACGCCTGGAGCCGGATGCGCGGCATGACAGCGCCGTCGTCCCTGACCGAGGCGGACATCGCCGCCTTCGCGGCCACGGGCGGGAACCTGCTGCGGGTCGGTTTCAGCAACCGCCCGTTGATGCGCAAGGAAGAGCCGTTCGACCTTGACCCCGGGGCCTTCGAACAGCTCGACCGAATCCTCGACAGCTGTGAGCGCCACGGTGTGCGGGTGGTCATCGACCCACACACGTTCCCGGGTCTGCGCGACGACTACACCACGTTCCCCGACGACGAGTTCTGGAAGGACCTTCGGTACCACGAGCTGGCGATGCGGCTCTGGGACGCCGTCGCATCGCGGTACCACGACCGCGGTGAGGTCCTCGCCGGGTACGACCTGCTGAACGAGCCAGCCGTCCCCGACATCCACGCCGAGGAAGGCCCGGCGAGCTGGAACGCCCTGGTCCTCGACCTGGTGGCCACGATTCGAGCACACGACCCGGACCGGCCCATCCTCGTGGCCTCGGCCATCTCCCCACGGCGTGACAGCCCGCTGTGGTACACCCGGTTCGAGTCGGTGAACGCGTTGCCACCACCGCCCGACCCGAACATCGTCATCACGCCGCACATGTACGCCCCGCACGCCTTCACCCACCAAGGGGTCAGCTACCCGGAAGGCGTGGCGTACCCAGGAGAGGTGCCAGGGGAGGCCTGGGAGGGTCTACCCGCGTCGGTGTACTGGGACTCGGAAACCATCCGCCGGTACCTCGCCCCCGCGCTGGAATACCAGCAGACCTACCAGGTGCCCATCTTCGTCGGCGAGTTCAGCGCGCCGCGCTGGATCGGGGACAGCGGCAACCGCTACCTCCGCGACACCATCGACTGGTTCGAGCGCTTCGGGTGGAGCTGGGCCTACCACGCCTGGCGGGAGTGGCACGGCTGGGACGCCGAGCTCAGCAACACCGACAAGGACGACCTCACCCGTTACCCGACCACACCTCGCTTGGAGCTGCTCAAGGGGTACTTCCGCCGCAACCGACGGCGACCCCGGTGACGCTCACCTCACCGGGTGGTGTCCACGAGCAGGTCCAGACCGAAACCGGGAGCGTCCGGGACGTGCAGTACGCCGTCGACCGAGCGGTAGGCGGAGGTGTCGACGCCATCCGTGGTGCCCGGAACGCCCTCCACGAGGGGGACGTTGCCGAGACCGGCGGCGATCTGCGCGGCGTACAGCGACTTGAGGGGCAGGCCCCAGGCGTGCGGTGAGGCTCGCACGCCGAGCTCCGCCAACCGTGGCATGAGCGCCCGCCACCGGGTGAGCCCGAACGACACGACGTCCATGAGAAGGACGTCGAGCAAGCCTTCCTTGCCGAGGTCGAGCAGGAAGGGCACGTCCGGCTCGGACTCGCCGTCCGCGACGAGGGTGCCTCGATCGGCGAGGTGCTCCCGCAACCGGCGCAGGTCTTCCCGGTTCTCCGGGAACGGCTCCTCCAGCCAGAACACGTCGCAGTCGGCCACCGCGTCGAGGTAGTCGAGAACGTCGGCGCAGGTATAGCCGTCGTTGGCGTCGACGAGGATGCGACAGTCGGGGAAGGCCTCACGTACCGCCCGGGTCACGTCGACGTCGCGTCGCCGTCCGGCTTCGGGCGCCATCCACCGATGGCCACGCCCGATCTTGACCTTGAACGCGCGGAAGCCCAACGCGTAGTCGTCCCGACAGTTCGCCAGGACGGCGTCCAGGCCGCGCGGCGCCTCGTCGGGGTCCAGGTCGTCGAAGTAGATCGCCCCGTCGTACCAAGGCACGGCCCGCGTCCCATGCCCGCCGAGCAGCTGGTGCACAGGCTGGTCGAGCAGCCGGCCGGCGAGGTCGTGGAGGGCGAAGTCCAGCGGCGTCGCGAGCGCCTCGACGACGCCGACCTTCGGGTCGAACAGCTCGTCGACCCGCCGGCCGACGAGCGCGGCCACGTCCGTGAGATCCCCCGCCGCCAACCCCCAGCCCTGCCCGCCTTGGTCGGTTCGCACGCGCACGACCGTCTGCTCGGGCCCGGCACCGTGACTCCCGAGGCGTGCGTTCCGTCCGACGGTTCGGGGGTACCGGGTGGTGACCCGGGCGACCTCCACGGTGGCGACACGGTGGTCCGACCACGACACGATTGGCTCTCCCTCCGCCAGTCCTGGCACCATGCGGTACCGGACACGACTGTGGCCGGCGACGAGTCCTCGCGGCTACCACACTGACTCGAGTTGGCCACGGCTGGCGAGGGGGTGACATGCGGGTCGAGCTGGTCGAGGGCGACATCACCAAACAGGTCGTCGACGTCGTGGTCAACGCCGCGAACTCCTCCCTGCTCGGCGGTGGCGGGGTCGACGGTGCCATCCACCGGGCTGGCGGCCCGGCCATCCGCAAGGAGTGCGAGGCCTTGCGCGCCTCCCGTTACCCCGACGGGCTCCCGACTGGGCAGGCGGTGGCGACCACGGCCGGTCAGCTCCCGGCGCGCTGGGTGGTGCACACGGTCGGCCCCGTGTGGAGCGCCTCGCAGGACCGCAGCGAGCTGTTGCGCGCCTGCTACGCCAACGCGCTCAACGTCGCCGACGAGCTGAAGGCGACCACCATCGCGTTCCCGTTGATCTCCGCCGGCATCTACGGCTGGCCGGTCGACGACGCGGTACGCCAGGCGCTGAGCGTCCTGCTGCCCGCCACACCCGCGGTGGTGGCGGAGGCGCGGCTCGTGCTCTTCGGGCAAGCCACCTACGAGACCGCCCTCGCCGTCTACGAGCAACTGCGACGCGACCACTGATCACTGCGTCGGCGACGTGTCCCGTACCGCTCACCGGCCGGGCTCCGGTTCGTCTCCTCGGGGAGCCATGCGCCTGGCGAGGACGCTCGCGGTGAGCGTCACCACGAGCGGCACGGCCGGTACGAGAACGGGCGCCACCACGAGGAGGACGCTGGCCACCACCGCCCCGCACAGCAGAGCGACCAGCTCGCCGACCTGCCGGCGCCGAACGACTGACGGCTTCCGCCTGGTCACCAGGTCATCGACGAGCCGGGTGAGGGTGCCGGTGAGGTACGTCGTGGCGCCACCGGGGATCGCCAGCTTGTTGACCGTCGCTGACTGCAAGCCCATCGCGCCCGCGAGCAAGGTCACCATCGCCTCACGAAGCAGCGGTCGTGGGGTGGAACCGGTCGCGAACCACGCCACGAACACAGCGGCGAAGACGACCAGAACCACATCGAGAGCGACGAGGGCGCGCCGCGGCCATGGCCACGCCCCCGCCACCTCGAGGTCGCGAAGCCATCGGGCGACCAGGTAGAGGCCGACGACGAACGCGACGATCGCGAGCGCTGGCCTGACCGTGGTGAGCGGTTCCCCTCGTCCGGCACCGAGCCCGAGGAAGACCAGGTTGCCGGTCATGACGCTGGTGAACACCCCACCCAGCACGGCGAAAGCGAAGACGTCCGTGGCACCGGTGCCAGCCGACAGCAACAGAAGCGCCAGAAGAGCCTGATCCCTCTGCTTCCAGCGCCTCCGCCGCCCACGCCACACCGGTCTCTCTTCCCGCCGAGGACTGGGCCAACCGAGCCACGGCAGGGCCGTGTCGTGACCGGTATTCGCCAGACGTCTGGCCTACGACCGATCATGGCGGGAAAGTACCGGAAGAGGAGCTTTGTCCCCGCTCGGCCGTATTCCGGGGAGGACCCATGCGCAGGGCCGCTCGACCGCTGATCGCCGGGCTCGCCGCCGTGGCCACGATGTGTGCGTCGGTGACCACCACCGCTCTCCCATCCGCCGAGGCCGCGCAGCCCACGACCACTCCCACGTCCGACACCACCGTGACCTATCGCGGGTACCAGGTGCAGGTGCCACGCACCTGGCGGGTGGTGGACCTCCGCCGCAACCCCAGGGCCTGCGTGCGGTTCGATCGCCCCGCGGTCTACCTCGGTCGTCCGGGCGACGTCCAGGACTGCCCCACCGACCTCGTGGGACGCACCGCCGGCCTCATCCTGCAACCGCTCGACCGCACCGCCCGAGAGCACCTGGCTCCGAACGTCGTCCCCGCGGTCGCCGGATCGGCGAAGGCGCCGGCGGTCGTGCCGTCTCTCGGCCACACGGTGCAGGTCGCGGTCGAGGCCGCCGGCGTCCTGGTGACCGCCGCGCACACCCCCGAGACCGAGGCGACGGTCCGGCGCATCCTCGCGACCGCGACGCTGACGTCGGCCGCGCGCCCAGCTTCGCTGTCGGCGGTGCGCACCGAACCGAAAGCGACCGCCTCCGTCATCCATCCCGGCGACTACACCGGCGCGGGCTTCGACGCCTGCGCCGCGCCGTCGCAGTCGGCGATGGACGCCTGGCTGAACTCGCCGTACCGCGCGGTGGGCGTCTACATCGGCGGCGTCTCCCGGGCCTGCGCGCAGCCGAACCTGACCGCGAGCTGGGTCTCGACACAGACGTCGAAGGGGTGGCACCTCATCCCCATCTACGTCGGTCTGCAGGCCCCCTGTACCAACTTCCGGAACAGGATGTCCTCCGATCCGGCCACGGCACGCAGCCAAGGCCACCAGGCCGGCGCTGACGCGGCCAACCTCGCCGCGGCGTTGGGCCTGGCGCCCGGCAGCGTCATCTACGAGGACATGGAGGCCTACACCCGAGGCGGCTCCTGCACCACCGCGGTGCTGTCGTTCCTCAGCGGCTGGACCGACGAGCTCCATGCCCGCGGATACCTGTCCGGGGTGTACTCCAGCGCCGCGTCCGGTGTCGCCGACCTCGTCGCCGCCTACAACAGCTCCACCTACTCCCGTCCCGACCACATCTTCTTCGCATGGTGGAACGGCCGCGCCGACGTCGACGGCGGCTCCTACATCCCGGACTCGTACTGGGCGAACCACCAGCGCATCCACCAGTACCGGGGTGACCACAACGAAACCCACGGTGGCGTGACCATCAACATCGACAACGACTACCTGGACGTCGGGAAGGGCTCGACACCGCCACCCACCGGGTGCTCCAACGTCAACCTCGACTTCACCAGCTATCCGACGCTGAGCTCCGGCTCCTCCGGGGCAGCGGTCCGGGCCGCCCAGTGCCTGCTGGACGGCCTCGGCTTCGATCCCGGGCCCATCGACGGACTGTTCGGTCCAGCGACCCAGGCGGCGGTCACGTCGTTCCAACGCAGCCGAGGGCTTGACCCCGACGGCATCGTCGGTCCCCGCACCTGGACGGCGCTGCTCTCGGCGGGCAGCACGCCGACCCTGCGGCTCGGCTCGACTGGCAGCGCGGTCTCGCGCCTGCAGCGCGCGCTGACCGCGGCATTGGGGCGCACCGTCACCATCGACGGGGTGTTCGGCTCGCAGACCGAACAAGCCGTCCGCGACTACCAGGCAAGCCGGTCACTCGACGTCGACGGCATCGTCGGGGCTCAGACCTGGGGAGCCCTGCAGGCTGGCCGATAGGAGACCGTGGATCACGACGAGTGCCGGGAGCGCAAAGTTTTGGCAGACTACCGGCAACGATCTTCCCCTGCTGGAGGCTGTGCATGGACGGTTCGAAGACCATCCCTCCCGGCATCGACCCCACCAAGCCGAACGTCGGCCGCATCTGGGACTACCTTCTCGGGGGCACCGAGTGGTTCGAGATCGACAAGATGGCCGCTGAACGGCTCAAGCAGCTCGCGCCCGAACTGGCAGAGGACGGCGTGTGGGCCAACCGAGGCTTCCTGCAGCGCTCCGCTCGGTGGTTGGCGGAGAAGGCCGGGATCCGTCAGTTCATCGACATCGGCGCCGGGCTGCCCACCCGGAACAACACGCACGAGGCGGTGCGTGCCGTCGCTCCGGACGCTCGCGTCGTGTACGTCGACAACGACCCGGTGATCTGCGAGTACTCCCGCTCGCTGCTCAAGGACACCCCGAACACCTTCTACCTCTGCGCCGACCTCGAGGACCCGGACTCGATCCTCAACAACTCCGACGTCCGTGCGCTCATCGACTTCAGCCAGCCAGTCGGGCTCATCCTCGCCGCCGTCGTGCACTTCGTCCCTGACGAGAGAGACCCCTGGGGTCTGCTCCGCCGCTACAAGGACGCGCTCGCGCCTGGCAGCTATGTGGCGCTGTCCCACGGGACGACCAGCCGGACCAGCCCAGAGCTCGTCGAGAAGGCCACCAAGCTCTACTCCAGCGCCTCCGCACAGCTCTACATGCGCTCGGAGGAGGACATCGAGCGGTTGTTCGAGGGCTTGGAGCTCGTTCCGCCCTACCCTGGCGCACCGGCGACCCTCACCTACGCGGGCTTGTGGGGCGCGGAAGTGCCGGAGGACGCGGACAGCGAAGGTTCCCGCTACTGGCTGTGCGGGGTGGGGCGCAAGCCCTGACCCGGGCGGCACGCCCCTCCCGCTCGGTTTGGTGCGGACCTGGTCCCAGGTACGCCCGGCTTTGGTGAGCTTGGGCCTGTCCGCGAATCCGGGAAACGCCGACTGACGCCGCGGGCGGGCGGACACCCGCTACCGTCCAGCGGGTGGAGAAGTCGTCGCGACCTGCGCACGACTCCGTCGCCGTGTCGCGCCGCCTGCGGGCGGTCGTCGCCGTGGCGGCACTCGCCGTCGGGGGCCTCGGCGCGTGCGTCGGCGATCCCGAGCCCGCGGCGACCAAGAGTCCTAATGCCGCGGCGGCGATTCCCACGCCGACCGACTTCCACCGTGGGCCGGCGAGCACCGCGCGAGGCGACGATCTCGTCACCGTCGAGACCTTGGTGACGAGACTCGACATCCCGTGGGGCGTGACGTTCCTTCCCGATGGGAGTGCGCTGGTCACCGAACGCCACAAGCGCCGGATCCTGCGGGTCGGGCCCGGCCGTGGCGCCGACGGCGAGCTCACCGTCCGTCCTGTCACGACGATCGAGGGCGTCTACGCCAATAACGAGGGCGGTCTGCTCGGTATCGCCGCCTCGCCTCACTTCCGGCGTGACCAGACGGTCTTCATCTACTACACCACGAAGAAGGACAACCGCATCGCGAAACTGCGGCTCAGTGACCGCCGCCCGAGGCCCGTTCCGATCGTCACCGGTATTCCCCAGGCGGGCGTCCACAACGGTGGCCGGTTGGCGTTCGGTCCGGACGGCTACCTGTACGCCACCACCGGCGACGCCTCGCGGGCCGGAGGTGCCCAGGACCTCAACGATCTGGGCGGCAAGATCCTCCGCATGACGATGGACGGGAAGCCGGCCCCCGGCAACCCGTTCAAGGGCTCACTGGTCTGGTCGTACGGACACCGCAACCCGGAGGGGATCGCCTGGGACGCCAACGGGACCATGTACTCCGCCGAGATCGGCGAGGCGGTCTGGGATGAGCTCAACCTCATCCTGCCGGGACGCAACTACGGCTGGCCCAAGGTTCAGGGCATGGGCACGGGACGAGGCCTCACCAACCCGCTGGTGGTCTGGCGCCCCGAGATCGGTGTGACGAACGGCATCGCCATCGTCGGTCAGACCGCGATCGTCACGTGCCTGCGAGGCCAGCGCATCTATCTCGTCGGCTTGGGTGGGCCGGTCAACATCGGAAGCGAGCGGATCGTCGGCTCCGGTGTCGGCGAGGCGAGCATTCGGTGGCGGCCGGGCGCTGGTATCACCGGTCGACCGTTGGAGGCGCTGACCGGGCGGTACGGGCGGATCCGGGACGCGGTCCGCGCGCCCGATGGCAGCGTCTGGCTGACGACGTCGAACCGGGACGGCCGTAACCAGCCGGTACCCGAAGACGACCGCATCCTGCGCCTCACCTTCCGCTCTCCGTCGCCCTCCTCAACGACTCGCTAGCACCTGGACCCTGTTCGAGGACTCGCTGACGCGACTGGCCACGACACCGCCACGCGCGACCAGGCATGCCATCGGCGCTGACGAACGGGCGAATCCACGGCACCGCGGGATGACTCGTCCGCCACGGTCTCGGACGAAAGCGGTGCCCGCGCCTCGTCGCGCGCTCATCGCCTGCTCGAGAAGTTCGCTGACGCGTGTGTGAACCGGGGTTGATCGGCTGCGAGACCGCGTCTATAAAGAGGCAACCTTTCCGGCTACGACCGAAAGTCGGCGGGAGCAGGAGGCCCGTGCCATGGACCGTCTCGAACGCTGCCTGGGCGCCCATTCAATGAGTCGGCGAGCTCTTCTTCGAGCCACAGCGCTCACGGGTGTCGCTGGTGCCGCCGGAAAGCTCCTGTCCGGCTTCGGTGGGCCAGCTCTCGCCGCGACCCGTGTCGCCTCGCAGGACATCCCCCACGACCCCGCGGCGAGTCCGGTCAAGACCGCGCCCACGTTCTACACACCGGAGAAGGTCGAGGCCGCGCGCCGCAACGTCGCGACGTATGACTGGGCCGCCAAGCTCCGCGACGCCGCGGTCGAGGCCGCGCGTCCCTTCGTCGAGGCGGACGACCAGTGGCTGTGGGACCTCGTCACCACGCAGGGCCTCCCCCGCAGCTACGCCGTCAACCAGGACGCGGGGTCGCCGATCACCGGGCAAGCCATCTACGAGTACGGCAACTATCCCTGGATCATCGACCACCTCACCCTGCCCTGGAAACTGGTCGACCCGTCGGTACCGGAAGACTCCGACCTGCCCCGGATCTACCCCACGAACGACTTCGCGGCGTTCTACCGCAGCGGGCTCGACGAGCACGGCCGGTTCGACCGGTCCCGAGCGGACGAAAGTCTCCTGGTCAACGAGCTCTACCCCGAGCGTGGCCCGACGTGGGGAGTCGACGACGGCTTCGGGTGGATCGACGAGAGCGGTCGGAAGTGGACGTTCATCGCCTACTACAACCACTGGGGTGTGTGGCACACCGGCGTGCTGGCGAAGGCGATCACGTCGCTCCGCGACGCCTACATCTACACCGGCGACCCGATGTACGCCCACGCCGGCCTGATCCTGCTCGACCGGGTCGCGGACGTGTACCCGTCGATGGACACCGCTCCCTACAAGCGAGAGGACGGCTTCCTCCACTCCGACGGCCTCAGTGGCAACGGTCGTGTCGTGGGCTGCATCTGGGAGACAGGCCTGATTCGCAACTGGGTCATGGCCTACGACGCGTTCTTCCCCGCCATCGCCGAGTCGGACGTCGCGAACGTCGTTCCCTTCCTCTCCGAGCAAGCTCGCACCTACGGGCTGTCGCCCAAGGACACACCCGAGCAGATCCGGCTCAACATCGAGAACGGCATCCTGCGGCAGGTCTGCGCCGGGGTGCTCGACGCCAAGATCTTCGGCAACTTCGGCATGCACCAGAACACACTTGCCTCGGCGGCGGTCGTGCTCGACGATCCCGAGCAGTCACCGGCGTGGATCGACTTCGTGTTCCGCAGCGGCGGCCGGGTGCAAGACCCTGACTACCGGGTGACCGGAGGCGCCTTCTACCAGACGCTGGTCGACCTGGTCGACCGTGACGGCGCGGGCAACGAGGCCGCACCGCACTACAACGACCTGTGGATCGGCCACGTCCAGGGCGTCGCCGACGTCCTCGCCGGGTACACCCGCTACCCCGACGCCGACCTGTACGCGCACCCGAAGTACGCGAAGATGTTCCAGATGCGGTACCGGCTGGCCATGCTTCGCCGCTACCAGCCGGAGATCGGGGACAGCGGCCAGACCGGCCTCTTCCCGTTGGCGGGGACGGCGAGCCAGCACGTCGCGGCGTTCGAGCGGTTCGGCTCACCGGAGTACGCACAGCTCGCCTACCTCGCCGGCGACGGCGACATCGACAGCCTCTACAGCGACGTCTTCGCCCTCGACGTCGCGGGTACGCAGGAACGCATCAGGGACATCATCGAGACACGGGGCGAGCTGAGCCTGCCGAGCGAGAACCTCACCGGCTACGGGTTGGCGGCACTGCGCGACGGGGCCGGCGAGCACGAGCGGACCGCGTGGGTGTACTACGGTCGGACCCACGGCCATGGACATCGCGACGCCCTGAACCTCGGCTTGTTCGGCTTCGGGATGTCCTTGCTGCCCGACCTGGGCTACCCGGAGTTCGCCGACAACAACGCGCGTCGCCACGAGTGGACGTCCAACACGATCGCGCACAACACCGTCGTCGTCGACGCGGCTCCGCAGGCGACCCAGTGGGTGGGCACTCCCAAGGGGTTCGCCGCCACCGAGCGGGTGCAGTACGTCGACATCGAGGCGCCGCAGGTCTACTCCCAGACCAGCGTCTACCGCCGGGCGGTCGCCCAGATTCGTGTCGACGAACAGAACTCCTACCTCGTCGACGTCTTCCGGGTCGTCGGCGGTCACGACCACTACTTCTCGTTCCACGCGGCGGAAGGCGCCGCGACCCCGGAAGGGCTGACGCTCGTAGGCCAGCCCGCCTACGGCCGGATCAGCTTCCCGTGGGGCACGCCCTCGACGACCGGACAGTTCGGCGCGCTCCACCAGGACATCACCGTGGAACCGGCCGACTCCTACCAGCTGTCGGTGCGGGTGTGGGATGACTTCGACGGGCCCACCGCGGGTTACCACACGATCCAGGTCCTGCTCGACGGCCAGGTCGTGGCGGAGGAGGACGTGGCCACGACGTCGGGGTGGCGCGAGCTCACCGCGGACGTCACCGACGCGCTGGCCGGAAAGAGCAAAGCGACATTGACGCTGCGTCTGTTCGAGAAGCGCGGAGTGTCGAACTTCGGTGTCGCGGTGCTCTTCGACGAGGTCCGAATCACCGGAGCGAGGATCGAGAACCCCGACTTCGAGGACGCCAGCTCCACCGCCTGGCGCACCGAGACCAACGCGCCGAGATTCACCGTGAGTCCCCACTCGACCGGCAGCTACGCCGGCCCGACCGTCGAGGCGCCACCCGCCAACGCTGCTCCCCGCGCGGGTGCGAGTGGTTTCGATTGGCTCGTCAACGTCGAACGCGACACCGCGCCGCCAGGCGCGTTCCGCGTCGACTGGTCGATCGTCGACACCTACCGGGTGCACGAGACGGATCCGGAGGCGCACGTCCGCCTCCACGCCGTCCACCACGCCGACGACGTGGCGTTGTGCGACGGCATCCCGCCGCGCAACAAACCAGGCAACCCGAAGAAGCTGCGCTACGTGATCTCGCACCGGACTGGGGACGATCTCGCCAGCCAGTTCGTCTCGGTGATCGAGCCGTATCGTCGGACGCCGTACATCCGGTCAGTGCGGGAGGTGCCGGTCAAGCCGATCAGCGGATCGCTCGCACCACACGAGGCAACCGCGGTGCGCGTCGAGCTCACCGACGGTCGCGTCGACTACGTGGTGAGCGCGCTTCGGACCGACGTCGCGCTCCGAGTGGACGGCCGGTTCAGCTTCCGCGGAGCGTTCGGCGTGTACTCGCTGCGCCACGGCAGGGCCGAGTACGTGCTGGGACACGACACTCAGCTGATCGGCACCGAGCCCGCCCGCGAGGGGCCAGCGGCGCTTGTCGGAACCCTTCGCGACTTCACGCGGGAGCTGAGCGACACCAACCAACTGACCGTCGAGCTGACCGAGGACGTGCCGGAACCCGCCGCTCTCGTCGGCAGCTACGTGTACGTCGAGAACGACGGCGAGCGCAACGCGGTGTACCGGATCCACGGCGCGACCGCCACTGCCGGCAGCCCGCGAGCGCTGGTCCTCGACATTGGCGACGTCACGACCGTGCGTGGCTACGTGGATCCGTACGACTTCGACCAGGGATACCGCTACGACGTCGCTTCCGGCGCAGCCGTCCGCATCCCGCTGACTCGGGAGTGGACCGCACGCGCCTGACGGGGCTCCGCGTGGCGCGACACTTCCGTCGTCCTCGTCGCGCGCACCGTCGCCGGAGTCCTTCATGAGGCTGGGGGCCTCAGCCATCGCTGAGACCCCCACACCTGTCGAACTGTCGACCTCCCTCTCGACCGGGGCCCGTCACGTGCCGCCGAGGCCGGCCGTCGCAACGCCGCGGATGATCTGCCGCTGGAAGAAGATGAAGACCACCACGAGCGGCACTGCGGCGATCATGGCGGCCGCCATGATCTGGGCGTACCGCAGACCGTACGACGACTGCACGTTCGCCAGACCGACAGGCAGCGTCATCAGGTCAGGGTCGGAGGTGACGAGGAACGGCCAGAAGAAGTTGTTCCACGCCCCGATGAAGGTGAAGATCGACACGGCCGCGAGGATCGGCCGCGACAGCGGCATGACGATCTGCCAGAAGATGCGCCACCGGCTCGCACCATCGACGAGCGCCGCCTCCTCGAGCTCCTTCGGCAGCGCGTCGAAGAACTTCTTCAAGATGAAGACCATGACCGGCGCGGCCACCTGGGGCAGGATGATGCCCCAGTAGGTGTCGACCATCCGAAGGGCGAGCATCTCCTGGAACAGCGGCACCACGAGCACGTTGCCGGGCACGATGATGCCGGCGATGGTGATCGCGTAGAGGATGTTCATCCCCCGAAAGGGCAGCCGGGAGAAGGCGTAACCGGCCCACGCCGAGGTCAGCACCGTCATGACGGTCACGGCGGTGGAGACGATGACGGAGTTGCCGAACCACACGAGCACGTCCCCTTGGGCCAGAACGGCCGAGTAGGCCTCGGCAGTGAACCGGCTCGGGATCCAGGTCGGCGGATAGACCGTCGTCTCCGACTCCGGCTTGAGCGAGGTGTCGAACGCCCACAGCACAGGCAGCAACCAGAGCACAGCCAACACGGCCGCGGCGATCCACATCAGGACCCGACCGACCTTCGGCGTGAAGATCCGAGGCCCGGTGAGCTCCCTGGCGGCCTGTCGCTGGGACGTCGGGATGGTCGTCGTCGCGCTCATCGGCCGGATCCTTCCTTCGACGAGAACAGCCGCACCTGGATGAAGGCGAACACCAAGATGATGAGGAAGAACACGTAGGAGATCGCCGACGCGTAGCCCAGCCGGAACCCGGTGAAGCCCATGTCGTAGACGTACTCGAGGATCGGGCGGGTCGAGAAGTTCGGGCCGCCGCCGGTGAGCAGGTAGATCTGGTCGAAGACCTTCAGGCTCGCGATGAGCTGCAGCACCAGGATCAGACCGGTCACCCGACCGAGCAGAGGCAGGGTGATGTTGGTGAACTGCTTCCACGCGTTGGCACCGTCGATCGCCGACGCCTCGTACAGCTCCGGCGGGATCTGCTGCAAACCGGCAAGGTAGAGCAGGTAGTTGAAGCCGATCGTCCACCACGTGGTCGTGATGACGATCGAGATCATGGCCGTCCCGGGCTGACCGAGCCAGTCGACCTTCTCCAGCCCGATAGCCTCGAGCATGCCGTTGACGAAGCCGAAGTCGGTGCGGAACATCCACGACCACACCGTCGTCACGACCGTGACGGGGACGAGGAACGGCATGAAGTAGGAGAGCCGCAGCAGCCACCGCGCCGGCATCGCGTTGTTGGTGAGCAGCGCCATCACCAACGCCAGCACCACCAAGGGTGGCGTGCTCAGCAGGGTGAACTTGACCGTGTTCCACAAGCTGTCCCAGACGGCCTCGTCGGCGAACAGCTCCGCGTAGTTCGCGAAGCCCACGAACTCACCGAGGCCACCGGAGAGACTGGTGTTGAAGAAGCTGATACCCAGCCCCAAGAACACCGGGACGATGAGGAACGCGACGTAGAGGACGAAGAACGGCAGGATGAACCACAGGCCGGTCGGTACCCGTCGCCGTACCGACCCCGTCACTGGTACTGTGGCCGACTGCTGTTGAGCTACCACTTCCTGGGCGGCCATGCCGCACCTCCTCGTCGCGTGAGGCGAGCACCGGTCATCGCACGCGTCCGTGAGCTAACTCGAGACGACATTAGACGGGCGAGGGAGTCTTCAGCAGCTTGTTCATCGCCGCTTCGAACTGGTCCATCCCTTCGTCAGGCGTGAGCGTCCTCCGGTAGACCGCGAAGAGCGCCTGACCCAGCTGGTTCTCGAACTCCGAGCCGGCTCCGCTGAACCATGCCGGAGGGTCGAGCTGCGCCACCTCGGCCGCTCCGCGGTAGTTCGACTGAGGACGCAGCTCGAGGTACTCCTCGCTCGTGGCGAGTGGCTGGTACGCCGGGACGTGCCCGCCTCCCGCCCACGTGATGTCCTTGAGCAGGCTGGAGATGAACAAGTAGGCAGAGCGATCCGTCTCGGGGTCACGGGACCACTGGCGTGGCAGCACCAGCGCGTGGGAGTCGGCGAAGACCAACGGCTCCGGCCCGAACAGCGCCGGTATCGGGACCATCGTGAAGTCCGGCTTGCCGGTCTCCTCTTGGGCGGTGACGAAGGTCGGCAGCTCCCAGTTCCCGTTCACCAGCAGCGGTGTCTCGCCGCTGGCGAACGCCGCGACGCCGGCGCCGTAGTCCATCGTCGCCGAGGCGCGCTTGCCGTCGAAGACCTGCAACCAGAATTCGAGGACTTCGCGCATCCGTTCCCGGTCGTACTCCACCGTGCCGCCCTCGGGGAGCACGATGTCGCCGCCTGCTTGACGGTAGAAGGTCCAGAAGCACCGCCACAGCGTCGCCGTGTCGTTCGCGGTGGCCAGCGCCACGCTTCCCGCCACCTCGGACAGCTCGTCCAGAGCGGACAGGAAGTCTTCCGGGCTGCTGAGCTCCACCAGGGCGTCCGGGCTGGCGAGCAGGCCAGCTTGCTCGACCAGCGGTCGGTTGACGTAGAGGACGATGGTGTGGACGTCGAGGGGCACCGCCATGAGCTTGTCGCCGTACGTGGCGTGCTCCAGCAGCACCGAGGGGAAGTGCTCGGGCCGCACATCGAACTCGGCCAGCAGGTCGAGGTCGAACGGATCCAGCAGGTCCTCGGCGTACTGCGGGAGCCTGGTCAGGTGGGCTACCGCGACCTCAGGTGCTCGGCCACCGGCCGCCGCCATCGCGAGCTTGGTGTAGTAGGGCGCGCCCCACGACAGCGTCACCGCCTCGAGGTTGATCTCCGGGTGCTGCTCACGGAACGCGTTCTGCATCTCGACCATGCGGACGCCGTCGCCGCCACCGAAGAGGTTCCAGTAGCGCACCTTGCCGCCACCACGGAACACCGAGCCTCCGCAGCCGCCGAGCATGGTGGCACCCGCGAACGCCGCACCTCCCAGGAGGAGTCCTCGGCGACTGACGCGGTGGACATCTCGCCGTGCTGTGCTCATGGCTTCTCCAAGCCGTTGGTCATCGGGACGCTCACACAGACCATGACAGAGTGCGATGACGTGTCGCTCGCGTGGTCACGGCGAGCGTTCGCCAGGGTCGACGTCCGAGCACACACCGAACCGCAAGCCCCTCCCAGTACCCCACGGCCGACCGTCGAGGCCGATCGCCCCCGCACACCTATGACCCGGCATGTTGCAGCGTTGTAAGGCCTGGTGGCAAGGAGCGGACGGAACGCAATGTGGCCGAAATCTGTCACGCCGGAGTCCGACATCGGCCATCCCCATGACACCTCCGCCACCTCCGACGTTCGCGAGGGTCGCAACAAGGGCCGTACGGCTGTTTCCCCGTTCCCCCGGATCCCTCGTGTGCCGCGACAGTGCTCCGACCCGGGCTACGATTCGATGAAGTACTGCTCAGGATGGGTGTGCCCCGGCGTCTGCACCGTGTAGGTGTCGATCATCTCCGCGGGAACGTTACGGACGTTGTTCTTGACAATTCCGTAACCATTGGCCTCGAGTCCGACTCCGATCACCTGGAAGTTCTCCTTGGCGATGGCCAGGATCTCCTTCATCAGCACGAACTGGCGCTCCTGGTCGGTGGTGGCGAGGATCTCGTCGTACAAGGCCATCTGACGCTTGTTGAACTCCGGCGGCTCCTCCCCTGACGCGCCACCGGTCTGGTACCACTCGGCCCACCGGACCGCGAACCGGGAGCCGCCGGGGAGCTGGGGGAAGAAGTAGAACGGCTCCAGCAGGGTGGCGATCGCGTTGTACCCACCCTGGTCACCCTGCCAGATGACGACGTCGTGCTCGTTGGCCGCCACCCGCTCGACCCACAGGGACCGGTTGCGTGGCTGCGCCATGACGTCCAAGCCGACGGCCTTCCAGTAGGCCGCGATCATGTGGGCGGTGTCGGCCCACTCCGGGCGCAGCTCCGCGCTGAACTCGAGGGTGAAGGCCAGCGGCTTGCCGTCCGGTCGGAGTCGACGACCCTCCCCGTCTCGGGCGGCGTAACCGGCCTTGTCGAGGTAGCGGTTGGCCAACTCCACGTCGTACTCCAGGTACTGGGTGGCCATCTCCTCGTCGAAGAACTCCGACTCCGGCCGTGGAGCGGCTTGCCAGGGTCGTCCTTGCTTCTGGAAGGAGGCGTCGATGATCTCCTGGCGGTTGATCGCGTGCGACAGTCCGATGCGAAAGTCCTTGTTCTGGAAGGCCTCTCGGAGGACCGGATCCTTGTGCGTCAGGTTGAGCTGGATCAGCGTGTGGTTCATCGATCCTGACCGCAGGGCGAAGAAGTCGTAGTTGCCCCGGCTTCGGCCCCGCGCCAGCACCGGCTTGTTGGTGAGCGTGTTGAAGTGCCGGCAGTGGATGTCGAAGTCACCCGCGATCGCCTTGGTGACCATGACCTGCACGTCGTTGATCAACTCGAAGACGACGCGGTCGATGTAGGGAAGCTGACGTCCCTCGGTGTCCACCTTCCAGTAGTACGGGTTGCGCTCGGCGACGGCGCGGGTGCCACTCCCCGGCGCGCTCGTGAACTTCCACGCCGACAGCACAGGGAGCTCGACATTGCGGTAGGGGTCGAGCTTCGCTCCGTACCACGCGACCCAGTCCTCGAACCCCTCGGCTTTCGCCATCTCGTCGGCGTCAGGGTTGTAGGCCGCGTGGAAGCGCTGGGCGTAGTGTCGGGGGTGTCCGATGAGGTGGCGCCCCAACGCGGTGCACTGACGCTGCAGGAACAAGCCGTCCGGCTCATCCAGCGTGATCCGGACGGTGATGTCGTCGACCTTCTCCGCCCGCCCCGGCCACGGCGGAACGGGGTACAGCTCGGGATTGCTGAGCACGTCGTTCTGCGCGAAGACGATGTCGTCAGCGGTGAACGGCGCACCGTCCGACCACTTGACACCACGCCGCAGGCGGAACGTGTAGGCAGTGGCGTCGTCGCTTGCCTCGAACTCCTCGGCCAGATTCGGGAGCACCCGGGTCCACTCTGGATCCCAGCGGAGCAAGTAGTCGTAGAAGAGGATCCGCGCCGCCCACGAGGTGTCCGCACTGCCCTGCAACAGCGTGTGCCACTCCCCACCGTACTGGCCAGGGCGCTCCACGGGCTGGACGACGGCCGGGTTCTCGGGCAGACGCTCCTTGACAGGAGGAAGCTCGCCCGCCTTCACCTTACGCGCGAGCTCGGGCGCTTCCACGCCACGGGCCGCCTCCCCGTCTCCAGACCGCCCTCGAGTGTCCGGGTCGGTCGACAGGAATTGACACCCTGGTAGACCGAAGGTCACCAGACTCACGATCCCGCTGGCTCGCAGCAGATCTTTCCGGGACATCCCACGGGTCTCGCCGTGCTTGGCATCCATCGCGTCTCCCGGCACGTTCTCCGATGACAAGCACCGTCGCACCCGCACGGCGGGTGCGCAAGAGGGCCCTCGCCGGGTGGGTCAACTGTGGTCATCTGCGGCGGTGAGGACACTGACGCCCTCACCGCCTCGTGGCCGTTCTCGTGCGGCGGTCACATGACGTCGCCGATCCGAACGGCGGCATCGTCCCGTAGCGCGCCGGCCTCGGAGACGGGCACTCCGCACCGTGGATCGATGCGAATCCACGCGAGGTCCCGATCCTTGATCCCCCAGCCATACCAGCCGGCCTCGGGGGCCAGCTGTGGGTTCGTGTACCACATGTCGCCGAGCCCATCCGCGACGACGAGTGGCTCGGACAGGCTGGGTCCGAGCTGAAAGATCTGACCGGTGAAGACGGTGGCGAAGACTCGTCCGCGGTGGACGAACGTCTCGCCATAGCTGCCGATGAAGCCCTGCTGTCGCACGGTCCGGCTCGGTAGGTCGAGCGCGAACCACGTCCCAGCCTCTCGCTTCATGACGCCGTACAGGATGCCGCGATCGACGATGACGTCCTGCGTGGTGCGGTGGCCAGGCAAAGGTTGGATCTCCCACAGCACCGAACGAGTTCGCAGATCGAACGCCACGACGGACGCGCTGTCGCGGGTGGGCGACACGCCGCCTCCGCCAAGCACGTCTCCACCCAGGTACGCCACTCCGTCGACGGCATCCACGGACATGATGGACTGCCCCTCGATGATGCCGGGGTAGACGTCCATGTCGCCGGTTCGAGGATCGAACACCGTCAACGCACCCTCGAGCAGGCCAGTGCCCGGCGCGGAGGCGACGACGATGAGACCGGTGCGCTCGTCGTAGTCCATGTCCCACGGACGCTGCTGGTCGTGCAGGATCGTCCCGAACCGGTGGACCTCCAGCGTCGCGGTATCCAAGGCGACGAGCTCCGTGCTCGGATACAGCGCCATGTAAACCAGCCCGTCGTGGACCAGCATGGCCTTCACCTCGCCCGGTACGCGGACACGTGTCGACGTCCCCGTGCTCGGCTGGTGGACCTCGACCGCCCAGTGGCCGCCGACGTACACAGTGCCGTCGTCCGTCACCGCGATGGCTTGAGGGCGCTCCGGTCCGGGCGGAAAGCCGGCCTCGATCAGGTCGACGTAGGTGAACGTTCCACCGTTCACGTCCAGCCACCACACGGCGCCACTGCCGGCCGCACCGACCATGGTGCTCTCGTCGAGGAGAACGATGGCTCGGTGCTCGTCGTAGGGCGCTGGTGTCGCGATTCGCGCCATCTCGGTGGCTCCCGGGCGGTAGCGGTAGAGGCTGCCGGACCGACGAGTCGTGGCGTAGATCGTGGCGTCCGGGCCGACCGCGAGAGCGTCGATGAGCACCTCGGAGTCCGGCAGCTCGACCATCAGCACCTCGGAGCCGTCGGTGCGCATGGTGATGAGCTTGTGGGACGAGGTGGTGATGAGCCGATCGCCGTCGACCGTGATCGGCCCATAGCTCTGGTCACCGAGCTCGGGTGGGTTGAGGTAGCGGACCGAGTGGTCACGTCGGTCGATCGCCACGAGTCGCCCAGGGGTGTAGACGGAGGCGTAGACGTGCGTGTCGTCGGCTGCGATGTATCGCGCGTATTGCGCCCCGGGAACGGGTCGCGCGATGAGGACAGCCTGATGCGTGTCGGTCCGGATCTCCCAGATTCCACCGTCGGGATAGGTGGCCGCGTAGACGGTGCCGTCAGTCGCGGTGGTCAACGCCCAGACGTAGCCAGACGAGCCGCCGAGCCGCGCCACCGTCAGCACCTCGCCCGTGGCTGGATCGAATCGGTGGACGTCTGGTACGGGGTACATACCCACGTAGATCTGGCCGCCCGACACGGTGGTGGCCCAGCCACCCTCCCCACTGGGGAGCTCGACGGTGCGGACCACCTTCTTCGTCGCGCCGTCGATCTCGGCGAGCACCGGCGGCACGAGACCCCGACTGACCACGTACACGTTGTCGTCGTGGACGGTCGCGCCGACGATCGCCGCCGTCGTCGAGGCCGGGCCAAACGTCCGCACGCCCGCGTCGGTGCACCAGCCCTCGACCGAGGACGCCGACGCCTCCGACACCACCGACGCCGAGCCGCTCCACGCCGGCGAGGTGTCGGTCGCCGCGTGGGCGACCGAGGACGGTGTGAGGAGAACCGTCGCGACGAGTGCGAGGACCGTCGCGACGACGCCAGCCACACCGCGAGACGCCACACCGGGAAACGCCACCTGGCGCATGCCACGCCCCCTAACTCCTCGATCACATTCCGACGGCGTACCACCGCCTTCAGGCGGCGAGGGAGCCTCGCGCGGTCTCCTCACCGAAGCGACTCACGTACGATGCCGCCCGCGAGCACACACCACGTGCTCGCGTCGACGACACCGTTCGGTCGAAGTCCATGCAGGCGTTGGATGTGCTGAATCGCCTGCCACGTCGGCTGGTCGATCCGACCGGTCAAGGCGACGTCGGTGTAGCCCTTCCACCGCAGGATGTACTGGACGGCCGTCACCGCGACGCCTTGGGCGGTGTGGTCGAGCGACGGGACGAGCGACTCCCACGTGGGTGGCGTCACTGTGGCGTCCACATCCACCGGAATGCCGTTCCGGGCCTGCCAGTCCTGGACCGCGGCCGTCGTCAACGGACCGAAGACACCATCGACGTCGAGCTGGTAGCCGTGGTGGTTGAGCAGGTACTGCACGAGCCTCACCACCGGCCCACCGACGAAGCGCCAGATATCCGGCCACCGACGGGCGGGCGCGTCACCGGGTCCCTCCCCAAGGCCTTCGGCGACCCGACGCCGCAGCTGCGGGAACATCGCGTAGAAGGCGATGCCCGGACATTGGGTGTCCCGGAAGTCCCAGTGCCCGAAGATGTCCCAGGCGTGAAGTGAATACTGCTGACAGATGACGACGCACAACCGCGTGAGGGAACGGAGAAGCGCCTCCGGCGGTCGTTCGGTGATGTAGGTGCCCTCGTTCTCGATTCCGATCGCCCGGCCGTTCTCACCAGGGCAGTGAGCGGAAATCACCTGTCGTTCCCCCAACGACAGCGTCTCGAGACTGCGATGCCGTCCTTCGAGCACGTAACCGCCACGGCTCACCGTGAAGTGCTGCCCGGTGTCCACCCAGCCGTTGCCGTCCATGTGCAGGTCTTGGCAGTCGCGCGCGAGCTGAATCGCGTGCTCCCGCGAGTAGTCGGTGACGTTGGGGAAGGCCATGTGGTGGACGATGATTTTGTTGGTGGCGATGTCACTCAGCTCGATCGTGCCGTTCGGCGGCCGGGCGCCCCATTCCTCACAGCTGATAATCCACGGGAATTCATCGCCGGGCGCGGCGTGTGCGGCGGCCGCCGACACCACATCAGCTCCTATCATCGCGGCGGTCGCCGCACCAAGGCCGGCCTTGACGACAGTGCGACGGGCGACAGGGGAACGCGGGACATCCATGGGGCTCTCCCCTCTGGACGCGGCGAGCTTTTCCCTTTGGTACACCGTGGTGATGACAAGCGCCCGCCCCTGCCGAAATCGGCCGAGTAAATTCACCGGGAATCACGGCGCGTCGCTGCCGGCCACGCCCACGCTGGAGGTGGGCGGAAGGTCTGAAGCGAACTCGTCGAGAGCGACCGCCGGGTGCTCTGCCAATCGGTCCGGTTCGCTGGTTGCGCTGACACGCTGACGTACCTACACCACCGAGCGCACGAGGAGTGTCTCCTTGCCGTCCCGGACGCGGTGGCGTGGTGCTGGACCCGCGGCGGCACCTGGCGCACTGCGGTGGAGCCTCTCGTCGCCGAGGTCAGCGAGTCTGACAGGCGCCCAGAGAGCGCAAACCCGGCTCGCCCACCGTCCGGAAGGCTGCCGGGTTCACTTCACGGGGCTCGTGCCCCGTGCGACCACCGTTGACCCACACAGGTGACCCGCACCACGTGACGTGGATCGCACTCCGTGAGGATCCGCACAGGCAGCTGCGTCGCGAACAGGCTTAGGTTAGGTTAACCTAACGGACATTCAGTTAGGTATGCCTAACCAACCTCGGTTCGTCACGAAGGAGCCCGTCCTCGCATGTCGTACCCCATCGACGCCCGACCATCCCGGCGGCGACTCCTCGCCCTCGGCGCCGCTGCCGCGGCCGGTTCGCTGCTCAGTGGCTGTGGCACGGGTGGCGACGCCGCCGGCTCGTCAGCCACCCCCTCGACCTCGCAACCGAACGAGCGCACGCGCTGGTCGTTCACCGACGACCGCGGCGAGACGATCACCGCCGACACCACCCCCTCCCGCATCGTGGCTTTCACCGGCACAGCGGCCGCGCTCGTCGACCTGGGGCTGGAGGACAAGATCGTCGGAGTCTTCGGCGAGACCACCAACCAGGACGGCACGCCCCACCCGCAAGCCGGCGACCTGGACGTCGACAAGGTGGCGATCCTCGGCAACGTCTGGGGCGAGTTCAACGTCGAGAAGTACGCCGCCCTGCGACCAGACCTCCTGGTCACCCACATGTACGACCCGGGCTCTCTGTGGTACGTGCCGGAGGAGAGCAAGGACGCGATCCTGCGGGTCGCCCCCAGTGTCGCGATCAACGTCGCACGGGTGCCGATCCTCGAGCCGATCCAGCGCTACGCCGAGCTCGCGGAGGCGCTGGGCGCCGACCTCACCTCGTCCGCTGTCACCGAAGCCAAGGCGCGCTTCGAGGCCGCCGCTGACTCCCTGCGCGAGGCGGTGCGCGCGAACCCCGGCATCAAGGTCATGGCCGCGTCCGGCAGCCAAGACCTCCTCTACGTGTCGAACCCGAAGGTCAATACCGACCTTCTCTTCTTCGCCGAGCTTGGCGTGGACCTCGTCCAACCGGAGAAGCTCGACGCCGGCGGCTACTACGAGAGCCTCAGCTGGGAGAACGCCGACACGTACGCCGCCGACCTGATCCTGCTGGACAGCCGCAGCACGGCCCTGCAGCCGGACGACCTCGCCGCGATGCCGTCCTGGACCCGGCTACCTGCCGTCAAGGCCGACCAGATCACACCATGGGACTCCGTCCCTCGCTTCTCCTACAAGGGGTTCGCGCCGAACCTGGAACGCCTCGCCGAGGCGATCAGGAAGGCGCGCAGGGTTCGCTGACCGTCGAGACCGGACACCGCCATGCAGCACGGGGACCCTCACCACACCATGCCAGCGGACCTCACGCGACCAGACGCCGTTGACGCCGCGTCGTACTTGCTCACCAACGACAGCGTGGACCGGTACCGACGCACCGTTCGCGAGGGGATCGAGCGAGTCGCGGATCGCATCAGGCGTACGGAGCAACCCTTCAGCGGGATCACACCCGGCTCACTCGCCCGCCAGATCGGCGAGATCGACCTCGACCGGCCGCTCCACGACCTCACCGCCGCGCTCGACGAGTTGGAGGAGGTCTACCTTCGCGACGCGGTCTACTTCCACCATCCGCGCTACCTCGCCCATCTCAACTGTCCGGTGGTGATCCCGGCCCTCGTGGCCGAAGCGATCCTCTCGGCGGTGAACTCCTCGCTCGACACCTGGGACCAGAGCGCCGGGGGCACGCTCATCGAGCGGCACCTCATCGCGTGGACGGCACGTCGCCTCGGCTTCGGTGACACCGCCGATGGCGTCTTCACCAGCGGTGGCACCCAGTCGAACCTCCAGGCGCTCCTGCTCGCTCGGGAGGAAGCCCTCGGAGGCGCTGGAGACGACGCCGGCAGACAGCACCTTCTGCCGCGCCTCCGCATCCTGGCGTCTGAGGCGAGCCACTTCAGCGTCCGCAAGTCGGCGACCCTGCTGGGCCTCGCGGCCGACGCCGTGCGCACGGTGGCGACTGACGCGAAGCGGCGCATGCGCCCGGACGCCCTCGCCCGTGAGCTCCGTCGGTGCCGACGGCACGGTGACCGGGTCATGGCCGTCGTCGCGACCGCGGGGACGACCGACTACGGCACCATCGACCCGCTTCCGGCGATCGCCGACGTGTGCGCGTCGGAGCAGACCTGGCTGCACGTCGACGCCGCCTACGGATGCGGGCTTCTCGTCTCCCCCACTCGCCGACACCTGCTTGACGGCATCGAACGCGCGAACTCGGTGACCGTCGACTACCACAAGTCCTTCTTCCAACCGGTCAGCTCCAGTGCCGTCGTCGTGCGCGACGGCTCCGTCCTCCGTCACGTCACCTATCACGCGGACTACCTCAACCCAGTCCGCGCCGCCGAGCAGGACATCCCCAACCAGGTCGACAAGAGCCTGCAGACCACCCGCCGCTTCGACGCGCTCAAGCTCTGGCTCACCCTCCGCGTCATGGGCCCCGAGACGCTCGGCAGACTCTTCGACCAGGTCGTGGATCTGGCATCGAAGGCGTGGGAGCTGCTGGCCCACGACCCACGGTTCGAGGTCGTCGCCCCGTCACAGCTCAGCACGCTGGTGTTCCGCTACGTACCGCCGGACGGGCCGGGCCGCAAGCTCATCGACGACGCGAACTTGTACGCGCGCGACGCGCTGGCCGCCTCCGGCGAAGGGATGGTCGCCGCCACGACCGTGAACGGCGAGCACTACTTGAAGTTCACTCTCCTCAACCCCACGACCACTCTGGACGACATCGCGTACGTGCTGGACCTGCTCGCCGAGCACGCCCACCGTTACGTGTGTGAGCGGCTGCCCGACGGATGCGGCGCCGGACCGCACGTCGATGACAGCCCACCCACCACCCGACGTCCCGACGAGCCCTGACCCCGGAGACCCGCCATGTCCGACGTCACCCACGACCTCGTCGCGATCGGCCTCGGCCCGTTCAACCTCGGCCTGGCCTGCCTCACCGATCCGATCGACGCACTCGATGGGGTGTTCCTGGAGCGGCGACCGCATTTCGACTGGCATCCGGGCATGCTCTTGGAGTCCGCCCGCCTGCAGACGCCGTTCCTGTCCGACCTGGTGACGCTGGCCGACCCGACGTCGCCGTTCTCCTTCCTCAACTTCTTGAAGGAGACCGGCCGACTCTATCCCTTCTACATCCGGGAGAACTTCTATCCGCTGCGCAGCGAGTACAACGCCTACTGCCGTTGGGCGGCGGAGAAGCTCGACACCCTTCGCTTCGGCCACGACGTGACGTCGGTCGAGTACGACGAGACCGACGAGTGCTACGTGGTGCGTGCCGTCCGCACCGACACCCGCGACACGGTCGAGTTCCGTGGTCGGCACATCGTCGTCGGCACCGGGACCGCGCCGTACCTTCCGAGTGCCTGTCAGGGGATCGGCGGCGACTTCCTGCACAGCGCTGACTACCTCCAGCGCCGGGATGAGGTGCGCCGCAAGGACAGCATCATGGTCGTCGGCAGCGGGCAAAGCGCCGCGGAGATCGTCTACGACCTCCTGAGCGACATCGACACCTACGGCTACCGGCTCACCTGGGTCACGCGGTCGCCGAGGTTCTTCCCCCTGGAGTACACCAAGCTCACGCTGGAGATGACCTCACCCGACTACGTGGACTACTTCCACGCTCTCCCGGAGGAGACCCGACACAAGCTGGCGGGAGAACAGGGCGCTCTCTACAAGGGGATCAACGCCGACCTCATCAACGACATCTTCGACCTGCTCTACCAGAAGAGCGTTCACGGACCGGTGCCGGTCCAGCTGCTCACGAACGCCGAGCTGACCAGCGCCGCCTACGATGACGCGACATCCACCTACACGCTCGGCTTCCACCACGTCGAGCAAGACCGGGACTTCTCCCTGAGCACGCAGGGCCTCATCCTCGCCACCGGCTACGTGTTCCGCGTCCCGAGCTTCCTCAATCCCGTGCTCGGCCGAATCCGATGGGACCGTTACGGCCACATCGACATCGCGCGTAACTACAGCATCGACGTCACCGGCCGCGGCATCTTCCTCCAGAACGGCGGCGTGCACGCGCACAGCGTCTCCTCCCCCGACCTCGGCATGGGGGCCTACCGCAACGCGTGGATCATCCGCGAGATCCTCGGGCGGGAGTACTACCCGATCGAGAAGACGGTCACGTTCCAGGAGTTCGGGGTCCCGGAGGGTGTCGCGCCATGACCGACTCTCCGAGTGACGCCGTGGGTGGGATCGTCTTCACCCGCCACGACCCCGCGCTGGGTGACTTCGCCCTCCGCAGGCTCGACCTGGACACAGACGCCGCACTCGTCCACCAGTGGGTGACCCATCCCAAGGCGGTGTTCTGGATGATGCAGGACGCCGACCTGGCAACGGTCACCGCTGCGTACCGGGCCGTCCTCGACGACCCACACCGGGACGCGTTCCTCGGACTCGCCAACGACACGCCCGCCTTCCTGGTGGAGCGGTACGATCCAGCGCACGTCGAGCTGGTCGGCCTGTACGACGCCCAGGAGGGCGACGTGGGCATGCACGTCCTGTGCGCGCCCACCGACGTCCCCGTCCACGGCTTCACCCGCGCCGTCTTCCGCACGGTCATGGAGTTCCTCTTCGCCGACCCGGCGACCCGTCGCGTCGTCGTGGAGCCTGACGTCCGCAACACGGCAGTCCACAAGCTCAACGCGTACGTCGGCTTCCAGGTGGTCGGTGTCGTCACCAAACCGGAGAAGAAGGCGCTGCTGAGCGTCTGCACGCGCGAGCAGTACCTGGCAACGCTCGAGGGAGCCGACACATGATCTCGGACCCCCAAGCGGCCGTCGCGCACCTGACACCCGAGGCGTGGGCAGCGGCCAACGAGCGACTGGTGCGCAAGGCGCTGGCCGAGTTCTCCCACGAGCGTCTCGTCACCCCTAAGCAGGTCAGCGACGGTGCCTACGTCGTTCGCAGCGACGACGACGCGGTGGAGTACCGGTTCACCGCCGAGGTGATGGCTCTCGACCACTGGCGGATCACCCCGGGAAGCGTCCGCCGCCGCAGGGTGCTCGACGGTGAGCAGCTGTCACTCGACGCCGGCGACCTCATCGTGGAGCTCCGGGACTCGCTCCGACTCACCGACGAGATCATCCCCGTCTACCTCGAGGAGATCACCTCGACCCTGGCGAGCATGGCCTACAAGCTCAGCCGCCCGGTCCTGCGCGCCGCCGACCTCGTGGAGGCCGACTTCCAGACCATCGAGGCCGCCATGGTGGACGGCCACCCGTGCTTCATCGCCAACAGTGGACGGATCGGCTACGGCGTCGACGACCACCACGCCTACGCTCCCGAAACCGCGAACCCGATTCGCCTCCTCTGGGTGGCCGCGCACCGGGATTACACGACGTTCACCTGCTCGCCGGACGTGGACTACGAGGACCTCATGCGGGCCGAGCTCGGCGAGGCCACGCTACGGCGCTTCGCCGCGACCATGGCGGGCCTCGGCCTCGACCTGGCCGACTACCTGCTCATCCCCGTGCACCCCTGGCAGTGGTGGACCAAGCTCGCGGTCACGTTCGCCCGCGAGGTCGCCCTGCGTCACCTGGTCTGTCTCGGCCCCGGCGACGACGACTACCGCCCTCAGCAATCGATCCGCACGTTCTTCAACGTGAGCGCGCCGCACAAGCACTATGTCAAGACGGCGTTGTCGGTGCTGAACATGGGCTTCATGCGTGGGCTATCAGCCGCCTACATGGAGGCCACGCCCGCGATCAACGACTGGGTGGCGAACCTCATCGCCGGCGACGACGTCCTCCGCCGGACGAGGGTGTCCATCCTCCGGGAGAGAGCGGCCGTCGGCTACCGCCACCGGCAGTTCGAGGCCGTCACCGACAGGACCTCGCCGTACCGGAAGATGCTCGCCGCACTGTGGCGGGAGAGCCCGATCCCCAGGTTGGAGCCGGGCCACCGCCTCGCCACCATGGCCTCCTTGCTCCACGTCGACCAGGACGGCCAGTCCTTCGCCGCCGCGTTGATCGAGCGGTCAGGGCTCTCCCCCGCCGCGTGGCTGCGTCGCTACCTCGACGCCTACCTCGTGCCGCTGCTGCACTTCGTCTACGCCTACGGCGTCGCGTTCATGCCGCACGGGGAGAACGTCATCCTCGTCTTACGGGACGCCGCGGTGGAGCGGGTCATCCTCAAAGACATCGGCGAAGAGGTCGTGGTCATGGACCCGTCGACGCCGGTGCCGCCGGAGATCGCGCGGATCCGTGCCCACGTGGACGAGGCCGAGCAGCTGCTCGCGATCTTCACGGACGTCTTCGACTGCTTCTTCCGCTTCCTCAACGCCGTCCTCGTCACCGCCGGCGTCCTCGACGAGGAGACCTTCTGGCGGACGGTGGCGGAGTGCGTCGCCGACTACCAGGCGTCGGTCCCTCAGCTGGCCGAGCGGTTGCGTCGACTCGACATCTTCGCCACGACGTTCCCGCTCTCGTGCCTGAACCGACTCCAGCTGCGGAACAACCGGCAGATGCTCGACCTCGCCGATCCTTCGAGCGCGCTGCAGTTCGCCGGTGAGCTGGAGAACCCGATCGCGCCGTTCCGGCCGACGTCGTGAGGCGGCCGTGGCCGCCGACGACCTGGACGTCACGTGCCGCCCTGATGACCCGGTGGCTGGGCTGCGGTGGACGCGGCGTCACGAGGCCCACTGGCTGGCATGCCTCATGCCCATGCCGTCTCGACATCCGCGGCGATGCGCGTCCCGTGCTCCTCGCCCCGGCAGATGCCGGCGATGACGCCTTCCCTCTCGATGTCGAAGACGTGCAGCGGGATCCTCTGGTCCCGGGCGAGAACGAAGGCCGCCTGGTCCATGACACGCAGGCCCTGCGTGAGCGCGTCGTCGTAGGTGAGGAAGCGGTAGCGACGTGCCTCGGGGTGCGTGTTGGGATCCCGGTCGTAGACCCCGTCCGTTCCGTGCTTGGCGATGAGGATCGCCTCGGCCTCGATCTCCGCCGCCCGCTGCACCGCCGGGTAGTCCGTGGTGACGAACGGCTGGCCGATCCCACCCGCCAGGATGACGATCCTGCCCTTCTCGAGGTGCCTGATCGCGCGCAGGCGAATGAAGGGCTCCGCGACTGCGCTGATCGGCACGGCGGTCATGACGCGAACGTCGTAGTCACTCACGACGCTCAGCCGCCCACGCAGGAGGATCGCGTTGATGACCGTCGCGAGCATGCCGATGTTGTCGGCCTCGACCCGGTCGATGCCCCACGCCTCAGCGGACGATCCCCGGAAGATGTTGCCACCGCCGACGACGATGGCGACCTGCGTCCCGACCTCCCGTGCCGCGAGCACCTCGCGGGCCAGATGGTCGAGCGCCTCAGGGCTGAACCCGGATCCCTGAGGACCGGCCACCGCCCGACCGCTGAGCTTGATCAGGACTCGTCGCAGCTGGGGCATCTCACTCCTCTCGACGCGACTGGCGCTTCCCGACCTTACGGCCTCGAGCTCACTCGTCCGGCTCGTCGAGCTCGTCAGCGCACGACGACTTGCCCGTCCGCTCACGATGCTCGCGCAGCCGTCCACCTGCGGTCAGCGACGTGGATTCGGTTGACCCGCCGCTGGCCACTTCCTAGCCTCGCGTTCACGCTGGCCAGAAATCGATTTCCAACCGTCGAAGGAGCTGTGGCCATGCATCGCAGGGCTCTCCTCACCGCCGCCGCGTTGGCCGCTCCGTTGGCCGCCCTCCCCACGCGCGACGCCACGGCGGCCACGCGCACACGTCCCCGACCCAAGCCCGCTGAGGGGGTCTCGACCATGCAGGCGCCAGGGCCGACCGTCCCGGGCCCCAGCCTCGCCGAGATGGTGGCGAAGCTCACCGGATACGACTCCATCAACGAGACCGACACCCGCTACCAGGTCATGGGCACCGACCTCGGCGTGATGTGGGACAACGGGTCGGGCCAGATCCTCATGGCGTTCGGCGACACCTTCGGCAAAGGCCACGTCGGAGGCGGCCAGTTCGGCGAGGACTGGCGCTCCAACACGCTCGCGCGGTCCTCTGACCGGAACCTGGCCGACGGCATGCACTTCGACGACATGGTGGTCGACCAGCCCGGTCACGCCAAGGAGCTCCTCGCCTCGAAGAAGGTCGACCACGACGAGATCACCGTGATCCCGAACTCCGGGGTGAGCGTCGGCGGCCGCCAGTACCTGCACTACTTCTCCCAGAACCACTGGGGCCCGTGGAACACGAACTACGGCGGCATCGCCTACTCCGACGACAACGGCGAGACCTGGACGAAGAGCGACGTCCGCTGGGAGAACTCCGCCCCACGGTGGGACCGCTACTTCCAGATCGGCTCCCTGCTCCGGCACGACGGCTACGTCTACTTGTTCGGGACGGGAAGCGGACGCTTCTACGACATCCGACTGGCTCGAGTGCCAGAGGGCAAGGTCCTCGACATGGCGGCCTGGCGGTACTGGAACGGCGCCACCTGGACGCGCCACGAGGCCGACGCCATTCCCGTCGTCGCCGCGCCGTCGGGCGAGCTCTCGGTGCTCTACAACGCCTACCTCGACCGGTGGGTCATGATGTACCTGGACGAGTACCGCGCCGCCATCGTCATGCGGGAGGCTCGCTCGCTCACCGGCCCGTGGAGCGGCCAGCGCGTGGTCGTCCGCGGTGGCCCCGATGGCGAGTACCCCGGTCTCTACGCGCCCTTCATGCACCCGTGGTCGGCCGCTTCCGGCGAACCGGACCTCTACTTCGCCATGTCGTGGTGGCCGCCCTACAACGTCTACCTCATGCGCACGCGGCTCGACCGGGACGTCGACACCGACAACCTGCTCAGCGACCCGGGCTTCGAGGAGCAACCCGACCACCAGGTCCGGGTGCCGTGGTACGTGAGTGGTCAGGGCGGGATCGACCGCGACGGGCAGCTCTCCCGCTCCGGCAAGAACAACGGCTACGTCCGCGCGGCGCAAGGCTGGAACGCGCTCACTCAACCGGTCGTGGTGGCGCCGCGGCGCAACTACCGCCTGACGGCCTGGCTGCGGTCATCCGAGCGTCTCCCGCCCGCGGGGGCTCTCGGCGTGCGGAGCCAGCACGGCACGATCGCGCAGACCACGTTCGGGTACCTGCCCGACTACACCGAGGTCACGGTGGACTTCAACCCCGGAAACTCGACGAACATCGAGATCTTCGCCGGCTTCTGGGGCAACGGCGCCGACGCCTGGGTTCAGGTGGACGACGTCTCGCTGCGGCTGCGGTAGCGGTCATTCGCCGGACGTGGCGGCGGGCACCACATCACGCCGCCACGTCCCGGTCACAGCGTGAGCGCGCGGTAGATCGCCACCACGGTCGCCGCGCCGATGATCTCATCCTTCGTCGATCATGTGGACCGCCTCGGACAGCGGGACCCAGCGCACCATCGTTGACGTCGGGTCGGTCCGCACCCGGTCGGCGCCCCGCGCCACGTAGATCTCCTGTGGTTGATCCAGCCGATCGACGGCTGGAACGTGACGAGGTGCTTCATGCTGCCCGGCCGCCACCACGTCGTGGACGGGCAGGTCGGGGCCGGTCACTCGTTTGGAATCGCTCGCTCGGCGACCGGCCCCGGGACGTCGCATCAGGCGGCGCCGACGTAGGCCGCGAGGTGCTCGCCGGTGAGGGTGGAGCGAGCCGCGACGAGGTCGGCCGGAGTGCCCTCGAAGACGATCTGACCGCCGTCGTGGCCAGGACCGGGGCCGAGGTCGATGATCCAGTCCGCGTGCGCCATGACCGCCTGGTGGTGCTCGATGACGATGACCGACTTGCCGGAGTCGACCAGCCGGTCGAGCAGGCGCAGCAGGTGCTCGACGTCGGCCAGGTGCAGACCGCTGGTCGGCTCATCGAGGATGTAGACGCCGCCGTCACTCCCCATGTGGGTGGCCAGCTTGAGCCGCTGCCGCTCGCCGCCGGACAGGGTTGTGAGCGGCTGACCCAAGGTGAGGTAGCCGAGTCCCACGTCGGCGAGGCGCTCCAGGATGGTGCGGGCAGCCGGCACCTTCGACTCACCGGAGCTGAAGAACTCCAAGGCCTCGTCCACCGACATGGCAAGAACCTCGGCGATGTTGCGGCCACCGAAGGTGAGCTCCAGCACCGACGCCTGGAACCTGCGTCCCTCGCACTCCTCGCACGGGACCGCGACGCCGGCCATCAGCGCCAGGTCGGCGTAGATGACGCCCGCGCCGTTGCACGTCGGGCAGGCGCCTTCGGAGTTGGCGCTGAACAGTGCCGGCTTCACGCCGTTGGCCTTGGCGAACGCCTTGCGAATCGGGTCGAGCAGACCGGTGTAGGTCGCCGGGTTGCTGCGTCGAGAGCCCTTGATCGGCGTCTGGTCGACCGCCACCACGCCCTCGCGGCCGGCGACCGAGCCGTGGATCAACGAGCTCTTGCCCGAGCCGGCCACACCCGTCACCACGACCAGCACGCCGAGCGGGATGTCGACGTCGACGTCCTTCAGGTTGTGGGTGTTGGCGCCACGCACCTCCAGCACACCCGTGGGTTTCCGCACCGAGGGCTTCAAGCTAGCCCGGTAGTCCAGGTGCCGTCCGGTGAGCGTGCCGCTGGCCCGCAGCCCCTCCACCGTTCCTTCGAACACCACCTCGCCCCCAGCGGTTCCGGCGCCCGGCCCGAGGTCGACGACGTGGTCGGCGATCTCGATGATCTGCGGCTTGTGCTCCACGACCAGCACGGTGTTGCCCTTGTCGCGCAAGCTCCGCAACAGGTCGTTCATCCGCTGGATGTCGTGCGGATGCAGCCCGGCGGTCGGCTCGTCGAACACGTAGGTGACGTCGGTCAGCGGCGACCCGAGGTGACGGATCATCTTGACGCGCTGTGCCTCACCACCAGAGAGCGTGCCCGACGGACGGTCGAGTGAGAGGTAGCCCAGCCCGATCTTCACGAACGCGTCGAGGGTGCGTTGGAGGTTGGCCAGCAAAGGCGCCACCGACGGCTCGTCGATGTCGCGCAGCCACTCGGCCAGGTCGCTGATCTGCATCGCGGAGACGTCCGCGATGCTCAGGCCCTTGATCTTCGAGGACCGGGCGGTCTCGTTGAGGCGAGTGCCGTCACAGTCCGGACAGACGCCGAACGTCACCGCGCGATCCACGAACGCGCGAACGTGCGGCTGCATCGCCTCCCGGTCCTTGGAGAGGAACGACTTCTGGAGCCGCGGGATCAATCCCTCGTAGGTGACGTTGACCCCGTCGACCTTGATCTTGGTCGGCTCCTTGTAGAGGAGGTCGCTCAGCTCGCGCTTGGTGAACTTGCGAATCGGCTTGTCGGGGTCGAAGAAGCCGCAGCCGCGGAAGATACGCCCGTACCAGCCGTCCATGCTGTATCCGGGGATCTTGAGCGCACCCTCGTTCAGCGACAGGTTCTCGTCGTACAACGCGGACAGGTCGAACTCGCTCACCCGGCCGAGGCCCTCGCAGCGCGGGCACATGCCACCGAGGATGCTGAACTCGCGGCGCTCCTTCACCTGCCGCCCACCGCGCTCGAAGGTGACCGCGCCAGCGCCGCTGATCGTCGCGACGTTGAAGGAGAACGCCTGGGGCGAGCCGATGTGTGGCTTGCCGAGCCGGCTGTACAGGATCCGCAACATCGCGTTGGCATCGGTCACGGTGCCGACCGTGGAGCGAGGGTTGACGCCGATCCGCTCCTGATCCACGATGATCGCGGTGGTGAGCCCTTCCAGCACGTCGACGTCCGGCCGAGCCATCGTCGGCATGAAACCCTGGATGAACGCGCTGTAGGTCTCGTTGATCAGCCGCTGGGACTCGGCGGCGATGGTGCCGAACACCAGCGAGCTCTTGCCGGAGCCAGAGACACCGGTGAAGACGGTGAGCCGGCGCTTCGGGATCTCTACGTGAACGTCCTTGAGGTTGTTCTCCCGCGCGCGCCGCACACGGATCCAGTCGTGGCTGTCGGCGGGATGGGTCGCCTGCGAGTCCGTTGCCATGCTGTTGGGTCACCTCGCGATCGGATGGGCCGCGGCCGTGGTGTCGTCGCGGTCGCCAGCTCGTCCGGGTCGTTCGAGCAGGGCTCCTGCTCGTCTGTGCCGATTCCTTGTGGGGTTGACGTCCTTTCTGGCATGTGTCGCCCGGCCGGTGCGACGACCGGGCGACACGTCTCAGACCAGCCAGCGCCCGTCCCGCATCAGCGTGCGGCCGGAGAGCTCGTTCTCCTCACGCCAGGCCTGGATGCGGCGTGGGAAGACGCGAAACCACCGGTACGGCGTGGCAAGGGTGCGTGGGTCGAAGCCGGTGCGCTCGGCGAACCGGTCCCCCTGTTCCCGCGGCAGTGCGTCGATCTCGAGAACCTCGACGTCGCCCTCGATGATGGTCACGTCGCGGGTCTCGCCCAGCGCCAACCGGGCGACCCGAGTGGCGGCGAGGTTCCGCCCGGTCGGGCTGTCCGCCGGCGTGGCCAACAGCAGCGCCTCACCGTCCCAGTCGAACGACAGCGGCACCAGGTACGGCGTGCCGTCCGGGGAGGCACTGGCGACCCAGACGTCGACATCACCGGCGAGCCGGCGCTCGGTGTCGCGTCGCCGCTGCTCGCGGGAGCGAGGAGGCATGACCTCGGTCTCGGCCTGCGTCACCGAAGCTCCTGGATCCGGACCATGTTCCCGGCAGGGTCGCGGAACGCGCAGTCGCGGGCGCCCCACGGCTGCTCGGTCGGCTCCTGCATGACCTCCGCGCCGCTGGCCTGCACCCGCTCGAAGACGGCGTCCAGGTCCTTCGTCGCCAGCATGATGCTGGCGTAGGTGCCCTTGGCCATCATCTCGGTGATGACGCGGCGTTCCTCGTCGGTGACGCCGGGGTCAGCGCCCGGCGGGTGCAAGACGATGTTCACCTCGGGCTGACCGGGCGGTCCGACCGTGTTCCACTGCAGCCCGTTGAATTCGACCTGCTTGCGAACTTCGAAGCCGAGGGCGTCACGGTAGAAGGCGAGGGACGCCTCGGGGTCGTCGTGTGGCAGGAAGGTTGTGTGAATGATGACGTCCATGGCGTCACGCTAACGACGGCCGTGTGGCCCGCGCTTCTCGATTCCTGATCGGTCGGGTCACCTTCTTGGCCACGCACGGCGGTAGCCCGGCCGCCGTGCCCGCGACCTGCCGCTGGTAGACGCTGGGCGGCACCCCGACCAGCTCGGTGAAGCGGGTGCTGAAAGTGCCCAGCGACGAGCAGCCCACCGCGAAGCAGACCTCCGTGACGCTCATGTCACCCCGCTGCAGGAGCGCCATCGCACGCTCGATGCGCCGGGTCATGAGGTAGCTGTAAGGTGACTCTCCGTAAGCAGCCCGGAACAGTCGGCTGAGGTGACCGGCGGACATACCCACACCGCGAGCCAGCTCCTCGACATTGAGCGGCTGGGCGTATTCCCGGTCGATCCTGTCGCGAACCCGACGCAGCAGCTTGAGATCGCGAAGACGCTGCGCCTCAGCGGAGTTACGAGCCACGCTCCGGATGGTGCCACAGCCCGTCGACGTCCGCCTAGCACTGCGCTGATCTGGGCTTTTGCCAGATCGACCGAAGTGTCCCAGGTCCGACGGCGAGCTCCGATCAGGCGCCGACGTCGGAGCCCGATCGCCGGTGAGCCGCCCCTCCGGGCGCGCTCGTGGGCGTGACCGCCGACCGACGCCCACCGCGAAGCCGGTCGCGGCTGGCAAGGGCTGGCCCCTCCCGCCCACCGGTACGCTGCGAGGGCCAGCGACGACGCTATCCGGCGCGGCGCACACAGGACGCGAGGAGAGCGCGCCGAAGCGCGTCGAGCGCACCCTTCAGGTCAGCCGGGGGAAGGAAGCCGAAACCCAGGTAGGAGACGTTCGGCACGTCGTCGAACCACTCGCCGTGCGCGAGGTGAGCGCCCAGCTCAGCGGTCTCCTGGCGAAACCGGTCGAGGTCGACGGCGGGACCCAGTCGAATCGCGCACGTGGCGCCGGCATCCGGGCGGACCCACTCGACCAGGTCGCTGTTGGCCCGGACCCAGTCCTCGGTCATCGCGAGGTTTTCCGCGAGCCACGAACGCCGCTCGGCGAGGATCTCGTCCTCACGCGCGAACAGCCGGAGCGCCAGCGCCTCGGACACCGGCGAGTGGGAGATGACCGTCTTGGCCTTCGCCATGATCAACGCGGCCACCAGCTCAGCGTCCGTCGTCACGACCCATCCGATCCGCAGTCCCGCCGCGCCGTGGCACTTCGACACCGACGCCACCGACACGACTCTCGGCCCCAGGCTCACGGCGGGGTGCGCGAGCGGGGCGTCGCCGTACACAGCCGTCCGATAGGTGTCATCGACCAGCAGGGAGGCGGTCGGACAGATCTCGGCCATCGCGTGGGCGACCTCTCGCAGCGTCGACAGCGGTATCGCGACACCAGACGGGTTCTGTGGTGTGGTGAGGCTGACCAGCCTCGTGTCGGGCGTCAGGTGCGCACGAACCGCGTCGGCGGTGAGTCGGTACCCCTCGTCGAACGTCAGGGGGACGACACGCACGTCCGCACCGAGTGACTCGACGATGGTGCGCGTGATCGGGAACAGCGGCGCGGTCATGACGACCTGAGCACCGGGCTCCACGAGCAGGTACGAGAGCAGGAAGACCCCGTGCACCCCGCCGACGGTGACGACGACGTCGTCCGGGCCGACGCCGTACCGCTCGGCGATCGCTCTCCGCAGCTCGGCGTCACCCGCGCCGGTCCCGTAGCCCAGCTCGAGGTCAGCCAGCTCGGGGCTCAGCAGGTCGGCGAGCCGGAGGCTCGGGCCGATACTGTCGCCCAGCTCGTACCGGGGCTGTTGGTCGATCAACGTCAGGATCTCGTGCGGCGAGAACGTCGGCATACCGCCATGGTCCTGGGCGGTCTCGACCGAGAGGAGTGCCAATCGGGCACTATTGGTCTGCAAATGAGACCAATTGAGTTGGCCGATCGGTTGGGCCGCTGGTCGTCCGGGCGCGGGCCCCTGTACGTGCTGCTCGCGTCACGGTTGCGACAGCTGATCGACGACGGCGAACTGCCGCCCGGCGAGCTCCTCCCGCCCGACCGCGCGCTCGCCGCCGCCCTCGCAGTCGGACGGACGACCGTCGTGGCGGCCTACGACCTCCTCCGCGCGGAAGGACGGATCACGCGGCGACAAGGCAGCGGCACCCGCGTCGCCGGTGAGCCCAACGGCGCGCGAGCGAAGGACGCACCCATCGATCCCTTCTTCGTCGACTCCTTGGAGAGGCCCGACGACGTCCTCCACGCCGTGTGCGCGGCGCCCGACGAGCCTCCGAGCTTCGTGGCGGAGGCGTTCCAGCGGATCGCCCCCGAGCTCGGTCGGATCCAGGACGACCTCGGCTACTACCCGTACGGTCATCCGTCGTTACGAGCGGCGCTGGCGGAGCGGTACACCAGTCGCGGCGCGCCGACGACGCCCGACCAGATCCTGGTCACCAACGGCGGTCAGCAGGCCCTCTCCCTGCTCGCCCACGCGCTCCTCTCACCGGGCGACCAGGTGCTCGTCGAGGCACCGACGTATCCCGGCGCGCTGGAGGTGTTCCGGAGGCATGGCGCCGTCCCCCGCGGCCTACCGGTCGGGCTGGACGGGCTGGAGGCCACGGTCCGTGAACGGCGTCCCGCGCTCGCCTACGTCATCCCGACGTACCACAACCCCACCGGATCCGTGCTCCCGACGCTCGCTCGGCAACGGCTCGCGAGCTCCGACGTTCCGCTGATCGAGGACGAGGTGCCGGCGGACCTTCGCTTCCCCGGTGAGCAGGTGCCGGCGCCGATCGCGGCGTACGGCGACTCGGTGATCTCGGTCGGCTCACTCAGCAAGAGCATCTGGGGCGGCCTGCGCATCGGTTGGGTTCGAGCGTCCACGCCGCTGATCAACCGGCTCGCCCGCCTCCGGGCGGTCCACGACCTCGGCGGCGACGTGCCCACGCAGCTGGCCGCGGTCCAGCTGCTGCCGTTCCTCGATGACCCAGCTCTGCACCAGACGCTCAAGGCTCGGCACGACCACCTGCGTTCCCTGCTCGCGACGAAGCTCCCGGACTGGGAGGTCCCGACCGTCACCGGCGGGCAGTGCCTGTGGGTGCGACTGCCGTACGGCGACGGCTCGTCCTTCGCCCAGACCGCCCTCCGCCACAAAGTCGCCATCCTCCCCGGCTCCGGCCTCGACGTCACCGGCCGCAGCGACCAGTACATCCGCCTGCACTACCGAGCCTCCCAGGCGAAGCTCACCGAAGCCGTCCACCGGCTCGCGGCCGCGTGGTCCGCGTACAGTCCACCGACCACCCACGCCGCCAAGCGGCCCGTCCTCGTCGTCTGAGCGGGCCGACCGGTCGGCGCGAGGTTCCCCGGGCGTCGTCGCCGAGAATGTTCAGGCGTCCCGGTGGCCGCGAACGCCCGTCCCGGCCGCGAGCCAGCTCCTCCTGAACCTCACCAGGGCTTCTCCCAGACCGACACGTGCTTGGTGCTCTCCGCCGTGAGCTCGGATCGGTCCCAGTCCGACCAGCGGTACTTCAGCCTCATGCCGGCGATTCGCGCCATGAGGTCCAGCTCGCTCGGCCAGACGTACCGGAAGGGAATGCGGCGGAACCTGCCCCTCCCGTCCGGGGAGACGGTCACATGGTTCGACGTGAACTGCTGGGTCACGACGTCGAACTGGTCGAACCCGAGGTAGCCGCCACCGTGGCCGTCAGGCTCCACCGCGAACGGCACGGTGTCCTGCCCCGGGGGCAGGCGACGCAGGCTCGGCAGACCGACCTCGATCAGGAACAGCCCACCGGGCCGAAGGTGCGCGGCCGCGTTGCGGAACACCTCGACCTGTCCGTCCTGCGTGGTGACGTTCGAGATCGTGTTGAAGACCAGGAAGACCAGCGAGAACTCGCCCGGCACCCGGGTCGTCCGCATGTCGCCGATCGTGACCTTGACCGCCTCACCACCCGGCTTGTCGGGAATCCGCGCCGCCATCGCCTTGCTCAGCTCGATGCCGCTCACCGGCACGCCACGCGCGGCCAGCGGCGCGGCGATCCGGCCGGTCCCCACCGCGAACTCCAGCACCGGACCGCCCTCAGCCAGGTCCTCAAGGACGTCCACGATGGGCGTCACGACCTCGGGAGCGTTCGCACCGCCAGGTGCGTCGTACTCCGCCGCGACGCTCTCGGGGAACCAACCGTCCGATGGATCGTCATACGGCTGGCGAGTGGCCGGCCCGTGCGTGTTCACCTCATCCGTCACGGGACCGACGCTACGACAGCGCTCAGCCGGACCTCATCCGATTTTCCGGCGACGACATCGAGCGTTCTCCCGTGACGACGGCGAGCCAGACCCTGCTCTCCGAGCGGCGCCAGATTGGAAGGAGGCCATGCCCGTGGGCCTCCACGTACCCACGGCGGACTCGGCGACGTGGTCGCCGTTCGCTAACCCTCGTCTCGAAGGGTGATAGCGCGCTTGCAGGCCTCGTTGAGATGCCGACGCATGGCCTCAGCTGCCCCGTCGACGTCACGGCGTTCGATTGCGGTCACGATCGCTTCGTGCTCAGCGACAGTGACATCGGCCTTCGATGCTCGGCTCTGGACCCGTAGCAGGTGCAAATGACAGTGTGTGCGCTCGAATGCCCGGGCAACCTGACGGTTTCCACACAGCTCCATCAGCAGGCCGTGGAACCTGATGTCGTGATCACAGAGCAAGCGGTAGGGAGACTCCGGCCCGGATCGCAGGGCACTGGTGAACCTGGTCAGCTCGGCCCGCAACCCGCTGACATCGATGTGACGAGCTGCCGCCGCTACCTGTGCCGCGGCCCACGGCTCCAGAAGGAGGCGGAGCTCGAAGAGTTCGATCATCTCGTCCGTCGTCAGCAGCTCGGTCGCGAAGTAGCCGCGTTGTGGCCGCTTGACGACGAGGCCTTCGGACTCGAGACGGGCAAGCGCCTCACGCACAGGGGTGTGCGAGACCCCAAGCGCCTCGGCAAGCCGTCCGATGATCAGGCTCTGTCCAGGCTTGATCGTCTGGTCCATCAAGAGGTTTCGGACGGCCTGAGCGACCTCGTCGACGAGCACCCGTCGAGGCGCGAGGCGCTCGAGCGGAAGCGGATCAGCTGACACCTGCCACCACCTTGCATCGAGCGTCAACCCCATGAGGGATGAGCGGCATCCTACATATATACGCTATATCGTCACGGTCTCTCTTGACAGAGATCAAAGGACGCCTCAACGCCTGAGATCAACCCATCACGCCGACCCGTTCGGAGCGGACCCCCACGGTCTCGAGCCACGGCCCCGCATCTCCTCGACGAGCGAAATCGACCGCGAGACAGGCGTTCTGCCTGAAGCACGTCGCGCTGGGCTGGCAAACCGCCCACCCTCCATCGACCGGTTCGACGCTCCACAGCATCTCCGCACGGCGACCAGGACGACGTGGGAGGGCAGACAGCGCGACCGGACTTGGCCACGAGTCTAGACAGTAGATCTATCTCATATACATTTTCCTTCACCGATGACGGCGATCCGGCTCCGGACTGGCGTCATGACCGACGTCAGATACGAGTCGCCGGTGCCTCCGGTCAGCGTGCGCGGGCGACGTGCGATATCCGGACGCGTTGCCGCCCCTCTACATCCGACCGATCACCAAGCATTCCGAGCCGGTGCGAGGCATCTCCCGGCATGTGAAGAGGAGAACGACATGGCGGAAGAGCACCACGGCACATCGAAGGACCCTGCCGTGAGCGGCATGTCGCGGCGGCAATTCGTCACCCACGCGTTGGGCATCGGCCTCTCCGCAGCCTCCACCGCTGCGTTCCTGGCCAGTTGCAGCGGCGGCGGCAATCCGCAGGGCGGCTCCGTGCCCGAGGATCCGCTGGCGCAGAAGGGTGGGCCCAAGTCATCACCGAACAACGACCCGATCTATCCCGAGGGATACGTCGGCCCGGTCGCGTCGCACAAGCAACCGCTCGTCAAGGAGAGGGTCACGCTCCGGATCGTCGTGCCGCAGAACACAGCCGTCGGCGACTGGAAGGAGAACCTCTTCACGAAGTGGTACGAGGAGATCACGGGCGTGCACATCGAGTGGCACGTGGTCGCGGGCGAAGCAGGCTCCTCTGACGCGATGACGAAGGTCAACGCGATGATCGCGTCCGGAGACCTGCCGGACGCGTTCATGAACATCGACTTCAGCCCTGCGCAGCAGATGCTCTACGGCTCCCAGGGTCTGTTCGTACCGCTCAATGACCTGATCGACGAGTACTGCGTCGAGATCAAGCGGATCTTCGAGGCGTACCCGGACGTCAAGGAGCTCGTCACCGCCAACGACGGCAACATCTACACGATGCCCTACGTCAATGACTGCTTCCACTGCAACTGCGGCATCCAGCGGATGTGGATCTACAAGCCTTGGCTCGACGAGCTCGGCTTGAGCATGCCGACCACTCTCGACGAGTTCGAGGACGTCCTCACCGCCTTCGTCAACGAGGACCCGAACCGCAACGGGAAGAAGGACGAGCTCCCGCTCATGGGCCACGCACATCCTGGGTGGCCGGCACCGTTGAGCAACTTCTTCATGGGGTCGTTCATGTACAACCCGGGAGGGCCCGCGAGCAACCGTCCTTACCCGTGGCTGTACCTCAACGACGGCAAGGTCGACATCGTCGTGAACAAGCCCGAGTGGCGGGAAGGGTGGCGCTACCAGAACCGGCTGTACCGAAAGGGCCTGATCGCCAAGGAGTCCTTCACCCAGGACCTGGAGGCGCTCCAGCGCATCGGAAACCGCGAGGGCGACAACATCCTCGGCGTCGTACGCGCGTGGGACTGGGGCAGCTTCATGACTGTCGACGCCTCGGATCCCGACGCCCGCTGGCACGGCTACGTGTGCGTGCCCACCCTGAAGGGTCCGGACGGGACCGCGATCTCGTCCTGGAACTACTACGGGAAGGCCGGCAACAACGCTGGCTTCGTTGTGACCAGCGCGTGCAAGTACCCAGGACTCGCCGTGCAATGGGCCGATGGGCTGTACGAGCTTGAAGCTCAGCTCCGGCTCTACTACGGCGACATCAACGAGGGCTGGCGTTGGGCGAAAGAAGGCGAGAAGGGTATCAACGGAAAGCAGGCTCTCTACAAGGCTCTCATCACCTGGCCTCCGGAGGACGGCATCTGGTGGGGGCAGCTGGGTCTGAGCTTCCGCTCGAACGAGTTCCGGCTGTCTGAGGCGGTCGACCCCAAGGCTCCAACGTTCGAGCAGCCGCTGTACGAGGAGTCGAAGAAGTACTACGAGGCGCGTCAGGACCAGCGTCTCCAGCTTCCGCTTGTCTACCTCACCGAGGAGCAGGCCAGTATCACGAGCGAGATCGAGCTGGCGATCGAGAACCACGTGCTGCAGCACGAAGCCAAGTTCACCATGGGCGAGCTCGACATCAACGACAACGCCGCCTGGGAGACCTACGTCGACACGCTCAACCGGATCGGCCTCGAGAACTACCTCCGGGCGTACCAGGAGGCCTACGACGCCAAGTACTCCTGAGCACCAGTCCTACAGGTGAGTCGCGGCCAACGGGTACGGCGAGGAGGATCGATATGGCCGCCACAACCCTTCAGGCTAGGAGCACGCGATCGAAGACTCCCAGGCGGATTCAAGAATCCAGATCCGACCGGATATTCACCGTCGTCAACTACATCGTCCTCACTCTCCTGCTCCTCGTCATCCTGTATCCGCTGACATTCATCGCCTCAGCGTCCATCAGCGACCCGGACGCCGTGTCGTCGGGTCGCGTCTGGCTCTGGCCTGTCGACATCAACTTCAACGGCTACGAGACGATCTTCAACCACAAGCCGATCGTTCGCGGGTTCGCCAACTCGCTCTTCTACGTCGCGGTCGGAACCACCCTCAACCTCACGCTGACCCTCCTGGCGGCATACCCGCTGTCACGGCGCGACCTCGTCGGTCGCCACTGGTTCATGCTGCTCTTCGTCTTCACCATGATGTTCTCCGGTGGGCTCATCCCCACCTACCTCGTGGTGCATGACCTGGGTCTGCTCAACACGCGGTGGGCGCTCATCCTGCCCACCGCTCTGGCCGTGTGGAACGTGATCATCACTCGGACGTACTACCAGGTAACGATTCCTCACGAACTGCTCGAGGCGGCGCGCATCGACGGCTGCGACGACTTCCGCTTCTTCTGGAGCATCGTGCTGCCGCTGTCGAAGCCCATCATCGCGGTCAATGTTCTCTTCTACGCGGTCGGCCACTGGAACCAGTTCTTCAACGCTCTCATCTACCTGACCAACGAGGAGCTCTTCCCACTCCAGCTCGTGCTCCGGGAGATCCTCATCCAGAGCAGCATCGACCCGACGATGGCCGACGCGGCCGAGCTCGCCCGTCGGCGGGAGCTGCGCGACCTGCTCAAGTACTGCCTGATCGTCGTGGCCAGTATCCCACCGCTCCTTGCCTACCCCTTCGTACAGAAGCAGTTCGTCAAAGGCATCATGATCGGCTCTCTCAAGGGCTGACTCTCGCGCAGGGTCCCGGCGAGCTAGAGGAGGAACGATGGTCACGCTGCTGCGCCGCCCGGATGCGCACCGAGAGAGCGTCGCCGAGCAGCTTCAACGGCCTCGCACCACGACCTGGCGCAGGGCTCGCAACTGCTGGCAGCTGTATCTCATGCTGCTGCTGCCAGTCGTCTACCTTCTCATCTTTCACTACTGGCCCATGTACGGGCTGCAGATCGCGTTCAAGAACTACAACGTGGTGCAAGGGATAACCGGCAGCCCATGGGTCGGCTTCTCGCACTTCGAACGCTTCATCGAGTCGTTCATGTTCTGGCCGGTGATCCGGAACACGATCATCCTCCACTCGTACGAGCTCCTCGTCGGGTTCCCTCTCCCGATCATCCTGGCGCTGGCTCTGAACCAGGTACGACTTCGATGGTTCAAGCGCTCTGTGCAGATGATCACCTATGCCCCGTACTTCATCTCGACTGTCGTCGTCGTGGGCATGTTGGTCGTCCTCCTCGACCCTCGTACCGGGCTGCTGAACAACCTGCTGGGCCTTTTCGGGCTTGGGCCACTCGATTTTCTGAGCGACCCGAGCTATTTCCGTCATCTCTACGTCTGGTCGAGCGTCTGGCAGAACCTGGGCTTCGGGTCCGTCATCTACCTGGCCACGTTGTCGAGCATCGACCCACAGCTTCACGAAGCCGCGATCGTCGACGGCGCGTCACGTGTCAAGCGGATCTGGCATATCGACCTGCCGGGGATCATGCCGGTGGCCGTCATCATGCTCATTCTCAACATCGGCTCGATCCTGTCGATCGGGTTCGAGAAGGTCCTGCTCATGCAGAACAGCCTCAACCTGTCGACCTCGGAGGTCATCGACACCTATGTCTACAAGATCGGCCTCGCCGCCGAGGTGCCACAGTACTCGTACGCCGCGGCTATCGGGCTGTTCCGATCCGTCGTCGGTCTGATCCTGCTGGTCATCGCCAACCAGATCGCCCGGAGGTTCGCCAGGTCCAGCCTCTGGTAGCTGACACCGACCCCACCTGCCGAGACACGCAGCTCACCGCACTGGAGGAGTTCGACTGTGACCACGCATCCGCTGAATGGCCCGTTCCAGCCGACCGTCGAGTCACTGTCGACGTTCGAGGTGCCGGAGTGGTTTCGCGACGCGAAGCTCGGCATCTGGGCGCACTGGGGTCCGCAGTCAGTACCTCGCCTGGGTGACTGGTACGCCCGACACATGTATCGAGAAGACTCGGAACAGTACCGCCACCACGTACGCACGTACGGCCATCCGTCGAGGTTCGGCTACAAGGACATCGTCGCCCTGTGGAAGGCGGAGAACTTCGATCCCGAGGCCCTCATGGACAGGTACGTTGCGGCCGGCGCACGCTACTTCGTCGCTCTGGCGGTGCACCACGACAACTTCCTCAACTACGACTCCGCCCTCCACCGATGGAACTCCGCGAAGGTGGGGCCTGGGCGTGACCTCGTCGCGGAATGGCGAGAGGCTGCTCTCAAGCGTGGACTACGGTTCGGGATCAGCGAACACCTCGGCGCATCGTTCAGCTGGTTCGCGACGAACAAGGGTGCCGACCAGGCCGGCCCGTACAAGGGAGTGCCGTACGACGGAACCGATCCGGCCTACGAGGAGCTCTACCTGCCGAACCAGGAGCACTACCGGGCGGGCGATGAAGCCGTGCAACACCCGTGGTACACGTCGAACGCCTGGTGGCACCAACGCTGGCTGGATCTCGTCACCGAGATGATCGACAGGTTCCAGCCCGACCTGCTGTACACCGACGGTTCGCTCCCCTTCGAGTCCGACGGGCACGCGGCGGGCGCGCGTGCCGTCGCCCACTTGTACAACACCAGCGCAGCCGCGCACGGTGGAGTCAACCAGGCCGTCTACACGCAGAAGACTCGGGATCCCAACCTGGTACGTGTCGGGGTCCTGGATGTCGAGCGAAGCCAGGAACCGGACATTCGGCCTGACCCGTGGCAGACCGACACCTGCGTCGGCAACTGGTTCTACGACTCCCGCTGCCGCTACAAGACGCCGGGACACGTTCTCGAGATCCTTGTCGACGTCGTCGCCAAGAACGGCAACCTCCTGCTGAACATTCCGTTGCGACCCGACGGCACGCTCGATGACGAGTGCAGCTTCCTCCTCGACCAGATGGCTCGCTGGATGAGCATCTGCGGAGAAGGCATCTTCGGCACCCGGCCGTTCCGGGTGTTCGGTGAGGGCCCTAGCCGTGTCGTGATCGACGGGTTCCGGGAGGACCGAGTCGACTGGACGCCCCAGGACTTCCGGTTCACCCAACGCGGCAGCACCGTGTACGCGTTCCTCATGCGTTGGCCGAGCGACCGCACTGCGCTGATCCGTACCTTCACCTCAGCGGATCGCGTGCGATCAGTCCGGCTTCTCGGTCACGGCGACGTCGAGTGGGCGCAGGTCGAGGAGGGTCTCCGTGTCCGCCTGCCCGAGACCGGCCCGGCTGAGGAGCTGAACTGCTTGGCGATCCAACGTGCCGCACGCTAGCTGTCCGGCGGTCACCCGTCGCTACCCACGCCGCGGGCAGAGGCCGTCCGGCAGGTGACGGCGTGGGGTCCCTACCACCCACGACCTGGCCGACGACGCCTCGCCGCTCACGCGCTGCGGCCGCGACGGCAAGGTCGACCGAGCGCGTCGAGGTGGTAGTCGCGCCCCAAGCACGACGTGGCGACCCGGGACCTGACGCTAAGAGCCCGTCCTGACGCTGTCGCACCGCTGCGGCGGCCGGGCGACCCCATCGCGTCTCTCGTCGGCCTGGAGCTGTGAAGGACCGTCAGCCCTCCGGATAGAAGAGGAAGAGCGTGCAGCCCGTCGTCGCGGGCACGTGCCATGACCCGGCCGGTGCGTGGAGGAAAGTGCCGGCCGGATGGTCCCGTGCGCTGTCGTTGAACGTGCCAGAGACGACGTAGACCGGGTTCGTGGACGACGGCGCGGCCAGGACGTGCCCGGGTCCATCTCCAGCACGTGGGCGTGCGCCCCGTTCGGCCCCTCCCGCGAGCGAGGGCCCGTGGAAAGCTCCGGTGCCACCGTGCCCGCTTGCCCCTACGGTCCGGAGCGTGCCGCCCGATCGTTGACGATTGCCTTCGACGCCCACGACCCAGCTCGCCTGGCAGCATTCTGGGCCGCGGTTCTGAGCCGGGAGGTCGTCGAGGAAACCGATGGAAAGCTGCTGCCCGGCGACGAGACACAGCTCGGTCTCCGCTTCGTCTCCAGCCACACAGCGAAGGTCGAGCCCAGCCGGATGCAGCTTCACCTGACCATCACCAGCATCGACGACCAGCGGCAGAAGGTGGAGACGGTGTTGCGGCTCGGTGGGAGCCACCTCGACGTAGGTCAGCGTGGCGACGAAGGGCACGTCGTCCTGGCCGATCCCGACTGCAACGAGTTCTGTGTGCTCGAGCCGCCGCCTGGGTACTGGGACCGCGCCGCCTGAGGCCAGCGAGCTGCTCGTCGGATGACGTCCGTCCACTCGTGACACATGGAGCCCAGGTTCGACGAACCTGGGCTCCATGGTTCCTGAGAAGGCTTTTCGCGGACTCACCGTTGTCCGCGGTTCCGCCGCAGTGCTCCCCTCAGCGCTCGTCGGCGGAGGCGGTGGCGGTGACGTGGTAGACGCGGCCACCCCAGCCGTCCTCGGGGAACGAGTCCGAGACCCGCACGTAGGCCGCCTTGTCCGGCCCGAGGAACGGCGTCAGGTCGATCACCTGGTCGGCCTTGTTGCTGCCGTCGGTGATCCACCGGTCCTCCCGCAGCACGGTGGTCCACTGCTCGGCGTCCGGGCTGACCTCCACCACGTACTGGTTGTCGATCGTCAAGACGACCCGCGCCGACGTGGTGTCGGCCGGGAACGGGAACTTGTAGACGAAGTAGCGGTGACCGTCGGCGAAGCGGTTCTGCACACCGTTGCTCTGCGAGCCGTCGGCGTCCCACAGCCACGGCAGCTCATCGGCCGTTCCCGTGTCGAAGTCCGCCTCGTGCGCGACCAGCACATCTGACCGGGTGCTGAACGACAGCCCGGGTTCGGCGGTGACGGTCGCCGTGACGTCGTGGTGGCCGTCCGCGGCGCTCGCGGGGATGGACACCTCCACCGGGAAGGCGCCACTCACCGGCCGCGCGCTCCCCTTCGGGCGCAGCGTGATCGTCCCGGTCGTCGGCGAGACCGCCCAGCCGTCCGGTGCCTCGACCTTCACCGTGACCTTCATCGGCTTCGATGCCGGGCCCGTGACCGACACCCCGACGTCGATCCGAAGCTTCGTGGTGCCGGTGCGCGCGGGCATGACGACCGGCTGCGCCGGCGACGTGGTAGCGGCGAGGGAGTACGTCGGCGCCGGCACCGGAATGTCGGCGATCAGGGCGCTCAGCGCGCTCGCCTGGGTACGCCAGTCGAACACGTTGGGGTGCTCCGGGCTGGTGCCACCCGCCCAGCGCGTACCGAGGCGGTTCGCGGCGTCGCGGTCGCGTTCCCAGATGGTCTCCGCCTGCTCGGCGATGAACGCCCGGTACCGCTCGTCGCCGGTGGTGTCGGCGAGGTCCATCAGGTAGCGCAGGAAGATGCCCTTGAACTGCTTGGCGTTGTCGTCGCAGGTACGGTCGAGCGCGTCACACCACTCGGTGAGCACGCCGTCGACGGTCAGTCCGCCCTCGATGGCGGCGTCGGCGAGCCGACGCGCCATGCTCAGCAGCTCCGGGTCACCGGTCGCCCGCCACAGCTCCAGCGCCCCGCCAATCGCCAAGCCCTGGTTGTAGGTCCAGACGTTCTGACCGTTGTTCTGGCAGTCGTCGTTCAAGCCGTCGTTGACCAGGTAGTCCTGGTTGATCATGCCGCTGTCGACGTACCAGTCCCACGCGGCTTGAGCCCTGGTCAGCCAGTACTTGTCACCCTTGATTCGGTTGTGGAGGGCGGCGGTCAGCCGGATCCACTGACCGTTGGTCACGGCGTTCTTGTAGGTCCGCTCCGCGTTCCACCAGACCCCGCCACCGCAGGTGGTGTCCCAGTAGTCCTCGGTGAACTCGGCGATCTTCTCCGCCATCCGCAGGTATTTGCGCTTGCCGGTGAGGTCGTAGGCCTGGACCCAGTTCAAGGCCCACCACATACCGTCGTCGATGGCGCGGCTGGTGAAGTTGCCCCAGATCTCGTCGGTGGACAGCTCACCGGCAGGGAACGGACCCTTGTTCCGCTCGAACGTCCGGTCCAGCTGCGGCAGGTAGCGCCGGTCCCCCGTCCGCTGCATGTAGTCGCCGATCGTCTGCAAGGCGACAGCCGAGTTCCACCAGCTCGACGGGAACCACGCCTTCTCCCAGTCGTACGACGACATCAAGACGTCCGCCGCGACGCGGGCCCGCGCCACCGCGGTCGATCCGTCGGTCAGGTTAGGCGCCTTGGCGTTGGCGGCCGCGGCCGGAGCCATGCCGAGGAGCAACGCGGCGATCCCAGCCAGGACAGCGCGAACCCCGCGACGTGGTGGCGATGTGGGCACGATTCCACCTGCCTCTCACAAGCGTGCGTCAGGAACCTGGCGAGGGAATGGCATGACAAACGTAGGGGGACGCGTGGAGGACCGGTAAGACGTGGGCAGGTTTCGGACACCGCCCGACCAGAACCGGACGGTGGACCGGCGACAATCTCATGTCGACGCAGGGGTCGCGCCCGTTCTGAGAACGCAGTTAGGCAGCCGCTCGCTCCGGTCAAGCCTCTCACTGGTCGGCCGTAGGCATCGCGCAGCCAGCAGGGATGGATAGGGACTCGCCGACTGGCGCCGGAAGCCGGCGGCACGCGCGACCGCCGCGCACGGCGTTGCCGGACAGTCGAATCTCGCCCGCGGAGGCGTCGATGTCGACAGCTAGCTTCCGTCCGCGGAACGTCAACCCGCTGAGGCCTCCATCGGCGCCCGGCATCCGGACGAACAGCGGCTCACCGTCATCGGCGCGGTAGCCGTTGCGCAGCCAGACGACATCGATGACGGTCACCGCGCCGAACAGTGAGGGCCGGACGCCTACACCGACAGGGCCATCGGGCGGGTCGTCGTAGACCTCGGCGAACACACCGGCCCGCACGACGTCCCGCAGGTTGGCCTGGAGGAAGACGTCGGCCTCCCGCACCATGCCGGAGTCGAGCAGCCCGTACGCGGTGTAGGTCACGTCCGGCGCCTTGACGTTCGGGAACCCCCATCCGGCCAGTGTCGCGTCCGGGCGGTACTCGCCGAGAAAACGTTCGATGAGCAGTCGCCGTTGCCGCTCCGTCAGTCGTGGCAAGTGCAGTCCGGTGCACACCCAGAGCGTGTTGCCGGGGCTGTCGGGGTGACTGCCCTCGACGAAGTGGTACTGCAGCGTCGGATAGGGACCGTCGACCGGGAAGAACCACGCACCATAGTCAGCGCTCAGTGCGTCGAACTGGTCGTGCCAGAACGTCACCTCGTCGTGCCGACCCAACCTCGCCGCGATACGCGCGGCGTAGTCGAAGTCCAGGAGCAACGACACGACGAACTCGGCGTCCCGCTCGTCAGGGATGTCGTGGTCGCCGAAGATCCACCGCGGATTCTCCCGCGCCCACAGCAAGTACCGACGCAGATTCTCGTAACAGGCCGCCAGTCGCCCCGTGTCGCCTGTCACGTTGTACAGGATCCAGGCGGTCTGTGCCTTGCGGCTCGGAAGGCTCTCGCCGCCGAGCCGGCCGGTGTCGTCGACGAGCGACATCAGACCCAGGAACGCTCGCCATGCGATGTCCGGTTCGACGTAGGCGAGGTACTGCATCCCCAGCAGGCTGTCCCAGCTGGCGGACGGTCGGGAGCCTTCAGCACCGAACGCCCACATCGACGGCTTGCCCGTCGCGACCTGCGGGAACGGGTAGTCGATCTCCGGCATCTCCGGCAGCGTGTTCGCGGACAGGAAGTGCCACGCTCGGTAGTAGGTCACCGCGATGTCGTCCGCGCTCACCCCCTCGGTGGGTACCGCGGTGAGCGTGAAGTCGGCCGGACGGGGCACGCGGGCGAGGTAGCTGTTCCAGCAGTCGCGCCACCGAGCACGGGCCCGCGGAGCGGCGTTCGGGCGCGCGGCAGCACGGGCCCGATCCGCGGCGACCCCGCCTCCTTCGCCTCGGTGGGCGAATCCGATGCCGACCGTCATCCCACTCGCGGGGAGTTCGGCCGACCAGAAGCCGGTGGAGGGTGGTTCAGGCAGCGCCGGGCCGCCGGCGAGCAGGTCGAGCCCGCTGCGGTAGTAGGTGACCTGTCGGCCGGGACCGACAGCCACGGCGTAGCGGACATTGCCCTGGCTGACCGACAGGACTCCGCGTGCGGCGTCGTACTGGACCGCGCCGGTGAACCGTCCCGCGAGGGCGAGACCTCCGCCGTCGATGTCGAGTCCGGTTCCGACGAGAAGGCGCGTGACGCTCGTCGTGTCGTGGAACACGTCGTATCCATGGAGTCTCCCACCCCCGGCGTACTCGGCACTGAAGTCGAGCGCCTCCGGCCGCCAGGTCGTCGTGTAGGTGGCGGCGACTTGCAGCCAGGTTGTCGGCCGCCCATGCACGGCGATCCGCTCGACGACGAGCGGTGCCTGCCTCTGCACGACGAACAGCCGGAGCGTGAACGTCTTCGTTCCCGACCACCCGGTCAGCTGTCGCAGGTCGTAGGTGAACGTTCCGGTCGCTGTGGTGTCGGCCTGCAGCACCGTGTCGACGTCACTCGACCCGTCGTTCACCTTCAACGCCCATGCACCGACGACGTCGAGAACCTCGATGGACACGAGTGGGAACGTGCCGACGTCAAGAGTGAGTTGACGTGACAGCGCGCCCCACGGGTTGGGCGCCGAGTCAGGCAACACCATGGTGAGTCGTGATTCCGCCACGCTGGCGGAGACACCTGGCTCGGCGGACCAGGCGGGATCGAGCTCGACGAACTCGTCAGAGAACGCCTCGGGCGGAGGCTGCGGGTCGGACTCACCGCCAGGTCGGCGGTAGACGGTCAGCAGGGATGGCAGTCGTATGGCGTCGTCGTACGCGAAGTAGCCGGCGGACAGCGGTAGCTGCGGACCACTGTTCTGGGCGACCTCACTCGTCGACTGGTTGAAGTCGTAGGGGTTCACGACGATCCGGCTCATCGGCACCGAAAGCCAGCGCGGCTGGCGTGGCCCCGTCATCGCGAGATCGTCGACTCTCAGGGCGGCACGGTCCGATGCGGAGTTCTCGAGGGTCGCCCCGGCTCGGTCGAGCGGGGTTAGGCCGGTGAGGCCGAGTGCTCCCGCGACGCCGAACAGTCCGCGCCGTGTGAGTGTCCGTCCCTGGTCTCCGGCGTCCGAAACGCGCGTCCGTGCCCGTGCCATCGTGCGCCTCCCGCTCGGCGACGCTAGTGCGACTCACGAAGCGGGTGAAGACGCCTGGCCAGCAAAGGTCGTCAGCTCACATGCTCGAGGCGAGAGCGACAGGAGGCGTGCAGGCAGCTGAGGACCGCTTAGACGCCCCCGCTTAGCCGAGGACGTGGAAGCATTTGGTCATTAGAAGCACCTTGTTTCGCCTATCTGCACCTCGACGTACTCGACCATGACGGGCGTGAGTAGCTGCTCGAGTCAGCGAGGGTGCCGTCCACATGACCCGGCCCTGATGGGAGATCGCGATCCGGTCGGCGAGTTGCCCGGCGTCGTTCGATCGAGGTGAGGAGGACGGTCGTGCCACTCTCGGCGAGTCTCTTGACGGTCTGCCATACGTCGAGGCGCGCCTGCGGGTCGAGCCCCTGTCGTCGGCTCGTCGAGGAAGACGATCGGCGGACTCCCGATCATGCTCATCGCGATGTCGCGCCAGCGACGCATACCACCCGAGTACGTTGCGACCTTCCGCGTGGCCGTGTCGGTCATGCTGCTCGGCATCACTGACTACTGGTCCCGCAAGTCCGCGCACGATCGAGCACGCGTTCGACCGAGAGCCGGTGGGTGACCGGGATGTCGCCAAGGCAAGGGCGACGTCTCACTCACCGGGGCACGGGAACGTCCTGAGGGTGGGTTCGCTGGTGCGAACCGCTGCCCGTGCTCACCGGTCGGGGAGGTTGAGTCGCTTCAGCCGCTCGTATGCGCCACTGATGTGCTTGTCGATGGCGTCCTGCGCGACCTGCGGGTCGCCCAAGGCCAGCGCGTCGCGCAGCTCGAGGTGCTCGATGTAGCCCACCTCGAGGAAGTCCGGGAAGCAGGCGTTGCGGGCGCGGAGGTAGGCCATCACCTGACCGCGAAGAGACGACCAGACCCGCTGCACTCGGCTGTGGTCACAGTAGGCGTAGATGATGTCGTGGAACCGGAGGTCGAGGAGGGCCGCGTCGTCCGGATCGATCTTCTTGTCCACGCGCTTCATCGACTCCAGCACGGCATCCATCTCGGCGAACCCCTGCCCCTGCATTCGGGTGCAGGCACGGCTGGCGGCCAGCCGCTCGATGGCACCCCGGAGGGTGTGCACCTCCTCGATATCCGCCTTGGTCAGCGTGCTGACGAACGCCCCCCGGTGCCGGCGTAGCTCGACGTACCCCTCCACCTCGAGGCGCGCCAGGGCCTGCCGGACGGGACCGCGGCTCACCTGGAGCGCGTTCGCCAGCTCGGACTCCTTGAGGTGCTGGCCAGGCTTGAACCTGCCCTTCATGATCATCTCGCGGAGCACGTCGGTCACGAGCTCGCCGAGAGGGCGCTGCGACGGCAGGGGCGAGATGCCCTCAGCCACGGACCACCTCCTCCAGGGAACACGTACCGAAACCAAGCGAACACTCCAGCGGAGCTGACCGAGATTGTACAACAAAAACAATTTGTCATTGACAGTTTCCTGGTAACAGGAGACACTCATGGCCCAATACCCGCCGCCAGGGTCGACGGGGGTGCTCTCCCTCGCTCGCGGGACCTCGCTCCAACCCGGAAGTGCCTCACGACCGAGGGAAGTTGAGGCTGCCCATGACACAGAGCACCGACACGGCCGCGGCCCACGTCAGCCGAGTCACCTTGGGGCCCTTCCCGCCGGCTGCCCCCAGCGATCCCCATGCGCCACACGTGGAACGGGCGCACGTGGACGTTGACGCGTCCGCCACCCAGGGACCCCTCACCCGGATCTGGGAAAGCATCGGGTACGACGAGATCAACTGGACCTACACACCGACCGGCAAACGCCTGCTCCGGACGTTCGCCGAGCTCTCAGGCGGTGGCTACTACGTCCGTCCGCACTACGTGTTCTGCTCCGGCAGCGGCTTCGGCATCCCGCACTGGGGTTCCGGCAACGTCTACCACGAGGACGCCGAGGGACGTCCGTACTACGACTTCTCCATCGTCGACCAGGTCTACGACGCCATCGTGGGGGCCGGTCACCACGTTCTCGTCGAGCTCGGCTTCACCCCGCGCGACCTGCTGCCGCCGGAGGCAGCCGAGCTCACGGTGGTGCCCAGTCCAACCGTCTACACCGCCTACGAGGCGGGCGCCTGGGGCTACCCGCCCCGCGACTACGACAAGTGGGCCGGCCTGGTCGCCGCGCACGCCCGCCACTGCCTGGAGCGATACGGCGAGGCGGAGGTCTCCACCGACCTGCGACGTGAGCTGAAGAAGCTGAGCGACGCCTTCGAGGCCGACCGGGAGCAGGCGATGAGGAAGGCTCAGTCGGCCGGAGCGAACGTCTCGGAGGACGACTACATCTTCAGCGACTGGAAGCCAGGCGCCGACTACGAGATCACGTAGGTGAGCGCCTGGGCGCATGCCTCGCCGTGCGGAATGGAGTGACAGTCGACGGAAGGTGGCGTCGATCGACGCTCGTCGCCACCTTCCGCCCCGGCGTTGGCCCGACGTGACACGGGCTCGACGGCCGCTGCGTGCGTCAGCTCCGTCAGCCCGCCCAGCGTGGCACTCGTTGAGGTCCTCACCCGGTGCCGCGGTCACCATGGGGTGAGCCGGATCACCGGGTAGACCCGGGTGGACTTGGCCTGGTACTTGGCGATCCGGGGCTGCGCGGCGGCGATGCGCTGCCACGCCTGCTCCCGCTCGGCGCCGAGCAGCTCGCGCGGCGTGACAGGGATGGGCTTGCGTCCTGGGAGCTCGATCGCGATCTGGTCGGGATGGGCGATGAGGTTGGCGTGCCAGTCCGGGTTCCGGCTGCCACCGCCCGACGCGACGATCAGCCACGCGTCGTCGCCGTCGGCGAACCACGCGAGCGGTGTCTCTCGCCGCTGCCCGCTCCGGCGACCCACCGTGTGCAGGATCAGCAGGTCCATGCCCATGAACGTGCCGCGACCCCGCCGGATCTTCTGGTTGGTCCGGGCGTTCATCGTCCGCTGGAACCATCGCGACAGCGCCCCGGGCGTCCCGGGCTGGCGGGCGGCGCGACGCTTCGTCTGCAGGCTCGTGGTCATCGGCGGCCTCCTGTCGGTCAGGTTGCTCTCGCCCGTCACGCTAGGGCTCGGGCCGTCGGCGGTGCTTCTCGATTCCTGACCGGTTCGCGGGACGACGACGGGACCTGTGGGACCTCTCCGCTCTTCCTGGCCGACCCGGGACATACCGCTAGGCGGCGCCCTCCCCCATCGCGCACTCTGCTCACCGACGCGCGGGCTGCTCCAGCCCCACGTGCGCGTGGGAGGTGGATGGATGCGCAAACGGTCCCTGCTGGGGTTGATCGCAGCGACGGTGCTGGCGGGCACGTGCCTCGCGAGCTCACCGGTGGCGGCGGACTCCCCCGGGAACCTCCTCTATCGCCCGACCACACAGAACGAGTCGAACGCGTACGCCCGTGTCATCCGCCTCCAGCACGCCGGCGAGCTCAACGGCCGGCTGCTCGCGACCTTCGAGCACTGGTTCGACGACGGCTCACCGGCTGAGTTCATCATCCGGGCCAGCGACGACGACGGCCGCACCTGGACGACGCTCACCACGGTGCCGGACCCGCTCGACGGCCCGGGCCACCCGGTGTCCCGGATGTGGCAGCCGTTCCTGTTCGAGTTCCCGCGTCAGCTCGGCCACTACCCCGCGGGGACGCTGCTCCTCGTCGGCAACATGGTGCCCGCGGACGCGACGTTCACGGAGTTCTTCGCCTGGCGGTCCACCGACCACGGTGTCACCTGGGAGCCCGTCGGTGTCGTGCAACGGGGTGGCACGTTCGGCCGCGGTATCTGGGAGCCGTTCCTCACCCTCGACGCACGCGGCCGACTGCTCATGTTCTTCGCCGACGAGCGCGACGCCCCGCAGCACAGCCAAATGATCGTTCACACGGTCTCGACCGACGGCGGTGACACGTGGGGGCCGGTCGTCCGTGACGTGGCCAGCGCCGTCCCCGGCGACCGGCCGGGCATGCCCACGGTGACCCGCATGGGTCCGTCGGGAAGGTTCGTGCTGGCCTTCGAGGTGTGCGGCCGGCCGCACTGCGAGATCCGGCTCAAGGAGTCGGCCGACGGCAGCCGCTGGTCCCGCCCGGAGGACCTCGGCGTCCGGGCCGAGACGTCAGACGGCCGCTACCTCGGCCACAGCCCGTACGTCACCTGGGTGCCGACCGCACCCGGCACGGGGCACCTGGTGCTCGCGGGACAGCGCGTCCTCTCCGTCGTGGGCCACGACACCGTGGGCGAGGACTACCGCGCGGTGTTCCTGAGCGAGAACGGCGTGAAGGGTCCGTGGTCGTGGGCGCCGGCGCCGTGGCGGGTGTCGAACGCCTCGCCGCGGTGCAACGCGAACTACAGCCCGCACCTCATGCCGGAGGGCCCGCCTGGGGTGCTGCGACTCACCGCGCCGACCAGCATCGACGACTCCGGACCGTGCGGCGAGGCGACCGGGACGGCCTCGGTGGGCACGTTGCCGTTCCGCTCGGCGTTCGCCGAGAACGGCGACGCCGGCTGGAACACCTACGGCGGCTGCTGGTCGGTCGAGGGTGACGTCTACGTGGAGTCGTGCGGCGGGACGGTCGGCGCGAAGGCGCTCACCGGCTCGACCGGGTGGCGAGACTACACCGTGAGCGCGGACGTCCAGATCACCTCCTCGTCGGGCAACGCCGGCGTCCTCGCGCGCGTCACCGACCCGAACGTCGGCGCGGACTCGCACCGCGGCTACCACGCGTTCTTCGACGTCAACACCCGGGAGCTGATCATCGCACGGCAGGAGTACGCGTACCTGCGACTCGCCGCGGTGCCGGTGGAGGTGCGGTCCGGTGAGTGGTACCGGCTGACGTTCCGCGTCCACGGCAGCACCCTGACCGCCTCGCTCGCCACCATGGACGGGGCCGAGCTGGGTCGCGTCTCCTTCGTCGACCCGTACGCGTCGTTCCCGACCGGCCTCGTCGGTCTGCGCCACCACGCGGGGACGGCGTCGTACCGGAACGTCGAGGTGGTGAGGAGCTGACGATCGCTGAGCGTGTCGCTGTGTCAGTGAGGCGTCCAGTCGAGTCGCACCGTCGGCGGGACGTGCGCCCGCAGCGCGACGCCGAACGCCTCGTCCCGGCCGGAGAAGTCCACGGTCCGCACGACGAGGAGCGTCCTCGGGTCGTCCACGCCGAGGAGGCGGGCGAAACGTCGTCGGAACGGTGACAGCAGCGGCATGGCGCGCCCGGACGCGGTTCGCGCGACGAGGAACGTCGTCGGTCCGAGTCGCTCTGCGCGCACCTCGCTGATCTCCGACCACGGCACCGACGGCGCCAGGCCGAGGCCACGCAGGTGGATCCCGTCCTGGTCGACGCGCACCTCGCGGACCCTTGCCCAGAACCAGAACCACACCGGTCCGCCGAGAGCGAGCGCGACACCCGCGGCGACGAGGACCGCTCCCACGGCGCTGACCTGGTTGGCGCCGACCAGGACGAGGGCAAGCCCGAGTACCACGTCGACGGCGGCCACGGCCACGACCGGCCGACGCGGACGTACCAGCCGTACCGGTTCCGTCTCGACAGTCACGTCCTCCGAGAGTACGACGCTGGTTCGAGGAGCCATGCCCCGGGAGACGTACTCGTCCTCGTTCATTTCTGCGAAGACCCCGACGCTCTGACCCCCGAGAACAGTTCGATGACGCAGTACATCGCGGAGGGCATCAATGCACTGCTTCTTCTCGTACTCGCGACCTCCGCCGGACATGCTCAGTCGTAGCGCTGCGTGAGATCCATCAGACTCTCGTCGATGAGCACTTCGCAGTCTTGACGAAGGAGGATGCGACGCCCTCGAAACGATTTCTTCGCTTGATACGAGACCCAAGATTTCTCCAGATATCCACGATCCTGTTCATCGTCGGCACCGCGTCTCCGGTGATCCTCCCAGGCCTCACCCTGTCGGAAAGGGAAGGCTCGACGTTTTACCATCTCCGCACTGATGGCGGTGTCGGTACTCGTCTCTTGCCTGTGGTTGGGCCAAGGCCTCGTCCATTCCGCGAGACAACGACCCTTCGAGGGCAAGGCATACGACCTACTCGATGGTGTCGCCGAACGCGACCGCTACCAGGCCACACTGAACATCTTTTGGTACAACAAGCTGTTCTATGGCGCGATCTACGCCTGGGTCCTCGCGATAGCAATACCAGAGATCGTCACCGCCAGGTCTTCGCCCGGACCAGATCAAGTGGATCTGGACTGGAAGCTCACGCTCACTCTCTTCCTAGGTGGTCTCGTCGTCCGCGCGCAAACCCGTCTACTCGAGAAGCGTCACGCCGGCGTGGAGACGTTGGTGAAGATCCTGGAGATCTTCACCGGCGAGAAGGATGATCGACGCCCAAGCGTGACACCGCGTGATCCTCGTGATCCTCTCCAAGGGCAACGCCTGACGATCGCCGAAGCCGCCATCCTCATGCGACGGACGGCCAGACATGTCGAGAGGAGGATGCCGCGGAACGCGGCGCCGCACCCGGTCTCATCCCTCCTTCGCGCGTCAGCGCTGCAGTTGGAGAGATTCGTGACCAGCCAGCGCTCGCTCTCCCCCGAGCTCCCCTACGATGTCCGAGAGATCCTCGCCTTGACGGCGCGACTGCTCATCTCGTCAACCGCCACCCCCTACGCCAGTCTCGCCCGCCGGGTGGACGCGTTTGACGCCGAGGGTCAGCCGACGGTTGTCGAGGGGAAGGAGGAGTTGGCTGGCGTCCGCGGCCGAGGCGGTCGCCAGGTTCTCCGAGCAGCTCGGCCGCCTCAAGACCTTGGTCGTGGTCGCTCTTGCCGCACTCGCGATCTTTCTGTTCGCCTCCGGCCAACTCGCGCTGCCCGATCTTGTGAAACTCGTCCTCAAGTAGACATCCCTTCACTCCAGCGCGGCGAGCAGCGTCTGGCACGCTTCGCGGATCGTCTCTCGCTGGACGGCGACCCGGCGGTCGCGCCGGACCGTGACCATCTCCGCCTTCCGCAGCGCGGTGACCTGGCGGGAGATCGTGCTCTGGTGCACCTGGAGCGCCTCGGCGAGCTCCTGCATCGTGAGCGGGCCATGCTCCAGTAGGTGCAGCACGATCGCGAGGCGGGTTCGGTCGCCGAGCGCGTGCATGGCGGGTGCCAGCGCGCCGAGCCGCCCCACGGAGATGCCCGTCCGCTCACTGGTGCCGACCCACCGACCTGGCCCCAGCCTCGCGGTCGTCCTCTCCGGTGTTCGCGGCTCGTGCTGCGGGGTGAAGAGCACCCACGTCGTCTGGTCCGTGAAGAGGGACAGGCTCCGCCCGAGCCCAGGCGTGGGCATCACCACGAGCTCGGTCGCGCGCTCGGCCTCGGCCGCGTACTGCTCGTCGGGCCGAAGCCCGGTCACCAGGCTGATCCACTGGGCACCGCCACAGCCCGGCGGTGGCGGAGGCGTCGCCGCGACCACGGCGCGCATCTCGTCGAGGGACTCGCGCCAGGCGCGGTCGAGCCACCCGTCCCAGATGGCGTCCAGCAAGCGAAGCAGCGCGGCACGGAAGACCCGAGGGTCGAGCAGCTCACCCAGCCGTTCCTCGGCGTTGCGCACACCCCAGGCGCGGAGCACCTCGACGCCATCGCGGCGCACGGCCGGTGACGGCTGCGACAGGGGCGCGATGTCGGCAGCGGTGGGCTTGGGGTCGGGTTGCGGCTTGCCGTAGCGCATGACCGCGTCCACGCCCCAGGCGATCACGCCATGCGTGAACTCGTCCGACCACTCGGCGAGCCACCGCCGCAGGTCCGTCCACTCCTGGTGGCCGGGATGACCTGCCGGCAGGTGGTGCATGAGCACGTCGCGCAACACCGTGCCGTGAGCCATGGCGGCGCGGACCGGCCAGCTCTCCTCCACGATCTCGGCCGGCAGGTGCTCCGCCAGCGCCTGCAGCTCTGGTGTGGGCATGGCCATCAAGCCGAGCGCGTAGTCGACCAGCAGCATCGTCGTCGGCACGGTCGCCGCGAGGCTCGGCTCGGCGACCCGCAGGACAGGGGCGGGTCGCGCGATCGCGAGGTCTGGCAGGGGCGTCGTCATGCTACTAGCATGCGCACTGCGCAAAGCGCAACGCTGGGAGTGGTCGAAGGAGGACTTCGGCACGTGGGAACGGTATCGTTCGAGGGCTTGGTGATCTTCTGCGCGGACGTCGAGAAGTCCGCCGCCTTCTACGAGGGCTTGCTCGGGCTGCGACGACAGTCGTCCGACGGCGACATCACCCTCGCCCTGCCGACCAAGGGCAACCCCGAGGGCGCGTGGCTCCTGCTGCACAAGCGGCACGAGGGCATCGACGTCACCCCGCACGAGCTCGGCACCTCCACCGTCGACGACGTCGACGGGCTCGTCGAGCGGCTGCGCGCGGACGGTCACCGGATCACGAGCGAGCCGACTGACCAGCCCTGGGGTGTCCGAGAGGCGAATGTCGCCGACCCCGACGGGTACACCTTGACCCTCTCCCAGCCACTCCCCACAGCCAGCTCCTAGCCGCAACCGGTGACGCCCGTCGTGACGCTCCTGACGGCGGAGGCTGGCTCGTGACGACCCGTGACCCACGAGGGGGAGGCCCGGGCGGACATGGCGATAGCGACGCGGCTCGCCGGCGGCGTGCCACGAGCCTGGTGGGCCAGGCTCCGGCGCTCAGGAGAGTGGCAGCTGCTCTTCCACATCATTTGGCAGGCCGACCGCCGGCTCGCGGCGGTGTGGTGGGCGCTGATCGTCCTCCGAGCGCTGCTGCCCCCGGCGCTCGCCGTCGCGACGGGCTGGCTGGTCGGGACGGTCCAAGACGGCGGCTCCCTCACGGTCCCGCTCGCGACGGTCGGTGTGCTCTTCACGCTGATCCAGACTCTCGGCCCCCTCCACACCGAGCTGGCGACGAACCTCGGTGACCGAACCTCCGCGGCCCTCCAGGATCGGCTGCTCACCTCCGCCGTCGCACCGGTCGGCATCGCCCACCTCGAGGACCCCGAGCTCGCCGGCGACTTCAGCCTGGCCCGTGACTTCGACTTGGGGATCACCGCGCCAGAGCTGCGGACCTGCATGGGCTACATCGCGTCCGGGCTGGTGAACTTCGTCGCCGGCATCCTCTCGGCGCTCGTCGTCTGCGGCTTCCGGTGGTGGGCCGGGCTCCTGCTGCTCCTGGTCTGGGCCTCGCCCCACCTGCTGTTGAGGGAGAGCGTCGCGTGGAAGGACTGGCGATCCGACGAGGTGAAGGCCCACCAGCGGCACGCGGAGTACGCCTACCGGATGGCAGTGGACGCTCCGGCCGCCAAGGAGATCCGGCTGTTCGGCCTGGCGGACTGGACGGCGCAACGCTTCACCGAACGGCGCCGCGCGCTCCTCGAGCTCTCCCTCCAGGCGATGCGGCTGCGTGAGCGCCCGATCCGGCTCACCGTGCTCGTGCTCGTCGTCGGCAACGGTCTCGTCGCGTGGGCGCTGGCGCACGCGGCCCTGACAGGCGATCTGAGCCTGTCCGGCCTGGTGACGTACGCCGGCGCGGCGATCGGCGTCAGCGCCGTGGCCTCGCTGGAGTTCGGGTGGTGGCTCGCGGACGCGTCGCGCCCAGTCCCCGTCGTCGCGGAGCTGGAGCCGGCCATGAAGGCCATCGGCGACCTTCCCGTCGGCACCACGTCGGCGCGAGACCTGCCGAGGCACGAGATCCGGTTCGAGAACGTGTCCTTCTCCTACCGGGCGGACTCGCGGCCCATCCTCGACGGGCTCGACCTCACCATCCCCGCGGGCACGTCGCTCGCCATCGTGGGGCAGAACGGCGCCGGGAAGACGACGCTCATCAAGCTGCTCGCGCGCCTCTACGACCCCACAGCCGGTGTGGTGCGGGTCGACGGGATCGACCTGCGTGACCTCGACCCCGACTCGTGGCGCGGCCAGATCGCCGCGGCGTTCCAGGACTTCGTCCGCTACCAGCTTCCGCTGCGGGAGAACGTCGCCCCCGACGGGGCGCCGGACGACGTCATCCGTAAGGCCCTCGAGCAGGCCGGCGCGGCCGACCTCGCCGCCCTCGACACCGTGCTGTCGAAGCAGTTCGCCGGCGGTATCGACCTCTCTGGTGGGCAGTGGCAGCGGGTGGCGCTCGCCCGCGCGCTGGCCGCCGTCGCTCGGGGCGCCAAGGTCGTGATCTTGGACGAGCCGACCGCACAGCTCGATGTGCGCGGCGAGGCCGAGGTCTTCGACCGCATCCTGCAGGCCACCCGCGGACTCACGACGATCCTCGTCTCCCACCGCTTCTCCACCGTCCGCCACGCGGATCGGATCTGCGTGCTGGAAGGCGGCCGCGTCGTCGAGATCGGCAGCCACGACGAGCTCATGGCGGCCGGCGGCCGCTACAAGACGATGTTCGAGCTGCAGGCGGCACGGTTCGCGGAAGGTCGTGACCTGGACGAGGACGCCGGTCTGGTCGGGGAGATCGGAGGCGACCGATGACCGACACGACTCCGTTGAACGGCGACACCGAAGCCGGTGCCGCCGCCGCGCCCGCCACCGCGACCGACGCTCCCAGCGGTCACCCGTCTGGGACGCCGCGCCACCGAGCGCCGGACGAGCTGCCTCGCACGCTGCCGACCCTGTGGCGTTCGATGCGCCTGGCGTACGAGGCCGAGCCGAGGCTCATCCTCTTGTCGCTCGGCATGGCGCTCCTCCAAGCGCTGCCGGACAGCCTCTTCGCGGTGTGGCTGATGCTGCTCGCCGACGGCGTAGCGCAGGGAAGCACGACACGGCTCGTCGCCGGGTGCGCCGGGCTCGCGGGATCAGCGGTCGGGTCCTGGCTGCTGATGACGCTCGCGTCCCGCGTCCAGCGGACGTTCCGGATGAGGGTCGGCGCCTCGCTCGAGGCCCACGTGGCGCGACTCCAGGCGCGCGTCCCCACGATCGAGCACCAGGAGCGACCCGACTACCTCGACCGGCTCTCGGTGCTGAAGGAGCAGACCTGGCAGCTCGACCACATGTTCCTCGCGCTGTTCGACCTGCTCGGCGCCGGAGTGCGGCTGGCGGTCACGCTCGGGCTTCTGATGTCGGTGCACCCGGCCATGGGATTGCTCCTGGTGTTCGCGCTGCCGACGGTGTGGGTCTCGGCCCGCCGGTCCGCCGTGACACAGCGGGTCACCGAGGAGGTGGCGCCGCACCAGCGACGGCACAGGCACCTGTTCACGCTCGGCACCACCCAGTCACCGGCCAAGGAAGTGCGCATCTGGCGGATCGGCCCCGACCTGGTCCGCCGTCGCCGGGCCGCGTGGGAGGCGTGGTACGCGCCGCTCGCACGGACGCGCTGGCACACCGCCTTCTGGCAGGCCGCGGCCTGGGCCCTGTTCGCCGCCGCCTACGTCGCCGCGGTGGTGCTGACGGCGACCGTCCTGTCCGGAACCGCCGGCCAGGTGCTGCTCGTCGTCACTGCCGGCAGCCGGCTCTCACAGTACGTCGCGATGACGGCCGGCAGCGCTGACTTCCTACGGATGTGGCTCGATGCCTCCCAGCGGCTGGTGTGGCTCGAGAAGTACGCCGAAGAGCACCGCGACACCGCCGACGGCGTCGTTCCCGAGCGGCTCCGGCACGGCATCACCCTCGAGTCGGTGTCGTTCCGCTACCCCGGCACCGACCGATGGGCACTCCAGGACGTCAGCGTCACCCTGCCGGCGGGCTCGGTGGTGGCCGTCGGGGACAACGGCGCGGGCAAGTCGACCCTGATGAAGCTCCTGTCACGGTTCTACGAACCCACCAGCGGACGCATCATGGTCGACGGTGTCGACCTGCGGCGCTTGCCCGCCGTGGAGTGGCGGTCCAGGATGGCCGGCGCCTACCAGGACTTCTTCACTTTCGAGTTCCCCGCCCGCCGCTCGATCAGGGTGGGCGACCTGCAGCTCGCCGACGACCGTCCGGCGGTGGAGAAGGCCGTCGACCGCGCCGGCGCCGACGACGTCATCACTCGCCTACGCGCCGGGCTCGACACCCAGCTCGGCGCGACGTGGGACGGCGGTGTCGACCTGTCGTTCGGCCAATGGCAGAAGATCGCGCTCGCCCGCGGCTTCATGCGCGACGAGACGCTGCTGCAGGTGCTGGACGAGCCCACCGCCGCGCTCGACGCCGAGACCGAGCACGCTCTCTTCGAGAGCTACGCTCGACAGGCTCGCGAGGCTTCGGACAACGGGCGAATCACGATTCTCGTCTCCCACCGGTTCTCGACCGTGCGCATGGCCGACCACATCCTCGTGCTGCAAGGATCCCGGCTCGTGGAGGCCGGATCCCACGAGGAGCTGATGGCCGCCGGAGGGACCTACGCCGAGCTCTACGAGATCCAGGCCCGAGCCTACCGATGAGTCTTGGGTCTCTCCTTTCACGCACACACAGGTCTGCTTTCGCGCACACCTCGCGGACGAGCGACCGCGAGCGGGCCAACAACGGGACCGAAGCCGACATGCACTTCTGCGATCCATTCCCCCGCGGCGTGGGACGGTCGTGATCTGACGAGGTCACGATCCGACCATGGTGTCTGACGAGCTCACGATCCGACCATGGTGTAGGCCGTCACGACGGGCTTGTGGTCGGAGGGCGCGAGGCCTTGGTGGAAGAAGTCGATGACCTCACTCATCCGTGCGGTGATCGGGCCACGATGGAACTGGTAGTCCAGCGTCTTCCGCACATAGGCGGGGGCGGGCCCGTCGTCGGTGTCCGGCAGCGGGACCACCGGATGCGTGATCGGCGAGCTGCCACCCAACGCGGCGAAGGCGTCACGGAAGCCAGCCTCCCGGAGAACCCCGATGGGGCGGGTGTGGTCGTTGAGGTCTCCCACGAACACACACGCGTCGTCCCCAGCGATACGCGTCAGTGCCTCGACGGTGCGTCGCGCCTGCTCGACCCGCGGGTTGCGGTCGTCGGCGACCTCCTGGCGGTTGCCCGGCCAGGTGAAGTGTGCGGTGGCGAAGACGAGCGAGGGACCCGACTGGAAGCAGGTCGGACGCAGGCGTACCCAGAACAGCCGGCGGTGCTTCTCCCGCATCCCGACGTCTTCGGCGCCGTACTCCACGAGGCCATACAGCTCGCGGCGCCACCAGATGTTGCCCTCGACAGCCCATCCGGGAAAGTCGTCGTCGACTCGAGCGTGTCCCTTCAGCGTCTCGTCAATCACCTGCCGCGAGTGCGGCCGCAGCTCTTGGACACCAAGGATGTCGGGGTCGCGGATGGTAAGGAACGCTCGGAGGGCGGGCTCGCGCTGGGGCCAGAAGGTGTCGCCCCAGATGTTGTAGGTCATCATGACCGACGTCAGGCTCGTCATCGCCGTAGTCGCTTCCTCGCAGGTCGACGTGTCGTTCGACACCTCAGGCTATGCGTGTTCCGTGCCCGAGCGGCGGCCGGAGCCGCCACGCAAGCGGTATTGGCGGACATCGGCCATGAACGCCATGAACCACGAACGCCATTGGGACACGTTTTGGTCTCGATGCGAACCGAAACTCGACGCCTTCCGTGTCGATGGTGACGGGGGAAACCGATCCAGTGTCGAGACGGAGGTGAAGCCTTGTGTTCCGCATCCGACCGAAACGGCTCGCCGGGACCATCACTGCCCTGGTCGCCATGATGACGGCAGCTGTCCTCAGCGTTCCGACGACCGCCTCCGGCCACTCCGGGCCTGCCGCGCCGATCAACCTCCAGGCAGAGGCGTACTGGAACGGGGTCTCCCTTTCCTGGGAACCAGGCAAGGGTGGTTCCGACGTGGTCTTCTATCGCGTCCACAGCGTTACGACCGGCCGGACCAGCGCGACGACGGCGAGCCAGATGACCTGGGGCGCCGTCAAGGAAGGCGAGAGCTACACGTTCGAGGTCACCGCTGTCGGTGGGAACGGCGATGAGTCGCCGCCGAGCGACAAGGTGACCGTGACCATTCCCGAGCTCGGTCCACCGACCGGTCTGCGAGTGAACCTTGCGGGCTCGACGGTCACCCTGACATGGAACCGACCCACTGCCGTCAACCCACGCACGCAGACGACGTACGGCGTCCGGCTCAACGGCCAGCTCGAGACCATTCACAGAGCTGGCGGTGACGTGGTGAGCCTCACGATCCCCCGTGTGCTCCCGGGCACGACCCACGAGTACACAGTGGAGGTCAGCAGAGGATTCGCCGCAGGGCCGGGGAGCGACCCGGCGACGGTGGTCGTTCCACCATCGGCCGACATCACTTCCCCGACGGAGCCGGACTGGGTCATCGGACTCGATCCCGACTGCGCGCCCGGCTTCCAGATCGTGGTGGAGTCGACCGACGACACGACACCGCAGGCGGACATCCGTTACGAGCAGGTGGAGTTCACCTCTCAGTTCGGCGGATGGGAGGCGTACGTCTTCGACTATGACCTCCCACTGAGCTCGGCCGACGGCCCGCCCAATGGGATCAGGGCGGTCGACCAGGCCGGCAACCGGTCCTTGACAGTCCTGAGCCAGAAGATGGCCGAGAGTTGTAACTGATCACGGAGGACGGTGACCTGGCTCGTGGGGGTGCTCGGCCCAGGGCCAGGTCACCTCCTCGGCGATGGCCAAGAGCCGTATCTGACCACGGCATCTCCGCGTGGCGACGGCATACGTCGGAAGGCGACAGGCCTCACATCCCGCCCAGCTTGCTGTCCTGACCGTTGATTCTGTCCGCTTCGGTCGTTTCACCGTACGTGCTTGCGAGCGCTGGGTGTTTCGAGCCGAAGTAACGATCGCCCAATTATCCCGCTTTGCCCAGAGAGCGATACGGGGGGATCCTGATGCCCGGGCACGTCTTCGGTGGGCTTCATCGTCTGCGCTGGCTTGTGGTCGTTACCGCGTTGGCTCTGATCACCTCATTCCCGCAACTGGGTCTGCAATCAGGCCAGACGCGCCAGGAGGCGAAGGCCGCGGTGGCTCTGCAGGCGCGGCCGGGAGCCGGTCCGGTCGACCGGCCAGCCCTGGCGTTGGCCACGCCGGACAGGGCGGTCGCTCTGGATCAGCGTCCGCCGGTCGTGCCGCAGGGTGTCTTCGCAGGCGCCGCCCCTCGCACGTTGTCCACGCAGGAGTGGCAGCTCGTGTCGCGTCAACGCGACCGCCTGCGATCTGCTGACGCTCCCGTGCTCGCTCGCTTGTTGCTCCGGCCAGGTTGTGTGCTCGGAGACACGTCGCTGTTGGCGTACTTCGCCGTCGACGAAGACCAGCCATGGACGTCATGGCAAGTGTCGCTCTACGACGCGGCTACACAGACCGAGCAAGCGTCGACGACGCTGACGAGGGACGACCTGGAGCGCTCGACCTGCGCCGCACAACGGGAGTACTGCCGGTCCCTCGCCGCGAGGGACGGGTGGGAGTAGCCGCAGCACAGGGACTCGTCGCGGTCGGCTGGCTGGGTGGTTGGATCGACCTATGGATGGTCGTCAGCGCGATCGCTGTGGAAGGCTCCTTGGGCGCCGTCTTTGGATCCGCTGAGCCCTCAGTCGTTCGTCTTCTGGTTCACCCTGACCAGCTCAAGCTGACGTTCGCGCGTCATGAGGTAGGTGGGGCGGCGGCGATGCTCGCCGGCCCACCACTCGGAGGGCTTGCTGTTTGGGATCACGCCATACCTGCCGTTTCTCGTCGATGCCCTTACCTACCTGGTGTCGGCGCTCCTCATATCGCTGATCCGGACTCCAACGCCGGCCTCGACTTGACACAGGCGGATTGCTGAGTCATTGCCTCAGGGCCTTCGCTGGGTGTGGTCACAACCGTTCACCAAAGTGACGCTCTTGTTGATCTCGGGCGGCTCCATAGTCAGCAACGCCATCTTCCTCGTCGCCATCGTCATCTCGAAGGATCGCGGCGACACCGCGACGACGACCGGATCCATTCGTTCCATCGCTGCTGTGGGCAGCCTCGTCGGCGCCCTCGCCGCACCGTTCTTGCTCCGTCCTCTGTCGATCCGCGCGATCCTCGTCATCAATCGCACGTGGTGGACGCTGCTGCTTCCGCTGTTCCTTCTCGCGCCGAATGCCTACGTCACCGGAGCGCTGATCGCGGCGATGTTCTTCATGGGGCCAGCCGGTAGCGCCGCCATTAGCACCGGCCAGATGCAGGCAACACCGGACGAGCTGCAAGGGAGGGTCGCAAGCGCACGTGGCTTCTGCGCGGGAATGGCAGGACTGCTCGGGCCAGCATTGACCGGCCTGACGCTCAGTCTTTCTGGCCCTGGCTTGTCGATCGCCGTCCTCACCGCGCTGATGCTCGCCCTCACCATGGTCGCGCTGTTGAGCAAGGCACTGAGAACGGAGCCCACGAGTAGGGTCACCGACGATCACACGTCGATGGATGCCAAAGTAGGGTGACGCCATGAGTTCAGTCGACGTTCGCACCGATCCGAAGGTCCTGCGAGCTGTCGCTCATCCGGTCCGCCTAGATCTGCTGGACTTGCTTTCCCGCGAGGGCCCACTGACCGCCAGTCGGTGCGCTGAGCTGCTCGGACTCACACCAAAAGTGTGCTCCTATCACCTCAACGTCCTCGGAGCACACGGTCTGATCGAGGAAACCGGGACGGGCAAGGGACGAGCTCGACCCTGGCGCTTGGTGAGACGACGCTTGACCTACGAGCACGTCGAGGGCGAAGACGAGTCGACCAGGCAGGTCGCGAACCAGTTCGCCCGCACGCTGCTGGCCCGGGACGTCAAGCACATCGAGAGCTTCATCGCCCGACGCCATCAGCTGCCCAAAGAATGGCGGAATGTCTCCACCCTGATCCATCGACCCGCGAGGTTCACACCGAGACAGCTTCGAGCGTTGGGCGCCGAGCTGGCGGAGGTCCTGGAACGCCACCTGCCCCCACCGGCGTCCGACAGCACATCCCCTTCTGAACCCGAGGCGCGTCCGGTCACCATCAGCATCTATGCGGTACCGACCGACGTGAACGCTACCGACGCATGACGTTCTGGGGCAGGCTTCGAGTCACGTCTGGCGAAAGCCAACCCGAGTGCCCGCTCAGTCGAGGGTCACAGACTGAGCTTCGGGTTCGACCCGAACGTTGAGGTGAGACGATGATGCGGACGGGTAGCGCTCCCCAGTCGCTGACGTCGCGGCGTTCTGCGACAAGGATCGTGTCTGGTTCCGAAAGCATGACGCCGAACGAACCAGAATCCATCCCGCGACGGCTCCGCTCGGCACGACGCCAACGTGACCGACGCCGATCGGCCGTACGACCCGACGATCTACCACGGCGCGGCCACGCACTATCGACGCGGACGTCCGCCGTACTCGCCGGAGCTCAAGAGCTTCGTCGCCCGAGAGGTGAGGCTGGACGGCACCCCACGGCTGTTGGACGTCGGATACGGACCCGGGGACTCTGACGGTGCGGCTCGCTCCACTGTTCGCCGAGGCGGTCGGCGTCGATCCGGACGATGACATGCTAGCGGAGGGCCCGTCGCGCCGCGGAGGAGCTCGGCGTTGAGAGAATCCGGTGGGTGCGGGCCCGTGCTGAGGACCTTCCCCACGTCGCGCCCGGGCCGTATCGGTCGGTGACGTTCGGGCAGTCGTTCCACTGGACGAACGAGCTCCAGGTCGCCGAGACCGTCTACGACATGCTCAAGCCCGGATGCGTCCTGGCTCTGATCGTCCACACGAAGGAGGGACGGCCAGAGCCGCGGCCCGCGGGACCGCCGGTCCCCCATGGCGAGATCAGGGCGCTGGTGGAGAAGTACCTCGGGTCCACTCGACGCGCCGGACAGGGCACGGCACCGGTGCGGAACCATCGCTTCGAGGACGTGCTGGTCCGGACCCGCTTCGGCGCACCACGCTGGGTGTTCCTACCAGGCGTCCCCGACCTACGTCGGGACGTCGAGAGCATCCTCGCTGGGTACTTCTCTTTCTCCTGGGCGGCGCCACACCTATTCGGTGAGCGCAAGGACGCGTTCGCCGAGGAGGTGCGTGCCCTGCTAAGGTCCCGGTCTCCCGATGGCGTCTTCTGGGACTGGCCCGGCGACACCGAGATCGTGCTCGCTCGCAAGCCAACGTGATCTGGACTCTCCAATCATTCGTCGTTGTGTGATCCCTTGCGAGCTGGGGCGAGGGACAGCTCCTGGGCACCTCGTCGTCTCCAGCCGCTTGCGGACACGATCCTTGACCGTCCGCGAAAGCGGAACCATACCGGTCGAGACCGGTGATGCGGATCATGTCCGTGACACAGAGCGGGACTCGCCGAGCGCTCCCATGCTGGACCCGGACCTTTCACGGGCACCCGGCGCGGGTTGCGCGACAGAGCGGACAACGTCACCCGGCTGTCTGACACCAGGACCCAGGAGACCGCATGGCACGCCCCCAGCGCACACACCGAACCTGGCGACGCTCATTCGCGGGCATCCTTGGTGCCGCCCTCGCCGCCGCCCTGTTGGCTCCCACCCCGTTCGCAAGCGATGCGGTGGCCAAGCCGGCTCGATCAGTACGTCCGATCCTGCCGCAGCCGCAGGACGCGCAGCCCCGAGCGAGCAGTGTTCGTCTCGACGGTGAGGTGACCATCATCGCCGGCGAAGCCGTCGACCGGCCGGCCCTTCACGCCCTTCAGGCGCTTCTCGACGAGTACGACCTGCGAACCCGTGTCCGACGCGAGCCGGTGACCGGCTCGCACCAGCCGATGGTCGTCCTCGGCGGACCGACCGAGACACCAGCGAGCGTCGAAGCGCTGAAGGCGCTCGGTGTCCCCGGCCCTGAAGGCTTGCCCGCCGAGGGCTATGTCCTGGTCACCGGCCGAGACGACCACGGCCGAGCCCGCATCGTGCTCTCTGGTGTCGACGGCGCCGGCACCTTCTATGCCGTCCAGTCGCTACGCCAGCTGATGGCCGCGCTGGCTCACGGTGCGCGCGTCGACGGTGTCGAGATCCGGGACTGGCCGGCGTACGGCATCCGTGGCGGCATGGAGTCGTTCTACGGACCGGTCTGGTCGCAGGAAGACCGCCGCTCCCAGATCGAGTTCCTGGCCCGCCACAAGATGAACCAGTTCTTCTACGGGCCCGCAGACGACCTGCGCACCGGTAGCGACTGGGACCTGCCGTACGAGCCTGCCGAGCTTTCCCGCCTGAAGGAGGTCGTCGATCTCGCGCGGGACCGCCACGTCGACTTCGTGTATCGGGTGTCGCCCGAAGCCCCCATGGCGCCGAGCCAAGGCATCTGTCACGCGCGCGAGTCCGACCGCGAGAAGCTGCTGGCCCGCTTCGAGCAGCTCTGGGAGATCGGCGTCCGTAGCTTCGTGATCGCGTGGGATGACGTGCCCGGCAACTTCGTCTGTGAGGCGGACCAGGTGGCGTACGGCGACGACGTGCCACCGCTGGCAGCCGCCCAGGCCGACGTCACGAACTTCGTCCAGCGTGAGTTCATCGAGACCCACCCCGGTGCCTCCCGGCTGGTCACGGTGCCGACCGAGTACTGGGGCATGGAGCGCACGACGTATCGCGACCGGTTCGACGAGGTGTTGAGCACCGAGGTCGACATCTACTGGACCGGGCCGGCTGTGGTCTCGCCGGCGATCACCGTCGACGATCTCGCCGCCGTCAAGAAGGCGTTTCCTCGGCATCGGATCATGATCTGGGACAACTACCCGGTCAACGACTACACACCGAACCGCTTGCTCCTTGGGCCACTGGTCAACCGCGAGCCCGCCCTGGCTTCCCACGTCATCGGTATCTCGTTCAACGAGCTTGTCCGCGACCAGCAGGTATCGCAGATCCCCCTCGGAACGCAGGCCGACTACGCATGGAACCCCCACGCCTACGAGCCTGAGCGGTCATGGACCCAGACGCTTCGTCTCCTCGGCGGCGACGCGTATGAGGAGCTTCGCCTGTTTGCCGAGAACAACCGGGTGAGTCTGCTCGATACCACCGAGCGACCTGATCTCGCGGCGGCGATCGACGAGCTGCTCGCCGCGTACACCGAGGGCCGTCCGGTCACCCGGCAGCTCGGCCGGCTCGACGACGAGCTGCGCCTGCTCGAGAACCTCCCGACGTCGTTGCGCGACAAGCTGGACGACCAGCTGATGCTGTGGCAGATCGGGCCGTGGCTGGACCGGATCGGTGTGACCGGCCAGGCGGGTCGGGCCGCTCTGGACATCCTGCGCAGCCAGGACGACGGCCACGGCGAGGCGGCCTGGCGAGCCCGGCGCGCGCAGGCGCGCCTTCGCGGCATCCTCGACCAGACCTGGCACCAGATCTCGCCCGGTCCGATCGACCGACTTCTCAACTTCGCTGCCCAACAAAGCGATGGCTACCTTGGTGTCCGTTGGTACGGCGACCTCGGTGAGCCGTCGGGCACACCCGCCGCGGCCGATGGATCGAGCTTGGCCAACCTGACCGATCGTCGTGTGGACACCGCCTACGTCGCCGGCGGTCGGCCCGAGCCGGGCGACGCGGTGACCATGCCGATCACGAAGCAGCACCGACTCGCGTCGGTCACGGTCGTCCAGGACGCCGACGCCCCCGCGAAGGCGACGATCCAAGCCAGGGTGGGCGACACGTGGGTCGACCTCGGCCCGCTCAGCGGCGGCTTCACCACGGTGCCGGCCAACGGCCTCACGGCGAGCGCGATCCGGCTTCGGTGGGCCAAGAACAGCAACCCGCCCCGGGTGTACGAGATCATCCCGAAGTACGCCGACGTCCTGGGTGGTCGGGTCCGTCTCGATCCGCCAGGCGCGCTGATCGAGTCCGGCACGACGAAACGGTTCCAGGTCGCGTTCGAGGTGTTCGATGACGACACGTTCTCCGGTGATGTGACCGTGACCGGACCAGATGGCTGGATCGTCGACCCGGCGAAGCAGCGGGTGCGGATTCGGCCCGACGGCCGGACCGTCATCGCGCGGGTGCCCTTGGACGTGACTGTCCCAGACGACACGCCGAACGGCCGCTACGACATCCAGGTGACGGTCCGCGACGACGCGGCGACCGTCGAAGTCACCGGGGCTGTGTTGGTGGGTGAGGGCACGTATCCGGAGCTCGTCGGTGTCGCGGGCCCCGTTGGATACTGGCGGCTTGGCGACCCTGCTGACAGTCAGGTCGCCGTCGACAGCTCGCCCACCGGTCAGGACGGCGTATACCGTGACGGGGCTCGACCCGGCGCGCCTGGCGCCATCGCGAATGACACGGCGGCCGATCTGGCGACCGGCTACGTCGAGGTGCCACGCACGCCCGCCACCGACCTCAGTGGACCGTTCACCTTGGAGGCATGGGTGAAGCTCGACACGGTCGCGCCGCCACCAGGCCAGGCGATCATCGAGAGCTACACCGCGCCCGCCGCCAACGGTTTCGCCCTCCGGGTCGACAACGGGGTCTTGCAGGCCTGGACACTCGGTGGACCGGGTGACGGGTACGGGGTCGTGACTGGACGCACTCGCCTCACGATCGGCGAGTGGCACCATGTCGCCGCCGTCTATGACGGCTCGCGGCTGACGGTCTACCTCGACGGCACGCCAGACTCCAGCGTAGCCACGACGATCTCGCCGGCGAGCGGGACGTCCTCCATCAAGCTCGGCGCACGTGGTGACGACACCGCGCAACGCCTGCGGGGAGATCTGGACGAGGCGGCGATCTACGGCCGGGCACTGTCCGCCGACGAGATCGAGCGGCACTACCTCGCCGGTGTGGGCTGAGACCCACTTCGTGGATTGGCGCGCAGCATGCGGCCGCCGGCATGTCACAAACGGCGTGCGCCTATCGTCACATCGGCGGGGAGCGCCCTGGGGATGTGGGAAGCCCGTCACCTCGAGTCACTGGAGGTGCGGGCTCGGAGACGAGACCTCCACCACGTCGCTCTGGGACGGCTCTGAGATGGCCTGCGGCTGGCGCTGATCGGAAGGTTTGACATATGAGGCAGGAAACACGTGGCCGTGCGTTCGACCACTTCACGGCGCAGAAGACCGTCGTGCTCACGACGTACCGCCGCGACGGCACGCCGGTTCCCACACCAGTCCACATCGTCGTCGACGGCGACCACGCGTACTTTCGGACACCCAGTACCGCGGGCAAGGTGAAGCGACTGCGCCGCAATGCCGATGTCGAGATCGCACCATCGACGTTTCGAGGTAGGCCGGTCGGCCCGGCGATGCTGGCGCGGGCCCGGCTGTTGTCCGAGGAGGAGGCGCACCCGGTACGCCGTGCCCTCGCCCGCAAGTATCCGATCATGCAGGGATTCGTGGTGCCGCTGGTGCACAGGTTCGTCTACCGCTGCCAGACCCTCCACTACCAGCTGACGCCCCGGTGAGATCGACTTCCCACGCTCGTGCGCGCCAACGCCCGGCGGCTCACGAACACCAACCACATGCAAAGGCCACATGCAAAGGCCACATGCATAGGGCGTACTGGCCAGGCCCGGACGCGCCCGACATCGGACCCCGTTCGAGCGTAGGCCCAGGAGCGGACGTCGATCACGATGAGACTCACCCGCTTCCTCTGAAGGAGCCGAGGTGGTCCTCATGGTCAGTACGCCCGAGCAGCCGCGCTCCCGAGGGCGCCTGCCGAGCTGCCGTCCGGCAGCCTGGCGGGCAACGGTCGCCGCGAGCTTCCTAGCCGCCAGCTTGCTGCCGATCGCTGCTCCCATCGCGCAGTCAGCGACCCAGCCGGTGGCCGCGGGGTACCAGGACGAGCTGGGGCCTAACGTCTTCGGCGCGGACGCGCTCGGCGTTCCTCAGCCAATGCCCATCGAGGACCCGGCCTTCGAGGTAGGCGCACCAGAGTGGGAGCGGGTTGTCGAGGAGCCCGCGACCGTGGTGATTCGAAGCGGCGTGGGTCGAGACGGCACTGGCGGAGCCGTGGTCACCGTACCGTCATCGGCGCCGGTCGCGTGGCCCAATGTGGGGCAGAGGATGGCGGCACCACCGACACGCACACTCCTGCGCCTGACCGCGTGGGTACGGACGCACGAGGTGACCGACGGGTACGGCGGGTACCTCGCGATCGACTACCACGATGCTACGGGTGCCCGGATCACCTGGTCCCAGTCCGGATCGGTCCGGGGTACCCAGGACTGGAGTCGCCTCGAACTTCTGGGCGAGGTACCGGCGGGCACGACGACGATCGCGATCCGCCTGCTGCTGAACGGGCATGGGCAGGCTGTGTTCGACGACGTTGCGCTTGAGGCGTACTCCCCGCTCGACGAGCCGGCGCACGCGGCACACGTGCGGATGCGTGAGACCGAGAAGGTTCTCAACGAAAGCATCGAGGGTGTCGGGGTTGAGAACAACGTCTACGCCTTCGTTCCGGGCGTCCTGACACGTGAGCAACGCCGAGTTGTGGACGAGCGGCTGGCGGCGCTACGCCCGACGTGGGTCCGGGTGTTCACCGACACGAGCTGGTGGAGGACGGCGGAGGGATACGACTTCAGTGGCCCGATGATGCAGGCGCTCCTCACCGATCTCCACCTCTACGACCGCCTGGGTGCGCGGGCGAACCTCGTCATGTGGCGTCCACTCGACTGGGATCCGTCGCGCTATGGGGAGATGGCGGACACCATGGTCGCGTTGTTGCGCTGGCTACGTTCCCACGGCGTCGGAAACATCGCCGCCCTCACGCTCTACAACGAACCCAACGGTGAGTTCCCCGGATCACCGCCAGAGTACGTCGAGATGTACCAGACGATGGCAGCGGCTCTTAGGCAAGCTGGCCTGGACGACATCGAGCTGGTGGCCGGCGACACCAGCCAGGGCGGTGACGCGTTCTTCGACGCGGTCGTGCCACCGCTCAGCGGGCTAGCCGGATGGTCGGCCTATCACGAGTACGTCGACTATCGGGCGTCCCTCACCATTCCCACCCTGCATGTGCGGAACCGGGTGGGAGCCGCGAGCGACGCCGGCGTCTCGCAGCTGTTCCTGTGGGAGTCCAACCTCACCGGCGGCGTCGGTTCTGGAACCTACAGTCCGGGCAGCCACGACGGGGTCCTGCTCCCGGAGCGTTATCCGGTCGCGCTGAAGCTCGCCGCCTACCATCTGCAGGCACTTGCTGGCGGGGTGAAGGGCGTGTCGTACTGGGAGGCGTTCGACATGCGGTACGGCGGGCCAGATGCCCCGCTCATGTCGTTCGGCATGTGGAGCGCGGCCGAGGACGGGCTGCGGCTACGGCCGACCTATTACAGCGTCCAGCTGCTCTCGCGGTTCATCCGACCCGGCGCCAGCATCTCCCGGCTCGCGGGCGAGCCCGACCGCGCCGTGCTGGCATACGACGTCCGCAACCGGGACGGCAGTCGGCTCGTGTACGTCCTCAACCCGTGGGACAAGGCGGTCGAGCTCGAGCTAGAGCTCACCGCCGCCGGCCGGACAGCCCTGCGCTACCAGCTTGACGAACAGTCGGTGACCGAAGCGATCGGCCAAGAGCGGCCGGTCTTGCGGCCGCAGCCAAGGCGGCTCCCAGACGGGCGCCCGATCACTGACGTCGTACCACCTGAGTCTCTGGTGCTGTATCGCCTGCCAACGAACGGCTAAGCCGACCTCGACGGGACGGTCGACCGCCCGCAGCACGCTGGTCTCGACAGTTCCTACGTCTACGGGCCAACCAGTCGCATCATGTCGAGTGTCGGCCAAGGAGGACCCTCACGCAGCACGCGCAGGAGCTCTTCCCTGAACCGCCTCCCGTTCGGGAACTGGTCACCACGCCTCCAACGCCACGCCGCGACCATCGCGAGGACGAGCTGCCGGCACTCGTCCAGTAGTCCCCGGTCGATGCTCGGGTAGTGCTCGCACACCGCCTCGGGAACATGGGCCAGATCGAACTCGATGGATCCACGACAGCACGTCTCGAGGTCGATGAACAACGGGCCGTTCGTCGTGCTGAGCACATTGCCTGGGTGTGGCTCACCGTGGAGCAGCTGCTCAAGGGCACCGCGGCCGTCGGTCGCCCGCCGCAGGCTTCGTAGTCTGCCGCCGAGGAACTCACGGTCTGCGTCAGCGAGCTCCGGTGAGAGGTCCGGGTTGGCGACGACTTTCTCCGCCTCCGCGATCCGATCCGTGAAGCGTGGGATCGCCACATCAACCTTGCGCATGCCGGTGTGCAACCGCTCCAGCGCCGTGGCGTAGTCGCCTGGTGAGACGTGAGATGTCACGGACTCGTAGTAGGTCCACAGCGTGACCGCGAAGCCATCGCGCCTGTACACACGTGGGTCCACCCGAGTTTCCAAGGCGGCCACCGGGCATCCGACCTCGACGAGCCGTTGAGCGAGCTCGACTTCGAGCGATGCGACCTCTTGCCCCACGTGGGCGACCCGAGCGAAGACGTCACCCGGCGTCAGCCGCAGACCCAGGTTGTTCGAGTTACTCACAACGATCGCGTCATCAACGGGCAGGCCAAGCGAGGCGGCCAGCGACTTCACGGCCTCGATCACGCGCGCAACCTCGTCGATGTCCATGTCGTGGCCACGGTACCGGGTGATCTCGTTCCGAGAGGAGTTCCCCACCCTCTGTATGAAAAGGTCCTGGTGTCGAGCCGACCCCAGGACCTCTCCACGTCGCTACGACACCACCGGCAAGTACACCTGACCACCGGAGGCGAGAAACTCCTCCGACTTCTTCTTCATGCCCTGCTCGGCATACGACTTCAAGTCCTGGCTGATCTTCATCGAGCAGAACTTCGGGCCACACATCGAGCAGAAGTGCGCGGTCTTCGCCGGCTGGGCGGGCAGCGTCTCGTCGTGGTACGCCCGTGCGGTCTCCGGATCCAACGACAGGTTGAACTGGTCTTCCCAGCGGAACTCGAAGCGGGCCTTCGACAGCGCGTCATCCCAGGCCTGCGCGGTCGGGTGACCCTTCGCCAGGTCAGCGGCGTGCGCTGCGATCTTGTACGCGATCACCCCGGCTTTGACGTCGTCCCGGTTCGGCAAGCCCAGGTGCTCCTTGGGAGTGACGTAACAGAGCATCGCGGTGCCGTACCAGGCGATCATCGCGGCACCGATCGCGGAGGTGATGTGGTCGTAGCCTGGCGCGATGTCGGTGGTCAACGGGCCGAGGGTGTAGAACGGCGCACCGCCGCACCACTCCTTCTGGAGCTCCACGTTCCTTTTGATCTTGTGCATGGGTACGTGACCAGGGCCCTCGTTCATCACCTGGACGTCGTACTCCCACGCGATCTTGGTGAGCTCGCCCTGTGTCTTCAGCTCCGCCAGCTGCGCCTCGTCGTTGGCGTCGGCGATGCACCCGGGCCGCAAACCATCGCCGAGCGAGAACGCGATGTCGTACGTCGCGAAGATCTCACACAGCTCCCGGAAGTGGGTGTAGAGGAAGTTCTCCTCGTGGTGCGCCAGGCACCAGGCCGCCATGATCGACCCGCCTCGGGAGACGATCCCAGTCACCCGGGGAATGGTGGTCGGGATGTATCGGAGCCGGACACCGGCGTGGATCGTCATGTAGTCCACGCCCTGCTCAGCCTGCTCGATCACGGTCTCCTTGAAGATCTCCCACGTGAGCTTGGTCGGGTCGCCCTTGACCTTCTCGAGGGCCTGGTAGATGGGGACGGTCCCGACCGGCACGGGCGAGTTGCGGATGATGCCTTCCCGGGTGGCGTGGATGTGCTTACCGGTGGACAAGTCCATCACCGTGTCGGCGCCCCAGCGACACGCCCAGGTGAGCTTGTCGACCTCCTCGGCGATCGACGACGAGACCGCGCTGGTGCCGATGTTCGCGTTGATCTTCACCAAGAACTTCTCACCGATGACCATCGGCTCGCTCTCGGCGTGGTTGATGTTGCTCGGCAGGATGGCCCGGCCCGCCGCGATCTCCTCCCGTACCACCTCGGGGTCGAGACCTTCTCGGATCGCCGCGAACTCCATCTCCGGCGTCACGATGCCCTGCCTGGCGTAGTACATCTGCGTGGGGCGCTTTCCCGGCTTGGCTCGCAGCACCCGTCGCCCCGCGTTGGCGGGCCCTTGCGCGGGGACCTCCTCCACGTCGCCGCGCTCGCGAATCCAATGCGCCCGCAGTTGCGGCAGCCCTACCTCCGGGTCGGAGCCGGGGCCGGAGGTGTCGTACAGCCGTACCGGTGGATCACCGTTGGACAGATCCACTTCAGCGAACGGGACCTTGATGTCGGGACGCGTGCCAGTGACGTAGACCTTGCGCCGTGTGGCGGGCGGAGTCATCGAGCCTCCAGGGGTCGGATCGGGTCGGGTCTTCTCGGGGGGCGGACCGCCAGGAGAGTCAGTACGTCCAGGAGAAGTGGTTGAGTGGTCCGTGACCACGACCGAGGCGCCACCCCGCACCACCGGCCAATGCCGTGGTCACGTACTCCTTCGCGCGGGTCAGTGCCGCCGACAGATCCAGACCGGACGCGAGCCCTGCCGCGACGGCTGCCGCGAACGTGCATCCCGTGCCGTGGTTGTTGCGGGTGTCCACCCACGGCGCACGCAGGTAGCTCACCTCGCCGCCTCGCCACACCACATCCACGGCCTCAGGGCGCCCGTCCGCGTCCACCTGGCCCTTCAGGTGACCGCCTTTGACAACCACACAGCTCGCGCCGCTGCGAGCCAGCTCCTCGGCGGCTCGAGCCATCTCGTCCACGGTGGACAGCTCGCGCCCCACCAGCAGCGAGGCCTCGCGCAGGTTCGGGGTGATCACGGTCGCGTGGGAGAACAGCTTGGGATACGCCTCCGCCGCCCCGCCCAACGACAGCGGATCTCCGGTCGCGGAGACCAACACCGGGTCCACCACCAAGTTCGGCAGGTCACCAGCCGCGGCGCGCTCGGTCACGACGTTGATGATCTCGGCGCTGGCGAGCATCCCGGTCTTCACAGCACGGACCGGCAGATCGTCGAGCACCGCCCCGATCTGCTCATCCACGAAACTCGGCGCGAGCGCCACGAACCCGGCGACACCGCGAGTGTTCTGTGCCGTCACCGCGGAGATCGCGCTCGTCCCGAACACTCCCAACGCGGCGAAGGTCTTAAGGTCCGCCTGGATCCCGGCACCTCCGCCGGAGTCCGAACCGGCGATCGTCAACGCCACAGGCGGGTTCATCCCGACACCTCCTTGAGAATCTCGGCCGCCACGAAGGCGGGGTCCTCAGCGCGCATCACCGCACCCATCACCGCGACGCCTGCCGCGCCAGCGTCCAGACAGCTCGCGGCGTTGTCGCGGGTCACCCCGCCGAGCGCGTACACCTTCACCGGCGTACGAGCACACAGCGCTCTCAAGCCGGCGAGACCAAGCGGCGGCCCATAGCCGGGTTTGGACGCTGTGGCGAACACCGGCGAAACCGTCACGTAGTCCACGTCGGACACAGCGTCGACCTCGGCGGCGTTGTGGCACGACCGCCCCACCACGGGTGCCTTCGTTGACGGATCCGCTGCCGCCAAGTGCACCCCTTGGGCCGGTCCGACTAGGCGGGACGCCGCGATCAGCACTCCACCGACCGGCGCCAACACCCGCCACAGTCGCTCGGCGAGCACGTGCCGCTGCTTCGTCGGCAAGTCCTTCTCACGCAGGACGACGGCCCTCACGCCGCCCTCGACCGCCGCGGCGACCGTCTCCACCAGCGGCCGCCGGCACTGTGTCCGGTCGGTGAGCACAAGCAGCGGCGGTAGCGCCACCGAGTCCGACCGCTCGCGAGTCACGGCGACCGCCACGCGACCGGATCGCCACCACGAAAGCTCATCGCTCGCCCCCGTTCACAACTCGGCCATGCCTTCGAAAGGACTGGACGCCTCGGCGTACAACCGGCGGGGAATCCGGCCCGCCCGATACGCCAACCGGCCAGCCTGAACGGCGTGCCGCATCGCGGTGGCCATTCGCTCCGGGTGCTCTGCCCGGGTCACCGCTGACGCGATCAATACCGCGTCACACCCCAACTCCATCGCCAACGCGGCGTCGGACGCGGTGCCGATCCCGGCGTCGAGGATCACGGGCACCCCCACCTTCTCCCGGATGAGGCGGATGTTGTACGGGTTGCGGATCCCCATCCCCGATCCGATCGGGGATCCCAGCGGCATCACCGCCGCGCATCCGACGTCAGCGAGCCGGCAAGCCAGAATCGGGTCGTCCGTGGTGTACGGCAGGACCGTGAACCCGTCGTTGACGAGCTGCTCGGCGGCGGCGATGAGCTCCACCGGATCGGGAAGCAGGGTGTCCTGGTCGCCGATCACCTCGAGCTTGACCCAGTCGGTCTCGAAGGCCTCCCTGGCCAGGTGCGCGGTCTTCACCGCCTCCGCGGCCGTGAAGCAGCCCGCGGTGTTCGGTAGCAGCCGTACGCCGCAACGGTCGATGACGTCGAGCAGCGATCCCGGCGCGTCAGGATCCACCCGGCGCAACGCGACCGTCACCAGCTCGGTGCCGGACGCGCGAATCGCCCGTTCCAGCGCGAGGTGACTGGACGCGCCGCCGGTGCCGAGAATCAATCGCGACCCCAGCTCGATCCCGCCGAGCCGGAATGGGTCCGCCGGGTCAATGTCCTTGTGCGGGGTCACGTTAGCCTCCCTGCTTCGCGGAGAGCACCTCGACCCAGTCGCCCTCGCTCAACCGGGTGCTCCGCCACTTGGCGCGAGGCACCACCTCGCCGTTGAGCGCTACCGCCACACCGCGCTCCGCTGTGGTCAATGCCGAGACCGCGTCGGCCACGCTCGCGTCGTCCGACAAGACGTGATTGGCGCCGTTGAGCTGTACGTTCACCGAGTCGCCTCCTCGCTGGTGGCGTTGGACGGTTCACCTGGTCCGGGCTCGGCCAGGCTTCTGGCGCTGCCCGTCCCAGCCCGTTTGGCTCCTGTGACGACTGGTGTCCACGGTTGGCTGTCTGGTGCCGCCGCACGCGTAGGTCGCGCGGCCTCGGTGAACCTGCTGGGGTCGAACGGCGCCATCTGGTCGGGCACCACACCGGTGTCGAGATACTCGGCCACCAGGTCGACGGTGATCGGGGTCAGCAGGATGCCGTTGCGGAAGTGCCCAGTCGCCGCGACCACTCGGGGGTCCGCGGTCGGTCCGAGCAGCGGGGCGTTGTCCGGCGTACCCGGTCGCAGGCCGGCGCGCGCCTCGGTCAGCTCGTACTCGGCCACTTCGGGGAGGACGTCGACAGCCGCGCGCAGCAGCTCGTACACCCCGCCCGCGGTCACCGTGGTGTCGCCGCGTTCCTCCATGGTCGCGCCGACCACGAGCTCGCCGTCGGCACGCGGCACCAAGTACACCGACCGCCCAGCCGCCAGCGCCCGTACGTTCACTCCGAAATGCGAGGAGTCAGGCAGCCGTAACCGCAGCACCTGGCCTTTGACCCCGTGGACCGGCAGCCCGGCCAGCCGTGCCGACCCGGTGCCGGCGGCGAGGACGATACGCCCAGCCGGCACGTCGTCGAGTCGAGTCACACGCTCGTCTCGGAAGGTCACCCCCGCCTCGGTCGCCGCACGCAGCAGCGCCGCCGTCAGCCGTCTCGGATCGACCTGGTGGTCGCCGGGTGCGTACATGCCGCCTCGAATCCGCGGTGACAGCAGCGGTACCCGCTCGCGGCATTGGCTGGCACGCTGTGCCTCCGCGGTGAGGCCAAGAGAGCCGTAGAACCGATACAGCCGCTCAATCGCCCGCAGGTCGTCGTCGGTGTGAGCGACGAGCAAGGTGCCCTCGGTGCGGTAGCCGAGGTCGCCGTACTGGCTGAGCTCCTCGGCGAAACGGGGCCAGCGTTCCGCTGAGGCGAGGCCCAGGCGCAGCAACGGCTCCTCGCCGAAGTGCGCCTCGGTCACCGGCGCGAGCATGCCGGCCGCGACCCAGGAGGCGCCCGATCTCGGCCGCGGGTCGTACAGCGTGACACGCATCCCTCGCTGGGCGCACCGCCACGCGACGCCGAGCCCGATCACACCCCCACCGATGACGGCCACGTCTGGTACGGCGGTGTCTGACCCTCCGGAGTCTGGCCCTCTGGTGTCTGGTCCTCCCCCCTTCATCGCCGTCCTCGCAGCGCCTCGAAGAACCGGCGGGCAGCCTGGTACGGATCAGCCGCGTCGTTGATCGCGCCGATCACCGCGACCCCGTACGCACCCGCGTCCAGCAGTGCCGGCACGGTGTCCACGGTGACTCCACCGATCGCGATCACCGGTACGTCGACCGCCGCGGCCACCGCGGCCAGGCCGCTGGGACCGATCGGGTCCGGCAGTCCATGCTTCGTCGTGGAGCGGTACACCGGCCCCACCCCGAGGTAGGTGGCGCCCTCCGCGACGGCTCGCTTCGCCGTGACGGCTTCGCGTGCCGTGGCCCCAAGTACCGCGTCATCCCCGAGGACTCGGCGAGCCGCCGCGACCGGAAGGTCGTCGGCACCCACGTGGCCACCGTCCGCGCCGACCGCGAGCGCGATGTGCAGCCGGTCGTTGATCAGGCAGAGCGGCCGCTGCTGCGGGCCGTCACGGGTCGAATCGGCGTCCCCGCTCGACGCGGCGGGGCCGCTGGTGCTCGCCCGGCTGTCACCTGCCACGGTCGTGGGCCAGGCGTCGCGGCACAACCGCATCACCGCGTCCGCGAGCTGGTACGCTTCCCGATCCGTCATCGCGTCCTCGACCCGTACCTGGATGGTGGGCGCGGTCCCTAACGCGGCACCGGCTCGCAGCGTCGCGCGTACCACCTCAAGGGTCTTGCATCCCGGACGCGTGTCGGTGATGAGAGTCAGTCTGCCCAGGACGGACATTGGCTCATCGGCTCCCTCCCTGCGCCGGCATTACCCGGATCAGGTTCGACGGTCGAGGGCTTCAGCCCTCCTCTCAGCCCGGTCCACCGGGCTCCCGTGTACCTCGGACTCTAGCGTTGCCAGCACCGTCCGCCAACCACACGTCCGGAATGGTCCATCAGAGGGCCGTAAGGTGACTCTCGGAGACGCACGGCGACCCCCGCGCGGCAACCACCACTACCGGTCATCCGCCTGGATCTCCTCACCTCAGCACCTCACTTGGACAGCGAGGCCCCGCGGGACGCCGTCCAGGACGTCATGCTCGACGTAGCAGCGCGCGTACGAGCCCAGTCCTCGCCACGATCGGTACAGGAGGCGTAGATCTTGTGGGACAGCTTGAAAGTGTCGCCCACGCGCTGCGAGCCTTCACGTGACGTCCTCAAGTCGCGACACGTTGTCGCGATTTCAGTCACCGCCTCTAAGGTGTACGCGCGTCAGGGAATACGGAGAGACGTGCGTGCTGTGTGCCATCTGTCTACCGATGCGGTCGCGCAAGAAGACGTAGAACTTGGCATGTGAATGCCGTGCTGCCCTGCGGAGAAGCGTAGCCACGGAACCGGGTGCGAGGGAAATCGCCCCCAGGAAAATTATGAAATTAGGCTGTACGAAATCGCTCATGCGTCTTGGCGCTTCCGTTGTCGCGCTAGCAGTTGCCGGAGCCGCACCCGCGTCCGCCCGTGTGTCCGCAGCAGCTGACGCCGGAAAGCACGTGTTGGTGGTGCCCACCGCTTATCCGACCATCCAGGCAGCAGTTGACGCCGCGAATTCCGGCGACAAGATCACGATCCTTCGAGGCGTCTTCCGAGAGCAAGTTTCGGTTGGCAAGGACCTCACGATCACCGACGCAGGGTCTCACAGGACGACGATCAAGGCACCCGGCACACTCGTGCCTGGCGAGGACGGATTGAGGTCGATCGTCGGGATCCATGGCGACGCAACGGTGGCAATGGCGCACCTCGCAGTCAGCGGTCCGGGGCCAGGAACGTGTGAGGAGTCCCCGCTGCACTCGGGGATCAATGTCACTCCTGGCAGTCACCTAGACCTTCGCAGGGCAAAGGTCACACGCCCCGCTCGCACCATGTTTCCGTAGTGCAAACGCCTTTTTGTGGGGAGCCCGCCTAACGGGGCCGCATCGGCAACGATCCGCCACACGAAGATCATCGACTATCAAGGTGCCGGCATCGTTGTCGTCGGCGAAGGATCTACCGCCACACTGTTCAGGAGCGTTGTGACCGGGAGCAAGCAGGTTTCGACCGACGGAATCGAGTTCGTCGCCGGTGCGACCGGGACAGTGACGCATAACGTGGTGAGCGAGAACGCGTGCCGCGAGCCTGACCCCGAATGCGGTCCGGACTTCTTCAACGAGAATCCTGGCAGGAGAGGGAATCTCCATTACCAACAACCGCCTGCTGCGCAACCAGGTCGGCGCCTACGTTGCCGAGTCCGAGGCATCACAGATCAGCGGCAACATCCACCTCAACAACTCCTACTTCGGACTCGCCTTGCAAGACGGCTCCTACGTCGTCCGGAAGGACAAGATCAAGGGTGGCGCCGGAGGCGTCGCCGTCATCGGCTCAGCGGTAGACACCAACGCGGTGCTCGATCGTCTGAAAATCGAAAGAACATCCGGCACGGCTGTGCAGACGTTTGAATGCTGCGGACTCACCTCAACCTTTACGAAGGTGTCCGGTACGCCGCATGGTCCCGATACCGGTGACGGAGCTACGGCGGATGCCGGTGTCCAGGAGCCGGAACCCTCGCTGGCGGAGCCCTGATCGGCCTTGCCGTGATGGCCGGTCTTCTCCAGCGGCGCTGGCGGAGTCCTAAGTCGGCTGGTAGCGCGAAGAAGTAGATGCCCGAGTCTTGGCTCCCGTCAGACGCCACCGGGAGCCGACGGTGCGCAGGTTGGAGTGCGGCCGACGAGGTATCTCGGTCGTCGCTGCGGCCGACCAGCCACGGCGTCCCTGGAGGTCAGCGACTCAAGGCGACACGACGCCGAAGCTCCTTCAGCGCCACCCGGTCGCCGCTGATCGCATCGGTGGCCTGCCAAAACGCCCACCCGTCCGTGGCCTTGACCTGCGCGGGGACATCCGGTCCCAACACCGCCACCTTGACGGCGACCCCGGCCCCCGAGGGCGAGTCGTAGTCCACGCCCCGGTATGTGATCTTGCCGTCGGGACGCACCACCGCAGTGTGACGCTGCCCTCGGTAGGTGGCTTCCAGGATGTCGCCAGCTCGAAGGCGTCCTGCCGCCATGATGTCGCGCAGCCTCGTCTGCCGTTCCGTCGCAGACACGCGCGGCTGCTCGACCGTCGTGGGCTTCGCCTGTCGAGTTACAGGGGACGGCTCCGGCAAGGTGCTCGCCGTGGGCGCCTCGGGCGGAAGTGGTTCAGCCACGGGGAAATCGAATACCGCGCGGGCTCGCATCAGGCTCGCGCGCACTTCGCCGCGGGACAGCTTCGGCACTCTCTTAGCGACCAGGGCAAGCAGGTCTCGGGGCGGGTCGTCGCCGCTGAACAGCTCCTGGAGGGCTCGCCGTACCTGGCGATCGACGAAGAACCCCTTCCACAGCTCCCCGATGCGGTTGTCGCGCATGTTGTCCTTGCCGAGCAAGGCGAGGAGTTCAACGCTCGCATCGGCGTCCTTATCGATGTGCACCTGGCGGAAAAGCTTCTGCTCCACGGGCACAGGGGCATGGGCGTTATAAACCTTCCAGGTAGCGCCGTCGGTCAGCGCCACCCACTCCACACCAGCCACGACGGCATAGCCGATCGTCTGCTTCTCCCAGCGCGGATCGCTCAGGTCTTCCCCCAAGCCCTTGGCCTCGATGAAGAGCCGAGGAGTCCGGAACAGCAGGAGGGCGTAGTCGACCGGGTTGTCGCTGGGACGGCGGCGGTACTCTCGATGCACCTCCTCTGGATCGAGAACGTCCCAGCCCAACGCGGCTATGATCGGCTCGATGAGCGCGGCCTTGGTGTTCTCTTCCCCGATACGACTGCCGAGCGTCCTGTAGCGCTCCACCAGCTCGGCGCAACGTTTAACCGCCTCGTACAACTCCACGTGTGCGCTCCTCCCGCCCCCACGGTCTCCCCGCAACTTCCCGCAGACTGTCATCGTCGCCGACTCGCGTGGGGCTCTAGCGTCCGGGGTCACCGTCCACAGGGCCCAGTCGTGGCGGCATACGCCGCCGAGGCGTCCGACTGCCGGCCGTCACCATCTCCTGCCGTCCGCCGCCAGCTCTGAGTGTCGCAGCTTTCGGGAGGCGACCGGTCTTCAGAGGGCTTGGTTGTGAGCTCGAAGCCTGGCCTCCGGGGAACGCTTGGGGGACGGACTCCGTGGGGCGCCAGCTCCGCCTGGGAGAGCCGAGGCGGCGGACGCGCGAATACCCCCGAACCAGGGCGCCGAGCAAATCCGGGCGCTGGCCGAGGCTGTGCTCGCCGCCGACAGCACGGGCCAGCCGTGACCATGTCGACGCGTCGATACGCGTTGATGCACGTCGACGCAGGGGTGACGCGGCCTTGTCTCGCACCTGAGTTTTCCGCAGTTAGTTCTCGCGGCTGACCTTTCTCGGACCTGGTTTCCCACCTGTCGATGCATTGATCACCCCGAACGCCTTCACTAGTTTCGGCAGGCAGGCCCGATAGCGGTTTCGGCTCAACCGGTTCCAGGGAGGGCTCCGATGAACCGGAAGATGCAGCGTCGTCACGTCCTGCGCCTCGGCGGTCTGGTGACCGTAGCCGGCGCACTCGGTGTCCAGGCCGCACCGGCCCTGGCGGGCGGACACCCGAATCCCGCGTCCGATCCCGTCGGACTCACAAGCGACAACCTGCTGGCGAATCCCGGGCTGGAGGACGTCGTCGACAATCTGCCCGCCGCCTGGAACCTGTGGAACGCCGACTCTCGCGGCCTGGTGCGGTCGTCGACCGAGCAGGTCCACGGTGGTGCGTTCAGCGTGCGGCTGGAGGACCCTTCGAACACCGTCGGCCCCGGCCTGCGCAGCGCGTTCGTCCCGGTCACCCCAGGCCTCTCCTATCAGGCGAGCGCGTTCTCCTACAACGTCAGCGGCTCTTCCCAGCTGCTCCTCGAGTTCTGGAACGCCGATCGCCGACGGATCTCCGCGAATACGGCGACGAACTCCGCGACCGGCACCTGGCAGCAGCTGAGCCTCGAGGCCGAGGCACCGGCCGAGGCGACACACGCCACCGTGCTCTTCTACTGTCCGGGCGCCAACGTCGGGACGGCGTTCTTCGACGATGCCGCCCTGTCCGTCGTCCGGTGGAAGGTCTCGATCTGGGGAGGTGACTACCTCACTCGCGGCAAGGCCACCGACACCCTGACCGTACGGGTCGCAGCACAGAACGACCCGGTCGCGTTCGATCGGGTGGAGGCGTTCGGCACGGTGTTGACGTTCGTCGACAAGCACCGAGTGGCGGGCCCGGGTGGGATCAGGGCGCGCTGGTCGTCGAGCGGTGCGTTCCGCTGGGACGCGAAGGCGAAGGCCGTCACGCTCCCGGCGAACGAGGACGGCGGTCTCACGATCACGGGCCTCCGCTTCCACCCGCCTGCGCGTGAGGGCTTCGTCAGCGTCTCGGTGCACGAGGCGCACGGCGACCAGGATCACGACGTCTGGGTCGCAGCCGGCGGCTTCGCGACGCCCGACCACGCGGCCGAACGGCAGCTCGCACCCCAGGCGCTCGCGGCGGCACGGAAGGCGAGCGACTACCTCGAGACCCGTCGTACGTCCGACGGCGGTGTGCTGATCGGACACTCCACGTGGCCCGACGACCCGCAGCCGGATCCGCAGGGCAACGCGGCCGTCGCCACCGGCAACCTGCGGTTGTGGCAGGTCACGGGCGAGGCGCGGTACCGCGACCGCGCCGTGCGCACGCTCGACTGGCTCGTCGACGTCCAGCTACCCAACGGAGGGTTCGGCTTCCCCTGGGCCTGGGGCGGCGACCGTGAGCACTTCACGTACGCCGGCCACTATCCGGAGAACGGGCAGAACCACCCGGCCGGGACCCCGTACGCGATCATCACCTCGAACGCCGCGAAGGCCCTCCTCGAGGGCTACGAGGCGCTCGGGCGGCCCGAGTACCTCGCGGCGGCCGAACGCGCGACCGACTACCTGCTGCACGACCGCCACGGGTTCCAGTGGCTCGACGACGACCACACCCGCGGCTCGATCCCGTACTGCACGATCGACCCGGTCGACGCGGACGGCGGCCGCTCCACGAACATCTGGAACATCGACGGCTCGTCGCTCGAGCTGATCGCCGCCCTCTTCCGGACCACCCGCGATCGGGAGCTCCTGAGGTACGGCGACGCCCTGGCACGCAATCTGTACGACCACATCGAGCCGGACGCCTCGATCGCGTACGCCTGGTACAACCCGACGTACAAGCCGACGGACTACGCGCACATCTGCTACACCGGTCTGCTCACGTGGGGACAGCTCCGGGGCCGCGCCCCCTGGGTGAAGCGGGCATGCGACGGCTACACCTGGATGACGAACGTCGACCGGCCGTCGCTCCTGCTGTGGGAGGACCAGGCGCAAGCGCTCGGAGGGCTCGACAACACCAACGCTGTCCTCGGGTACCTCGAGACCAAGATCTCCACTCAGCTCGAGGACGGTTCGTGGACCGGAGGGACCAACACTCGCAGCGACGCGAGCGGGCTGACCATCCTCGCCGGCCTGCTCAAGCAGATGGAGTTCCGCGCATGAGAGCACCCGACAATGGATAGGGCCTTCACCCGGGCCGAAGCCAGACTACGTAGCGATCTGGCTATGGCGGGCCTGGTACGCAGTTGGCGAGAGGAACCTTTGCCAACGGAATCATTCCATGCAGCATCTCGGATGTTGCCAGGTTTCCCTTCACACAACATTGACGAGTCCTCCTTGCTCCGCACAGCAGGCAAGCACTCAGGCAAGACCGTCGACGACGGCACCGCTGTCCCCCGTTCGCCAGCTCTGCCTACGGCATCCTGCGTGGAACCCCGTCATCAACTGGCCAGTCGTTTAGCGAGAGTACGGGAAGCAAGCGAGCGATACTGTCATCGACCGAGCCGGATTCCCCTATTCCCTCGGCGTGAAAGACCCGAGGAGTGAACGACTGCATGACGCGCACGAGGTACCCATTACGGTTCTCCGACATCCCGGTACGCGAGCCGTTCGTCCTCGTCGACCAGGCCACCCAGACGTATTTCCTCTACGTCGAGAGCGACACGTCACGAAGCGAAGAATCCAGGTCCGGCACGATCGTCTACCAGAGCAAGGACCTACGGTGGTGGTCCACGCCGACCACGGTCTACCGCGTTCCGGACACCGGTTGGGCTGATCCAACCGCCGGCGCACGATCGCCGGCTGTCCACCGGTACCGTGGCAAGTACTACCTCATCACGACCCAGCAGAACCCCAGCACGGTGATTGCCGCGGCGCAGCGGGCGCCGGCTCCCGGCGATTACGACGGCGACTCCGTCTGGCAGCACCAGACCGCGCGTGCCAGTGTGATTGCGGTGGCCGACTCGCCGCTCGGGCCGTTCGTCGACTTGAACCCCGAATCTCCGGTTACTGATCCCTCACTGATGACGCTCGACGGCTCGCTCCACGTCGATCCGGATGGCACACCGTGGCTGGTCTTCGCCCAGGACTGGGCGCAGAAGCCGGACGCTCCCATGGCGGCGGTGCGGCTCACGAGCGACCTGTCCCGCGCCGCCGCCCCACCCATCTGGCTGTTCAAGGGGAAGAGCGCACCGTGGTACGACGACCCGATAGCGGGCGCTCCTCCAGGACGGTCTCTCGTGAACGACCTCCAGGGACCGCCGTACGCGACCGAAGCGCCACGGGTCTACCGGACACCTGGCCGCCGGCTCGTCATGCTCTGGTCGAGTTACCGGCGCCGCTTCACCGAGTACGTGCAAACGCAGGCCCTCTCCCGGACCGGCAACATCGCCGGGCCGTGGGAACAGCTCGAACCCTTGGTGACTGGAAACAAGGGCCACGGCATGGTCTTCAGGACCTTCGACGGGCGGCTCATGCTCATTCTGCACACCCACCACGACGACCCAAGTGCGTCACGAGCAGAGCTCGTCGAGGTCGACGTCACCGACGAAGGCGTCAAGGTACTGGAGTAGCAGCATGGCGCGCGACGGCACTACCCCACCGGTCTCCCGGCGCACCTTCTTGCAGCTCGGCACCACGGCGGTCGCGGCAGCCACCCAGCTCGGCATCGCAACCAAGGCGCGGGCGCAGGAGGTGACGTTCCCGCACAAGGTCTGGAACATCAGTGGACAGGATGCGTTCATCTTGGCCGACGAGGCCACCAGGACCTACTACCGGTATACGACGGGCGGCCCGACCGTCCGGCTCAGCCGCAACCTCGTCGACTGGTCCGATCCGTTCCCCATCTGGTCCGACCCTCCTGAGGATGAGCGCTGGTTCAGTACCGCGCCTCCCTGGGCCTGCGAGGTCCATCATTACAACGGCAGGTACTACCTGTTCCAAACTCGCCACAACAGCGGCATCACCCTCTCCTTGTCTGAGCTCGCGACGACGCGGAATCCCTTCTCGACCTGGCACAGCCAGTGGGCTCGAGCCACGATGATCGCAGTGGCCGACTCACCGATGGGACCGTTCGTAGGTCTGGACAACACCCGACCCGTTCACGATCCGCGCTTCATGACCCTCGACGGCACACTCGTTGTCGACGACGAGGGTCCGTGGATGGTGTATTGCCACGAGTGGATCCAGAAGATGGATGGCACGATCGAGGCCATCCCATTGACCGACGACCTGTCGGCCGCTGCCGGCGAACCAATCCTCATCTGTCGCGGCTCGGACGCCCCGTGGCGCAACCACCCTGAGGGATCCGTTCCCGCCGGCACTCCGGTGATCAACAGCGACCAAGGACTGCCATGCGTGACCGACGGATGCCAATTCGTCCGCACGCCGAGCGGTTACCTCCTCATGATTTGGTCGTCTCCCGGCGGGGTCTACAGCTACAACGAGGTGCAGTCGATCTCCCGATCAGGCAGTGTGCGAGGCCCGTGGGAGCACCTGCACCGCGAGCCGCTCATCCACGGAAACCGCGGCCACGGACACATCTTCCGGACGTTCGAGGGCCAGGACATGCTCGTTGTGATGAACCGCTCCGCGACTGGCGGGCTCGGCAGCGGTGTTCGCTCGGAATACTACGAGGTCGAGATCACCGACGAGGGAATCGAGATCCTCCGTCACCGCGACGACCTCGACGGCCAGCTGGGGATGGACCTCACGGACACCACCCCGCCCGACCTCTTCCTGCCGCCGAACCAGGTGGTGGACGCCACCGGCCCCGACGGGGTGCGCCTGACGTACGAGGCGATGGCCCACGACTGGCGCGACGGACCCGTCGAGCTCACAACCTCGCACCCGTCGGGAACGATGTTCCCCATCGGCCACACGACTATCAGCTTCTCGGCGCAGGACCGCGCGGGGAACATTGCGACCGGATCCGTCGACGTCCATGTCAAGGGCGCGGCCGAGCAGCTCGACGACCAGGTCGACCTCGTGAGCTCCGCGCGGCCGACGAACCCGAGCTTTCTCCATCACCTGAGACTCGCCCAGCAGCTTGTGGTCGGGGGAAGAGACGCACAGGCCTGTAAGGTCCTCAGCGCCTACATCGAGCATGTCCGCGCACATGCGGGAAAGACATTCAGTCTCTCCCTCGCACACGATCTCGTGGCTAACGCGAGACGCATCATCGACGTGCTCGGCGGCTCCGCGTGATCAACCTAGCACGGTGCTTCCCGCAATGAGACGCATCGGAACTCAAGTTATTGAAGAGTTTCCACGTGCCGATCCAGCCAGGCGTCGTCTCAAGGAGCCGAGTTCAAATCTAGGTGGAGGACCGGGTCGGGAGGTGGAACAGATGACGAAATCGAGCAGGCTCACGAGATTCCTCAGCGTCGCGCTAGGCACCGCTTGCGCTGCGCTCTTGACAACCAGTCCCGCGGTGGGCGACACAGTGGCACGGACGTCGGCCGCCGACACGACGTTCACCATCGCGGTCATTCCCGACACGCAAAACGAGGTTTCGTATCGGCTCGAGGGCGAGTGGTTCAAGAAGCGAACCCAGTGGATCGTCGACAACGCCGACGCGTTGAACCTCGCGTTCGTGACGCACACCGGCGACGTGGTCAACTGGTACCGCATCGACAACGACACGGTTACCTACGACCAGTACATCCGTGCCAGCGATGCGTTAGCCGTGCTCGACAACGCCGGAGTTCCCTACTCGCTGAGCATCGGCAACCACGACGCCGCCGCGACGTGTGAAGGTGGCTCAGCGTGCCCGGGTGAGGACACTCACGCGAACCTCCGTAACACGGAGGTCTTCAACTCGTTCTTCCCGCCGAGCCGGTTCGCGAACCTCGTCGACGTCTACGAGACCAACAAGATCGACAACTCCTACCACACCTTCACGGCGGGCGGCCTGCAATGGCTGGTGCTGAACCTCGAGCTCTGGCCAAGAGAGGAGGTCGTCACCTGGGCAAAGGACGTTGTCGCGAGTTACCCGCATCACAATGTGATCATCGTGACCCACGCCCACCTCACCGCCTCGGGCGAGATCCAGCAAACCAATGGCGGGTACGGCGACACCAGCCCGCAGTACGTCTTCGACAACCTGATCTCCCGGTACCCCAACGTGCGGTTCGTCTTCTCGGGGCACACGGGCCTGCACGCCTACCGTGTGGACTCCGGCGTCCACGGGAACAAGATCTACCAGATTCAGAGCACCTACCACGACCATGCCTCGACCCGGTTGGTCGAGATCGACACCGCGAACGGCTCGTTCACGACGTGGGTCCACTCCCACGAGACTGGCCAGATCCACGACGACGGCTCGAGCTTCTCGGTCAGCGGCGTCGAATGGGTCCAGGTCGCTCCCGCATGCGAGAGCCCGAACAGGGATTGCACGGATCACCTTCTCGCAGCTCGTTGACGGCAACGTCGCCGAGTCCGTCGAGTGCAACCAGGTCCACAACAACGGAGAAGAGCAGTACGGCGCGGTTACCGCCTACGACAGCGTCAAGCTGGCAGCACTTCCCGACACGCGATGAAGCTAGTCGAACGAAGACGGCCGGGGCGCACTCATGACCGGTACCCGCCACCGTCATTGACGGTAGACCTCAGGTCCTGCCGGCCTTGCCGAGGACGTGAGCGACGTTTACGGGGTGGGTAGGCGTATCCGCGCAGAAGCTGGTGAGCCTCACGTCGAAAGGACCGGACAGGTCGGCTCCCTTGAGGACTTCAAAGCTGCGGGGCGTTGGCCGACCTCGAAATCACTGAAACGCCGTCACCTCGGTGTCGCGGCTACGGACCGGAAGTCCAGAGCACCATGAACGCTCCCGGACTCGTTCCTCCGTGCTGGGTCGTGACTGGTGTCCCTGCTGACTGCCCCAACGAGATCGAACGGATCTTCTACGGACACCGACAGACGCATGTCGTGTGTGACGGCAGCGTGTTCGCAGGTCCGCTGGTGGAGAGGCAGCAGGTACTTACCGCTCGCAGACGATGCCGTCCTTGTCGCGGTCGATGTACCAGTCGTACTCCGGGTCTTTGCCGCGGTAGTAGGGGCCGTAGCCGTGGGCGATGGCCTCTTTGCACGTGCGGAACCTGGGATCAGGACTGTTCTCGGGCTCTTCTGGCTCTGGCTTTGGCTCCTGCAGCTTGGGGTTCTGAGGCTTCGGCTTGGGCTTGGGTTCAGCGGGCTTGGTGGTGGGCTTGGGAGAGCAAACGCCCCAGAGCCCCGCGCGGGCGGCTCGAGCAGCTTTCTCGGCGACGCGGAACCGACCCTGGTACTTGTACGCCACGTCGTAGGTGAACTCCTCGGCGAAGCCCTCCTTGATCATGACCTCGTTGAACAGGCGGCCGTCACGCAGCCAGACGTAAGCCAGCGTGCGGCCGTACGTGTCGAGCAAACCCTGGGACGGGTCGTACTCGAGGCGGACTGATGCACCGTCGAGTAGTTCGTGGGCCTTCTTCGAGGCTTCGGGGCCGTAGCACTCGACGCCTTGGTCTGAGTGGACGGTCTCAGGAGTGTCCATGCCGATCAGCCGAAGCGTCACGATCTCCCCGTCGTGGCGCACCTTGACGGTGTCCCCGTCGACGACATCGACGACCGGTAGCCACTCCCCCTCCGGGGTCTGGGCACCGGTAGCCGCAGCGGCCGGCGCCGCAGACCGTGTCGCGGCCACGGTCGGCGTCGAGGTGGCCGACGGTGCCGTAGTCGCGGCCGCGGTTGGCGTGGAGTCCGGCTCCGCGCTCGTGGTCGTGGTCGACGTGTCGCCCGCACCCGCACCGACACCGAGGAAGAAGACCAGGACGTAGCCGACGATCCACGGCCACAACGGCCGCGGTGCTTGGAACGACCGCCGCGACCCTTCCCCTGGCACGTGTGGAGGGAACGGTAGCCCTGGGGGCTGCGCAGGTGACGGTAGACCGGGCTCAGGCGACATGTGACCCCCAGGCTTGGCTGTTGAGTAGTGATGGATGCTGACCGGATCATGCCAGCACTGCCGTGCTCGTGTGACCTAATTGAGGAAGTTGCCTCTCGGCAAGGACTGCCGGAGCGTCACTTCGACCCTGGACCGGGCGAGCGCCTCTCGACCGTCGAGGGAGCGTGCGTACGTCTCGAGAGCGCCTGAATGCTGTGGCCTGCCACTCGGCAACCTGAGGCCGAACCGACCGCCGGCGTTCAGCCAGGTCGAGACGGATGTGTTGTCCGCCTCCCCCTGCCCCACGATGCAGAGCGCACGCTGGTCTCGAATGCTGCCGTCGTCAGTCCAGTCACGGCCGGCGTCGGGTGCTGACTGGTCGAGGTGGATCTCGCCCCACCCTGTCGGTGGGAGGCGGAGGTTCCACTTGCGGAGGTCGGCTGCTTCCTCGGGCCGCAGGGCGGCGTCGTGCATCAGGCCAAAGAACGCGACAAGCCGAGGCCCACGTGGATGAATGCTGCCGACGTCGCCCCAGCATTCGCCACCGTCTGCTGTCGCCTACACACCTGGTGTTTCAGCTCGTGAGCTCTGGGCCGCTCCCCTGAGCCAGCGAGGCGAGCCAGCTCGGTCGTGTCCCGGGGGTCGAGGAGGCTGCCTGCTGTGGGCACGGGATGGGCACAGATGGCCGTGGGGAGCCGGGTCCAGCCGGGTGGAGCCGGGGCGGACGTGCGAACGCCCCCTGGCCTGTTTCCGCAGGTCAGGGGGCGTTTTGCGTGGTGTGGCAGGTGCAGGATTCGAACCTGCGTAGGCTGAGCCGACGGTTTTACAGACCGCTCCCTTTGGCCGCTCGGGCAACCTGCCATGTGCCGCCTTGCGGCATGCGAGTTGAGAGGATAGCGCAGAGGTCCTGGCGCCGTCACCGCGGCCGGCGCCTTCCAGCAGCCGTCGTAGAAGGGAGCCCATGCCCGCTGAGTCGTCGTTCGACATCGTGAGCCGCGTCGACCGTCAGGAGGCCGACAACGCTCTGAACCAGGCGGCTCGCGAGATCTCCCAGCGGTACGACTTCAAGAACACCGGAGCCCGCATCCGCTGGTCAGGCGAGCTGGGGGTGGAGATCGCCGCGAACTCCGAGGAGCGGGCGAAGGCCGTCCTCGACGTCTTCAAGGAGAAGCTGGTCAAGCGGGGCGTCTCGCTGAAAAGCCTCAAAGCGGACGAGCCGAGGCAGTCCGGCAAGGAGTACCGCATCCACGGCAGCTTCCAGCAGGGCATCTCCCAGGAGAACGCCAAGAAGGTCGCCAAGATCATCCGCGACGAGGGCCCGAAGGGCGTCAAGGTCCAGGTCCAGGGCGACGAGCTGCGGGTGTCGAGCAAGAAGAAGGACGACCTCCAGGCGGTGATCGCCCTTCTCAGAGGCAAGGATTTCGACTTCTCCCTGCAGTTCACCAACTACCGGTGAGACCCGACGAGCTACCGGCAAGGGGCGGGATTGCTCGCTGACGTCAGCGCCATGGGAACGGCCGTCGGGGCAAGCCGGCCAGCGCCTCGAGGCGAGCGACCCGCTCCCACGTCGGCGGGTGGGTGGAGAACAGCCGCATCAGGCCGCGCTCCCGAAACGGGTTGGCGATCATGAGGGCGGCCGTGCTGCGCAGCTCGGGGATCGCCGGGAGCGGTGCGCGCCGCACCGTCGCGTCGATCTTGCGCAGCGCGCTTGCCAAGCTCGCCGGATCACCGGTGACCCGCGCCGAGGTCACGTCCGCCGCGTACTCCCGCGACCGCGCGATCGCCAGGTGGAGGAGGGTCGCGGCGAGCGGCCCGAGGACGACGAGCAGGGCCCGGCCGACCCGTCCGGCACGCCGCCCTCCACGGCGACCACGGCGGGCAGCGCGGGCCTCCACGAACCAGGCGAATCGCGCGATGTAGAGGATCATGCTCGCCAGCGCGGCCGCCACCGACGAGACCAAGATGTCGCGACTCGCGACATGTCCGAGCTCGTGACCGAGAACAGCGCGGAGCTCGCGCCGGTCGAGGAGGGACAGCAGCCCTTCGGTCACACAGATCGCCGAGCGACGCGGGTTGCGGCCGGTCGCGAACGCGTTCGGTGTCGGGAGGGGCGAGACGTACACGGCGGGAATGGGCAGCCGCATGGTCGTCGCCAGCTCGCGCACCAACCGGCACAGCTCCGGCCGGTTCGCCTCACTCACCGGGTACGCGCGCATCGACCGGAGCGCGATCCGGTCGCTCCAGAAGTACGCGCCGAGGTTCACCGTCACGGCCAGCACGACCGCCAGCGCGAGGCCCACGCGCCCGGCAACGACCCGACCGACGACCACGAGCAGGACCGACACCACGACCAGGATCAGCGTGGTCTTGATCTGGTTGCGGTGGCAGTGCGCGCGATCGTCCATACCTCGGCCGAGACCTCCATCCGAGGAAACGGTCGCCGGCCAGGGCGACGTTCCCTACGCGGCGGAGTTACACCGTTACACCTGATGCCCTGATCCGGGAGGGTCTGACCCAGTCGGGCCCGGCCGGCCCGCGTGTCGAGGGCGGTAGGGCTCGCCCACGTCCAGCGGCTCGGTCGTGCCCACCATGTCGGCCAGGTAGGCGGCCGCGATCTCGGCGTTGGCGTTCGACCGGAGACCCACGTAGCCGTCGGGTCGCACCACGAGGAGCGTGCCACCTCGCCGGCCGAGCAGTCGACGCGCCTCCCCGTACCGGTCGAGCAGGGTCACCCCCAAGGCCCCCGAGGCGCCTCCCCCGATGACCGCCGTGCGGACCGCGTCCCCGAAGCGCCGCTTCAGCCGAGCCACGGTGTCGGCGGTCGCCGAGCCGAGGCCGAGCACCGTCCAGTGGGTGCCCCGCATCAGGTCGGATGTGCGTACATCGGCGGCGTCCGTCATGCTCCACAACCGCACGTCCGGGAGTCGGTCGCCAGCCTTGAGCAGGTCGCGCTTGCTGCCGAGCTCCTGACTCAGGCGCGACGTGCGGTAGTGGTCACCGGACGCGTCGTCGCGACGACGCGTGAGCCTCCCGACGAGCGATGTCCCGAACGTGAGGATCCGCCGCATCGGCGAGGCGGGAGTGGCGGTCGCGCCGGTGGCGCGCGCGACCGGGAGCCGCTCGCTCTCGTAGGTGTCGAGGAGGAAGTCGTCGGCACCCTGGACCACCGCGGCGAGCTTCCAGCCGAGGTTGTAGGCGTCCTCGAACGCGGTGTCCAGACCACCGGACGCGACGTGCGCCGCTCCGCCGGCGAGGAGGACCCGCCCGTCGCGGTACCGGTCGGGCTCGACGCCCGGCAGCGCCCGCACCCCGACACCAGGATCGCCGGTCCTGACGACGTACGCCGCCCGAATCGTGTGGACAGCACCCTTCGAGCCCGCGGACGCGACGACGGTGACTGTCACGCCGTCGTCGTCCTGCTCGAGGTCGGCGAGCGCGTCCACCGGCCACGCATCGACACCACACGCCGCGAGGCGCTGGCGAAGCACGGCCTCGACGTCGCCGAGCCCGAGAGCAAGCGGGGCGCCGTCCTGACCGGTGGACGTGCGCAGACACCCCGGACGCCCGCTCACCAACGGGTCGAGAACGCCGAGGTCGTCGAGGATCGTTTGAGTCCGCGGGTTCAGCCGCACCGACTCCGCTGACGCACGCCGGCTCGCCGCGGCCCGGACGACCCCGGCGCCACGGTGGTCACCCCAGTCACGGCCTGCGCCGCTCCGGTGGTCGTCGTCCGGGTCGAGGAGAAGGACCCCGATCCTTCGCCGAGCCAGGTCGAGCGCCACGGTGAGACCCGTCGGGCCGGACCCGACGACGAGCACCTCACACGCCGTGGGCCCACGGTCGGCGGCGTGCCTGGCGCGTTCTCCCACGCGGGAAAGGCTTCCAGTTTCGCCCTCGCCCCGCAAACGACCCTCCCCTCGCCCGGGTGACCGGCGGGGGCCGTCGTCTCACACGCGAGGTCGACGCGCCGGTCACCTCGACAGGGCGAGCGGTAGCTGCGGCAGGACGTCGAGCGCCACGCCAGGAGCGACCGACAAGACGATGCCTAGGACGGCGGTGACGCCGATGGCGAGCATCGCGGGCCAGGGAACCCGGCGCCCGTGGTCGGCATCGGTCGACGGCGCGGTGCCGACCGCCGGCATGAACAGCCGCGCCGTCCACGGCAGGTAGTACGCCAAGCCGATCACCACGTTCACCGCCACCACGACCGCGAGCCAGCCCGCGCCCGACTCGACGGCGGCCCGGAAGATCACCACCTTCGCGAACAACCCCGCGACACCCGGTGGTAGACCGGCCAGGGCGAGCAGGAAGAACGCCAACGCCACGGCACGCGCCGGATCGCGCCGGATCATCCCGCGATAGTCCTCCAGCCGCACCCCACGCCCTTCGGCGCCGGTGCCGGAGCCGATCACCGACGTCACCACACCGAACGCACCGAGGTTGAGCACCGCGTAGATGAGCAGGTACGCCACCGTCGCGGCGAGCACCTCCGCCACGTCCGCGGACCGCCCGCCGGCCGACGTCACACCGCCCGAGCCCGTCACCGCGGACACGGCCCCCAGCGGGACCAGCAGGTAGCCCGCCTGCGCGATGCTGGACCAGGCGAGCAGCCGGACCGCGGTCTGCTGCCGGAGCGCGACGAGGTTGCCGACGGTCATCGTCACCGCCGCCAGGACGCCCACGAGTGGTGACCACACGCCGGCGTACGACGGGAAGGCGAGGCTCACCACCAGCAGCAAGCCGACCAGCCCGGCCGCCTTGGAGACCACCGACAGGTACGCGGCGACGGCGACCGGCGCGCCGACGTAGGTGTCGGGCACCCAGAAGTGGAACGGGACCGCGGACACCTTGAACGCCAGGCCGACGAGCGTGAGCACCACCCCGACGGCGGCGACACCGGTCAGGCGGGACTCGCCCGCGGCCGCGGGGGCGAGTGCGGCGGCGATCCGGTCGACGTGGACGGCGCCCGTCACGCCGTAGATCAGCGAGACGCCGAGCAGCATCACGGTGACCGACACCACCGAGACGAGGAAGAACTTCAGCGCCGCCTCGGCGGATCGCCGGTCTCGGCGCAGGCCGACCAACGCGAACGCCGGCAACGACACCAGCTCGAGCGCCACCACCAGGGTCACCAGGTCGCGTGCGCCGGCGATCGTCATCGCGCCAGCGGCCGAGGCGAGCAGCAGGAAGTGGTACTCGCCGGTCGGCAGGTGCCCCGCCGACGCCCCACCATCCACGGACACCTCAGCGTCCGTCGACGACGTCTCCGGCCTCGCTGGTTCCGCCGCCGTCCAGGTCGCCGTGGCCGACAGCAGCACCACCAGCGCCGCGCCACCCGCCGCCACGAGCTGGAAGACGAGCGTGGTCGTGTCCACGACGTACGAGCACGCCTCCCCCGCTCCCCCGCTGTCCGGTGCGCAGAACACCGACCGGGTCGAGCCCCGGAGCGGCAGGAGAAGCAGCAGCGCGACCACCAGACCGGCCAGGGACAGCCACGTCACGAGCCCGCGCCGGATGGCGGCGGCGGGTGCGACCACGCCGGCCACCAACGCGGCGACGGCTGTGAGCGCCACCACCAGAGGCGGTCCGACGGCGAGCCAGTCGACCTGCTGCACCAGACTCGTCACGTCCCGCTCACCTCCCCACCAGCAGGTGGACGGCGGGCTCGGTGAGAGCCAGGACCGCCCGCGGATACAGCCCGAGCACCAGGGTCAGCGCCACCAGCGGCGCCCACGACCAGACCTCGACCGCGGTGACGTCGCGGACGGTCGAGGACGCCGTCCCGCCGGGATCCCGCCCCTGGCATAGGCGCCGCACGAGGACGAGGAAGTACGCCGCCGTCAGCACCGCGCCGAGCCCAGCCAGCACCATGAGCACGACGTAGGTGGACCGAGTGAGCGCGGCGCTCGGCTGGAAGGCTCCCAGCAGCGCGAGCATCTCGCCCCAGAAGCCCGCCAACCCCGGCAGACCGAGGCTGGCGACGGCGCCGAAGAGGAACAGCCCGCCCAGCCGTGGCATCCGCGCGTACAGACCGCCGCCGATCTCCGCGAGCAGGCCGCTGCCGTGGCGGTCCTTGATGGCACCAGCCAGGAAGAACAACAGTCCGGTGATGAGCCCGTGCGCCACGCCGGCGAAGATCGCGCCGTTGACGCCGACCGGGCTGAGCGTGGCGATGCCGAGCAGGACGAACCCCATGTGCCCGACGGACGAGTACGCGACGATCCGCTTCAGATCCCCCGAGGTCGCCGCTGGGCCGAGCCCGGCGAGCGGGCGCAGGGGCCGCGTGCCGCACTGGGCGAGGCAGGCCAGCGCCCCGTAGAGGATCCCAACGGTCGCGAACGCCGCGAGGTACGGCGCGACGACCCGGGCCCCGTCGGGCACCACGGGCAACCAGACCCGGACGAACCCGTAGGTGCCCATCTTGAGCAGGACCCCGGCCAGCAACACCGACCCGATGGTCGGCGCCTTCGCGTGCGCGTCCGGCAGCCAGGTGTGCAGCGGCCACAGCGGGCTCTTCACCCCCAGCCCGAGCCCGATCGCCACAGCGGCGGCGACCTGCGTGCCGAGCGCGATGCCGTCTCCCCCACGTCGCGCGAGCTCGACGAGATCGAACGTGCCGGACCCGGCGTAGACGACCAGGAACCCCACCAGCATGACGGCGCTGCCGAGCACCGTGTAGAGGATGAACGTCGTCGCGGCGCGCCGTCGTCCACCCGGGTCGTCCGGGTCGCCCCAGACGGCGATGACGAACCACATCGGCACCAGCACGACCTCGAAGAAGAGGAAGAAGACCACGAGGTCGAGAGCCACGAAGGTGCCCAGCATCCCCACCTCGAGCAGCAGCACCAGTCCGACCAGGGCACGCGCGCGGCGGGGCGGGGTGCGGGTGAGGGAGAGCAGGCAGAGGAACGTGAGCAGCGCGGTCAGCAGGACCATCGGCAGCGAGACGCCGTCGACGCCGAGGTGCCATCGCACGTCGATCGCGCTGATCCACGACACGTCGGTCTCGAACTGCACCCGGTGCGCGGCGGACCGGTCGAACGCGAGCCCGAGGACCGCGGCGGACGCCAAGGTGGCACCGCTGACGCCGACGCCGACCGGCACCACGGCGCGCTCGGGAACCAGGCGGGGCAGGCCGGCCACCACGGCGGCGCCGACCAACGGCAAGGCCAGCACGATCCATACGAGGACGTTCATCGCGCCACCCACCCTGTCGACAGTCCCAGCCCCACCGACGCCGTGGCCACGCCAGCGAACGGCGACCGCGAGACGACTGTGCCTCTCAGGGGGCCCCTCGCGGGGACTCTCCTAGGGCCTCTCATGGGGCCTCTCATGGGATCGCCCCCCATGCCGCGACCGCGAGGACGACGACCCCGGCGAGGAGCAGCGTCAGGTAGGTCTGGACATTGCCCGTCTGCGCCAGGCGCAGGGCGCCGCCGAGCCACCGGGCGAGCCGACCGGCGCCGCTCACGTAGACGTCCACGACGTCGCGGTCGCCGGCGATCGCCGCACGGGACAGCGTCCAGACAGGCCGGACGACGAGCACGCCGATGAGGTCGTCGAGCCGGAAGCCGCTCCGGATGAGGGGACGTGCCCGCCCGAGCAGCTCGGCCGGGTCGCGCTGGCCGTGCTCCCGCCAGAACCACACCACCGCGGCGATCGAGCCGACCACGAGCAGCGTCGACACGAGCGTGGTGCTCACGTGGAGCAGCGACCGGTCGTCGGCGTCCGCGGGCCCACCGCCCAGCCAACCACTCCAGGTCATGGGAGCGAGCGCGACGAGCCCGAGCAGGACGCTCGGCACCGCCAGGCCGATGACCGGCCAGCGCATGAACGCGGAGACCTCGGCGGACGCCTCCGCGTCGTGCGCTCCGCCCGGAAGGGACGGAGCGTGCTCACTCGTCGGGCTGGGCTGGCTCGTCGGACTGTGCTCCCCCGTCGAACTGGGGCCGAAGAACACCCGCAGCCACAGGCGGGTGCAGTACGCGGCGGTGAGGACGACCGTCGCGAGCCCGGCGAGGAGCAGCGGCCATGCCGCGCCCCTCGGCAGCGCGCCCCCGTGCAGCGCCACCTCCTGGACCGCGCCCAGGACGGCGTCCTTGGCGAAGAACCCGGCCAGCGGGGGCAGCGCCGCCAACGCGGCGAGCCCCACCGTCATGGTCACGAACGTCACGGGCAGCCGCGACCGCAACCCACCCATCGCCGCCAGGTCGTTGCCCCCCGCGACGTTGGTGAGCGTGCCGGAGGACAGGAACAGCAGCGCCTTGAACGCCCCGTGAACCACGAGCAGCAGGACCGCGGCGGTGTACCCGCCGGCGGCCAGGCCGGCGAACATGACGGCGAGCTGACTCACCGTGGACCACGCCAAGATGCGCTTGACGTCGTCCTCGGCGAACGCGGCCAACGCCGAGCCGACCATGGTGACGGCCGCGACGAGCGCGAGGACGACGAGCGTCACGGGGGCAGCCTGGAAGACGTCGAGGAGCCGGGCGACGACGAACACACCGGCCGCGACCATGGTCGCGGCGTGGATCAGCGCGCTCACCGGCGTCGGGCCGGCCATCGCGTCCGGCAGCCAGACGTGGAGTGGGAACTGTGCCGACTTGCCCACCACCCCGCACAGCAGGAGCAGCGTCGCCAGCGTCGCCGCTCCGGTCGTCAGGTCCCCGGCGACGTGCTGGATCTCGCTGATGCGGAAGCTGTCGGCGGCCGTGCCGAGGACGAAGATGCCGAAGAGGAACCCGATGTCACCCAACCGGGTGACGAGGAACGCCTTCACCGCCGCGTCCCGCGCCGCCGCCAGCTCCCAGTGGTGGCTGATGAGGAGGTAGGAGCACAGGCCCATCACCTCCCACCCGACGAGCAGCACGAACAGGTCGTCGGCCGCCACTACGAGCAGCATGGCGGAGGTGAAGAGCGAGACGAGCGCGACGTAGGACGGGTAGCGGGGGGCGGCGCGCATGTAGGTGACCGAGTAGACCTGCACGGCCAGCGCCACACTCGCCACCAGCAAGCTCACCATGGCCGACAAGCCGTCCGCCCGGAACGCGAGGTGGAACGCCAGCCCGCCCGTCGGAACCTGAGCGAGCGTCAACGTCTGCGTGCCCAGCGTTCCGAGCAGGTTCTGGGCGACCACCACGCACGAACCGAGGGTGGCGAGTCCCGCGCCGGCGACGCCGACGGTGGCGACGAGACGCCGACCGCGCTGCCCGAGCGCCAACGCGAGCGCGGCGGCGATGAACGACGCGACGACGCCGAGGAGCAGCCCGCTCATCCCTGACCTCCGCTCCCGGCGGGCTGCGTCGACCGTGCCTGGTCCGCACCGTCGACGTGCTCGCCGCCACCCATCCGCTCGGCGGACCCGTCGACCAGGTCGCGAGCGTGGTCAGCGCCGTCGGCCCACTCGTCAGCGACCATCACGTCCTCCGGTGGTCCCGCACCCTCCCGATCGGCGAGGTCGCGCACCCGGTCGACGTCGACGTGGGCCCGAAGGCGGAACAAGCGCAGCACGATCGCCAAGCCGAGCCCGATCTCGGCGGCGGCGATCGTGATGACGAACAGCGTCAGCACCTGGCCGGAGCGAAGGCCGTCACCGTGCCAGGTGTCGAACGCGACGAGGTTGAGGTTGACCGCGTTGAGCATGAGCTCGACGCCCATGAGGACGAGGATCGCGTTGCGCCGGGCCAGCACGCCGTAGACGCCAATGGCGAACAGCAGCGTCGAGACCAGGAGCGGATACAGCAGTGGCATCAACCGCTCCCTTCCCCATCGTGGACCCCATCGTGGATGCCCTCGCGGTCGCGCCGCCGGGCCCGCGCGGTGGACAACACGATCGCGCCGACCAGGGCGGCCAGCAAGAGCACCGACAAGACCTCGAACGGCAACACCCAGGTGGCGAAGACAGCGGTCCCGATCGCCTCGGCTCCCCCGATGGACGCGCCCGCCAGATCGATGACCTCCCCGCGGAAGCCAGCCACCAACGTCGTCCCGACGACTCCCGCCACCGCGACCGCGACGATCCCGGCGAACCACGCGTTGGCGGTGGTGAGGTCCGCGACCGGAGCGGTCGGTGACCGGGTCAGCATGAGCGCGAACACCAGCAGGACGACGACCGCGCCCACGTAGATGAGGACTTGGACCCACGCCACGAGCTCGGCCGTCAACAGCAGGTAGCACCCGGCGAGCGCGCCCAGCGTGACGACGAGCCAGAGCGCGGCGTGGACGACTCGTCGGGTGGTGACGACCAGCAGGGCCGAGCCCACCGCCACCACACCGAGCAGCAGGAACAGCACGCGAACCGCGGTCACCCGACCACCACCTCCCCGTCGGGTCGGGTCGTGGGTCCCAGGGTGGGATGACGCCGCGGCTCACGTCGTCCCATCACGACTCCCTAGGCGACTCGACGTCCTCGGACCGGTCGACGCCGTCGGGTCGAGTGCTTCTCGCCGACGTCCTCGCCGCGGCCCGCTCCGCGGCGGCGAGCTCCTTCGGCGGCTCCGCCCTCTCGTCATCGGCCGGCGGGGGTGGCACCGTCCACATCCACTCGCGCAGCCGGTCCTTCTCGTGCGTGAGGTCACGGATGTCGGTCGCGGCGTACTCGAACTCCGGTGACCAGAACAGCGCGTCGAACGGACACACCTCGACGCAGATCCCGCAGTACATGCAGAGCGAGAAGTCGATGGCGAAGCGGTCGAGCACGTTGTGGCTGCGCTCCCGCCCGCCCGGGGTGCTCGGCGGGACCGTCTCCTTGTGGGAGTCGATGTAGATGCACCAGCACGGGCACTCCCGGGCGCACAGCATGCAGACGGTGCAGTTCTCCTCGAGCAGCGCGATGACCCCACGCGAGCGTGGCGGCAACTCGGGCTTGACGTCGGGGTACTGGGCGGTGACCGCCCGTCGGGTGAGGTTCTCGAACGTCACCTTCAGCCCTCGGGCGAGCCCCTTGCCCGGAAGCTCCTTCACGCTCACCTCACCTCCACCATGGGCTCGTCTGCCCTCCCGTCCTCACAGCGCCACCGCCACCACGCCGGTGAGGGCGAGCTGGACGAGCGCGACTGGGACCAGCAGCTGCCACGCGAGCCGCTGCAGCTGGTCCGCCCGGAACCGCGGGAAGGTCACTCGCACCCAGATCACGACGAACGCCACCGCGAAGACCTTGAGCAGCGTCCACAGCCACCCCAGCCACTCATCGAAGGGACCGCGCCAGCCACCCAGGAAGAGCACGGTGGTGAGCGCGGACAAGACGACGATCCCGGCGTACTCGGCGAGCAGGAACAGCGCGAATCGAATGCCCGTGTACTCGGTGTAGGGGCCGAAGATGATCTCGGCGTCGGCGACCGGCATGTCGAAGGGAGGGCGGTGCAGCTCGGCGAGGCCGGCGACGAAGAAGACGAACAACCCCGGCAACTGCCAGAGCAGCCACCACGGCCGCCACGCCTCGACGATGCCCGAGAGCGACAGCGTGCCGGCGGCCATGGCGACGCTCGCGGCGGCGAGGACGAACGGCAGCTCGTACGCCAGCAGCTGGCCGGCCGCCCGGAACGCCCCCAGCAGGCTGTACTTGTTGGCGCTTGCCCAGCCGCCCATGAGCGAGCCGAGCACGCCGACCCCCATGACGGCGATGACGAAGAACAGGCCGGTCTCCAGGTCCACCCCGACCAGCCCGGGGGCCAGCGGGATGGCCACGAGCGCGACGAGGTACGGCACGAGCGCGAGGACGGGGGCGAGCTGGAAGACCCGGCGGTCGGCGTTCGCCGGGACGACGTCCTCCTTCTGCGCGAACTTCACCCCGTCCGCCACGAGCTGCGCCCACCCGTGGAAGCCGCCGGCGTACATGGGGCCCAGGCGGCTCTGCATGTGTGCCATCACCTTGTGCTCGGTCTGTCCGACGACGAGGGGGAGCACGAGGAAGGCCACGAACACGCAGCCGGTCCTGAGGGCGAGGTCCACCACGTCAACCATGCGACTCGCCACCTTCGAGGCCGTTGGTGCGGTCGTCGCCGGCAGCTGACGTCGGCTGGTCCCGCCCCGACGGGACCGACCCCGATGGAGCAGGCCCCGAGGACCCCGGCGCTGGTGAGCCCGGCGCTGGTGAGCCGGGTGCCGGGGAGGCCGAGGAGGAGGGCGGCTGGTCCGCTGTCGAACGAGGCGCCGTCGCGCCGGGCGGCGTCGAACGAGCCGGCCGTGAGGCACGGGCGGGTCGCTCACGACGGCCCGGACGGGCCGGCGCGGTCACCGCGAGCGGATCGGGCTCGGGAGAGCCCGGCGGACGCGGGCCCCACGCCTCCGGTGCCGGGACACCGGGTGGCGCGACCCGCCGCCGGCTCGGGGCTCGCGCGGCGTCATGGTCGGACTCTCCCGGCTCCTTCGCACCCGGCCAGGGCTTGGCGACACGTGCGGCCAGGACGAACTCCTTGCGGAGCGGATGGCCCTCGAACCCGTCAGGCAGCAGCAACGGCACGAGATTCGGGTGGCCGTCGAAGTCGATGCCGAACATCTCGTGGGTCTCCCGCTCGTGCCAGTCGGCGCCGGCGTAGACCGTGGTCGCTGTCGGCAGTCGAGCGGCGTCCCGTGGCACGCGCGTGCGCAGCAGCACGTGGACGAGCGAGTCGTCGTCTGCCGCGTCACCCTGGGCGGCCTCGCCCGCCGCCGAGCCTCCGCCCCCCGTCGACGCCCTGTCCTCCTGCGAACGCACGTGACCCGGTGGTCTCGGTGGCCGCGCGACGTGGCACACCACGGCGAAGCCCTGCTCGAGCTCGTCGACCGCCGACAGCCAGTCGAAGTACGTGCAGCCCACGTCGTCGCGCAGGACGGTGAGCGCTTCGATCCACCGGTCCGGCGGCACGTCGAAGGTCGGCGGGTCGAAGGCATCGTCGACGCCGACGTCGACCCCCAGCGCCGTGGCCAGTCGCTCCCTCACCTGCTCCGTGACGCTCACGGCTGATCACCTCGCCGCAGCGGCCGTCGGAGCAGGGAGGCCGGGCTGCGCCACCGCGGCGACCTGCCGGCGTCCGCCGACCCGCTGGCGTCCTCGGGGCGGTCGGCGGTGTCGTGCCCGGAGCCCTGCGCGCCCTGGTCGCGGGTGTACCGGGTGGCCAGCGACTCCCCGGCGATCTTGTTCTGCAACGTCACGATGCCCTGCAGGAGTGCCTCCGGACGCGGTGGACATCCCGGCACGTAGACGTCGACCGGGACGATCTGGTCGACGCCCTTCGTGACGCTGTAGGAGTCCCAGTACGGCCCGCCCGAGTTGGAGCAGGAGCCGAACGAGATCACGTACTTCGGGTCGGGCATCTGCTCGTAGAGCCGTCGGATGGCCGGCGCCATCTTGTCGGTGACCGTGCCCGAGACCACCATGAGGTCGGCCTGGCGCGGCCCCGGAGCGAACGGGATCACACCGAGGCGGATGAAGTCGTGCCGCGACATGGACGACGCGATGAACTCGATCGCGCAGCAGGCCAGGCCGAAGTTGAAGACCCAGAGCGACCAGCGACGGCCCCAGTTCAGCGCGAACCGCAGGGGCTGGGGCGCCAGCCTGCTGAGCGGACCGAGGCGCACCGGCGCCGTGCCGGCCGCGCGGCCACCCACCTGCGGCATGGGCAGGTCGACCGGGCGACGACCCGTGCCCGAGGCGGTCACGTCCACCGCAGCACCCCCTTCCGCCAGGCGTAGAGCAAGCCCACCGCGATGAAGCCGAGGAACACGAGCATCTCGACGAGGGTGGCCCAACCGAACGTCGGCGCCGTGAAGACGGTCGCCCACGGGAAGAGGTAGATCGCGTCCACGGCGAACACGACGTACAGGTAGGCGTACACGTAGTAGCGGACGTGGCTCTGCGCCCACCCCACGCCGACCGGATCGATGCCCGACTCGTAGGTGACGAGCTTCTCCGACGTGGGTCGGCTGGGCCGCAGCAGTGCGCTGGCGGCGAAGGCGGCGCCCGCGAACCCCACGCCGACGAGGATGACCGCGAGCACGGTCGTGTAGGTCGCGTAGTAGCTCGCGTTCTGAGACAGCGACACGCCTTACCGCCTCCCCTCGCACCCGTGCACGCGAGTCTAGGGGTACGGCACGGATCATGGTCGACTCACGACGCCAGGTGAGACCGGTGACCCGTGCCCGGGCGGCGATGGCGGCGCCGTCCGGCGGCGGCGTCCTACTCGAGCAGGTAGATCTGGGTGTAGTCCGGCATGCCGAGGACGGTGTCGACGACGACGTTGGCCACCTTCGAGCCGTGCAGCAGGGTCGTCCCGCCCTCGCCCAGCGGCACCACGGGCAGGTACTTCTCCATGATCATCTGGTCCAGCTTGCCCCACTCCGCGAGCGCCTTGTCGGCGGGCAGCCGGCTGATCCGCTCGATCTCCTCGTTGACCTCGCGCACGTTGAGGAACGACTGGATCGGGGCGCCGGGCAGGTCGGCCTTCCGCCCGTCAAGGATGGCCGGCAGCACCGAGTCGCCGCTACCCCAGTCCATGCACCAGCTCCCGGCGCGGAGGTTGGCGGGGCGGATGGCGTCGTCGCTCAGGTCGCGGGCCAGGCTGGACGGCGCCGGCAGCGTCTTCACCACGAAGCCCGCCCGCTCCAACGCCTCCGCGCGCACCTCCGCGATCTTGGTGTCGATGGGGTCGTCGGCGGAGTAGTAGAACGACAGCTCGAACCCCAGCTGCCCGGCCTCCTCCAGCATCTTGCGGGCCGCCTCCGGGTCCCCGTCACCCTTGCCGCCGTTGCCGATCGCGTCGTGCGGGATCCAGCCGGGCGTCGCCGAGGGCATGATCGTCGTGGCGGGTCGCCAGGTCAGCCCTGGCACGGCGCCCGCCGCGCGGCTCTCGGACTCCAGCGGCCAGGCCTTCGCGATCGCCCGGCGGACCGGCAGCGGCACCTTGCGGGTGTCGATCCACATGTAGGTCGTGCACGGGCTCGGGCCGGTGACCAGCCGTTTCTCGGCTTCGGTGCCGCGGATCGCGCGGTAGTTCTCGACCAGGATGTCGTTGTAGGTGATCGCGTACTGGTCGGGGCCCTCGTCGGCGATGATCCGCTTCTGGACCTCGTCCCCGTCCAGCCCGAACTCGAAGACGATCTTGTCGAGGAGCTGGTGCCGACCCGGGTCGGTCTCGGGGTCCCAGTGCTCGTTGCGGACCAGCGTCAGCCGCTTGCCGTCCCAGTCGCCGTCGAACTTGTACGGACCCGTGGCGAGGGGGTGCTTGCTGTACTCACCCCGGGTGTCCTTGTCCTTCGGGATCGGCGCGAACGCCGGCAGCGAGGCGTAGTAGCGCAGCGACGGGAACGGCTTGCGCATCTTCAGCACGATCGTCTTGTCGTCGGGCGTCTCGACCGCCTCGAAGTCGTCGCCGTCCTTGAACGGCCCCCGGTAGGTCTCGCCGCCGAGGTAGTAGTCGATCCCGTAGGTCGGACCACCGGGCAGCTCCTCCTGGGCGAACTGCCGCTTGATGGCGTACGCCACGTCAGCCGCCGTGACCGGTGTGCCGTCCTCGTACTTCAGGCCGTCTCGCAGTGTGAACTCCCACCGCGTGAAGTCCTTGTTGGGACGGCCAAGATCGGTCGCCAGGTCCGGGACGAGCACGGGCTTGCCGTTCTCGTACCGGGTCTGGGTGAGGCTGCGCGTGACGAGCTTCATGATCGCCAGCGTGTCGAGGTGGTAGACCCGCGTGGGGTCGAAGGTGTGGGGGTTCCTGGAGGAGAGGACGCGGAGGGTGCCCCCGGATCGTGCGTTCGGCACCGGCGGCGCGGGAGGCTGCGCCTCGGGGTCCTGGGCTTCGACGTAGGTCACCGACGTGGGACGCGGTGACGGTGACTGTGCCGCGCTCCTGGAGAGGTCTGGCAGGGGAATCGCATGGCAGGCACTGACCGCCATGGCCCCGATGACCGCCGCCACCGTCCACTTTGGCCGTCGCATCGACCGGCTCCCCTCCCTCTCGATGGCCGGACTTGGCGGTACCGCTGTCGTGGGATCCACCGAGAGTTACAGTCGACTCGCACGTTGGGGTGGTGATCCACTGTCCGGCGGCACCCGCGACTCATACCAAGCCGGACGTAGCATAGAAGCACGACAAGGGAATGCGCCGCCCAGGAAGGCGCAGTTTGCCCTGGAGCGGCAAAGGGAGGTCGTTCAACCGGTGACCAAACAGGTCCTGCAGGTCGACCGGGTCATCATTCGCTTCGCCGGGGATTCCGGTGACGGAATGCAACTGGCCGGTGACAGATTCACTCAGGAAACCGCGGCGTTCGGAAACGACCTCTCAACATTGCCCAACTTTCCGGCGGAGATCCGCGCGCCGGCGGGCACCCTGCCCGGGGTCTCGTCGTTCCAGATTCACTTCGCCGACCACGACATCCTCACCCCGGGCGACGCGCCTGACGTCCTCATCGCGATGAACCCGGCGGCGCTCAAGGCCAACCTTCCGGAGCTGCCGCGCGGCGGGACGATCATCGTCGACTCCGACGAGTTCACCCCCCGCAATCTGGCCCGCGTCGGGTACACCAGCAATCCCCTCGAGGACGGCTCCCTCGACGGGTACCAGCTGCATTCCCTGCCGCTCACCACCCGGACGACCGAGGCGATCAAGGCGGCGCTCGGTGACAAACTCGGCGGGCTGTCCCGCAAGGAGGCCACCCGGGCCAAGAACATGTACGCCCTCGGTCTGGTCTCCTGGCTGTACAACCGTCCGACAGAAACAACGCTGTCGTTCATTCGCTCGAAATTCGCCCGAAACCCAGCGGTCCGCGACGCCAATATCGCGGCGTTCCAGGCCGGGTGGAACTACGGCGAGACGGCGGAGGCGTTCGCGGTCTCCTACCAGGTCCGGCCCGCGCAGATGAAGGCCGGCCGGTACCGCAACATTTCCGGCAACCTGGCGCTGGCGTACGGCTTGATCGCCGGCGCCCAGCGGGCTGGGCTCAAGCTCTTCCTGGGCTCCTACCCGATCACACCGGCCAGCGACGTGCTCCACGAGCTCAGCAAGCACAAGCGGTTCGGGGTCATCACGTTCCAGGCCGAGGATGAGATCGCCGGCGTGGGCGCGGCGCTCGGCGCCTCCTTCGGCGGCGCCCTCGGGGTGACGACGACGTCCGGCCCCGGCCTGTCCCTCAAGACGGAGACGATCGGTCTAGCCGTCGCGCTCGAGCTGCCGCTGGTCGTCTGCGACATCCAGCGCGCCGGTCCCTCCACCGGCATGCCGACCAAGGCCGAGCAGGCCGACCTCCTCCAGGCGATGTTCGGCCGCAACGGGGAGGCACCGGTCCCCGTCGTCGCGCCCGCGTCCCCGTCGGACTGCTTCCACACCGCGATCGAGGCGATCCGGATCGCTGTGACCTATCGCACCCCCGTGATCCTGCTCTCCGACGGCTACCTCGCGAACGGCTCGGAGCCCTGGCGGATCCCCGACATCGCGGAGCTGCCGACGATCGACCCGAACTTCGCCACCGAGCCCAACCACGAGACCGAGTCCGGGGAGCGGGTCTTCTGGCCGTACAAGCGGGACCCGGAGACGCTCGCCCGCCCGTGGGCGATCCCCGGCACGCCCGGCCTGGAGCACCGCATCGGCGGCCTGGAGAAGGGCGACGGCCACGGCAACATCTCCTACGACCCCGCCAACCACGACCTCATGGTCCGCACCCGGCAGGCCAAGGTCGACGCGATCGCGCGCAGCATCCCGCCGTTGGAGGTGGACGACCCGACCAACGACGCGCGCGTGCTCGTCCTGGGATGGGGGTCGACGTACGGGCCGATCGGGGCCGCCTGCCGGACCCTGCGTCAGCTGGGGATCCCGGTCGCTCAGGCGCACCTGCGCCACCTCAACCCCTTCCCGCCTGACCTCGGCGAGGTCTTGCGACGTTACGAGCGGGTGCTCGTCCCGGAGATGAACCTCGGGCAGCTCGCCATGCTGCTCCGCGCCCGCTACCTCGTCGACGTCGTGAGCTACAACCGTGTCCGAGGGCTGCCGTTCACGGCGGCCGAGCTGGTCGACGCCATCACCGAGGTCGTCGGCTCGCTCGACGATGACGCGACGGCAGGCCGCGTGGACCCCTCCCGCAACGGTCACGCTGACCGGTCCGGGAGCGGCCAGCGGATGGCCCGGACCCGTGGAGAGGACCCGACCACCCCATGACCACCACCGACCTGCCCTTCCCTGGCCTACGCGGTGTGCCCACCGCCACCGCTCCCGCGACCCGCAAGGACTTCACCTCCGACCAGGAGGTGCGGTGGTGCCCGGGATGTGGGGACTACGCGATCCTCGCCGCCGTCCAGGGCTTCCTGCCCGAGCTCGGCATCCGGCGGGAGAACATCGTGTTCGTGTCGGGCATCGGATGCTCGAGCCGCTTCCCGTACTACCTCAACACCTACGGCGTGCACGGCATCCACGGTCGCGCACCGGCGATCGCGACCGGCCTGGCGACCGCGCGTCCCGACCTGTCGGTGTGGGTGGTGACCGGTGACGGCGACGGGCTGTCGATCGGCGGCAACCACCTCCTCCACGCCCTGCGCCGCAACGTCAACCTCAAGATCCTGCTGTTCAACAACCGGATCTACGGTCTGACGAAAGGGCAGTACTCCCCCACCTCCGAGGTCGGCAAGGTCACCAAGTCGACCCCGCTCGGGTCGCTGGACACGCCGTTCAACCCCGTGTCGCTCGCCCTCGGCGCGGAGGCGTCCTTCGTCGCCCGGACCATCGACAGCGACCGGGCGCACCTGACGTCCGTCCTACGCGCGGCCGTCACCCACCGCGGCGCCGCCCTGGTGGAGATCTACCAGAACTGCAACATCTACAACGACGGGGCGTTCGACCTGCTCAAGGACAAGGACACCCGGGACGAGGCGGTGATCCGGCTGGAGCACGGCCAGCCGATCCGGTTCGGACGTGACGGCGAGCTCGGCGTGGTCCGCGATCCGGCCACCGGCTCCCTGCGCATCGCGCGCGTCGACGAGGTCGGTGCCGACGCCGTGCTGGTGCACGACGCCCACGCGGCCGACCCCACGACCGCGTTCGCGCTGTCGCGGCTCGCCGACCCGCAGACCCTCCGGCACTCCCCGATCGGGATCTTCCGCCAGGTGGAGCGGCCCGCTTACGACGACCTGGCGCGCGACCAGCTCGACGCGGCGCGCGCCGCCGACGGTCCGGGAGACCTCGCCGAGCTCCTTCGAGGCACCGACACGTGGGTCGTGGGTGATGAGGCCTGACCTCGACCTCGCCCACGGACCGACGACCGTCGCCTCGTAGCCTGCCTGTCGTGCACGAGCGACACGCGCGAGGGCTGGTCTACGGCGCCTCGGCCTACCTGATCTGGGGGATCTTCCCGGTTTACTGGCCGCTGCTCGAACCGGCCGGGTCGCTGGAGATCCTGGCGCACCGCATGCTCTGGACGCTGGTCTTCGTAGCCCTCCTGCTGTGCGTGCGGCCACGGCCGAACTGGTGGTCCACGCTGCGGCGCCAGCCCCGATCCCTCGCATTCCTCGCGGTCGCCGCGCTCGTCGTCACCGCCAACTGGGGAACCTTCATCTGGGCGGTCAACCACGGCCACGTCGTCGAGACCGCGCTGGGCTACTTCATCAACCCGCTGGTCACCGTCCTGGTTGGGGTCGTCGTCCTCGGTGAACGGCTCAACCGTGCCCAATGGTGCGCGCTCGCCATCGCGGGGCTGGCGGTCGTCGTCCTGACCGTCGACTACGGACGCCCACCATGGGTGGCGTTCGCGTTGGCGTTCAGCTTCTCCGCGTACGCGCTGTGCAAGAAGCAAGCCAACGCGGGTGCGGTCGAGAGCCTCGCGGTGGAGACCGCGACGGTGGCGCCTCTCGCCCTGGGCTACCTCACGTACCTCGAGGCGACCGACGTGGCGACCTTCGGGCACGCCGGTTGGGTCAACGCGGCGTTGCTCGCGGGCACCGGTGTCGTCACCGCCATCCCCTTGCTGTTGTTCGGCGCCGCCGCGACCCGAGTCACGCTGACCGCCATCGGCCTCCTCCAGTACATCGGGCCCACCTTGCAGTTCCTCATCGGTGTCCTCGTCTTCCGCGAGCCGATGCCACCTGAGCGACTTGCCGGCTTCGCGATCGTGTGGGTGGCGCTCGTGATCTTCACCTGGGACGGGTTGCGACGCCGTACGCGACGGGACGTCACGGCGACGACCACGCAGGTCGAGCACGCGGCACGCTGAGCCGCACCAGGGTCCGGCGGCCGCGCCCGCACTCCAGGGCCCGCATCCGCGGCGAGCTACGCTTCCCGTCGAAGGTCCGATGCCACCTGGCGGGCTCACCCCGGACGCGGTCCGCCGGCACGGATCGCCGAGGTCGGGACACCGGGCACGACCGGTCCCGACGCGACGAGAGGACGACCCGATGAGCGGGACTGTCGTGGCGGTGTGCCGCAGCGCCACCCACACCTTCAGCAAGCCGACCCGCGACCGCATCCGGCTCGTCGCCGGCGTCGGCGTGGAGGGAGACGCGCACGCCGGCACGACGGTCAAGCACCGCTCGCGGGTCGCCCGTGACCCCAGCCAACCCAACCTGAGGCAGGTTCACCTCATCCACGCCGAGCTGCACGACGAGCTGCGCGACGCCGGCTACGACGTCGAGCCGGGCGACCTGGGCGAGAACGTCACCACCAGGGGCATCGACCTGCTCGGTCTCCCCACCGGGACGCTGCTCCACCTCGGTGACAGCGCGGTCGTCGAGGTGACCGGCCTGCGGAACCCCTGCACCCAGATCAACGACTTCGCGCCCGGGCTGCTCAACCAGGTGCTCCTGCGCGGCGAGGACGGCCGGATCATCCGCAAAGCCGGCATCATGGGCGTCGTCCGCACCGGTGGCGAGGTCCGCCCCGGCGACCCGATCAAGGTGGAGCTGCCGCCCGAGCCGCACCGGCCGCTCGACCGGGCCTGACGCCCGACGCGGCTCGGCGACACCATCGCCGCCCCATCATCTCAGCGTCCTGCCGGACCACTTCGGCATCCCTGCCGGATCATCCCTACCGGATCACTTCAGTGCGAGGATGCGTTCCGCCATCGCGACGAAGATCTCGCGGCGACGCCCGAGGCTGATGGGTCCCCACAGCGACCGCTCCAGGCCGGCGATACGCGGGTCCATGCCGAACCGCGCGATCCAGTGCTGGAGCCACTTCGGGTGGGGGCAGTAGCGGTTCTCGGCGGCGAACCATGCCACGAGCGCGTGCCGCAGGACCCGGCTGAGCATCTCGTGGAACAGCAGCCCGTCACCCCGGCGCGCACAGGCGGCGAGGTCGCGATCGTAGGACGGAAGCTCTCCGGCCAGGATCGCGTGCGACCGCTCCTTCAGCAGCGGTGGGAACTGGGTGAGCTCGTTGCGCGCGGCGGCCGCACGGCCGTCGTCCGCGAAGACCCGCCCGTAGGCGAAGCCCGCGACGGCGTACAGCGGCATCGAGGCGTCGCTGTCCTCCCAGCCCCAGCCCGCCCGGACGTCGCGGATCCAACGGCCGAACACCTCGTGGGTCTTGTGGCAGACCTCGACCTGCTCACCGTTGAGCCAGAACCGATCGAGTGAGTACGTCGGATAGTCGTACTGGATCGGCTTGCCCGGACCGTTGTGGAGCTCCTTGAGGGCCTCCGTGCGGTTCTTGGGAGTCCGGCCATCCCACACGATGACGATGTCGAGATCGGAGTCGTTCGTGAACCCCGCCACCACCGGCCCTTGGCCGTACGCGAACGCCATGCCGGGAAGCTGTCGGTAGGCCTTCGTGACACGCATGGCGATCTCGAGCGCGGAATCCACGGCCCTCCATCCTCCTTGCCGACACGGCGCACCACCACAGGTGCGTCCTACCTTGTCCTTCCCCCTCAACGGCTGATCAGCCCTCATCGCCACTGATCAGCTCGCTCAGCGGAGATCAGCCCCCGGTAGTCCGCCCTCAATGATCGATCGTCGGCTGATCAGCCCTGCGTGTGCGTTCAGCGATCAGCACAGCTATCAGCGAGCAGCGCTGGGCGTCATCCTGGCGCGTCAAGGCCAGTGATGACGAGACCGGGCTATCTCGCCCCGTCCTCCGTCGCGACCGCTGGCCGCCATTGGCCGTTCAGGTCACCGTCACGCACTGCTCTCATGTCGGACCTAGTGTCACCATGAAGCCGACCAAGGCCAGGCGCGTGCCCCACCCGAGTGCGGATAGGAGTGACAGCCGGCATGAAGCGTCTACTCCCCCTCCTCCCCCGATACGGCTCGCGGAGCTGGATGACCTGCGCCTACCGGTGCGCCAACGCCTGCGACCATCCCGCGCCGAACCCCACCGACAGCCCGTACTTCGGCGACATCGTGCGTCAGGCGCTGTCCCGGCGGACGCTGCTCAAGGGCGGTGCGGCCGGCGCAGTCGTGCTCAGCGTGGGCGCGGCACCGGCGAGCGCGGCCACGCCGGACGCCGGCGCGCGCCAGCGGGGCAGGAAGGGTGGTGGTCGTCGGGTCGACCGCCTCGACTGGACGCCGGTCGAACCGAACACCGCTGACGCCCTCGTCGTGCCGGAGGGCTTTCACCAAGCGGTGGTCGTCTCCTGGGGTGACCCGGTCCTGCCCGACGCACCGCCGTTCGACTTCGACAACCAGACGGCGTACGCCCAGGAACGCCAGTTCGGCTACAACTGCGACTACACGGCGATGCTTCCGCTCAAGCGTGGGCCGCGGGGCGAGGAACGCGCACTCCTGGTGGTCAACCACGAGTACACCAACGAGGAGCTGATGTTCCGCGGCTGGAGCGGCGGCGAGAACGCCACGCTGGAACAGCTGCGGATCGCCATGGCCGCCCACGGCCTCAGCGTCGTCGAGATCGAGCGGGTGGGCAGGACGGGTCGCTGGCGCCTGGTGACCAAGGGGCCACGACCGTACAACCGCAGGGTCACCGCCTCCACCCCGTTCGTGATCACCGGGCCCGCGGCAGGCCACCCACTCCTGCGGACCGAGGCCGACCCCACCGGACGCCGGGCGCTCGGCACCTTCAACAACTGCGCGGGCGGCACCACGCCGTGGGGCACCACCCTGCACGGCGAGGAGAACTTCCACGGGTACTTCGGGGCCTCGGACGCGATCGACCCGGCCTACGTCGACGGATTCCGGCGGTACGGCCTGCCCACCGGTCCGGCGGCCGGCAGGTCCTGGGCCCGGGTCGACGAGCGGTTCGACCTCAGCAAGCACCCCCACGAGGCCCACCGCTTCGGATGGGTCGTCGAGCTGGACCCCTACCGGCCCGACGAGCCGCCACGCAAGCGCACGATGCTCGGCCGGTTCAAGCACGAGTGCGCGACCATCACCTTCACCCGCGACGGGCGGATCGCCGCCTACTCGGGCGACGATGAGCGGTTCGAGTACCTCTACAAGTTCGTGTCCCGCGACCGCTTCCGTCCCGGCAACTCCGAAGCCGCACGCCGGCACAACCTCACCCTCCTCGACCACGGCACCCTCTACGTCGCGCGTTTCACCGGCGACGGCACGGACGATGGCGAGTACGACGGCGTCGGCGAGTGGATTCCGCTCACCAGCGACACGACCTCGTACGTCCCCGGCATGTCGGTGGCCGAGGTGCTGGTCTACACGCGTCTGGCGGCCGACAAGGTGGGTGCGACGCGGATGGACCGCCCGGAGGACGTCGAGCGCAACCCCGTGACCGGCTCGGTCTACGTGGCGTGCACCAACAACAACCAGCGCACCCCCGAGCAGGTCGACGAGGCCAACCCGCGCCCCAACAACCGGCACGGCCACGTCGTCGAGATCGACGAGCTCCACGACGACGCGGCGTCCACCCGGTTCCACTGGCGGCTGTTCCTGGTCTGCGGTGACCCGGAGGACCCGTCGACGTACTTCGGCGGCTACGACAAGTCCAAGGTGAGCCCGATCTCCTGCCCCGACAACGTCACGTTCGACGCCTCCGGGAACCTGTGGATCGCCACCGACGGCAACGCGCTGGGCTCCAACGACGGGCTCTTCGCCACACCGGTCCGCGGACGCGAACGGGGCCACGTCCGCCAGTTCCTCACGGTGCCGATCGGCGCCGAGACCTGCGGCCCGGTCATCAGCCCGGACCAGCGAACGGTCTTCGTCGCCGTCCAGCACCCAGGCGAGGTCGACGGCGCGTCCGTGGAGAACCCAGCGTCACGCTGGCCCTACGGCGACCAGCCGCGCCCGTCCATCGCCTGCGTCTGGAGGGACTGACGACCTGACGCACCGACTGGCCACGCGGCGGTGGCACGAGGGCGGGGGCTCGGCCTCCGCCCTCGTCGCGTCGCGGGTGACGCCAGTACGGTGACGACATGCCCGAGCCATCCGTCGCGGGGCTGCTGCTCGCCGCCGGTGCTGGTCGCCGTCTCGGCCAGCCCAAGGCGCTCGTCGAGCTCGACGGCCGTCCCCTCGTCGACCGCGGCATCACGCTGCTCCGCGACGCCGGCTGCACGCCGGTCCACGTCGTTCTCGGCGCGGCCTACGACCAGGTCGTCGCCGCCGCCGCGCTCGACGGCGCGACTGTCGTCCACAACCGGGACTGGCGAAGCGGCATGGGATCGTCGCTGCGCGCCGGCCTCGCCTCACTCCCACCCCACGTCGGCGCGGTGGTGGTCGCGCTGGTCGACCAGCCGCGGGTCACCGGCGAGGCCGTTCGTCGCCTGATCCGGGCGTACCGGAGCGGCGCCACCGTCGCCGTCGCGACGTACGACGACCAGCCCCGCAACCCCGTCCTGCTCGCACGGCCCACGTGGGCAGCTGTGGCCGAGGTGGCCCACGGCGACGTGGGCGCCAGGCCTTTCCTCCGCGCCCACCCCGACCTGGTGACCCGGGTGCCCTGTGACGACGTGGGCAGCCCAGAGGACATCGACACCCCCGACGACCTGGCCGCCCTGCGCTCAGGCGACCGCTGAGAGCTTCCGGTCGCTAACCGGTGCGGGAGACCACGATGTCGCAGAGCGCGTCGAGCGCGTCGCGCGCCGGGATGTCCGGCAGCATGCTCAACGTCTGCCGGGCGTCGTCCGCCCACTGCCGGACGATCGCCTGGGCCTGCTCCATCGCCGGGTGGGCGCGCAAGAGAGCGAGCGCCTCGGCGTGGTCGTCGTCGTTCGTGATCGGCCCGGACAGCAGCGTGCGCAGCCGCTCGTCAGCCGGATCCTTCGACTGGCGCGCCAGCAGGACCGGCAGGGTGGCGACACCTTCGCGCAGGTCGGTGCCAGGCATCTTGCCGGACTGCGAGGCGTCGCTGGCGATGTCGAGGACGTCGTCGGAGAGCTGGAACGCGACACCGATCTTCTCCCCGAACTCCGTCACCACCTTCTCCACCTCTGGGGAGGCGCCCGCCAGCTTCGCCCCCAGGCGGGCGGAGGTGGCGATGAGGGAGCCGGTCTTGTCGGCGAGCACGGCGAGGTAGTGCTCGAGCGGGTCCTCGCCCTCGCTGGGCCCGAGCGTTTCCCGGATCTGGCCCTCCACCAACCGGCTGAACGTCTGCGCCTGGATCCGAACCGCCTCGAGACCCAGCTCCACCATCCGGTCGGAGGCCTTCGCGAACAGGTAGTCGCCGGTCAGGATCGCGATCGTGTTGTTCCAGCGGGCGTTGGCGCTCGGCGCACCACGTCGCAGCACCGCCTCGTCCATCACGTCGTCGTGATGGAGCGTGGCGAGGTGCGTGAGCTCGACGATGACTGCGACCTGCACGATGCCGGGCGCCGTGGGGTCGCCGAACTCGGCCGCCAGGAGCACCAGCAAGGGCCGAAACCGCTTGCCCCCGGCGTCGATCAGGTGCCGAGCGGTCTCGGTCACGAAGTCGAACCGACTCGCGACGGCGGTGACGAGCTGGCGCTCGACGTCCTCCAACCCAGCGCGGACGCGTGCTTCGAGGTCGGCGTCGACGTACGGCACAGTGAGCCCGGCCATGCTCATCACCACACCTACCCTCAAGGTGCGTCGTTCACGAGGGACGTGCCCTCGCGACGGTCGTCAACCCACCAGCTGCCCGGCCCGTGCCGCGAGGTCCAGCAGCGGCTGCGGCATCAGGCCAAGCCCAACGGTAACCGCGACCCCCGCCGCGACCGCGACCGAGGTGAAGACGCTCGGCACGGCGACCGTCGGACCCTCGGCGGCTGGCTCCGAGAAGAACATGAGGACGATGACGCGGACGTAGAAGAACGCGGCGACGACGCTGGCGACCACGCCCACCACGACCAGCGGCCAGGCACCACCTTGCCAGGCCGCGCTGAACACCGCCCACTTGCCCATGAAACCGCTGGTCAGCGGGATACCAGCGAACGCCAGCAGGAACACCGCCATGATGCCGGCGACCAGCGGCGACTTCCGACCAAGCCCAGCCCACCGCGACAGGTGGGTGGCCTCGCCACCGGCGTCACGCACCAGTGTGACGAGCGCGAACGCGCCCACCGTCGCGAAGCCGTAGGTCAGCAGGTAGAACAGCACCGCCGACGTGTTGGCCTCGACCGCGTCCCGGACGCCGACGAAGCCGATCAGCAGGAAGCCGGCGTGCGCGATCGACGAGTACGCCAGCAGCCGCTTGATGTCGTTCTGGGTGAGGGCGAGCACCGAGCCGACCGCCAAGGTGATGATCGCCACCACCCAGATCATCGGCTGCCAGTCCCACCGAGCCGCGCCCAACGCGACGTAGAACAGCCGCAGCAGACCACCGAACGCGGCGATCTTGGTGCACGCCGCCATGAACCCGGTGATCGACGTGGGCGCGCCCTGGTAGACGTCCGGCGTCCACATGTGGAACGGGGCGGCGCTGACCTTGAACAGGAGACCCACCGCCACCAACGCGGTGCCGGCCACGAGCAGCCCGTCGAGACCGACCTTCGCGCTGACCGCTTCCGCGATGCCGGCGAAGCTCACTGTGCCGGCGAAGCCGAACAGCAGCGCCATGCCGTAGAGGAAGAAGGCGGAGGCGAAGGCACCCAGCAGGAAGTACTTCATCGCCGCTTCCTGCGACAGCAGCCGACGCCGGCGCGCCAGACCGCACAGCAGGTAGAGCGGGAGCGAGAGCACCTCCAGCGCCACGAACATGGTGAGCAGGTCGTTCGAGGCCGGGAAGAGCAGCATCCCACCCACGGCGAAGAGGAACAGCGGGAAGACCTCGGTGTGCTCCAGCCGACGCGCGGCCGCCTCCCTCTCGGCTTCCGTACCGGGCAGCGCCGCCGCCTGGCCGGCGAACGCCGTCACGCCGCCGTCGACCTTCCGCTCGGCGATCACCAACGCCGAGATGATCGCCAAGGCCAGCAGGAGGCCCCACACGAAGAGCGTGAAGCCGTCCACCGCGATCGACCCTTCGGCCACGACCAGCTCGCTCCCGGCGATGGTGATCGTGGCGACGAGCGCCGCCACCAGCGCCACCAGCGTGAGGGTCACCTGGGTGCCGTAGCGGTACCGGCGCGGCAGGAACGCCTCCAGGATGACGCTGAGGACCCCGGCGCCGAAGACGATGAGCAGCGGCGCCACCTTGCCGTACTCGATCGTCGGGGTGCTGAACTCCTGAGCCAGGTTGATCGGAGTCACTTCCCACCTTCCGAAGGAGCCGTGACGGGAACAGCCGGCGCCGGGTCGGTGACACCGACCCGCGTCATCGTCTGCTCAACGGCGGGCGAGATCACATCGATGGCCGGCTTGGGGAACAGGCCGAGCGCCAGCAGGAGCACCACCAGCGGCGCCACGGCGAGCGCCTCACGCGGCCGCAGGTCCGGCATCGACTCCACGGCCGGCTTGGTCGGCCCAGTCATGGTGCGCTGGTAGAGGATCAGCATGTACAGCGCGGCGAGGATGATCGACAACGTGGCGATCACCGCGGCCACCTCGTACCGCCGGAACGTGCCGGCGAGCGCGAGGAACTCGCTGACGAACGGCGCCAGCCCGGGCAGCGACAGACCCGACAAGATCGCGAACAAGAACACCCCCGACAGCCTCGGCGCCACCTTGTCGACGCCACCGAAGTCGCCGATCTCGGCCGAGCCGCGCCGCGCGATCAGGTAGCCGGCGACGAGGAACAGCGCGGCCGTCGACAGACCGTGGTTGACCATGTAGAGGGTGGCACCGGTCTGTCCCAGGCTCGTCATCGCGAAGATGCCGAGGATGATGACGCCGAAGTGCGAGACCGAGGTGTAGGCGATGAGCCGCTTGATGTCGCGCTGGCCGATCGCCAGGATCGCGCCGTAGATCACGCTGATCACCGCCAGCACGATCACCGCGGGCGTCGCCCACCTCGACGCCTCCGGGAACAGCTGGAGGCAGAAGCGGATCATGCCGAACGTGCCGATCTTGTCGAGGACGGCCACGAGCAGGACGGCCGTGCCTGGCGTGGCCTCGCGCGCCGCATCGGGCAGCCAGGTGTGCACCGGCCACATCGGCGCCTTGATCGCGAACGCGACGAAGAAGCCGAGGAACAGCCACTTCTGCGTCGCGGGGTCGATGTCGAGCTGGGCGAGCGCGCTCAGCAGGAACGACGGCCCGTCCTCGAGCTCCTGGGCGGAGACCACGTACAGCCCCACGACGGCGGCGAGCATGAGCAGACCGCCCACGAGGCTGTAGATCAGGAACTTGACCGCGGCGTAGGCGCGGCGCGGGCCACCGTAGCTTCCGATGAGGAAGTAGATCGGGATGAGCGTCGCCTCGAACAGGATGTAGAAGAGGAAGACGTCGGTGGCCGCGAAGACCCCCAGCGACAGCGCCTCCAGCGCCAGCATCAGCGCGAAGAACGTCTTGATGCTGCGCTTGGGCACCACGCGCTGCTCGCCGCTCGGCGAACCCACCCCAGGGTCGGCGTCGTTCCAGGAGGCGAGCACCACCACCGGCGTCAGGAACGCCGTGAGGAGCACGAGGACGAGCCCGATCCCGTCGACACCCACCGCGTAGTGGATGCCGAACGCCGGGATCCAGGCGTACTCCTCGACGAACTGGAACGCCGGGTCGGCCGGGTCGAAGCCGGTCGCCATCACGACGGCGAGCACCAGCGTGAGGACCGAGAAGGCGAGCGCGGTCTGCTTGGCCAGCAGGTCACGGCCCTTCGGGAGGAGAGCCACGACGAGCGCCCCGACCGCGGGGAGCGCGGCGATGACGGTCAGCCAGGGGAAGTTGGTCACGACAGCCTCACCAGGACCATGGCCGCGATGACGAGGGCAGCGCCCCCGAACATGACGAGCGCGTAGGAGCGGACGAACCCGGTCTGGACCCTGCGGACCCAGGCCGACAGGCCGCCGACGAAGGCGGCCAGACCGTTGACGACACCGTCGACACCCCGGTCGTCGAAGGCGACGAGGCCGCGGGTGAGCTGCTGCCCGGGCCGCATGAAGACGGCCTCGTTGAAGGCGTCGCCGTAGAGATCGGCGCGAGCAGCCGCGGTGATCGGCGACACCTTCGTGGGCGCCTCGACCGGCACCTCACGCCGGGCGACGAACACGACCGCGGCCGCCACACCGAGCAAGACCACGAGCAGGGTGAGCGCGGTGAGAGCCAGCACCGGCATGGGCAGGTGCGGGTGCTCCTCACCCACCACCGGCTCCAGCCAGCTCACGATGCCACCGCCGAGGTAGGCCAGACCGACCCCGCCGACGACGCTGAGCGCGGCCAGCAGGATCAGCGGCACGGTCATGACGGTCGGCGACTCGTGCGGGTGCGCGTCCTTCGCCCACCGCTGACGTCCGAGGAACGTCAGGTACATCACCCGGGACATGTAGAAGGCGGTGATGCCGGCACCGACCAACGTGCACAGGCCCACCCACACGTTCGTGCCGAACGCGGCCTCGATGATCTTGTCCTTGCTGAAGAAGCCGGCGAACGGCGGGATGCCGATGATGGCGAGGTAGCCCACCGCGAAGGTGCCGTAGGTGACCGGCATGACCTTCGCGAGGGCCCCGTAGCGCCGCATGTTGACCTCGTCGTGCAAGCCGTGCATGACCGAGCCCGCACCGAGGAACATGTCGGCCTTGAAGAAGCCGTGGGTGAGCAGGTGGAAGATGGCGAACGCGTAGCCCACCGGTCCCAGCCCGGCGGCCAGCATCATGTAGCCGATCTGGGACATCGTGGAGCCGGCGAGCGCCTTCTTGATGTCGTCCTTGGCGCAGCCGATGATCGCGCCCATGAGCAGGGTGATGGCGCCGACCACCACCACGGCCGTCTGCGCGGTGGGCGCCAAGTCGTAGATCGCGTTGGACCGCACGACGAGGTAGACACCTGCGGTCACCATCGTCGCCGCGTGGATGAGCGCCGACACCGGGGTCGGACCCTCCATCGCGTCCAGCAGCCAGGACTGCAGCGGGAACTGCGCGGACTTCCCGCACGCGCCGAGGAGCAGGAGCAGGCCGAGAGCGGTCGCCACGCCCGTGCCGGCCTCACCGATGCCGGCGAAGACGCCCTCGAACGAGGAGGTGCCGAACGTCGCGATCATGAGCATGATCGCGACCGACAGTCCGACGTCACCGACGCGGTTGACGACGAAGGCCTTCTTCGCCGCCGTGGCGGCCGACGGCTTGTGCAGCCAGAAGCCGATCAGCAGGTACGACGCCAGACCGACGCCCTCCCAGCCGATGAACAGCAGCAGGTAGTCATCGGCGAGCACCAGGAGCAGCATCGCGGCGACGAACAGGTTGAGGTACCCGAAGAAGCGCTTCCGCCGCTCGTCGTCGGCCATGTAGCCGATCGAGTAGACGTGGATGATGCTGCCGACGCCGGTGATGAGCAGGACGAAGCACACCGAGAGCTGGTCCAGCAACAGGCCGACCGAGACGTCGTAGCCGGCCAGCGGGATGAAGGTGTACAACTCCTGCGCGACGGCGCGCTGGTCGGGGTCTCGCCCGAGCATGGCGCCGAACATCACCACGCCGAGGACGAACGAGGCGATCGGCGCCGCACAGCCGAGCAGATGCCCCCAGGACCTGCCGGCGCGTCCGGACAGCAGGATCACCGCCGCCGAGACCGCGGGGATGGCGACGATCAGCCACAGGAGGGAGAAGACGCCGCTCGCCTGTGCCGCGTGCTCCTGGGCTTGCACCAGAGCACTCACCGAGGTGGTCACGTAGATCTCGCCTCTCGCATCGAAACCGAAAGCCCCGTCAGAACTTCAGCAGGCTCGCGTCGTCGACGGACGCCGACCGACGAGTCCGGAAGATCGTCATGATGATGGCCAGGCCGACCACCACCTCCGCCGCCGCGACGACCATGACGAAGAACGCCACGACCTGCCCGTCGAGGTTGCCGGTCTGCCGCGCGAACGCGACGAACGCCAGGTTGGCCGCGTTGAGCATGAGCTCGACGCACATGAACACCACGATGGCGTTCCGCCGTACCAACACACCGACGGCGCCGATGGTGAACAGCAGCGCCGACAGCACGATGTAGGAGGTCGTGGTCATCCTTCACTTCCCTTGGCAGGGCTGCTCGTGCTCTCGTCACGGCTTGTGCTCGCTGAGCCATTCTCGTCGCGGCCCGCGTCGCTCCGGTCGGTGGTCTCCGGCTCGTCCGGCCCCCGGAGCACCCGGGGACGCGGCCGGCCGGTGTGCTGCTCCAACCCCAGGACCGTGTGGGTGAGCCGGGACGGCTCGGGAACGACACCCCGGGCAAGGAGGACCCGCGACACCGAGCCCTCGGCGACGCTGCCGTCGGGCAGCAACGCGGGCGTGGCGATCGAGTTGTGGCGGGCGAAGGTGCCCGGAGGCGGCTGCTGGCCCGGGTGCCGACCCTTCTCGGCGTACTCCTTGAACCGCAGACGCGCGAGGTCCTTCTGGCTCAGCTTCGGAGTCAACCGCTCGCGGTGGGCCAGGATCATCGCGCCCAGCGCAGCGGTGATGAGCAGGGCGCTGGTCACCTCGAAGGCGAAGACGTACCGGGAGAACAGCAGGGCCGCCAGCGCGGGAATGTTGCCGTCGGAGGTGGCCGCCGCGAGACCCACCGGCTCGGCGAACGTCACCCGCCCGATGCCGGTCAGCAGGAGCGCACCGAACGCGATCGCCCCGAGGATCGCGAGCGCCCGCTGGCCGCGCAGCGTCTCGACCGGGGAGTCGGAGGCGTCGACACCGACCAGCATGAGGACGAACAGGAACAGCATGATGATCGCGCCGGTGTAGACGATCACCTGGACGGCGAACAGGAACGGCGCGTCCAGGCTCGCGTAGAGCAGCGCCAGGCAGATCATCACGCTGGCCAGGAACAACGCGCTGTGGACCGCCTTGCGGGCGACCACCATGCCCAGGGCCGCCAGCACCGCGATCGGCGCGAGCACCCAGAACGTCACGGTCATGAGCGAACTGCCTCGCTCTCCACATCCTCGTCGGCATCCGCCGCGCCGCCGGCGTCGCGCTCGGACCATCCTGGGAGCCCGGCGCCGAGGTAGTAGTCGCGCTCGTCGTCACCGAGCCGCATGGGGTGCGGCGGCTCCTCCATGCCCGGCAGCAGCGGGGCCAGGAGGTCCTTCTTCTCGTAGATGAGCTTGGCGCGACTGTCGTCGGCCAGCTCGTACTCGTTCGTCATGGTGAGCGCCCGGGTCGGGCACGCCTCGATGCACAGCCCGCAGAAGATGCACCGCAGGTAGTTGATCTGGTAGACCCGGCCGTACCGCTCCCCTGGGGAGTAGCGCTCCTCGTCGGTGTTGTCCGCACCCTCGACGTAGATCGCGTCGGCGGGACACGCCCAGGCGCACAGCTCACATCCGACGCACTTCTCCAGCCCGTCGGGGTGGCGGTTGAGCTGGTGCCGGCCGTGGTAGCGCGGCGCCGTGGGCCGCTTCTCGAAGGGGTATTGGTAGGTGACCGGCTTCCGGAACATGGTCCGGAAGGTCACGCCGAAACCCGCGATCGGGTCCCAGATCTGCTCCTTGAGACTAGCCACGGCCATCCTCCTCAGGTGAACCCTCGGACTGGGCTCCTGGCGTCCCGTCCTCGGCCTTGGCCCCGGACGGCGACACCGTGACCGCCGCTGGCACCAGACCGGGCACCTTCTGCCCAGGCATCGGCGGGACAGGGTAGCCACCGGCGAACGGGTCGAACTCCGCCTGGTCGGTGGTCCGCCGCGCGGTGACGTCCTCCTCGCCCTCGCGCCGCTTGGCCACCTCTTCCCAGATGACCGATCCGACGAAGACCACGAGCGCGAAGCCGATGACCACGAAGAGGAACGGCCGCTGGTAGCCGGCGTTCATGCTGGCTCGGGCGACGGCGACGAAGATCGTCCAGACCAGCGCGAGCGGGATCAGGAACTTCCAACCCAGCTGCATGAACTGGTCGTACCGCATCCGCGGCAGCGTCCCGCGCAGCCAGATGAAGACGAACAGGAAGGCCAGGACCTTGGCGAGGAACCACAGGAACGGCCACCAGCCCTGGTTGGCGCCTTCCCACAGCGAGATCGGCCACGGTGCCCGCCAGCCACCGAGGAACATGGTGGTGGCGAGCGCGGAGACGGTGACCATGTTGACGTACTCCGCGAGGAAGAACAGCAGGAACTTCATCGAGGAGTACTCGGTCATGTACCCGGCGACGAGCTCGCCCTCCGCCTCCGGCAGGTCGAACGGCGCCCGGTTGGTCTCGCCCACCATCGCGATCAGGTAGATCAGGAACGACGGCAGCAAGACGATGGCGTACCAGCTGGGCAGGTGGAGGGTGAGGCCCAGGACCTCGACCTGGCCTCCGTTCGCCTGCGCGGCCACGATCTCAGACGTCGACAACGAGCCCGCGTAGAGGAAGACCGCGACGAGCGCCAGGCCCATCGCCACCTCGTAGGAGATCATCTGCGCCGACGACCGCAGACCGCCCAGCAGCGGGTAGGTCGACCCCGACGCCCAACCGCCCAGCACGATGCCGTAGATCCCGAGTGAGGCGGCGGCGAGCACGAACAGCACACCGACCGGCAGGTCGGTCAGCTGCAACGGCGTGCGGTGCCCGAAGATGCTCACCTCCGGGCCCATCGGGATGACCGCGAACGCGGTGAACGCCATCACCGCCGAGATGACCGGCGCGAGGACGTAGACGACGGTGTCGATGCCCTTCGGGCGGATCGTCTCCTTGAGCGAGAGCTTGATCCCGTCCGCCAGGCTCTGCAGCAAGCCGAACTTGCCGTGCACGTTCGGCCCGACCCGGTGCTGCATCCGCGCGACGACACGTCGCTCGTACCAGACGTTGAAGATCGTGAAGACCAGCAGCAGGACCGTGATACCGGCCGCCTTGATGAGGATGACCCACCACGGGTCATGGCCGAACGACGACAGGTCCGGCGCGGCGAGCGGAGCGGCGGTCATGCCGTACCTCCCTGACTGCTGACGGAGCCGACCTGACCGTTGGTCGAGGTCGATGCGGAGTTGGCGCGGGCGACCGTGACGACGGCGCCGGCGTCGACGCCGAGACTGTCGCGGACCGCCGACCCCGGCGAGTTGGTGGGCAGCCAGACCACCCCGTCGGGAAGGTCGGCCAGCTCCAGCGGCAGCTCGACACTGCCGCGGGCGGTGGACACCTGCACCTGGTCACCGGGAGCCAGGCCGAGCACCTTGGCGGTGGTGGCGGACAGCCGGGCACGCGGCGGTCGGGCGGTCCCGGCGAGGTAGGGCTCGCCATCCTGCTGCCGACCCAGGTCCAGCAGCTGGTGCCAGGTGGCCAGCACCGCCTCGCCGGCCCGCGCCCGGGCGGGACCCGGCGCCGGGAGCTGGGGCGGAGCGGCGCGCTGGCCGTCCCACGCGCCGAGCTCGCGCATCTCGGCCCGCGCCTCCTCGACGGTCGAGAAGCCCAGCGGTCGGCCGAGCTCCTCGGCGAGCCCGGCGAGGACCCACAGGTCCGGCTGGGTGTCGGAGTCGCGCAGAGCGGTCTCGAACGGCCGGAGCCGGCCCTCCCAGTCGACGAACGTGCCGGACTTCTCCGCCACGGCGGCGACGGGGAAGACCACATCCGCGTAGGAGGTGACCTCGCTGTGCCGCAGCTCCAGGCTGATCACGAACCGCGCCTTCCGCAGCGCCACCCGCGCCGCCGCGGGGTCGGGCAGGTCGGAGACCTGGACGCCGCCGACGACGAGGGCACCCAGCTCACCCAGACCGGCCGCGGTGAGGATGGCCGAGGTGTCGCGGCCGGGCTCGATCGGCAGGTCGCCGCAGCCCCAGGCGGCGCTGAGGTCGACGCGAGCCGCGGCGTCACCGGCGGGACGGCCGCCCGGCAGCAGGTGCGGCAGGCAGCCGGCGTCGACGGCTCCGCGCTCGCCGGCCCGGCGCGGGATCCAGGCCAGTCGGGCGCCCGTGGATCGGGCCAACCGCACGGCGGCCGAGAAGGCGCCCGGGATGGTCGCCAGTCGCGAGCCGACCAGGATCACCGACCGCTCGCCGCGCAGCGCCCTCGCGCACGCCAGACCGGCCGCGTCCAGACCACTCTCGATCCCGCCGAGCGAGAGGGCGTCGAGGACCTCTGCCTCCGTCCCCGGCGCCGCCCGCAACAGCGTGCCGTTCATCTTCTCCAGCCCGCGGGTGGTGTACGGCGCCACGGACCAGATCCGCGTGTTGCTCTTCATCGCCGCCTTGCGCAGGCGGAGGAAGACGATCGGCGACTCCTCCTCCGGCTCGAAGCCCACGAGGAGGACCGAGGCGGCCTGCTCCAGGTCGCGGTAGGTGACGCCGAGACCGGTACCGGCGACCGTCGAGGCGAGGAAGTCGGCCTCCTCACCGGAGTGCGGCCGCGCGCGGAAGTCGATGTCGTTCGTGCCGAGCACCGCGCGCGCGAACTTCGCGTAGGCGTAGGCGTCCTCCACGGTCAGCTGTCCGCCGGGGAGCACGCCGACACGGTTCCCGGCCGCGGCGAGCCCTTCGGCCGCCACCCGGAACGCCTCCGTCCACGACGCCGGAACCAGCTCGCCGGTCTCCTGGTCACGGACCAGCGGGTGGGTCAGCCGGTCCTTCTCCGAGGCGTAGCGGAACGCGAAGCGACCCTTGTCGCACAGCCACTCCTCGTTGACCTCCGGGTCCTCGCCGGCGAGCCGCCGCAGCACCTTGCCTCGCCGGTGGTCGGTGCGGATGGCGCACCCGCTCGCGCACCCCTCGCAGACGCCCGGGGTCGACACGAGGTCGAACGGACGGGCGCGGAACCGGTACTGGGCGCTCGTGAGGGCACCCACCGGGCAGATCTGGATCGTGTTGCCGGAGAAGTAGCTGGAGAACGGCTCCTTCTCGTAGATCCCGACCTGCTGCAGCGCCCCACGCTCGAGCAGCTCGATGAACGGGTCACCGGCGATCTGCTTGGAGAACCGGGTGCAGCGGGCGCACAGGACGCAACGCTCCCGGTCCAGCAGGATCTGGCTGGAGATGTTGATCGGCTTCGGGTAGGTGCGCTTGACCTCGGTGAAGCGGGACTCCGCCCGCCCGTTGGTCATCGCCTGGTTCTGCAGCGGGCACTCGCCGCCCTTGTCGCAGATCGGGCAGTCGAGCGGGTGGTTGATCAGCAGGAACTCCATGATGCCCTGCTGAGCCTTGTCCGCCACCGGCGACGTCAACTGCGTGTTGACGACCATGCCCTCGGCGACCTGGATCGTGCAGGACGCCTGTGGCTTGGGGAAGCCACGCCCGTTGCCGGCGTCGGGAATCTCGACCAGACACTGCCGGCAGGCGCCCACCGGGTCCAGGAGCGGGTGGTCGCAGAACCTCGGGATGTGGATCCCGATCATCTCCGCCGCCCGGATCACGAGGGTGCCCTTGGGCACGCTCACCCGAACGCCGTCGATGGTGAGGGTGACGAGGTTCTCGACCTCGGTCGACGGCTGACCAGGGCTCTGCACAGTCATGGTCGGGTTCGCTCCTCGTTCGGCTCGCGGGTGGCCGTCGCCAGGGCGCCGCGACGCCCCGGCGTGGCCGTCCGCTGGACCAGTCGCTTCGTCATACCGCCGCCCCCGCACTCGCCTCGCTCGACGCGAACAACGTGGCCGCCATCGGGTCGAACGGGCAGCCACCGTTCTCGAAGTGCTGGATGTACTCGTCGCGGAAGTGCTGGATGGACGACTTGATCGGCGCGATCGCACCGTCGGCCAGCGCGCAGAACGACCGGCCGCCGATGTTGTCGCACAGGTCCAGCAGCAGCTCGAGATCGTCCTCGCTACCCTCGCCGCGCTCCAGGCGCTGCAAGATCTGGACCAGCCACCACGTGCCCTCTCGGCACGGCGTGCACTTCCCGCAGGACTCGTGCTTGTAGAACTCGGTCCAGCGGAGCACCGCGCGGACGACACAGGTGGTGTCATCGAAGATCTGGAGCGCCCGCGTGCCCAGCATGCTGCCGACGCTCATCATGCCCTCGTAGTCGAGCGGGACGTCGAGGTGCTCCTTGGTGAGCATCGGGGTCGACGAGCCGCCGGGCGTCCAGAACTTCAGCTCGTGGCCGGGTCGGATGCCGCCCGCCAGGTCGAGGAGCTCCCGCAGGGTGATCCCGAGCGGCCCCTCGTACTGGCCGGGCCGGCGGACGTGACCGGACAGCGAGTAGATCACGTGTCCCTTGCTCTTCTCGGTCCCCATGCTCGAGAACCACTCGGCACCGCGCTTGACGATGCCGGGGACGCTCGCGATCGACTCGACGTTGTTGATGACGGTCGGCGAGGCGTACAGGCCCGCCACGGCGGGGAACGGCGGACGCAGCCGGGGCTGGCCGCGGCGCCCTTCCAGGGAGTCCAGCAGCGCCGTCTCCTCGCCGCAGATGTAGGCGCCGGCGCCGGCGTGGACCACGACGTCGAGGTCGAAGCCGGTGCCCAGGATGTTGCGCCCGAGGTAGCCCGCCTCATAGGCCTCACGTACCGCCTGCTGCAGACGGCGGATGACGTGGAGGACCTCACCGCGCACGTAGATGAACGCCTGGCGGGCGCGGATCGCGTACGCGGAGATGATGACGCCCTCCACCAGCGTGTGCGGGCTCGCCATCATCAGCGGGATGTCCTTGCACGTGCCGGGCTCGGACTCGTCCGCGTTGACGACCAGGTAGCGCGGCTTGTCACCCGGCGGAGGCAGGAACCCCCACTTCATCCCGGTCGGGAAGCCGGCGCCGCCGCGGCCGCGCAGACCGGACTCCTTGACGAGGTTGACGATCTCGTCGGGGTCCATGGTGACCGCGGTGTAGAGGGCGCGGTAGCCGCCCTGGTCGAGGTAGGCGGGCAGCGTCCACGACGTCTTCTGGCCCCAGTTGGCCGTGAGGACCGGAGTGAGCGGCGGATTGGTCATCCCTGCTCCTTCCCACCCCGCGAGTCGTCGCGGTCGGTGTCGTCCTGGTCAGCGGCGCCGATGCCGGCCTCGGCCACGCGCGACTCGTCCGCCGCCCGCGTGGTGTCGGCCTGCTCCGCCGTCCGCGTCGCCTCGGCGGGGGTGGTCGGGCGCGTGGTCATCTCCGGAGCGGTGCCGTTCCCCTCGGTGGGGGCGAACCAGCCGCGCTCGGCGGCCACGCGCAGGCCGGCCAAGGAGGCCTCGCCCGCCGACGGCCCCTCGTCGGCACGGCCGTCGGGGAAGCCGGCCAGCACCCGCTCCGCCTCCCGCCACGTGCACAGTCGCGCGCCCCGCGTGGACTGGACCTCCACGCCGGCGCGCAGGTCGTCGACCAGCTGGCGAGCCTTCTCCGGCGTCATGTTGTCGAAGAACTCCCAGTTGACCATGACGACCGGCGCGTAGTCGCAGGCGGCGTTGCACTCGACGTGCTCGAGGGTGATCTTGCCGTCGGGGGTGGTCTCGTCGTTGCCGACACCGAGGTGCTCCTTGAGCGCGGCGAAGATCGCGTCGCCGCCCATCACCGCGCACAGGGTGTTCGTGCAGACCCCGACGTGGTAGTCACCGACCGGCCGCCGCTTGAACATCGTGTAGAACGTCGCGACGGCGGCGACCTCGGCCGGCGTGATGTCGAGGAGCTCCGCGCACACCTCGATGCCCTCGGGGCTGACGTACCCCTCCACGCTCTGCACGAGGTGGAGCATCGGCAGCAACGCGGAGCGCTTCTGCGGATAGCGGGCGATGATCTCCCGCATCTCCTCACGCGTCTTCTCGGTGATCAACGGTCCACACCCCCCATCACGGGGTCGATGCTGGCCACCGCCACCACCACGTCAGCGACCATGCACCCCACGCACATCGCGGCGGCGGACTGGAGATTGGCGAACGAGGGGTCCCGGAAGTGCACGCGGTACGGGCGCGTGCCGCCGTCGGACACCACGTGGGCGCCGAGCTCGCCACGCGGCGACTCCACCGCGAAGTAGGCCTGCCCCGCCGGCACCCGGAAGCCCTCGGTGACGAGCTTGAAGTGGTGGATGAGGGCCTCCATCGACTCGCCCATGATGTGGCGAATGTGGTCCAGGGAGTTCCCGAGGCCGTCCGGTCCGAGCGCGAGCTGGCTCGGCCAGCCGATCTTCTTGTCCTGGATCATCACCGGACCTGGGGTGGCCTCGAGCCGGTCGATGCACTGCTCGACGATCTTCAAGCTCTCGTGCATCTCGGCGAGCCTGATCCGGAACCGCCCGTAGGCGTCAGCGGTGTCCCAGGTGACGACGTCGAAGTCGTACGTCTCGTAGCCCCAGTACGGCTGGGTCTTGCGGAGGTCCCACGGGTACCCGGTGGCACGCAGCACCGGACCGGTGGCGCCGAGCGCGATGCAGCCGGTCAGGTCGAGGTGAGCGATGTCGCTCAACCGCTGCTTGAAGATGGGGTTCTCGTTGCAGAGCTCGGCGTACTCCTTGAGGTGCTTCTTGAACCACGCGACCAGCTCGCGCAGCCTCTCGATGCCGTTCGGCGGGAGGTCCTGCGCCACACCGCCGATGCGGATGTAGGCGTGGTTCATCCGCAGGCCCGTGATCAGCTCGAAGATGTCGAGGATCTTCTCCCGCTCCCGGAACCCGATCGTCATGACGGTGAGCGCGCCGATCTCCATGCCACCGGTCGCGATGGCCACCAGGTGCGAGGAGATCCGGTTGAGCTCCATCATGAGCACCCGGAGGATCTTGGCCCGCTCGGGAATCTGGTCCTCGATGCCGAGCAGCCGCTCCACGGCGCCGACATAAGCCGCCTCGTTGAAGAACGGCGACAGGTAGTCCATCCGGGTGACGAACGTGACCCCCTGGGTCCACGTCCGGTACTCCATGTTCTTCTCGATGCCGGTGTGGAGGTATCCGATCCCACACCGCAGGTCCTTCACCGTCTCGCCATCGAGCTCCAGGATGAGCCGGAGGACACCGTGGGTGGACGGGTGCTGCGGGCCCATGTTGACCACGACCCGCTCCTCGGCCACCTCGGCGATCTCTTGGGCGACGGCGTCCCAGTCCTGACCGGTGACGGTGAAGACCTTGCCCTCGGTGGTCTCGCGGACGCTGGCGTAGGGGTCGTAGGCCGCGTCGTGTCGGGTGCTGTCTGTACGCGTGGACATCAGTTGTAGGCCCTCCGCTCGTCCGGGGGCGGGATGGTCGCGCCTTTGTACTCGACCGGGATACCGCCGAGTGGGTAGTCCTTGCGCTGCGGGTGACCCGGCCAGTCGTCCGGCATCTCGATCCGCGTCAACCCCGGGTGGCCGTCGAAGATGATGCCGAAGAAGTCGTACGTCTCCCGCTCGTGCCAGTCCGCCGTGGGGTAGACCGGGACGACCGACGGGATGTGCGGGTCGGCGTCGGGGCAGACCACTTCCAGCCGGATGCGACGGTTGTGGGTCATCGACAGCAGGTGGTAGACCGCGTGCAGCTCGCGGTCCTTGTCACCTGGGTAGTGGACGCCGGAGACACCGCTCAGGAACTCGAACCGCAGCGCCGGGTCGTCGCGGAGATGACGCGCCACCCGCACAAGGTGCTCGCGCCGGACGAAGAAGGTGATCTCGCCACGGTCGACGACGACCTTCTCGATGGCCTCGTCGAAGGAGGGGCCGTCGCCCTCGCCGAGGACGGCCTCCAGCCGCTCGGCCACCTCGTCGAACCAGCCGCCGTAGGGCGGCTCCGTCCCACCCGGCAAGGCGACCCTGCGGACCAGACCGCCATAGCCCGAGGTGTCTCCGGAGCCGCGCACACCGAACGCCCCTCGCCGGACGTCGATGACCTCCGGCGGGGCCGGCTCCCGCCGCTTCGGTAGCCGCTCGTCCGGCACCTGGTCGGGTGTCTCGTCGCTCATCGCAACAGCCCCTTCATCTGCGAGGTCGGCACGGCCTCGAGAGCCTGACGCTCCTCCTCAGCCAGCAGGCGCTCCTTGTTGACACCGAGCTTGGCGGTGCGGATCTTCTCGTGCAGCTTGATGATCGCGTCGAGGAGCATCTCCGGCCGCGGTGGACAGCCCGGCAGGTAGATGTCGACGGGAACGACGTGGTCGACGCCCTGGACGATCGCGTAGTTGTTGAACATGCCGCCGCTGGACGCGCACACGCCCATGGCGATCACCCACTTGGGCTCGGGCATCTGGTCGTAGATCTGCCGAAGCACGGGCGCCATCTTCTGGCTGACCCGGCCGGCGACGATCATCAGGTCGGCCTGTCGCGGCGACGCTCGGAAGACCTCCATGCCGAAGCGTGCGGTGTCGTAGGCGGGCGCGCCCGTGGCCATCATCTCGATGGCGCAGCACGCCAGACCGAACGTCGCGGGCCAGACGGACGCCTTGCGGAAGTACCCCACGAGCCCTTCGACGGTGCTGAGGAGCACGCCCGATGGCAGCTTCTCCTCGATGCCCATGTCAGCTCTCCTCTGTCCGAGTGGTTCGGCCCTCGCGCGGCACGGTCACTCCCATTCGAGGCCTCCTCGCCGCCAGACGTAGGCGTAGGCCACGAACACCGTCAGGATGAACAGCACCATCTCGACCAGGCCGAACATCGCCATCTGGTCGAAGGCGACGGCCCAGGGGTACAAGAAGATGATCTCGATGTCGAAGATGATGAAGAGCATCGCCGTGATGTAGTACTTCACGGGGAAGCGTCCACCACCGGGCGGCTGCGGTGTGGGCTCGATTCCACACTCGTAGGACTCGACCTTCGCCCGGTTGTAGCGCTTCGGTCCCATGAGGGCCCCGGCCAGGACCGAGATCACGGCGAAGCCCCCGCCTAGCAGAAGCAGCGCCAGAATCGGCACATAGAGGTTCACGCCGACCCGCTCCCTTTCCTCGACACGCTCCAGCGCGCGACCAGCGCAGGCAAGCTCGACATCCTAGGACTCCCCCTCCTCACGCCGCCGGGGTGACCTTGCACATCGCGTTGATGAGGCGGTCCATGGCATCACCTCCGCGCGGGTCGGTGAGGTTCGCCAGCAGCTTGAGCGTGAAGCGCATCAGCAGCGGACGTGGCAGTCCGTGCCTGGTCGCCACCTTCATCACCTGCGGGTTTCCGATCAGCTTCACGAAGATCCGGCCGAGCGTGTAGTAGCCGCCGTACCGCTCCCGCAGCGCCCTCGGGTAGGCCGCGAGGACGCGTTCGCGAGCCGGGCCAGCGGGGCGGGTCAGCGCCTGGGTGATCACGTCAGCGGCCAGCTCCGCCGACTCCATGGCGTAGGCGATCCCTTCGCCGTTGAAGGGGTTCACCATGCCGCCGGCGTCGCCGACGAGCAGCAGCCCCGAAGCGTAGTGGGGTTTGCGGTTGAACCCCATCGGCAGGGCCGCGCCACGCACCGGCCCGACCTGGTTCTCCTCGGTGAAGCCCCATTCCTTGGGCATCCCGGACAGCCACGCCCGCAGCAGCTCGCGGTAGTCGGTGTTGCGGAAGCCGCGGCTGGTGTTGAGCAACCCGAGCCCGACGTTGCTGGTGCCGTCGCCCATGCCGAAGACCCAGCCGTAACCCGGCAGCAGGTTGCTGCGGCCCGGCGGACCGTCCCACAGCTCCAGCCACGACTCCAGCCAGTCGTCGTCGTGCCTGGGGCTGGTGAAGTACGTCCGGACCGCGACACCCATCGGGCGGTTCTCCAGACGCTGCCGGCCGACCGCCACCGACAGTCGCGAGGAGTTGCCGTCGGCGGCGACGACGATCGGGGCACGGTAGACGACCTCGCTCGACGCACGGTCGCCGGCCGGCGTTCCGTCACCGGCGCGCTCGGGCTCGACGCCCGGCTCCTCGCTCGTCGTCCCGGTCCCGGCCGTGGTCGTGGTCTCCGCCACCGTCTCAGCCGTGGTCGCGCGGACGGTCGGTCGGACGCGAACACCGACGACGCGTCCGGTGCGCTCGTCGAGGACCGGTCCGGTCACCGTGGTCCGCTCGTGGAGACGTGCACCGGCCTTCTGGGCGTGCCGAGCGAGGAGCTCGTCGAAATCGATGCGCTTTCGGACCAAGCCGTACGGCGGGAACTCGACCAGTTCCGGCCACGGCAGCTCGAGCCGCATGCCCCCGCCGAAGATGCGCAGACCGCGGTTGCGGAGCCAACCCTGCTCCGGCGAGGTGTCGATTCCCATCCGAGCGAGCTGCTTGACCGCGCGCGGGGTCAACCCGTCACCACAGACCTTCTCCCTCGGGAACGCGGTCTTCTCGAAGAGCAGCACGTCAAGGCCGGTACGCGCGAGGTGGTAGGCCGCCGTGGAGCCAGCGGGACCCGCACCGACGACGATGACGTCCGCGTCGAAGTCAGTGGTGCTGCGGCTCATCGATCCTCGCGCCTGGGTGAGAGATGTCCGGACCCCTTGTCGCCCCCGTGAGCGAACTTGTGAATCTCTTCACGAATCCGCGTCGAAGTCAGTCTACGGGGTACTCGTCGCGCTGAACGCAACCCCCCGCACCGCCGAGATCCCACGAATTTCGGCACTTTCCCTTTGCGAAAAACCTCCGCTGGGACGCCGATCGGCCGCGAAACGGTCGGACGAGGACACCACGGGACATGGTGTTTCCTACGGACGTCGCCCGCGGTGCAGAGCCACGATCCCGGCGCTGAGGTTGCGCCACTCCAGCGCCTCCCAACCGGCCGCCGCCATCATCGCCGCCAGCTCCGCCTGCGTCGGCCAGGCCTGGATGGACTCCGCAAGGTAGACGTACGACTCCGGGTCCGACGCCACGCGTCGGGCGATCGCGGGCACCACGCGGGCGAGGTAGCGCTCGTAGACCGCCCGAAACGGCCGCCACACCGGGTGGCTGAACTCGCAAATGACGATCCGCCCACCCGGTCGGGTCACCCGCCGTAGCTCGACGAGCGCGCCGTGGACGTCGACGACGTTCCGCAGACCGAACGACATGGTGACGGCGTCGAAGCTGGCGTCCGAAAACGGCAGTCGCAGCGCGTCGCCGGCCACGAAGGGAAGCCACGGCCGGGTGCGCTTGCCCACGCGCGCCATGCCCAAGGAGAAGTCGCACGGCACGACGAAGGCGCCGGTCCTGGTCAGCGGCTGCGTCGACGTCCCAGTGCCAGCGGCCAGATCGAGCACCCGCTCCCCCGGTCTCGGATCCACCGCGCGGACGACCGCACGGCGCCACAGCCGATCCTGGCCAAGGGACAGCAGGTCGTTGGTGAGGTCGTAGCGGTCGGCGATGCCGTCGAACATCGCCGCCACGTCGTGAGGGGACTTCGCCAAAGACGCACGAGGCACGTGTCCAACCTCTCACGCCCGGGCCGGACACAGCGACCGACCCCACAGCCCTCGCCCCCTACCCTGGGGTGTCGTGACGGAATCAGCCATCCGCGACGACCTCGCGGACCGGGTTCCCCGTCTGGTGGCCCGGACAACCCAGGTCCCAGACGAACCCGACCTCCTCGCCCTCCTCGCCGTCCACAACCCGACCGCGTGGATTCGTCGAGGTGAGGGATTCGTCGGCCACGGTGAGGCCGCTCGCCTCGAGGTCGCCGGACCCGACCGGTTCGCCATCGCCAGCCGCTGGTGGTCGCAGCTCACCGCCGCGGCGGCGGTGCGGGATGACATCCAGGAGCCTGGAACCGGGCTCGTGGCGTTCGGCTCCTTCGCCTTCGCCGACGTGCCTGGTCACTCGACACTCGTCGTGCCTGAAGTGGTGGTGGGACGCCGTGCCGGGCGGACCTGGGTCACCACGGTCTCCGCGGAGCCGTCACTTCCGAGCACGTCCGCGCTGGGCCGGCTCCGGGCGACGACCCCGCCGTGCCCGCCGCGAGGCGTCACCTTCGCCGACGGCGCTCTCACCGGTGCCGGGTGGTCGGCCGCCGTCGCCGAAGCGGTTCGACGGATCCAAGCCGGTCAGCTCGACAAGGTCGTCTTGGCCCGAGACCTGCTCGCGGTCGCGAAGGCGCCGATCGACCTGCGCTGGCCGTTGCGGCGGCTGGCCGAGCGGTATCCGATGTGCTGGACCTACGCCGTGCGTGGCCTGTTCGGCGCGACGCCCGAGATGCTCGTCCGCCTGGAGAACGGCCTGGTCACCTCACGGGTCCTCGCCGGCACGATCCGCCGCAGCGATGACGACGCGCACGACCTGGCCTTGGCCGCCTCGCTCGCCCGCTCCAGCAAGGACCTCGAGGAGCACGAGTACGCCGTCCGGTCGGTCGCGGAGGCACTCGCCCCGCACTGCTCCAGCATCAACGTCCCGGAGTCTCCGTTCGTCCTCCACCTGCCCAACGTCATGCACCTGGCGACCGATCTCGCTGGGGTGCTGAAGGACTCCTCGACGTCCCTGGAGCTGGCCGCGGCGCTGCACCCGTCCGCCGCCGTGTGTGGCACGCCGACCTCCGTCGCGCTGCAGGTGATCGGTGAGCTGGAGCGGATGGACCGCGGTCGGTACGCCGGACCCGTCGGCTGGATCGACGCCGCCGGCAACGGCGAGTGGGGCATCGCGCTGCGCTGCGCCCAGGTCGACGACCACGACCCGACGAGGCTGCGGTTGTTCGCCGGCTGCGGGATCGTGGCCGACTCGATCCCCGAGGCGGAGCTGGCCGAGGCCCAGGCCAAGCTGGTCCCGATCAGGGACGCGCTCAGCCCCTGAGCTCTCGCGGACCCCGAGCTCCTCGGGGACCCGGGCCTCTCGCCGACGCTGGGCGCCAGTCGCGGGCGTTAGGTGAGCCGGCGGCCAGGACGTCTTGTCAGGCCGCGACGGCGGTCACCGTCAGGACGACCCCCGCGAGGTGGGACATGAAGGCCAGGATCGTGCAGGCGTGGAACACCTCGTGGAAGCCGAACCACCGCGGCGACGGATTGGGTTTCCTGATCGCGTAGATGAGGGCGCCGATCGAGTAGAACAACCCGCCCACGACGATCAGCGTCACGATCGTGACGTTGCCCCGGGCGAGGAAGTCCGGCAGCCAGAACGCCGCCGCCCATCCCAGCGCGACGTACACGGGCACGTACAGCCAGCGTGGCGCTCCCAGCCACAGCACCCGGAACGCCACGCCGAGCAACGCTCCGACCCAGACCACCGTGAGCAGCACCCGGGCCCGGGCCCCGTCCAACAGCAGCATGGTGAACGGCGTGTAGGTGCCCGCGATGATCAAGAAGATGTTGGCGTGGTCGAGCCGACGGAGGAACGCGACGGTTCGTGGCGACCAGCGACCCTGGTGGTAGAGCGCGCTCACGCCGAACAGCAGGGCCGCCGTCACCGCGAAGATCGCGGTGCTGATCCGCGCCCGCGGCGTGGGTGCCAAGGTCACGATGACGATCCCCGCCACCACGGCGAGCGGGAAAGTGCCGGCGTGCAGCCATCCCCGCATCTTCGGCTTGACGGTCTGGGCGACGTCGTGAACGGCGCCGCCGACGTCCGGCATGTGCATCGCTGAGCCTCCCGCTGTGCTGCCTCTCAGACAGACACTACGGTGCGAACCGGCCGGTTACCGGGAGAAACCGTGGCTCGACGACCCGTCGTCACTCCCGAAATCGGGCGAGCCGGACACGGAGCGCGTGGAGACGACGGCACCGAGGCACCACCAGCAGCGTCGACTGAGGACCGTTGACGGAGGAACACGTCGACCAGAGGAACGGCGTCAACTCGGGCGGAACGCAGCCGACGCCCACGACCGGCACGAACGTCCGCTGCCCGGCGGCGTGCCGCGGATCGGGACCTGTCGTGAATCCCGGATTGCGTCGCCGGTACCTGTCGAGGGATTCTCAGCTGGCGCGGTTCTGGCTTGGCGGGATCGCGTCGGTCGCGGGACGCCCGAAGCGATACGTCCGCACGTCGGCGACCGGCCGGTAGCCCACGGCGGCGTAGATCTTGTTCGACGTCGGGTTGGCCAGGTCCGTGTAGAGCATGGTGGCGACCGCGCCCTCGTCAAGGGCTGCTTGACTGACGGCCGCGACCAGCGCGCTGGCGTACCCTCGCCGGCGGTGCTCGGGCGGGGTGTACACCGGGGCGACCCGCACGACGTCGGCAACCGGCCGGCTCGTACCGGCGTAGGAGACCGGGCCGGCGTCGTCCCAGAGGAAGACGCGCCCCTCGGCCACCTTCCGCTCCAGCTCTCGACGCCACATCTCGATCGGCTCGGGCCCAGCCTCGCGAGCGGCCGGAGGGGTGGCCTCGCGATGGAACGCCACCGTCCAGGCCAGGAGCAGGTCCAGGTCGGCGGGTCCCGCCCGGCGCATCGTGCCGGACACTCGCGCGGGCGGGGTCACCTCGTCGAGTCGGTAGATCCGGCCGTCCATCTCCACCTCGACCGGTCGACCGGTGCGCCGACCCCACGCGGGCGCGAGCGCGTCCGCCTCCGCCACCGTCCCGGTGAGTCCCGCGGCGTCGGGGCAGGCCTCCAGCAAGGCGTCGAGCACGGGCTCGATCGCCGCCGCGGGCAGCCGGGAGACGTAGACCGGATACGGCGGCGTCCGCATCGCCGCGCCGACCACCGCGCCGGAGCCGTCCCGGACCGTCAGGTAGCTCGCCGGGGCGGGATCGGTGATGGTCCGCGACCGCCGCGCGTCCACGTTGACGAGGATGACGTTGTTGAGCACCGGATCGGTGAGCAGGAAGTCCGCGGTCGTCGCCCAGAACTCGCCCGGGTCCGAGGTGATCTCGCAGCGCATGCCGGCGAGCATGCCAGCGGGCGACGACGCCGCCAAGCGAATTCGCCACCAGTGGTTCGCCGCGTTCGGACGGCGCCACTGCGAGGACGAGTCGGCGACGTCACCACCCGCCGGACGCGCTCAGCCCACGACCGCGTCCGCGACGGCCGCGCGCAGACGCTCGTGCAGCTCCCGCAGCCGTGACCGGTCGGTGCGCACCTCCACCACCCGCAGCCCGCGGGAGCGGGACAGTGCCGCGCGCAGCTCCTGCCGGGTGCGGACCAACGTGTACGGCGTCCGCGTGGCCGCCGCCAGCGTTCCGATGTCCACGCCGTGCGGTGTCCCGAAGAGCCGGTCGAACACGTCCTCGTAGGCGGGCGCGCCCTGCTCCAGCGTGGTGAAGATGCCGCCGCCGTCGTCGTTCACGACGACGATGGTGAGGTCCGGCCGAGCTTCGTAGGCCCCGCGCACGAGCGCGTTGGAGTCGTGGAGGAACGCCAGGTCGCCGACCAGCGCGAACGCTGGTCCCGTGCGGTGGACGAGCGCGGCGCCGATCGCCGTCGACAGCGTGCCGTCGATGCCGGCCAACCCTCGGTTGGCGAGCACCCGCCGGTGGTCGCGGGGGTCGATCCGCCCGCTCTCGTCGACGAGCCGGTTGGTCCATGGGTCGGCGGCCAGGTCGAGATCGCGGATCGCGTTGGAGGAGCCAGCCACGAGGAGGCCGCCTCCCGGCACCGCCGCGGCGACCTCCCGCGCGACGAGCGGGCCGGTCAGTTCCGGCTCCTCAGCGAGCACCTTCCGTACCGCCGCCCGAGCGCGCTGGTCCGCCTCGAGCCAGGCCGACAGCCACTCGTCCGGTTCCCTTCGTCCGGCGCCGTCGACGGTCCCCTCGAGGGCCACCGCGCCACTGACCCGGTACGCCCGATGCCCGGGGTCGGACCAGGCGGGGCGTCGCGACACCACGACCACCTCGACGTCGTCGCGACTGAGCAGCTGGGTGACGGGGCGGGACAGGGTCGGCCATCCATAGACCACGACTCGTTCGACCTGGCGGACCAGGTCGCTGTCACTGGCCAGAATCAGCCGGTAGGGTCCGAGCGCGTTCGGACCGGACCGCGCACCACTCGACGGCTCCGCCAGCAACGGCCACCCGGCGGTCTCGGCCAGCCACCGGGCCTGGACGTCAGCGCCGTCGCCCGCGACGACGATCGTCCGCGGCCCCGGGTCCAACCAGGAGATGCGGTCGGTCGTGGCGCGTTCGATGCGGGTCCACCGCGCACCGTTGGGCCGCCCCTCCAACGACTCCGGCCAGTCCTCGCCGGTGTCGCCGACGTCGGGGACCAACGGCTCCCGGAACGCCACGTTGAGGTGCACCGGTCCGGGGTCGCGGTCCCGGAACCCACGAGCGATCGCGAGCGCGCGCCCGATGAGCTCCCGCCAGTAGGCGTTCTGCCCGGCCCGCCGTTCCGGCGCCCCCACCTCGTGGAACATGCGGACCGCGGTGCCGTACAGCTTGAGCTGGTCGGTGGTCTGGTTCGCGCCGACGCCCCGCAGCTCCGGCGGCCGGTCCGCGGTGAGGACGACCAAGGGGACCCCGGCGTGGTGGGCCTCCAGGACCGCCGGGTGCAGGTTGGCCGCGGCCGTACCCGACGTGCACACGACAGGAACCGGACGTCGACTCGCCTTGGCGAGCCCGAGGGCGAGGAAGCCGGCGGCGCGCTCGTCTATCCGGACGTGCAGCCGGATCCGCCCCTGCGCGTCGGAGGCGTGGAGCGCGAAGGCCAACGGCGCGCTGCGAGAGCCGGGGGCGAGCACGGCCTCGCGCACGCCGTTTCGCCACATCTCGTCGACGAAGACCTGCGCGAGTGCCGTGGAGGGATTCATACCGCTTGCTCCACCTGCGCCAGTCGCTCCACCCAGCGTGCGGTCGTGGCTTCGTCAGCGGCGACGGACGCCAGCAGCTCCGGATCGGGTTCGGGTCGAACGACCGGCAGGACGCCGTTCCGCGGGACGAGGGAGTGGGTCACCACGTCGGCGTCGAGCATGGTGATGGTCCCGAGGCCGCAGGCGTACGGCAGCTCCGGCAGGGCGGCTGCCAGCGCGACGCCCGCGGCCAGGCCCACCGAGGTCTCCAGCGCGCTCGACACCACGACGGGTAGGCCGATCTGCTCGGCGATGCGCAGCGCCGGCCAGACCCCACCCAGCGGCTGCACCTTGAGCACGGCGATGTCCGCGGCCTCGAGCCGGGCCACGCGGTAGGGGTCCTCGGCGCGGCGGATCGACTCGTCGGCGGCGATGGGCACGTCCACCTTGCGGCGTACCTGCGCCAGCTCCTCGACGGTGGCGCACGGCTGCTCGACGTACTCGAGCCCGCCCGCCTCCTTGTCCAACAGGCCGATCATCCGGACCGCGGTGTCGACGTCCCAGGCGCCGTTGACGTCGACGCGGACGTGACCGTCCGGTCCCAGGGCGTCGCGGACCGCGGCGACCCTCGCGAGGTCGTCCGCCTCGGTCTGGCCACGCTCAGCGACCTTGACTTTGGCGGTACGGCAGCCGTCGCTCTCGGCGACGACGCGTTTCGCCTCCTCCGGACCGACCGCGGGAACGACGCAGTTGACCGGCACGGTGTCGCGCACCGGCGTGGGCCAGACGTCGTAGGCCGCCTCGCGCGCCGCCCGCAACCACGGGACACAGTCGACCGGCTTGTAGTCCCAGAACGGGCTGAACTCCGCCCAACCGGCCGGACCCCGGACCAGGATCCCCTCACGAACCCGGATCCCGCGAAACCGGGTGCGCATGGCCATCGCGAAGACGTGCGGAGACTCGCCCCCGCCGATGATCATGGTCACACCCTCCGTCTCTGCTGGCCAGCTTGTCGTGACCAGACGTGCTCCAGCGGCCAGGTGTCCGTCCTGGCCCGCTCATGGGACGTCCGCGACACACCGTCACGGGGGATTGGCCCCGTAGCCTAGTCCCGTGCGTTCGCTCGCGAGCCGCCGGCTGGCCCTGGTCGAAACCGACCGCATCCCCGACGACCCAGCTGGAGCTGACCGCGCGGTCGAGCGGCTCCTCGCCTCGCTGGGCGCCGCCCTCGACGGATCCGGCCCGGCCCTCGCGCTTCTCGACGCCAGCCCCGAGCGGGAGCGGCTGGTGAGCACGCTGCGGGTCGACCTGCCGCTGGAACGGGACGACGTGGCGGCCGTCGTCGCCACCTCCGGCTCGACCGGCGAACCCAAGGCGGCCCTGCTTCCCGCCACGGCGCTGCTGCACTCCGCGCGGGCGACGCTCGACCGACTCGGAGGTCCCGGACACTGGACGCTCGCGCTCCCGCCGACACGCGTCGCCGGCCTCCAGATCGTCGTTCGGTCCCTGGTCGCGGGGACCACGCCGGTGCCGGTGGTGGGTCGGTTCGACGCCGAGGCGTTCCGGGTCGCGACCGAGCGACTCGTCGCGACCCCGGGCGTCCGCCGCCGCTACACCGCGCTCGTCCCCACCCAGCTGGTGCGCCTGCTCGACGCGGGACCCGCCGTCGTGGCCGCGCTGGCGGCCTACGACGCCGTGCTGGTGGGCGGCGCGGGATGCCCGCCCGCGCTGGTGACACGGGCTCGCCAGGCCGGCGTCCGCGTGGTCACGACGTACGGCATGACGGAGACGTGCGGCGGATGCGTCTACGACGGCTGGCCCTTGGGCGGGGTGACCGTGCACGTCGACAGCGCCGACGAGCAGGGCGTGGGCCGGGTCCGCATCGGCGGTCCCGTGGTGTTCGCGGGCTACCGGCTCCGCCCGGACCTGACCGCCGCGGCGCTGGTCGACGGCCACCACCTCACCAACGACCTGGGGCGGCTGCGTCCCGACGGTGGGCTGGAGATCCTCGGTCGGCTCGATGACGTCGTGATCTCCGGCGGCGTCAACGTCCCGCTCCAGGCGGTGGAGCGAGCGGTCGCGTCGTATCCCGGCGTGGCCGAGGCGGGTGCGGTCGGTGTCGAGGACCCGGAGTGGGGCAGCAAGGTGGTCGCGTACGTCGTGCTGCGGCCCGGCGCGCGACCGCCCGCTCTCGCCGACCTGCGAGACCACGTCGCCGCGACCCACCCCCGAGCCTGGGCGCCACGCGAGGTCGTCGTGGTGGACTCCCTCCCCATGCTGCCGTCGGGCAAGCTCGACCGCTCGGCGCTCGCGCGGGCGGCGGGATCGGCTGGCCGCACCAGCCGCCACGCGGTTAGCCCTTGATCCCGGGCCTTGATCCCGGGCCTTGATCCCGGGCCTTGATCCCGGGCCTTGATCCCGGGACTGCGTCGTCGCGCGGCCCGACGCCACAGGAGCCCTCCCTCACCCGGCGCCTGTCCCTCGTCGGTGTCCGTTCGCCTGTCGGTCTGCGCTCGCCTGTCGGTCTGCGCTCGCCTGGTGGACGCCTCGGTCAGGGGCGTCCCGCGCGCTCCCACGCCTCGTGCGCGGCCCGGACCCGATACCACAGCGCGGTGAGCTGGTCCGAGTCCACGTCGTCCAGCCGCAGCCCGAACTCGTCCCGGAGCAGGTCCAGCCACTCGTCCTGCTTGAGCACGTCGCGGCTCGCCTTCCCTGTCGCGTCGACACGGGTCAGTACGCAGCCCCTCAGGGTGAGCGCGTGGTCGGCGCGCCGGAGCTGGACCACCAGCTTCTGCACGAAGGGGGACTCCGGCGAGGTCGAGAGCTCCTCGTGCTTGGCGGCGAACGCCGTGAGCGCGACCGGGCTGACGTCGAGGTCGAAGCCGGTGATCGAGGCCAGGGCGTCGTGGTGGAAACGCCAGAGCGTGCCGGCGACGTGTTCCAGGCGGTAGTGAAACGGCGGCTGCGGCAGGTCGGCTGGCTCGAGCGGGAACGGGTCACGGAACCCGTCGCCCAGACCCACGTCGACCAACCACGTCCGCTCCGCCAGCCGCACGAGCGGCACGAGGTGGTTGCCCCACGCCGTGCCGTCGCCCGCGGACGGGACGGCACCCCGGGTGAGGACGACGTCGTAGCCGAGGCTGACGAGGAGAGCGGCGAACGCGCCGTTGAGGTGGAAGCAGTAGCCGCCCCGCCCGGTGACGATCCGCTGCGCTGACTCCCGGGGGTCGATGGACGTCGGCCGTCCCAGCTGGATCTCGAGGTTCTCGTACGGCACCCGGTCGAGGTGGGCGTGTTGCAGCGCTCGGAGTGCCTCCGGCGACGGCGGCCCGAGCCCGTCGCTCAGGCCCAGGTGGCGGAGGTAGCGATCGCGCAGGTCGGCGTCGTAGGGCTGCAGGCTCACGCCGCGCGAGCCTGCCACGCTCCACCGACAGGTGTGCCGCCGACTGACGCCCACCGACAGTCCCCCGCCGAGGCTCGGCCGGTCGGCGCCACCTCGACGGGTCTGTCACGCCGCGCGTCGTGCGGTGAGGCCGGCGGCGGCGACGGTCCGCCAGCGGAAGCCGCAGCGCTCGTACAACGTGACCGCGGCGCTGTTCTCGCTGTCGACCATGAGCGCCACCCGACCGTGCTCGGCGAGCAAGGCGTCGACGGCGAAGCGAAGGACCGCGCGGGCGTAGCCCCGGCCCCGCCAGCGGGGGTGGGCCGCGACGCCGCCGACGTAGCCGACCTCCGGTGCCGCCCACGCGTCGGCGCACACCGCCGCGAGGTCCCCGTCCGCGGTGAACGCCCCTGCCCAGCGACGGACCGCGGACATGCCGGGACGCACCCACGACCCGGGATACGCGACGTCGAGCAGCTCGGCGACGGGCCCCTCCCAGCTCCGGCCCAGCCAACGCACGTCGCCTCGACCATCGGGGGACTGACCAGCGTGGTCCGCGGACGCCTGGCGCGGCGGACCGTTCAACTCCATCCAGCCCCAGCTGCCGTAGTGGCTCAGATCAGGGACTCGCTCGGCCACGGCCGTGACGAGAGAGTCGTCGCCGAAGAGCCGGTAGGTGGGTCCCACGATCCCGAGCACCTCGGTCACGAGAGCGGCCACCTGGTCGGCGGGTCCCCGCACGGCCAGCCGGTTGCGGCACGCCACGAACGGTGCCGCCACCGCGACCGCGTCACCTCGCCGCCACGCGCGAACTCCCGGGGCCATGCCCTGGGCGGCCCACAGGACCACGCTGTCACCGTCAGAGCAGCGACGGAGCTCGTCGGCCGAGGTGACCTCCCGGGTGGACGGCATACTCATACCTTATACAGAAATTCCTTGCATAAGCAGCTCGTGGCGCTGCGCGACCGTTCGCTTCAGCCCCAGACTGGGACCCAGGCTGGACGGTTCCGCCCCGGACTGGCACCAGTCCGGTGCGAAGAGGCGACCCCGGCCGGTGGTCGCGCCAGCGAGCTTGCCACACTCCACAGCCGTGGCGACCCCCGCACAGTGGCTGGAAGGAGCCCGACCGCGCACGCTTCCCGCCTCGATCTCCCCTGTCCTCGTCGGCTCCGGAGCGGCCGCCTCGGTCGGCTCCTTCGTCGCGTGGAGGGCGGCACTCGCTCTCGTCGTCGCGCTCGCCCTGCAGATCGGCTGCAACTACGCCAACGACTACTCCGACGGCATCCGCGGGACGGACGACCACCGCGTCGGGCCGCGACGCCTCGTCGCGTCCGGTGCCGCCAGTCCCTCGGCCGTCCGGACCGCGGCGTTCGCCTGCTTCGCCGTCGCGGCGCTCTGCGGCCTCGTCCTCGCGCTCGCCACCGCGTGGTGGCTCATCCTCGTCGGGGCCGTGGCGGTGGCGGCGGCGTGGTTCTACACCGGCGGCTCGCGCCCCTACGGGTACCACGCGATGGGCGAGGTCAGCGTCTTCGTCTTCTTCGGGCTCGTCGCGACCGTCGGCACGACGTACGTGCAGACGTCGCGGGTCACCTGGCCGGCGGTCGCCGGGGCGATCGCGATCGGAGCGCTCACCTGCGCGATCCTCGTCGCCAACAACCTCCGCGACATTCCGACGGACGCCGCGAGCGGCAAGCGCACCCTCGCCGTCGTGATGGGCGACCACCGCACCCGACACCTCTACGCCGCGCTCCACGGCGTCGCCTACCTCGTCGTCGCGGTACTCGCGGCCACCACGGAGGTCTGGGTGCTCCTGGCCTGGCTCGCGCTCCCCCTGGCCGTCCGGCCCGTTCGGCAGGTCCTACGAGGCGCGGAGGGACGGGCGCTGATCGGCGTCCTCCGCGACACCGGCCTCGCCGAGATCGCCTTCGCGGTCCTGCTCACCGTCGGGCTCGTGCTCAGCTGACCGCTCGTGCTCGACGGACCGGTCGTGCTCGACGGACCGGTCGGTCGGCCAAGGCTGTCGGTCACGACCCTTGCAGAGGAGCACCGAAGGGCCACCTCCGAGCCACACCCAGCCGGACCGATCGGGCCGAAACCCGACCCGGCCGACTCCTGGGGCCCGTCAGTCCCGCTCCGTGGGGTCGTACGTGGTCGAGCTGGTCCCCATCGCGCCGTCCGTCTCCTGCTCGGCGTGGGTCACCTGCCGGTGCTCCTGGAGACGGCGGACGTACTCGGGGGACAGCTGCTCCTCGTCGATCTCGCGCGGATCCTCACCTTCGGTGGCACCCTCCTTGGTCCACCGGTTCGTGGTCTGCGGGTCGCGGTGAGGTTCGTCCGTCACCTCGACCAGGTACCCGGTGACGCGTGCCGTAACCAGGCCCGGTCGACGGTGAGAGCGCGCGTCAGTGGCCGCCGGCGAGGTTGAGGCCGACCACTCCGGCGATGATGAGGAGGATGGAGGCGATCTTGAGCGGGCTCACGCTCTCCCCTAGGAAGAGGATCCCGATGATCGCCGTCACCGACGCGCCGATCCCGGTCCAGACGGCGTAGGCCGGCCCGGCCGCCAGGAACCGCATCGCCCAGCCCAGACCGAGCAGGCTCGCGATCGTCAGCACGAGGAAGCTCACCGTGGGCCACAGCCTGCTCAGCCCGTCGGAGAGCTTGAGCGACACCGCCCAGCCGGCCTCGAAGAAGCCGGACACGATCAAGACCAGCCACGCCATGGCACCCCCAGAGCGCGTCACACCGAACCGTCCAGACGGACCCAAGCTCACCAGGTCATGCCGGGCTCAGCACAGCCGGACCGCAGCAGGATCACCACAGGCCGGACGGCGGAGCCGAACGGACGCGCGGACCCGCGTGGCTCAGTCGACGTCCTCCTTGCGAGCGGCGGCGTCGATGCGACCGCGGACGGCGGCCGCTGCCCCCACCAACACGCGGCCCGCCTCGGCGCCCTGCCGCCTGAGGAGCAAGAGGGACAGACCGGACGAGAAGAGCAGGGCCAGCAGCGCGATCGCCCAGCCCGTGACGTAGCTGCCGAACAGCAGGTACAGCACACCGAAGCACGCCGCGAACACGACGAGCCTCAGCAGGGTGTAGACGAGCAGCTGACGCACAGTGCTTCGCAGCGTACGTCAGCCGGCGAGCAACGAGGCCAGGAGGGCGGGGTCGATGTTGCCCCCGGAGACCACGGCCACGACGGGGCCCGGAGGCAGGTCGGCGCGGTGCTCCAGGTAGGCCGCCGTCGCGACGGCTCCACCCGGCTCCGCCACGAGGCGAGCCCGGGTCGCCAACGCCACGACCGCAGCGCGAATCGCGTCCTCGGACACGGTGAGGACGCCGTCGACCCGAGCTCGGATGTGCTCCCAGGTCAGCTCGCCCACACTGACCCGGAGGGAGTCCGCGATCGTCCGATAGGTCTGGTCGACCGGCCAGACCCGGCGCTCGCCGTGCCGCATGCTGTCCGCGACGTCCCCGGCGAGCTCGGGCTCGCAGGCGATGACCCGAACCTGCGGGGCGCGGGCCTTGATCGCGGTCGCGACCCCGGCGACGAGGCCGCCGCCCCCGACGGGCACGAGGACGGTCGCGACCTCGGGGAGGTCGGTCACGATCTCGAGCCCGATCGTGCCCTGGCCGGCGATCACGTCAGGGTGGTCGAACGGCGGGATGAACGTGTAGCCGTGCTCGGCGACCAGCTCGGCGACCCGGGTGGCGCGCTCGGCGGGTGGCACGAGAGTCACGTCGGCGCCGAGGGCACGTGTGGCCTCAACCTTCACCGCCGGACTCGTCGTGGGCATGACGACGTGCGCCTTGACGCCGTGGCGGCGCGCCGCCAGCGCGAGCGCCTGGGCGTGGTTGCCGGAGGAGTGCGTGACCACGCCGCGGGCTCGGGCCTCCGGGTCGAGCGCGGCGACCGCGTTGACCGCGCCACGAATCTTGAAGGCGCCGATGACCTGGAGGTTCTCCGGTTTGAGCCACAGCGGCCGGTCACGGTCCCCGTCGGACCAGGGCACGAGCTGGGTCCGGACGACGTGGCCGGCGATGCGCGCGGCGGCGGCCTCGACGTCGGCGAGCTGCACGAGGGTGACTGGGCGACCCATGCCGGAACGGTAGCCCGCCAGGGGTCTCACCGGTCCCACCCGGTCGGCGCCACGGAGGTCACGCTGGCGTCGCGACGGACGGGTCAGCCCTTCGGCTCCCGCGTCGGCTCGTCGACGCCGAAGGCTCCGAGGTCACCCGGCGGCATCCGTCCCTCCCACTTCGTCGACAGGACGAGCGTCGTCCGGGTCCGGCTGATGCCGCGAATGCGCTGGAGCCGCCCCAGCAGCTCCTCGAGAGCGTCGACGTCACGGACCCGCACCTTGACGATGTAGGACTCCCCGCCCGCGACGTACCAGCAGTCCTCGATGTCGGAGACCTTCTCCAAGCGCTCGAGCACTTGACTCTGGTCGGCGTTGTCGGAGAGCACGAGGCCGATCAGCGCGGTGACGCCCAGCCCGAGGGCGGAGGGCCTCACCAGCGCGCGGTACCCGGTGAGCACCCCGCGCTCCTCCAGTCGACGGATCCGATCGAGGACGCTCGGCCCCGACAGCCCCACGATCCGTCCGAGCTCCGCGTACGAGGCACGACCGTCCTTGCGAAGGAGCGCGATCAACTGCCGATCCACGTCGTCCAAGGACCCACCGATCATCCGCCCTCCCCATAAATCGCTAGCCGACTGTCGTCCTTCGCCTTAGAATTTGAGGCAGTCGAGCGAGTTTCATCATAGATTCGAGGGGGATCGCCCACTACATGCACATTGGCTCGCCAACGTATGCCACTCTCCGCCGGCTTCCGCACCTGGGCGGAAGCTCACTCCTTGCCGGTCCACGCATCCCTGCTCCGTCGCAGGGCTCGGCTGCCCACGAGCTGGCTGGCGCCAGCGTCCCGGCGGTGCACCGACGGACGCATCGCCTCCAGCGCCAGCTCCGACGCTGGTGGGCCGCGCGCCACGCTGGCTCGGTCGGCCTGTCCCGTTCCATGCGGTCTGGCGACACCGGCACCACGGCCGAGCACCTGACCGGTGACGTCACCACCGTCTCCCACCAGCCAGCTCACGGTGGTCCTGCGCGGATCCCGAAGCAGCGGCGCGCGGCGGATACCTCCACGACGCGGTGCCCCTGACAACCCCGAACCCGACGATCCTGACCTCTGACGATCCTGGTCCCTGACGACCGCCGGCGCCCAGAGATCGTGTGCGCCCCCGCGACGACTCGTGGGACCGGCTGTGAACGCTGAGCGGCGGGACCCCTCCGGCGGCGACTACGCTCGGAGACCACATCCGTCGTACGCCGCTGGGAGGGGTTCCCGTGCTCCGCGTGTTGCCCGTCCTGGTCGTCCTCGTCCTCGTGGTCTACTGCCTCATCGACCTCGCCCAGAGTCCAGCCGACGAGGTCCGGGCCTTGCCGCGGTGGGTGTGGGCGCTCGCCATCCTCTTCATCCCGGTCCTCGGCCCGATCGGTTGGTTGCTGATGGGCAGACCGGGTCGCCAGGCCGGCGTACCCACCGTGTCCGGTGCGAGCGCCACCCGTCCAGTGGCACCCGACGACGACCCCGTCTTCCTCGCCCGGTTGAAGGAGCTCAGGCTGAAGGCCGAGAGTGAACGCCTCCGGCAATGGGAGGCCGACCTCGAACGCCGGGAACGCGAGCTCGGTCGTGGCGACGACCGCGGCGACCAGAGCCGCCCCGACCCTGGCTCCTCCACGTGAGCGTGGAGCGCTGCGGGTTCAGCACGCGAGGGTCCACGGGGAAGGGCCCGTCACGAGGGTTCGGCCCTTCACGCGCGGTCCACCGGGGAGCGCCGGGTCGAGAGGACGCCTCCGAGGCCGTCGCGGGATCGGTCTGAGGGCTACACGCCGGCGTAGGAGTGCAGGCCGGGCAGCAGGAAGTTGACTCCGATCAAGTTGAACAGCAGCGCGCCGTAGGCCGCCAAGCCGATCCACGCGACCTTGTCCCGCCACCCGGCGGTCGCCCGCGCGTGCAGGTAGGCGGCGTAGCAGACCCAGGTGATGAACATCCAGGTCTCCTTGGGGTCCCAGCCCCAGTAGCGTCCCCAGGCGGCCGCCGCCCAGATCGCGCCGGCGATGAGGGCGAAGGTCCAGATCGGGAACGCGAACGCGTTGAGGCGGTAGGCGATCCGCTCGAGCGCTGCCGCGGACGGCAGCTGGGCGAGGTAGCCTCCCGGAACCCCCTGCGCAGCGCGGCGCTCCTGCCGCCCCTTGAGGAGCTGGAGCAGGCTCGTCAGTGCGCCGATCGTGAAGACACCGGTGGCCAGGACCGCCGCGGACACGTGGAGCGCGAGCCAGTACGACTGCAGCGCGGGGATGAGGCCGGACACCGGCGTGTAGAAGATCACCACCGCGATGCCCAGCGCCACGAGGAGGAAGCCGGTGACCGGCAGACCGAGGAAACCCAGCCGCAGCGGCCGCAGCAGGGCCAGGTAGCCGACGGCGATGACGAAGGCACCGCTGATCGTGAACTCGTAGAGGTTGCTCCACGGCACCCGCTCCGCGGCCAGGCCTCGGGTGAGGACTCCTGCGCCCAGCAGGAGAGTGGCCAGGATGGTGAGGGCGACGCCGATGCGGGCCAAGACGTCGGAACGGTAGGCACGGGTCGCCTCGTCGTCGGGAGACGACCCTGCGGTCACGCTGTCGAGGCCGTCCTGGGTCTCCAACGGGTCGAGAGTGGCGACCGCCACGTCCGCCTGCCGCGTCCCGTCACCCGACGCGGCCACGGCGACGGCCGGCTGACGGACTCGAGCCGCGAGGCGGCGCTCCGCCAACGCGGCGGACCGGCGTTCGCGGGTGAACGCCCACGCCCCGGCGTGCGCCAGCATCGCCAACGCCATGACCCCGGTGGCGGCGTAAACCAGGTTGTCCGACAGGCTCGCGAGCGCGAGGTTCACTGGTGCTCCTCATCGTCAGCGGCCGCGCGCCCCGGAAGGCCCGCGGCGATCGTCTCGATCTCCGCCGCCAGGTCGTCACCCTCGGCGGAATCGCTCGTCGGCATGTCGTCGTTCGAGCGTGTCCGGGCGAGGCGCTCACCCTTGTCGAGCCCGGCGATCGTCACCTCTGTACGCCCGGCGTCCTCGGTGATCCGTACCCAGACCCGCCGGGGACGTACTACGAGGGATAGTAACAGTCCGGCGAGGCCGAGCAAGGCGCCGCCGAGCGCGATGGGCTCACCCGGGTTGCTGCTGATCTGCAGGTTCACCCACCGCTCGTAACCGTCGAAGCGGATGCTGCCCGCGCCACCGGGGAGCGTGGCGCTCTCCCCCGGCGACAGCGCCAACCGGAGCGCGTCCCCGTCGGCCGTGCGGAACTGTGTCAAGCCATCGGTGCGCAGCCGATAGACCGACTGAGGAACGCCGTCATCCAGGCCGAGGTCACCCTGGTAGGCCGTGAGGTACACCGCTGGGCTCAGCGCATCGGGAAACGCCGAGACCGGCCCCAGCTCTTGGTCGACCACCGCGGTCGGGAGGAAGAAGCCCTGGAACCCGAGCTGCGTGGGTCGCGCGTCAGGGACCTTCACCACACCGGTCGACGTGAAGCGGGTGTCTTGGGGCAGGAACGGCACCGGTCCGGAGAACGCCACGTCGCCGTTGCCGTCCCGCACCGTGAAGCGTGGCGCGTAGCCGTGACCGATGAGGTGGATCTGCGCGGTCCCGATCCGCAACGGATGGTTGACCCGCAGGCGGTACTCGCGCTCGGGCTCGCCGGGAGCCTCGGTGTAAGTCAACGTCGCGTCGAACGCGCGCGGCGCGCCGGCCTGCTCACCCGCGACCTCCCAGCGCGCCTGGAAGTCCCGCACCGTCAACGCGAAGGGAGGAAGCTGGCTCTCCTCGAAGAACGCGCCGGCTTGGTAGCCGTCGTACTGGGTGACCGTGTTGGCGAAGCCGTTTCCGACGATCACCAGGGCGGTGCCGCGGAACCCGAAGAGGCTCCCGACCGCGACGCCCACGAGAACCACGACGATCGCGAGGTGGAAGAGCAGGTTGCCGATCTCGCGGGAGTAACCACGCTCCGCCGAGACCGTCCAGGTCCGCGAGCTGGCCTCGGTGGTCGAAGTCGGAGCCGTCCCGGATGGCTCAGGAGCGGGTGACCCAGGAGCGGGCCGGCGCACGACCACCCGGTAGCGACGAGACCGCAGCCGCGCCACCGCAGACTCGACGAGCTGCTCGGCGGCGGCGTCCGTGGCCCACGTCGACGAGACGGGCAACCGGTGGAGACGCCGTGGTGCGGGCGGCGGCGGGGACCACATGCGCCGCGCGTGCTGCGCCGCTCGCGGCAGGATGCAGCCGAGCAGCGAGACGAGCAGAGCGAGGTAGATGGCGGCGAACCAGGCCGACCCGAAGACGTCGAACAACCCCAACCGGTCGTACCAGCGGGCCAGCTCTGGATGCTGTTGCGCGAACTCCGCCACCGTCACCGGGTTGACCCGGCGCTGCGGGATGAGAGACCCGGGCACCGAGGCGAGCGCCAGCAGGAAGAGCAGAAGGAGGGCGGTCCGCATCGAGGTGAGCTGACGCCACGCCCAGCGGGCGAGCTCCCAGGCGCCGAGCGGAGCTGGCTCAGCCGGCGCGGTCTGCCGTTCCGGCGCCTGCGTCTGCGTCATTCGTCACACCACCGTCGAGAAGTCGCTGACCCACTGTCGCATCGGCCCCACGAGCAGATCCCACCCACCGGTGACCAGGAGCACGCCGACGAGGACGAGGAGGGCGCCACCGGCGCGCGTCACCCAGACGTGGTGGCGACGAACCCAGCCGAGGGCACCGACCAGCCGCCGGAACCCGACGGCGACCGCCACGAACGGCAGTCCCAGGCCGAGCGCGTAGCACACCATGAGCACGGCGCCGCGTCCCGCGGTCGCCTCGTTGACCGCGAGGGTGGCGACCGCGCCGAGCGTCGGACCGATGCACGGGGTCCAGCCCAGCCCGAACAGCACACCGAGCAGCGGAGCGGCCCCGAGCCCCACGGCTGGCACCCGGTGCACCCGCAGGTCGCGCTGGAGCCACGGCACCGCGCCCAGGAACACCAGGCCGAGCCCGATGGTCACCGACCCGAGCGCCACGGTGAGGGCCCGGGTGTGAGCGGCCAGGAAGGTTCCCACCGCGCCGAACAACGCTCCCGCAGAGACGAAGACCGCCGAGAACCCGGCCACGAACAGCAGGGCGCCCGCCACCATCCGCCCACGCCGGCCCTCCGCGAGGTCGGCGCCCGACAAGCCGGTGACGTAGGACAGGTAGCCGGGCACGAGGGGCAGGACGCAGGGCGAGAGGAACGACACCAGCCCGGCCACGAGTGCGACGGGTGCCGCGAGCACCATCGAGCCGTGGAGCACGGTGTCGGCGAAGCTGTCACCCACCGACGCGCTCACACCGGCCACCTGGTCGAGTGCTGTGACCGGGTCGGGCACCGCCACGTGATCGGTCGGAGCCACCCGGTTGAACACCGCCACCTCGGAGACCACCATCCCGCTCATCCCCGCGCTACCACGTCGTCCACGAGATGTCCGAGCGTGCGGTCGTCCACGGGTCCGAGCACCCGGGCGGCCACGCGCCCCTCCGTGTCGATGACGAGCGTCGACGGGATCGCGTTGGCTGGTAGCGTCTCGCGGAAGCCGAGCAGCTGCTCCCCGTTCGGGTCGTAGACGCTGGGGTACGGCACCTCGAAGGTGCGGACGAACGCTCGCGCCGGCTCGGGATCCAGGTCACGGGTGTTGAGCCCCACGAAGGCGACGTCCTTGGCTTCGAGCGCCTTCGCCGCCTTCACCAGGTCGGGCGCCTCCTTGCGGCACGGCGGGCACCAGGAGCCCCAGACGTTGAGCACCACGACCCGACCCCGGTAGGACGCCAGGTCCAGCACGTCACCCGTCAGCGTCGTGCCGCGCAGTGGCGGTGCGGGGCGGCGCTGCTCCGGCGGGACCGTCGTGACGGTGCCGCCTCCGCTGACGTACCGGGTCTCGGCCGTCACCTCGGCGGACGAGCCCGCACCGGAGCATGCGACGAGCGGACTCACCACCGCGACCAGCACGACCACCAGCGACCACAACCGACGAGACACCAACGCTCACGCTCCCGCCACGAAGGTTCGCTTGGACGGTGGAGCTGGCAGCAGGTCGGCGGCCGGTTCGGAGTAGTCCACCGCGACGAGCCGGTCGTCGTCGTAGGTGAACGACGTGAGGCTGGCGAGCGTGCACTGACGCTTGCGCGGGTCGTGCCACAGCCGGCGACCCTCGACGTAGGAGCGCACGATCCAGATCGGCAGCTGGTGGGAGACCAGGAGCGCCTCGTGCCCGTAGGCCGCCTTCCGGGCGTCCGCGATCGCGGCGAGCATGCGGACGACGATCGCGCGGTACGGCTCGCCCCACGACGGCCGGAACGGGTTCCGAAGGTGCACCCAGGCCCGTGGTCGACGAAGCGCCCCGTCGCCCACGCCGAACCGCTGCCCCTCGAAGACGTTGGCTGCCTCGATCACCCGGTCGTCCACGACCGGCGTGAGCCCCAAGGCCGCCGCGATCGGCTCGGCTGTCTCCTGCGCCCGCTCCAACGGCGAGGTGACCAGGTGGACGATGTCGCGCCCCGCGACCGTCTCGGCCACCCGTTGGGCCATGGCCCGGCCCCGCTCCGACAGGTGGTAGCCGGGCAGACGTCCGTAGAGGACCTTGCGCGGGTTGTCGACCTCACCGTGCCGCAGCAGGTGCACGATCGTGCGGGTAGGACTCACGGGCTCTCCTGGGGACACCGTCAGGTGTCGGGCTCGCTTGCGGGTGGACCGTCGTCGGCGTCCGGACGCGCCGCCGCGGCGGCGCGAGCGGCGGCGGGAACCGCGGCCGCGATGCGCTCGAGCGCCTCGTCGCCGTGTGCGGTGCTGACGAACCACGCCTCGAACGGGCTCGGCGGAAGGTGGACGCCACCGTCGAGCATGGCATGGAAGAACGCCCGGAAGCGGTGCTGCTCCTGGGAGCGGGCGTCGTCGAAGTCGCGCACCCTGGGTATCCGCTCCGGGTCGACGAAGAAGACGCTGAAGAGGGTGCCGGCGAACTGGACCAGGTGCGGCACGCCCTCCTTGGTCAACGCGGACGAGACGATGTCGGCCACGTTCGCCGCGATCTGGTTCAGCTGGGTGTAGGTCTGCTCCGTCGCCAGCCGCAGCGTGGTGAGGCCGGCCGTCGTGGCGACCGGGTTTCCTGAGAGGGTGCCGGCTTGGTAGACGGGGCCGGTGGGCGCGAGCTCTTCCATGTACTCCGCCTTCCCGCCGAACGCCGCGGCTGGGAAGCCTCCGCCCATCACCTTGCCGAACGTCATGAGGTCCGGGACCACGCCGTCGATGCCGTACCAGCCGGAGCGGCTGGCCCGGAAGCCGGTCATGACCTCGTCCGAGATGAACAGCGCACCGTGGTCGTGGCACACCTGGGCCAGGAACGCGTTGAACCCGTCCTCCGGCGGGACGACGCCCATGTTGCCGGGAGCCGCCTCGGTGATGAGGGCGGCGATCTCCGTGCCGTACCGCTCGAACGCCGCGCGCACCGCCTCCCGGTCGTTGTACGGGAGCACGAGGGTGTCGCCGGCCTGCGCAGGAGTGACGCCGGGCGAGTCAGGGAGACCGAACGTCGCGACGCCGGATCCGGCCGAGGCCAGGAGCGCGTCGACGTGACCGTGGTAGCAGCCGGCGAACTTGACGATCTTCGCCCGCCCGGTCACGGCCCGTGCCAACCGGATCGCCGACATGGTCGCCTCGGTGCCGGACGAGACGAATCTCACACGGTCGACCGGGGTTCGCGCGACGATCTCCTCGGCCAGCTCCACCTCGGGCACCGTGGGCGTGCCGTACGAGGTCCCCGCCGCGACCGCCGCCTGCACCGCGGCCACGACCTCGGGGTGGGCGTGACCGAGGATCATCGGCCCCCACGAGCCGATGAGGTCGACGTACTCGCGGCCGTCGACGTCGACGAGGTAGGGGCCGTGGGCCCGGGTGATGAACCGTGGGGTGCCGCCAACCGCCCGAAAGGCCCGGACCGGCGAGTTGACCCCGCCAGGTGTCACCTGCTGAGCCCGGGCGAAGAGCCGCTCGGATGCGGTGGGCACGGCTGGATCGAGGCGAGCATCGGTGGCCACCGCGCCATTGTGCAACCTCCCGCGGCGGGAGGGCTCGGGGTGGTCAGGGCCGAGGCGATCCGCGTCGAACGGCGCGGCGTCGACCGCGCGGGTCCGGATCAGGCCCGTTCGAACCGAGCAGCGGCCAACCGGGCAGGTCGAGCCAGGCGGCGGCCAACCAGGTTGGTCCGAACGAGGCCGGTTCGAAATCGGATGTGATCACGGCCGTAACCCCATCGCGCTGCCGTCGTTGATGTCGACGACGGGCTCGACTGTCACCGACATGTCGGCCTGCGACGACAGGTAGTGGCCACGTAAGGTGAGTCGTGAGCTTCGGGGGGAGGTCACACATGACGCGAGAGCGCGCTCGGTGGTCTGCGGCGCGTGCTGTGGGTCTGTGCCTTCCCTGTCCTCACGCCACCATGTCGACCAGGCGCGTCCGTCGTTACTCCATGTCCGCTCCTTCTCCATAGTGGTTCCTCCCTCGACCCCTCCGAGGGTCCGTACGAACGCGGCCTCCGCGACTGGCTCGGCGCCCTCACCCCCCCGGGCGCGCCGGGCCTCCTCGGCCGCCGCGGTGCCCGGTTACCTCCCCCCCGACTGGGCGCCGCGGCGGCCCCTCCATGACGGCGTCGTCCTCGTGTGAGAAGGCACACGTCACCAACCACCGTCACCAAACGCAACAACGCTGCTACGTCTCGTCAGAGACGAGGGGCAGACCGTCACGGACCTGCGGCGCCACGCAGCGCCGCCACCCGACCCAGAGGGTGCTCAGCGGAAGTCGCGCGCGACCTCGGTCGCCCAGTAGGTGAGCACGATGTCGGCGCCTGCGCGTCGGATCGAGGTGAGAGTCTCGCGGATCGCCCGCTCACGGTCGATCCAGCCGCGCTGCGCGGCGGCCTCCACCATGGCGTACTCACCCGAGACGTTGTAGGCCGCGACGGGGACGTCGACCGCGTCCTTCACCCGGCGAACGACGTCGAGGTACCCCAGCGCCGGCTTGACCATCACCACGTCAGCGCCTTCGGCCACGTCGAGGGCGACCTCTCGCAGCGCCTCGACCGCGTTCGCCGGGTCCTGCTGGTACGTCCGGCGGTCGCCGCGCAGGCTCGACTCGACCGCGTCCCGGAACGGCCCGTAGAACGCCGACGCGTACTTCGCCGAGTACGCCAGCACGCCCACGCCGGTGTGACCGGCGGCGTCGAGGGCACGCCGGATCACCCCGACCTGGCCGTCCATCATCCCGCTCGGACCGACCATGTGGACGCCCGCCTCGGCCTGGGCGACCGCCATCTGCGCGTAGCGCTCCAGCGTGGCGTCGTTGTCGACGTCCCCCTCCGCGGTCAGCACGCCGCAGTGCCCGTGGTCGGTGAACTCGTCGAGGCACAGGTCGGCCATGACGACGCTGGCGTCGCCGACCTCCGCGACCACCTCGCGGATGGCGACGTTGAGGATGCCGTCGGGATCCGTGGCAGCCGAGCCGACCGCGTCCTTCTCGCGCGGGATCGCGAACAGCATGAGCCCGCCAACGCCAGCCTCGACCGCCTCCACGGCCGCCTTCCGCAACGAGTCGAGGGTGTGCTGGACCACACCCGGCATGGACGGCACCGGGATCGGCTCGGTCGCCCCCTCACGGACGAACAGGGGAAGCACCAGCGATCGCGGCGGCACCTCGGTCTCGGACACCAGCCGCCGGAGCGCCGGCGTCGCCCGCAGTCGTCGGGGACGAATCTCCGGGAACCCCATGTCTCCTCCCCCTGCCGCTGACCGGACGTCGCGACCGAGCTGTCAGCGCCAGCGTGCCGCGCCGCCGGACCGGATGGCTACCGGGCGCGCCGGCGTGACCCCGCCTTGCGCTCCGACGGCTTGGTCACCGGCTCGCCCGCCTCGATCTGTGCCGCTCGACGGGCGGCGCCGAACTCGGCGAGGGCCTCGGCGAGCGCCTCGATCGACGCCTCCTCGGGTTGGACGTCGACCCGCAAGCCGTGCTCCTCCGCGGTCCGCGCCGTCTGAGCACCGATCGCCGCGATCACCGTCGTCGCGTGCGGCTTGCCCGCGATCCCGACCAGGTTCCGGACCGTCGAGCTGGACGTGAAGGCGACCGCGTCGAACTTGCCGGTCTTGATCGCCTCGCGGATGGGCGCCGGCGGAGGCGCCGCCCGCACCGTCCGGTACGCGGTGACGTCGTCAACCTCCCAGCCGAGCTCGATGAGCCCGGCGACCAGCGTCTCGGTCGCGATGTCAGCCCGCGGCAGGAACACCCGATTGATGGGGTCGAGCACCGGGTCGTACGGCGGCCAGTCCTCGAGCAGGCCACGGGCGGAGTGCTCGCCGGACGGGACGAGATCGGGCTTGATCCCCCACGCCTGGATCGCCTCGGCCGTCTTGTCGCCCACGGCGGCGACCTTCAGCCCTGCGAAGGCCCGCGCGTCCAGGCCGTACTCCTCGAACTTCTCCCGCACCGCGCGGACGGCGTTGACGGAGGTGAACGCCACCCACTGGTAGCGGCCGGTGACCAGACCCGTGATCGCCCGGTCGAGCTGCTGCGGGTTCCGAGGCGGCTCCACCGAGATGGTCGGCACCTCCTCGGGCACCGCGCCGTACTGCCGGAGCAGCTTGGACAGCGCGGCCGCCTGTTCCTTGGTGCGTGGAACCAGCACGCGCCACCCGAACAGCGGCTTGGTCTCGAACCACGACAGCTTGTCTCGCTGGGGCACCGTCGGGCCCACGACCAAGACGAACGGGCCCTCCACCTTCGCGGCCTTGACCTCCTGGGCCAGCGTCTCGAGCGTGCCCTCCACGGTCCGCTGGTTGGTGGTCGTGCCGGCCGTGGTCACCGAGGCGGGCGTGGACGGCTCTCGCCCGGCCTTCACGAGCATGCCGGTGATGTCCTTGAGGTTGTCGGTGACCCCGGTGATGACGTGTGTCGCGGAGCCGTCGGAGAACGTCTCCCACTCCGGTTCACCCGCGCTCACGTCAACGATCCGAACCTCCCGCACCTTGGCCGTCATGAGCGGGATCCCGGCGTACGTGGGCACCGCGCTGGCGATCGGCAGACCTGGCGTCACCTCGAACGGCACGTTGTGCCGGACGAACGCCGCCACGTGCTCGGCCGCGTGCCCGTCGAGGAAGGGATCGCCACGGTAGAGACGGACGACGTGACGGCCCTCCTTCGCGTGCTTGGCCAACACGCGACCGGCCTCCGCCGGAGTGACGGAGTCCTCGGTCAGCTCGATCCGTTCGGCCTCGTCGGATACGTAGGCGGACAGCACAGCCTCAAAGGTCGCGAGCTCGCCCGCGACGACATCCGCCCGCTCCAGCAACTCCTTGGCCCTCGCCGTGACAAGCGCCGGGTCGCCCGGCCCGACACCAACGAAGGACACCGAGCCCTGGGACTTCTTCGTGGTCTTGTTCTTCGCGGTCACGTGACGCGTTCCTCGATCAAACGGCTGGCTCCCTCAGCGAGGAGAGCGGACGCGAGCTCACGGCCGAGTCTCTCCGCCTCGCCGAGAGATCCCGATGTGGACAGACGGACGCTTGCTGAGCCATCAACCGCCGCCACGACGGCGTGGAGGGTGAGCTGGCCCCCCTCCTCGCCATCCGTGGTCTCGGCGAATGCTCCCATAGGTGCGCTGCAGCCGGCTTGCAGCTCGGCCAGCACGGCGCGCTCGGCGGTCACCGCCGCCCTGGTGCGTGGGTCATCGAGCTGGGCGAGAGCGCGCACCACACTCTCGTCGGCCCTGCGGCACTCGACGGCGAGCGCGCCCTGGCCGGGCGCCGGCACGAACTCCGTCGGGTCCAAGGTGTGGGTGATCTCGGCCTCGCGCCCGAGCCGAGCCAGCCCAGCCCTGGCGAGGACGACGGCGTCGAGCTCGCCGCGGTGAACTTTGCCGAGCCGCGTGTCGACGTTGCCTCGAATCTCGACCAAGGTCAGGTCGTCCCCTCGGGCGAGCCGCAGCTGGGCGAGTCGCCTGGGCGCACCGGTTCCCACGCGCGCGCCTCGTGGCAACGTCTGCAAGTTGAGGCCGTCCCGTGCCACGACCGCGTCGCGCGGATCCTCCCGGGGCGGTACGGCCGCGAGCACCAGCGCCTCGTGCGGCTGGGTGGGCAGGTCCTTCAGCGAGTGGACGGCGACGTCGATCTCACCGTTGACGAGCGCGTCGCGCAGCGCGGCGACGAAGACACCCTGGCCGCCGATGCGACGCAGCGGGCTGCGATCCCGATCGCCCTGCGTGGTGATCTCCACGAGGGTGACGTCGATGCCGAGCCGCTCCAGCACCGTGGCGACCGTCCGGGTCTGGGTGACCGCCAGAGCGCTGGCACGGGTGCCGATCCGAAGCTTCACGATGCGACCCCCGTCGTCTCCTCGCCCGGCTCCGGACGTTCCACAGGGCGCATCGGGTCCGCGTTGGTGACCGCCTCGACGGTGGCCTGGTCGAGCGCGAACAGCGTGCGCAGCGCGTCGGCGTAGGAGGTCTCCACGGGCTGCTCGGCCAGCTCCTTCACCCGGATCGTCGGCGCGTGCAGCAGCTTGTCGACCACGCGGCGGACCGTCCACTCCACCTCGGACCGAACCGTCTCGTCCAGGTCGGGCAGACGGCTCGCCAAGCGGCGCAGCTCCGCGTCGACGACCTCCGCCGCCATCGTCCGCAGCGCCACCACCGTGGGGACCGCCGCGGCCGCCCGCCTGGACGCCGCGAACGCCGCGACCTCCTCGGCGACGATCGAGCGGACCGCCTCGATGTCGCTGGCGGCGGCACCTGAGGTCTCGCCACCGCCGGCCGCCAGGCTTTCCAGGTCGATGAGCGTCACGCCGGCGAGATCCCCGGCACCGGGCTCGACGTCGCGAGGCAAGGCGAGGTCGCAGACCACGAGGGGCGCGCCGGCCCGGGCCGCGACCGCGGACGCCAGTCGCTCGCCGCTGAGGACCGTGCCGACCGCGCCGGTGCAGGAGATGACGAGGTCGGCGGCCGGCAGCTCGACGGCGAGGTCGCTCATCGCGACGGCCCGACCGGACACGTTCTCGGCCAACCGGCGGGCACGTTCGAGGGTGCGGTTGACGATCACCACGCGCGCGTCGTGGTCCCGGCGCAGGGTGGTCGCGGCGAGGGCGGCCATGGACCCGGCGCCCACGATGAGCGCCGAACGCCCGGTGAGGTCACCCAACACCCGGGCGGCACGCTCGAGCGCGGCCGTCACCACGGAGCGCCCAGCCCGGCCTAGGTCGGTCTCGGCGTGGGCTCGCTTGCCCACCCGCAGCGCGTGCTGGAACACGGCGTTGAGCGTCGAGCCCACCGTCTCGGCGTCCTGGGCCGTGCGCAACGCGGCCTTGACCTGGCCGAGGATCTGCGTCTCGCCGACCACCATGGAGTCCAAGCCACACGCCACCGAGAACAGGTGGCTCACCGCGCCTTCCTCGTACCGCACGTACAGGTAGGGCGTGAGCTCGGCGGTCGTGACGCCAGCGCGCCGCGCCAGCAGCTCCGTCAGCTGCTCGACGCCACCGTGGAAGCGCTCCACCTCGGCGTAGACCTCGACGCGGTTGCAGGTCGCCAAGACAACCGCCGCCGCGACTCGCGGGCACTGGACAACCTCCTCGAGGAACTTCTCGACGCCCTCGGGAGCCGGGACAACCCGCTCCAGCACGTCGATGGGCGCTCCTCGGTGGGACAAGCCGACAACGAGCAGGCTCATGCGCGACCTCGCTTCGCTCCGAGTGCGCGCAAGGCACGCGAGAGTCGAACCGCTGACTGGCGCCGCTGGCTCATGGGGCGACGGAACTCCTCTCGGCAGGCACACCGTCGACCTTCGTCAACCGCGCGGACAGCGCCTTGCGCTGCTCGTGGTAGGCGAGGATCTGCAGCTCAGTGGACAGGTCGACCTTGCGGACATCGACACCAGGAGGGACGTTCAACACCACGGGGGCGAAGTTCAGCACACTCGTGATGCCCGCGGCGACCATCCGGTCACACACCTCTTGTGCGGCCGACGCCGGCGTGGCGATGATCCCGATCGACACGTTGTACTCGCGAACGACGTCCTCGAGCTCGCTGTATGCGCGGACGACGTGATCGCCGACTCGCTCACCCACCTTGGCCGGATCGGCGTCCAACAGGCCGACGATGCCGAAACCTCGCGAGACGAAGCCAGAGTAGTTGGCGAGCGCGTGGCCGAGGTTTCCGATGCCCACGATGATCACGGGCCAGTCCTGGGTGAGACCGATCTCCCGTGCGATCTGGTAGCGGAGGTACTCGACGTCGTAACCGACGCCGCGGGTCCCGTAGGAGCCGAGGTAGGAGAGATCTTTTCGGAGCTTGGCGGAGTTGACGCCGGCGGCGCGGGCCAGCTCCTCACTCGACGCGGTCGCGATCCCACGTTCGGACAGCGCGGTCAGCGCGCGGAGATACACCGGGAGCCGCGCGACCGTCGCCTCGGGAATCCCGCGACTCGGCCGCGCGTCCGTGTCATGGGTACGGCGGGGACGCGACGAACTCACTTCACTCCTGAGGTATGAGACGTTCCCACGACGCCTCCGGCCGACCGGACGAACCCGGTCGGCGATCCAAGCCTAGGACTTTGTGAACGCGCGAACAAAATCGAGCGTGGACGCTTGATCGTCAGGCCGCCGGGAGCGGCGTGCCAGGTGTGACCCTCGCCGCCGAAGCACGGGGCGCGACCGACCGGCTGTCACCTCGCGGACGCTCCGCGTGGTCTGCGCCCACCCCTGCTAGGCCAGGGCCGCCCGCAGCCGCGCCTCGTCGACGCGCCAGAAGTCGTGCTGGCGTCCGTCGACGAAGGTCACCGGGATCTGCTCCCACCACCGACGGTACAGCTCTTCATCCGTCGTGATGTCCACCTCGACCCAATCGACGCCCAGGTCCTCGCACACGGCCGCGATCACCTCGCGCGCGTCGTCACACAGGTGACAGCCGGGCTTGCTGTAAAGGGTGACCCTCGCCATTCGTGTCCGTTCGTCCCAGTGAACGTGTTTGTCCTCTATGTCCAGGCGGATGTTATGTCCAGGCGGATGTTCAGTGTCGTCGGTCCCAGCGAGCGGGGCTCGCCGTGACCGTCAAGCCTTTCTAGCGGGCCCGCCTCACCTGCCGGTCACGCCGCCGGGACGCTCCGGCGCGACAGGTCAGCCGGACAGCTCCGCGGCGAGTCGGGCTCGGAGCACATTGCCGGTGGCCGACCTGGGCAGCTCGTCGACGACCCGAACGACGCTGGGGCGACGGAACCTGGCGAGTCGAGCGGCGCAGTGAGCGGAGACCTCGCCCGGCGTCACCGTCCGTCCTCGACGAGGGACGACGTAGGCGACGACGGCCTCCCCTGTGGCCGGATCCGGCACGCCGACCACGGCGACGTCGGCCACCGAGTCCAGCTCGGCGATGACCTCCTCCACCTCGCGGGGATAGACGTTGAACCCGGAGACGACGACCACCTCCGAGCGCCGGCCGGCCAGGGTGAGGCGGCCCTCCTCGTCCAGGTAGCCGACGTCGCCGGTGAGGTGCCAGCCGTCCGCACCCGGGTCCTCTGAGCCATCAGGCCAGTAGCCGGAGAACATGCTCCGGCTCCGGAGGAGGATCTGGCCGGGCTCACCCGGCTCGACATCGACCCCCGCGTCGTCGACGACCCGGATCTCCACCCCGGGCAGCGGGACGCCGAGACCTTTGGGTCGTTGTGCAGCGTCGCCCGGCGCGGCACCCGGCAGGGTGGTCGTCACCAGCCCGGCCGCCTCGGTGAGCACGTACCCATCGTGGACGACGAGTCCGGTCGCCGTCTCCACCTCCTGCCGAACGCCGGCTGGAAGCGGCGAACCCAGCGACTGAAGCACACGCACGCTGACGAGCCCGTCGGCCAACTCGGCGCTCCGGCTCCAGGCGGCGAGGATCGGCGGGACGACTGGAACGACCGTCACCTTCTCGGTGGCCGCCACTTCCAGCGCGCGCTCGGGCTGGTCGTGGCGCACCACGACGAGGGTGGCGCCGGCACGGGCCACCGCGCCCAGCACCGCTGTGCAACCGACGACGTGGCACAGCGGCACCGTGGCCAGAACCACGTCCTCGCCTCGTACAGGCGTCGGCTCGGCAGCCGACCACTGGTCGATCGCCGCCACGAGTGCCCGATGGGTGAGCATCGCCACGCGGCGTCGGACACCGCTTCCAGGCGTGCGGGCTAGGAGAGCGAGGGCCTCGGGGTCAGCCGGCGGAACGGCGGGAGTGCGCGCCGGCGTGGCCATCAGGTCGTCGTAGGACCGTTCGCCGGCCGCGGCCGGGACACCGACCGGCACCACGCGAGGCACGAACTCCGCGTCGTGATCGGCACTGCCTGGCCCTCCGACCCCGCGCGGACGACCGGCGATCTGGCGCACGGCGGACCGCACCGCGTCGACACTCGCGGCGTCGGCGAGGACGACGCGGGTCCCCGTCTCCGCAAGCACGTCGGCCATCTCCGCCGCCGTGCCGGCTGGATCGACCAGGACCACGACGAGCCCCGCCCGCAGCGCGCCGAAATAGCAGAGAGCGAACTCGATCGAGTTGCTCAAGGCGAGCGCCACTCGGTAGCCCGCGACCAGGCCACCACCCGAGAGCGCGGCAGCGCAACGGTCGACCGCGCGGTCGAACTCCGCCCAGGTCAGGCGGCGTTCCTCTGCGACGAGGGCGGTCCGGTCAGGGCTCGCCTGAGCGGCTCGGCGGACCAGGTCGGCGACGTTCACGGCCCCTCCCTCGGACTGCCAGGCCGGCGCGACGCCGGCACAGGGAGTCTGGCACATGCCGGCGCCGACGCGCGGCACGGGCACGCTCCGTGGCAAGGGTTTCACCCTGACGATGGCACGGTCCAGACGGCGCGTACCGGACATCCCTCCCAAGCGAGTGGCGTCCAGGCTCTAGGCTGGATGACCATGACGCGCGCGGAGGATGCGGCTGAGGCGACGACTTCCGCCCGCGAGACCGAGGTCACACCCGACTCCCGCGCGGCGGCGTTCTTCGACGTCGACAACACCCTCATGCGCGGCGCGTCGCTGTTCTATCTCGCTCGTGGGCTGCACAGCCGCAAGTTCTTCTCCACCCGCGACATCCTCACCGCCGGCTGGCGACAGCTGAAGTTCCGCGTGGTCGGGTCGGAGGACCCCGATCACATGCGGCTGATCCGTGAGCAGGCGCTGGACTTCATCGCGGGCTGGCCGGTACACGAGCTCCTCGAGCTCTCCGAGGAGATCTTCGACGAGGTGCTGGCGACCAAGATCTGGCCTGGCACCGCCGCCCTCGCCCAGCGTCACCTCGACCAGGGGCAGCGAGTCTGGTTGGTGACCGCGGCGCCCATCGAGATCGCGAGGCTCATCGCCGACCGCCTCGGTCTCACCGGCGCGATCGGCACTGTCGCCGAGACCGTCAACGGCTTCTACACCGGCCGGCTCGTCGGCGACCTCATGCACGGAGCCGCGAAGGCCAACGCCGTTCGTCAGCTCGCCGCCGAGGAAAGGCTGGACTTGCGCCTGTGCTCGGCCTACTCAGACTCGTCCAACGACATCCCCATGCTCTCCCTGGTGGGGCACCCCTGCGCGATCAATCCTGATCGGAAGCTCCGTGCTCACGCCCGTCGACACGGTTGGCGCATCCGCGACTTCCGTCGGGGTCGGCGCGCCGTCCAGGTGGGACTTGCCACCGCCGGGCTCGCCGGAGCCATCGGCGGCGCGACCGCGGCCGCGGCGGCGCTTCGACGCAACGCGGGCCGTGTCCGCGACCGCCGTTCCGGAGCGTGACCGCGTCGCCCGTGAGCCCAGGACCGCACCCGGTCGCCTGTCTCAGAACGTGACCGCGTCCGCGGCGACGTCCAGGAAACACCGAGGAGACACCGAGGAGACACCGAGGAGACACGGTATGCATTAGCCCGGCGTATTCCAGTCTGGGCGGATGTCTCCTACGATGCCCTCGGTGGGACAGAAGTCCGTGTGGTCGGGGGGTCGGGAGCAGACATTGACGCCGCAGACCGAACGACCCATCACCGCCGACCGGGAGGGAGTCGCGGAGCTCTTCGCCCTCCTCCGCGCGTTCCTGGAGGGTGCGACCGCCTCGGCACACCCCGTCCCAGCCGGTGCCGTGGTGGCCGACGACCGTACCTGCCCCAGCTGGCCTCATACCACCGGTGGGTGTCCTGACGACACCCGGCTGCTGCAGGCCTCGCACCAAGAGACCGCCGAAGCGCGCCCGGCCTCCCTCTCGTTCCACCGCGCGGGCGTCCGGACCGAGCAGGAGACGACGCAGGATCCCCGCATCGTCGCGCTGGTCGAGCTCGCCAAGGACGGGGACGCCGAGGCGTTCGGCCAGCTGTACGACCACTACGTGTCCACGATCTACCGCTACATCTACTACCGCGTCGGCACACACGCCCTGGCCGAGGACCTCACGAGCGAGACGTTCTTCCGGGCGCTGCGGGCGCTGTCGTCGTTCCGGTGGCAGGGACGCGACTTCGGCGCCTGGCTGGTCACCATCGCCCGCAACCTCGTGACCGACCACTTCAAGTCCGGACGCTTCCGCCTCGAGGTCGCCACCGGCGAGATCCTCGACTACGACCTCGCCGCCGACGGACCCGAGGACGACGTGCTCGCCACCCTGACCAACGAGGAGCTCGTCAAGGCCGTCCGCAAGCTCAAGCCAGACCAACAGGAGTGTCTCGTCCTGCGCTTCCTCAACGGGCTCTCCGTCGCGGAGACCGCCCAGGTGCTGTCCAAGAGCGAGGGGGCGGTGAAGCAGCTTCAGCTCCGCGCCGTCCGCAACCTCGCGAAGCTGCTTCCCAAAGGCATCAGATGACGCAGGTGGGTGCGCTCTGGACGGTGTGGCGTATGGCGTGCTCAGCGGGTCGTAACTCCAGACACGGCGGATCGTTGGTGCGGGTGTCTGATTCGCCGGAGGTCGTCCTCTTACACACTATTCGACCTCCTGTCCGAGAGGACCGCCGATGACCTCACTCCTGGCTTCCCGCCGGCGGGCTGAGGACTTCGCGCGCCTCGTGGAGGGGTCGAGGCGCACGTCTGACCCGGAGCTGGCTTCCCTTCTCGGACTGGTCAACCGGTTGCGCCCGGCCGAGATCACGCCTTCGGAAGACTTCCGTCAGTCACTGCGGGCCCAGCTGGTCGCCGTGGCGGCCGAGCGAGCAGCGAGCACGGCGCGCGCCGCGAGCGTGGCGGACGACGTGGTGGAGGCGCCGGCGAGCAGGCCCGCTGACCGCAAGCCGACCCGGCTCCGGGTGGGCGCGATGGCCGCCTCCATCGTGCTGGCGGGCGGCATGGTCGGCACCGCGGCGGCCGCCCGCTCCGCCCTCCCTGGCGACTTCCTCTATCCGATCAAGCGCGGCCTGGAACGCACCGAGGCCGCGGTGACCACGAACGCCGAGTCCCGTGGTCTGGAGTACCTCGCTCACGCGTCCACCAGGCTCACGGAGCTGGGCGAGCTCACCGCGGAGGGCCGTATCCACTCCGACGACACCACACGGATCGACCTCAGCGTCTCCACGCTCGAGGAGTTCACCCGCGACTCCCGAAACGGTGGCGCGCTCCTCATCGAGGCGTTCCGTAGCGACCAGCGCACCGCGCCGCTCCTGCGCTTGCGGGAGTTCGTCGCCGACGCCAAGCCCCGGCTGGAAGCGACGGCTCCGCTCCTGCCGGCCGAGGCCAATGGCGCCTACCAGAAGGCGTGGACCACGCTGGAGCGACTCGACAACCAGGCTCTCGCGCTGTGCCCCCTGTGCGACCCGGGCAGGGGCGGAGTCGAGGACGCCGAGGTCGTGAGCAAGGGACGGGACCCCATTGGACGGTCGGACACGTCGACGCGCAAGCGTGACGAGTCGTCGAGCGACACGTCACAGAGGCGTGACGAGTCCGAGCCCACCTCGGAGTCCCACTCCGACGACGACGGCACCGAGACCGAGCCCGACACAACGCCCACGAGCGACCCCAAGCCGGATCCCTTCCCGCCCAAGCCCTGGCCGACGATTCCACCGGAGCCCCAGCCCACGTCGAAGCCGTCGCTGCCGGTGCCGTGGCCCACGTACCCGCGGCCGACGACCACGACGAAGCAACCACCGACGCCTCCGGAAGACGAGCCCCTCCCTCTCCCGCTGCCACTCCCTCTGCCCCTGCCGACGGCGCTGCCGTTGCCCCTGCCGCTTCCCACGGTGCTCAAGCTGCCGCTACCCCTGCCGTGGTTCGATCAGCAGGAGCCACCGGCACCGAGCCCGGTGCCCGTCACCCCGCCGAGCTCGCCGAGTCCCGTGGCGGAGGAGATGAGCCGTCGGCCGAGCTCGACGGCGACCCCATCCTTTGATCCGTCACCTGAAGCGTCGGTGCCTCACACCCCCAGCCCGATGCCGACCACGACGACGCCCTCGGATGACGACCCCTTCGGCGACATCCTCGAGCTGAAGCGGTGACACCCGAGCGGCGTCCGAACCGGCGTCCTGACGATCGGTGGCCCGAAGGGCACAGGGGTTGGGACGTCGCCGCTCGGATCCGAGGGGACGCCGGGCCGACCGCCGCGGGGGCTCGCTAGAAGGCATCGGGACGGTCGAGCAGCAGCGCGTACAACGTGTGCTGGATCGTCTCCCGCACCTGGTCGGTGAGGTCGAAGACGAGCATCGGGTCCTCAGCCGCCTCGGGTTCGTACCCGTCGGTCGGCACGGGTTCGCTGAACTCGATGATCCACTTCGACGGCAACGGCACCAGCCCGAGCAGACCCAGCCAGGGGAACGTCGGGGTGACCGGCATGTAGGGCAGCCCGAAGAGCCTGGCCAAGGGCTCGATGTTGCCCAGCATCGGGTAGGCCTCCTCGGCACCGACGATCGAGCAGGGGATGATCGGCACCCCGCTCCGCAGCGCCGCCGCCACGAAGCCACCTCGCCCGAAGCGCTGGAGCTTGTAGCGCTCCGAGAACGGCTTGCCGAGCCCTTTGTAACCCTCCGGGAAGACGGCGACGAGCTCACCGCTCCGCAGGAGGCGTTCGGCGTCTTGGGCGCACGCCAGCGTCGTGCCGCCCTTGCGCGCGAGCTCCGACACGAACGGCAGGCGGAAGACGAGGTCGGCACCGAGCAGCCGGATGTGGCGATGGGCCGGGTGGTTGTCGTGGACCGCCACGTGGATCATCAGACCGTCGAGCGGCAGCGTCCCGGAGTGGTTGGCGACGATGAGCGCGCCGCCCACCGCCGGGATGTTCTCGATGCCACGAGCCTCCGCCCGGAACCAGGTCTGGTAGAGCGGTCGAAGGACGCTCAACAGGACGTTCTCGGTCAGGTCCGGGTCGAAGCCGAAGTCGTCGACCTCGTAGTCGCCGGTGAGACGACGCCGCAGGAACGCCAGGCCGGAGGCCACCTTCGACTGCCAGCCCTCACCGAGCGTCTGAGCCGCGACGCCCCGCGCGGCCATGCCAAGCGCCCCGAGAAGCAGGTCCGTGGCGGAGAAGGACACCCGCTCGTGCGCCCCCCGGAACTGCCCGTTCTCCTCACGCCCACGACTGGCCCGGATCGGGATTACCTTCGCCTCGGACGAGTCAGCCATGGCGTTGTCGTACCCCGTTCAGATCCTCCCGCACACCGAGGAACTCGGCCACGCGCTGCTCGGCGGACCTGACCCGCTCAGCGTTCAGTACGCCGGGCTCGTGCGCCGCCGCGAACGTCTCGAACGCCTCAGGCGTGGTGTAACTCGGTTTGAACCCCAGCTCTTCCCGCATCCGGGTCGTGTCGACCCCGCGGCCGTAGGTGAGGAAGTCCAGTTGCTCCGGGGTGAAGTCGGCGAGTCGGAACGCTCGGAACGCCTGACCGAGCGTCGCCGCCGCGAAGGCCGGTACCGGAAGGGAGGGCCGGCCCATGCGTCGGATCGCCTGCGACAGCATGAGGACACCCGAGCCGGCGACGTTGAACGTGCCCGGCCGGTCGGAGACGACGGCGAGCCGCAACGCCTCCAGAAGGTCGTCCTCGTGGGTGAACTGCAGTCGCGCGTCGAATCCGAGCACGGTAGGGATGACGGGCAGCGTGAAGTACCGCGTGATGGGGGTGCGCACGCGCGGGCCGATCACGTTGGCGAAGCGCAGCGTCGTGACGATCACGTCAGGACGCCGCCGAGCGAAGCCTCGCACGTACCCCTCGACCTCGACGGCGTCCTTGGCGAAGCCGGAGCGCGCCCCGCGCGGCTCCATGTCCTCGGTGAACATCGCGGGGTCGTCTGGCGAGGCGCCGTAGACCGCGGTCGAGGACTTGACGACGACCTTGCGCACGGACGGCAGCCGCTGGCAGGCGGCCAGCAACTGCATCGTCCCGATCACGTTGATCTCCTTCATCGTGGCCCGGCCGCCGGCGTGCTGAGGCACCGCGATCACGTTGAGGTGGGCCACGGTGTCGACCTCTTCGCGAGCGAGCACCCGGGAGACCACGGGGCTGCGCAGGTCGACGCGGACGAACTCCGCTCCGCCTAGGTCGTCGCGAGGGGGGACGACGTCCGCTCCGAGGACACGGTCCACCGCGGGGTCGGCGGCGAGCAGGCGCGTGAACCTGCTCCCGATGTCCCGGGAGACACCGGTGACCAGGACAACGCGCGCCATCTGCCGCTCACCCCGTGGAGTCGAGCACCGCTACTTCCCCAGGCGCCTGCGCTGGATGCGCGTCTTCTTGAGGAGCTTGCGGTGCTTCTTCTTCGACATGCGCTTACGACGCTTCTTGATGACAGAACCCACGTAACACCCTTTTCGGAACAACTTGGTACCCCACCGGACGCGGATCGGAACTCGCTCATGTCGGATGAACGCTTCGCGTTGGTGAGGAGCACGACGTACTGGCGCGGTCAAGCGTACAGGCCAAGCGCCTCGAGGTCGGCGCCCCGGCCCGCCGCCGGCCGGGCGTCACGCTGGGCCGGCGCGCCGGACCGGGACCCTCGGCTCCCCCCTAGGACCGGTCCCTCGACCGGGTGTCGCACGCCGAGGCGGCACCGAGAGCATCCGTCCGGTGCCGCCCGTCCGGACAGGGGTCAGTCCGGATCCAGGCCGTGGGCCGGGAAGACCGCGCGGCGCGTGGCGCGAATCGCGCGGTCGACGGGATCAGCCGGGTCGTAGCCGGCGGACCACTCGGCGTACGAGGCGTGGGCGCCGTCGGTCATGGCCTCGGGCGCGGAGCGTCCGCACTCGTCCGCCACGAACTGACGCCACGCGAGCGGTGTCGTCGTCTCGGGCCTGATCGCCTGCCCGCCGACGATCGCGAGCAGGTGGCTCCAGATGCGTGGCACCACGTCCACGAGGGCGTACCCGCCACCTCCGGTGACGACCCACCGGCCCTCGGCGACGCGATGGCTGAGCTCGTGCACCGCGGCCGCGGCAGCCCGCTGGGCGTCAATGGAGAGGTTGAGGTGGGCCAGCGGGTCCAGCCGGTGGCTGTCGCAGCCGTGCTGGCTCACGATGACGGCGGGCTGGAAGGCTTCGACCAGAGCCGGCACCATCGCGTGGAACGCCCGCAGCCACCCCTCGTCGCCGGTTCCTCGAGGCAAGGCGATGTTGACGGCGGTCCCCTCCGCGCCCGGGCCCCCGGTCTCGCTCGGGAAGCCCGTGCGGTAGGGGAAGAGGGTGCGCGGCGACTCGTGCAGGCTGATCGTGAGCACCCTGGGGTCGTCGTAGAAGATCTCCTGGACGCCGTCGCCGTGGTGGACGTCGAGGTCGATGTAGGCGACGCGCGGGCACCCGGCGTCGAGGAGCCACCGGATCGCCGCCGCCGGGTCGTTGTAGACGCAGAAGCCGCTGGCCATGGCCGGCATCGCGTGGTGCAGCCCGCCAGCGATGTTGGCCGCGTGGAGACTCGTCCCTTCCCAGACCGAGCGAGCGGCTTCGATGCTCGCACCGACGACGCGCGCCGCGGCCTCGTGCATCCCGGCGAAGGTCGGGTTGTCCGGCGTTCCCAGCCCGAACGTCACGTCGATGAGGCGTGGGTCGGCGCTCGCGCGCTGGACCGCCTCGATGTAGGCGTGGTCGTGGATCGTGGCCAGGACGTCATCGGAGGCCCGGGGAGCCGGGACCATCGTCAGCCCTTCGAGACCGCAGCCGTCCAGCGCCACGACGTGCTCGTCGGACCGCTCGCGCTCGCCGTCCCGGATGAGCCCCAGCTCCCTGGTCAGGGCGACCGTGAGCCGCACCCGGATCGGCGCGAGCGGGTGCCCAGGGCCGAAGTCGTACGCCGTCAGTCCCTCGTCATACACGAGGCGTCCGAGTTCCGTCACAGGCTCCACCTTGCCCTACGTCGGTCTGGTGGGCGACATGGACGCGCCTGACCACACCGGAGCCGGGCCGGTAGAGTCCGCGAGCGTGACGACCAGCCCGAGTCTGGCCGAACGCTTCCCTACCCTGTTCACTCCGACCCGGTGGGAGTGGGCCGGGTTCGACGCGACGTTCTCCGTCGACCGGCCACCGGAGTCCCTCGTGCAGAGCGTCCACGTCGTCGGCTTCGTCGGATCGTCCATCGTGGTGTGCCGGCACAGGGGGAACGAGTGGTTCCTGCCCGGCGGAACCCGAGAGCCGGGCGAGAGCATCGAGCAGACCGCTGACCGGGAGCTCTTGGAGGAGGCGGGCGCTCGGCGGCTCGGGCCGCTGCGGTGGCTTGGCGCGCACCGCGGCGTCAGCGACCACCCCGCGCCGTATCGACCTCACCTGCCCCACCCGGAGAAGGCGTGGCTGTGGTGTGTGGCCGACGTCGAGCTCGTGGCGACGCCCACGAACCCACCCGACGGCGAGCAGGTCACCGAAGTGCGGGTCACCAGCCTGTCCGAGGCCCAGGCACTGCTCCGAGAGAACGAGGAGTGGTATCCGGACCTGCTCTTCCTCGCCGCGGAGACGCGGCGCGCGCAGGCGCTCAGCTGAGCGGTCGCACCATGCCGATCTCGTCGAGGGTGGGATCGGAGGGCAGCGGTTGCCGCTCGTCGGTGGGCACGAAGCCGAGCCGTTCGTAGAACCGCCGCGCCCGTTCGTTCGTCGCCGTCACCCACAGGTGCACCCGCGCCGCTCCCCTGGCCACGGCCCAGTCGAGGACGGCGCGCACCAACGCGTCCGCCACACCGCTGCCGCGGGCCTCGGGCCGTACCCACATCGACACCAGCTCCGCGGTGTCCGGAGTCGACTCCTCGAAGAACCCGCCACTGATCCCCACCGCCGTCGCGGGATCGTCGTCACGGTAGGCCAGGAAGGTCGCCCCACCGGCGCTGAGCCGGCGACGCCAGTCAGCTTCCGTGAACGCGCTCTCCCGGGCGTAGGTCGAGCCGAAGGCCCACGGCGACTCCCGTAGTGCCTCCAGTCGAACCGCGCGCAGCTCCCGCCAGTCGTCTGGCCCCAGGAGTCGAGTACGCACGGCCGCCGTGCGATCCCCGGTCTCCACTCCGCGACCGCCCATGCCGCTCCTTTCGTCCTCGGCGTCCCGTCCTCGGCGTCGTGTCCTGTCGCGCATTCGACGAAGCGCGACGAAGCCGGCGGGCGCGCTCCCGTGGGCCGAGCCGAGCCACCGGTGCCGATCGTCGGCCCATCGTAAGGAGCGGCGACCGGCTCGGCGTCGGGTAGTGGAGGCGACGTGGACTGGAACCTCATCTTCGCCCCTCACCTTCCGCTCCTGGAGGGGGTCGTGCGCGGCACGGTGACCTACCTCGCGCTGCTCGCGCTCCTTCGTGTCGTGGGGCGACGTGAGACAGGCGGTCTGGGACTCACCGACGTCCTCGTGGTCGTGCTGGTCGCCGACGCGGCCTCAGCCGGCCTGTACGGCGAAACCACGTCGCTGGCGGACGGCATGGTGGTGGTCGTCACGATCCTGTTCTGGAGCGTCGTCGTCGATGCCGTCGCCTACCGCTTCCCGAAGCTGGCGACCCTGCTCAAGGCCACGCCGAAGACGCTGATCGAGAACGGCAAGCTCAACCGCGCCGTCATGCGGCGGGAGCTCATGACCACCGAGGAGGTCTCCTCCCAGCTGCGGCTGCACGGCATCGACGACATCGCCATGGTCGAACGCGCGTGCATCGAACCCAACGGGATGATCAGCGTGATCCGGCGCGACCAGAGGGACACCTCAGCGGTCGAGTCGCCCGAGCCCTTGTGACGACGACGGTCCCGGGCCCGATGTCTTCGTGCTGTGAGCGCGCTGCCGAGTCAGCGGTGCGCGTCTCCGCCAGGCTGGGTCGCGCGTGCGGTCGCGGCTGATCGGTTATCGTGCCGACGTGCGCACGATTCGCTCCCGTGGCTGGTGGCCGCCCGAGGGCGGCCTTGTGGCGTGCGCGCGATCAACCTGACCCGACCGAGGCCGCCCGCGAGGGCGGCCGACGGACCTGGGCGTCCCCGCGGCGGCGACTTCCGACCCGACGAGGAGTCCCATGCCGCGCACGATCGTCTCCGGCGTCAAGCCCACCGGCTCCCTGACCCTCGGCAACTACCTCGGTGCCCTCCGACGGTTCGTCGACCTCCAGCACGACGCTCGCTGTGTCTTCCCCGTGGTTGACCTGCACGGGCTGACTGTTCCCCATGATCCGGAGCGGCTCCGCCGGCTCACCGTGGAGACAGCGACGCTCTACCTCGCCGCGGGCCTGGACGCAGCCTCCTGCGTGATCTTCCGGCAGAGCGACCTGTCGCTGCACACGGAGCTGGCGTACCTGCTGGAGTGCACGGCCTACGTCGGCGAGCTGGATCGCATGATCCAGTTCAAGGAGAAGGGGCGCGGCCGGCCCAAGACCCGGGTTTCCCTCTACACCTACCCGGTCCTCATGGCGGCCGACATCCTCGCCTATCGCGCCACCCACGTGCCGGTCGGCGACGACCAGCGCCAGCACCTCGAGCTCACCCGCGACCTGGCACTGCGGTTCAACCGGGCCTACGGCGAGGTCTTCGTGGTCCCCGAGATGATTCCCGCCGTCATCGGCGCTCGGATCAAGGACCTGCGGAATCCCACGGCCAAGATGAGCAAGGACGCTCCGGACGACGCCGCCGGCTGCGTCCGCCTCCTCGACTCCCCGGACGTGATCCGCCACAAGGTGATGCGCGCGGTCACCGACTCCCGTCACGAGGTCCGGTACGACCCGGAGAACCAGCCGGGCGTCGCCAACCTCCTGGACATCCTGGCCGCGTGTGTCGGCGAGCCCGATCCCGCCGCGCTCGCCACCCGGTACAGCTCCTACGGAGCGCTCAAACGGGACGTGGCCGACGCCGTGATCAGCACGCTCGCCCCGCTGCAGGCCCGATACGCCGATCTCGTCGCCGCCCCGGAGGCCGTCGACGCGGTCCTGCGGGATGGGGCGGAGCGGGCGCGAGCCCTCGCCGAGCCGACCGTGGCCGCCGCCAAGCGCGCCATCGGGTTGTGACCGCGCCGCAGTCGCGTCGGTGCCCGCCGGTGGGGCTCGACGCGCGGGTCAGCGCGAGTCCCGAGGGGCTCCGGTCAGTCGACTTGGGCGGCGATCTCGCGCGCCCGGTCGCGTGCCGCCTCGATCGCGTCGAGCACCGCGGCACGCACCCGGTGGCGCTCCAGCTCGCGGATCGCGCTGATCGTGGTGCCACCCGGGGACGTCACCGCCTCCCGCAGCGTCACCGGGTGCTCGCCGGACTCCCGCAGCATGACCGCCGCGCCCAACGCGGCCTGGACGATCAGCTCGTGCGCGACCTGGCGGGGCAGCCCCAGCAGGATGCCGGCGTCGGTCATCGCCTCGACCAGGTAGTAGAAGTACGCCGGACCCGAGCCGGACAACGCCGTGACCGCGTCCTGCTGCGACTCGGGCACCCGCACCGTCTTGCCCAGCGGGCGCAGCATCTCCTCGGTCAGCGCGAGGTGCTCGGCGCGCGCGTGCGAACCCGCGGAGATCGCGCTCATCGCCTGGTCGACCAGCGCCGGGGTGTTCGACATGACCCGGACGACCGGCGTCCCCTCGGGAAGCCGCTTCTCGAAGAACGACGTCGGCAGGCCAGCGCAGATGGAGACGACGAGCTTGCCCTGAGGAACCCGCGGGCCCAGGTCGGCGAGCAAGGTCGACGCGTCCTGCGGCTTGACGGCGATGACGATGACGTGCGCTTCGCGCACCGCCTCCTCGTTCGGGAGGACCCGGATGCCGTAGCGCGTCTGGAGGTACTCACCGCGCTCCGCCCGACGGACCGTGGCGATGAGACCCGACGCGGGCCAGCCAGCGCGCAGCAACCCCGACAGGAGGGTCTCCCCCATCTTGCCGGCGCCGATGACGGCGATCGTGTGCTGCTCAGGACTCATCCGCTCTCGCTCCTCCTCACGCTGGGCCTCCTCACGCTGGGCCTCCTCACGCTGGGCTTTCTCGTGCTGGCCCTCCTCGTGCCAGACCTCCTCCGCCGGTCAGCTCCGGGTGACCAGCGAGCGCAGGAAGAAGCCCACGTACGCCGGACGCTCCGCGAGCCGGCGCATCAGGTACGCGTACCACTGGTCGCCGTACGGCAGATACACCCGGACCGTGTCCCCGAGGGAGACCAGTCGGCGCTGCTCCTCCGGCCGCACACCGTAGAGCATCTGGAACTCGTAGCTGCCTGGTGACCGGTCGTAGCGCATCGCCAGCGCGGAGGCGATCTCGATGAGCCGCGGGTCGTGGGTGGCGACCATCGGATAGCCCTGGCCAGCCATGAGGATCTTCAGGCAACGCACGTACGACAGGTCGATCTCGGACCGACGCCGGAACGCGACCGACTCCGGCGCGGCGTAGGCGCCCTTGCACAGCCGGACCCGAGACCCCTGGTAGGCCAGGTCCCGGCAGTCGCCCTCGGTTCGCCGCAGGTACGCCTGCAGGACCGCACCGGTCTCCGGGAAGTCGCGGCGCAGCTCCTGGACCACCGACAGCGTCGAGTCGACCGTGGTGTAGTCCTCCATGTCGATGGAGATCGCGGTGCCGGCGTTGCGCGCCGCGAGCGCGATCGTGCGTGTGTTCTCGAGCGCGAGCTTCTCGCCGTCGGGCCGAAGGTCCCGCCCTAGAGCGGACAGCTTGAGCGACACCTCGCACGACCGGGCCACTCCCGCCCGAGACAGCCGGTCGAGGAGATCGAGGTAAGCCCTCGTCGCCGACTCGGCACCCTCCCGGTCCTCGGTGTGCTCACCGAGGTGGTCGATCGTGACCTGGATCCCCTCGTCGAGGAGCTGTCGGGCCACCTCGATCGCTTCGTCGGCCGTCTCGCCCGCGACGAACCGAGAGACGATCGTCGATGACACCGGCATCGTGGAGGCGAGCTTCTGCACCCCTCGGCCACGGGCGGCGGCTAGCAGCGCTCTGCGTAGCACCACAGGAGTCTCCTCTCGTGCCCGAGTGTGATGACCCATCGCCGCTCCCGCCCCGCCCGGTCGGCGAGCCCAGGGTACGCCGTGGGCGCGTCCCGGCCGGACGGGCCCGCCGATCACCGCCCCGACACCCCGGCCGGTCACCGCCGCGTGGGAAGACCCGCAGGCTCACCTGGCTCCGGCCGCTCCTCCGTCGGCGCGGGCGGGACTGTTCCGCCGGACGGTGCCGCCGCGGACGGGGCCGGCTCCTCCGCGCTGGCATCGGTGACGTGTCGGGCCGGCACGAGTCGCAACAGGACGTCGTCGAGCGTCAGCACGCCGATCGTCCCGCCGTCCGCGTCGTCGATACGGGCCAGGTGGCTCGCCCCACTGCGCAGCGCGGCGAGAACGTCGACGAGCGGTGTCGTGGCGGTGATCACCGGCAGTGGCCGCACCTTTGTCGGCGCGATCGGCTCGGACGGCCGCTCCACGGTGTCGGTGAGGACGTCCTTGAGGTGGACGTAGCCAGTGAGCTGGCCGCGCTCGTCCAGGCGGGGGTACCGCGAGTGGCCCGTCCGCGCCGCGAGCTCCTCGATCTCGGCAGCCGTGGCGTTCGGTCCCACCAAGACCACCGACTCGAGCGGGATCGCCACGTCCGAGGCGGTGAAGGTGGCGAAGCCCAACGCCTGTTCGGCGAGCCGGTGCTCGTCGGGGTCGAGCAACCCTTCGCGGCGGGACTCCTCGAGCAGGTGGGCGACCTCCTCGTGGGTCACCGCGTCCGCGACCTCGTCCTTCGGTTCGACCCGAACCAGCCGCAGGAACGTGTTGGCCACCCTGGTGACACCGGTGACAGCTGGGCGAGTGGCGCGGACCAGCGCGCCCAGCACCGGCCCGAGCACGAGAGCCGACTGGAGCGGTGCGGCCAGCGCGATGTTCTTGGGGACCATCTCCCCGATGACGACGTGGAGGGCCACCACGAGCAACAGGGAGATCGCCACCGCCACCGGGTGCGCCAGGCCCTCGGGCAGGCCCACCGCCTCCAACCCGCGGGCCACCACGCCGGCGACCGCCGGCTCGGCGACCGCACCCAGGCCGACCGTGCACAGCGTGATGCCGGCTTGCGCCCCGGTCATCATGAGGTTCACCCGGCGGATCGCCCACAAGGTGGCCCGCGCTCGCCGCGATCCCCTGGCCACCAGCGGCTCGATCTGGCTCCGGCGGACCGAGACGAGAGCGAACTCCGCGCCCACGAAGAAGGCGTTGCCGGCCAGCAGGAGGATGGCGACGACCAACGCCACGCCCTCACTCATCGCCGGCTCCTTCCCCGTCGTCGACCGCGACCCGCTCGATCCGAACCAGGTCGACGCGGCGGCCGTCCAAGCGTTCGACGGTGACGCGCAGGCCATCGACTTCCGCCGAGTCGCCGACCCTCGGCACCTGGCCGAGGACGTGCATGACGAAACCCGCGACCGTCTCGTAGCGAGCGTGCGCCTCAGGCAGCCGCAGCCCTGTCTTCGCGTGAACCTCGTCCGGACGCAGGAGCCCGGAGACGATCCACCCGTCACCGTCGCGCCGGAACGTCACCTGGGGCGCGTCGTGCTCGTCGGCGACCTCACCGACGATCTCCTCCACGACGTCCTCGAACGTCGCGATCCCTGCCGTGCCGCCGTACTCGTCCACGACCACGCACAGCTCGGTGCCGTGGTCGCGTAACGCCCACAGGACCTCGTCGAGCGGGGTCGTGTGCGGCAGGAAGAGCGCGGGCCGGGCCAGTCGTCCGACCGGTGTCGAGCTCCGCTCGGCGACCGGTACCGCGACCGCGTCGGTCAGCTCGACCACACCCACCACGTCGTCGAGGTCGGCGCCGGCCACGGGGAACCGCGAGACGCCGTGCTCGCGCGCGAGGTCGACGACCCGTTGCACAGGGTCGGCGGCGTGCACCCACACCACGCGGGTGCGCGGGGTGAGGACGTCACGGGCGCGCTTGTCGTCGAAGCGGAGCACGCGCTCCACGAGGGTCGCGGTGGTGGGTGGGAGCACGCCCGACTCGGCGGAGTTGCGCAGCACCGAGACGAGCTCCTCGGGCGTGCGCGCGGACGCCAGCTCCTCCTGAGGTTCGACGCCCAGCGACCGGACGATGTGGTTCGCGACCGTGTTGAGCCCGACCGTGAGAGGTCGGGTCGCGGCGGTGAACGCGCGCTGCGGAAGCTGGACGACCCGCGCCACCGCGAAGGGGTGGGCGAGCGCGAGGTTCTTCGGAACCAGCTCGCCGAACAGCATCGTGACCACGGTCACGCCGACGACCGCCAGGGTCAGCGACACCCCGGTCACCATGCTGTCCGGGACACCGAGGCGCGCCAGCGGTCCGTCGACCAGGCGAGCCACCGCCGGCTCGGCGAGCCAGCCGATGGCGAGGTTCGTGAGGGTGATCCCGATCTGGGCGCTGGACAGGTGGGTGGAGAGTGACTTCAGCGTCGTGTGAACACCCCGGGCGCCCGGCAGGCCCTGGGCGGCCGCTCGTTCCACGCCCGGGCGGCTCACGGTGACCAGGGCGAACTCGGCCGCGACAAAAACTCCGCAGGCGACCACGAGCAGGGCTGACAGCCCGACGAGCAACACGCTGGTCACCGTCGGCCCCCCGTCTGTCCGGGCCGAGGATCAGCCGCTCGTGACGGGCGTTGTGATCCCGGTGTCCGTGACCCCGATCGTCGGGGGGTCGGTCTTCGGGGAGTGCGTTCTGAACCTTCCATTCTCACCTTGTCAAAGGCCCGGCTCACCGCGGCGGGCGTCACGCGGTGAGCGTCGCCAGAGGCGTCAGCGCGAGACGACCCGCACCGGCCTCCTGGCACCGGGCCAGTGCCGCTTGCACGTCATCGTATGCCCGCGACATACAGACGAAAAGGTACGGGGTCGAAGTTCCGGCCGATGCGCTAGTCCCTGACGACGGGAACGGCCGACACGGCACCGCCAGGGTGTCGTGTGGCCGGTTCGCGGTGTTTCGCGAGACCTGTCAGCTCTCCGCCGACGGTGGCGCGTGTCGCTCGAGGAAGCCGTAGACGTCCGTCTCGTCCACCCCCGGGAACGCTCCCGGCGGCAGGACTGCGAGCACGTGCGAATGAGCTCGTGCCGACGGCCAGCTCCAGCCCTGCCACCGCGACGCGAGCTCGGCCGGTGGCCGCTGACAACACGAACCGGACGGGCACTCCGACACCGCGCGATTGCGGGTCTCGCGGCCTCGGAACCACCGAGAGTCCTCGTAGCGAACACCGATGGTCACCGCGAAGTGTCGCTCCCGGGTCGGGTCGACGTGCGCGACACACCAGTGCGTGCCGTCTGGGGTGTCGGTGTACTGGTAGTACGACGGAAACCGCTCGGGTGCGGTGAAGACCTGCCGTCCCGCCCACCGACGACACATGCGTTGACCTTCGATCGCGCCACTGGCGTCGGCCGGGAAGATCAACCCGTCGTTCTCGTACGCCTTGTAGATGATCCCGGCCTCGTCGTTGCGGACGAAGTGGCAACGCAGGTCCAAGTGGCGGGTCGCGAGGTTGGTGAACCGGTGCGCCGCCATCTCGTACGACACCGAGAAGGCGTCCCGCAGATCCTCGATGGCGAGGTCGCGGTCGGCCTTGGCTCGCTTGAGGAACGGCACCGCGGCCCGTTCGGGCACGAGTACGGCGGCGGCGAAGTAGTTCGCCTCCACGCGCTGCCGCAGGAAGTCGGCGTAGTCCCGGGGCGATCGGTGATCGAGGATGACGTGGCCGAGAGCTTGGAGGACGACAGCTTTCGGCGTGTGCATCCCCAGCTGCTCGCTGCGCAGGTAGATACGGCGGTGGCGCAGGTCGGTGACGGACCGCACCGATCCCGGCAAGTCCTCGGCGTAGTGGATGGAGAAGCCATGGTAGGCCACGATCGCTCCCACGTGGGCGTCCGAGAGCGGACCACCTCGGTAGTCGACCGCGGTGAGACTTTGAATCGCGAGCCGTTCGATCTCGCCGAAGTAGTTGCCACGCTCCCTCATCTTTCGGCGCAATTCCGCGTTGGCGGCGCGTGCGTCCTCTGGTGTCGCCGTCGGTCTGCTGTCCCGGCGCTTGAGCTCGTCGTACAACGCGACCAGGTGCTCCAACACCTCGCTGGGAACCCGGGGTCCGACCCGCAGGTGCGGCAGACCCAACGCCTGGTAGCGAGGATCTCGCTGAGCCTCCTCGAGCGCGATCTCCAAAGCGGCACGCCGCGTCGGGGGCGTGGGTGACAACAGCTCATTGACAGAAACGTCCAACGCAGCCGCGATCTTGCTGACGAGGGAGAGCTTCGGCTCACGTCGGCCGTTCTCCAGCAGGGACAGTTGGGACGGCGCTCGACCGACCCGTCGACCAAGCTCGGCAAGCGTCATACGCCGGCTTCGCCGCAGATGCCGCACTCGCTGGCCCAGAGTGACAAGATGCAGATCCTGCGGAATCGTCCGGCGTTCTTCCCCCCGAACGTCTGACACAACTTGATGCTAGGAGAACATTCGCGGAAGTTTCTAGGGCCGAACGCCGCGTCTTGCCCCGTTCCCTCCAAGACTCAGGTGTAACAGGGAGAGGTCATCGACAAAGGGGGCAGCAGCGATGACGCCGAGCGAGCCGACATCGACCACGCCGGGGTCGGGCAACGGGGGAACCGCCACGCGCAAGGTCCGGGCTTCGCGCCCGCGAGAGGCCGCACGGACGTCCAGCCGCGCGGACATCGAGGCGGCCGCACGCCGCGCCGCCGAGGAGTTGCGACGCGAGTGGGAGACCAACCCACGGTGGCGAGGGATCGAGCGGACGTACACCGCCGAGGACGTCATCCGGTTACGCGGTTCGATCCAGGAGGAGTACACGCTGGCTCGGCTTGGCGCAGAGCGGCTCTGGCACCTGCTGCAGACCGAGGACTACGTCGCCGCGCTGGGCGCGCTCACCGGCAATCAGGCGGTCCAGCAGGTTCGGGCGGGGTTGAAGGCCATCTACCTGTCCGGGTGGCAAGTCGCGGCTGACGCGAACTTGGCCGGCCAGACCTACCCCGACCAGAGCCTGTACCCGGCGAACTCCGTCCCCAACGTGGTGCGCCGCATCAACAACGCCTTGCTGCGGGCGGACCAGATCAGCTGGGCCGAAGGCGAGCACGACGCGCCGTACTGGTTGGCGCCCATCGTGGCCGACGCGGAGGCCGGATTCGGCGGCGTCCTCAACGCCTTCGAGCTGATGAGGGCGATGATCGCCGCGGGCGCCGCCGGCGTGCACTGGGAGGACCAGCTGGCGTCGGAGAAGAAGTGCGGCCACCTGGGTGGGAAGGTGCTCATTCCCACCGGGCAGCACATCCGCACGCTCAACGCGGCTCGGCTGGCCGCCGACGTGTGCGGAGTTCCCACGATCATCATCGCCCGCACCGACGCGCAGGCCGCCACGCTCATCACCAGCGACGTCGACGAACGAGACCGCCCGTTCATCACCGGAGAGCGCACTCCTGAAGGCTTCTACCGGGTACGCAACGGTCTCCCCGCAGCCATCGCACGTGGCCTGGCCTACGCGCCGTACGCCGAGCTGCTGTGGATGGAGACCTCCACTCCCGACCTCGACGTGGCTCGGCAGTTCGCCGAAGCGATCAAGGCGGAGTACCCAGACCAGATGCTGGCGTACAACTGCTCCCCGTCGTTCAACTGGAAGCGCCACCTCGACGACGACACGATCGCCAAGTTCCAGCGCGAGCTCGGGTACATGGGATACACGTTCCAATTCATCACGCTCGCTGGGTTCCACGCCCTCAACGCGTCGATGTTCGAGTTGGCGAGGGGCTACGCCACTGAGGGAATGCCCGCCTACGTCGCGCTGCAGGAGCGGGAGTTCGCCGCCGAGCGGTTCGGCTACACCGCGACGAGGCACCAGCGTGAGGTCGGCACGGGCTACTTCGACCTGGTCAGCACCGCGATCTCACCGGACTCCTCGACGACGGCGCTGCGCGGATCCACCGAGGAGGAGCAGTTCCAGACACGGTGACGGCGCACGCGGTCCGACTCGGGCCTGGCCCCGACACGCCACCGGCTGGCCATCCGCAGGATGGCCAGCCGGTCCCATGACCGAGGGTCGGCGAGGCGCCGGTGCTGGGGTGGTCTAGACCCGCGACTGCGTGTCGAGCTGCAAGCCGGGCTTGCCCGCCTCGGTCACGAAGCTGGCCCGAACGGCGATGGGCGCTCCAGGACGTGACACGTAAGGCATCACGAGGTGGTCAGCCCGACACTGCTCGCGGGTCAGGGTGAGGCGAAGGTAGCCGCGCTGGTGGTTCATGAACCGCACGTGCGGGTTGGCCGCCAGGACGACCTCACTGTGTGGGTCGAGGTCCTCGCCGTCTTGGTCGGAGCTGATCGACGTGCCGCCGAACTCGACACCGACCGTGGCGGAGTCGGGGTCGTCGAAGTTCAGCTTCAGCTCGGCGGCGATGTGGCGATGCCGGTCGCCGGTCACCACGACGGGGTTGAGGTCCGGTCGGTCGGCGAACAGGTCGAGGAGGCGCTGACGGGCCGCGGGGTAGCCGTCCCAGGCGTCCATGAACAGGGGAAGAGGATCACCGACGTCCAAGTCGAACTGGCTCATCGGTACCTGGTTCGCGAGCAGGTTCCACCGGGTTCGAGCGCCGGTGAGGCCCTCGGCCAGCCAGCGCTCCTGCTCCGCTCCGAGCATCGTCCGCGTCGGGTCGAGTCGTTCCGCGCAGTCCTCCTGCTGGCCGTCCCCACAGGCCTGGTCGTCGCGATAGGAGCGCTCGTCGAGAACGTGGACGGTCACCAGGTCGCCGTAGGTGAGGCGGCGGTACAGCCGGATGTCGGCTCCGTTCGGCTTCTGGGGCAGACGGAGCGGCAGGTGCTCGTAGTAGGCCTGGGCAGCCGCCGCCCGGCGCTGCCGGAACGTCGCGGGATCCACGTCGAGGTCGCGCGAGAAGTCTCCAGCCCAGTTGTCGTCGACCTCGTGGTCGTCCCAGGTGACCACGAACGGGAGCGCGGCGTGCGCCGCCTGCAGGTCCGGGTCGGTCCGGAAGAGCGCGTACCGCAACCGGTACTCGGTCAACGTCCACGGTTCCGTACGGATCTCCGTGGGCAAGGTGACCTTGCGGTGCAGGCCGTCGGCCGGGATCGTGTTCTCGTAGATGTAGTCGCCCAGGTGCAGGACGACGGCGAGGTCGTCGTCGCTCATGTGGCGGTACGCGGTGTAGAAGCCGCCCCACCACACCTGGCACGACGCGACGCCGACGCGCAGCGTCGTGAGCGGCGTACCCGGAGCGGGCGCGGTCTTCGTTCGGCCCACCGGGCTCACGAACCGTCCAGCGCGGAAGCGATAGAAGTACGTCCAGTTCGGACGCAGGCCACGCACCTCGACGTGGACCGCGTGGGCGAGCTCCGGCACGGCGAGGACCTCGCCGCGCTGGACGACTCGCCGGAACCGCTCGTCGAGCGCGACCTCCCACCGGACGGGAACCGCCAGGTTCGGCATGCCGCCGTGGCCGTCGAGGGCGAGCGGCTCTGGCGCGAGACGGGTCCACAAGACGACTCCGTCGGGATGCGGATCACCCGACGCGACGCCCAGCGTGAACGGGTCCTCGCGTAGGCGCGGCTCCGCCCACACCGGAGCGTGGGAGAAACCGGCCGCGAACAGGCCCAGGCCGGCCAGACCGGAGAGGACGTCTCGCCGACCGAGGATTCGCCGGAGCGCGGTCGTCGACACCATGTCCGTCCTCCTGTCCTTAGCGAGGGCACGTTCGTGCGGCACCGGCCGCTCGTGGGGGATGCCTGACGTGCCCTGTCATTCCGTGGATCCGTCATTCCTTGCGGTTCGGTGACGACGTCTGGGAAGCACGGACGCCAGCCGCCGCTGCGACGAGGTCGGCGTAGCCCGCTTGGCCGAGACGGTTCGGGTGGTAGGACTCGCCGATCGGGTTGGACAGTCCGTTGATCCACTCGACGTCGTCGCAGACCGAGTGCCCGGTGAACGCGGGACGGGCGTCGACGAAGTCGAACCCATGCGCGCGCGCCCGACCGCCGATCGTCGCGGCCAGCAGGTCGGCGCTCGCGTTGAGCTCGGCCTGCTCGCCTGGGCTGATCCGAGCGGCGAGGTTGCACTCCTCGCCGTTGAAGAGTCGCGGGTAGCCGACCACGATGACGTGGGCCGTCGGCGCGGCCGCACGGATCGCCGTGAACAGCGAGTCCAGTCGGCCGGGGAGGACATCGCGGATGAAGCCGTTCGCCGACTCGATCTCGTCCCAACAGGTCGTCGGCCACGGCTGAGCGCACCGGAAGAGAACCGAGGCCCAGCCCGCGTCATTGCCGCCGACCGAGACGGTCACCAGATTCGTCGCCGCGTCGAGGCCGGCGAGCTGTTTGTCACGCACGTCGGCGACCGTGGCGCCCGAGCAGGCGGCGAAGGACAGCGCCGCGCCTAGCCGCGTGGCCACCAGCACTGGATAGGCGTAGGGCGACCGCTTGCAGTCGGTGCCGTCCGAGTAGTAGGAGCGGGTGCCCACGCCGGACGAGTACGAGTCGCCCAGAGCCACGTAGCGAAGCGCGTCGGCGTGCGCCGGCGCGGCGGCCACGGGGAACCAGAGGCTGACCAGGCCGAGGACGAACGCTAATCGAACGAGGCGACGTCGGACCCCGCCCATCTCGGCCCCCTTCACGCCGACCGGGCAGACCCCCGCACCAGGACCTTCCGCCAGGGAGCGGACGACAGGTCCGGTAACGGGTCAAATCGTCCCGTTCAGGGTGAAGGACAACGAGCGCCCGATCAAGGGCGGGATGACGGTGAGAACCGGACAGCGGCCGCGACCGTCCGGTGGCAGGGCTCGACTCAACCAGGACCGGGTCCGCCTTCCCGTCGCGCCGAGGCGCAGAGCGCCGCGGGACCACGAGGGGCCGCGAGAGGCAGCGCTACGAGAGGTGGGTGGGAGGTCTTGCGCGCGGCCTACTGACCGACCGCCTCGATGGTGCCGTCGGAGGCGACGGTGTACGCCGGCACCACGGGTGCGGCGAAGTGGAGCCGCGCGAAGGCGAGGGCTTCGGCGAGGTCGGCTTCTCGCTCCGAGCGGCTGGCCGCGCGTCGGGTGTTGACCTCGAGCACGATGGCGCCGGTGAAGCCACGGCGGGCCAGCAACTCCAGCACATCGGCGCATCGCTGGTTACCACGACCAGGCACCAGGTGCTCGTCCTTGATCGATCCGTTGCCGTCCGCCAGGTGCACGTGGGCGAGCCGGTCGCCAAGGTCGTACGCCATCTCGTAGGCGTCGACACCGGCCGTCGCCGTGTGGGAGAGGTCGAGCGTCACCGCCGCGTAGTCGAAATCACGGGGGTCCCACCCCGGCAGGTACGCCTGCAGGCCCTGACCGGCCGCCTTCCATGGGTACATGTTCTCGACCGCGAAGGTGATCCCGGTCTCCTCCGCGCGCTTGGCGACTCCCGCCACGAACTGACGGGCGTAGTCGCGCTGCCAACGGAACGGCGGGTGCACGACGACGACCTTCGCGCCCAGCGCCTTCGCGGCCTCGGCGCCGCGATCCAGCTTGCCCCACGGGTCGGTGCCCCAGACCCGCTGGGTGATGAGCAACGTCGGGGCGTGGATCGACACGATCGGCATCTGGTGGTACTCGCTGAGCCGGCGCAGGGCCTCCACGTCCTGGCTCAGGGGGTCGGTGCCCACCATGACCTCGACCCCGTCGTAGCCGAGGCGGGCGGCCAGCTCGAACGCTGTCGCCGTCGACTCGGGGTACACCGACGCCGTCGACAGGGCGATTGGGGCATTGGGTACCCGAACGACACCCTTGCCTCGGACGTGCGTGTTGGCGGCACCGTGCACGGCGTCCAGGGTACGGCGCGAGCTGGTGCCGTCGGCCTCGACACCTCCCACATTCGTACCTTACGGCTCACTCAGCGTGACTCGGGCGCCGTAGCGCTCCCGCATCCGGTCGTTGTGGGCGTCGCCCTCGGGCACGTTCGCCGACACGTAGACCGGTGGCTGGTGCCCAGCCGCGAGCAGCCGCCCACACACCTCGACGGTCAGCATCTGGGCGATGAGCGCGCCGGTCAGTGAGGAGGTCGGGCAGATCGAGACGCCACCGGACAGCTCGAGCTCGGCGTCACCCCGGACAGCGCCGTTGTCGATCACGATGTCGGCGAGCTCGAACAGCCGGAGCCCCGAGGGGTGGCGGGAGGTGATCGCCCGGCTGTGCTGCAGCGACGTGACGGCGACGACGGGGTGGCCGCGTTCCTTGACCAGCCGCGCCATCTCGACCACGGAGCCGTTGCCTCCAGAGTTGGAGACGATCACGAACACGTCCCGTGGGTGGATCTCGTGCAGGGCGAGCACCCGCGCCGCCAGGCTCGGGTCCCGCTCGGCGAGCGGGTCGAGAAGGGAAGCAGGATCCTCGCCGCCCAGGAACACCAGGTCCTTGATGGCCAGCATGTTGGCGCAGACCAGGCCCCCGGCTCGGCCGGCGATCTCCATCGCGAACGCTCTGCTGTGGCCGGTCCCGAAGACCTGGATGATCCCCCCTTCGGGGATGGCAGCGGCGATGAGATCCGCGGCGGCCGCGATGGCGTCCCGCTGCGTCTCCACCACCCGCTCGAACGCCCCGCGCAGGACGCGTACCGCGTCGTCGAGGGTGGGCTGGTCGATGGGCGCGGCCTCGTTCTGGGTCACACCGCCCTCCTTCCTCGTCTCCTCGCCGCGTGAGCGACAGCGGTCTGGGTCTCGTTCCGGTCAGGGAGCCATCGCAGCGGCGACGTCCGCCTGACAGCGACGGCGCCAGCCTGCCAGTGACCCCCTGACAGTGACTCCTGACAGTGACTCCTGACAGTGACTCCTGCCAGCGACCACAGTCAGCCGGACAACGCCGGGTGCGCGACGACGTTGGCCAGATGGGGGACGTCCACCCCGCTCGCCAGCCGGACGGCGCCGCTGAGCGAGTCGCCCTGCGGCTCGCGAAGGTCGGCGGATGGGCAGAGCTGGCTGAGACCGGAGGCGAACGCCTCGAAGATGATCGGGGCTCGGAGCAGCCCGCCGGCCCACGACACCGGGACAGTCCGGTCTCCGGCTCCCGGGAAGCCCCGCCGCACCGCGGCGGTGACGCTCACGGCGAGCTCCTCCCCCGCCGCCTGGCACAGCACCCTCGCCACGGCGTCGTCCTTCGCCGCCTCGGTCACCTCGGCGGCGAACGAGGCGACGTCGGCCACCAGCGTCGGTCGGCGATACCACCGCTTCACCGCGTCCCGGAGCGGCCGTCCAACACGTTCCTCCGCACGAGCGGTGAGTGCGGTAGGCGCACCGCGTCCCTCGTAACCGGCGAGGGCGGCGCGCAGCCCCGCGAGGCCCAGGGAGAATCCACCGCCGGCGTCGCCGAAGAGGTAACCAAGCCCATCGACGTTGAGCAGTTCACCCTGCGGCGTCACCGCGAGGCACGCCACCCCTGTCCCCGCCGCCACCACGACGCCCACATCTCCGCCCAGGACGCCGAGGTGGGTGGTCACGTCATCCCCGGTCAACAGCACCCGACGGGCGCCGAGCCGCTCGGCGACGAGTGGCGCGAGACGCTGTCGGCTGTCTCGGTCGGAGGCCCCGCCGGCCAGACCGAGGGCGATGACCTCCACCGGTCCGGGCCGACCCAGCTCCTCCCACGCGGCGACCACCCGGTCGCACTGCTGCTCGACCGGGTCCATGCCGGCGGTCCACTGGAAGCCAGGGACCAGCACCTGGGCGCCCACGCGAGCCTGATCTCCGTGGCCCTCCACGGTCGCCATGACGAGCTTGGTTTGGCCGCCATCGACGGCCAGGCGAACGCCGGGTGAATGGTCGTCGTCGTTCACTCGAATGCCTCCGAGCGCATCGTGTCCAAGTGCCGGAGTATGACACCTTCACGGAGAGCCCACGGACACAGCTCGAGCTCGTGGACGTCGAGGACCTCCATCGCGGCCTGGGCGACGACCGCGCCGGCGAGCAGCTGAGGGGCCCGCGTCGGCGAGACGCCCGGCAGCACGGCCCGCTCCGCGGCCGTCATCGCCGCGAGTGAGGGCAGCCATGCCCGAAGGCTGTCGAGGGTCATGGTGCGCCGCGCGTACGGTCCCGCCGCCGACGGCGCGGCGCCGCAGATCCGCGCCAGCTGCCGAAAGGTCTTGGACGTGCCCACCACACGGTCTGGCTCGCGGTGGCGTCGGATCACGTCGGCTTCGCGTTCGATCACGGACCTGACGTGCCGGGACAGCGCCGCGACGTCCTCCGCCGGGGGCGGGTCGGAGGTGAGCCACTCCCGGGTCAGCCGGCCGGCGCCGAGCGGCAGCGACAGGGCCGCGTCTGGATCCTCGTTGTCGCCGATAGCCAGCTCGAGTGACCCGCCGCCGATGTCGAGGACGAGGAGCCGCCGTGACGACCAGCCGAACCACCGTCTGACCGCGAGGAAGGTCAACCGCGCCTCCTGCTCGCCGGACAAGACGGTGAGGTGGACGCCGGCCGTGGCCGCGATGGAGCGCAGGACGTCCTCGGCATTCGTGGCGTCTCGGATCGCCGAGGTCGCGAACGACACCACCGTCTCGCACCCTTCGCGCTCGGCGATCTCCAGGGCCTGACGGACGCTGGTCGCCAGCATCCGCGTGCCGGCGTAGGTGAGAGCGCCCACCTCGTCCAGGTGCTCGGCGAGCCGGAGCTCGGTCTTGTGGGAGAAGGCCGGGAGAGGGGGAGCGCCGGGTTGCGCGTCGACGATGAGCAGGTGCACCGTGTTGGAGCCCACGTCGAGCACGCCGAGCCGCATGGTTCGACGCTACCCGCTGGACGCCCGCCGGTCCCCGACGAAGCGTGGCCGGACGCAGCTGATGCCGACATGACGTCTCGCGGCCTTGCGCCTCGTGCAACATCTCTCCTCGGGGTGTGAGGCGCGGAGCGATGTCTCCACAGGCCGCCCGACGCCGGACACAGTGCGACCCGCGGGACGCTCCACGGCGTCGGCTCAACTGCTCGGCTCGCTTGATCCGCCCGACGGTCCGGCGGGTCAAGCACCATCGGCCGCGCCCGCCACATAGGGTTGCGAGAGTGCCTGAGGTACCGCTCGACTTCCCGCGCGCCTGGGTGGAGTTCATCGATCCCGCCGACGCCAACCAGGTGTTCCGTGTCGATCTGACCTGGTTGACGTCGCGCTGGAACTGTCTGTTCAACAACGGCTGTCCGGGGATCATGACGGAACGCGCTGACGCCGGGTGCTGCCAGCTCGGCGCGCATTTCGCGGGCAAAGAGGACGAACGCCGCGTCCGGCGCTGGGTCAAGCAGCTCACCGCTGAGGACTGGCAGAACCGGGCCGAAGGGCGCAAGAACGGCTGGATCGACGTGGACGAGGAGGGTGAGCGGAAGACCCGCGTCGTCAACGGCGCGTGCATCTTCCACAACGAGCCCGGGTGGCCGGGCGGCACTGGCTGCGCCCTCCACATCCACGCCCTCCGCGTGGGCGTCCACCCCGTCGAGACCAAGCCCGACGTCTGTTGGCAGGTGCCGATCCGTCGGCTCTACCGCGAGGTCGAGCGCACCGACGGAACGTCGTACCTGGAGGTGACGATCACCGAGTACGACCGTCGGGCGTGGGGGCCTGGTGGCCACGACTTCGAGTGGTACTGCACAGGCAACACCGAGGCGCACACCGCCCGCGAGCCCCTGTATCTGTCCGCCCGGCGCGAGCTGGTGGAGCTGATGGGCGAGGCCGCCTACGCCGAGCTGGTCAAGCACTGCGAGGCGCACCTGGCTGCGCGTCAGCGGTTGACCCGCCACCCCGCCGACCCGGCCCGGCGGGCCTCGACCAAGACCACCACGGGTCGGCGCCGCACCTCGACCGGCCGGGCTCGCCTGATCAGATAGCCGGCCCGGCTGGGACGCGCGGCGCCGCTACCCTCAGCGTCGTGCCGCTCATCGCGCAAGGGGCCCGGCCGAGCCCCAACATCTGGAACCACCCAGATCGCTACGAGCTGGAGAATCGGGCCGCCGACCCCGACCGGGTCATCGAGGCGGCGATGCATCGGCGACGCCCGTGGGCTGGTGCGCGCGTCCTCGACATCGGCTGCGGCACGGGGTTCCACCTCCCCCGGTTCGCGGCCCTGGCCGCTCACGTCGTCGGCGTCGAACCGCACGGCCGGCTCGTGGAGTACGCCCGCCGACGGTGCGCGCGACTCCCCACGGTGGAGGTTCGCCAAGGCGTGGCCCAAGCGCTGCCGCTGCCGGACGCGTCGGTCGACGTCGTCCACGCCCGCTGGGCGTACTTCTTCGGCCCCGGCTGCGAGCCCGGACTGGCCGAGATCCGGCGGGTGGTGCGCCGTGGCGGGGCGGCGTTCATCATCGACAACGACGCCACGCGCAGCAGCTTCGGTCGCTGGTTCCGCCAGGCCTTTCCCTCGTATGACCCCGACCGCGTCGAGCGCTTCTGGGCTCGGCAGGGGTACGCGCGGGACTCTCTCGACATCCGGTGGCGCTTCGAGCGGCGGGAGGACTTCGAAGCGGTGGTCCGGATCGAGTTCCCTCCCGCCGTGGCGGAGCGCATCCTCGTCGAGCACGACGGGCTCGAGGTGGACTACGCCGTCAACCTGTGGTGGCGGCTTTTTTGACCCGTGACGCCGACCGTCGGCTCGGCTTCGGCGAGGCTGATCGCGATGTCGGCGGGAGGCCCTAAGGTTGTCGGCCATGGCCAAGGCAACCACCTCTCGGTCGCGCAAGCCCGCCTACCGCTGTGTCGAGTGTGGATGGCAGACCGTGCGGTGGGTCGGTCGGTGCGGCGAGTGCCAAGCCTGGGGCACCGTCGAGGAGGTCGGTCTCGCCCGCCCGGCGGCTGTCACCTCCCCGGGGCCCGTGAGCCAACCCGCCGTACCGATCGACGAGATCGACGTGGAGGCGGCGCGGGCCGAACCCACGGGGATCGGTGAGCTCGACCGAGTGTTGGGCGGTGGCCTCGTCCAGGGGGCCGTCGTCCTGGTCGCCGGTGAACCGGGCGTGGGCAAGTCCACCCTGCTCCTCGAGGTCGCCGCGGAACGGGCCCGCGCCGGCGGTCGCAGCCTCTACGTCTCCGGCGAGGAGTCGGCGGCGCAAGTCCGGCTCCGCGCCGAGCGCGTCAACGCGATGACGTCGCGGCTCTACCTCGCGGCCGAGACCGACTTGTCCGCTGTCCTCGGCCACATCGACGCGGTGCGGCCTGACCTCCTCGTGCTCGACTCCGTGCAGACCGTGGCGTCCAGTGAGGTCGAGGGGGTGGCGGGCGGTGTGACACAGGTTCGAGAGGTCGCCGCGGCACTCATCCGGGTGGCCAAGGAACGTGGTATCGCCACGATCATGGTGGGCCACGTCACCAAGGACGGCTCGATCGCCGGCCCACGGGTGCTGGAGCACCTCGTCGACGTCGTCCTCCACTTCGAAGGAGATCGCAGCTCCCGCCTCCGGATGGTCCGCGCGGTCAAGAACCGCTTCGGTCCCACCGACGAGGTCGGCTGCTTCGACTTCGCCGACGGCGGCCTGGTCAGCCTCCCCGACCCGAGCGGGCTGTTCCTCACCCGACGCCCCGAGCCGGTGTCGGGCAGCTGCGTCACCGTCACCCTCGAGGGTCAGCGCCCGCTGCTGGCCGAGGTGCAAGCCCTCGTCGCCCCGTCCGCCCTGGCCACTCCACGCCGCGCGACATCCGGGCTCGACTCCAGCCGGCTGGCCATGATCCTCGCCGTGCTCCAACGCCGCGCCCGGCTGCTGCGGCTGGGGAAGGACGACGTCTACGCGGCGACGGTGGGCGGCGTCCGGCTGCGCGAACCGGCCTCAGACCTCGCCGTCGCCCTGGCCATCGCCAGCTCCGCCACCGACCAGCCGTTGCCGTCCCGTCTCGTGGCCCTCGGCGAGGTCGGGCTCGCGGGCGACCTGCGACCAGTGACCGGTATCCAACGGCGGCTCACCGAGGCCGCCCGGCTCGGCTTCACCGAGGCGCTGGTGCCGCCGCACAGCGGCACGCCACCCTCCGGCGTGCACGTCCGGGAGGTCGCCAGCATCGGGGAGGCGCTCCACGCCGCGGTCCGGCTCGGGAACGTCGTGAGCCTTCCACACCGCGAGGCGGAGGCACGCTGACCTCGCCCGGGCCGCGCCGTCGGCGACGCTGCCGTCGCCACGAGCGCTGCCAGCGCGTCGTCGCCGACGTCCCGAGGCCGCCCACCGGTCACGAGCGGAAGGTGTGCGTCCCCGGCCCGCAGTGCTGGACGACGTAGTCCCCGGTGGGTTGCGGCACGTGCACCTCCGCGGTCACGCCCGGGGGCAGCTCCACCCGGACCTCGAAGCCGTCGTCGACCCGACGCCAGGAGGAGGCGACCCGTCCGCGGACGGTGTCGAGCGCGACCCTCGCCCGCCCGAGGGCACGCGGCGGCACCGGTCGTACCCGCACCCGCGCGAAGCCCGGTGCGGCCGGTGCGACACCGGCGAGGTCCTCGATGAACCACTGGTCGATGTGCCCGAAGAAGTGATGGTCCCGTGACCGGGAGTCGGCCTGCCAGTGCTCGTACAGCGCGGTCGCGCCCTGCTCCAGCCAGAACCCGTAGCCCGGGTAGGTGCGCTGGGTCGCCACCGTGTAGGCGAGATCCACCAGGCCGTGCCGGGTGAGCAGTGGGAACAAGAACTTCGTCCCGATCACCCCGGTGTCAAGGTGATCCTGTCGCGCGTGGATGTCGGCCACAAGGTTGTCAAGGACAGCCTGCCGAACCTCCTCCGGGGCGAGCCCGAACGCCAGCGCCACCACGTTGGCGGACTGCCGGTACCCCGTCGGGCGTTCACCGTGATACGTCGCGGTCGCTGGGTCGAAGAACGCGCGGTTGAAGCCGTCCCGCAGTCGAGACATCAGCTCGTCGTAGCCGGCGAGGTCGGCTCGCTTGTCGAGGACGGTCGCGAACTCGCGGAGCAGCTGGACGAACCGGTAGGTGTACGCCGTCTCGTACACGCCCGGGCCCTCCGGCGGGACGCCGCCGACACCGGGTGGGAGGTAGTCGCCGAGCCCGACCAGGACGACGTCGTCCTCCAAGAACCCGTCGACGAGGTAGTCCAGGTAGCGCCGCGCCCCGTCGTAGTGACGGGCGAGCACCCGCTCGTCGCCGTAGAAGCGGTACATCACCCACGGGATCTCGACGTACGCCACGTCCCAGGCGGGGATCGGTCCCACGATCGCCGCGTTGGGGTCGCCGGGATAGCCCCAGCCGCTGGTCGGGACGATCGGCGGGAACGCGCCGTTCGGGAGCTGCGCATCCACCCAGTCCCGCAACCACTTGGTGTACAGGCGCGGCATGTGGAAGTTGTACGCCGCGACCGCAGCGGTCAGGTGTGCGTCACCGGTCCACCCGTTCTTCTCGAACACCGGCGTGTCCGTCGGGATGCCATGGAGGTTGTTCAGCACCGCCCACCTGGTCCCGGCGTGCAGCCGATTGACCACCTCGTCGTCGCAGTCGAACTCGCCGGTCGAGGCGACCGCGGTGTGGACGACGACCCCACGCAGGTCTTCCAGCGTCGGTCGACTCGGGTGACCGTCGACCTGGACGTACTGGAAACCCTTGTAGGAGAAGCGCGGCTGGTAGACCTCGACGTCGCCCCCGCGCAGGACGTAGTGGTCGGTCTGGATGTCGCGGTAGATCAGCCGCTGCTCGATGTCGACCGTCCCGTCGGGGCGCAGCCGCTCCCCGTAGCGAATGCGGACCCGCGTGCCGGCCGGGCCGGACAGCCGTAGCCGCGCCCATCCGGCGAGCTGCTGCCCGAGATCGAAGACGAACACTCCGGGAGCCGGCTCGGTCAGACTCACCGGTGCGATCTCCGCCACCGGCTCGATCTGCTCCACCTGCTGCGAGCGCAGCACGCCACCGGGCGGCCGGACTGCCACCGCGCGCACCCAGGCGCTGTCGTCGAAGTCAGCTCGGGTCCACCCCGGCTGCTCGTGGCGAGCGTCGTACTCCTCACCCGCGTAGAGCGAATCGGCACGCGTCGGTCCGTCGACGCACCGCCAGGTCTCGTCGCTCACGACGCGCTCGATCCGCCCGTCGGCGTACCAGATCACCAGCTGAGCGAGCAGCGCGGGATGGTCCCACCACGGAGCCTTCTCCCAGTACCAGACGTTGGGCGTCGGCTCGCCGTACCGGCCGCGGCCCAACGCCGCCGCGAGCGCGTGTGTCGTGCCCTCGCCCCGCAGGAGGTCTGTCACGTCGTATGTCGAGTACAGGACCGTCGCGTGGTACGCGGTGGGCGCCGGGTCCAGCACCGCGCGGCCGACCCGCTGCCCGTCGAGGAAGTACTCGCCGTACCCGAGTCCGCTCACGTACAGCCGGGCCCGCGTCACCTGCCCGGCTGGCAGCGTGAACGTTGTCCGCAGCAGCGGCGACGGGGGCACCGGCGCGTGGGCGTCGCCGTCCCGGCCGGCGGGGTGCCCGATCCATCGCGCGCCGCCCCAATCGTCCTCGCCGAGCAGGCCCGTCTCGAACGAGGCGGGTTCGGACCAGTCGGAGAGCCGTCCGGCGCCGTCCCAGACGCGCACCGCCCAGACGTACCGAGTGGCCGACCGCAGCGGCGCACCCGCGTACTCCACCTGGTTGGTCTGGTCGGAGTCGACGCGTCCGGAGTCCCACACATCGCCCTGACCGGCCCGCAGTCTCTCCACGTCCCTGGCCACGATGACCTGGTACGCCGACTGGCGTGCCGCGGCGGCGTCGAGCTCGCCCGACCCTTGCCCGTCGGAGGCTGGGAGGCGGACGCTCAGCAGCCACGAGAACCGCGGTGCGGGCTCGTCGACGCCGAGAGGTTCGTCGGCGTACTCGGTGCGCAGCCGGTAGGGAACGAGGGCAGCGGTCATCGCTGACGTCCTCCTGGTCCGTGGATCGCGATGTCGCGCTCCAGGATCGCCGCGCGCCCATCACAGCGCCCACGCTCGGCATCGCTGTGTCCACTACCGGTCACCTCGCGGACGTCATGATCCATTTCTGATTGCTCGGCGTCGAAACAAGACGAGGGCCGACGTGTGCCTGCGCCCGCATGGTGGGAGGAATCGCGACACGCCAGGCCCGTAAACTGACGCGAGCAGGCCTGAGGAAACCAGGAGTGTCGTGGCTGCTAGTGACAAGAGCTCGGACGCCAAGCTTCGGGCGACGCTCGCCCTGGTAGCGCCCGGGACGCCGCTCCGTGACGGGCTGGAGCGGGTGCTTCGCGGACGCACGGGCGCGCTCATCGTGCTTGGTTACGACCGTACGGTGGAGTCACTGTGCACCGGCGGCTTCCAGCTCGACGTGGAGTTCACAGCCACCGGTCTGCGGGAACTGGCGAAGATGGACGGCGCCATCATCGTCGACCGCGACTGCACCCGGATCCTCCGTGCCGCCGTCCACTTGATGCCGGACCCGTCCATCCCCACGGAGGAGACGGGCACCCGCCACCGCACCGCCGAGCGGATCGCCAAGCAGACCGGCTTCCCGGTGATCTCCGTGTCGCAATCGATGCGGATCATCGGCCTCTACGTCGACAACATCCGGTATGTCCTGGAGGACACCAGCCAGATCCTGTCGCGGGCGAACCAGGCGCTCGCCACCCTCGAGCGCTACAAGCTGCGGCTGGACGAGGTCTCGGGCACCTTGTCGGCGTTGGAGATCGAGGATCTGGTGACGGTGCGTGACGTCGCGCAGGTCGCTCAGCGCCTCGAGATGGTGCGCCGGATCGCCAACGAGATCCAGGGCTACGTGGTCGAGCTGGGGGTCGACGGTCGTCTCCTCGCGCTCCAGCTCGACGAGCTGGTCGCGGGCGTCGAACCGGAGCGAGAGCTGATCGTCCGCGACTACCTCCCGGCACCAACGCCGGGCCGCCGGGCCAAGGACGTCCGGGAGGCGCTCGAGGAGCTCGACTCCCTCTCCGCTACGGACCTGCTCGACCTCGGCGCTGTCGCCAGGGCGCTCGGCCACAGCGGCGACGCGTTGGACGCGGCTGTCAGCCCTCGTGGCTACCGGCTCCTGGCGAAGGTGCCTCGCCTGCCCAACGCCGTGATCGACCGACTCGTCGAGCACTTCGGAAGCCTGCAGAAGCTCCTCGCCGCGAGCGTCGACGACCTGCAAGCGGTCGGGGGTGTCGGCGAACAGCGCGCCCGATCGGTCCGCGAGGGTCTGTCGCGGCTCGCCGAGTCGAGCATCCTCGAACGGTACGTCTGAGCTGCGGTGCTCGCCTGGGCCGCCTGGTCTTGGCCGGCCGTCGCGACCCAAGGGGGCCGCCACCGTACTCCTTGACGACCCCTTGACTGTTGGCCCCTCGACGGCTGACCCCTCGGGGCCTTACCCCTCGAAGTACGCCACGACCGCCGGGTCGGCCTCCGGGACGCGGACGGGGGTGCCACCCGCCCGGAGTGACTCCGCGCCCGCGCAGCCGGTCGCGACGGCGTACCGCGCGGCGATCGGCGAGGTCTCAGTCGCGCCACCGGAGCGCACGTAGCGCAGGAACTCGGCGACGATCCGCGGGTCGGCACCCCCGTGACCGCCCGTCTCCGGCTCGATCGGCACCACCACGTCGCCTTCCGCGTCGTAGTTGTGTCGGCGGTTCCATATCCGGATGACGGTGCCCGGCTCACCGTTCCCGAAGTTCTCGATTCGCCCCTCGGTGCCGATGATCGTGTAGTTGCGCCAGTAGTCCGGGGTGAAGTGGCACTGCTGGTACGACGCCAGAATCCCGTTCTCCAGTCGCATCAGGATCATCGAGACGTCCTCGACGTCCATGCGCGGGTTGAGCCCGGTGAGCGACTTCGGTGGCCAACGGTCGAGTGAGCGACGCTGCCACCACGGCGCCTCCTCCCCCGCCTGGTCGACGTCGTAGACCAGACGGTCACCCATGCCGGTGACGTCGCGCGAGTAGGAGCCGCACAGCCAGTGCAGGACGTCGATGTCATGGGCACCCTTCTGCAGCAGCAGGCTGGTGGCGTAGCGACGCTCGGCGTGCCAGTCGGCGAAGTAGAAGTCACCGCCGTGCCCGACGAAGTGTCGACACCACGCCACCTTGGGCTCGCCGATGGCGCCGGAGTCGATCAGCCGCTTCATCTCCCGGACGAACGGCATGTGACGCATGTTGTGCCCCAGATACAGGCGTCCGCCCGTCTTCTGGGCGACCCGGAGCACCCGGTCGCAGCCCTCGGTGGTGATCGCCATCGGCTTCTCCAGGTAGACGGCGATGCCCGCCTCCAGGAGGGTGACCGCGTGCTCCTCGTGCATGTGGTCCGGGCTCAGCACGAAGACCGCATCCAGACCAAGACGGAGGAAGGCCTCCAGGTCGTCGCCGACGTGGACGTCTGCACCGAAGTCGGCGCGGAACCTCTCGTGCGCAGCGGGGTCCGGGTCGTACAGCGCCACCACCCGCGACCCCTCCCCGGGGTGGTGCGCGTGCTTGGCGAGGCTGCCTCGCAGGCCGTATCCGATCACACCGATCGCCAGGTCGCTCATGGCGTGCGCTCCGTTCCGCTACCGGCTCGTGCCGCCACCGAGCCAGCTGCGCGTAGGTGTTCGAAAACGAGTTCTCGCGGTCCGATTCACGCAGTCCGCGGGGAAACGCTAGCGCCCGTCCCTCGGTCGTGTCAGCACCGCGTGTCGTCCCGGCGCGGGTGACTCTGCTCCGCGAGCTCGCGATCGAGCACGTCAAAGACGTCGCCGCGCGGGCGGAGGCGACCGGGAACCGCCGTCAGGTCAGCCGGAAGCGGACATGACCGTGGTCGACGCCGGCCACGGTCGCCCACGCGTGGTAGTAGCCGGGCAGCGCCGTCGCCGTGTCCGACGGGCAGCCGTGCGCGGACCGCCGACCGGGCCAGGTCACGACCAGACTGCTCGTCGTCCCAGGCTCGAGGACGACCGGCCCGCGGGGCAGAGCCGCGGGACACTGCTCGCTATCCCAGATGAGGTCGGACCCCGACGTGATCCGAAGTCGCAAGGTCTCGGGTCCGATCGTCAGCCGACAGGGCCTGGGCGCGGTCTGGTCGAGGCGAAGCGTGATCGCCAGCGGCTGGCCCGCCGCGACCGAGTCCTTCTCGAGGTCCATGGCCACCCGGATCTGGTCGCTCCAGCAGTCCTCCGGCTGGCCAGGTGACCGTCTCGTCGATCGTTCCGCTCCCTCTGGGCTCGTCCCGACCGGCGCGGGTTCCTTCGCGTTGGATCCACGGGCCGCGCCCGAGGTTCGCTCCGTGGCCTGGTCGCTGGATCCTGATCCACCACCGCCGCCGCTCGACCGGTGCCGGCGGGACACCACACCGCCGGTCGGTTCGTTCGTCGGTGTGATGAGCGCGGCCGGCGTCCGCGAGGACGACGGGCGAGGGGAGGCCTGTGAGGACGTCTCCGGCTCATCCGGCCGCAGCAAGCTCACCGCCAGGTAGATCACGAGTCCGACGGCGGCGAGCAGCACCAACCGGCGCACCCAGTAGACGGATGCCGGCAATGGCCCGACCGGCCGCAGCAGGCCCCTCATGATCGGGAGGGTAGTAAGCCCACCGCGGGACGCTGCGGTCCCACGCCGGAGGACCGGACATCATCACCGACGAAGACCGGCCGACCCCCCGCGTCCTGACGCCCTGGGCCGGTCCCCCGTCGGCGTGCGCGAAGGGACAATGCGAGGATCGAACCGCCATGCCGACCTCATCGCCGCCGACCCCATCGCTACCGGCCCCGTCGCTACCGGGTTCATCGCTGCACGGCCCCGTCCTCACCTGGTACGCCGGCCACGCGCGCGATCTGCCCTGGCGCCGTCCCGGAACGACGCCGTGGGGAGTGCTGGTCAGCGAGGTCATGCTCCAGCAGACCCCGGTTCGTCGCGTGCTCCCCGCCTACGAGGCCTGGCTGGCCCGCTGGCCGGCTCCCGCGGCGCTGGCCGCCGACCCGCCAGGGGAGGCCGTCCGGCAGTGGGGTCGGCTGGGCTACCCCCGACGTGCGCTCCGTCTGCACGCCGCCGCGGTCGCCATGGTCGAGCGCCACGACGGCCAGGTTCCCTCCGCCTACGAGGACCTCCTGGCCCTGCCGGGCGTGGGCTCCTACACGGCCGCCGCGGTGGCGTCGTTCGCCTTCGGACAGCGGCACGCGGTGCTGGACACGAACGTCCGCAGAGTCCTCGCGCGGCTGCTTGACGGCCGCGAGTATCCGCCGCCCACGCTCACGGCCGCCGAGCGGCGCGCCGCGGAGGCGTTGCTGCCCGACGACCCTGCCCTCGCCCCCCGCTGGTCGGTCGCGGTCATGGAGATCGGTGCGTTGGTGTGCACAGCGTCCAATCCGCGCTGTGACGTCTGCCCAATCGCCAGGCACTGCGCCTGGCGGCTCGCCGGCCGACCCGCCTACGACGGCCCGCCTCGTCGGCGACAGCTCTACGACGGGACGGACCGGCAGTGCCGTGGCCGGCTGTTGCGCGTGCTTCGGGAGGCGCGAGAACCGGTGCCGCGGGCCGAGCTCGAAGCGGCCTGGCCGGACGCCGTGCAGCGAGAACGCGCCCTCGACAGCCTCGTCGCCGACGGGCTCGTCGAGCCGCTCGACCACGACCGCTACCGCCTGCCGCAGGGCCGGATGGTGGCCGAGCGACGTCCGGAGCGAGCGGGGGCGAGGCGCCTCGCCGCGACCAGTCCCGACGAGGGCTACCCTCCGAATCGCCGCAGCAGCTCCTGAGCGTCGCGCAGCGGATTGCCGGTGTTCGGCAGGCGCAGGTCGGTCCCTCGGACGCCGGCGATGTCGATGACGCCGAAGTCCAGCCAGTCCAGCTTGGCGTCCGCGATCGCTTGCTTGGCGGTCACGATGCAGTCATAGGGCCCTTCCGGGGCGATGAGCTCCTTGGCGCCACGAACGATCTCCGGCCCATTGATCTCTGGCATAGCGCCTCCGATCCCGGTGTCACGTCCGCCGACATGACACCGCCGCCGAGGTGCCCTTCTCGGGGGGGACACCAGCCCAGAACTCAGATCACACTAACAAGGACGACTGGTCGAAGATAGGACGATCTACCTAGGCTGTGGACAACTCGCGCTCACGAGATGGAAGGCGGATCAAGTTGGACCAGCCCATCCGTACGACGTTCGGTCCGGGCCCTCGACGGCGTTCGGCGATCTGGCGAGGACTTCTCCTCACCCTCGGCCTCTTCGTCGTCGGCGTCGTGCTGTGGAACGTGGGCAATGTCGGCGCGGGCGCCATCCTGATCATCCTGAGCCTGCTCCTCGGCGGCGTCATGGCGTACGGCCTGATGACCTGGCTCCGTCCGGTCACGCTACGCATCGGCGAGAACGGGCTGGACGTGTCCGTGTCCGGACACCGGTTCGCCATCCCCTGGACCGACGTCAAGAGCTGGGGGATCGGAGAGTGGGGCATGGGCCGTTTCACGGACTCCGCCAGCCCCAGCCTGATCGTGTGGCCTCACGACCACGTCCCCGACGCCGGTCAAGGCGCCGATCAGTCGCTGTGGATCCCCTCCGGCAGATGTTGGCGGCTGTGTCGGCTGCACTACCTCGACGGGACCATCGAGGATGTCGAGGCCGCCATGAACCACTTCGCCGCTGGCAAGCGGCGGGCGGTCGGAGCTTGACCGCTCTCGCCGAGTGAGCGCGGGCCAGGCGTACGCCGAGTGAGCGCGGGTCAGGCGTACGCCGAGTGAGCGCGGGTCAGGCGTACGCCGAGCGTCGCGGGCGTTCCGCGAAGCGCCCGCGACGCTGGCACGGGCAGTGGCATCGGCAGGCATCAGCAGAACATCGGCAAGACATCGGCAAAGCCGAGGGCCACCATGGGAGCCCCATGGTGGCCCTCGATCAGGTCCGCCTGGCCGACGTCCTGCGGCCTTACTCCTGCGGCGTGGTCTCGATGACCGGGAGCTCGGGCACCGAGGTCTTGGGGGTGCCGGTGAAGGTGAACCGGGCGTCCTTCCCCTCGCCCTCGACGTCGACGACCACGATCTGACCCGAGGTGAGCTCGCCGTAGAGCAGCTTCTCGGCCAGGGTGTCCTCGATCTCCCGCTGGATCGTCCGACGCAGCGGCCGCGCACCCATGACCGGGTCCCAGCCCCGCTTGGCCAGCAGCTGCTTGGCGGCCTGCGTGAGCTCGATGCCCATGTCCCTGTTACGCAGCCGCTCCTCGACCTCTGAGATCTGCAGGTCGACGATCTGCAGGATCTGCTCCTCGGTGAACGGCGGGAAGACGATGATCTCGTCGACTCGGTTGAGGAACTCCGGCCGGAAGTGCTGCTTGAGCTCCTCCTGAACCTTCGACTTCATCCGCTCATACGAGCTGGTGGTGTCCTTGGTCTGGCTGAAGCCGAGGTTCACGCCCTTGGCGATGTCCCGGGTTCCGAGGTTCGTGGTCATGATGATGACCGTGTTCTTGAAGTCGACGACCCGACCTTGGGCGTCGGTGAGGCGACCCTCCTCGAGGATCTGCAACAGCGAGTTGAAGATCTCGGGGTGGGCCTTCTCGATCTCGTCGAACAGCACGACGGAGAACGGGCGGCGGCGCACCTTCTCGGTCAGCTGACCGCCCTCGTCGTAGCCGACGTACCCCGGAGGCGAGCCGAACAGCCGCGACACGGTGTGCTTCTCGGAGTACTCGCTCATGTCGAGCTGGATCAGCGCCGACTCGTCGCCGAAGAGGAACTCCGCCAGGATCTTGGACAGGTACGTCTTACCGACACCGGACGGGCCGGCGAAGATGAACGACCCGCTGGGACGCTTGGGGTCCTTCAGGCCGGCGCGGGTACGCCGGATCGACTTCGCCAGCGCGTGGACGGCGTCCTCCTGGCCGATGTAGCGCTTGTGGAGCTCCTCCTCCATCCGGAGCAGACGCTGCGACTCCTCCTCGGTGAGGCGGAACACCGGGATACCCGTGGCGGTCGAGAGGACCTCCGCGATGAGCTCCTCGTCGACCTCGGCGACGACGTCCATGTCGCCGGCCTTCCACTGCTTCTCCCGCTCGGTCTTCTGCGCGATGAGCTTCTTCTCCTCGTCGCGCAGCGCGGCCGCACGCTCGAAGTCCTGCGCGTCGATCGCGGCTTCCTTCTCACGGCGGACCTTCGCGATCTTCTCCTCGAACTCGCGCAGGTCCGGCGGCGCGGTCATCCGGCGGATCCGCAGCCGCGAGCCGGCCTCGTCGATCAGGTCGATGGCCTTGTCAGGCAGGTACCGGTCGGAGATGTACCGGTCGGACAGCTGCGCCGCCGCCACGATCGCCTGGTCGGTGATCGTGACCCGGTGGTGCGCCTCGTAGCGGTCGCGCTGGCCCTTGAGCATCTCGATGGTGAGCGCGATCGACGGTTCCTGGACGTGGATCGGCTGGAACCGGCGCTCGAGCGCGGCGTCCTTCTCGAGGTACTTGCGGTACTCGTCGAGGGTCGTCGCGCCGATCGTCTGCAGCTCACCCCGAGCCAGCATCGGCTTGAGGATGCTCGCCGCGTCGATCGCACCCTCCGCGGCCCCGGCACCGACGAGAGTGTGCAGCTCGTCGATGAACAGGATGATGTCGCCACGGGTGCGGATCTCCTTCAGCACCTTCCGCAGGCGCTCCTCGAAGTCACCGCGGTAGCGCGAGCCCGCGACCAGGGCACCAAGGTCAAGGGTGTAAAGCTGCTTATCCTTGAGCGTTTCGGGCACCTCACCGCGGACGATCGCCTGGGCCAGGCCCTCCACGATGGCGGTCTTACCGACACCCGGCTCGCCGATCAGGACGGGGTTGTTCTTGGTCCGGCGGGACAGCACCTGCATGACCCGCTCGATCTCCTTCTCCCGTCCGATCACCGGGTCCAGCTTGCCCTCACGAGCGCCCTGAGTGAGGTTGCGCCCGAACTGGTCGAGGACCAGCGAACCCTGCGGAGTGCCCTCGCCTGTGCTCCCCGAGGCAGTGCCAGCGGTCTCCTTGCCCTGGTAACCCGAGAGCAGCTGGATGACCTGCTGGCGGACCCGGCCGAGATCAGCACCGAGCTTGACCAGCACCTGGGCCGCGACGCCCTCACCCTCGCGGATCAGGCCCAGCAGGATGTGCTCAGTACCGATGTAGTTGTGGCCGAGCTGGAGCGCCTCGCGCAGGGACAGCTCGAGCACCTTCTTGGCCCGTGGCGTGAACGGGATGTGCCCGCTCGGCGACTGCTGCCCCTGACCGATGATCTCCTCGACCTGCGCACGGACGGCCTCCAGGGAGATACCGAGGCTTTCGAGCGCCTTGGCAGCCACGCCCTCGCCCTCGTGGATGAGACCCAGGAGGATGTGCTCGGTGCCGATGTAGTTGTGGCTGAGCATCCGGGCCTCTTCCTGGGCCAGGACGACAACCCGCCTCGCGCGGTCGGTGAACCTCTCGAACATTGCTTCGCTCCCCGGGCTGGAGACGGCTCAGGGTCGGGCGAGCCCCGGCCCCTGCGTTTCATGCTAGTCGCCGCTCACGACCCACCCCGATCCCACTAGGTCTCAGGCTGAGATCAATGAGATGCGGTCAGTAAACAGTACGTGACGATGCAACTGCTGGGACTTCTACTCTGTTCCCGAAGCGGGCCGAGATCGAGGCGTTACGCCGCCAGCGAACGCCCGGAGCGCCTGGAGTACCCCTGATAATTCGGGACGAAAGTATCAAAACGGACACCATCTGGCTGTGGGTCCAACGCGAGACCCTCGAGCCTGACCCCGAGGACCGGTCACCGTGAGTGCATCGGACACGCAGCGTGGCCGCGAGCCCTGACCGCTCACGGACCGGCCGAGAGCGGCGCGGACGACCGTCCACGGCACGCTTCTCCGGCCTATCGTTCGCTCCGCACCGCCCACCCCACCGCCCCCGGCGAGCTGGCGAGTGTGGGCGAGCACCACCCGCTGTCTGCTGAGACCGGACGTCACCGCATCCGGGGTCTCGCTCACGCAGGGGTCGCGAACGTCGGAATCGCGCCGACCGCCCGGAACGTCCCCGCCGCGCTGACGTGGCGCGCGCCATGGCTGCTATCCCGGTCACGGCCCCTCGCCTCCCCACGAGGTCGGGCCCAGAACCGGGACGGGAGGCCGTGCTCACCTCGCCCGCTCCCAGTGGATCGTCGTCAACGGTGGCTTCCGCTCGGCGACACCTCGCACGAGACATTTCGTGAAGGTCGGTCGGAGCCGGGCACATTGCGACGAATTACAGATTTGGGCTCCCGGCGCCGAAGGGCACCGGGAGCCACACATCAGGAAGCGAGAGAGACCGCCACGGTTCGCGAGCGTCCGATCACCGACGTGCCTTCTTGTACGCCTCGATGATCTCGGACGGAATGCGACCACGGTCGCTCACGTCGTAACCCTGCTCCCGCGCCCAGGCGCGAATCTCAGCCGTCTCAGGCTTGCGGGACGCCGCACCACGCGCGGTCTTGGCGGCACGCCCACGAACCGCACGACCACCGACCCGCCGAGCCGCCTCGACGTAAGGCGCCAACGCGTTCCGCAGCTTGGTGGAATTCTTGCTCGACAGGTCGATTTCGTAAGACACACCATCCAGGGCGAACCTGATGGTCTCGTCAGCCTCAGAGCCATCGATGTCGTCGATGAGAACCACGGAGGTCTTCGTCGCCACTGCAAGTCCCCTTCTCACATATGAGGCGATGCCCACAACAATAGTGGCAATTCAAGCTTCTCGGCAAACATAGAATATCTGCTTGTACCCAAGCGATGCGGCACCAACCTCGGCTGGTCCGTCACTTTCGACGTGATGCCCACCACGTCACGTCCAACACCTAGACTGACGCGCTCGGCGCACGGCTCATCCCTCCGGCTTCACGAGCGGGAAGAGGATCGTCTCACGAATGGAGCGCACTCCGGTCAGGAGCATCACCAGTCGGTCGATTCCCAAACCCAAACCACCGGTCGGCGGCATGCCGTATTCCAACGCCCGGAGAAAGTCCTCGTCGAGCTGCATCGCCTCGGGATCGCCCCCGGCTGCCCGAACCGACTGCTGCACGAGCCTGGCCCGCTGGTCGACCGGGTCGGTGAGCTCGGAATAGGCCGGCGCCAGCTCCACACCGGCCACGATGAGATCGAAGGCCTCGGCGAGCCGAGGGTCCTTGCGGTGCCGCCGGGCCAAGGGGCGCACATCCACCGGATAGTCGCAGACAAATGTTGGCTCCACGATGGTGTGCTCGACGAGCTTCTCGAACAGCTCGAGGACGATCTCGCCAGCCGACCAGTCCGGCTTCAACGCCACCTCGAACCGCTCGGCGTACTCACGCAACCGCTCGGCGGGGGTATCGGGCGTGATCTCCTCGCCGAGCCGCGCCGAAACCGCTTCATGGACGGGCAGCCATCGCCACTCGCCCGCCAGGTCGACCTCACCACCGCGACCGTCGGGAACGACCGTCGATCCCAACGCCTGCGCCGCGTCGAGCACGAGCGCCCGAACCAGCTCGGCCATCGAGTGGTAGTCGCCGAAGGCTTGATAGGCCTCCAGCATGGTGAACTCCGGCGAGTGGGTGGAATCCACGCCCTCGTTCCGGAAATTCCGACCGATCTCGAAGACCCGGTGCACACCGCCGACGAGAAGCCGCTTGAGATAGAGCTCGACCGCGATGCGCAGGTAGTAGTCACGACCGAACGCGTGGAGGTGAGTGGTGAACGGCCGGGCCGCTGCCCCACCGTGGACGGCCTGGAGGATCGGGGTCTCCACCTCGACGAAGCCACGTGCGGTCAGCGTTTGGCGTAGGGAGTTGGTCACCGTCGACCGCGCGAGCAGGAGCCGTCTGGCCTCCGGTCGGTGAATGAGGTCGAGGTAGCGCTGGCGAACCCGTGACTCCTCCGAGAGCTCCTTGTGCTCCACCGGGAGTGGACGCAGCGCCTTGGAGACCATGAACCAGCGGGTGGCGGCGACGGACAACTCGCCCCGCCGGCTGGTGACGACCTCGCCTTCGACCCCGATGAGGTCTCCGATGTCAACGAACGACTTCCAGTCGGCGAGCGCCTCCTCACCCACCCGGTCGAGGGAGATCATCGCCTGGATCTCCGATCCGTCACCGTCGCGGAGGCGCGCAAAGCACAGCTTGCCGGTAATTCTGTTGAAGATGACACGCCCGACGATCGTCACCATCCGCCCGGTGGAGTAGTCGGGCGGAAGCTCACCGTAGGCGGCGCGAACCTCGGCGATGGAATGGGTCCGTGGGACCGAGACCGGATAGGGATCGATCCCCCGCTCGAGGAGGCGAGCGCGCTTCTCGTGCCTAATCCGCACCTGCTCGGGGAGATCATCGGTCACGGCGCGATCAGGCGGGGATGTCTCGGTCATGGCTCACCACATTATGGGATAGCTCGAACGGAACCCATATTGGGGGTCGAGCTCGAGAGCGAGAGCCCGTGCTGGAGTCGGACCGCCGGAGCAGCTCAGTCCGTGGTCGGCCAACCGGACCGCACCGCGCGTGCCCTGCGGATGAGAACGCTCCCGTTATGAGAGGGTCGTCACTGGTCGAAACGTACCGTCGTCTCGAAGAGGTAGGGCCACGTGACGTTTACGCTCGTCGGGCACCGCGGAGCCATGGGCTTGGAGCCCGAGAACACCCTCCGATCCTTTCGTCGAGCCGTCGAGGACGGCGCCGACGCCATCGAACTCGACCTGCGCCTCAGCGCGGACGGCCACCTGGTGATTCTTCACGACGGTGACGTCGCGAGGACCACCAATGGACGCGGCGAGGTGGCGCGGATGACGCTCGCGGAGATTCGTGAGCTCGACGCCGGCGACGGTGAGCACGTCCCGACGTTTCACGAGGTCCTCGACGCGGTCGACGTCCCTATCCAGGCCGAGATCAAGGCACCGGAGGCCTTGCCTGTCGCCGTCGACGTGATTCGTGATCGACGCCTCCTCGACCGGGTGACGGTCACCTCCTTCTCCGTCGAGGTGATTCGGCAGGCGCTCACGCTGCTTCCCGGCCTTCGCACCGGCCTCATCTCCTCCAAAGCACCGCGGGAGTACGTCGACCTCGCCCGGTCGATGGGCGTCCAGGTGCTGTGCTTTGGCATCGGCGCACTTGACGCCGAGGTCGTCGATCTCGGACATCGATCCCACCTCCAGATCATGGGCTGGCCGGTCAACGACACCGAGCGGCTGCTCCACGCCCTTCGGTCCGGTGCGGACGGCGTCACCTCCGATGTCCCGGGCTTGCTGCGGAATGCCTGCGACCGCAACCCCGAGGTCAAAGCACTGCTTTCCGGGCGGCTGGCGAGGCAGGTCTGACCCTTCCAGATCTCCGGTCTTCGGACCGGGATCCAGGAGCATTTCGCCCTCTTGGCCTGGGCGGATTTCGGTGGTCAGCCTCAGGGTGAGCGAGCAGTCGCTCGACGCTCCATCGGTCCGGGGTAGGAACTCGTCCGACTCCAGCCACGTCGGCGGCAGCCCGCCATCGAGGAGGCGATCAGGGTGCGTGACGTCGAGGTGGTCGATCGGGGCAGTCACGAGATCGTGGTCTTCCTGCGTGGCGATATCGACGACGCCATGGAGCACGACCTGCGCGCGGCACTCCGCGAGATTGCGCTCCTCGAAGAGATCAACGACCTCGACCGCGTGGTCGTCGACGCCCGCGACGTCACCACGATGGGGCGAGCCGGGCTGTGCTTCCTCCTGAACCTCGAGCGCTACGGGGAGGGCCGGTTCGAGGTGGATCTGTCGGCGCTGAGCCGACCTGCCCTTCGAGCTCTCGAACGGTCACACTGGCACCATCTGCCGGTCGAGGCGTGAACGCCGGGAGCGCGCACTCACGAGCGCGTGGTCGCGTTGTTGCGTTCGTAGACCAGCCGCAACCCATGCAAGGTCAGCCACGGCTCGTGCCGGTCGATCGAGCGACACTCGTCGATCACCAGGGGTGCGAGCCCGCCGGTCGCGACCACGGTGACCGTGGACCGGTCCACCCCCAGCTCGGCGACCATTCGCTCAACCAGACCGTCGACTTGGCCGGCGAACCCGAAGATCGCCCCCGACTGCAAGGCCTCGACCGTGTTCTTGGCGATCACCGTCCGCGGTCGCAGCAGCTCGACCCGGCGGAGCTGGGCTCCCCGCTGGCCGAGTGCCTCCAGGGAGATCTCGATACCGGGCGCGATCGCCCCGCCGAGGTACTCCCCACGTGCGCTCACGACGTCGACCGTCGTCGCGGTGCCGAAGTCGACGACGATGCGCGTGCCATCGACCAGGTGGGTGACAGCGAGCGCGTTGACGATGCGGTCCGCTCCCACCTCGCGCGGGTTGTCCATGAGCACCGGAACGCCAGTCCGGACGCCCGGCTCCACGATGAGCCCGGGAACCCGGCCGTAGTAGCGACGCAGCATCTCCCGCATCTCGTGCAGAACGGCCGGCACCGTCGAGCAGACGGCGACGCCGCTCACGCCGGCGCGGCCACCGTGACCGGCGAGGAGACCGTCGAGCAAGACTGCGAGCTCGTCGGCGGTCCTGCGGTCGTCGGTGGCGACCCGCCAGTGCTGGACCAGAGTGGCGCCGTCGAACAGTCCCAGCGTCGAGTGCGTGTTGCCGACGTCGACCGCGAGAAGCACGCAGTGCCGCCTTTCCCTACCGGTGCCGGGCCCTGACGCCCGCCAATCCGGCATGTCAGCGTACTCGCGGGTCGCGCGTCGAACGGGTCCACACCCGTCGGGTCTCAGGCGGCCGGGACCGCGGATGACCAGCCGGGACACAATGGAACTCGCAGTCGGGCCATGCGCGACGTGGACGCCTCGAGTGTTCTCACCGCGGGGCGGACAAGAGGGGAGAAGCCGGTGACCAGCAACTGGCACTCGATGCGAGCGTCCAACGCCGATCGGGAGCGGACCGCGGACGTGCTCAAGGCCGCTCACGCCGAGGGTCGTCTGGACTGGGGGGAGTACCAGCGTCGGCTCGACCAGGCGCTGCGCGCGAAAACCTACGGCGAGCTGCAAGCGCTCGTGTCCGACCTGCCCTCCGGGCCGACCCCGCTGCCCGCTGCCTCTTCCCCCACGTCCGGGCCGGTGGTGCCGGCCGTCAACCCCTGGGCGACCTATCGACCCGTCCCGGTGCGGGAAACCGAACCGCTCGCGAAGGCGTCCCTCATCCTCGGCGCGCTGTCACCATTCCTGTGCTCCGTGACAAGCGTGCCGGCGATCATCACCGGCCACCTGGCCCTGGCCCGGATCGCGAAGTCCGGAGACGCGGGCCGGGGCATGGCGATCGCAGGCCTGATCTTCGGGTACGTGGTCACGGGCTTCTCCCTGCTCTGGCTCATGTTCGTCTTTCTCGCCGCCGCGCTCTAGCCGCCGACCAGCCGCCCGGCGGACAGGCCCCTTCTGACCCGTCTCCCTCCTACGGGACTTTCGGGACCTATCCCCCACATTCGCGGGGCGTTCCACGCCCGAGTCGCCGACCTCGACGTCGGGTATGTCCGACCACGAGAGTCTCCCGACGAGTGAGCCCACGCAGAGCCCGGCCGGACGTCGAGATGCCCTGCACAATGGCAGGAGAGGGCGTGTGGCGCTCCTCGCCGCGCGGCGGACCGGTTCACCCGCAGGGGGTGAGATGAGCACCGACTGGGAGTCCATGCGGGCGTCCGACGCTGATCGGGAGCGCGCCGCTGACGTACTCAAGGCCGCCGTCGCGGAGGGGCGACTGGACTGGAACGAACACCGCGAGCGGTTGGACGCAGTGATGCGCTCGCGTACGTACGGCGAGCTCCACGAGCTGATCGCCGACCTACCGGTCGGACCACTCCCCTTCCACACGCCCCCGGCGGGGCCGTCGCTCCCGATCCGCCCGCCCATCGCCCTGCCCGGCCAGACGTCGTGGCTGGACCGAACGCCGAGACTGGGCCAGACCTCGAGGCTGGACCAACCGTCGAGGCTGGACCAAACATCGAGCACCTCTCGTCTCGAGCCGCTCCGAACCCATCCGACACAGCCGATACGGCTCGGCGACGGGGGCATGGGAGCACCGCCCGCTCCCCTCACGAACCCCTGGTCGACCTACGTGCCCGCCCCCGTGCGCGCCACTGAGCCACTGGCGAAGGTCTCGATCGGCTGCGCTCTGCTCGGACTGTGCACCAGCGGGATGACCGCCGTGCCCGCGATCGTGACGGGACACCTGGCCCTCGGTCGGATCCGACGGACGAGTGGCGACGGCACGGGACTCGCCGTCACGGGTATGGTCCTCGGCTACCTGGAGCTGGCGTTCGTCGCTGTGTGGTTCGTCCTCGCGGCGATCTTCGGCTGATCCAGCCGTGGAACACACCACGGCCGCCACGTCCCCTCGGCGTGGCGGCCGTGGTGCGAGGTGCGACCCGTCACTCGTCCGCGAGCGCGGAGGCGGGTGGCACTCGTACCGCGCGTCGAGCCGGCAGCAGCGACGCGACGAGACCGGCGAGAAGGGCGACCACCGCCACGAGGAGCAGGCGCTCCACCGGGATCGCGTACTCGACGTTCTCGGTCGCGAGGTCCAGTAGCACCGTCGTCCCCGCGATTCCGTACCCGATCCCCAGCGCGAGACCGAGGACCACCGCGGCGCCGGCGATGAGCACGGCCTCCAGCGCCAGCATCCCGCGCAGCTGCCCACGGGTGAGTCCGAGAGCACGGAGCAACGCCTGCTCGCGCGTCCGCTCGATCACCGAGAGGCTCAAGGTGTTGCCCACGCCGACCAAGGCGATGAGGACCGCGATGCCCAGCAGACCCGTGGCGATCAGGAGCATGACGGTGAGTACCTGGTTGTAGAACGCTCGCTCTGGAGCACCTCCGAAGAGCTGGACGGTCTCGGCATCCGCGAGCGCGTCCTCGACCCGGGAGATCACGGTCTGCTCAGTCACACCGTCCGCGAGCCGGGCCCACACCATCGCGGTCGGTGCGTCGGGCGCGAGTCGCTCCAGGTCGCGAGCCGTGAGCAGGAGATCCGGCGTCGCATCCGACTTGACGATCCGCGCCTGGACTGTGACGGTCGCGTCGTTCTCGCCTCGGAGCTGGACGGTGTCCCCATCCTCGACACCCAGCCCATCCGCGAAGCTCGGGCCCATGACGGCGACGCCGTCACGCAGGTCGCGGACCACGCTCGGCTCGCGGAGCACCGACGACGCGACCTCCGGATCGACCCCGAACGCCTCGCGGTCCACCGGTCCGGCCGGACCGTCGGTCTGGACCTGTGCCGCACGCAGGACCGCCACCTCCTGCACACCCTCGACGTCGCGGACCGCGTCGACCGTCTGGGCGGAGATCCCGGCCGAGCCACCGATCTCGGCGGCCAGGTCGAGCGGGTACTGATCGTCCAGCCAGGTGTTGATCGTGCGCTCGACCGACGCGGCACCCACGTTCATGAGGGAGATCAGGGTGACTCCCACGAGGAGGGCGCCCGCGGTCGCCGCCGTTCGTCCCGGGTTGCGGACCGCGTTGGCGACCGAGAGACGTCCCGGCACGCCTCGGCCGACGACCAGGCCGAGCAACCGGACCAGCACGGGAACCAGGAACCGCCCGCTGAGGAGGACGCCGAGGAAGGAGAGCGCACCTCCGGCGACCCCGAGCAGCATCCCGACCGTGATGTCCTCGGCCCCCAAACCCGCGGCGATCAACCCGACGCCGGCGAGGACCAGGAGCAGCGCCAAGCACAGCCGGAGAAGCCCACCCCGGGAGCGCACTCGAATCGCGAGCTCGGGTCGCAACGCGGCCAGGGGTGGCACGCGGGTGGCCCGTCGGGCCGGGACGAAGGCGGCGACCACCGTGGTGAGCAGGCCGACACCGATGGGAACCAGCACGGAGACCGGGTCGAGCTGGATTCCCATCACGACAGCGGTGTTGGTCCGCTCGAGCAGGACCACCGCGACGGCCGCCAGGCCGGCACCCACCGCCACACCGACCGCGGACGCGACGAGGCCGAGAACGGCCGACTCGCCGAGCACGGACCTGCGCACCTGACCGCGCTGCGCTCCCACGCAACGGAGCAGCGCGAGCTCGCGGGTGCGCTGGGCGAGCAGGATCGTGAACGTGTTGGCCACGACCAGGGTCGCGACGAAGACCGCGATCGCCGCGAAGCCGAGGAGGAACGCGCCAAGGACGTTGACGCCGCCGGTCAGCCCCTCGACCGTCGCGTCGACGTGTGCCTCGACGGTCCGCACGGTCGCGCCGGACCCGGCCACCGCGCGAACATCCGCGAGGAGCTGGGGCACGTCAGCACCGGGGGCGGCTTTGACCAGAACCTCGTTGTACTGCGCGCTGCCCCGCCAGCCGATGATCCAGTCCTCGGTCACCACGAGCGCGGCGCTCGGCGGGAGCGAGTCCCGGGCCACAATGCCGACCACTCGGAGCGTGGTCAGAGCCTGGTCGGCATCCCCCGATGGGCTGGCGCTCGACTCAGCGCGCAGGACGGAGCCTGGCCGAAGGTTCCGGTCCGCCGCGACCAGCTCCGAGACGGCGACCTCATCGGCGGTGCGCGGCAGGCGACCTTCGGTCAGCTTGTGCCAGCGCAGGTCGGGATCGACGGGAAGGCTCCGGGCGCCTACCCACGTCGGCTGCCTGGAGTCGGGATAGACGACACCGAGACCCGTCGCCGCGACGCCGGAGGCGGCCTCGACCGAGTCCAGGCCCCTGACCTGGCGAACCACGTCGGACGAAATGAAGCTGTCGCTGAGCAAGACCACGTCCGCCTGGTCGTACTGCGCCCCGACGGCCCGCGCCAAGGCGGCGCGCGTGGACCCCGACACGAGCATGGCCGCGGTGATGAACGCGACGCCCAGCACGATCGCGATTCCGCCCGCGACGTAGCGGGCGGTGTGCGACCGGAGGTTGGCGAGTGTCAGCTGCCCCGTCATCAGGCCCCCAGCTTCCGCATCGCGTCGAGGACCGAGTCCGGTGTCGGCTGGGCGATCTCGCCCACGACCTTCCCATCCGCGACGAGGACGACCCGCTCCGCGTACGAGGCGGCTACCGGATCGTGCGTCACCATGACGATGGTCTGGCCGAACTCACGGACCGACGTCCGCAGGAACGACAGCACCTCCGCCCCCGTCCGCGAGTCGAGGTTGCCCGTCGGTTCGTCGGCGAAGACGACTTCCGGTCGGGTCACGAGCGCTCGGGCGAGCGCCACCCGCTGCTGCTGCCCGCCCGACATCTCCGCGGGTCGGTGGTTCAGCCGGTCGGCCAGGCCGAGGACGTCGACGAGGGTGGTGAACCACGCCTGGTCGGGCTTGCGCCCCGCGAGCTCGAGCGGCAGCAGGATGTTCTGCTTGGCGGTCAACGTCGGCATCAGGTTGAACGCCTGGAACACGAAGCCCACTCGGTCCCGACGCAGCCGGGTGAGCTCGCGATCCGACAAGCTGCTGAGGTCTGTGTCGCCGATCCGCACCGTTCCCGAGGTCACGGAGTCCAGGCCAGCCAGGCAGTGCATGAGGGTCGACTTGCCTGAACCGGAGGGCCCCATGATCGCCGTGAACCGCGCGGCCTCGAATCCCACGGTCACCCCGTCGAGGGCGCGAACGGCGGTCGGCCCAGAGCCGTAGACCTTGACGAGGTCGACGGCGCTCGCCGCCATGCGTACAGAGGTGGCCGGTATGGCAGGCATGCTGCGCTCCTTACATCACGACGCGAAGGACAGTCGTCGGACTCGTCGGCGCGGTCGCTCCCGCGGCTCGCGGAGTCCACACCGTTGGGCAAGCACACCCTAGGAAGCGAGGACGGGAGGACGCGTCCGTCCAGCGGTGACTCTTCCTCACCCTCTGCTACCGCCAGGGTCGGCGTCCTCCGTCCGCCCCAGGGGGGACGGCGCCACTCCGTGGACCGACTCAGGGACGAGGACAGACTCAGGGGAGACTCAGGGATGTCACCGACGCGCCGACGGCTCCGCCACCACGGACGACGGTTGGAGGCGCGAGCGACCCGCCTCCCAGAGGATCAGCGCGAAGCGCGTACCAGGCCGCTCTCGTAGGCGAAGACCACCATCTGGACGCGGTCACGCAAGCCCAGCTTGGCGAGGATGCGGCCCACGTGGGTCTTGACCGTCGCCTCGGAGAGGTAGAGCCGTTCGGCGATCTCCTGGTTGGAGAACCCTCGCGCCACCTCGAGGAGGACCTGTCGCTCCCGCTCGGTGAGCATCTCGACCCGGCCGTCCGACGGCTCCTCGGAGAGGTGGGGGAGAAAGCGTTCCAGCAGCCGACGGGTGGTGCTGGGCGCCACCACGGCGTCACCACGGTACACGGAACGGATCGCTGAGAGCAGGTCGGTCGGCGGTGCGTCCTTGAGCAGGAACGCCGCCGCACCCGCGCGCAGGGCGGCGTAGGCGTACTCGTCCAAGTCGAACGTCGTCAACACCACGACGCGAGGCGCGTCCGCCCCGCTGGCCAGGATGCGCCGAGTGGCCTCGACGCCGTCCATGCGCGGCATGCGCACGTCCATGAGGACCACGTCCGCCCGGACCGCTGCCAGCTTCTCCACCGCCTCGACGCCGTCACCGGCCTCGCCGACGACCTCCATGTCGGCTTGGGCACCCACGACCATGGCGAATCCGGCACGGACGAGCTGCTGGTCGTCGGCCAGGAACACACGGATGCGATCCGACACCTACCCTCCCCCGTCGCTTGCCTCCCCGGCGCCGCTCGACTGCCCCGCGGTGGCGGCGTTCTCACCCAGCGGCAGCTCGGCGACGACCTGGAAACCTCCGCCAGCTCGCGGACCGACACTGAGGGTACCGCCGTAGACGGCGACCCTTTCCCGCATGCCGTGGATGCCCCGGCCCTGACCGTCGCTCGTCGCGGCGGCGCCCCGCCCGTCGTCGGACACGCAAACCCGCACGGTGTCCGCACCGTAGGTCACCTCGACCCGTGCGCGAGCGCCTGGGCCGGCGTGCCGGATCGTGTTCGTCAAGGCCTCCTGGACGATGCGGAAGACGACCAGCTCGGCACCGCTGCTGATCTCGAACTTCGGCTCCTCGAGGACCAGCTCGACAGGCAGTCCCGAGGCACGGACCTGGGCGACGAGCTCGGGAAGCTGCGCAAGGCCGGGTTGCGGCGCCAGGTCGGCCGCGTCGCCCCCGGAGTGCAGCACCCCGAGCAGTCGCCGCATCTCGGCGAGCGCCTGGCGACCGGTCACGCCGATGGTCGCCAGGGCAGAGCGAGCCGCGTTCGGATCCTTCTCCCCCGCGTAGAGGCCGCCGTCGGCTTGGGCCACCACGATCGAGAGGGAGTGCGCCACGACATCGTGCAGCTCGCGCGCGATGCGGGCCCGCTCGGCGGCTCGCGCGAGCCGCGCCTGCTGGTCGCGCTCCACCTCGAGACGCCGCGCGCGTTCTTCCAGCTCCGCGACGTAGGCACGCCGCGTACGCATGAGGTCACCCAACGTCCAGGTGAGAGCGACGAACGCGGCCAGGACGACGAAGAACCTGGCGAAGTACTCCGGATGGTCGAAGAGCTCGCTCCACGCCAGCCAGTCCAGCGGACCCAGCGCCGCGCCGAGGAAGCCGACCGCCAAGGCCGCGAGACGCACGCGACCATGCGCGTAGGCGCTGACGGCGTACAGGGCGAGCAGGAAGCCGGCGTTGGCGGGCAGCGGCACGTCGAGCAGGATCACCTGGGCCAGGCACACGAGGGAGACCACGGTGAAGACCCGCACCGGATGACGGCGCCGCCACACCAGCGGCACGAGCTGCGCGACACCCAGGACGGTGCCAGCAGGGCCGGGGTCCGCGCTCGCCGCCGCGGTCTCAGGCAGCAGGATCACCAGGAGCAGGGCGACGATCGCGCCGTCGACGATCAGCGGACGACGGCGCAACCACTCGTAGACCCTGCGCTGCGGCACGACATCAGAGGCTACGTCCGGTCCACGTCCGGGAGGAGACGCCCCGCACGCCCGGCCAGCCACGGCAGACATTGAGGTACGGCCGGAACTTCCTCCGCGGAGAGGGACATCTGGCTCCCGCGACACCAGCCGGCCCGGCCTACAGTCGCGCACATGGCACGCTGGCGAACCTGGCGCGAGGCGACCACCGAGGCGCTCTACGGGCCGGACGGCTTCTTCCGCACCCAGGCACCGGCGGAGCACTTCCGCACCTCGGTTCACGTGTCCACGCAGTTCGCGGCCGCTCTGCTCCGCCTGGCCCGGTCCACGGGGCTCACGACGGTGGTCGACGTCGGCGCCGGCCGGGGCGAGCTCCTGGCCGCGCTGCACGACCTGGCGCCTGATCTCACCCTCGTCGGCGTGGAGCTGGCCGACCGGCCCTCGACCGTCCCCGCGGCGGCGACCTGGACCGACACCGTGCCCCACGACGTCGACGCGCTGATCGTCGCCAACGAGTGGCTCGACAACGTCCCCGTCGACGTCGCCGAGGTCGATCCGCACGGTACCGCCCGGATCGTGGAGGTCGACGTCGCGACGGGGAACGAACGACTCGGGCCGCCGGTGACCGGACGTGACGCGGCCTGGCTGGACGAGTGGTGGCCGCTCGCCGACGCGCCTCCCGGGAGCCGAGGCGAGATCGGGTGGCCTCGTGACGACGCGTGGGCTGACGTCGTGCGCCGGCTCCGGCACGGTGTCGCCGTCGCCATCGACTACGGCCACCTGCGCGAGGAGCGGCCCTGGCGGGGGACCCTGACCGCGTACCGGTCCGGTCGCGTCGTCTCTCCCGTCCCGGACACGTCGTGCGACATCACCAGCCACGTCGCGGTGGACGCGGTGGCTCACGCGGGCGAGTGCGCGGGCGCCCAGTCCACCCTGGTCACCCGGCAGCGAGACGCGCTCCGCGCGCTCGGGGTGAGCGCCGCACGTCCGCCCCACGCCCTCGCGCACACCGACCCGCGTGGGTACCTCGCGGCGCTGGCCCGCAGCTGCGAGGCCTCGGAGCTGGTGGACGCCGGTGGGCTCGGCGGGTTCTGGTGGGTGCTCCAGGCCCGCGACGTCGACCCGCCGGCCGAGCTGTGCCGCGCCGCGCGTCGTCGTGTCCACCCTTCGAGCCCAGCCCGTCCCGGCGATAGGTGATCACGGCGAATCGGGCGGGCGCATCCAGCGTTCGGGCCCAGCGAGCTTCCGAGCGTGCCGGGCCAGCTCGGCCTGCGCCTCGGCGATGTGTCGCGCCTCGTCACTCGACCTGTGCAACGCGACCGCGTCGACGGGGCCGACGGGCGTGTCGACGTGGACGGTCGCCAAGCGCAGCGCGCGCTGGAGGGGTCCCTGGGTGATCCGGACGCTTTGCATCTTGGCGTGCGGAACGACCGCAATCCGCCGGGTGAGCCAGCCCACCTCGGAGACGAACACCTTCTCGTCGCTGCCGTACCGGAGGAAGCGCCAGCCGATCGGCCGCAGCCACCGGGCTCGCCGGGGCGCGGACACCCGTGGCACGCGGTCGACGTCGACGTCCGGTAACACCCGCTGGAGCAACGCCCGCGCCACCGGCCAGGGCGCCACGGGAAGCAAGGTGGACGACGTGGGGCCTTCGGTGTTCCGTCCGGCGTATCCGGCGACGTTGACCGTGAGCTTCACCCATCCCTTCGGCCGCCACAACAGCTGTTGCTCGATCTCGACCGCCTGGACCCGCCCCGGTGGGACGGTCTGTGCCCAGGTGTCGAGGAGGCCTTTGCGGATCCGGAGACCGTCGGGTGACTCGCTCACCGAGAAGCCGTACTCGCTGACGAACTGACGCCACACCACCCCCACCCCGCCCAGGGCCCACGGCACGAGGAGCGCCACCCCGGCGATCTGCTGAACGAAGCTCGTCGTCACGGCCACGACCACGAAGCCCAGCGCGGCCACGAGGAACGGCGCGCTGATGATCGTCGAGGCGAGCAGGGTGCTCGGTGGGACCGCGACGAGCTGGCGCTCCGGCGCCTCGGGGGTGTCGGCCGCGAGCCCGGCGGCTCGAGCGAGCAGCTCGGCCCGCAGACGCTGGGCGTGGTGCTCGGAGAGGTAGGCCAGCGGCGCCTCGGTCTGCGCGCCACCCGCCACCTCCAGGCGCAGCTCGGCGACACCCAGCAAGCGCGCGACGACGGGTCGAACGATGTCGACCGCTTGCAACCGATCGATCCGGACGCGCCGGGAACGTCGGAAGAGGATGCCGCTGTCGACGCGTAGGTCCTCGCCCTCGATCCGGTACTTGGTGAACCACCAGGAGCAGGCGCCCAGGACCAGCCCGAAGACGAGAACGCCGGCCAGCTCCGCGACCAGAACGCGGAGCGTGGTGCCTCGAAAGGACTGCTGGCCGACGATCGCCACGAGGACCGCGACGAACTTCCACCCCTTGAGGAACGGGGTGACCGGATGGAGCCGCCGCAGTTCGGTGGCGTCGGAGCCGAATCCGTGACCCGGCTCTCGGCCTTGGGGATCGTCGTCCCGACCAGGCTCCTGGTGGGGTTCTGGCCCCTGGGTTGGTCCCACCATCGCCGTCATAGACCCGCCGCCCGCGCCTCGCCCAACGCCGCCAAGCGGTCCCGCAGACCCGCGGCCTCCGCCGCCGTCAGCCCTGGGATGTCGGCCTCGGTGGCCGGCGTGGCGGTGTGCAACTGGACCTTGGCGATACCGAACCTGCGCTCCAGGGGTCCGGCGGTCACGTCGACGAACTGCATCCGCCCGTACGGGACGACGACGAGCCGCCGGAACAGCACGCCGTGCGTCACCAGGAGGTCGTCTCCGCGTTCGGCGTACCCCCAGGAACGCCAGTTGCGGTCGATCAGCCACCAGCCCCACGCGAAGACGACGACAGCCACCGCCAGGACCACGACCGCCAACCACCACGCGACGAGGACGCCAGCGAGAACCGCGGACAGCGGGCCGACGACCCCGAGCACCACCGAGAGGATCAGCCGCCGAAGCGCGCGAAGCTGGGGCGAGACGGTCTGCCACCGCTGGCCTGGTGGCGCGAACAAGCTGTCCATGAGCAGGGAGGCTATATCGAGTGACCCTGTGCGAGCATGGTCCACGTGACGTCGGAGCGGATCGTGAGTCTCGGGGCGGGCGCGGCGGGCCTCCCCCCGGTGTCCGACTCCTACGAGCGGGGCGGCGGCGAGGAGTTGGCCACCCAGGACATGGTGCTCAATATCGGACCGCAGCACCCCGCCACGCACGGCGTCCTGCGACTACGCCTCACGCTCGACGGCGAACGCATCGTCGCCTGCGAGCCGATCGTGGGCTACATGCACCGAGGCGCGGAGAAGCTCTTCGAGGTCCGCGACTACCGCCAGATCATCATGCTGGCCAACCGCCACGACTGGCTCTCCGCGTTCGCCAACGAGCTGGGCGTGGTCCTGGCCGTGGAGCGGATGCTCGGTCTGGAGGTGCCGGCGCGCGCCGTCTGGGCGCGGACGCTGCTGGCCGAGCTCAACCGTGTGCTCAATCACCTGATGTTCCTCGGCAGCTATCCGCTCGAGCTCGGCGCGATCACGCCGATGTTCTACGCCTTCCGCGAGCGGGAGACGCTCCAACAGGTCATGGAAGAGGTCTCCGGCGGGCGGATGCACTACATGTTCAACCGGGTGGGCGGCCTGAAGGAGGACCTGCCGGCCGGCTGGCTCGATCGCGTCTCGGCGGCGATCGCGGCCTGCCGACGGCGCCTACCCGAGCTGGAGGACCTGATCTTCGACAACGAGACGTTCCAGGCCAGGACACGCGGCGTCGGCGTGCTGTCTCCCGAGGTCATCCACGCCTACGGGGTCTCCGGCCCCATCGCTCGCGCGTCGGGCGTCGACATGGACCTGCGTCGAGACGAGCCCTACCTCGCCTACGGTGAGCTGTTCGCTCCCGGCCAGCCAGGTCGCGTGGTGACGCACACGGACGGCGACTGCTTCGCCCGATTCAGCGTCCTCCGCGAGCAGGTGCACGTCTCCTTGGACCTGGCCGAGGCGTGTGTCGACCGGCTCCGCTCCTTGCCCCCAGGCCCGGTCAACGTCCGGCTTCCCAAGATCCTCAAGGTGCCGGAAGGTCACACCTACTGCTGGACGGAGAGCCCGCTCGGGATCAACGGGTACTTCTTGGTGTCGCGTGGTGAGAAGACACCCTGGCGGCTCAAGCTGCGCTCGCCGTCGTTCAACAACATCGCCGTCCTGCCGAGGCTGGTGGCCGGCTGCGTCGTCGCCGACCTCGTGGCCATCCTCGGGTCGATGTTCTTCGTCGTCGGCGACATCGACAAGTAGGGCGACATCGACAAGTCAAGGCGTTCGAGACCTCGCGAGCGATCGACCCGCGACAGGTCGCTCGAGAAGCGGCGATCGAGCGCCTCACGCGCCGGCCGCGCTCGCGGGCGACTCGTTCGTCGGCTCCGCGCCGCCCGTGGAGCGCGCCTGACGCTCCCGCTCCTCCTCGGCGGCGAGACGCGCACGCACCTCCCAGGCCATGAGGTCGACGACAGTGGGAGCGTCGAAGGTGTCCCAGAGGTCGGCCGCATCGTCGTCGTCCGCGGCGACGGGCATCCGGATCGGAATCGCCACGTGCTCGGTCTCGTCCTCGCGCCTGGCGACCGGCTCGGGATCGGTGTCCGGCACACCCACCTCGGCCGCGGACGTCGCCTCGGCTTCGACGAGACGCGGGTGGCTCGGCTCGACGAGGGTCGGTCGAGAGGTGGCCGCCTGGTCGGCCGGGTCGGCCTCCGACGGCCTACCGGTCGCCGCGTCCTCGGCCATGCCTGCGGTCGCCATCGCCAGGACCACCGGCTCCAGTTGGCTCGCGACGCTCGGGGAGGTGCTCTCCGTGGACGCCTCGGTCGTCGACTCGTCGGGCGACGCCTGCTCGCTCGCCTGCTCCTCCGCGGCCCGTCGCCGCTGCTCAGCGAGGGCGAAGCCCTCCGCCATCACGCGCACGTGCGCGGCGTACATCGCGGCGTAGGCCCGCGCCTGCGCCACCCGGTCGGCACCGTGGGCGCGCCGAGCCCGAATGAGCTCGATGTCGAAGACGACGACCGCGATGACACCAGCCGCGAGGGCACCCACCGCCGCGGTGATCAGGAGGGAGACCTCGCGTTCGTACACGGCGAAAGCGACCAGGGCGCCCGCCAGCATGAGGAGAGGCGTGGCCACCCAACGGGCAAGGTGACGGATCCGGTGATCGCCGCTACGAGCCATGCGCAGAGGCTATGGGCTGTTGTCCAGATTCCGCCAGACCTTCCGGTTCTTCGGAGAGTCGCTTACGCAGAGTACCGGCAGCGATACAGGAAGTTTGACCCAAGGTCGGACACAAACACCGGCGACACGCCGATCAGCACGGTGAGCGACCACGCCCCGGCGTGGAGGCGCTGCCATCGCTCCGGCCGCGGGAGGCTCAGGGTCCGGCGTCACCCGCCACACCGCTGTCGTCGTCCTCCGGCCCCCGGGGTACCTTGCAGGCCCGCTCCAGCAGCAGCCCCGCGGCCATGACGAGCAGTGCGGACCCCGCGGTGATCGCGGCTCGGATGATTCGGTCCCGGATGTGCGGGACGCCCGCGTCAGGTAGGAAGCGCAGCGCCACACCGGCGTAGACCCCAGCAACCAGGGAGCCCACCAAGGCGCTCGCCTTGGCGAGAGCGAGCAGGCGAACGGCGGTGAGACTGTCGACTCGGCGGCGCTTGCGGTGCACCCGGTCGTACATGTACCACGCGCCAGACCCGAGCAGCGCAGCGAAGAACACCAGACCGCCCGCGGCCGACCAGGGCGTCCGGCTGACCCCCAGACCGGCCGCCTGGAGGATGGCGGCGCCGCTCCAGCCGACCGCCGCCCCCAGGAGGAACAGGACGACGAGAGTCCTCGCTCGGGTCGTGCGCACCGGCCTCACTCGAGCCTGAGTTCGAGGTCGGCGACACGGGTGACCGAGGTGGTGTCGACCGAGCGGACCAAGTCCCCGACCCGGCCACGCCCCGGGATCACGCCATCAGGGTCGACCTGGGCCCACGGCACGAGCACGAACGCGCGCTCGTGCGCCCGGGGATGCGGCAGCACGAAATCGTCCTCGTGGATCACCTTGTCACCGACCACCAGAAGGTCGACGTCGAGCGTCCGTGGCGCGCCCGGCGTGGTACGCACCCGACCAAAGGCGTCCTCGATCGCGAGCGCACGCTCCAGCAGCGTCCGCGCGTGGAGTGTGGAGTCGGCGACGACCACGGCGTTGAGGAACTTGGGGGACCCCTCCGGGGCGTCGACTGGAGCGGTCTCGTAGACCGGCGACACACCCACGATGTCCACTCCGGGAGTGTCCGCGAGCGCGTTCAAAGCTCCTTGGAGGGTGGCCGCCCGATCGCCCAGGTTGCTGCCCAGCGCGATGACCACGCGCCTGATCGGGCGCAGACCGCCAGTCAAGGTGTCGGCGTCGATGATGTGCGGGTTGGGCGTCTCTGTCACGTACGGCTCCGGTGGATAGTGACGGCGACGTCGTCGAGCGGTACGCCGACTGGCGCCTGCGGTTTGTGGACAGTCACCTCGACCTCCGACACACCGGGCTGGTCGAGGCACAGATCGGCGACACGCTGTGCCACCGTCTCGATCAAGTTCACTGGGTCCTTGGCCACGGCCGCGACCACCTGGTCGACCAACGAGGAGTAATCGACGGTCGCGGCGAGATCGTCCGTCCGCGCGGCCTCGCGCGTGTCAGTGCCCACCACGAGGTCGACGACGAACGTCTGGCCAAGGGAACGTTCCTCCGGGTGGACGCCGTGGTGGCCGAACACCCGGAGCCCCCGAATCGTGATCCGGTCCGTCAACGGCGCCCTCCTTCCCTGACGTTCAACCCCTGCACGACAGTACCTGCGGCCTTGGGCGGGCCCGCAACCAAGGACCCCTTTACCGCCTGGGCGCAGGACTTCCCCCCTGTCCCCATCGCCCGTCTCACGCGGTCTTCAACAGGTTGGGCGCCACACCTTATTCGAGGCACCCGCGACCACGGGACCGGGTCGACAGGTTTCACCCACAGACCACGCCGGCTTGGCCGATTTGTCACCCGTCGACCTCAGCCTGGGCCGCGGCGCGCTCGGCCGCAGCGAACCGCGCCGCCACCTTGACCGCGTCGAGCGTGGGCCGGACCGCATGCGCGCGGATGCACCAGGCGCCGGCCCGAGCGGCCAGCGCGGCCAGCGCGGCCGAGGCGTCGTCGCGCTCGAGGGTGCGGCGAGGCTGGCCGGTCGCCGGGTCGGCCAGCAGAGTGCCGAGAAAGGTCTTACGGGACGCCGCGACGAGGACGGGATAGCCGAGCGCGGTGAACCGGTCGAGCGCACCGAGCAGCGCCCAGTTGTGCTCTCCCGTCTTGGCGAAACCCAGACCGGGATCGATCGCGATCCGATCCGGCGCGATCCCGGCCGCGAGGGCGGCCTCCACGCGCGCCTGAAGCTCGGCGAGCACCTCGGCCACCACGTCGGTGTACACCGCCCGCGACTGCATCTGGTCGGAATGCCCTCGCCAGTGCATGCAGATGTAGCCGACTCCAGCCGAGGCCACGAAAGGCAGCATCTCCGGGTCGGCGAGACCACCCGAGACGTCGTTGACCATGACCGCCCCCGCGTCGACCGCGGCACGTGCGACATTCGCCCGCATGGTGTCGATCGACACGAGCGCGCCGTCGGCCGCGAGGGCCCGGACCACGGGGAGGACGCGACGCAGCTCTTCCTCCTCCGACGGCCGCTGCGCACCCGGGCGCGTCGACTCACCACCGACGTCGACGAGGTCGGCCCCCTCCGCGAGCAGCTCGGCGCCGTGAGCGATCGCACGGTCCGGCTCGAACCACTGGCCGCCGTCGGAGAAGGAATCCGGCGTGACGTTGAGCACACCCATGACCAGCGCGCGTTCGGGCGTGGGAAACCCGGCGAGATACCGCGTCGGTACACCCTGCACAGTCCGATGTCCCTTCTCCCCAGGGCGGTTGCTCTGACCGGCGGTCCGCCTGTCCGCCGTCGCCGTGCCAGCGCCAGACCACGTGCTCCGTCGACCCCAGTCCCCTCTGGCCCGCTCCCCGGAGGTCCGGCCGATTCCGGATCCGTCGCGTCATCGGGCGGCCAACCGCCTTGACGCGCCACCGACGCTCGACGATCGTCACTGGCCACGAGGGCTGATCAGTGACCCAAGGCTGACCAGGAACGCCTTCCTCGCGTGCCAGCCTCCAGCCGCTAGCCCGTCGAGCGGCCCGTCGTCGTGCGCCACTCGACACCCGCGTGGGCGACGCTGACCCGCGGGGAGGCGGATCGTACCGGGACCGTCGGCACCGGAGGTTCGCATGCGCCGTGTCCGCGTCATCCGCCGCCTTCCGCGACATCACCCGACGGTCTCAGGCTCAACCCGCACCGGCGCCATTCTTTCATCCGGTGGTCTTTCGTTCGGTGGTCTTCCTGCCCGCGGGCGCCTCGTCGCCCCCGACCCTCCCAGCCCACCACGCCCAACCCCCCATCACCCGGCGGCAGCCGCCGTCGTCGCCGGGTCGCGGACCGCGACACGCGAACCCGCCTCACGGCGGAGCATCCTCGCCGTTGGGCTGCTGGTCCTCCTGCTCATCGCCGGCCTGCTGGGCGTGACGCAGCCCGCCCGCGCGGCCACGCCGCCGAGCGGCGAGCCGGCCGACGCGTCCCGCGTGGGCCGTGCCCGCGTGGTGGCGGAGGAATGGGTCGCGTCTCGCCAGCTCGACCTCACCATCCAGTCCCCCGCCCTCGGCACCACGGCCAAGGTCCGGCTGCTGATCCCAGACGGCTGGCGGGAACGCCGACCTGGCCAGCGCTGGCCCGTCCTCTACCTGCTGCACGGCTGCTGCGGCGACTACACCAGCTGGACCACCCTGGCGGACATCACCTCGATCCCCGCGTTGCGAGACGTCCTCGTCGTCATGCCAGAGGCGGGTAACGCCGGCTTCTACAGCGACTGGTGGAACGACGGGCACGGCGGCCCGCCGGCGTGGGAGACCTTCCACCTCCGCGAGGTGCGCTCGATCGTGGAGCGTCACTACGGCGCCAGCCACCGTCGTGTCGTCGCCGGCTTGTCGATGGGCGGGTTCGGAGCCCTGTCGTACGCCGCTCGCCACCCGGGCATGTTCCGCGCCGCGGCGTCCTACAGCGGCGTCGTGGACACAGTCCACACCCCCGGCGCCTCTGACCTCGTTCTCGACATCGCCAGCCGATACGTCGACGACCCGCTGGCTCTCTGGGGCGATCCGATCGCTCAGGCCCATGTCTGGGCCGCCCACAACCCGGTCGACCTCGCCACGCGGCTCCGGACCATCCCGGTCTACCTCTCCTGCGGCAACGGCGACGCGGGCCCACTCGACCCACCTGACCGGACCAGCGCCCTGGAGACGCTCCTGGAGCAGGAGAACCTGCTGCTGGCCCAGCGGCTACGGGACCTGGGCGCGAAGCGTCTGGTGACGAACTTCTACGGGGCCGGAACCCACTCCTGGCCCTACTGGGAGCGGGAGTTCAAACGGTCGCTTCCGCTCCTGCTCTCGGCGCTCCGGTAGTGGATTCACCCCGAAACGACGCAGCTCCCGACGGTCGAGCGCGTGCCCCGGCACCACGGCTGGGCGGCGCACAGGGGCGACCTCATACGTTCGGCGAATTCTCGCCCACAGTTTTCCCAGAGTGCCGGCGAATGTGCCGTTACTGGCCGTAGCCTGCTGACTGGTGAACCGTTGAACCTGTGGGGATGGGTCATCAGCCCTCGACCGGCCGCCGGAGAGACCGTCGGCCTCGCACAGAAAGGAGTGTCATGGGCCCCGCTGCCGCCGACATCGCTCCAACCCCCGCCCACGATGTCGCGTCCCCCAAGCCCGTCACCCGAGTGGAAATCCTTGACGTTCTCGACGACGCCTTCGCCAACGGACCGGCGACCCGCCAGACGTTGGTCGCGACAGCCCGCGCGCAAGGCGCCCGTCCCGAAGTCATCGCGCTTCTGGAGCAGCTGCCGGAGCGCACCTACGTGCACCAGCGTCAACTCTGGGTTCACATGGCAGACGTGCCGGTCGGACTCTGACCCCGTGACAACCTGACGTCGTCTTCCTTCGCATCCGTCCTTTCGTCCACTCAGTCCTCGTCACGACGCCGTGGTGGCCTCCTGGTCGCCACGGCGCTGTGGTCTTCGGACCCGAACGCCTTCTCCGGACCAGAAGCTCGAGGCCTTCCCCCGGATCCCAGCGGCTGCCCCTCCGAGCCCAGGCGCTCCGGACGACTCAGGCGCCGATGATGAGGCTCATCGCCTCGGCACGCGTGGCCGGGTCGCGCAGCTGACCACGAACAGCGGAGGTCACGGTCTTGGCTCCCGGCTTCCGGACCCCGCGCATGGTCATGCACAAGTGCTCGCACTCAACGACGACGATGACACCGCGCGGCTTGAGGATGCGCACCAGCGCGTCGGCGATCTGCGTCGTCAGCCGCTCCTGCACCTGGGGCCGCTTGGCGAAGACGTCCACCAGCCGCGCGAGCTTGGACAGCCCGGTGATCTGGCCCTCGGTGTTCGGGATGTATCCGATGTGAGCAGCGCCGGTGAAGGGCACCAGGTGGTGCTCGCAAACCGACCAGACCTCGATGTCCTTGACGAGCACCATCTCGTCGTGGCCGAGATCGAAAGTGGTGGACAGCACCGCTTCCGGGCTCATCCGGAGCCCGGCGAACATCTCGGCGTACGCCCTGGCGACCCGGGCGGGCGTGTCCTTCAAGCCGGGCCGATCCGGGTCCTCTCCGATGGCATAGAGCAGCTCACGGATCGCCCGCTCGACGCGTTCAGAGTCGTACGGGCGTGCCTGGGTGGCCTCGAACAGGTCGGCCGATCCCGACGTCAACGCCTCGTCGACGTCGTCCACGTGGACGGAGCCGTTCGAGACCTGGCCCTCCCGGTGGGTGTCACCGTCGCAGGACATCTGTTCTTCGTACCGTCCTAGGCTCCTGGGGTGGTGCCTGGCGCGGGCCCTTGCTGGGAGCGGCCCTCCTGGACGTCCGACTCGCCCTCGGGAGCCGGCGCGATCACCAACCCCTCGGTGCCCCGGCCGTTCGGCGAGATCGCCGTCTTCGGCATCTCCACCGGCGGGATCTCCGACGGCCGCCGAGTCGGCGAGCCGGTCCACGCCGGCCGCGGCGGCCGACGCCGGATCGGCGCGAAGATCCGCTCGACCTCCTGCTTGTCCAGCGTCTCGTGCTCGAGCAGCTCGAGGACGAGGTTGTCCAGGACGTCGCGGTTCTCGACCAGGATGTCGAACGCCTCCTGGTGGGCGTTGTCGACCAGGCGGCGGACCTCTTCGTCGACGATCGCGGCGACTTCTTCGGAGTAGTTGCGCTGGTGGCCGAGGTCACGGCCCAGGAAGGGCTCGCCGCTGTTCTCACCGAAGCGGATCGCGCCCAACCGTTCCGTCATGCCGTACTGGGTGACCATGGCTCGAGCCAGGGCGGTGGCCTTCTCGATGTCGTTGGCCGCCCCGGTGGTCGGGTCGTGGAAGACCAGCTCCTCGGCCGCCCGACCGCCCATCATGTAGGCGAGCTTGTCGAGCATCTCCGACCGGGTGGTGGAGTACTTGTCCTCGTCCGGGAGGACCATCGTGTAGCCGAGAGCACGACCACGCGGCAGGATCGTGACCTTGTGCACCGGGTCGGTATTGGGCAGCGCCGCGGCGACGAGGGCGTGACCGGCCTCGTGGTAGGCGGTGATCTTCTTCTCCTTGTCGCTCATCAGCCGCGTGCGCTTCTGCGGCCCGGCGATGACCCGGTCGATCGCCTCGTCGAGCGCGTCGTTGTCGATGAGCTTCTTGTTCTGTCGGGCGGTGAGCAGCGCCGCCTCGTTGAGCACGTTCGCCAAGTCGGCGCCGCTGAAGCCGGGCGTTCGGCGGGCGACCGCCATGAGGTCGACGCCCTCCGCGACCGGCTTGCCGCGCGCGTGGACCTGGAGGATCTTGTACCGGCCGAGGAGGTCAGGCGCCTCGACGCTGATCTGCCGGTCGAACCGGCCCGGGCGCAGCAGCGCGGGGTCGAGGATGTCCGGCCGGTTGGTGGCGGCGATGAGGATGACCCCACCGCGCACGTCGAAGCCGTCCATCTCGACCAGCAGCTGGTTGAGGGTCTGCTCCCGCTCGTCGTGACCGCCACCGAGGCCCGCGCCACGGTGCCGACCCACGGCGTCGATCTCGTCGATGAAGACGATGGCGGGGGCGTTCGCCTTGGCCTGCTCGAACAGGTCGCGCACCCGCGAGGCGCCGACGCCGACGAACATCTCGACGAAGTCGGAGCCGGAGATCGAGTAGAAGGGGACGCCGGCCTCACCCGCCACGGCGCGTGCCAGCAGGGTCTTACCGGTGCCCGGCGGGCCGTACAGGAGCACGCCCTTGGGGATCTTGGCGCCGACCGCCTGGAACTTCGCGGGCTCCTGGAGGAACTCCTTGATCTCCTGCAGTTCCTCGACGGCCTCGTCGCAGCCGGCGACGTCAGCGAACGTCGTCTTGGGGGTGTCCTTGGTGATGAGCTTCGCCTTGGACTTGCCGAAGTTCATCACTCGGCCGCCGCCGCCCTGGAACTGGTTGATGAGGAAGAGGAACAGCAGACCGATCAGGACGAACGGCAAAAGTGTGGAGATGATGGACCCCAGCAGGCTGGGCTGGGCGATCTCCACGTTGTAGCCCTCGGGCAGCTTGCCTTGGTTCACCTTGGCCTGGAGCATGCGCTGCAGCTCCAGGTCCTGCCCGTCGACCCAGGCAGCCGACAGCTTCTGCCCGTCCTTGGTGGTGATCCGGATCTCCTGCTCGGTGCCACCGACGATGACGGCCGAGGCGACCTGGTCGTTGCGGATGTGGTTGACCACCTTGTAGGTGTCGGTGGGCTGGAATCCGCCGGACCTCGTCACCGCCTCGCTGACGAGCAGGATCATGATGATGAGTACGGCGATCCAGAAGATCGGCCCACGGAAGAAGCGCTTCAGGTCCATGCTCCCGGGACTTCGGCCCCGTCCCTCCTGCTCATCCACCCCGCCATCGCCAGCCACAGGCGTTACGGCTCACCAGGACAACTTCGGTTGCTCGAGCGATCACCGTGCCGCTCTCTCCCCACGACGTGGGGAGATTACGACGGTACACCGGACGTCCGGCCGGTGCGGCAGCGGCGTGCCTCGAGCCCACGTCTCTCAATGACGGAACGACGCGGCCCGACCGCGGTGTTCCCGCGGACGGAGTCGCCCGGATGCCCCCAGAGCGGGCGAGAGGACCGTGGCTCAGCCCGACGTCTGGTAGACGTGCGGCGCGAGCGTGCCCACACACCGTAGGTTGCGGTACTTCTCGGCGTAATCAAGGCCATATCCGACCACGAACTCGTCCGGGATGTCGAACCCGACGTACTTCACCGGCACGGACATGCGCGTGGCTTCGGGCTTACGGAGCAACGTGCAGATCTCGACCGACGCCGGACCGCGCGAGCGGAGGTTGGCCACCAGCCACGACAGGGTCAGGCCGGTGTCGACGATGTCCTCCACGATGAGGACGTGACGGTCGGTGATGTCGGTGTCGAGGTCTTTGAGGATGCGGACGACACCGGACGACCGCGTCCCTGAGCCGTAGGAGGAGTACGCGACCCAGTCCATCTCGACGTGGCGGTTCAGGGCGCGGGCGAAGTCCGCCATGACCATGATCGCGCCCTTGAGGACGCCGACCAGGAGCAGGTCGCGCCCTTCGTAGTCCTTCTCGACCTCGGCCGCGAGCTCGCGGATCTTCGCCTGGATCTGCTCCTCGGTGAGGAGGATGCTCTTCAGGTCGTGGCTGATCTGGTCGGGATTCACCGACGCTCCAGCGTGTCTCGGGTGGGCAGGACAGGCGACCGGACCCTGGCGACGACGGCGGCCAGTCGGCGAGGAGACCACGGCTCACCATCTGCGGCAAAGGCCGACCACGGGCCCGACGGCAGAGTCGTTCCTGACCCGACGTCTCGGGGAGGAACGGCTCCAAGCGTGCCACAAGCGACGTGGACGCGTTCGCCCACCCTGCCGAGCGAGCCCCCCGCCCGGCTACCCGACCGCCTCGAAGGCGACGTCGCTGGAAGGCTCTATCACCAATCGGGGGTCACCGCTCGGGGGTCACCGCGAGTGGGGCGGCGAAGCACCGACGCCATCCCCGGAGGCCTCGCCGTTCCCGGTCACCCGGCCATCGGTCACGCGGGCGCTCATGACCTGGTCCTTGCTCGCGTCGTCGGCGGCCGTCGCCGTCCGGACGAACCACAGCCTGCCCTCGCGCCGGCCCACTCGGACTCGGCCTGGCAGGTCGATCCACGCCTGGCCACGCCAGTCGGTGACGAGCGCCTCGACCGCCGTGACGTGGTAGGCGAACAGGTCGGTCGCGGGGCTGCCGGCCCGTCGTGCCGCCCGACGCAGCACGCGGCGACGCACAGCGGCGGGGAGGGATGCGAGCCGGGCCACCTCGAGGACGACCCGGGTGCTGTCGGACTCCGGGCCGACGACGCACTCGGCGTACGCCTGGTCGGCCCAGAGGTCGAGCGCATCCGCGTCGGCCCGCAACAGGTCGGCCGTCCGCGCCAGCGCCGCCGCGACGCCCGGGCCGAGCTCCCGTTCGAGCACCGGGAGAACGCGCTGGCGAACCCGGACCCGCGTATAGGTGGGGTCGTCGTTGTGCGGGTCCTCCCAGACCGGCAGGCCCGCCGCGGCACAGGCCTCCCGGGTGACCGACCGGTCCAAGGTGAGCAGAGGACGGCGATACCGCCCGTCGGCGGACTGGGCGGGCATGCCCGCGAGGGAACGGGCGCCCGAGCCGCGGGCCAGGCCCAGCAGGACCGTCTCGGCCTGGTCGTCGCGGGTGTGTCCGAGCAGGATCGTCCGCGCGGCGTGGCGACTCGCCGCGGCGTCGAGCGCGGCGTACCGCGCCCGGCGCGCGGCGGCCTCAGGCCCGCCGGCCCCGCTCACCGAGACCGTCGCGATCTCGACCGGCGACAGGCCCAGCTCGCGCAGCAGCGCGGCGACTCGCTCCGCGTGCTCGGCCGAGCCGGGCTGGAGACCGTGGTCGACGGTGATGCCGCCGGCCTGCCATCCGCGCCGCCTGGCCTCGAAGGCGGTCGCGGCCGCGAGCGCCGTCGAGTCGGCGCCCCCGGAGCAGGCGACGAGGACCCGGTCACCAGGTTCCAAGTCAGCCAGCGCGGCCCGGACCGCGGCCCGGACCGCCGCCACCGCGGGATGTGGTCCCAGCTCCGTCACACCCCCTCGCCGGACCTCCTAGCCGCGCACCCGGCCTAGCCGTGCACCCGGCGCACCCAGGCGCGCGGGTTGGTGATCTCGCCCCGTGTCGGCAGATGGTCGGGCGAGGCCCAGACCTGATTGAACCCCTCCTGGCCGACGTCGGCGACCACCGCTCGCACGAAGGCCGCACCGTCGCGGTACTGGCGCAGCTTGGCGTCCAACCCCAGGATCCGCTTGAGGAACTGGTCGAGCCAGGATCCGCCGCCGCGGCGCCGCTGGAAGCGCTCCCGGATGGTCGCGACGCTCGGGACCACTTCAGGACCCACGCCGTCCATGACGACGTCGGCGTGTCCCTCGAGCAAGGACATCACGGCGGTGAGCCGGTCGAGGATCTCCCGCTGGGCAGGCGTCTGCAGCAGGTCGAGAATCGACACCTCCTCGTCGCCGCGACCGATGCGGCCGACCTGCTCCACCACCTGGCGGAGCTGGGACAGCATGACCGTCGGGTCGAGGTCGGTGTGGTTCAGGAAGCTCTCGATCTCACCGCGCAGGTGGTCCCGCAACCAGGGGACAGCGGTGAACTGCACTCGGTGGGTCTCCTCGTGAAGGCACACCCACAGCCGGAAGTCCCAGGGATTGACCTCCAGCTCACGCTCCACGTGGACGACGTTGGGGGCCACGAGGAGCAACCGACCCACCGCGCCAGGGCCGTTCACGGACGGGCCCGGCTCACCGGCCGACCCGCCGTCCAGCTCCGCGCTCGTCCGCGGACTCGGTACCGAGGCGGCGTCCGCCCAGAACGGATCGAACTGTCCCAGCACCTTGGTGGACAGGAACGCCAGGAGCGCACCGGCCTCCACCCCGGTGAGCCGAGGACCGACACTCGCCAGCGGGGACGAGACGGGGGCCCCACGCTTGGCCGCGAGCTTGGTCGTCAGCGGACGCAACACCCCGCGGAAGGCGTCCAGGTTGGCCTGGACCCAGCCCTTCCGGTCGACGACGAGGACAGGGGCCCGTCCGCCGGCGGCGTGCAGACCGGTGTAGGCCCGGACGTGCTCCTCCGCCTTCGTGGCGAACTCCCGGAGCTCGGCGACTGCTTCGCGGGCCTCCTCCACGGTGACGTCGGGACCCGGTCGTAGGAGCCGGAACGCGGTGGCGCGGGCGACGTCCCAGTCGACCATGACGTCGTCGCCGCCCTGGGCTGCGGCGGTTTCGCTCATGCCCCCACCGTACGCGGTCATACCGGTGGTGCTCCGACCGATGGGAACAGGCGGGCGCCCGGCCTTATCGGCCGCACCGGGCGAATCGGGCCAGGTCCACCCCGCAGGCCTGGCCCGTCACGCTGGTCGACGGCCCAAGGGCGCCGTGAGCGACAGCCCGTCAGCGGCAGCCGCACTCCGCGAGCGCCGCTGCGAGCTCGTCGAGTGGTGGGCGCGGGTCGCCGGTCGTGGCCTTGTCGGTCATGAGGGCGAAAGCCAGGACGGCGCCGTCCCTGGTCGTGACGACTCCGGCGAGCGACGACACACCGCTCAAGGTCCCGGTCTTGGCGCGCACGATGCCGACCCCGGGGTCGGACGGGTCGTGGTAGAAGCGCTTCTCCAGGCTTCCGTCGTACCCAGCCACCGGAAGACCGGTCAGCACGGCCCGCAGCTCGGGATGCTCCGGACTCGCGGCCACCACGATGGTCTCGGTGAGGACGTTGGCGCTGAGCCGACCGTCGCGGGACAGCCCGCTGCCGTCGTAGAGCTGGATCTCCTCGAGGCTTCGGACGCCGAGCCGACCCAGCACCGCCTTCACCGCGGCAGCGGCTCCCTCGAACGTCGCCGGCTTCCCCTCGGCGAGCGCGACGTGGTGCGCGAGCACCTCCGCCCCATCGTTGTCGCTGATGCGGATCACCCGCTCCACGATCGCGTCGAGTCGCGGCGACTGAATGGAGGCGATCACGCGGGCCTGGGCCGGCGCGCGTCCCCTGGCCGGCTCGCCCACGGTGGCGATACCGGCCTCCCGCAAGGCCTCGATGAAGGCGTCCGCCGCGTTGAGCGCGGGGTCCTTGGCCCGCGGCTGCCAGGACGGCCACGACAGCTTCGCCTCGTTCACCCACAGCGCGGACAGCGGCGACACCACACCGGTCGGGATGTACTGGCTCTCCCAGGTGGGGCTCGACCGGTCGCGGAAGAGGGTGTCGTCGACGAGGACCCGCACCCGCTTGGTGCCGGCGACGCGCAACTGCTTCGCGGTCTCGGCGGCGAGCTGCTCGATCGTGGCCGGGACAGGGTAGGCCTTGGAACCGGTGGCCCGCTTCCTCGCCGCCTCGGTGGCCAGGAAGGGGTCGCCGCCGCCGACGAGCACGATCTGGTCCGGTGCGCTGCCGGTGACGACCTTGGTCTCGAAGCGGTGGTCGGGTCCCAGGGCGGCCAAGGCCGCCACGCAGGTGAGGATCTTCGTCGTGGACGCCGGGATGTAGGCGCCGTGCGGGTCCTTGCCGTACAGGAGCCGGCCGGTCGCGACGTCGCGAACGGCCACCGAGACATGAGAGCCGAGGTCGGGTGAGGCGAGGATCGGCCCGAGGGCGGCGGCCAGGCCTTCCTTCGTGGGAAGCGTGGCCGCGTCGCGTACCGGCAGGACCGGACCGGCCAACCGCTCGACCGTGGGGGTCGGGGACGGCGTCGGGCGGGAGGTCGCCTTCGTCGGCGCGGTGGCCGCGGGCTCCTTGGCGGTTCTCTCGGCTCCCGCCAGGACCCCGTTGGTGAGGACGACGGCAGCGCCGAGGCCGACGACGGCGAAGGCCACGAGCAGCGCCAGCACGACCGTGAGGCTCACCCTTCCGGCTTGTCGTCGCCCGGTTTGTCGTCGCCTGCTGAGCACTCGCCGCGGCCTCGTGAGGCGCCGGTGACCGGGCGGCCGGCGTCCCCCGTGGTGGTCCCGAGGGTGCTCGTCCCGGGGGTTCCGGCGACTCGCGTGAACGTGACCAGCGGACCGGTCATCCGCTCGTGTCCAGCCGACCTTCCGGTCATCGGACGTCCAGGCGTCGTCCCCCCGTAGACCTCGCGTCATCGTCAATCCCCCCGGAGTAAGCCGTACCCGGTGAGACGGGACCCTAAGGGGCCAGCGGGACGTCCCGCACCCCTCCTCCGTCACTGAACGGCCGCGCTACGCAGGGCACGCGCTCGGGTGCAGACTGGAGCGGTAGGCCGAGGAGAGGGGCGGCCGTGGACGTCGACGTCACGATCGAGATCCCCAAGGGGCAGCGCAACAAGTACGAGATGGACCACGCGACGGGCCGGATCCGGCTCGACCGCACGCTGTTCACCGCCACGCTCTACCCGGCCGACTACGGCTTCATCGAGGGCACGCTCGGCCAGGACGAGGACCCGCTGGACGCTCTCGTCCTCCTCGAGGAGCCCACGTTCCCCGGCTGCCTGGTCCGCGCCCGGGCGATCGGGATGTTCCGGATGCGCGACGAAAAGGGCCCCGACGACAAGGTGCTCTGCGTCCAGAGCACCGACGTGCGGATGAGCCACGTCCAGGATGTCGAGGACCTGCCGGAGTTCCAGCTCTTGGAGATCCGCCACTTCTTCGAGGTCTACAAGGTGCTCGAGCCCGGCAAGTCCGTCGAGGGTGCGCGCTGGGTCGGTCGGGCGGAAGCCGAGGCGGAGATCCTCGCCTCCCAGGAACGGTTCCGCGCGGCGCACCAGCCCGGCTGACCGGAGTACCCGGAAACCGCCGCGAGGTCAGCGCGCCTCCACCGGCCGCAGTGTCACCAGGTCGCCCGGCACCGCGCGCAGCCGTCGCGCCGCATCACCGTTGTTGACCGCGAGCGCGAGGCGGCCGTCGGAGTCCTGGTAGACGAGCAGTTCGCCGTCGGCGACGTCGCCGAAGGTGGACGCCACCGTCGCGTCGTCCTGGACCTCACCAGCCTCGACGCCGATCCGGCCCTGCCCGGCCCAGTCGCGGACCAGCTCGACCTCGCTCTCCCCGCCCGCCAGTTGCACGTTGCCGTACCGATCGACATAGGTGACCTCGCAGGTCACCGCGTCACCCGTCACCTGGCACAGCGGCGTCGGCAGCTGGGCGAGGCTGTCGACGTCGACCGGCTCGCCCACCTCCTTCATCGGGCCGCCACGCGCCAGGTACGCCGCGACCGGCGCGAAGACGTCCCGACCGTGGAAGGTCCGGTCGACGTCGGGCAGCCACAACGCGACGTTGGTGAGCGCGTACGCCTCGGTCACCCCGCCGAGCGCGCGCGCAGCGGGGATGAGCAGGCCGTTGTCCGGTCCGACCAAGAGACTGTGGCCGGCCCGCAGGGCGAGCCCGCGTCGCGCGGTCCCAACCCCTGGGTCGACCACGGCGAGGTAGATCGCGGGCGGGAAGTACGGCACCACCCGGGCGAGCACCCTGGCACCGTGCCGGACGTCTTGGGGTGGGACGTCGTGGCTGATGTCGATCACCCGGGCTTCCGGCGCGGCCTGGGCGATGACGCCGTGGCACACGGCCGCGAAGCCGTCGCGGGTGCCGTAGTCGGTGAGGAGCGCAATGAGATCCGGCATCGAGCCGATTGTCTCAAGGAGGCGGCGCGCCGGTCAGGGTCTCGCGACGGGCGGTCACGCGTGGCCGAGCGGAGGAGCGCGCCACGCGTGACCGCTGCCGTGTCTCACGTCGTCCGCGTGAGGAGCTCAGTCCAGCGGACGAGGGAAGGCCTCACCATCGAGCCGATCACCGGGCCGCAGACCGAGCGGGTCAGTCACGACGTGCGGCGCCCCGGAGTAGGTGGTGTCGGCGTCCATGTAGGCGATCACGAACGCCAGCCGGGCCATGCTCGTCGTATTGGGGAGGGCCATGTGGCCGGTGTAGCTGGAGTGGAAGGTGCAGTCACCCGCACGGAGCGGAATCGTCACCCGTGGGTGCCAACGCAACTCCGGGTTGACACGGAACAGGTCCTCCTCGTCGTGGAGGTCCTGAGGCCGGTACCCGGTGAGACCGTGGGTGCCCGGCAGGAACGACATGCAGCCGCGCTCGGGTGGGACGTCGACGAGCGCCACCCACGCCGACAGCGACAGCGTTTCACCCGTGTGCGGCCAGTACGGCCGGTCCTGGTGGAAGTGCGTGGCGACGTTGTTGTGCGGCTCCTTCACCAGCATGTGGTCGTGCCAGATCCGCAGGCGCACACCGGCCAGCTGCTCGGCCACCCGCGCCAGACGCGGGTGCAGGGTCAGCTCCCGGAGCACCTCGTCGTGCTGCCAGACGTTCACCAGCTGGGTGAACACCGAGTGACGTGAGTAGTCCTCCGCGCGGTGCGCCTCCAGGTAGGCCTGCGCCGCCTGACGGAAACGCTCCACCTCGTCGGGCTCGAGGATTCCGCGGACGCGGACGAACCCGTCCCTCCGATACGCCTCGACGAGCTCGTCCGGGATCGTCCCCGATGAGTCAACGTCGCGGCGCCACGTGACTGCCTCTGCCACCGTCATGGCGACTCCTTCCGCGTCAACGACTGTCCTTCCGCGTCGATGGGCTCCGCGTCAGCGATCTCGACCCACCTGACGCTGAGCCGCTCTGGGCGGGGCGAGCCTCGACGCTTCGAGAGTCGCGGCCAAGGCCGGCCGGGAGCTAGGGCGATGTCGACCGACGGTCGTACGATCCTGACATGGGCGTCGCGCCCGACGTGCCCGCCCCGGTCTACCGCGAGCACGACCTGTTCACGCTGGCGGCCCTCCCCATCCACGCCGGTGTCCACGAGCTCGACGGCGACAGCGAGATCCACGCGCACGACTTCGTCGAGATCGCCGTCGTGGGCGGCGGGTCGGGCGTCCACGTGTCCGCACAAGGTCGCATACCGCTTCGTCGTGGCACCGTGATCGTCCTTCGTCCAGGCGCCTGGCATGGCTTCGCGTCGTGTCGCCGACTCGTCGTCGCCAACACCTGCCTGTCGCCTGTCGCGTTGGGCACCGACCTCGCCATGCTGCGCGACGACCCCGGTCTACGAGAGCTCTTGGGAAGCGCGGGCAACGGACGTCAGGGCGTCTTCTGGACGTCGATCAGTGGCCGGGACGCCGACGAAGCAGTGACCGCGATCGACGTCCTGGGACGACGCCTGGCCGACGAGCCCCACCAGCGCGTTCTCCTCCTCGGCCACCTCCTCACCGTCCTCGGCCGGCTCGCTCGGACACCGGACAGTGCGCCGGCCAACGGGGCGCCGCGGCGTACTCCCCCGCATCCGGCGGTGTCGACGGTGGTGGCACGCTTCCAGGCCGCTCCAGCGCATCCGTGGACCCTGGAGGAGGCCGCGACCCTCGTCCATCTGGACCCGGCGTACCTCACCCGTCTCTTCCGTCGCCACCTCGGGCTGCCTCCGATCGCCTACCTCGCCCGGGTGCGCGCCGAGAAGGCGGCCGAGCTCTTGGCGGGGACGAGCCTTCCGGTCGCCCGCGTCGGCGCCCTCGTGGGCTGGCCCGACCCCACGTACTTCGCGCGACGCTTCCGCGCGCTCGTGGGACTGACCCCGACGGACTATCGGCAGCGTGTCGCCGGCTATCGGCAGCGTGCCGCCGGATCGGCCGCGCCGCCCGCGACAGGCAAGGTGGGGACGGTAGGCCCTAGAGTCGACGCGTGGACACGATCGAGCCTCACCTCGACGCGACCGGTGTAGCCGGAGGCGCTGACGAGTCCCCGTCGGGAGATGCCCCCACCCCGCCGACCATCCGACGCGTCAGTCGCGCGGAAGCGGCGACCACCGTCGAGCCGTTGCAGGCGTACGCCTTCGGCACGACGCCCACCGTCCCCACCAGCGACGAGCCAGCGGCACCCGCCGAGGAGGAGGACGACAAGGTACGGCTCGTCGCCTTCGACGGCGCCGAGCCGTCCGCCGTGGTCGTGGGCATCCCCATGCGGCAGAACGTCCGCGGCGTGATCCTCCCCATGATGGGGGTGAGCGGTGTGGCGACCCACCCCGCGGCGCGACGGCGTGGACACATTCGCACCCTGCTCACCCAGCTCCACGAGACGATGCGGGACGCCGGGCACGTGGTCAGCACGCTGTACCCGTTCCGACCGTCGTTCTACGAGCGGTTCGGCTACGTCGGCTTCCCCATGCCTCGCCGCATCCGGCTGTTCCCCGACGGGCTGGACCGGCTCCTTCGCTCCGACGCGATCCCCGGCGAGGTGACCCTCCACCGAATCGGCGAAGCGCTCGACGAGTTCCGCCAGGCGCTCGAGCACCTGCTGCTCGAGCGGCACGGCTTCTCGCTGTACTCCCCCGAGGCCATGGCGCGGTACCGGAGCAAGGACGACCGCTGGGTCGCCTTGGCCCGCCACGACGGCGAGGTCGTCGGCGTCCTGCTCTACCGCAGCCACGGCCTGGGCAAGGACTTCGAAGGGCACCAACTGCTCACACGTGGTCCGCTGGGCCGCATGCTGCTGCTGCGGTGGCTCGCCCGGCACCACGACCAACACGCGGCGTTCACCCTCGAGCTGCCGCCGGACGAGCGTCCGGACCTGTGGTACGTCGACATCCGCTACACCGACGAGACCAAGGTGGCGGGTCCGTTGCACTCCGCGCCCATGGGACGCGTGCTCTCGGTTCCAGGCCTGGCCGGCCTCCGCGTCGGCGCGGCCCGCGCCACGGTCGAGGTCGTCGACGACCCGTTCGTCGCGGGGACGTGGACGTTCGACGGCTCCACCGGTTCGTTGGAGGTCCGCTCAGGCGGAACGCCGACCGCGACGCTCACCTCTCACGGGTTGGCCGCCCTCGTGTACGGCGTCCTCGACCCGACCGAGATTCACCTCCGCGGTTACGGAACCATGGACGCCGCGACGGCTCAGACGCTGCGGACGCTCTTCCCGGCGGCCACGCCCTACCTGTACGCGAGCTTCTAGCCGAGCCGCCCGTTCCTCCCGAGCGCTCCGAAACGTCCGAGCCGGGCCGTTCGGTCGTCCCGCCGGCTCTCCCTCGCCCTGGACGTCGGTCGTCGCGTCCACGACCATCGAGGAATGAAGGGCGACCGGGTCGAGATCGTCATCGACGCGGGCGGCGAGACCCGCACCTACGACGTCGTCGCGACTCGACAGGGCCGGCGGGTCGAGATCACCACCGGACGGGGCATCGTCGAGGTCACCGAGGTGACCCGCGGCGGGACGCCGGTCCGCACGGCCCGCTTCATGGCCAACCGGGTGCTGGCCTTGGTGGAGCACCCGGCCTCTCGTGGCCGGCTTCCCGACGACGAGCCCACCGATGGAAGCCGCCGGGCGCGGGAAGCCTCACAGACACCGCAGGCCTCGGGCACGCCGCGAGCATCGGCGGACCGCCGCACCGGGCACGAGGAGGGTGGCTCGAGAACGGCGTGACCGCGGGCACCGACGAGGGGCCTCTCCGTGCCTCGACGCTTCCGTGCCTCGACGCTCAGGCGCTCCGCCTCCCTCCAACGGAGGCGCTTCGGCGCACCCGGACCGTCACGCCGTCGGGTGTTCCATACCCTCTATTGCCAGATGTCTGCGAGCTTCCCGCCCAACCCTGGACCGGAGGTTGAGCCTGGCCGTGCCCACGCCGTCGCCCACGGGGTCGAGCGCGGCGCCCCGCTGCCGCGTCGCCCCTCGCTGCACCCCACCACGCCCCGGGGGCAACTGATGCCGCCGCTCGACGTCCGCCTGCTGCACCGCGCTCGACCTGTTCGGGCCTATCTCGCGGCGGCGGCGGGCATCGGCCTGGTGCACACCGGACTCGTCGTCGCCCAAGCGTGGCTGCTCGCGACCCTCCTCGTGGACGCGGTGAGAGCGCGGCTCGAGCTCGCCCCGGTCGTGGCGCTCGTCGGGGTTCTCGCGGGGCGCGCCGGCGTGTCGTGGGCCTCGGCGGTGGTCGCGCACCGAGCGTCGGCCGCGCTCAAGCGGCAGTGGAGACAGACGGTGCTGCGGAAGGTCGTCGCGCTCGGCCCGCGATGGCTGGCCAGCGAGCGCACGGGCGAACTCGCCACGCTCGTCACCAAGGGCGTCGACGCACTGGACGGCTACCTCTCCCGCTACCTGCCGCAGCTGCTGCTCGCCGCGCTGGTCCCGCTGGCCGTGGCAGTGACGCTGCTCCGCACCGATCCCCGCAGTGCGCTCGTGGTGGTCGTCACTGTCGTGCTCGTCCCGCTCGCCATGCTGCTCATCGGACGGGCGACTCGGCGTCGGATCGACCGGCAGTGGCGTACCCTCCAGGCCCTCTCCCACCACTTCCTCGATGTCGTGTCGGGGCTCGGAACGTTGAAGGCGTTCGGTCGCTCCCGTGAGCAGGTGGAGACCATCGCCCGGCTCGCCGACCAGCAACGCGCCGCGGGCCGGTCCACCATGCGGGTGGCGTTCCTGTCGTCGCTGGCGCTGGAGCTGTTGGCGGCCAGCTCGATCGCCGTGGTGGCGATCGAGCTGGCGCACGGCGTGCTCGCAGACACTCTCGACCTGCGGGCGGCGCTCGCCGCGCTGCTCCTCGTCCCCGAGGCGTACCACCCGATCCGTCAGGCCGCTGCCCACTACCACGCCAACGTCGAGGGCATGAGCGTCGCCGACCAGGTGTTCGCGATCCTCGACGAACCGACTCCGCTGGCGGTGGAGCATGGTGGCCGCCCCGTGCCCGACCCGAGGTCCGCCTCGATCCGCCTCGACGAGGTCACCGTCGCCGACCCTGACCGCTCGGTCCCCTTGCTCGACCGGCTGTCGCTGGAGCTGCCCGCCGGACGGGTGACCGGCATCGTCGCGCCCAGCGGCGCCGGGAAGTCGACCGTGCTGGCGCTCCTCATCGGCTTCGCTCGACCGGACGCCGGCCGCGTGCTCGTGGGTGACGTGGACCTCGCGACCGTGGACCCCGAACGCTGGCGCGAGCGAGTCGGCTGGCTGCCCCAGGATCCTGTGCTGTTCGCCGGAACGGTCGCCCAGAACATCACGCTGGACGACCCAACGGTCGACCCCGCCGCCGTCGTCGCCGCCGCCCGGGCGGCCGCGGTCGACGTGCCCCTGGAGCTGCAGGTCGGCGACCGCGGCATCGGCCTCTCCGCCGGCCAGCGACGCCGCATCGCCCTCGCCCGCGCCTTGCTCCGAGATGCCTCGCTGCTGCTCCTCGACGAACCCACCGAGGGAGTCGACCCGGAGACCGAGGCGGCGCTGCTTCGCGCGCTTCCTCCCCTGCTGGCTGGCCGGACCGTCGTGTTGGTGACCCACCGCCCGGGCCTGCTCCAGCTGTGCCACCACGTGGTTCGTCTCGACCAGTTGGCGGTGTCGACATGACGCACGACTCGACGACCACGCCGCGACCCGGCGGTAGTACCAGCAGCAACCCGAGCACCGGCCAGCCTGGTGCCCTCCAGTCGACCTCTCGCGGCCACGCGGGCTCCGGCGGCCAGGCCGGCCCCGTCGGTCCGTCCGGCTCGGGGGGTGGACACCGCGCGACCACCAAGGGGCCGAGCTCCCTCGCGTGGCTGCTGCGCACGGCCCGACCGGAGCTTCTCCGGGTGCTCGCCGGCGTCCTGCTCGGCTTCGCGGCGTCCTGCACCGCGGTCGCCCTGATCGCCACCGCCACCTGGCTGGTCGCCCGCGCGGCGGAAGGAGCGGCACTCGTCGCCCTCACGGCCGCGATCGTCGCGGTGCGGGTCCTCGGGGTGGGCCGAGGCGTCCTCCGGTACTGCGAACGGCTCGTCGGCCACGACGCCGCATTCCGGGTGATGGCGCGCACGCGCGTCCAGGTGTACATCGACCTCGAGCGGGCCGCACCCGCCGGGCTCGGCCGGGTCCACGGTGGTGACGTCCTCACCCGCGTGGTGAGCGACGTCGAAGCCATCCAAGACCTGCTGGTGCGGGCGTTCCTTCCGATCGGGGTCGCCGCCCTCACGAGCGTCGCCGCCACCGCGTGGCTCGCCACCGTGCTCCCATCCGCCGCGGTGATCTTGGCACTCGGCCTCTTCGTGGGCGGGGTCGTCGCGCCGTACGTGGGCAGGCTCACGGCTCGCTGGGCGGACCGCAGGATGGCCGGTGCTCGCGGCGCCCTCAACCGTTCGGTCGTCGAGGTGCTCCGCGGGCTGGCGGACCTGGCCGCCCACCGCGCGACGGGTCGGTGGCTGGACCGTCTCGAGCGGGAGGACCGCGAGCTCACCGAGATCGCCAGACGTACGGCGGCCAGCTCTGGCGCCGCGGCCGCGCTGGCGACGCTGGCGGCCGGTCTCACCGTCGTCGGCCAGCTGCTGATCGGTGCCGCCGCGGCGGACGACGGTCGCCTGTCCTCGACGATGGTGCCCGTCCTGGCCCTGGCCGCGCTCGCGGTGTTCGACGTGACGACGCCCCTCCCTGTGGCGGCGCACTATCTCGCGCACGGCATGCGCGCGGTGGCGCGCCTCCGCGCGCTGTCGGAGCTGCCGCGTCCGGCCCTGACCGAAGGACACCTTCCCGCCCCGATCGGCCCGCTGTCCTTGGAGGCCCGAGGGCTCACCGTCCAATGGCCGGGGAACACCGCTCCGACCTTGTACGACGTCGACCTGACGCTGCGCCCCGGTCAGCGGATCGCCGTCGTCGGCGAGAGCGGAGCCGGGAAGAGCACGCTGGTGGCCGCTCTGCTCGGCTTCCTGCCCCCGGCGTCGGGCAGCGTCGCGCTGGTGGGACGCGGTCACATGCGCGTCGACCTGGCCGACCTGGAGGACGACGAGCGACGCCGGGCCATCACAGCCTGCACCCAGGACGCTCACATGTTCGACACCACGATCCGGGCCAACCTGCTCCTCGGGCGACCCGACGCCACCGACGAGGAGCTGGAGGAGGCGTTGCGGAAGGTTCGGATGTGGGCGTGGGTGTGCCGCCTGCCGCACGGCCTGGACACTCCCGTGGGCGAGCGTGGCGTCCGGCTCTCCGGCGGGGAGCGCCAGCGGCTCGCTCTGGCCCGCGCGCTGCTCGCCGACCCGCCGATCCTGTTGCTGGACGAACCGACGGCTCACGTCGACGACGTCACCGCCACAGTGCTGATGCGGGACCTACTCGTCGCCACGCAGGGACGTACCACCCTGCTCGTCACGCACCGACTCGCCGGTCTGAGCGTCGTCGACGAGATCATCGTCCTGGCCGGCGGGCGGGTGGTCCAACGTGGCGCGCCTACCAAGCTGATCCAGTCCGAGGGCCCCTACCGTCGAATGTGGCTCCGGTCCGCCGCCAAGGACACCCCGAGTGAGAGCGCTCCCACGATGCAGATGTCGTTCCTCCAGCGCCAGACGCACTCGTCGCTGACGCCACCCTTCCCGACCACCGGGCAAGAATCACACCCCCACGAAGGGCGGTGAGACTGACCGCACCTCGTGGGGGTGTGTCTGGCGCGCCGCCTCGCGGCGCTCGTCCGCATCAGCTGTGGAGGTACATCTCGAAGGCCTCCCGCGCGAGCTGGGAGACCGTCTTGCCGTCCCGGGCGGCGCGCTCCTCCGCCGCGGCCCGCAGCGCAGGCGGCGCGCGGAAGGTCACCTGTGGCGAGCGACCCTGACCTCCGAGTGACGGACGCCCACGTCCCTGCTTGGTGACGCCGCCGCGGGACTGCGTCTCCACTCGCTGGACCGGGTCCACACGCTGGACAGGGATGACACCCGGCGCGCCGGCGGATTCGGGGCCAACCTCCACCCTCGGTGAAGCCGTCGGCGGGTACTGTTGATCCATCCGTTCCTCCCCGTGATTCGCCCTTGCCTCTGTATTGCCGCATTACCGCCGGTTGCAAACGACAAAGCACGTAAGATCCTGTTTCCCGACAACTTTCGGGGGTCCGACATGTCGCGTCGTTCGGGAAGCCGGGTGCACTGTCCAGCGGCGGATCCCCTTGCGTACAAGGCGTCATGAGCGGTCGCATGCGTGTCACCGGCCACAGAGCAAGAACACCTTGACGGAAGCCTGATCGCTGAGGCCCGCGCTGGCGCTCCGGCGCGCCCCGTCCCGTCAGCCGCTGCGGACTCGGCTCACCACCGCTCACCCCGAGCCGGCCACGACGCCACGGACTGACGGTGGGCTCTCGGTTCCGTCCGGCGCGTGCGCGCCACTACCGCTAGGCGAGTCTCAGGCGGGCACAGACAGCGCCAACGCTCCGGGCGAGAGTTAGCGCTGCTCCGGAACTCGACGCGTTCCGTACCGGTCCATCTCCAGCCTGGTGATCTCGGGGTGATGCATGTCGAAGGTGGGGCTGTCGGAGCGGATCAGCGGGATCGACGTGAAGTTGTGCCGGGGTGGCGGGCAGGAGGTGGCCCACTCCAGGGACCGGCCCCAACCCCACGGGTCGTCGACCCGCACGAGAGGACCGCGCCGCGCTTGGATGACGTTGAGCAGGAACGGCAGCGTCGACAGCCCCAGCAGGAACGCGCCCACGGTCGAGACCATGTTGAGCACCGTCCAGCCATCGGTGTGCAGGTAGTCGGCGTAGCGGCGGGGCATTCCCTCCGCGCCGAGGATGTGCTGGACGAAGAACGTGGTGTGGAAGCCGACGAACAGCGTCCAGAAGTGGATCTTGCCGAGGCGCTCGCTCAGCATTCGACCGGTCATCTTCGGCCACCAGAAGTAGAAGCCCGCGAACATCGCGAACACCACCGTGCCGAAGACGGTGTAGTGGAAGTGGCCGACGACGAAGTAGGTGTCGCTGACGTGGAAGTCCATGGGGGGCGACGCCAGGACGATACCGGTCAGCCCGCCGAAGAGGAAGGTCACGAGGAAGCCGAGCGCCCACAGCATGGGTGTCTCGAAGGTGAGCGATCCTCCCCACATGGTCCCGATCCAGTTGAAGAACTTGATGCCCGTGGGCACCGCGATCAGGAACGTCATGAGCGAGAAGAACGGCAGGTTGACGGCCCCGGTCACGAACATGTGGTGCGCCCACACGGCCATCGAGAGCAGCGCGATGGCGATGGTGGCCACCACCATGCCGACGTAGCCGAAGAGGGGCTTGCGACTGAAGACCGGGATGATCTCGGTGATGATGCCGAAGAAGGGCAGCGCGATGATGTAGACCTCGGGGTGGCCGAAGAACCAGAACAGGTGCTGATACAGGATGGGCCCGCCGTGCGCGGCGTCGTAGATGTGCGTGCCGAGCCGTCGGTCCGCCTCGAGCATGACCAAGGCGCCCGCGAGGATCGGGAACGCGAGCAGGACCATCACACTGGTGAGCAGCGTGTTCCAGGTGAAGATCGGCATCCGGAACATCGTCATGCCCGGCGCCCGCATGCAGAAGATCGTCGTGACGAAGTTGACACCGCCGAGGATCGTGCCGAGACCCGCCAGGTAGAGCCCCATGACCCACAGGTCCGCGCCGATGTAGGACGAGTGTCGCGCTTCGCTGAGCGTCGGGTACGCGGTCCAGCCGAAGGACGCCGGGCCGTGCGGCGTGAGGAAGCCACCCATCACGATGAGCCCGCCGAACAGGAACATCCAGTAGCTCAGCATGTTCAGGCGCGGGAACGCCACGTCCGGCGCGCCGATCTGCAACGGCATGATGACGTTCGCGAAGCCGACGAACAGCGGTGTCGCGAACAGGAGCAGCATGATCGTGCCGTGCATGGTGAACAGCTCGTTGTAGATCTCCGGCCCTCGGTCGGAGCCGAACAGCTGGAGGCCGGGAACCGCCAGCTCGGCGCGCATGAACATGGCCATCAAGCCGGCGAGCAGGAAGAAGACGAACGAGGTGGCGAGGTAGAGCTGGCCGATGAGCTTGTGGTCGGTCGTCGTTATCCACCGGACGATGGCCCGGCCTCGGGCGTGTCGCGGGCGTGGGCGCTCACCCGGCTGTGCCGCTGTCTCCGTGCGCAGTGTGGCCACCGAGGTCCCCCAACTGGTCGCCGACGGCATGCGCGGCCGTCGAGCACGCCGCTGTCGATGAGAGAAGACTCCCCGCGCCTCGCCGCACCAAACGCGGTGTCCGACAGGCTTGACGCACGCTCGGCACGACACAAACCCCGGGAAAGCTCGCCTCCGCCCCGCTGCGCATGACAGGCTGCACCCATGGTCGGCCAGGATCACGACACCCACGAGCCCAGCAGGACGGGCGGGCCTGAGACACCGGACGCCGCGCGCGGCGTGGAGGATGACGAGGTACGCCGCAAGTTCCTGGAGACTCTCCAACGTAAGCAGCGGCACCACCAGGCACGGCATCTCGCTGGCGGTGCCAGCTACGCCGAGCCGAAGCTGCGAGAAGGCGCCGGCCCGGCGCGCGCTCGCCGTGAGTTCCGACGCAAGAGGGGGAGCTGAGCGCCCGCCTCACCCAGGTGGCGGCTCCAGGGGCGGGTTCGCCCGCGCCGTCGCCCGGCCGAGCCCGCCGGTCAGGCCACGCCGCCACGGAACCACGCCTTCCATCTCGATCTGGAGCGAGAAGCTGAGCAGGGTCCGGATCACCACGACCAGCCCCAGGCCCGCCACGTTCTCGAGCGTCGGCGCGACGGCGACGGTCCTGATCAGGTCGGCCGCCACCAGGATCTCCACGGCGAGGAGAAGCACGCCACCGAAGGATTCCCGGAGCGCGTGATACCCCTGTCGGCCTTCCCCACTGCGCCGCCAGATGCGCGCCGCAAGCACGAGAGACCACACCAGACCGACGAGGAGGACGACGACTCCGAGCCCGTCGAAACCTCGGGCGGCCCAGCTCATCACCTCGGTGAACGTCACACGGTGCCCATTTCCCGCGTCTCGTCCCACCATCCGCCCGCGCCCGGTGGTCAGCTGGATGCGCTGTCCGCACTGACCGGGCCACTCGGCCGACCCGCGGCACCGTCACCCGACTGTGCCGCGTCGTGATGGGTGAAACCAGCGATGAACTCCTCCAGCGCCGCGTCCACGCCAGCACGGTCACCGGTGGCGAGCAGGTCGAGAAGGAGGCCGCGCACGACCGCCAGGCCGAGTCGGGCCCGGGCCGGCGCCGACTCCGCCGGGACGCCCAAGGTCCGGACGAGCTCGGTGAGCGGCGCCAGCCAGCTCTCGACGACACCGTCGAGGAGCGGTGCCGCCCCCGGGTCGCGCTGGAGCGCGTGGCCGTAGAGCTCGAAGAACAGTCGCTCGTACCGAGCCATGGCCGGATCGGCCAGCCGAGCCCAGAAGCGCCGGGTCAACTCGGCCGCCGCGGCGACACCGTCGACGTTGGCGTCGAGCTCTCGCTCGAGCTCCGCCAGCGCCTGGCGTTGCCGCCGTTCCACCTCCCGGACCACCTCGACGAGCAGGCCCTCTTTGGAGCCGAAGTGGTAGAGCAGCATGCGGTGGCTGGTGCCGAGCTCGGCGGCGAGCCGCCTCAGGGTGAGGTTGTTGACGCCGTTCTCCGCGACGTACTCGATCGCTCCTGCCAGCAGTCGCTGTCGCGCGTCACCCACCGTGTCTCCTCACGATCGCCTCTGTACCATCTGGTACATGTACCACATGGTTCACCCGCGGAGGGGGCAGTGAAACGGCAGCACATCGACGTCCGCGCGCACACCACCGCGCACCCCGACACCGTGTACGCCTTGCTTCGCGACGGCGCCAGCTGGCCTCAGTGGTCCCCCATCGGATCCTTCGAGCTGGAACAGCCCGCGGACGGCGAGGATCCGGAGGGGGTCGGCGCTATCCGGGTCTTCCGCAGCCGCTGGCGCGGGAGCAAGGTCACCAGCCGCGAACAGGTCGTGGAGCTCGTGCCCGGGCGCAGGTTCAGCTACGCCTTCCTCTCCGGGCTGCCGCTCCGCGACTACCGGGCCGACGTCGACCTCGAACCCACCGAGGGCGGCACGACCATCCACTGGCGCTCGTCCTTCCTGCCGAAGCTGCCTGGGACCGGCTGGCTCTACCGGCGGATCTTGACGGAGTTCATCGAGGCCTGTGCCTCAGGGCTGGCCGAGCACGCGGCGAGGCAGGACGCGCCGCGCCGCGGCTGACTCCGCACGGCAGCACCGCCAACCCTCACAGCGGACCGACCCGGCCATGATCGCCAGGCACGTCGTGACGAGCCGGCCCAGCCCCGAGCGCCCCGTGACCGGGCCAGCCGCACTCGCGCATTCCCCCCGAATCGACCCATAGTTCGTTACGATCCGTCGCGGGGTACTTTCCATCTGTCACTTCTTCCGCCAGGGCGTGAGCGGGGGTTATGTGAGGGCAATCGGCCAGCCGCGGACCGCCACCCGCACGGCAGTCGCCGCGCGGGTGCGGCTCGGGGTCGTCATCCTCACGATGGGCGACCGACCTGCCGAGCTCACCGCGCTCCTCAAGTCCGTCCTGGCCCAGGCGGGCCCTCCGATGCGGATCGTCGTCGTCGGTAATGGCACGACGCTGCCGCAGCTGCCGGCAGGCGTCCAGGGCATCGTGATCCCGCGGAACATCGGCGTGGCGGGAGGCCGCAACGCCGCGTTGACGGCGCTTCGAGTCTCGAACGACGTGGACGTCGTCATGTTCCTCGACGACGACGGGTACCTGCCTGACCCCTATGCCGCGGAAAAGGTGCGCGCCGCGTTCGCCGCCGACCCCAAGCTCGGCATCATCAGCTTTCGCATCGTCGACGAGACCGGCGCCACACAGCGCCGTCACGTCCCGCGGCTTCGCGCGAGCGACCCGCTCCGGCCGTCACAGGTCACGACCTTCCTCGGTGGCGGGAGCGCGGTTCGTATGGCTGTGTTCGACCAGGCCGGTGACTGGCCAACGGACTACTTCTTCGCGCACGAGGAGACCGACGTCGCGTGGCGCGCGCTCGACGCGGGCTGGCGCATCGACTACCGCCCGGACATCGTGCTTCGCCACCCGCGGACCTCGCCAACCCGCCACGCGCTCTACTACCGGCTCAACGCGCGGAACCGGGTCTGGCTCGCACGACGCAACCTTCCCGCCGTCCTGGTGCCGATCTACCTCGGCATGTGGATCCTCATCACGCTCGTCCGTCGCCCGCCACTGGCCGGACTGCGCGCCTGGTTCGGCGGCTTCATCGAGGGCTGGACCTCACCCTGCGGACCGCGGCGCCCCCTGCGCTGGCGGACGGTGTGGCGGATGACCATGCTCGGGCGACCACCCATCGTCTGACGGCGTCTGCCTGACGACTGTCTGACGGCGTCTGCCTGACGGTCCCGTCTGACGGGGCCCGTCCAACGGTGTCTGTCCAACGGGGTCACCCCGCGTCACCGTCCGCGCCGAAGTTCGCACCTTGGTGGACGTGGCGTCGACGCCGGTTCGTCCACAGGAGCTCGCGGGTAGACGCTCGGCAGGTGCCCTCCGGGGCGCACATCACGCAAGGAGGAACGTCATGGGTGCCCGCGAGAAGGCGAAGCACAAGGCGGAGAAGGCCAAGGCCAAGGATCGTGCCGCACAAGAGCAGCAGATGCGGGACGACCAGGCCAGGTCCGGCATGAACGAGTCCGGCGCCCGCGACGCGGCCGACCGGGCTCGGGAGGCGATCAGCGAGTAACGTCTCGCCCTTCGCTCATCCCCTGCCTCGCTCGTGCCCCGGGCGAGGCAAGGGGCGTCTGCGACTCAGGATCCGTGGCTGCCCCGCCTCAGACGTTTCCTCCTTGCGGTTCACCGGCCTCGAACGGCCAGGCCGCCGGGGCACGCGCATCCGGGATGACACGCTCGGCTGTCTCGATGTGGATACCGGACGAGTCGATGACGAACGGCCGAACCGCCAGGTCGTGGTCTGAGCCGCGGACTTGCGGGATCGCGATCGACCGCTCGAGCCGCCCGTCCCACTCCCGGTAGTGGAGCAGGATGAGCACGTCGATGAGACTCGACAACCCGCTCGGTCCTGCCGCTCCGAACAGCGCGCCCGGTCGGAGCAGCGACGAGGTGAGCAACGACGTCACCGCGTGCTCGCGAAGAACGGTGGTCAGCGCCACCACGAGGTCGAGGGCGCTCTGCCGAGGAGCGATCCGGGCGAGCGCCGACAGCGGGTCCAGGACGAACCGGTCGGGACGAAACTCCTCGATGTCGCGCTTCAGCGTCAGGAAGTGCTCCTCGAGGGACTCGGCCTCCGGATAGGTCGCGCGCAACCGCAGCTGTCCGGTGCGCTCCATCGCGGGTATGTCCACGCCCCATCCGGCCGCGTCCCGAACGACCCGCGCCCGCGACTCGTCGAAGGTGACCAACAGGCAGCGCTCTCCCGTCCGGAACGCCGTGGCGAGGAAGTGGAACGCCAGCAGCGTCTTGCCGCTTCCCGCGGGACCGCGCACCAACGCGATGGCGTCCCGGAAGAGGCCGCCCCCGCACATGTCATCGAGCTCGGCGACACCGGTCGAGACCCGCTCGGTCGACGCCTGACCTCGCGACGACATGAAGGCGAGGGGAAGCACCGTGACGCCTCGCCGCGGGTCGATCGTGAACAACCACTCACCGGTGTGGTGGGGAGCGCCCCGGAACTTCACGACCTCGACCGTGCGACGCCGGCGTTCCTCGTCCAAGACGTTGCGCAGCACGAGGACGTTGTCGAGCACGAACTCCTCGACACCGTGGAGGGAAATCCCGTCGTACTCCTCCCTCCGTTCCGAGGTCATCATCGCCGTGACGCCCATGCGAGCCAGCGCTTGGGCAATGCGGACGAGCTCGACCCGCACGTACCGCTTGTCGGGAAGGGTGGCGAAGAGCGCACCCAAGGAATCGATGACGAGGCGTTTGGCGTGCGTGCGCTCGACCACGCGCTGGATGCGCGCGACGAGAGCTCCGAAGTCATACCTGCCGACGACCTCCACGCTGTCGGTGAGGTCCGTCGGCACCTCGAGAAACTCCCATCGTCCCTCGCGTTCCCACTCCTCGATCGGAAAGCCGAGCTCAAGCAGGCACGCCCGGATCACCGGGGCGCTCTCCTCGAAAGTGACGAAGACGCCCGGCTCGCCGAACTCCGCGATCCCGTGCGCGAGAAACTCCATCGCGACCACGGTCTTCCCGCTCCCCGACGTCCCCGTGACGAGCGTGGTCCGCCCCGAGGGAAGACCCCCCATCATCACCTCGTCCAGGCCGCTGATCCCGGTCGGCGTCCGGTCGAGCTGAGCTTGTGCACTGATCATGTCCACCACAGCTCCCCATAGGGCTCGCCTACCGCCGGTAGGCCGAGCGCGGCGGCTGTGCGGGCGGAGTCCGAAAGGTCACCTATCACCCGACGCTGCGGGATGACCCCCTGGCGGACGACGGTCGGTGTGGCGACGATGCTCTCGGTCTCTGCCAGATCGGGACGCTCGGAGACATCGATGACCTCGATCTCGTACCTCCCGGGCACGTAGGTCTCGCACACCGCCGTGAGATTCGCGACCGCTGCCTCCGAGCGCTCGGTGTGGCCGGCGACATAAACCCGAAACTTGTACCTCATCACGACGGACCGCCACTTCCCTCCGATGGCCGGCCGAAGCTGACCACAACGGTCCCCGTCGCCTCGCGGCGTACTCCCCGCACAACGTCTCCACGCCCGCGAGACCTTCCCGGTCCCCATACCCACCAGACCGTGGTCCCACCCTGGCACTTCCTCTCGTCACGACCGGTCCTCGACAGAGCCAGCTCGACAGCCAGCCACCCACGCCCGGGGCGCCCCGTGTCGTCGCGAGATCGTGACCAGCCGCAAGAGCCCACACCGGGCACCGGCGTGAAATTGGCGATAACGAGGAGACATCTCTGACGGAAAAATGGACAGGACGACCGACTGCCTCACGCGTCGACCCGGAAATTCGACGCCCTCCCGTGGGTCCACCAGCCGAAATCTCGAACGCCGTGTGTGGAACGGGGTCCGATTGAGGTCACGGGCTGGCCCGCTATCAGGCCGGGCGATACGCTCACGAGCGCCGACATCACCATCAGACTCCGGTCGGCGCCGCTCAGCGGCGTCGAGACACATCTGAATACGTCCGCCACGCCTGACGACAAGCTGAATCCGGGACAACGACACAGGGCTCGCACGGGAAGTCCTCAGGATTCACCGGCCCTCGGCCAGCTGCCTGATGTGCGGCCTCTTCGTGTCTTCGAGCGCTTGGAGGCTTCACGAGCATGGCGCAGATTAGCAGGAGGTCCGTTCTCAAGAAGGCTGCCGCGGTGGGAGCGAGCCTGGCGGGATCGTCTCTGCTCTCCGGCTGTGGCAGAGCCCCGAACTTCAACCGCGGAGCGAAGAAGAAGCTCAGCTTCTGGGCCTTCACGGACACGCGCATCGCCTGGCAACAGCGAGCGTTCGAGCTCTATAAGCGGCTCAAGAACCCCGACTTCGAGATCGAGTGGCTGATTCTGCCCTATCGGCAGATGCACGACCAGCTCCTGGTCACCGCACAGGCCCGCTCGGGCGGACCCGACATCGCTGACGTGGAGATCAGCCAGTTCGCCCGCTACATCAAAGGTGACGTCCTGTTCGTCGACCTCAAGCCCAAGCTGGTCGAGATGGGCGAGTGGGACAACCTCTACCACCCGTCGGCGACCGACCCCTGGACCTGGCAGGGAAAGGTTTATGGCATCGGGAACGAGCTCAACGCCTGTCTGCTGAGCTACCGCTGGGACATATGGGAAAAGGCCGGCGTCAACACCGAGATTCAGACCTGGGACGAGTTCGTCGAGGAGGCCAAGCGTTTCCACCGGGACACCGGCAACTACCTGATCGACCAGCAGTACCTGGACTGGGGCCAGTGGTGGCTCATGACGCTCCAGCAGGGCGGCGGCTTCTTCGACGAGAAGGGCCAACCGGTCCTCGACAGCGAGAAGAGTCTGCGCACTCTCACCTGGATGCAGCAAGCCCTCAAGGATGGTTGGTCGACCCACCGCCCCCAAGGACACAGCTACAACATCGCGCTGGAGGAGGGACGCATCGCCTCCCTGCTAGGTCCCTCGTGGCAGTTCAGTGGCTTCATCCAACAGAACATCCCCAAGACCAAAGGCAAGTGGCACCTCATGCCGTTCCCGCGCTGGAGCGAGGGCGGCTCGCGAACGGCGACCCAGGGCGGCACCGGCGTCGCCGTCTTGAACACCAGTGAGTTCATCGAGGAGGCGCTGGACTTCGTGCTCTTCGAGCACACCAACGTCGAGGCGTTGCTGGGGGACTTCGAGCTGCGCCAGGTCTGGCCGACCTACCGACCGGCCTTCGACGCCCCCGTGCTGACCCAGCCGATGGAGTTCTTCGACGGTCAGCGAGTCGGCAGCCTCATCAACGAGGTGTCACCGGAGATCAACACGACCTATGTCTCGCCGTTCTGGCCCGAGACCACCAGTGTCTTCGTGCGTCACGGACTGACGCCTCCTCTCCAGGACCTCGACATGTCGCCGAAGGACGCACTGGCACGGGCCCAACAGAAGGCGCTCGACGCCATCGAGTTCGCCACGGCCTAGCGGGAAAGGACCACGCCCATGTCAGCCTCGACACTCGCGTCCACTCTCGGCCGGCCCTTCCAGCCGGCCCGGGAGTGGTGGTGGCGTCGCCAGCGTCAGATCGCTCCGTACCTCTTCATCTCCCCCTTCTTCATTCTCTTTCTCATCTTCGGCTTGTACCCGATCCTCTATTCCTTCTGGCTCAGCTTCACCAAGGGCTTCGGGTTCGAGGAACGGTCGTTCGCCGGACTCACCAACTACCTGCACCTGTTCAGCGACGAGCGCTTCGCCCTCGCGATGCGGAACACCACGTTCTACGCCATCGGCAGCATCGTCCTCATCGGCGGCTTGTCGCTTCTGCTGGCGTTGGCGATCAACTCCCGGTGGGTGCGGTGGAAGACCTTCTTTCGCACCGCGTTCTTCTTCCCCGTCCTCACCTCCGAGGTGGTCATCGCCGTCATCGCCGCCCGCGTTTTCGACGAGCAGTACGGCCTGCTCAACTTCGGCCTCAACAGGATCGGGCTCGACTCGGTCGCCTGGCTGACCGACCGCGGCATCGTGATGTTCACCATCGTCCTGATGGGGCTGTGGACGTGGACGGGCATCAACGCGCTGTACTGGATGGCCGGGCTCAACGGCATTGACAACGATCTCTACGAGGCCGCGGCGATCGACGGAGCAGGACGCTGGCAGTCGTTCCGGTACATCACGATGCCGTTGCTCCGTCCCATCGCGCTCTTCGTGGTGCTCCAGGCGATCATCGGCTCGTACAACCTCTTCGCGCTGCCGTTGTTGCTGACCGACGGCGGCGGTCCGGCCGACGCCTCGCTCACCGTGACGCTCTACATCTACAACCAGGGCTTCCAGTTCTTCAACGTCGGCTACGCCAGCGCGATCGCCTACGTGATGACGTTCTTCTTGCTGATCGTCTCGGCCATCAACATCAAGCTTTTCGGCGGCTGGGCGTCACCCGGCGACTAGCGGACGCACTGGCTCGGACACGGAGAGGACGCCACGGACATGGCGGTAGTGGACAAGGAAGTACAGGCGTCGAGGCGACACTACGCGGTTCGAGTGCGACGCGACCGGCCGCCACGTTGGTGGCTGACGCTCGCCGGCATCGTCGTCCTGCACCTCGTGCTGCTCGCCGGCGTCACGGTCGAGGTTGTGCCCTACCTCTACATGGCGTTCGGAGCGTTCAAGCCCCAGGAGGAGATCTTCTCGTCCGACCTCACCCTGCTCCCCCGGGTGTGGACGCTGTCGAACATGGAGGCGCTGGTCACCGGCTTCCCCGTGCTGCGATGGATCTTCAACACGGCCGTCGTCGCGGTGAGCGGGACGGTCCTGGCCGTCCTGCTCGCCTCGCTCGCCGGGTTCGCCTTCGCCAAGCATGACTTCCGGTTCAAGAACGTGCTGCTCGTCATCATGCTGACGACGATCCTGCTGCCCACGCAGGTGCTGCTCGTCCCGCAGTTCGAGATCATGCGGACGTTCGGCTGGTTCAACACCTACGAAGGGCTCATCGTTCCGCGAGCGGTCACCGCGTTCGGCATCATCCTCATGCGGCAGTACACCCTGGCGGTTCCCAACGAGCTGCTGGACGCCGCCCGCGTCGACGGAGCGACGGAGTTCCGCATCTGGTGGCGGATCGTCCTGCCGCTGGTGCGTCCCGGCCTGGCGGTCCTCGGCATCTTGACGTTCCTCACCTTGTGGAACGACTTCTTCTGGCCCTTGGTGATCACCACGGACCCGGACATGTTCGTCCTCAACCTGGGGATCTCGTCGCTCGTCGGCCCCTACGACTACCGGTACGGCATGCTGCTTTCGGGAGCCTTGGTGGCCTCGCTGCCGGTGATCCTCGTGTTCATCTTCTTCCAGCGGCAGTTCGTCGCCGGCTTGACCCGTGGTGCCCTCAAGTAGGCCGAGCGTGGTCACGACGCCGGCCAGACCGCGAGCTCGCCGGGCGAGCGCGACCCGGATGCCGAGGCGCTAGAACGTCGTGGTGAGCTCGACGGTCTGGCCCGTCGCGGCAGACCGGTAGGCGGACTCGATGATGTCGATGACGTGGCGGGCGTGCTCGGCGGTGACCACGGTCGGGATGTCGTCGCGAACCCAGTCGACGAGCTGCATGATGTCTTCGAACACGTGCTGCTCGTCGATGTGCCGATGAGGCCCCACGACGTGTGGCAGCAGCCACTGCAGGCCGAGGACTCCAGGAGCCTGGCGGGCGATCTCGTGGCCGGGGAACTCCAACGGACGGCCGTTCATCTCCAGCCCGAGGATCGCACCCTTCGTCCCGAAGTAGTTGCCGGTGAAGCCACGGTTGATCGTGCCGGCCGCCGTGCCGTAGGCGAACGCGAACAACCCGTCGCCGAAGTCGAGCAGCATGACCGTGTTGTCGTCGGCGTCGCACGGGACCGTCGTGCCGTGGAACGTGCGCTCTCGGATGCGTGTCGCGGACATCGCGCTGACCCGTCGCACCGGCCCCAGGATGGAGGTCAGACCGTGCAGACTGTAGACCGTCATGTCGTACAGCGGGCCGCCTCCGGGTTTGCGGAAGTACCACGACGGGTCGATGGGGGTACCCTGCGCGAGGCGCTCGGGTTCGTCCTCGTGGTAGGTGCCGAACGCCGCTCCACACGTCGCCCAGCACAGGGTGCCGATCGCGCCGTCGGCGAGAAGCTCCTTGATGTAGGTGTTGTGCGGCCGTAGGGCCTCGCCCGGTGAGGCGACGATCTTCAAACCGCGATCGCGTGCCCGCTCGATGAGGTCGGTCGCCTCAGCCACCGTCGTCGTCATGGTCTTGTTGACGTGGACGTGCTTGCCCGCGTCGAGCGCCATCCGGCACTGCTCGTAGTGCAGACCGATCGGGGAGGCGATGGTGACGATGTCCACGTCCCCGTGCTCCAGCAGCTCCTCGTAGCTCTCGTACGCGCGGGGGACACCGAACCTCGCGGCGACCTCCGCCGCGCGTCCGGGCACCGGGTCGCACACCGCCTGCGGGCGAACCCGATCGTGCACGTCCTCCTGGCTCAAGTGCGGGAGGATGCCGCGTTGCACGAGCGTGCCCGCGCCGACGACACCGATCCGCAACGGCTCCGTCACAGCGCCACCCTTCTTCTCGACACTGGTCTTCTCGACACTCGGCTTCTCGACACTGCTCTTTTCGACACTGAACTTCTCGACACAGACTCGACGCCCCTGGGCTCAGGGCGCCGAGCGCGCGCTCACCAGTTCGTGAACGACCCGTCCGCGCGGCGGAACAGCGGGAGACGCGCACTGCCGTCGAACCGCCGCGCCAGCGCGGCGTCACGGTCCAGCTCGACACCGAGTCCCGGCGCGTCACCGGGCACCAGCGCGCCGTCGCGGAACTCGAACGCCTGCACCGGGAAGACCTCGGCGTCAACGCCTGGTCGATAGGGCTGCTCTTGGACGCCGAACGGGGTGAGCGCGAGATTGAAGTGGAGGCACGCGGCGGTGCTCACGACACCGAGCGGATTGTGCACCGCGACCCGGATGTCGTGCGCCTCGCACATGGCCGCCACCTTGAGCGCCTCGGTGATACCGCCGACGTTGCACAGGTCGATCCGGGCGTAGTCGATGAGCTCCTCTTCGAGGAGCGGCCGGAACGCGGTCTTGGAGTCGAGTTGCTCGCCGGCCGCGAGCGGCACCCGTGACGCCTGGCGCAGGCGGCGGTAGCCCTCCAGGTACTCCGAGCGGAGCGCGTCCTCGGCAAAGTCGGGCCGCTGGTCAGCGATCGCGTCACAGAACCACACCGCCTCCGGCAGGCCGAAACGCGTGTGGACGTCGACGAGGAGCTCGACGTCATCCCCGAGCGCGTCGCGCAGCGCCTCCATGCGCCGGGCCGCGCGGCGAGCCGACCGGCCGGGCTCCAGAACGCCGTCCTCGTCGTCCGGGCTGAACCGCAGGTACCGCCAGCCCTCCGCGACCGCCGCCCGCGCCGCCTCCACCGCGTCGTGGTGACCCTCTGGATCGTCGTGCGTGCGGCGGCCTCCTCGCAGGTGGGTGTAGCACGGCACCTGGTCGCGCACTCGCCCGCCGAGCAGGTTGTACAGCGGCTGGCCGAGCGCCTTCCCCTTGATGTCCCAGAGCGCGATGTCGATCGCGGAGACGACGGAGGCCAGCACACCTCGTGCGGGGAAGAAGGTCCCGCGGGTCATGACCTGCCACAGGTGCTCGGTGCGGAACGGGTCCTGCCCCAGGACGAGCTCCCGCAGTTGCTGGCACGCTCCGACCTCGGCCTGCTCATGGCCGGACAGGCCGGCCTCGCCGACCCCGGTGATGCCCTCGTCGGTGTCGACGGCGACCAGCAGGTACGGACGTCGCTCACCCTGGACCGGATACGCCGTCACATCGGTGATCTTCATGCGAGGCCTTCCACGACGCGGTCCCACGGTTCCTGTGCGTGGACGCTAGCAACGGGGGACAGAGCGTGACCCGGTCCGAGTCCGTCATAGGACACGCACGCTGCCGAGACGACATCCCCGCGCGCTGGCGCGATGCGGCAGAGTAGGTCGAAGTCCAGACCGGAAGGAGTCAGATGTCAGACGCCTCCACGACCGTCGCCCCCTCACTTCCCCGGCGTCACATCCACCTCGACTTCCACACCGGACCAGGCATCCCTGACGTCGGCACCGACTTCGACCCCTCCACGTTCGCCGAGCCCTTCGTCGAGGCCGGGGTCGACGCCGTCACGCTCTTCGCCAAGTGCCATCACGGCCACCTCTACTTCGACACCGACCATCCGGCGCGACACCCTGGGCTGCCGGCCGGCCTGGACCTGCTCGCTGAGCAGCGGGAGGCGCTGCGGGCGGTCGGCATCAAGACCCCGATCTACCTGAGCGTGCAGTGCGACGAGTACGCCGCCAACACGCACCCGGAGTGGGTCGCCCTCGGCCCGGACCTGCGACAGGTCAAGCGGGCTTCCTCCGCCTTCGAGGCGGGCTGGCAGATCCTGGACATGTCCAGCCCGTACCAGGACTACTTCGCCGACCAGCTCGACGAGGTGCTGCGCCGGTTCGCGCCGGTCGACGGCATCTTCCTCGACATGTGCTGGGACCAGCCGAGCGTGAGCCGCTGGGCCGTGGACGGCATGCGCAAGGCCGGTCTGGACCCGACCGACCCAGAGCACCGGAGCCGCTACGCGCGCATGGTGGCGCACCGCTACATGGCGCGGTACCGGGACATGGTGCGCGCGGCGAACGCCCGGAGCCAGCCCGCCACGATCTTCTTCAACTCCAGGCCCCGGACCCTCGCCCCGCACGAGCGTGAGTTCGCCACCCACGTGGAGATCGAGGCCCTCCCCACCGGGGGCTGGGGCTACAGCTATACGCCGTTCATCGGGCGGTTCGTGCGCGCGTGCGGGCTACCGGCGTTCGGCATGACCGGGCGCTTCCACCGCAGCTGGGGCGACAACGCCGGCTACAAGCCGGCCGCCGCCTTGAAGTACGAGGCGTGCCAACTGCTCTCCCTCGGGTTCGGGGTGAGCGTGGGGGACGTGCTCCATCCCCGGGGTGCTCCCGACCGGGCGGCGTACCGACTGATCGGTGACGTCTACCGACACCTGCGCGCCTGCGAGCCGTTCGTGGTCGACGGCGAGATCCGCACGGAGGTCGCGATCCTGGTGAGCCAGGGACCGGAGCTGGACCACGCGCCCGACGACGCGCAGATCGGCGCGGTGCGAGCGCTCCAGCAGCTCCGTCACCAGTTCGACGTCACGACGCCGGACGCGCGGCTCGATCGCTACCGGGTCCTCGTCGTCCCGGAGTCCACCCGCCTCGACGCTGCCGGCCGCCGAGCCCTCGCCGACTACCTCCACGCCGGTGGGAGCGCGCTCGTCGTCGGGGCGGCCTGTGCCGATGGGACCGCGCCGATCCTGCCGGAGCTGGGTGTGGAGGCGCTCGAGGAGTCGCCGTACACCCACACGTTCCTTCGCCTGACCGACCCGCTCCGCGACCTCGCGGGGTCCGTCTCCGACCGGGACACGGTGGTGTACGAGCGCGGCCTGCGCCTGCGGCCGTCCGCCACCGCCACGACGTTGGCGACGGTGGTCGAGCCGTACTTCGAGCGTTCCTACGACAACTTCTGTGGGCACAGCTACACCCCGCCCGACCGCGAGACCGACCACGCGGCGATCGTGGAGAACGCGGTGGGCCGGGGCCGGGTCATCACCGTCGCGGAGCCGCTGCTGTACGCGTTCGCCCGCCACGGCTACGTCGCCTACCGCGAGGTGCTCGGCGCGTGCCTCCGGCGCCTCCTGCCGGACCCGCTGCTTCGCGCCGGTGGACCAGCCCACCTGGAGACCTCCGTGGTCGACCGGGGCGACACCCGGGTCGTCCACCTGCTGAGCTTCCTGCCGTCTCGCCAAGGTGACCGGCTCGACCTGGTGACCGATCCCTTCCCGCTCGTCGACTGTGAGCTCGCCATCCGGTGGGACGGCCCCACCCCGCGGGTGACTCTGCAGCCGCACGGGCAGGAGCTGCCGGCGTCGTGGGAGGACGGCTACGTGCGCACCACCGTCACGCTGGTCGACGGCCACGGCCTGGTCGTCGTCTCCCCGCGGTGACGACGGCCGGCGTAGAGCCACGATTGCCACAGGGTTTCACGAGGAGCGCCCGATGCTGAGCCAGATCGGGCCGTCGAGGAGGGCCGAGCGGTGAGTCCACTCCGGACCGGGGTCATCGGCCTCGGCGAAGTCGCGCAGATCATCCACCTGCCGATCCTGCGCTCGCTCCCCGAGCTCTACGACCTTCGCGCAGTCTGCGACATCTCCCCGACACTGCTGAAGACGGTCGGCGACCGATATGGCGTCCACGCCAGGTACACCGACGCGACGACCATGCTGCGCGAGCAAGAGCTCGACTGTGTCCTCGTCCTCACCAGCGACGAGTACCACACCCAGTACGTCGTCGAGGCCCTGCGGCAAGGCGCGCACGTGCTGGTGGAGAAGCCGATGTGCCTGAGCCGTCGTGAGGCCGACGAGGTGATCGACACCCGCGACCGGACCGGACTCACCGTCATGGTCGGTTACATGCGACGCTTCGCTCCGGCGTTCGAGGAGGCCAAGGCGAAGGTCGCCAGCCTCGGTCGGGTCAACTACGCGAGGGTGCGCGACATCATCGGCCGGAACCGGCTCATCATCGAGCAGACCACCCCCGTCGTCCGGCCACCTGATGTTCCCTCCGACGCCATCGCCGAGCGTCGCGCGCGGGGCCGACGTCTGGTCCGGGACGCGATCGGGGACGTGCCGGACGACCTCGTCGCCGCCTACCGGCTCCTGTGCGGCCTGGGCTGCCACGACCTGTCTGCCCTGCGGGAGCTACTCGGACGACCCCGCGGGGTCGCGGCCGCCCGGCACTGGCAAGGCGGCGGCTTCCTCGCGGCCTTGCTCGACTACGACGACTTCGTCGTCACCTACGAGACCGGCGTCGACGAGCAGCGTCGCTTCGACGCGCACATCGAGGTCTACGGCGAGACGTCCTCCGTGCGGGTCCAGTACGACACCCCCTATGTCCGGCACTTCCCGACGCTCCTGGTGATCGAGGAGACCTCCGGCGACGCGTTCACCCGGACCGTGACCCGGCCGCATCTGAAGGACCCGTACACCCACGAGCTGGAGTACTTCCACCGGGCCGTCACCGAGGGCTTCCCGCCCAAGACCAGCCCGGAGGACTTCGTGGCCGACCTCGATCTGTTCGCCGAGATCATCCGGGTGCTCGCCGGTCGCTGACGACGCCGGCGAGCGAGCGCGCGGGATGGAGGCGCCCGGGGCGCCTGTGCCCCGGGCGCGGTGCTATCTCACTCGCCGACGCTCACGCCGTAGGGCCCAGAGCACCAGACGTACTGGTGGCGGAACGTGAACTCGTCGTGCGCGTAGACCGGATGCGCGGGGTCGGAACCGGTGGGGAGTGGGTGGACGTCCGCCGCGCGGGCGACCCCCAGACACAGCTCGACCTCGTGGATCGTCGCCGGCACGGGCGGTTGGCCGCCGACCCCCTGGTACGGATACCGGGTTGTCGTCGGCACATCGGTCTCGGCGTGCGCTTCCACGGAGCGGCCGGGTGGGACCACCGTGCCGTGCAGCACGTGCCGCGCGTGGACCGCCACCCCGGGCGGTGTCGGGAACACCTGCTTGGTGAGACGTGCGCCGAAGGAGCCGGTCCCGATCGCGTAGAACGCCTCCGCTACGGGTTCGGCCGGGTTCGGGCTGTCCCGCGCGGGCACCCCGTCGAACACCACGATCGGCTCGTCACCACCGTTGGCGACCTGGTAGTCGATCGCGAGGCGGCTGTCGCCGAGCTGGGTGACCTGCGCGGAGATGCGAACACCGGGCGGTGGGGTCCTCGCCGGTGTCGGGTCGCGCGTCGGTTCGCGCGTGGGCGTGGGTTCGGTCGTGGGCGGGGGATCGGGCTCCCGGCTCGGCGCGGTCCACGGCTCGGGCGACGAGCCGGCGCCACAGCCCGTGAGCGATCCGACGACCAGAGCCGACACGAGGACACCGACACGCCACCGACTGACCCCACTCCACGCCATGTCGTCGGCTCCCCCCATCCCCGGTGTCATGGACGCGTCTCCACCAGCCACCCCGTCACCGTGTGGGCATAACCCTGGACGCCCGCCGGACGCTTCGGGTTGCCTCGTGATGTCCCTCGCGGCGAGGCATCCGCGGAACCTCGGGCTCATGCCGTCACGCCGGCGGGCGAACTGGGGACATGCGGAGCCACGGCGGTTCGGCCGGCGCGAACGGCACGGTGCCGGCTCGGGCACATGGGTGTCAGCGCTGGACGCTCGACAGGACCGACGAGGCGTCGATGAGCCACTGACCACCCTGGTTCACCAGCGTGTAGAGGTGACGCTCGACGAAGACCCGGCCGTCCTTCCGCACGTACGTGACCTGGGCCGTGACCCGGTTCCCTCCGGCGTCGCGGACGTTGGTGACCGACACGCTCGCCATCTGGTTCCAGAAGCTCTGGTAGCCACCGAAGCCTCGCGCGGTCCTCTGCTGATACCTCGGGGTCAAGCGCGCCCAACCGACCTCGAGCTGGTGAGGCATCAGGGCGTAGTACTCGGTGATGGCGGCGACCTTGCTCGCTGGCGCAGGCGGTTGCGCAGGCGGTGACGAGGGCGGTGGCACGGTCACCGTCACCGTCACCGTCGGTGCTGCCGTCGGACTCGCCGACGGCGACGGGGTGGGCGTCGGTGTGGACGACGGTGGCGCCGACGCGACCGAGCTCACCTGTGGCGAGGGTTTGCTCGCGTCGTCGAGCTGCCGACTCGTGTCCCGGTCGCCGAACGCCGCCCATGCCGCCGCGACGACGGCACCGATGAGGGCGAGGAGCAGCACGACGACCACGACCACGGGCACCCAGCGGCGACCGGTGCGGTCGGTCCAGAGCTCATCCTGGCCCGGGAGCCACGTGGTGGCGAGCGGCGCGCCCTGGGGAACAGGCGTGAGCGCCTCCGTGGGTCCGGGCGACACGAGGTCACCCGACCTGCCGTCCGCTGACCTGACGTCCCCTGCGTCGCTCTCACCTCGCGCGGCGCCACCCGGTGTGGTGTCACCCGGGGTCGTGTCACCCGGTGTGGTGTCGCCCAGCGGCGCGGAGTCCTGCACCCCCGCCGACTCGGTGACCGGCTGGCTCAGGGCGAGTGTGGGAGCGGCCACGGCGTCAAGCCGATGTGTCACCGCCGCTGTGGCGTCAGGCTCGGCCCGCTCGGACACCTCGCCGTTGCCGAGAGCCGCCGCGGCGGAGGCCGGCGACTCGGAAGCCGAGCTGACCGTGGGCGCCTGAGCGTCCGCCGGCTCGGTTGTCGGAACCTCGGTGCTCGAGGGCTCGGTCCTTGAGAGCTCGGCGGCCGCGTCCTCGTCCGTGGCCGCCTCCGAGTCGACGGCCTGGTCGGCGTTCGCGTCCTCGTCCGTGGCCCGCCCGACCGCGGCGCCATCCCCAGCCGGGTCGGCCGCCTCCTGGTCCGTCGTCGGCTGTGCCGTGCCGTCGACCGCTTCGTGGTCGGTTGTCCCTGGACCGGTCGCTGCCTCGTCAGCGGTCTCGATCCCGTCCGTCGTCGAGCTGTCCCCGACCGCGGGCCGCGACAGCCGGCTCGTCTGAGGTACGCGGGCCTCGTCGATCGCGGACGTCTGGGCGTCGTCAGGCCGCCTCGCCGTGTCCCCGCCGAGGTCTTCGTCGAGCTGCGGTGGGGTGACAGTCACGGCCGGCGCGTCCGTCGAACCCGGCGCGGACGGCTCGGCCGCCCGCGCTGTCGGAACCGGCTCGGAGTCGACCGGCGCCCGGCGCCCGGCGCGGCGGACGCGCAAAGCGTCCAGGAGTCCACTCCCCCGGCGTGTGGTCACCCGAGGTGACGCGGCGCCGCCTGACGCGGCGAGCGGCTCGGCTGCGGGCACGGCCACGGTCGACGAGCCGACGGCCGTGTTCCCCACGCTTCCGACGGCCTGGGCCTTCGCGGTCGGGGCCTCGGCGACCTTGGCCTCGCCCGACGTGCTCTCCGGCCGCAGGACCGCCGTCTGCGCGTGAGACGCTCGCGACTCCGCCGCGGGCCGCAACGCACGCGTCTCGACGGCCTCCTGGTCTGTCTCGGCGGCGCTCGTCTCCGTCGCCGCGAGCGCGGCCAACCGCTGGGTCGGCGCGAATCCCGCTACCACGTTCGCGAGCGCGACCGCCGCCTGGGCCATGGTCGGCCGCTGCTCGGGGCGAACGTGGAGGAGACGCAGCAAGACGCCGGTCAACGGTCCGGCCCGGCGCGGCGGTCGGATGACGCCGGACGCCACCTTGTGGAGCAGCGCAATGGCGTTCTCGTCCCGGCCGAAGGGCGGCTCGCCCTCGACCGCGGCGTACAAGGTCGAGCCCAAGGAGAACACGTCGGACGCGAAGGTGGCGTCCCCTCCTCTCGCGACCTCGGGCGCCAGGTAAGCGGGCGTGCCGGAGATCAGCCCGGTCGCGGTCAAGGTCACATCACCGACGGCCCGGGCGATCCCGAAGTCCACGAGCTTGGCCATGCCGTCGACGCCCAGGAGCACGTTCGCCGGCTTGATGTCTCGGTGCACGACGCCGGCCGCGTGGGCGGACGCCAGTGCCTGCGCCATCTGGACACCGATCCGGGCGACCTCGGCCGGGGTGAGACTGCCCCGTTCGGCGAGCACCTCCGCCAAGCTGCGTGACTGGACGTACTCCATGACGAGGCAGGGGTGCCCGTCGTCCTCGACCACGTCGTAGATGGCGACGACGTTCGGGTGCTGGATGCGCGCCGCGATGCGACTCTCCCGCATCGCGCGCAGCTTGGCCTGTTCAGCCTCCGGTCCCGTCAGGTACGAGGGCACGAAGAGTCGCTTCACCGCGACGGGGCGGTTGAGGCGCTCGTCGCGCGCCTGCCACACCACCCCCATGCCCCCGCTTCCGAGCCGAGCGGTCAGCCGGTAGCGCCCGGCGATCAGCCGCCCGTCATCGGTCATCGCAGCTCCCCCAAACCCGCGGTCCCCCACGGCGCAGGTGCTCGTGGGACACGCCTTGGACCAGAAGTTGACATGGTGCCATGGCCGTGGCGGACCCCGCGGACGACGCGAGACGACCGCCCGTGATGCCAGGAGGCTGACTCACCTGCGCGACGCCACCCCCTCCTACACCCATCATCCGACAGGCGTGTCAACTCGTGGGCGCAGCTCGTCAGGTTTGGTGGTGAGACACCTCAGGCAGCTCGGGTGGCGGGCGCGGTTACGACCCGCCGAGGTGACCGACGAACCAAGACGCCGCCAGCCCGGCGACCTGCTCCAGAGCGCCGGGCTCCTCGAACAGATGCGAAGCGCCCGGGACGACCTCCAGCCGCTTCTCGCCTGGCAGGAGTTCGAGCGCCGCCTCGTTGAGCTCGAGGACTGTGGTGTCGGCGCCGCCGACGATGAGCAGTGTGGGCTGGCGCACGATGCGAAGGAACTCGCCGGCGAGGTCGGGTCGACCGCCTCGGGAGACCACCGCCGTGACCACCTCGGGTCGCGCGGCTGCCGCGATGAGCGCGGCGGCGGCGCCCGTGCTCGCGCCGAACAGGCCCACCGGCAGATCCGCGGTCGGCTTGTAGGTCGTCACCCAGTCGGTGAGCGCCGCGACGCGGACGGCCAGCATGTCGATGGCGAACCGCAGCTCACCGGTGCGGCGGTCGATCTCCTCTTCCCGTGGGGTCAGGAGGTCAGCGAGTACCGTGCAGAGACCCGCGGTCCGGAGCTCGTCGGCGACGTAGCGGTTCCGTGGGCTGAAGCGGCTGCTGCCGCTCCCGTGCGCGAAGACCACGACACCGCGCGCGTGGTCGGGAACGCCGAGATCGGCGTGCAGCTCGACGCCCGCGACGGGAACCCGTTGGGACTCGTGAACCTGGACGACCATGGCGTCCCCCTCCCTCGCGGGGAGCCCGGCGACGGGTACGTTTCGAGCCTACTCGTCACTGGCGACCTCATGTCCGAAGGATCGAGGTGGCCGGTTTCAGGTCACAGGCCTCGAGTCCACGTGACCGCCGGGTCGAGAGTCACCGTCCGGATCCGCGGCGCCGCCCTGGCGACGGCCGGGCTTAGTCCCAGGCTCAAGCCGAGGAACGTCCCGAGCGTGGACGTTTCGGCCACCCACGGCGTCGCGTCCCGACAGCGCCCTCGCGACGTCGGCGTGGTCCCCGACGTGAGGGTCAGGGCTCGGCTCGACCCCGACGTCGGCCCGCGCGTAGGCGACGAAAGCCTCTCGGGCCTGCTGAGCGGCCGTTGGGCCCGCGTCGAGCGCCTCGAGCCAGCGGTCGGCCAAGGGCTGGATCCCGGTCGGCCCCAAGAGCCGGACCACCTCGCGCGCCTGGCACAGGTCGGTCCACACGCGGGCCTGCCGCTCGGACGCCTCGAGGATGATGTCGGAGGTGTTCCCGATCCACTCCAGGCCGGTCCACTCCGCCCCGGACCGATCGATCGCGCGACGTGAGCCTCGCCGTGCCGCCACGACCTCGGCGGTGGCCCGCTCGTACTCCCGCACCAGGCACATGAAGCGCGCGTAGGCGTCTCGACGCTCCGTCCTTCGAGCGTCTTCCAAGCGCTGCGCCGTCTGCACCGCCTCGAGGTGCTCGCCGCGCAGCCGATCCCGTCGCCGGCCCTCCGAGTCCTCGTCGCTACGCACCCACCAGCGCGGTCGCGACCGCCGACCGAGCCCTCGAACGGACTCGTGGACCGCACGTACCACACGCGACCGCGCGGCCACGGTCGTGACCGCCGCGACGAGCATCCCAGAGAGCAGGATGACTCGGCACAATCGTCGACCCCACGTGGTCCATCCGCTCATGGCACCTCCTAGGTCCCTACGGACGGTACTCGCGTTACCACACATGGTCATCAATCGCGACGAGAGTCGCGCAGACGATCACGCACCGCACTCGGCTGATCGACTCCCCTCGACGAGCCACCCGGCCGGCGAGCCATCGACCGCAACCGTCGACTCACACCCGACCTTGGTGCTCGATGAGGCGAAGCGGGTCACACGCGTCGCGACACCCGGAGGGCAAGGGCTCCGACGCCGACGTGATCACCGAGCGCGATCGTCAATGTCTCGTTGACACCAACGGCGTGGTCGGCCGCAGGCGTTGGCCAGCTCGCGTCGAAAGACCGTGGAACCAGGAGCTCGCTTGGCGCGTCAAAAGCCCTTTGGGACAGCGGCAAGATCACACGCGAAAAAACGGATATACCGGACCACTGTGTTGCGCGGTCCGGTCAAGCGCTGGTAGCAATGCCCTGTCTAAAGGGGAGGGAGACTCAATGCGGGATAGCGCCAGCAGCGGGACTGACGCCCCCATCACCAACACTCCAAGTGATTACGAGCGCATCGGCGGCGCTCCAGCTGTCCGTCACGTCGTCCAACGCTTCTACGAACTCATCCTCGCTGACGCCCAGCTCGCACCCTTCTTCGACGGCGTCGACATGCCGCGTCTCAAGCGACACCAAGTCCTGCTCATTTCCCAGGTCCTCGGCGGACCCGCCGAATACGACGGCCGAGACCTGCACGACGCTCACGCGCATTTGCGCATCGGCAGCGACGACTTCGCTCGCGTCGTGATGCATCTCGTCACCGCGTTGCGCGAGGCCGACGTCGCCCCCGACATCATCGACCGGGTCGGAAGCACGCTGGTCGCCCACGAAAAAGACATCGTCACCGCTGGGACGCTCTGAATTCATGGACACCGAAGCTCTCAAGAATAGCTGGGAGCTCGTGATAAAGAACGGCGACGAGGTGCCGCTGTTCTTCTACTCCCACCTGTTCCTGAGCAATCCCGAGCTGCGCGAGATGTTCCCGGTCTCGATGGCCGCGCAGCGGGACAAGCTCGTGAGCGCGCTTGGCCACATTGTCAGCTACGTCGACCACCTCGACGAGGTCACCGCCTTCGTCGAGCAGCTCGGCCGTGACCATCGACGATTCGGCGTCATCGCCGAGCACTACCACAGCGTGGGCGCGTCATTGCTCGCCACCCTACGGCACTTCCTCGGGCCCGCCTGGACCGACGAGCTCGCCGCCGACTGGGCCTCCGCCTACGGCATCATCGCGAGGATCATGGTGCAGGCCGCGGAAGCCGCCGCCGCGTCGGAGCCCGCCTGGTGGGAAGCCGACATCGTCGCGGTCGAGCGGCGCACTCTCGACATCGCCATCCTGCAGGTCAAGCCACGTGAGCCGTACACCTTCCGGCCAGGCCAGTCCTTGGCGGTGGAGGTACCCCAGCGGCCACGGCGTTGGCGCTACTACAGTCCCGCCAACGCTCCCCGAGAGGACGGCACGCTCGAGTTCCACGTCCAGCTCGTCGACGGTGGACAGGTGAGCACCGCGATCGTCCAGTCCAGCCGGGTCGGTGACACGGTACGCATCGCGGCCCCGATCGGCGAGCAGCTGACCCGCGAGCCCGGCGACACCCGTGACCTCTTCCTCGTCGCGGGTGGCACCGGCCTGGCACCCCTGCGCGCGGTCCTCGAACAGATCGACCGAGAGTGGCTCGCCCAAGGCAGCGCACCCAACGTCCACCTCTTCCACGGAGCGCGCGTGCCGTGGAACCTCTACGAACGCGAACGACTCACGCAGTTGGCCAGCCGTCCCTGGTTCACCTACACCGAGGTGGTCTCCGACGACCCGACGTTCCCCGGGCCGCGGGGCCTGGTCGGGACCGTCGCCGCGCAGAGCGGGCAGTGGCGGGGCAGGGTCGCGATGGTCTGCGGGTCCCCGCAGATGGTCGCTCACACCGTGTCGGAGCTGACCAAGGCGGGCATGCCCCGTCAGGACATCCGAGCCGAGGACTTCGCCTTCGAGCAACGACCCACAGCGTCAGGCAGCAGGTCAGGTGACGACCGATGACAGAGCTCTCCCCGCGGACCACACGCCACATGTCCCCTCGGGCCATCCGCAACGCCACCTTCAGCCACCGGATGCGAGGCCTGGACGAACAGGAGGTTCGCGCCTTCCTCGAGACGCTCGCGACCCAGATCGAGGAAGCCGACGCCGAGCGCGCCAAGCTGCGCGCCGAGGTCGAACGCCTGCGCGCCGAACGCGACGCGAGAACCGAGAGCACGGGCGAGATCAACGCGCACGCGGTCGCGCTGTTCAGCCAAGCTCAGCAGGTCGCCGATCGGCTCGTCGCGGAAGCCGTCCAGCACGCGCGTGACCTCATGGCGAACGCCCGCCGGCAGCAGCGAGAAATCCTGCAACGCGCACACGAGGCGGCGCAGAAGGCCGCACAGCGCAGCGATGCGGCAGCGGAGAAGGTCGAGGCCGGTGGCTACCAGCGCCCGATCCCGGAGATCGAGTACGTCCGCACGTTCGCCCGCGTGGCGCAGGTCCAGCTCAAGTCCGTCCTGGACGCCCTGGCCGAGGAAGTCGAGAAGCTCGGCGACCTGCCCCGAATGCCCGCCCCGCAACAGCAGCAGCCCTCGCCACCGCCACAGCAGCAGCTCGCCCAGATCTCAGACGTCTCCTGGTCGGTCTCCGTTGGCGCGTCCGCGACCACGGCGACGACGACGTCGCCGTTCGACCCGCGCTAGGCCGGCTCGTCAACGAGCTCCCGAGGCGGGTCGACGCCGAGGTCTCGGCGGGCGTGCGCGAGAAACTCGTTGCGAGCTCGCGTCGCGGCCGCGAGGTCGCCGCGTAGCAACTCGACGAACCACCGGTCCATCGCCTGCCGGACCGGGCTCGGGGCGAGCAGCCGCACCATCTCCCGCGCCTGCGCCAGGTCGTCGCGAAGGTGTTCCTGAGTCGACGTCAGTGCGGCGAGCGTCGGGTCGCCGGTCGTCGCGGGCTGGTCGGCGGGGCCGAGGCCCAAGCCTCCAGAGGCGTGGCGCTGAGTCGGCTCCTCCGCGTCCCGACGGGCGCGGCGCAGGTCGAGAGTCGTGTGCTCGTACCGCCACGCAGCGGCGAGCAAGGTGGCGTAGGCGTGCTGACGCTCTCGCAGCATCACCAGCTCCCGGCGGTCGCGTAGCTCGGCCTCCCAGCGGGCGCGCTCGGCGGAGCTGTGGCGCTCGAGCAACCTGAGGACGCCTCGCGTGCCGCGACGGGCGCCCACCGGTGTCGCGACCATCGCCACGAGCGCTCCCGCCAACCAGGCGGCCGCGAGGAGGAGGTAGCGCTGGACGTCCGCGTCGAGCCCGTTCCACCAGTCCATCTCGCCCACCAGCCCTCTCTCGATACGCCACGACGCGGCGCCGCCCGTCACGCACCGTCCGGACGTGAGGAGTGGGACATCCGCGACGGCAGGGACGCCGATGCGCGACACCGGGCGCGCAGTGGCTCGGGCGATGAAGGCGGCACGTCCCTGGCCGTTCCGTCCCTACCCGGCTGCCCTACCCGAGTGGGTGGTCCGCTATGCCCGCGTGCGAATCGAATGGGACACCTGGCCGTCCCGCCCTGGGCAAGCGCGAGTTGGCATGGCGAGTCACCGAATGCTTCGCTGGCTAGCAGGGCCCCAGTCCTGCGAGGTCGCCTGGCGCGACGCACGTCCACCAGGAGAGGGCCACCGACGAGGGGGAGGAGAAGGCGATGGCCGCTCACACGTCATCCTCGAAGGCCCCAGAGCTGCCGACCGCACGTACGAACCCGTTCGACCCGCCAGAGGAGCTCGCTCGGCTCCGGGAGCAGGAGCCGATCAGTCCGCTTGCGTACCCGGAGGGACACCAGGGCTGGCTCGTGACGAGTTACGACCTGGCCCGACGGATCCTGGCCGATCGACGCTTCAGCCGGCGCCGGGAGCTCCAGCGGGTTCCGCTGCCGTTCACCGTGAGCATGCGTCCGGAGCCCGCCGAGCCGGGCATGTTCCTCGGCATGGACCCGCCCGAGCACACCCGGTACCGTCGGCTGCTCACGCGGCACTTCAGCCAGCGGCGGGTGAGCGAGCTCGCGCCTCGGGTCGCGCAGATCACGACCCAGGTCGTGGACGACGTCGAGCGGCACGGCCCGCCGGTGGACCTCGTTCCGACGTTCGCGTTTCCTATTCCCTCCCTCGTCATCTGCGAGCTGTTGGGTGTCCCGTATGCCGACCGGGCGGAGTTCCAGGGACACACCAAGGTCTTGATGAGCCTCCGCTCGAACACCGAGCAGGTCATGTCCGCGTTCGTCGCCGTGCGCCGCTACCTCGGCGACCTCGTCGCGGCGAAGCGGGCTCACCCGGCCGATGACCTGCTGAGCGCCCTGGCCAGGGACGGCTCCCTCACCGACGAGGAGCTGACCGGCATCGCCCAGCTGCTCCTCGTCGCCGGCCACGAGACCACCGCCAACATGCTGGGGATCGGGGTCTACGCGTTGCTTCGCCACCCCGACCAGCTCGCCGCGCTCCGCGCCGCCCCTGAGCTGATCGACGACGCGGTCGAGGAACTGCTCCGCTACCTCACGATCATCCACGTGGGGCCGACCCGCGCCGCGCTGGAGGACGTGGAGCTCGACGGCACGCTGGTCCGCGCCGGTGACGTGGTGACGCTCTCGCTCCCCGTCGCCAACCGGGACCCGGCGTTGCTCGACGACGGCGACCGCCTCGACGTCACCCGACCGTCGACGTCCCACCTCACCTTCGGCCACGGCATCCACCAGTGCCTGGGCCAGCAGCTGGCGCGGCTGGAGCTGCGGACCGGGTACGCGGCGCTGCTGGACAGGTTCCCCCGCCTGCGCCTGGCCGTCCCGCCGGAGCAGATCCGGATGCGCACCGACATGGTGATCTACGGGGTCCACAACCTCCCGGTCACCTGGTAGCCGGTTCTCGGCCCGGCCCTGACAGGCCTCTCCGAACGAGCCGCTCTGGACGGGCCGTTCTCTGGACGGACCTATGCCGTCCGGCCTCAGCGGCTGCCTGTCTGCTCGTCCGCCCCACCGTCCGACGTGCCCGGTGACCCGTTGCCGGTCGCGACCCGGCCGTCGTGGCCGTCCCCGTCGAAGCTCTCCCCGTCGACGTTTTCCCCGTCGAGGGACGCCGCGTCCGTCGGCGTGCCGGTGACTCGGATGGCAGCGTCGGGGGTCGCCTGATCCGACGAGCCGTCGCCGTCGGCGCCTTCGCCGGTGAGACCGCCGCGACCCGCGAGCCAGGCCGGCTGGGTGCGCACCACACCGCCGTCCTCGGCCATGAGGAGTCGCAGCCGGTCAGGAGGCACCGGCGGGATGTCGAGGTAGCCGGCGTCGATCGCCTGGCGGAACGCCGCGCGAGCCCGGGCGAAGTCCTTCTGCTCCCGGAGCAGGACGCCGAGATTCACCGCGGCCACCGGTACCACGTCGGTGTGCCCGGAGTCGACCGCCCGCTGGTAAGCCCGCCGCGCGCCAGCGACGTCGCCGTGGGCGTCGAGCAGCATGCCGAGGTTGAGCGCGGCGCGGGGGGCGGCGTCCTCGTGGCCAGACTCGACGGCCAGCTCGTACGCCCGTCGCGCGCCCTCCACGTCGTTGTGCTGGGCCAACAGGACGCCGAGGTTGTTCGCGGCGAGCGGCGCAACGTCCGGGTGCCCGGAGTCGACCGCCCGCTCGTACGCCGCTCGGGCGGCGCGGTCGTCGTTCTGCTGCGCCAACAGCACACCAAGGTTGTTGGCCGCGCGCGGCGCCACGTCACGATGGCCGGACTCCATCGCCCGCCGGTACGCCACCTGGGCCCCGGCCAGGTCCCCTCGCTGCTTGAGCAGCGATCCCCGCTGCATCGCGGCCATGGGCACGACGTCCTCGTCCTCGGAGTCCATCGCTTTCTCGTACGCCTTCTCCGCCCCGGAGAGGTCGCCCTGCTCCATGAGCAACGTGCCAAGCTGCAGCGCGGCCTTCGGCGTCACCTGCGGGTCGTCGGCGTCGACAGCCGCTTGGAGCGCGACCCGCGCGCCGGTGAGATCTCCCTGCTCCCGCAGGAGAGACCCCAGCCGCATCGCCGCGACCCCCGCGACGTCCTCCCGGCCGGACTCGAACGCCCGTCGGTACGCCGTCTCCGCGCCGGCACGGTCACCGCGGTCCTCCAGCAGCGACCCCAGCCGCAACGCCGCCTCGGGCACGACGTCCGGATGGCGGGAGTCCACCGCCCGCCGGAACGCCGCCTCCGCGCCCGCGGCGTCACCACGCTCGAGCAACAGCGAGCCCAGGTTCAGCGCGGCTCGCGGCACGACAGCGGGGTGGCCGGACTCCACCGCCCGCTGGTACGCCGACCGAGCGCCGGCGACGTCCCCGAGCTGGTGCAGGAGCGTGCCGAGGTGGTCCGCGGCGATCGGCACGACGTCCGGATGGCCCGAGTCCATCGCCTCCTGGTAAGCGGCACGCGCACCGCTGACGTCGTCGACCTGCAGCAGCAGCGTGCCGAGGTGGTCGGCGGCGCGAGGGGCCTGGTCAGCGTCACGCGACTCCATCGCCTGCCGGAACGCCGACCGAGCACCGGCGATGTCGCCCTGCTCCCACAGAAGCAAGCCGAGGTTGACCGCCGCCTGCGGCGCCGGTCCCGCGTGGTCCTCCTCGATCACCTTGCGGAACGCCGCCTCCGCCGCGGCACTGTTGTCACGCAAGCAGGCTCCCACACCGATCGCGAAGGCGTCCCGCGCGGGAACCGCCGCGATCAGCTCCTGCCACATGGCGTCGAACACCGGACGCGCCTCGCGGCCGTCGGCGCCCTCCTCCATCGCGACCACGTAGTCGATCGCCTCCAGGCCGGGCGTGCCGTTCCGGCTGACGAGCAGACCGACGCCGGAGGAGACCGGCTCCTTCGCCCAGGCCAGGCCCTCCTCGAACAGCCGCGTGGTCGGGTCGAGGTCCATCCGGACTCGGCGCAGGTAGAGCGGGTAGAGCCCACGCAGCTCGGCCTCGGTCAACGGTCGGCCGAGACCCGCCCGACGCGCGTCCACGGCCGCTTGAACGATGGAGTAGCCCGCCGGCGACGACTCCCGACCGCTGTGGAACCTCGCGATCAGTTGCTCGCCGGCGATGAGCGCCTCACCGATGCTGGATGTCACCTGGATGTGTGGGTACATCCGCTCGGCTTCGTTCTTCTCCGACGCGGTCAGACGAGAGTCGAGCCACACCTTCGTCGCCCGCCGGAGCGCCTCTCGCGCGGGTGCCACCACCTCGCCTCGACTCGCCATCACCCGGTCCCACTCCAGGTCGGTCATGGTGGCGACGATGACGCCACGCTCCAGGGCCGCGTCGAGGACGTCGTTCGACAGGTGCATCAGATCCGCCGCGCGCAGGTCGTCCAGCCAGATCAGCCACGGCTGGGAACCCGTGCCCCACTCGCTGGACCGCTGTCCGGGGATGCGCTGACTGACCGTCTCGCGGCGAGCGGCCGCGAGCTTTTGCGCGGTCTTCGACACCTGCCGCCGCGTCGGCTCCTGGCCAGCGCTCCGGTCCGGCGGGCGGCCGGTTCCCCGGCCGGTGTCACGACCACGCCGAGGCTCAGCGCGCTGGCGGGCCCGCGCGACCTCGCGGTGCTCACGGACGACCTCCGCCAGCTCCCCACCGGTCCGAGGCGCGAAGACGGGCGGGTTCTTCGCCCCGAGCGCCGCGCGGACCGCCTCGATCGCGGTGCGGGTCTTCCCCGCCTTCGCGGCGCCCACCACGACGACGAACGGGTACGGCGCGCCGCTGGTGCCCACCAGCGTCGCGAGCCGTCCGTCGACCGCCGGTCGGCGCACGTAGGGGGCCTGCTCCCGTGCGGTGAACTGGGTGGCCGTCGCACCGAGCGCGACATCGGTGAGGTCGGACAGCCGAGGAAGCTGCCGTTCCGGGGCCTCCCGCACCGGCTCGCGTGCCTCCCGAGCGCGGTGTCGTGGCGTCGTGCGAGCAGGACTCGCCCCAGTGCGCTCCGCCTGGGCCCGCGTCCCGCCGCTGGTCACGCCTTCTGGACCACCTGGTGCCCGCTCGACGTCGTCCTCGACCGCAGCGTCCGTGTCCTCCACGTCCTCCTCGTCGACGGCGTCCTCGACGTGCTCCTCGACCGGTGTCGATGGCTCGGTGAGCTTCCCCACACCGGCCACCGCGAACGCCGCCACCGCGAGCAGGATCAGCGCCCCGGTCAACGGCCGCAACGCGCCCGCCGTCACCGTCTCCGCCAAGGCCGCCAGCGCCAGCAGGAAGAGTCCCACCATCGCCAACGTGCGAACCCAGGGACGTGCCCCCTGCGCGTTCTGCCGGGCGTCATCCTGTCGTTCCACCACGAGCCCACTCCCCCGAGTTCGCTCCGCCGTGCTCACGTTCGCGGTGGCGGGTGTCACCGGTCACCGCTGTCGTGGGCACCCGCCCGCGGAACGTCGCGCCTGTCCGCGAACGTGTCGTCATCCGTGGAGCGATCTCGTACCAGTGCGTGTCGCCTCCGCCACGTTCAGCTGTTCTGTGCGGAAGGCCTGTTCGGGCCGTTCCTCGCACCTGACACGCGGGCGCCGACCGTGCCGGCGACCGACCGTGCCGGTGACGAGCATGCGAGACACCCAGGCGGCGTCTCCTTACCTCAGTCTGCGCAAGAAGTGGACCCGTGAAGGCAAAACGCGGGAACAAGCGCGTCTATCCGTCGGGCGGGAACGGTCGTACCAGCGGGAACGCCGCGGTTCCGGACAGATGCTCCTGCTTCGTCCTTTCCGCGCTAGGGCGAGGTCCGGGCGGAGACGTCACGACGCTGAACGTCCTGGTGACACGGCCTCGTAGTGGCAAGGAGACAGAGTGACAGGAGACGAAGTGACAAGGAGGTATTGACAACGTGGGGTGGTGTCCGGGACGTGACCTCGCGACCCCGCCTCCTCGGCGTCGTCGGGGTTGGCGTCGTAGCCACGCGACGTCTCACCAATCGAGACGAGGGGACGCGTTGTCGAGGCGCGCCGAGGTCCCGGCAGACTTGGACCGTGACATCCGACTCCCCCACACCATCCGACATGCCCCCACGTGATGAGCGCACCGACCCACGACTGGATCTCGTGGCGGGGTCGATCGAGCTACACCGGGGGAGCATTCGGTTCGTACATCCGCGCGATCCAGCCGCGTTGCTGTATGAGGAGGACGTCGACGAGTCCTACCCGCCGTACTGGGCCGAGCTGTGGCCGAGCGGCATCGAGCTCGCCTACGCGCTGTCAGCGCATGATTGGCAGGGCGTCTCCACACTCGAGCTCGGCTGCGGCTTGGGTCTGCCGTCGATCGCCGCGGCACTGTCTGGCGCGCGTGTGCTGGCGACCGACCGCTCCGAGGACGCGACGGTGTTCGCGGCGGTGAACGCCGAGCAGAACGGCGTCGACGTCGAGACCTGTGTGTGCTCGTGGGACGATCCGACTCCGTTGCTCCCCAGAGCACCGTGGAGCTTGGTCTTGGCCTCCGATGTGCTCTACGGTCAACGCAACGTTGACGAGCTGCTCGACCTGCTCCCTCGACTGGTCGCGCCCGATGGACAGGTGTGGATCGCCGACCCGGATCGCCCCCTGGCCGGGGACTTCCTCACTGCGGCACGGCGACGTTGGCGCGTGGTCGAGACGCTTCCCACCCGACTGCCCCACGTGTGGATCCACCGGCTGACCGGCCTCTAGCCACCACGGGGACACGCCTGGACGACCGTGCCCTGACGCGAACCTCGACGTCCGTGCGGGTCAGGACTGACCGGTCCCGTCCGCCACGAGCGCGGGAAGCTCCGTCAGGCTGGAGATCCTGACGAGTCGGGAGCCGTCGTGAGCAGCGGGGTGTCGCGCGCCACTGAGCTGGCCACCGCGGTCAAGCCACACGCCGAGCAGCCCAGCGGCGCGTGCGCCGTCGGCGTCGACGTCCAGCCGGTCCCCGACCATGACCCCGTCCTCAACCGGCACGCCGGCGCGCTCGCACGCCGCGCGGTAGATCCTCGGATCCGGCTTGGCGCAGCCCACCTCCTCGGCGGTGACCACCACGTCCATGGCGTCGAGCAGCCCGAGTCGGGCGAGCTTGGCCCGTTGGCCTCTGGCGTCGCCGTTCGTCACGACCCCGAGCCGAACGTCCGCGCGCGTCCGAAGCTCGGCGAAGCAGGCCTCCACGTCAGGAAACGCCACCCACGACGCTTGGTAGTGGGAGAAGTACGTGGCGAACACGGCATCGGCCTCGGCGTCGTCGAGCTCCCGACCGACCTCGGCGGCCAGCCCGCGAACTCGCGCCCGTCGCTGCTCGAGGAAGGACAGCTCGCCCGCCAGGTAGCGGTCGAAGAAGTGTCGCTCCAGGGCGAACCACGACTCGATCGCCTCGGCGGGGTTCGGATGCCCGAGTTCCTTCGCCAACGCGGCCGCGCCGACACGGACCGCGGACGTGTGGTCGAGCAACGTCTCGTCCAGATCGAAGAACACCGCGCGCACCCCGGGATCCTCCCACCTGTCCACGTCGTGAGCTCACGAGCCCACCTCCGTACGCACGAGCCGTACCAGGGCGGCGGCCTCCGCCGCCGCTACGGCACGATGAGGCTTGTCATGACATCGCCGCTGCAGCCGCTGGACATCGCCGAACCCGACGCGGACTCGCTCTTCGACGCCTTCACCCGGTGGACAGCCGACCAAGGGCTCACGCTCTACCCCCACCAGGAGGAGGCGCTCATCGAGCTCATGTCCGGCGCCAACGTCATCCTCAACACCCCCACCGGCTCCGGGAAGAGCCTGGTGGCGACCGGCGCGCACTTCAGCGCGATGGCACAGGGACAGCGCACCTTCTACACCGCGCCCATCAAAGCCCTGGTCTCGGAGAAGTTCTTCTCGCTCTGCGAGACGTTCGGGCCGGCGAACGTCGGCATGATGACCGGCGACGCGAGCGTCAACCCGCAAGCGCCCCTCATCTGCTGCACCGCGGAGATCCTGGCCAACATCGCGCTTCGCGAAGGCGAGGACGCCGACATCGGCCAGGTGGTCATGGACGAGTTCCACTTCTACGCCGACCCCGACCGTGGCTGGGCCTGGCAGGTCCCGCTGCTCGAGCTGCGGAAAGCGCAGTTCCTCCTGATGTCGGCGACCTTGGGTGACGTCACCCGTTTCGAGACGGACCTCACCCGCCGGACCGGCCGACCCACGGCGGTCATCCGCTCCGCGCACCGACCGGTACCGCTGGTGTACTCCTACGTCACCACACCCCTGCACGAGACGCTCGAGGAGCTCATCAGCACCCGCGAGACGCCGATCTACGTCGTCCACTTCACCCAGGCGGCGGCGGTGGAGCGTGCCCAAGCGCTCACCAGCCTGAAGGTCTGCACCCGGGCGGAGAAGGACGCGATCGCCCGCGCGATCGGCGACTTCCGCTTCACCGCGGGCTTCGGCCGCACCCTGTCCCGGCTGGTGCGCCACGGCATCGGGGTCCACCACGCGGGAATGCTGCCGAGGTACCGCCGGCTGGTCGAGACCCTCGCCCAGGCCGGGCTTCTGAAGGTGATCTGCGGAACCGACACCCTCGGCGTGGGGATCAACGTGCCCATCCGCACCGTCGTCTTCACCGGGTTGACGAAGTTCGACGGCCAGAAGGTGCGCCTCCTCAACGCCCGCGAGTTCCACCAGATCGCCGGGCGCGCCGGCCGGGCCGGCTTCGACACGATGGGCCGGGTCGTCGTGCAAGCACCCGAGCACGTCGTCGAGAACGAGAAGGCGCTGGCCAAGGCGGGCGACGACCCGAAGAAGCGGCGCAAGGTGGTCCGCAAGAAGCCACCGGAGGGGTGGGTCGGCTGGGGCCGTCCCACCTTCGACCGTCTCGTGGCGGCCGATCCGGAGCCGCTGACGTCGAGCTTCAAGGTCACCCACGCGATGCTGCTCAACGTCATCGCCCGACCCGGCGACGCCTTCGAGGCGATGCGACGCCTGCTCACCGACAACCACGAGGACCCGGCGGCGCGGCGCCGCCACATCCGTCGCGCCATCGCCATCTACCGTGCCTTGCTCGCGGCGGGCGTGGTCGAGCGGCTCGACGAGCCGGACGAGACGGGGCGCCGCGTGCGGCTCACCGTCGACCTGCAGTTCGACTTCGCGCTCAACCAGCCCTTGTCGCCGTTCGCCCTCGCGGCGCTGGAGTTGCTCGACCGCGAGTCTCCGACGTACGCCCTCGACGTGCTCTCCGTCCTGGAGGCCACCCTCGAGGACCCCCGCCCGGTGTTGGACGCGCAGCGGACCAACGCGCGCGCTGAGGCGGTGGCGGCCATGAAGGCGGAAGGGCTCGACTACGACACCCGCATGGAGCTGCTGGAGGAGGTCACCCACCCCCGACCGCTGGCCGACCTGCTCGAGACGGCGTACGAGATCTACCGGCGGGGGCATCCGTGGGTCGCCGACCACGAGCTGTCGCCGAAGTCGGTTGCCCGCGACATGTACGAGCGGGGGATGACGTTCACCGAGTTCATCAGCTACTACGGGCTGGCCCGCTCCGAAGGCCTCGTCCTGCGCTACCTTGCCGACGCCTACAAGGCGCTGCGGCAGACCGTGCCGGAGGAGGCGCGGACGGAGGAGCTCGTCGACCTCACCGAATGGTTGGGTGAGCTGGTCCGGCAGGTCGACTCCAGCCTGATCGACGAGTGGGAGCGGCTCACGAACCCGGTCGAGGAGTCGACGTCGCGCCCGACCGAGCCCGATCGCCCGGCACCCGTCACCGCCAACACCCGCGCGTTCCGGGTCCTGGTCCGCAACGCGATGTTCCGCCGGGTCGAGCTGGCCGCGCTACGTCGCTACGACGAGCTCGGGGCGCTGGACGCCGAGTCGGGCTGGGACGCCGACGCCTGGGCGGAGGCGATCGAGGCGTACTTCCGCGAGTACGACGAGCTCGGCACGGGTCCGAACGCGCGCGGACCCCACCTGTTCCTCGTCGAGACCGAACCGGACCGGTGGAAGGTCCGCCAGATCTTCGACGACCCGAACGGCGACCACGACTGGGGCATCAGCGCCGAGGTCGACCTGCCGGCCTCGGACGAGGCCGGCCACGCCGTCATCCGAGTCGTCTCGGTCGGGCCGTCGCACGCGTTCGCCCCGTGAGCTCTCACCTCAGCTCGGGCGGACGTCACCGTGGTTCGGGGTCACGTCACCGTCGCCCGGGGTCACCGCAGCTCGGCGAGCATTTGGTGCACCTTGGCCAGGCTCGGGTAGAGCTCGCGGTAGATCTGGTAGCGACGGCGATAGGCCGCGTGCCGCGCGGGATCCGGCTCGTAGCGCTCGCCGACGGCGTACCGGGCACGGGCCACCTCCACCAGGTCGGTGAGGAGCCCGACGCCGGCCGCGGCGACGAGCGCGGTCCCCACCGGAGCCCCCAGCGACTCGGCCGGCACCTCCACGGGCACGCCGGTCACGTCGGCCTTGATCTGGTTCCAGGTGCGTCCCCGAGACCCGCCGCCCACGACGCGGAGCGTGCTGGGACGCAGGTTGAGCGCCGCCATCTCGTCGAGGTTGTGGGCCAGCCCGTAGGCGGTGCCCTCGAGGATCGCGCGCACCAAGTCCGCTCGGCTCGTGGACAGCGAGAGCCCGACGAAGGCGCCGCGAGCGTCACTGTCCCAGATCGGGGAGCGCTCACCGAGGAAGTACGGCAGCATGACCAGCCCTCCACTGCCGAGCGGCGCGGTGCCGGCGAGCGCGTCGAGGGCCGCGTACGTGTCACCTGTCGAGTCCTCGGTGAGCTCGTCGCGGAACCACCGCAGGATGCCGCCCGTGGCGACCATCGCGCCGAAGACCAGGTGGTGCCCTGGGATCGGGTACGGCATGACGCTGAGCGCCCCGGTCGAGGCCCGCGCCGCGGCCACCTCCACCGCGGCGTTGACCACCGTCGACTGGCCGGTCATCTCGCACACGTCGCCGTGCGCGACCACCCCGGCCTCGACGCTGGCAGCCGCGCCGTCGACCAGCCCGGCGATCACCGGGGTCCCGGCCGCGAGCCCGGTCACGCTCGCCGCCTCCGGACGCACCGTCCCCACCACAGCGGTCGGCTCCCACACCGGCGGCAGCCAGCGCCGGGGAACGCCCCAGAGCTCGGCCAGCTCCGTCGACCAGTCACCGGCGTCCAAGTCGTTGAGCAGGGAGAGCCCGGTGTGGGTGGTGTCCGCCGACACCACGCCGGTGAGCCGGTGCACGACGTAGCCGTTCGCCATCACCATGGCGGCGGCCCGGGTGGCGAGCCCGGGATTCTCCCGCAGCAACCAGGCCAGCTTCGGCGCGGCGTAGTAGGAGTCGGGACGGTTGCCGGTCAGCTCGACGATCCGGTCGGTGTCACCGGCGCGACGCGCACACTCGGACTGGCCGCGCCGGTCCAGCCAGACCAGCGCCGGCCCGAGGGGCCTGCCGTCGGAGTCCAGGAGCACCACGGTCGGCGCCTGGCTGGAGACACCGACCGCCGCCACGTCACTCGACGCGACGCCCGCGTCTGACAACGCCGCGGACACGCACGAGGCGGTGGCGCGCCACCAGTCGTCCGGGTCCTGCTCCGCGCCGGTAGCGCCGACGTACCGGGTCGGGTACTCCTCGCCGGCCTGGCCACGCACGTGCCAGGTGTCGTCGACCACCACCGCCTTCACCGAGGTGGTGCCGACGTCGACCCCGACGACGACCGGTCGGCTCACTCGCCCTCCCCGGCGCGGACTGCGTGGCGGACCCGCACCGCCTCGGCGTCGGTGAGCGCCTCGGTCGCCCGTCGGTCGGCCTCCCGCTCCACGCGGTAGCGCTCGACCTCCTCCTTGCGCCGAAGCTCATCCCACCCGAGCACCCCACCGACCACCGTCGCCGCGAACGGCGCCGCCTCCAGACCGTGGTCGGGCGTCTCCATGAAGATCCGGGTACGGCGGACCAGCACGTCCTCCAGGTGGAGCGCTCCCTCGTGGCTCGCCGCGTAGTGGAGCTCGGCGGCCAGGTAGCCGGGCGCCCCTGGCACCGGCTGCCCCAGCGATGGTTGGTCGGCGATGAGGTCCAGCAGGTCGGTCGTCGCGGTGCCGTAGCGGCCGAGCAGGTGGACGATCCACCGCTCGTCGAGACCGGACTCGGCGGCCAACGCCCGACGCTGGTGGTACATCGCCTCGTAGCCGACCGCGCCATGGATCGGCAGCCGCTCGGTCCGTGACGGCGGCACCTCGCGCCCCAGCCGGGTGGCGGCGGCGTTCACCGCGTCCCGCGCCATGATCCGGTAGGTGGTGTACTTGCCGCCGACGACGGTGAACATCCCGCGAGGTCCCTCCACCACCGCGTGGTCCCGGGACAGCGCCGCGGTTGTCCCGGCGCTCCCCTTCCCACTCACCAGTGGCCGCAGCCCCGCGTACACCCCGACCACGTCGGAATGCGCGAGCGGTGTGCGCAACAGGCGGTTCGCCTGGGTGAGCAGGTAGTCGACGTCGGCCTTGGTGGCGGCGGGGTCGTCCCGCTCATGGTCCCACTCCGTGTCCGTGGTGCCCATGAGCCAGTAGTCGAACCACCGCCGGATGATGAACACGCTGTCGTGCGTCTTGACGATGAGCCCGGTCTTGGAGTCGATGCGGTCGCCCGGCACGACCAAGTGGATGCCCTTGGCGGCGGTGACGTCGATGGAGCGCTGTCCCGCCAGGTCCTGCACCTCCGCGGCCCAGACGCCGGTGGCGTTGACGACCGTGCGTCCCCGGACGGTGACCTCCTCACCGCTCTCCTCGTCTCGGGCCCGTACACCGGTGACCCGGTCGCCCTCCCGCAGCACGTCGACCACCCGAGCCCGGGTGGCGATCTGGGCGCCCAGCGCCGCCGCGGTCCTGGCGACCGTCATGGTGTGGCGGGCGTCGTCGACGCGGACGTCGTAGTACTGCACACCGCCGGTGACGTTGGGCTTGAGCGCCGGCGCCTCCCGCAGCACACCGGCCCGGGTGAGGTGCCGGTGCCCCTTCACACTGCGCGTGCCGGTGAGCCGGAGCAGGTCGTAAAGCAGGACGCCGGCCCCGACGTAAGGACGCTCCCACCGCCGGGTGAACGGGAACAGGAACTTCTCCGGCGACACGAGGTGCGGGCAGAGCCGGTCCACCATCAGGTCGCGCTCGGTGAGCGCTTCCTTGACCAGCTTGAAGTTGAGCTGCTCCAGGTACCGCAGCCCGCCGTGGAACACCTTCCCGGAGCGCGACGACGTTCCGCTGGCCAGGTCGTCCGCCTCCAGCAGCGCCACCGACAGGCCACGGGAGACCGCGTCCAGCGCGGTGCCGACGCCGGTGACCCCACCTCCGATGACGACGACGTCGAAGGTGTCGTGCGCCATGCGTCGCAACGCATCGGCACGCTGGTCGCGGTTCAGCGTCGACTTCATGAGGTCTCCTCCGGCGGTTGTTGACCGTATCCGACGACCCTCGCGGCGACGTTCGCGATCTCCTCGGGCGGCAGCAGCCGTGGCTCGCCGACGCTCTTCGCGCGCAGCCACACCTCGCACAGCCACTCCAGGGTCTGGCTCAGCGTGTACGCCTTGGCCAGACTGTCGGCCACGGTGACCGTGCCGTGGTTGCCGAGGATGCAGCCGGTGCGCCCCTCCAGGGCTTTCAGCATGTTCTCGGCGAGCTGCTGGGTGCCGAACGTGGCGTACGGCGACACCCGGACCGGCCCGCCGAAGAACGCCATGACGTAGTGGACGGGCGGGAGCTCGTCGACCAGCGTGGACACCACGGTGGCGGCCGTCGAGTGCGTGTGGACGACCGCGGTGTGCTCGGTGTGGTGGTACACCGCGAGGTGCATCGGCATCTCGCTGGTCGGCTTGAGCGGGCCGTCCACCTGCTTGCCGGCCAGGTCGCACACGCACACCAGCTCAGGCGTGAGCTTGTCGTAGTCCAAGCCGCTGGGGGTCACCGCGAGGAGGTCCCCCGCCCGCACGCTGATATTGCCGGCCGTGCCCACCACGAGGCGATCGGGGACCAGCCGCCGCGCGTACTCGACGACCTCGACGCGCGCCTCCTCGATCAGCATGGCGACCCCTCCGCCAGTCGGCGCCGCCGCAGCGCCTCGTCCGGCCTGGTGTCGATCCGGTCGGCCTGGGCCTCGGTCAAGTACCGGGGACGCCCGACGGCGAGCACCCCGGAGAGCACCCGCGCCGTCTTCACCGTCATCTCAGTGACCGCCAACGCCTCCGCGGTGCTGCCGGCGAGGACAAAGATCCCGTGATTGGCGAGGTAGACCACCTTCGGCGGCCGGCCGTGCTCGGCGACGAACCGCTCGAGCTCGGCGTTCACCGCGCGCGCGAGCGCGAGACCGGGATCGGCGTACGGAACGAGCACCGCGTGCCGGCCCATCACCACGACCTGGTCGGGGAACAACGCGCCGTCGACCAGCCGCTCGGCTTGGTCGGAGCAGAGGATCGCGTTCACCGCGACCGGATGGGTGTGGGCCACGACGTCAACGCCTGGTTGACGCAGGCACACCGCGTGGACGAGCGCCTCCATCGAGGGCCGCGGTCGCTCCTGCCCGCCCCGCGCGGCGCGCATCGCCGCGTCGACCAGGCTGTCGTCGGTCTCGGCGGAGTCGATCAGCTCGAGCAGTGGCTTGGTCTCCACCTCGACGAAGTCGTCGCGACTCGCGCTACCGAGCCGCGATCCGCTCGTCTTCACCACCATCCGACCCTCGTCGACCTGCACGGAGGTGTTGCCCTCCGCAAGCACGACGAGGTCTCGGTGCGGCTCGCCGAGCGTGCGTGACAACGCGACCAGCTCGTCGATCGGATCGCTCACTCGTCTCCCTTCCATCGCTCGCGCGCGGCGTCCACGCGGGCGCGAAAGCCGGCGTAGGCCTCGGCGTAGTACGTCGCGTCTGGTCCCGGCTCCACCACCCCGTCGGGGACCGTCCAGGTGGCCAGGTCGACCTGGTGACCGAGCGCGTCGAGCGCGGCGAGCACCGCGCCCCGGGCTCCCGTCTCCGGCTGCGGCGCGATCCGCACCGGTCGGCCGAGCACATCGGCGAAGATCTGCAGCCACGTCGCGCTGCGGGTGCCTCCCCCGCACGCCGCCACCTCACCGGACAGGCCCGCCGCCTCGAAGCAGTGTCGGGCGGCGAACGCCACCGCCTCGCAGGCGGCGCGCACCACGTCGGCCTTGGTCGTCTGCACGGTGAGCCCGTCGAAGCTGGCTCGGGCGGCCGGCTCCAGGAACGGCGCCCGCTCCCCGGCCGGGGAGAAGTACGGCAGGCACGTGACCCCACGAGCGCCGCGCGGCGCCTGGGCGAGCAGCCCCTCCAGCGCCTCGTGCGACTCCCCGACCAGGTCGAGCACCCAGTCGATCGCGGCCGTGCCGACCATGGCCGGCATCGCCCGGAGCCACCTGCCCTGGGTCGCCGTGGCCAGGGTCATCCCCGCCACCTCGCCGGAGGTGTCCACGCGGTCGACGAGGACCTGGCAGGCCAGCGTGGTCCCGATGATGACGTGCCCCTCGCCAGGTCGCCCGACGCCCGACCCCAGGGCGCAGGCCGGCAGGTCGAAGGGCCCGGCGGCGACCGGTGTGCCGGCCGGCAGGCCGAGCAGGTCGGCCGCCTCGGCGGTGAGCGTCCCGGTCGGGCGCGGGGTCACGATCGGCGCGAGCAGGTGCGCCCACGCCGACAGGCCCGTCCAGGCGAGCACGTCGTCGTCGTAGCGACGGCTGTGCGGGTTCAGGAACGGCAGCGACGCGTCGGAGGAGTCCGTGGCCCGAACCCCGGTGAGCCGCTGCATGACGACGTCCTTGCAGTAGCCGGCGGTGGCGGCACGGGCCAAGGTGTCAGGCTCGTGCTGGGCCAGCCACGCGAGGATCGGGGCAGCCGAGCCGGGGAACATGGTGTTGCCGGTGGTGCGGAACACCTTCTCCACCACCTCGTCGGCCACCCAGCGCCGCAGGATGGCGACGGCGCGGCCGTCCATCCAGGAGATCGCCGGACGCACCGGGCGGCCGTCGGCGTCGACCAGCCACACCCCGTCTCCCTGGCCGGTGAGCCCCACCACGGTCGGCGGAGTGCCGACCGTGGTCACCACAGCGCGGACGACGGCGGCGACCGACTCCAGCACCTCGTCCGGATCCTGCTCGAACCAGCCGTCCGTAGGGCTGTCGAGCCGAGTCCGACGCGCCTCGACCGCCCGCAGCCGCCCGTCGGCGTCGAAGACGGCGGCCTTGGTCACCGAGGTGCCGATGTCGATCCCGAGGTACATGGCTACCCCTCCAGCACCACAGGATTGGCGCAGTTGCGCAACGGTTCCCCGCGCAGCCACCGGCCGACCTCGGCGGCGCAGATGCGCGCCGCCCGCTCCGCCACCTCGCGGCTGCATCCCGCGATGTGGGGCGCCAGGACGACATTCCGGGTGCGCAGCAGACGCGAGTCGGGCGGAAGCGGCTCGGTGGCGTAGACGTCCAGACCGGCCGCGGCGAGGTGGCCGCTGTCCAGCGCGTCGCAGAGCGCGTCGTAGTCGAGCACCGCGCCGCGGGCGGTGTTGATGAGCACCGCGCCCCGCCGCATGCGCGCGATCTCGGCCGCGCCGATCTGACCGCGCGTCTCCGGCGTGACGCGCTGGTGCAGGCTGACGATGTCGGAGGCCGCCAACAGCTCGCTCAGGTCCTCGACCTTCGTGACGCCCGGCTCCATGTCGGCGACGTAGGGGTCGTAGGCCAGCACGCGCGCACCGAACGCCGTGAACAGCCGACCCACGAGACGGCCGACGGCGCCGTACCCGACGAGTCCGACGGTGGAGCCCGCGATCTCGAAGCCCGCGTGGGCGTACTGGTAGAAGTGGCCCGGCCAGGAGCCCGTGGCGAGACCGCTGTGCCCGGCCACCAGGTTGCGGCAGGTCGCGATGGTGAGGCCGATGGTGAACTCCGCGACCGCGTTGGCGTTCCGCCCGGGCGCGTAGCAGACGGCGACACCGCGCTCGGTCGCCGCGTCCAGGTTCACGTTGACCGGCCCGCCTCGGGACACCACGACCAGACGCAGCGTGGGGGCGTTGGCGAACACCTTCGCGGTGAACGGCGCCAGGTGCGTCACCGCGATCTCCACCCCGTCGAGCGCGGCGATGACCTCTTCCTCGGTCCCGGACGCCTCGTCCACCTCCGCCACGGGGCCGAACGGGGTCGACGGCCACGGCAACGCCAGCTCGCGCACCTCGTGGCCGGAGCCCACCTCCTCGACGAGGGCGCCTCGCAAGGACTCCGGCAGCACGAACTCGTCGCCGGCGACGAGGATCGTCCGTGGCTCGGTCATCGAACACGCTCCCCTGTGCGCTTGTCGAACACGTACGTGCGCTCTCGCTGCAACGCCAGCGGCGTCTCGTCGCCCGGGTGGAGCGACATCCCCGGCGGAGTCTGAGCGACGACGCGCTGCTCGACGCCCGGCAGCGCGATCGTGGCCAGGCCGTACTCCAGCAGGTTCTCGTAGACGACGAGAACACCGGTGACGTCCGCCTTCTCCGGCTCGGTGATGAGGACGTCCTCGGGGCGGACGCCGAGCACGACCTCTCCCTTCGCCCGCTCGACCGGGACCGGCACGACCACCTCGGCTGACAAGCGAACCTTGCCGCCGTCGGCGACACCGTCGACGAGGTTCATGGCCGGCTCACCGACGAACTGGGCGACGAACAGGTTCGCCGGGTCGTCGTACACCTCGTCCGGGGTGCCCACCTGCTGCACCACGCCGTCGTTCATCACCACGACCCGGTCGGCGAGGCTGAGCGCCTCCTCTTGGTCGTGGGTGACGAGGATCGTGGTGTAGTTCAGCTCCTGCTGCAGGTGGCGTAGCTCTCGACGGGTCGTGTCCCGCTCGGCCGCGTCCAGGTGGGACAGCGGCTCGTCGAGCAACAGGACGTCGGGCTCCCGAACGACGGCCCGCGCCAGCGCCACGCGCTGCTTCTGCCCCGAGGACAGTCCCGCCGGCATGGCGTCGAGGATGTCGGTGAGCCCGATCCGCTCGGCGACCGCGGCGACCTTGGCGTCCCGGTCCCGGACCCCCCGAGCCTCGAGCCCGAAGGCGATGTTCTCCCGGACCGTGAGCGGCGGGTAGAGCGCGTAGTTCTCGAACGCGACACCGATGTTGCGCCGCTGGGGCGGCAACCCCACCACCGACCTGCCGCCGACGAGGATGTCACCGCTCGTGACGTCCTCCAGGCCGGCGATCATCCGCAGCGTGGTGGACTTGCCGCAGCCGGAGGGCCCGAGCAGACCCACCAGCTCGCCGCTGCGCACGGTCAGGGTCATGCCGCGGACCGCCTCCACCTCCGGCCGTCCCTTCGTGCGGTAGACCTTCCGCACGTTCTGGAGCGTGAGGTCGCTCATCCGGCCACCTCCGGCAGGGACACCTCGACGGCTGCGCGAGCCTCGAGAAACGTCGGCGGGGTCATGTGCCTCTCCTCTGCTCGTAGGCGGTGATCACGCCGACCTTCGCCTGCGACGGCGAGGAGGGGTCGAAGACGTACCCGAGCCACTCGTGGACCAGTCGTCGGGCCAGCTCCAGCCCGATCACCCGCTGCCCGAACGTGATGATCTGGCAGTTGTTCGACAGCACCGACCGCTCGCACGAGTAGCTGTCCTGGATCGTGGTGGCTCGGACGCCGGGGACCTTGTTGGCGCTGATCGCCATGCCGATCCCGGTGCCGCACACGAGCACCCCGCGGTCCACCTCGCCACGGGCGACCGCCTCCGCCACCGCCAGACCCACCTCGGGGTACGCCACGACCTCGCCGGCCTTGACGCCGAAGTCGCGGACCAGCTCCACGCGCGGATCCTTCTCGAGGTCCTGCCGGATCGCCTCCTTGTACTCGTAACCGGCCTCGTCGGACCCGACAGCCACCCGCCACGTGATCGTCATGCCTGCTCACCTCCGCTCAGCACCTCACCCACGGCGGTCAGGCAGAGCGCCAGCGACACCGCTCCCGGGTCCGGGTTGCCCACGCTCTTGTCCGCGAGCGGGCGGGCCCGCCCCACCTTCGGCACGAGCTCACGGGTGCGCTCCGCGGCCGCGGTGGCCTCCTCGGCGGCGCGTCGCCAGGCGGCACCCAAAGCCTCACCAGCGGCGACGCGCTCGTCGAGAGTCGTGACGAACGGGACGAGCGCGTCGAGGAGGGTCTTGTCGCCGACGTTGGCGCCACCCAGCCGGGTGACGGCGTCCGTGGCCTCGCGCAGCGCCGCCACCACGGTGCGGGCGTCCGGGACCTCCTGGTCGCCGATCACGCGGCCGATCGCCTGGAGCAGCGCGCCCCACAGCACGCCGGACGAGCCGCCGCCGCTGTCGGCCCAGGCCTCGCCGGCGGCCCGCAGCGTCTGCCCGGCACCCAACGTGGAGTTGTTCGCCGCCCCGCACGCCGCGGTCAGCCCGCGCACCATGCCTCGTCCGTGGTCGCCGTCACCGGCGATGGCGTCGATCTCACCGAGCCTGGCCTCGTTCTCGCGGATCACCTCGAGCATGCGGTCGAGCGCGCGCCGGACCGTCGCGGCGACCTCGCGCGACTGCGGGCTCGCCTCCTCCACGCGACGCTCAGCCTGGCGCTCACGCGCGGCCCGCACCGCGGCCGTCGACGTCGCCGATCCTGTCGACGCCCCAGCGCCCGTCGAGAACGCGGACGACACCGAGCCACGACGGAACGCCGGCGTGTCGGCGGGAGCCTCCCACAGCGGGGTGAGCTCGTCGTCGAGCCAGCAGATCGTGAGCGAGCAGCCGGCCATGTCGAGGCTGGTGACCAGCTCGCCCACCTCGGGCAGGATCAGCTCGACGCCTGCCTCACGCAGCCGCGGCACGACGTCCTTCCAGAGGACGAACAGCTCCTCGTACTTGGTGGCGCCGAGCCCGTTGAGGATCACCGCGGCGCGGCCGTCGGCACCGTCCGGTCGCTCCGCCAACAGCGCGGACACCAGCTCCCCGGCCAGCTCCGCCGCGCTCAGCCGGTCGGTGGTCCGCACCCCCGGCTCGCCGTGGATGCCCAGGCCGAGCTCCATCTTCGTCGGGTCGACCCGGAACAGCGGCTCGTCCTTGCCCGGGAACGTGCAGCCAGCGAACGCGACGCCGATGGTGCGGGTCAGGTCGTTCGCCTTGCGCGCCAGCCGCTCCACCTCGTCGATGGAGTCCCCTCGCTCGGCCGCCGCGCCCGCGACCTTGAAGACCACGAAGTCGCCCGCGATGCCCCGGCGCTTCTCCGGCTTGTCCGAAGGAGCCGAGGCGATGTCGTCGGTGACGAGCACGGTGCGGCAGTCGATGCCCTCATCGCGCAGCCGCTGCTCGGCCAGCCCGAAGTTCATCACGTCGCCGGCGTAGTTGCCGTAGCTGAACAGCACGCCGGCGCCTCCGTCGAGCGCCTTTCCCACCCGGTAGGCCTGTTGGGTGGACGGGGAGGTGAAGATGTCGCCGATGACCGCGCCGTCGGCGAGGCCCGGCCCGACCAGACCGCAGAAGGCCGGGTAGTGGCCCGAGCCACCACCGACGATCACGCTCACCTTGCCCGGCCTGGGTCCTCCCGCGCGCATCACCCCGGAGGTGTCGGGAACCCGCTCCACATACCTGGAGTACGCGGCGAGGAAGCCCTCCACCATGTCGTCCTTGAACCTCGCGGGATCGTTGTACAGGCGAGTCACGGCGGCCTCCGTCAACGCAGTCGGGACAGCAGGTAGTCGAGCGCGTCGCCATGGTCGCTGGCGACGTACGTCGCGAGGGCGAGTGCCTCCGGCTTGGGTGGGTACTGCTGGTTGGGAATCGCGACCACGGTCAGCCCAGCGGCGTGCGCGGCGCGGATTCCGTTGCTGGAGTCCTCGACCGCGATCCCGGTGTCGGGGGTGATCCCGATCCGGCGCGCGGCCTCGGCGTAGACGTCGGGGTTCGGCTTCCCGCGCGGGACCTCCTCACTCGACACCGTCGCGGTGAACCGGTCGGCGATGCCGTGCTGCTCGAGCACCGCGTCGATGACGCGGCGGGCGGCTGACGACGCCAGACCCAGCGGAACCTGGGCGCTCACCTTGAGGACGAGGTCGTCGGCGCGGTCGAGCAGCGGGGCTTGCCCGGCGTGGATGGCCTCGACGACGTAGTCGACGCACTCGGCCTGGATGGCCTCCGCCTCGTCGGGCGTGCCGACCTTCTCGGCGAGGTAGCGAGCCCACTCCGGCGCGCTCATCCCCTGGCAGGTGGTGGTGTCCTCGTGGGTCCAGGTGCCGCCTCGACTCTCGCAGCAGTCGATCCAGCTGCGCTCCCACAGGTGCTCGCTGTCGACGATCACGCCGTCGAGGTCGAGGATCACGCCTTTGACGCAGGTCATGAGGCCACCTCGTACGCGACGTTGTTCCGCTCCAGGTCCGCGAGGACCTCCGCGGGCGCGCCCGCGTCCACGATCACCAGGTCGAACGCCGAGAGCGGGACGAGCTTGTGCAATGCCACCTTGCCGAGCTTGCTGTGGTCCATGAGCAGGTAACGCTTGGCCGCGACCTCGAGCATCTTGCGCTTGACGGCGACGATGCGGTCCTCCTGGTGGTAGGCGTACTTCCCGGAGAGCGCGGAGGTGGAGACGAACACCGCGTCCACCCGTAACGCGTCGATGCACTCCAGGCACGTCGTGCCGAGGAACGAGTCGTGCAGCGGGTCGTAGTCACCGCCGAGCGCCATGAGGCCGATGCCCTTGATCTGGCTGAGCTGACGCATCGCCTCCAGGTAGTTCGTGGCCACCCGCAGCGGCGTCAGCTCGGCGAGGAACGGAATCATCTGCGCCGTTGTGGTGGCGTCGTCGAGCATGATCGACGTGCCGGGTTCGACGTGGCGAACCGCCTGGCGGGCGATGGCGCGCTTCTGCTCCCGCATCGCCTTCTGCCGGTAGGCCACATTGGACTCGAAGACCCCCGACGGCTGCGCGGTGACGCCACCGCGGAACTTGCGGACGACCCCCTGACGCTCCAGCTCGTCCAAGTCGCGATGGACGGTCATGACGCTGACCCCGAACATGGCGGCCAGCTCCTGCGCGGAGATGCTGCCGCGTTCTGCCACCACGTCGGTGATCTGCCGCTGACGTTCCTCTGGCGAACGTACGCGGCCGCCCCGGCCGTTGTGCTGCTCGGTCACCGTGAAACTCGCTTCCCTTCATCCCCCGCGAGGAAGACGTGCGTCGTCGTGGGATCGACGAGGATGCCCACCTTGTCGTCCTGCCGCAGAGACCGCGCCACGCTCCGTGACGCGACCAGCGACACGAGGTTCTCCCCGATCTGGACGGTCACCTCCGTCTGCCGACCGAGGTGCTCCAGGACGTAGACCACGCCGTCCAGCCGCACGCGGCCTGGTGGCGGGTCCCCCGCACCGAGGTGCAGCGTCACGTCCCGGGGCCGGATCCCCAACTGGACCGCCTCCCCCGGCTGAGCGTCCACCGCCGGCGTCGGCACCTCGACGGCACCGTCCCGGCTGACGAAGCGTACGCCGTCGTCGCGGGCCACCAGCGTGCCCTGGAGAATGTTCATCCGCGGCTTGCCGAACGCCAGCGCAACGAACGCGTTCACCGGCTTGGCCCACACCTCGGTGGGCGTGCCGACCTGAAGGATACGGCCATGGCGGATCACGCCGATGCGGTCGGCGAGGGACAGCGCCTCGACGTAGTCGTGGGTGACGTAGATGGTCGTGGTCCGGCCGGCGTCGGCCGTTCCGTCGCCTCGGCTGATCGCCTTGAGCTCCGCGCGCATGGTGGAGCGCAGCTTGGCGTCCAGGTGGGCGAGCGGCTCGTCCAGCAGGTAGGCGTGGGCCGGGCGGACCAACACCCGCCCCAGCGCGACCCGCTGCCGCTGGCCGTTGGAGAGCTGGGTGATCGAGCGATCCAGGAGCTGGTCGATGCCGAGCAGCTCGGCGACCCGGCTGACCCGCTGCCTGACCTCCGCCTCCGGCAGCCGCATGCGCGGGGACCGCAACGGCGAGGCCATGTTGTCGAAGACGTTGTACTGCGGGTAGAGCGCGTAGCTCTCGAAGCACATCGCGAGGTGGCGATGCGTCGGCTCCACGTCGGCGACGTCCACCCCGTCGATGCGCACCGTCCCGCCGTCCGGCTCGACCAGGCCGGCGACGCACTTGAGGGTCGTGGTCTTCCCGGCGCCAGACGGTCCGAGCAGGCAGAAGAACTCACCGTCGTTCACCGTGAACGACACGTCGGTGAGCGCGGTGACCTTGCCGAACCGCTTCGTGAGACCTTCGAGCTCGATCGTCGCCATCAGCCCTTCACCGCCCCGAACGACAGGCCACGAACCAGGTATCGCTGGATGGCGAGCGCGAGGATGAGCGGAGGCAGCGCCGCCATCACCGCGCCGGCGGCGACGAGGTTGAAGCGCACCTGGTTCCCGCCCAGGAACGCCAACGAGCTCACGGTCACCGTCTGCGCGTTACTGGAGGTGAGTGTGAACGGGAAGATGAAGTTGTTCCAGGCGAAGATGAAGGCGAGCAGGCACACCGCCGCGATGCCGGGCCGCACCAGCGGCAGCACCTGCTTCAGGAACGCCTGGCGACGGGAGTAGCCGTCCAGCAACGCCGCCTGCTCCAGCTCGGCCGGGATCTCCCGGAAGAACGACCGCAGGATCCACACCACGAGCGGCATGGTGACCAGCTGGAGCACCCAGATCATCCCGACGAACGTGTCGTAGAGGCCAAGCTGCTGGTAGATCACGCTGAGCGGGATGATGACGATCAGCTCAGGCGCGAAGCGGAAGCTGAGCAGCGTGAACATGAGGTTCTCGCTGCCTTTGAACTGGTAGCGGGCGGCCGCGTACGCCGCCGGGATTCCGATCACCAGCGAGACCAGCACGGCGCCGACCGAGGTGACCAGGCTGGCCAGGAAGAACCGCACGTAGGACGACCCGCCGCCTTCGAGACCGAGCACCCGTGCGTAGTTCTCCAGCGTCGGCGTGAAGAACAGGTACGTCGAGGTCTGCTCGGCGTTGGTCTTCAGGCTGAGCGCGACGATGAACGCGACCGGGACGAGCGAGAACGCGAAGTACAGCAGCAGCGCCAGATTGGCGAGCGTGGAGGTCACCATCCTGCGCATCGGTCACACCCCCGCGGCCCGAGACTGAATCCTGTTGAGGTAGCGCACCAAGACCATCGAGATCAGGTACACGGCGATCCACAGGATGAACATGAAGGTGACGCCCCTGCTGTACCGGGCGTAGCTGATCGCCTCCAGGTACGCGTTGATCTGCAGCGTCGTGGTGGCGTCGCCGGGGCCGCCGGTGGTCAGGCCGTAGATGATGTCGAAGACCTTCAGGCAGTCCATCAGCCGGAAGATCACCGCGACCAGCACGTACGGCCACAGCATCGGCAGGGTGAGCCGGCGGAACGTCAACCACCAGCCGGCGCCGTCGACCGCCGCCGCCTCGAACGGCGACGCCGGCAGCGACCGCAAGCCCGCCAACGCGAGGATGGCGACGAACGGCGTGTAGATCCACGCGTCGACCACGACAGACCAGAAGAACGCCCACACCGGCGAGTCGGTGCCGCGGTAGCCGGTCACGCCGACGGCCTCCAAGACGGGACGGACCCAGCCCACCTCGGGCAGCAGGAGGAGCTTCCACATGATCGCGGCGATGATCGGCGCCACCATGAGCGGCACGATGAGCACTCGCTCGAAGATGCGGCCGATCAGCGAGCTCCGGTTGAGCAGGAGCGCGACCCCGACCCCCAGCACGGTCTCGACCGTCGTGGCCACCGCGGCGAAGAGCACCGTGACCCGGACGGAGTTCCAGAACGAGCCGCTGGTGAAGATCTCGACGTAGTTCCTCAGGCCGACGAAGCTGGGCTGCGGGTTGGCGTCGGAGAAGTTGAAGAACGTGTACGCCACCGCGAGGAAGAACGGGTACAGGATGCCCACGCACAGCAGCACCGCGGGCACCGCGAGCAGGTAGGGCCGCAGCGCCCGGCGACGCCGGGACACAGCGGGCGCGGTGTCCACTCGCGGCGGCGCGTCGGTGACCACGCCGCCGGCGCGGCGTCGGCCGGGCGCTTCGGTCGCCGTCATTAGGCGTTCACCCTCTCCTCAAGGTCCGAGGCGAGCTTGTCGAGCGTGGTCTTGGCGTCAGCGCCACCGTAGATCTGCTGCAGCGCCGCCGCCCAGGAGGTGGTCGCGTCGAAGAAGTTGCGCTGCGGTGTGAACTGGATCTTGGTGTGGTCGATGACCTCCTCGAAGGTCTCGATGAAGTTGGTGGCCTGCGACAGCCGGTCCTTGTACTCCGCCGACGACGCCACCGACTGCCGGACCGCGTCGATGTGCTGCTGCTGGGTCGCGGCGTACTGCAGGTGTTCCTTGGAGGTCGCCCACTGCAGGAACCACCAGGCCGCCTCCTTGTTCTTCGAGGCGGAGTTCATCCCGAGCGACCAGATCCACATGTTCGTGGCGAGCGAGCCGTCCGGGCCCTTCGGGCCGGGGTGCCAGGCGAGCTTGCCGGCGGCCGGCGTGTCGACGTTCTGGAAGTAGGCCGCGATGTCGGCGTCGAACAGCATCGCCGCCTTGCCGGCGCCCAGGTCGCTGGAGGCCTGGTACCAGGTGTAGGAGGTCCACCCGGCCGGCCCGGCGTCGCGGACCATCTTCGCCCACTTCTCGGTGAACTCGACCGCCTCGGGCGTGTTCATCCTCGGGACCAGCCGGTCACCCTCGACCTCGAAGTCCTTCAGGCCGAGCCGCGAGTACATCGTCATGAAGCCCGGGTGGATGGTGGCCCACTCCTTCGAGCCGCGCACGGAGATGCCGTACATCCCGTCGAAGCCCGCGGCCGGCGCCTCCTTCTTCAGCATGGTGGCGAGCTCGATGAGTTCGTCGAACGTCTCCGCCGGCTGGACCTTGAGCGTGTCGAAGACGTCCTTGCGGTAGCAGATGGTGTTGGTCTCGAAGCCCCACGGCAGCATCCACTGCTTGTCTCCGCCGAGGGGGTCACCGTTCTTGAAGCTCCACTGACCCGCGGTCAGCAGGTTGGGGAAGAAGTCGTCGGGGTCGAACTCCGCGTGGGTGGCGGAGGAGTTCTGGATCCAGGGGTTGAGATCCTCGAGGTAGCCCGGCGGGCCGTACTGCCAGACCATGTAGGCGCCGAGCATGAAGACGTCGTAGTTGCCCTGCTTGGAGCGCAGCTCGAGGGTGACCTTGTCGAAGTAGTTGGACTCCGGGAACTCGTCGATCTCGACCTTGATCCCGGTCTTCTCCGTGAACGCGCCGAGGTTGGCCTTGAGCGCGTCGGTGTACGGGTGCTTGTTCATGAGCAGCCGGACGGTCTTGCCGTCGTGCTTCTTCCAGTCGAAGCTCCCGGTCACCTCGTTCGCCTCGGAGTCCTGGCTCTGGCCCGTCCCGCCGAAACCGCAGGCCTGGAGGACCGGGGCTCCGGCGGCCAGGGCGGCACCGAGGCCCATGGCCCGCAAGACGTGACGGCGGCTGAAGGAGCTCCCCGCACCTGGCGCGCCGGGGGCGCCGCTTCCGTGGAAACGCGTGTCGTGCATCTCGATCCTGGACCTCCGGAAAGACGGCGCGAAACGCGCCTGTCCTCGTGACGGTGGGCCCCGAGGCGGGCCGCACCGGATGTTGACACACAAGGTTGAGGCCTAGTTCACACGGAAGTCAAGAGTCTTTAACAAGAAGAGCCGTTATCTCGGCACGTCCATCACGTATGAGCAAGTGATCATCAGGCATTCTTCACGCCCGTCCCACCGTCTCGTCACGTGGCGTCGGTGAATGCGTCACGAGACGTAGTCGATTGGGTGTGCAACGAGGGGTTGAACTCCACCAGCTCCCAGCCCTCGTCGTGGCGCAGCACCGCGCCGCTGGTGTTGGCCACGCGAGGGAACAGCTCCCGGTAACGGGACGGGTCGAGTCCGACCAGCTCGCAGGTCACCAGTCGGAGGAGCGTGCTGTGGCAGACGACGAGGACCGTGCCCCGCGGGTGGGCGGCGACGATCTCGTCGAGCGCCTCACAGCCGCGCGCGATCGCCGCCTTCGGGTCCTCACCGCCAGGGAGCGGGTTCGCCACGGGATCCCGCTCGAACGCCGCCCGCTGCTCCGGCCAGCGCTCGCGCATCTCGGCGGAGGTGAGGCCCTCGGCCAGGCCGAAGTCGAGCTCCACCAGACGCTCGTCCACCTGGTGCGGGACACCGGCGGCGGCCGCCGCGGGAGCCGCGGTGTCCCTCGCCCGCCGCAACGTCGAGCTGTAGACCGCGGCGAGGCCGGCCGTGGCGGCCCACGAGGCCAGCTCCTCGGCCTGCCGGCGGCCGCGCTCCGTCAGCGGCAGGTCAGTCCGGCCGCAGTACCGGTTCTCCGCGTGCCACGGCGTCTCTCCGTGGCGGACCAGATACACGAGCGTCACGTCGCTCCTCCCGTCATGGGGTCACGGCGCCGGCACGAGCGGCGTCGGCCAGGCTGTCGCCGATCCATCCCCGCCGAGCCAGCTCGTCGACCCAGGCGACGTACGGCTCGTCGAAGACGTCGGCGTGCGTGCGTGGCTGGAACACGCGCGCGGGTCGAACCATGCGCTGGGCGGCCGTCGCCAGCCCGGTCTCGGTGGCCGCCGCGAGGAGCGCCATGCCCAGCGCGCCTTCCGCGTGCTCGGGCACCGCGACCTCGCGCCGCAGGACGTCGGCCTGGAGCTGGGTCCAGTAGGCGCTGCGGGTCGCGCCCCCGGTCACGACGACACGCTCCCCCACCTGGGCGCCCAACGCGCGTACGTGGTCCAGGCACAGCCGCGCGACGAACGCCACGCCCTGCAAAATCGCGGCGAAGCGGTCGCCCTCGTCGTCGGCCGGCGCGCCGACGAGGAACGACTCCGCCTCCGGCTGCCGGAAGGGGAACCGCTCGCCTGTGCCCACCAGCGGATACGCCAGGCACCGAGCGGGCTCACGCTCCGCCGCGAGCCGCTCCAGCCGGGGGAAGTCGTCGAGGTCGAACGCCGCGCTCAGGGCACCCGCGCCCGCGTTCGAGGCGCCGCCGGGCCACCACAGGTCGTCCGGTGAGCGGTGCGAGTACAGCGCGCCGGTCGGGTCGTGGAGCAGCCGGTCGGACACCCCCTTGAGCACCGTCGTCGTGCCCAGCACGAAGCTCCACTCGCCCAGGCGCAGCACCCCCGCCGCGAGCTGGGCGGCGCAACCGTCGGTCATCCCGGCGACCACCGGGACACCGACCGCCAGGCCGGTCCGTTCCGCCGCGGCCGGGCACACCGTGCCGAGGATGGTGCCGGGCCGCACGAGGTCAGGGAGCAGGGCCGGGTCGAGCCCGAGCCGCCGCAGGTCCTCGGCCGGCCAGCGGACGTCCACCGGGTCCGCGCCGGTCTTCAGGGCGTGGCTGGTGTCGACCGCGGTGGGCCGTCCGACCAGGCGCGAGGTGATCAGGTCGACCTGGTGAGCCAGCCGCATCCGGGGGCGGGGCGGCGTGCGGCGAAGCATCCACAGCGCCTTCGCCAAGGCCCACGACCGCTGAGGGCGCAGCGCTCGCTCCGCCCACACGGGCGCCGGCTCCTCCTCGATGCGGCGACCCTCCTCGACCGCCCGGCCGTCGTCGTACATCAGCCCGGGCGTGAGAGGTCGGGCGGGGTCGGTGGGCGTCTCCTCCACGAGGAGCACGGTCCCGGACGTGGCACAGCACGCCAGACCGGCGACCTCGACCGGTCCGGCCGCGGCCAGCGCCTCCTGGCAGGCCTCCGCGAACCCGTTCCACCAGGTCTCGGGATCCTGCTCGTGACGGCCGTCGTCGAAGCGTCGGCTCGGAAGAGGCACGCTGCCGCGGCCGAGGACGGCGCCGCTCTCGTCGACGAGGAGGACGCGCACACTCTGGGTGCCGATGTCGACACCCATCCATGCCCGCCGACTCGTCGGCCGGGCCTCCCGCATCCGACCCCTCCACGATCACGCCGTTGTGAAATTCGGTTGTGAAGATAACAGCACGTGATGCGGGGCTTCAAGGCACGGCCTGACGCCCGCAGCCCACCCGCGTCCGCGTCTTCACACCGACTCTCACACTCCCACGCGGACGGCCGTCGATGCCGTGGCCACGAGAGGGGGATGCGGCGCCCACGAGAGGGGGATGCGGTGCCCAGGAGATGGACAACGCCGGTCGGGACCTCTCACCGCGGAGCGAAGGTGAGCTCGACGAACCGCGGGCGGTAGATGCTGGCGTCGTTCCAGACGTCGTCCGGGTTCAGGCTGTTGACGTCGTAGGAGACGACGAGCGTGTTGCCTCGACGGAACTGCGGGTGCTCGTGCGGGCCGTACATGATCACGTTGGGGTTCCCGTACGTCCCGTCCGGGCCGGTCTCCGGTGTCCGGTAGAGCACCGTGCGCTCACCGAAGGGGCCAGTCGGCGTCGGCGCGAAGTAGCCGACGATCTCGTTGCTGAACGGGAAGGACGTGTCTTGAGTGATGAGCAGGTAGCCGCCGTTGATCGGCGTGACACTGTAGCTGTTGCTCACGTCCGCGAGCACGCGAGTCGACTCGGCCTCGACCGACGACCAGCCGTCACCGGTGAAGAACTCCCACCGGCCGAGGAGGTCGTCGCCCCGGACGCGGGCGATCCGCATGTACTTCTTCTGGCCGAGATCCTCGACCCCGTAGATGTACGTGTACGGACCCACGCGGAGCAGCCAGGGGTTCCACTCGAGGTTCTCCACCGAGGACGGGAGCTCGTGCACGCTGAGGACCTCGAGCGTCTCGAGGTGGAACCGGGCGAGGACGGTGCGCCGCCAGACGAAGTCGAACATGCCGCTGCCGGTCCTGGCGAACTCGAGGTAGATGACGTTGAGCGTTCCGCCGGCGATGTTGTTGGCGTTGACCCAGTACCACGCATTCGGGTCCTCCGGCGCCAGGACCGCGGCCGGGTTCTCGCGGGTGCCACCGTGGATGGTGCGAAGCTCGCCGTCTTCCTGGACGACGATCGAGTTGTTGATGAACGCCGCGTCAGGTCGTGACCCGTCAGGCTCGACCGGCCCGAGGAACGTGTCCGAGAACATCCAGATCCGCCGTCCGTCCGGCAGCTTCGCCGAGTAGGTGCCGTCACCGCCGCTCCATGTGTTGGCGTCGGCCGCGTCGCCGTAGCGGGTGAACATGTCCTCCAGCCAGCTCGCGCGGCGGACCGAACGCAGGACCGGCATCCGCGGACCGTCGGTCGAGCGTGGCGGCCTCCCCTCTGCCGAGGCGACACGGGCACCGGTGACGGCGAGCCCTCCCGCCGCGAGCCCCGCCGACACCAGCCCTCGCCGGGTCAGGCGGCGACCAGGCAGTGCACCGGCTGTGCTCATCGTGACCATTCCTTTCCGTCAAGTCCTGTGAGTCCTTCCGTCAGGTCCTGTGGGGTCCTCCCATCAGGTCCTCTGGGGTGACGTCACCGCGTGACACCGGTCAGGGCGATGCCTTCGACGATGTACCGCTGGCCGAGGACGAAGACGACCAGGACGGGCACCACCGCGATCGACGCGGCCGCCATCATCAACGGGAAGTCGGTGGTGTACTGACCCTTGAACTGCGCGACGAGCAGCGGCACGGTGAACTTCTCCGGCGTGCTCAAGAAGATCAGCGGTCCGAAGAAGTTGTTCCACTGGGCGAGGAAGCTGAAGATCCCCAGGGCTGCGAGCGGGGCACGCAGCAGCGGCAGCACGATGTGCCAGAACACGGTCCACCGGCTCGCGCCGTCCACGATCGCGGCCTCCTCGAGCGTCACCGGGATCCCCTTGATGAACTGCCGGAGCATGAAGACGCCGAACGCGTTGAACAGCGCGGCCGGCACGATGATCGCCCAGTGGGTGTCGAGCCAGCCGATCCACTTCATGATGAGGTAGAGCGGGATCACGGTGAGCTGGCTCGGCACCATGAGCGTGGCGAGGAAGAGCACGAACAGCCCGCCGCGGAACGGGAACCGGATCCGGGCGAACGCGTAGGCGGCCATCGCGCAGGTGAGCAACTGTACGACGACGATCGTCACGGTGATGTAGGCGCTGTTGAGGTACGCCCGAGCGAACGGCAAGGCGTTCCAGGCGTTGGCGAGGTTCTCCGGATGCGCAGGGCTGGGCCACCACGTGGGTGGCACGACGAAGACCTGCGAGATGTCCTTGAACGAGCTCAGGACCATCCAGATGAACGGCAGAGCCATGAGGAGCGCCCCCGTGGCGAGGAACAGGTGCAGCGCCACCCGCCACACCAAGGCCGCGGGTCTGGGTCTCGCCATGGTGGTGTGGCTCCTTCCTGAGCGACGGCTATTCCTCGTAGTAGACCCAGCGTCGCTGTGCCCACAGCTGGGCGAGCGTGAGGACGAGCAGGATCACGAACAGCACCACCGCAGAGGCGGCGCTCGCGCCGAACTCGAAGTCGACGAACGCCAGGTCGTAGATGTGGAAGACCAGCGTGCGGCTCGCGTCGCCGGGGCCGCCGTTGGTCATGACGTAGGCCAGGTCGAAGACCTGGAACGACCCGATCATCGAGGTGATGGTGAGGAAGAGGATGGTCGGCGACAGCATCGGCAGCGTGACGTGCCAGAACGTGCGCAGCGCGCCGGCTCCGTCGATCTCCGCCGCCTCGACGAGCGTCCTGGGTATCCCCTGCAAGCCGGCGAGGAAGATCACCATGGTGAAGCCGATGCCCCGCCAGAGGCTCACGAGCGCGATCGCAGGGATGACCAGGCCGGATCGACGATCCAGTTGGGCGGCTCGATGCCGAACCAGTCCCTGAGGTAGCTGTTGACGGGCCCGAACTCGCCGTTCAGCAGCCACAGCCAGACGACCGAGACGGCGACCGAGCTCGTCACCACCGGCATGAAGAAGAAGAGCCGGTAGAGGACCTTCCCTCGGACGTTGTTGACCGCGAGCGCCACGAGGAGCGAGCAGATCAGGTCGCTCGGCAGGAGCAGCGCCGTGAAGTACGCCGTGTTGCGGAGCGAGACCCAGAAGGTCTCGTCCCGCGCCTGCTGGGCGAAGTTCTCCAGGCCCACGAACTCCCGCGTGCCGAAGCCGTCCCACGTCATCAAGCTCAAGGCGATCGCGAACACGAGCGGGCCGAGGACGAACACCACGAGGCCGACGAGCTGCGGCCCGACGAAGGCGAAGCCCCAGGCCGCCTCCCCGAGGCGGCGGCGGGCAGCCGAGCTCGCACGAGGACCAGGCCGCCCGCCCTCCGCGGCTCGCTCCGGGCTCGCCGTCGGTGGCGCGACGGTGCTCGCTCGCCCCTCCGACGACGTCCAGGGCGTCTTCACCCGCATCACCCGTTCGCGGCCTTCTCGATCATCCGGTTCGCGACGGCGCCGATCTCGGCGAGCGCGGCGCGAGCGTCACCGCCACGGGTCCAGACCACGTCGATGCGCTTGCTGATCTCCTGGCGGAGTCCCGGTGTCCGCGACTCCTCGATCGGTGGCGCGTAGCCCTTCTCCCGAAGGTCCAACCAGATCCGCGCGTGCTCGGGGATACCGCCCTCGAGCACGACCTGGTCAGGGCCCTTGATGCTCGGAACGGCGTTGCCGGCGTCGGCCAGGCGGAACTCCTGCCCTTCTCGGGAGACGAACTGCGTCAAGAAGGTGAAGGCCGCGTCAGGGTCCCTCGCCTTCGTGTTGATGACCATGGAAGCGGTCGCGACGGGCGTCACGGGAAGCGCGCCGTCGTGCGAGGGGTACGGCACGATGTCGTACTCGAGCGCGGAGTTCTGCTTGAACAACGGAAGGACCCACCGACCCACGCCCATGGCGAAGGCGATGTTGTTCGACATGAACAGCGCCTCCTGGCCCTGCCCTTCCGGGAGGCTGCCGGCGTAGACGAAGGCCCCCTGGTCGAGCATCCGGCGCAACCACACGAACGCGTCGACGGACTTGGGGTCCTCGTGGGCCACGAACCTCCCGTTCTCGTAGACCTTCCCCCCGTTCGCGGTCATCCAGCTGTAGACCGACATCCAGTCGCTGCCGAGCGCGCCGACCCGCCTGCCGCTCGCCTTCACCTTGCCGGCGATCTCCTCGAAGGCCTCGCGGGTCCACTCCCCGGCCTCGAAGCGCTCCGTAGGCAACGTCGTCACGCCCGCGTCGGCGAGCACCTTCGTGTTGAACCACAAGACGACGGGGTTGCAGTCGACCGTCACGCCGTAGATCTCGCCGCTGGGGTCCTTCGCGTTACCCCAGAGCCCTTCGAAGAAGTCCTCGGGCGGTGACTCGCTCTGCTCGCTCTCGAGCCGCTCCTTGAGCGGCAGGATGCTGTTGTTCTTGACGAGCCGCGCGAGGAGCGTGTCGCCCGCGTAGAAGACGTCCGGCGCGGTGTTGCCGCTGAGCTGGGTCAGAAGCTTGGTCTCGTACTGGTCGGTCGGCACCGGGATGAGCTTCGCCTCGATGCCCGGGTTGCGCTCGTTGAAGTCGTCGGTGAACTCCTGGAGCCGCTTGACCTCGCCGGGGTTTCCCCAGACCGACCAGCTGACAGGCGCCTTGCCACCGCCACCACCACCACCGTCAGAGCCACAGGACGTGAGCGCGCCGAGCGCCGTAAGGCCAAAGACGGCTGAGGACCCTGTCAAGAACGACCTGCGAGTGAACGGAGCGCCACCCGACCGGATGGAGTTCGTGCGTCCAGGCATGGTCCGTTGCCTTTCACGAGGTCGCCATGGCCGGCCAGGCGCATGACGACGGACGAGGGGACGAATCGTCGGAGCGGATCGGTCATGTCAGTGGGGTTGCTGAAACATGTCTGACTCGTCAAACTGGTAATACCGCAGCTTGACCACAGAACACCTCTCCGTCAAGACCTCGGTCGCACCGGTGATCGGCCAGCAGCCGTCGATGCTGTGGCCGGCCCGTCCACACCGTGGGTCGCGTCAACCGGAAGGCCGCCGATGACCCGTACCATCGACCACCGCTTCGCCCCCCGCTCCACGTGGACGGCGATCTGCCGGCCCGACGACCCACACAAGACGCTGGTCGACGAGCGTGGAGCGCTGCTCTACGGCTACGCACCGCTCATCCCCCGCACGATGCGGTTCACGCGCGTCGTCGAGCCTCGGTTGGCCACCGACCACCAACCGGTGAGCGTCACGCAGGTGACCGAGAGCGCTGACGTCCCCGTCGTCGTCACGACGCTCCGCTACCCGAACGCCACCCTCACCCTGCGCAGCGTGGGACACCTGACCGCAGACGGCCACCGCTACGACGTCGTCCTGTGGGACGTTCAGGTGAGCGACGAGGTGGACGAGCTCTTGGTCGCCCTGCACGTCGACATCTACGAGGAGGGCGTGCTCCACGCGGGCGCCTCGTGGCAGCCGGCGCGTGTCGTCTACGCGCTGCCGCGGGACCACCATCGCCACGCTCCGCACTGGCGCGACGACCAGGCGCCTGAGCCCGAGATCGCCGAGCCGCCCGGCCGCGCCACGCTCGTGAGCGTCCCGCACCGGTTGCGGTTCGCGACCCCCACCCGTTTCCGCCCGGCGAGCGCCCTGGAAACCGTCCCCGACGTCGTGCCCGGTGGTGAGCGGCTCACCGGCGCGCTCGTCCTCCCGCTCGACGACGGACCCGTCGACCACATCGACCTCGCCTGGGCGACGGAGGCGGTCGAGGCCGAGCGGCGGTTCTGGATCGCCCGCATGCGCGACGCGGTGCCGATCGAGGTGCCCGACCCGAGTGTCCAGGACATGTTGCGCGCGAGCGCGCGCAACATCCTTCAGGCCCGCGAGGAGAAGGACGGCGAGCTCCACTTCCAGGTCGGCTCGGCCGTCTACCGGGGCCTGTGGATGGTCGACGGCCACTTCCTCCTCGAAGCCGCCCGGTACCTGCACCTCGACGACGACGCCCGGCGCGGCCTCGAGGCGGTGCTCGCGCGGGCGAAGCCGGACGGGTCCATCGTCATCATGGACGCCGAGGCCCACCACAAGGAGACCGGCATCGCGATCGCGACCATCGTCCGCCAATGCGAGCTGGCGGGCGACGACGAGACGCTCAAGCGTCTCTGGCCGGTGATCCGCCACGCCTCCGACTACATCGAGACCCTCCGGGACGAGGCGCGAGCCCTTCCTCCGGACCACCCCGCGCACGGGCTCATGCCTCCCGCGTTCGCCGACGGCGGCGCGGCCGGCGCCCGCCCGGAGCTCACGACGGCGCTCTGGTGCCTCGCCGGGCTGCGCATGGCGCTCGACGCGGCCCAGCGAGTCGCCCCTGAGGACGCGGCGCTCCTCCAGGAGCGGTTCACCAGCCTGCGTGACGACCTGCTCGCCCACGCCTGCAGACACACGCGGACACGCGACGACGGGACGCCGTACGTCCCGATGATCCTCCCCGGGTCCGGCGACCACGCGCTGGTCTGCGACGTGCCCGCGGACAGAGTGCGTCGTCACGACCGGGTCCAGCCGGCGACCGCGACGTGGGCGCTCGCTCACGCGATCTGGCCGGGCGAGGTCTTCCCCGCCGACCACGAGATCGTGCGGACCTTCCTCCAGCTCCTCGACACGCTCGACGACGAGGAGGGGATCCCGGCCGAGACCGGCTGGCTCACCTACCGCTCCGTCTGGACGTACTACGCATCCTTCGCCGCGCACGCCTGGCTGTACGCCGGACGACCCGACAAGGCGGTCGACTACCTCTACGCCTTCGCCAACCACGCCGGGCCGACCCGGGTGTGGCGGGAGGAGCAGTCACTCGCCGCCGCCGGTCATGGACGGATCTGCGGCGACATGCCGCACAACTGGGCGTCGGCCGAGTTCATTCGGCTCGTGCGTCACCTCCTCGTGTGGGAGGCGAACGGCGGGCTGGAGCTGCTCCCCGGACTTCCGACGGAATGGCTGCGACCCGGCGCCGTCGTGCGACTCGACCGCACGCCCACCCGTTTCGGCCCGGTGAGCCTGGAGGTCGCGGCGGACGGTGACGGCGGACGCATCACGCTCGCGTTCGACGACCGTCACCGCCCGCCCAGCCGCTGTGTCCTCCACGTGCCGGCCGGATCGTGGACCCTGGACAATGGTGGGAGTCGTACCCGTCGGCTGGACGGGCCCGCTCGGGTAGACCTGTGAGCCCGTCCGCACGGCGACGACATGGCACCAAGGAGGACGACGGGGATGCGACCGCCCTCGAGCAGTGAGCTCACCGAGATTCTCGCGCAGGACCTGCTCACCGCTCGAAAGCCCGGCTCCCGTCTCCCGTCCGAGCGCGAGATCACCGGACGCTACGGCGTCTCCCGCCCCGTCGTTCGAGAAGCCCTGCGCGCGTTGCAGGAACGCGGGCTCGTCGAGATCGTCCCCGGTCGTGGGACGTTCGTCCGCGATCCCACGGCGAACGACCTCGCCCGACCGATGGATCGGCTGCTGCGCAGCCAGGCCACTCCGCGAGACCTGGTCGAGGCGCGCACCATGCTCGAGTGCCGCGCCGCTCAGCTCGCGGCCGAGCGGGCGACGGAGGAGGACCTCGACCGCATCGCCAAGGCGCACGCGGCCTTCGAGAGCGCCACGACCGTTCTCGACCGCGCCCGCGCCGACATCGCCTTCCACGGCGCCATCGCCCGCGCGTCGCACAACCCCGTGTTGGACACGATGTTCCGGGCCATCTCGATCTTCGTCATCGAGCTCATGCTGCGCAGCCTCGACGACCCGGACGTCGTGGCCAAGGGCGCGCCCTACCACGGCCACGTCCTCGACGCCATCCGCCGTGGCGACGGCGAGAGCGCGCGAGCGGCGATGGAGGCGCACATCCTCCTCGCCGAGAAGCTCTTCGGCGCCGACTACGACGTTCCCCTCGAGTCCATCGCCCGACGCAAGGTGCACCGGCTGTTCGGGCGGGAGGCCACGCTCGAGGAGGTCCTCGCGACGGCGCCGCTGGACCTGTCCTGAACGCGGGGACGCGTTCTGGACGTGAGGAGCGACGATGGATACGGCAATCCAGAACCCGTTGGACCTGTCCGGCCGAAGGATCCTCATCTCCGGGGGCGCCGGCGCGCTCGGCCGCGCGATCGTCTCCCGGTTCCTCGACCACGGGGCCGCGGTGGTCGTCAACGACATCCTTCCCGACGACGCGACGGCCGAGGCGCTGCCCGCCCACGACCGCCTGAGCTATGTCCGCGCCGACACCACGGACGAGGCCGAGGTCGAGCGGCTGCTCGACGCGGCCTCCGACCTGCTCGACGGGCTTCCGGACACGGTCTGCTGCCACGCGGGCGTCGTCGAGGCGCACCCGGTGCAGCGGTTCCCCGTCCAGGCGTTCGACCGGATCATGAACGTCAACGTGCGCGCGGCGTTCCTCCTCGCGAGAGCGGCCAGCCAGCGCTGGATCGACCGGGGCGAGGAGGGGCAGCTCGTCTTCACCACGTCCTGGGTGCAGGACGTGCCGTGGCCGGAGATCGCGCCGTACAACGCGAGCAAGGCGGCGCTCAAGTCGCTCACTCGCAGCTTCGCGCGGGAGCTCGCGCCGTACCGCATCCGCGCCAACGCGGTGGCGCCCGGGATCGTGGGCGCCGGCATGGCGAAACGACAGTGGGATACCGAACCCGAGTACCGGGCGAGGGCGCAGCGGGCGATCCCGCTCGGATACCTCCAGCCGCCGGACGCGGTGGCCGACGTCTTCCTGTTCATGGTGAGCCCGCTCGCCAGCTACCTCACAGGCAGCGTCCTCGTCGCCGACGGCGGCGCGAGCCTGTACCCCATGGACGAGGACACGGTGGAGTAGGCGGATGAAGATCATCGCCCTCGAGACCCTGCGGCTCGGCATCCAGCCGAACACGCTGATCCTCAGGCTGCACACGGACGAGGGGCTCGTGGGCGTCGGGGAGGCGTTCTTCGGCGCCGGGGCGGTCGAGGCGTACCTGCACGAGACCATCGCGCCCGCGCTCCTCGGCGTCGAGGACCCGACGCCGGAGGCCATGGCGCGGCACCTCGCGCCGTACGTCGGCTACCAGGGCGGTGGCGCGGAGGTCCGGGCGCTCGGCGCGGTCGACCTGGCGCTGTGGGACCTGCTCGGCAAGCGCGCCGGTCTTCCCGTCGCCGACCTGCTCGGCGGCTTGCTGCGAGACCGGGTACCGATCTACAACACCTGCGCCGGCCCTGGGTACGTGGGCAGCAGCTCCCGCCAGGAGTCCGCGAACTGGGGGCTTCAGGCGGCCAACCGGTACGAAGACCTGCACGCGTTCCTGCACCGGCCCGGTGAGCTCGCCCGCGAGCTGTACGCCGAAGGCATCCGGGGCATGAAGGTCTGGCCGTTCGACCTCGCCGCCGAGGAGACCGGGGGCACCGACATCACGCCCCAGCAGCTCGCCCGGGGCATCGCGGTGGTGGAGAGCATTCGCGAAGCCGTCGGCATGGAGATGGAGATCCTGGTCGAGCTGCACGGTCTCTGGTATCGACGCGGAGCCGAGAAGATCTGCGAGGCGCTCGCACCCTTCAAGCCCTTCTGGGTCGAGGACCCGCTTCGGGCCGACGCTCAGGATTCGATCCACCACCTCGCCAGCGCGGTCGACGTCCCGATCGCGCTCGGCGAGACCTGCGTCGGTCGACGCGGCTTCCTGCCGCTGCTGCGCGACGGAGCGATCGACGTCGCCATCATCGACCCGGGGTGGACCGGAGGTCTCACCGAGGCGCGGAAGATCGCAAGCCTCGCCGACACGTTCGGCCTTCCGATCGCGCCCCACGACTGCTCCGGCCCCATCGCGTTCGCGGCGTGCGTTCATCTGGTCGCGAGCCAACCCAACGGCCTCATCCAGGAGACCGTTCGGGCGTTCCTGCGCACGTGGTACGCCGAGCTGGTGGACGGCCTACCCGAGGTCTCCGACGGACACGTGCGTGTGCCCCGCGCGCCGGGGCTCGGGGTGGAGCTCCGTCCTGGGCTCGCGGACCGTCCAGACGCGACCCGACGACAGTCCACTCTCTGAACTCATCCGTCGTCGTTGTCGTGTCTCCGCGTCAATGTCGGGCCTGGCAGCGCCGTCTCAACGCGGCGTGACCGGCGGGGTACGCTCAGACGGCACGCCGACTCCGGCGATGGAGGTGGCCGCCACGGTGAACTCGTAGGAGCTCCCCGGACTCAGGTCACGCACCACGACCCGGTACGCGTCGGCGTCCGCGGTCACCGGTTCCAGCGGGGTCCCATCCCGATACGGCGTCACGAGGTAGCCGGTCAGTGGCGCACCTCCGTCGAACTCCGGCGGCACCCAGGTGACGGTCACCGATCCATTGCCGGGGGTGGCGGTCACGTCCGTGGGAGCGTCCGGCGGGGACGCGAGTGCGAACACCTCCAACTCGCGCAAGCCGACATTCGGTCCCGAGCCGCCCTCGACCTGGAAACGCACCCATGTGAAGGTCTTCGGCTCGAAGCTCACCGTCGCCGGCTCACCGGTGGTCGGCACGTCGCGCACCTCGATGGTGCTTCCGTCGCTGAAGCTCAGCGTTCCGCCGTGGACGTCGTCGATACCGGGCCGGTCGTAGAGGACGATTCGGTCCGCCTGGATGGGCCGGTCCCAGGTGAGCTGGATCCACGGATTCTGCTCACCCCGCGAGGCCCACTCGCCGGAGCCGGCGCCGAAGCCGTCGTGAACCTTCGCCGGTCCATGGTCGTCGTTGTACTGCGACGACGCGGTCGCGGTCACGCCAGGCCACCGGGCTGCGTTGTCGCGGTAGAGCGAGGGGTCGAGGTCGAGCACGACAGTCCGGGTACCGCTGACCCCACTGCCGTCGGTCGCGGTGGCGGTGACCACCACCGCACCCTCGCGATGGTTGACGGTGAGGACGCCGTCCGCGTCGATCTCCGCCTTCTGGGTCGGCGACCCGTCCGGCTCGGTCACCGTCCACGTGACACGGGTCGTGGTGGCATCGTCGGGCTCCACCTTGGCCTCATAGCGCGCGGAGCCATAGGGCACCCGCACGACGTCCGGCCCGACGACCTCGATCCGGGCCGCCAGGACCGGCTCGTGCGCCTCCGGCCCGGTCCCGAGGAGGTTCGTGGCCGCCACCGTGAATGCGTAATCCGCGTCGACGTCGAGCCCTGTCACGACGGTCTGAGTGGTGCTCTCGTCGACGGTCGTCGGCTCCTGCGCCACTCCATCCCGGTACGGCGTCACCACGTACCCAAGGACGGGGGCACCACCGTCGAACACGGGAGGCCGCCAGGAGACCGTGGCCTCACCGTCGTGCCGTTTCACAGACACGTCGGTCGGCGGGCCAGGGACGGAGGGGATGGCGTACACCTCGATCTCGGACATGCCGGGATTGAGACCCGTGCCGCCCTCGATCTGGAAGCGCATCCACGTGAACGTTTTCAAGGGGAACGTCACCGTCTTCGGTCCACCGTTCCGGGGCAGGTCGGTCACCTCGACCGTGCTGCCGTCGCTGAAGTGCAGCGTCCCGCCATTGGCGTCGTCGTCGCCCGGCCGGTCATAGAGGACGACCCGGTCGGCCTGGATCGGGTTCTCCCAGTCGAGCTGGACCCACGGCTCGCGCTCTCCCCGCGACGCCCAGTCTCCGGCGTCCTTGGAGCCGATGACGCCGTCGTGCACCTTGTCCGCCCGGTAGCCGTCGCTGTACTCCGACGACGCGGTCGCCGTCACGCCGGGCCAGCGGGCGGCGTTGCCGCGCAGCAGGCCGACGTCCAGGTCCAGCGTGACGAGCTTCCTCGCCGTCACGCGCGGTCCGCTGTCTGAGTTGATGGCGGTGACCAGTACCTGGCCGTCGCGACGGTTGACGGTGAGGTTGCCGTCGTCGTCGATGATCGCCTTGTCGGTTGGCGATTCATCCGGTTCGGTCACCGACCAGAACGCCCGCTGCCACGTCGTCGACGCGGGATCGAACCGCGCCTCGAAGCGGACAGTGCTGTACGGCTCGGCCACACGGTCGGGCCCGACGATCTCCAGATCCGTCGCGTAGACGGGCTCCTTCCTCTCCGACGGTGACTCCGACGGCGGCAGCGGCGACACGCCCCACCTGGTGTTGGGCTCCGGTCCGAGCCACAGCTCCAACGTGCCGCCGTCGACGAGCTGGTCGTGGTGGAACCACGCTTGCCGCCAGAGACGCCCGTCGAGTTTGGCGCGCTGGATGTACATGTTCTCCGCGGAGTTGTCGTGCGTGACGATCCGGAACGTCCCACCCTTGTAGTAGTTCGGGTGCAGCTTGATTGTGATCTCATCGAAGACCGGTGAGGTGATGTCGTACACCGGACGGCTGTGACCACCACCTGTCACCTCGAACAGCCCGATCGCCATCAGCGCGCTGATCGCGCCCATCTGGCCTTGGTCTTCGTCGTGGTGTCCGTAGCCGTCGGTCGTGGAGATCGACCCGTACGTCTTGTCCTTGACCTGCCGCACCCAGTACTGCGTCAACCACGGGTAGCCGACGTAGTTGAACAGGTGCGCAACCTGGAGTCCCGGCTGGTTGCCGTAGCTGACGTAGCCCTGGCCGTAGGCGCCGATGAAGTTCGACTTCTCGGCACGTCGGAAGGCGTAGTTGAGCTTGTCCGCGTACGCCGCCTCACCTCCCATGAGGTTGGCCAGCCCCATGACGTCGTGGGAGGTGAACCACGTCGCCTGCCACGAGTTGGCCTCGACGAAGTCGCTTGGGCTGAGTGGGTCGAAGTCCTCCAACCAGGTGCCGTCGGCGGCTCGTGGTCGGATGAACCCCGTCGACAGGTCGTAGAGGTTGCGCCAGTTCCGCGACCGCTCGAGCAGGTACTCGCCGAGGTCGGTGTCGTCCCAAACTTCGATTTCGTCGAGGCCCACGTCCGTGCCGCTGCCACCGGTCACCTCGAACCGGACCCACGTGATCGCCTTCTTCGTGCCCACGTCGACGACCTTGTTCGTCCCATCGACGGGGATGTCGGTCACCAGGACCGAGCTGCCGTCGCTGAACGTCAGACGGCCCGCGTTGACGTTGCTGTCGGGGTCCGGGCGGTCGGACAGGACGACCTTCCGCACGGTCCGCGGCTCGTCCCAGCGCAGCTCGATCCAGGGATGACGCTCACCGTCGGACCTCCATTCGGTGCTCTCGTTCGGATCTACCGCCGAGCGCATGGGGCGCCCGTCGATCGCGCGCTCCCCCACCGATGGTCCAGCCGCTTGCGACGACACAGTGACCTCGGCGAACTGGGTGATATTGAGGCCCTTCTTGCCGAGCTGCTTGGCGAGCTGCGCGAGCGTCCAGTCTTGGAAGGCGTACTCCAGCGTCTGACCGGCACCGCCGTTGAGCCCAGCGCCGGGCCGGTAACCGACCCATCCGTTGTCGAGATAGTCCCGGATGCCGCCAGCCCCGGTCCACGTTCGGTACTCCAGGGCACCCTTGTCGAACAGGCCACCCACCGAGTGGGCGTCGAGCATCGCCTCGAAGGCGAGGTCGATGTCGAAGTCCCGAATGCCCTTGTTCCACGCGCCGACGATGAAGGACGTGACCGGCGATCCGGTCATGATGAGCGAGTAGTTGCCGGCGACCGGACCACGCGGCAGCAGACCGCCGTCCTTGTACATCTGCAGCTGGGACTTCACGAAGCTGCTGTAGATCTCCGGGTACGCCAGCCCCAGGATCGAGTTGAGGTTCCACTGGGTGAGCCACAGCGCGTCGTAGTTGTACATCGCGAACGTCGGCTCACCGTTCTCATCGAGTGGTATCTGACGGACACGGCCGGCGTTCCAGGTGTCGTCCAGGTACTTTCCGTCGACGTCACTCACCACGCTCCGGCCGCACAACACATGGAACAGGTCGGTGTAGAACTTGATCTGCTGCTGCTCGGTCCCGCCACGAACGTCGATGCGGCCGAGCATCTCGTTCCAGCGGGCCCGGGACGCCGCGCGCACGTCGTCGAACGACCAGCCCGGGAGCTCCGCCAGAAGGTTCTTGCGGGCGCCGTCGGTTCCAGTCAGCGAGAGACCCACCTTCATCTGGACGACCTCGCCCGCGTCGAGGTGCTCGTAACGGACGTACACACCCATGTTGTCGCCGGCGAGCTCCTCGATCGGAGCGCCACCCCGTGCCAGTCGGCCGTCGGACCACCCGTGGAGGGAGTCGAAGGGCTTGTCGAAACGAATGTTGAAGAACAGTCGGGTATCGAAGTCGGGGTAGGCGGCACCCCGTTGGTTGACGTACCCTTCCAGCTCCGTGTCACTCACCTTGGTGACGTAGGCGTCCTTCATGATCGCCTCGCCGAGCTGTCCACCGAGATTGATGATGATCTCGCTGGGACCCGCGGTGCCGTAGGTGTAGCGGTGCATGCCGACCCGGTCAGTCACGGTCAGCTCGGCGGTGATGTCGTAGCGGTCCAAATGAAGCTTGTGGTAGCCGGGCTCCACCACCTCCGACTCGTCATGCTTGGTGTAGGAGTGCCACCCCGAGTCGCCTTGGGTCTTCGGGACGCTCTTCCCACTCGTCGGCATCACCTGCACGCCGGAGAAGTTCCACTCGTGGATGTGGCTGAAGCCCTTCACGTAGTGCTCGGTGGTCCGGTAACCGGTCCCGCCGCTGGAGTGGGTGCCCGTGTCAGGCCGGAGCTTGACGAATCCGAACGGGTTGCTCGCCGACTGGAAGAAGAACCACCGCGCGATGTCGGCCTCCACCCACGGGTTGACCAGGCTCACGTAGTCGCGCGTCTGTTCCTTGGCCTCGACCTGCGTCGCCGAAGCGCCGACGTTGCCAACGAGCAGGAGGGCCACCCCCGCGACGAACGTCACGACGAGGCGGGCCAGGTGTCGCACGCGTTCCGGACTCATGCCTCGCCCCTTCGCCAGCGTTGTCGACCGCATCGCGTCACCTCGGTTCGCCACCCGGTCAGACGGCCGTCTCGCGGTCATGCAGGTAGCCCCGAACGAGCGGTCATACTCGGCTTAGCTGGCCAGCCTCTCGTCGTCCAGCCGCACGCCCAGTCTTGGCCCGACGGGAGGGGCGCCCAGGCCCTCGACTCGCCGCAGACGTCAGTTCGATGGCGTCCCGAGGAGCGCGGCGACGAGCGCGGAGTATGCGGGTCCGTGCGGCTCGCCCACCTCGTCGTGGTCGGCGTCCACCTCGACCAGCTCGATCCACGGGTGCCGCGCCACCAACCCCCGGGCGAGGTCGATCGGCACGATGCCGTCCCGGGTGCCGTGCAGCACCGTGATCGCGGTCGCGGGCCGCCTGTCGAGCAGCCGCATCGGGTCAACCGCGTCCACGTCGATCTCACCGAAGAAGGCTCGAGCGGTGTCGCTGCCCAGCCCACGCCGGACCACCTCGCGTAGATCGCACACGGGAGCCAGCGCGACCACCCGGTCGAGCGGAGCGGCGGTCGCCAGCCACAGCGCCAGGTGACCGGCGGCGGAGTGCCCGACCACGTCGATCCATACCGGTCTCAGCCCGATCTCGCCGAGCAGGCCAGGCAGCGCGGTGATCGCGTTCACGACGTCCTGACCGGTTCTCCGCCAGCTTCCGCCCTCGCCCGGGCCGACCCGCCGGTACCCCGGGCTCGCCACGACGAACCCGTCCCGCGCCAGCGCGCGTGCCAGCGGGCGGACGTGCTCGCGGTGAGCCGGGGTCGTCCAGAAGCCGCTGTACAGCAACACCACCACTCGGGTGGCGTCGCTCGCCGTCGGCACGTGGAGGTCCACCACCCCGTCGGCGTGCGCGGCGTAGTGCAGGGTGAGGTCGGGCGGGTCGGTCGGCTCGGGGTCCGTCGGCACGCGCTGACGCTACCGTGACCGCCCGAACGCGCGGCGTCGGTTCGTCGTCGGCGTACCTGCCAAGCAGGTCGCGCCTGACGGCAACGTCGTCACCACGTCAAGGTGTCCGGTTGCGGCGCCGTCGGGTCCGCCCACCGATCGTTGGGGATGAGCGGGTACCACCCCGGGCGGCCTGGGTCCCGGTCATAGGGGTAGCCGCCGACCTCGCGGTAGTACTCGGCGTAACGCGCGACCTTCTCGTAGTCCAGCCGTACGCCCAGCCCTGGCCCCTCCGGAACGGCGATCGCGCCGTCGACGTACTCGAACGGGCCGCCGACGATGATGTCGTCGACGAGGTGGTGGTAGTGGGCGTCGGCGGCATGGTCGAGGTTGGGCAGGACGGCCCCCAGGTGCAGCATGGTGGCGAGCTGGACACCGAGCTCTCCTGAGGAGTGGACCGCCACTCCCAGCTGGAAGGTCTCGCACACCGCGGCCGCTTTGACACAAGCCCGGATACCGCCCCAGAAGGTCGTGTCGAGCAGGATGACGTCGACGGCGGGGTTCAGGACGTTCGCCGCGAGCTGCTCGGGGTTGATGACCACCGTGTTGGTGGCGAGTGGCAACCCGAGGCCGCGCAGCTGCCGCAGGCCATTCAATCCCCACGTCGGGTCCTCGTAGTAGTCGTTCGGCAAGTCCTGGATGGCCTTGCCGAACCGCAGCGCCTGGCTCACCGAGAGGGCGGCGTTGGGGTCGTATCGCAGCAGGTCGCCGTCGGTCGCGGCAGCGAGAGCGCGGTAGCACTCCAGCTCGTAGTCGGGAGGGAAGACACCGCCCTTGAGCTTGTGGACGCGGAAGCCGTACTGCCGCTTCAGTCGCAGCGCCTCCGCGACGAGCTGGTCAGGGTCTCGGATCTCCCCCTCGCCGGTGCGCGGGTCGGCGTACCGGAAGAACAGGTACGACGCGAACGGCACGCGGTCACGTAGCCGCCCACCAAGCAGCTCCGACACGGAGACACCGAGGTCTTGGCCCACCAGGTCCAGGCAGGCGAACTCGATGGCCGCGAGGAGCTGAGTGCGGTTGTTGTACAGGCTCGCCGTGGGATTGGCGATCATGAACGGTAGAGCGTTGAGCTGACGTGGGTCGTGTCCGACGAGGTACCGCTTGAGCGCGACGATGGCGGCCTCCGCGCTCTCGCCACCGCCACCCAACTCGCCCAGACCGACGAGTCCGTTGTCGGTCTCGACCTCGACGATCGTGCGAACGAACCGACCCCAGTGCGCCCCGTTGGAGTGCAGCAGTGGAGCCTGGAGGGGAACGGCGACGGTCGTGGCTCGGATGTCGGTGATCTTCATCGGTTCCTACTCGGTGCGACGAACGTGGCAGGAGGACCTGGGACCAAGCAAGGTTGGACTTCCACCGCTTCCTCAGCCCACTGGCTTGAGACTGGACACGAAGAAGCGCTGGAAAGCGAGGAACAGGACGACGGTGGGCACGGAGACGGCCAGTGCGGCGGCGAGGACGACGGGCGGGCCGAGGCTCGCGTAGCCGTCGTTCAGCTCGGCGAGTGCCGCCATGACCGGTCGAATGTTGGGGCTCGTCGACAAGGTGATGCCGAACAGCAGGTCGTTCCACACCCAGGTGAACTGGAAGATGAACGCCGCCAGCAACGACGATCGAGCGAGCGGCAGGTGGATCAGCCAGAACAAGCGGAACCAACCCGCCCCGTCCAGCTGCGCCGCCTCGGTGATCTCGACCGGAACGGTCGTCAGGTAGTTGCGGACGACGAAGAAGGCGAACGGCACACACACCGCCGAGTAGATGAGCACCAGCCCGATCTGCGTGTCGTAGATCTGGACGCCGACGTAGGCCTTGAACAAGGGCGCGAGGAAGATCTGGAGCGGGAGCAGCGTGCCGGTGTAGATGAGCCAGAACCACAGGCCCCGCCGGCGAATCGGCATGACGACGACGGCGAACGACGCCAGCGCCGCGGCGAGCACCGCGATCGCCGCCGACAGCGTGGCGTAGAGCAGGCTGTTGGCGATGCCGAGGCCGAGGTCGGCGGACGCCCACGCCTCGGCCAGGTTGTCGACGAAACCGAATCCGACAGGGATCCACACCGGGCTGCCCGTGTACTCCTCGGCAGGTGTCAGCGCGTTGACGACCAGCAAGTACGTCGGGATGAGCCACACGAGGGCGAGGGCGACGAGGACGACGTTGCGCAGGAGCCGAGTCATGGCCAACCTCTAGGGGTGCTTGGGCATCTGCCGGCGAAGGTACGCCCAGGACGCGGCGACCACGATCACGGCGAGCACCACCGCCACGGCGGCGCCGAACCCGTAGTCGCTCGTGACGAAGGTCTGGCGGTACATCGTGACCGCGAGGGTCTCCGACACCTGTCCCGGACCGCCTCCCGTCAGCAGCCAGATCAGGTCGAAGACACGCAGGCTGTTGGTGATCGAGATGCCGACGACCACGACGGTCACCGGCCGAAGTTGAGGGAAGACGATGGCGCGGAAGAGCCGGAAGCCGGTGGCGCCGTCGAGCGTGCCGGCCTCGACCGTCTCCGGCGGCACTGTCTGCAGACCGACGAGGAAGAGGATGACCGCCACGCCCACCGCCTGCCAGGTGTTGGCCACGATCATCACGATCGTGTTCGTCGGCCACGACAGCAGCCAGGACGTCTGCAGACTCTCGAGACCGAGGAAGCCCAACGCCTGGTTGAGCGCGCCGTCACTGCGGAGGACGAAGCCCCAGATCACCGCCGTGGCGGTCCCCGAGATGGCGTACGGCAGGACGAACGCGTAACGCACCCAGGACGGCCAACCTGTGGTGTTGGTGAGGACGGCGATGAGCAGCCCGAACACCACGGGGAGCACGAGCGTGCCGACCGTCCACATGAGCGTGTTGAGCAACGACCGCAGGAACGCCGGGTCGTTGACGAGCGCGACGTAGTTGTCGAGTCCCACGAACCGCGCCGTCCCCACACCGTCGTCGTCGGTGAGGCTCTGGTACACCGTCGCGAGGAAGGGGACGAGGAGCAGCACTCCCACCAGCGTCACTGCTGGAGAGAGGAACAACACGCCAGCTGCCCGGGCCGCTCCGTCCCGGCTCACCGAACGCCGGCGCGGAGCGGGTGCCCGCCCGCCCCGCGCCGACCCGGTCACCGGCTCCGGGTGAACCGTTGTCGGTGCCGGCATCTGCCTACTCCCGGCTCTTCCACTTCGCCCACTCGGCCTCGGCACGCTGCTGCATCTTCGCCAGTGTCGAGTCGATGTTCGCGGGCTTGGGGTCAGCCATGAAGGCGGCCAAGTCCTGAACGTTGCCTTCGATGAGGTCGGGCGGACTGGCCTCCCAGTAGCGCTCCAGCTCGATCGGCTCTAGCTGCTCGACCTGCTCGAGCACCGACGTCAAGACAGGGTTGGCGGTGGTGACCTCGGGGTTGGCGGACAGGTCGTTGAGGTAGCTCACCCAGACCTTCTGGACCGTCGGGTTGAGCCACTCCCCCAACGCCTTCTTGGCCGCCTCCTTGTTCGGTGCCTTCGACGGCACCGCGAAGACGCCGCTCTCGACGATGACCGACGGCTTGGCGCCTTCCTTCACCACCGGCATGATGAACGCGCCGTAGTCGTCCCGGGTCATCCCGTTCTCGACGAAGATCGCGTTCCGCCAGGTGCCCATGGGAACCATGGCGACCTTGCCTTGCTGGAACAGCGCCGGCTCGTTGTCCCACGCGGTGTCGGGCGCGGTGAAGTAGCCCTTGGCGTACATGTCCGCCCAGATCCGCATCGCCTCACGGACGGTGGGGTCGGTGTAGCTGGCCTCACCGTTCATGAGCTGGACGTAGAAGTCCGGGTCCAGCTTGCTGAGGATCTCACCGAACCAGATGAACGACGTCCAGCCGGCCTCCTGGGTGGCGAAGAACGGCGTGACGCCGGCTGCCTTGATCTTGTCGGCGTTGCCGAGCAACTCCTCCCACGTCGTGGGCACCTCGAGGTTTAGGTCCGCGAAGACCTTCTTGTTGTAGTAGAGCACCCAGTACGACTTGTACATGGGCATGCCGTAGACCTTGCCGTCGTAGGAGAAGCTCGGCCGGGTGTCGGGGTTGACCCAGCCGTTCTCCACGGCCTTGTCCCACTGGGCGGTGAGGTCTTCCAGACCCCCAGACTGGGCGAGGTCTTGCAACCGGTACCCGCTCCACCACTTGATGATGTCGGTGGTGCTGCTCGACCGCAGGGACGAACGGATGACCTGTTGGTAGTTCTCCGTGGTGGGAACGTTGCGCGCCTTGATGTCGTAGCCCGTGAGCTTGGCTAGCTCCCTGCCCGCCGCCTCGTAGCCTTCGACGAAGTCAGCTCGGTCCCCATTCAACGTCAGGGTGGTGTTGTCAGTCGCGTCGTTGCCGCCGGTCTCGGTGCCCCGAGCGCATCCGGCCAGCGCGACGGCGCCGGCCAAAGCCGACGCCAGGAAAGTCCGTCGGTACATCATGGTCGTACTCCCCGGGCTCGGAGGTCAGTCCCTCTCCTTCTCACGACGGAGCGTGGCGCTGACGACCGCGAGCACGCCCTCCAGGTGCCGGCGCATCAGGTCGTGTGCCGCCGTGGCGTCCTTGCGAACGAGGGCGTCGTAGATGTCGCGGTGTTCGTTGTGGTCTCGCCAGGGATCGGCGTAGATCTGCCCGATGACGCTCTGCTGCGGCTCGTACAGCTCGACCACCGACTGGAGCGCCTCCGTCAGGACTTGGTTGCCCGCGGCTCGGGCGATCGCGACGTGGAAACGCATGTTCAGTGGGGTGAGGCTCTGCTCGTCGGCGGCCTCGATCGCCTGACGGGCCTCGTCGAGAAGGCCTCCAATGGCGGCCAGCTGCTCGTGGGTCGCGCGTTCGGCGGCACGTCGGGCGAGCTCGGGCTCGATGAGCAGTCGGGTGTCGAGCACATCGAGCGTCGTCTGGTCGCCCAGCTCGGTCCGCGCCGGGTTGGCGATGACCAAGCGGCGACTGTCACCGGTCACGAAGATGCCGGACCCGTGCCGGAAGGTGATGGTGCCGGCTGCCTCCAACCGTCTCGCCGCCTCCCGCAACGTCGGCGTGGCGACACCGAAGTGCGCCGCCAGGGCCGACATCGACGGCAGCCGGTCGCCGATCTGGTAGCCCTCCTCCTCGATGAGCGCCACCAGACCGGCCGTGAGCTCGTCCAGCAGGGTGCGCCGCGTCAGGCGGGTCCGCCCCCTGGTGTCACTCACCCCGCGGCCGTTCCTCACGTTCCGACGTCCTCCGGCTCATCCGTGCGGGGCTACGGCCCGGATGGCATGCCCGCACTAGTCATCCAATGACTTGCTGATCTGGCGGCTCATCCTGATGACGCGAGGAATCGGCTGTCAATCGGTCGTCACGGGACCGGTCCGCTTCCGGCCGCCCGACACCCCGTCGTGGACAGCGTCGATGGACGGCCTGGGGAGCATTTGGCTCCCGGCTGGGCGACTCGACGACGCGGTGACGGCGGTCGACACCGCGAGCATGCCGGGCACTCGCCGAAACTGTGTCACGCCGGCTGCTGGACGGCCGAACCACGAGTGGCCCACGAGTCTGAGCGGACCTGGGTGGTCGCCCAGTACAGAGCCGTCCTGATGAGGAGCAGCTGGAATAGGGAGAGGGCTGGGGTCAGCAGCGCCCAGCTGAGCACTCGTTCCACGAGAGGTACACCCGGCCGACCCGTGATGTACACCGCGGTCTGGAGGTAGAGCAGGATCAGCCAGTAGACGAGTGAGGACAGGTCTACGCTGCCTCCGGTCAGAGGCGTGATCACCATCGCGTGAGCGATGAGGATCGGATAGAGGACGAACATGCTCGTGTTCCAGAGCCGGAACGCCAGAGGTGCGCCCCTGAGGTGGCGCACCTCCCAGGGCAAGAACTTGAGCGCCCCTTTGAACCAGCGGGTCCGCTGCCGGAAGACTCCACGTGGTGTCGTAGGCATGTGCGTCTCGACGATCGCCTCATCGACGCTGACGACCCAGCCACGGGCCAAGGCGTAGTGGGTGAGGCGACGGTCATCCGAGTACGTGCCCGAGGTGAGATAGTCCTGCACGTTGTCATAGAAGACGCCGGCCCGGTACGCGGAGAACGCCCCAGAGGTTGGACAGACAGCGCCGACGGCGCTCCGAGCGCCGCGCATCACCCGACAGGAGTAGACCATCTCCATGTCGGTGACCCGCGTGATGAGGTTGTGGGTCCGGTTACGCAGGACTGGCAGACCCGTGGCGGCGTAGACCCGCGGGTCAGAGAACGCTCGTAGCAGTCTCTCGACGCCATCGGGCGCGACAACAGAGTCAGAGTCGACGGTGACGATGAAATCGGCTCGATCGGCCTCGCTGATCAGCCCCGCGGCCTGCGCGCGGCGCTTCCCGCCGTTGCGCACCCTTTTCCAGTGCACTCGTGGGTGCCGATACACCGGCGCCGGCGTCGGACTTCCATCGTCGACGACGTAGATGGCATCCAGTGGATGGGTTTGGTTGACCAGGCTGTCCAGGCAGGCCCGTAGCAGCTCGGGTTCCTCGTTGAACACGGGCACCACGGCGACGACTCTGCCCTCAGGCACGGGTAGGTGGCTGAAGTCATGCTGCCGACCGGCCATCCAGAGGATAAACAGCAGGAAGCCTGCCACGCAGACGAAGATGAACGTGGACGCGGTGAGTGACGCCTCTCGGTGCCAGTAGAGCATCACGCCGAGGGCCGCGACGGCGACGAGGCGTAAGGTCCATCGACGAGCCACCACCTCCCACCGAGGGGTGGCTCTATGACGCGGCCGACGCCGCGAAAGCGTCAATGAAATGGACACAACTCTCCCCCGAGATGACACATGAGTGCTCGAATAGCGGGTGGCACGTAGGCGTGTTCGAACGCGTCGACAGGTCCACGCCACGGCGACGCTGATTTGCCAGATGGACGAGCGGCCGGATGGCTCAGCTAGCCCCGACGGTAGAGGCCGCGCCATTCCAAGCCGACTTCAGTAGGTCATCGCTGACGTGCTCGACGCTGAACACACTCGTGCAATTCCGATTTCCTCGGTACCAGTTGACCGCCGACAATGAGCGAACCCGGAAAGACCTGCGCTGATCTCAGCGGCGAGGCGCGGTGCCCTGGTGCACGTGTTCGTCGCTCATGTGGCGGAGGTAGCCGGCGTCGACCGTGACAAGTCCTCGCCTCCTCGGACGACACGGCTACCTCCGCCACCTCCCCCCGGGCGTCACCCCTGGGCGCCATTCCCCCGGGCGACAGCCGTCGACGGCCTACCGCGGCTGTTCACGAATCACTGGAGCTTCCAGGACCCGAGTGCGCGCAGTCCAGGCGCGTACACGAGCTCGAGCGACCCGGACGCGGGAGCGTCGAAGACGATCCGGCCGGTCGCCTGCTCGCCGGGATTGAGGGTGGTCGCGTCCAGCTCCTTGCCCTCGATGGCCCCGATCGCGTTGCCGTCTCCGTACTCGAATCGAGTGCCGTCGCTGTCTCTGATGTAGAAGTCGAACGGGTTGATGTCGAAGGTGCTGGTGCCAATCGCCCGGGCCTTGATGGTCACGATCCAGAACCGCCCGTTCTTCGGCAGGTCACCGAAGTTCGTTGCGGGTTGAGCGGCCTGGTCGACCTTGGTGACGGTGATCGCGCCGATGTCCGCGCCCCCTTCGGACACGGTGCCGGTATCGCCGATGCCGAACACCTCGGGTTGATCAGGTGTCGGCGTGAGCTGCGGGTCGGCCGGGGTGTCCGTGTCGTTGTCGGACGTCGACGGGGCGGCCAACGACGGCTCCTGGCTCGCGTTCAGTTCCTCGTCGAGGGCGTCGACGAACGCCCCGGAGATCGCGATGGCGGCGACGATGGCCACCAGTGCGAGAGCGCCACCGACCAGCGTTGCCACGGTGTTTGTCGCGCGCCGCCGCCGCAACTGGACGAGGCCGACGAGGGTCAGGCTGAGCCCGACGAGGCCAAGCACGATGGCCACGGCATTGATGACAGGAATCCAGCTCAACGCGATCGCGACGATGCCGACGATGAGCGCGGCGAGGCCGAACCCATTCTTCGGCGGTGGCGGGACCGGAGGCTGCGGGCCAACGAAGGCTGGCCGCGGCGGAAAGGACGCCTGATGGTGCTGGCCGAGGTGCTGGTGCGCCATGCTTCCCCCCTCCTGCCGCCTGACGTGCGGCAGACATGATCACGATTTGACACACTCGACTCGGGACAAACAGGCCGAGTTCTCGTGAGCTGCGTACCAAGGAAAGCAGATGTGAACTCAGCACACAAGACCTAATGCGACAGTCTCGACATGTGGGTCCTTTCGCCTACGCTCCGGAACCCTCAGGTGACGCCGCGGAAGGGAGCGTGAGCACAACGCTTCGGCTGGTTCGCTCGGTACCGTTTGTGAGGGCGCAAGCGACGGACGACGGACGGTCAGCCGCGACGGCCTCAGGTCGATGACCTGGTGAACGGAGCGTGGCGCGCTAGAGGCGCGACGAGCCGGAGCCGCGAAGCCGTGTCATCGCGCGCTCGCGGGGCTCACTGCGCGCCGGACGACTCGACCTCGACCGGCGTGCCGCCAGTGAGTCGGATGAGCTCGTCGAATGACGTGGGGAAGACGGTGTGCGGATGACCCGCCGCGGCCCAGACCACCTCGTGCTTGCTGAGCCAGACGTCGACCAACGTGCGAATCGGCGCTGGATGCCCCACGGGCGCCACGCCACCGATCGGCTGCCCGGTCGCCTCCCGGACGAACTCCGGACTCGCCCGCCGAACCTTTCGCGCTCCGATCGTGCGCGCGACGTGGTCGACGTCGACCCGGTGCGCACCGCTGGTCAGGACGAGCAGCGGGGCACCGTCGGCGTCGAACACGAGGCTGTTGGCGATCGCCGCCACCTCACAGCCGAGCTGCGCCGCCGCTGCCGCCGCCGTCGGAGCGGGCTCGGGGAGGACGATGACCTCGCCCTTGGCGCCGAGCCGCCGCAGCTCGTCGGCGACCCGCTGCGCGTTCGGGTGCAGCTTCTCGGGCATGACGGTCACTCTACTGACGGGCGGCGATCACGACGCCACGAGCGTCGCTCGTCGAGCGTGATCACGACGAGGGGCGCTCGCGCCTGAGCATTCCTCAGCACGGCCCAGGCCCGACGGCGGTAGGTCACCCAGCCTTGACATCGAACGATGGCGGGTAGCCGAACTGCTCCAGCCGGCGACGCGCCACCTCGATCTCCTCGTCGTCGAAAAGCTCCGCGAACTCTGGTTGGATGACGAGCGCCTCGACCGTCAGGTCAAGCCGGCCGCGCTCCCAGAGAGCGGCGAACCCATCGGAGACCGTCGGTGTGCGCAACAGCTTCCGCGCTGTCGCCAACCCGCCATACTCGGCCAGCATGCCGAGGAAATACGTCGCGTTGTAGCCGGCCTCGTCACGCGCCCGCTCGTACACGGCACGCATGGCCCGCTCGAACGCATCCCGTGTCGAGACGTCCGCCGAGCCTCGGTTCGACGACGCGGACGACGTGTCCACCGCCTGCTCCCCGGCGGTCGTCCCCGCCATCGCCTCGTTCCGTCTCCTGACATAGCCGAGGAGAGCGTCGACCGAGGTGAATACCTCGTAGCCCAGCTCCTCGAGCCGAGCGAGGTCCGCGACGTCCGGATCCAGCTCGAGGACGACGGGCTTGCCCTGGCCGGGCTGCAGGCCGTGCGGCCAGAACGCCTCGGCGACCGCGAGCTCCCGTCCCGTGACGGGATCCGCGATGCCGCTGTCGAGCTCCGGCTCGACACATCCCATCCGGGTCAGCTCGTCCACCAGGGCCTTGACCTGAGCGGTACGGGCGTCATCGGGGTCGTCGGCGACCACGTGCACGGGTCGTAGCTCGGTCACGGTCGCGGACGCGGCACCGCTGGAGAGTTCGGCGAGGAAGGAGCGGGCGGCTTCGGCCAAAAGCTCCCGCCGTGCGGCCAGGAAGTCCAGGTACCGGTCGGGTGACCACAGGGCGGGATCGGTGGGGATCCACTGGGAGGCCAGGACACCGGGATGCTTCTCCTCGGCCTCGGCGAGGTACTCCGCGGGCAGCCGCTTCCCGATCGCCAGGTTGGTCTCCTGGGTCAGGAAGCAGAAGTTCGCGATCGCGTTGACCTGGGAGCGCTCGTATCCGTGCCGGTAGAGCACGGCCTTCGGGAAGATGTGGTGCAGCTGGAGCGACGCCAGACGCCCGAGAAGCTCGGCCCGGAGCTCCAGTCCAGTGCCCAGGTCGCGCGAGCCGTTGACCCGCGTGAGCATGTAGAGCAACGGATAGAAGCGCGATCCCGTGGTCGCCCCCTCGAAGTCGTGCGGCTGCACGTCCAAGGCGCTGCCACGCCAGCGCTCGAGGGAGCTGAGAAGGCCCTCCACTCCGTCTCGTTCGAGCACCTCGTAGTCGTGGGCCAGCATGGTCTCTGTCGAACCGGTGTACCGACCACGGAGCGCGGCGTGCACGTACCAGAACAGCACTAGGTCGCGCTCAGCCGCGTCCCGGAAGGTTCCGCCGTTGAGGTGCAGGAAACGGGAGACCACCGGGAAGGCGTAGCGGCCCATGAGCACACGGTCGTGGTCAAGCCCCAGCCGGCCCGCGACGGCGTTGAGGAACCGGTCGATGTAATCCACGGAGGATCGAAGGGCCTTCTGGAACGTCTCGGCGGAGACGCCATCGAGCGCCGCGAAAGGAGCGCGCCCGGTCGCCACGGCGGTGGCGTTGCGCAACAACCACTCGAGGGAGAAGCTGAAGCCCGCCTTCTTCCACCTCCGCAGCTCGGCGCGCATGGCCTGACGGGCCTCAGGCCACTGCGCGCACAGCTTGGCCAGAGCGAGGTCACCCTTCGACAGCTCGGTTCCGCCGGAGTTGACCCGGTTGAAGATCTCCACGACGACATCGACGGTCATGTCCCGACCGGTGATCTTCTCCTCGTGGAAGTTGCGGTTGAGGATTCCGGTGAGCTTGGAAAGCCGCTCCAGGTAGAGGCCGAGCTTCTCAGGCTCCACGTTGAGCCTCGGGACCAACGGGGCGATCCCCTCGGTGAAGAGCCTCGTGACGTCGATCCACGTGGGATCATCGCGCATCCGCATGGGCGCGTAGAACTCGAAGACCTCCCGCTCGACGTTGAAGTGCAGGCCGGTGAAAGCTCCCGCGTCACCTTCGAAGAAGACGGGTGGACGTCCGCGGATGACGCCATAGAGCGAGGTGATCCGCTGTTGCCCGTCGAGCAACAGCAGGCGCACACCGCCGCTCGTCTCGCCCCGCACACTTCCCGGATCGACGTCGGTCTCCCACAGCAGCAGCCCGCCGACGGGAAAGCCTTGGTAGAGCGACCTCATCAGCCCTCGGACCTGGTCGCGGTTCCAGACGTATCCGCGCTGGAACTCAGGGAGTAGGAGCGTGCCCGAGTCGATCTGGTCGAGGAGCACCGAGAGCTTCGCCATGCCTGACCTCCGGTGGTCGTCGTGGTGTGTGGGACTCGTCCCACGATGAGATGGTTGGTGAGCGGCGTCTCCCTCGCGGTCAATCCCGTCGTGAGGGGAGGAACGGAGAGGGCGTGCCGTGCCACGAGACGTAGAGCTGTTCCCGAGCACGCGTGCAGGCCACGAAGAGCAGACAGCGCTCCCGCAGGAGATCCTGCTCGTGCGCCGAACGGTCTTCGTCGGCTGGTGTGACGGCGTTGGGCGCGGGAATCTGGTACGCGGTGACACCGACGACGCCCATGCAGCGGAACTCCAGACCTTTCATCCGGTGCATGGTCCCGACCGCGACGGCGTCGTCGTCCTGCCCAGCCCTTCTCATCGAGCGCGCGGGGATCGAGCGCTTCGTCAGTGCCGCGACCACGTCGTCGACGAGCATGTTCGACCGGGCCGCGATGCCGATCTCGGCTGGTCTCACGCCGGCGTCCAACCACTCGCTCACTCGCTCGGCCAGCGCGCGAAGCTCGTCGTTCTTGGTGGGAAAGCCTTTCGACACCGGCGGTGAGCCGTGGACCTCCGACCGGTAACCCGCGACCGTCTCGAGCCCACCGTCCATGTCGTCGATCCGCTCCCCGCGGAGCATGGCGAGGCTCCAGGCGAGGATCTCGGCGGTGGTCCGGTAGTTGACCGTCAGCCGGCTGGATCGCCCGGTGACATTGACGCCGACGTCACGAAGGCTCACCCGGTTGTTGTAGATGCGCTGGTGTGGGTCGCCGGCGATGAACAGGTCGTCGTCCGCACGTGGTACGGCGGCTCGCAACAGCCGCCATTGCATCGGGCTGAGGTCCTGGGCCTCGTCCACGACGATGTGCCGATAAGGAGGCGTGTCCATCTCTCGGAGCAACCGTGTCGCCTCCACGCACACCGTCTCGTGCGTCCACGCCCTCTGACGGTGAAGCTCCTCCTGGAACGCGTGGATCGCCTGCCACACCTGCGCTCGCTGGCGGCTGCCGAGACGGCCACCACGGCCTTGTCGCGTCGCGGCGAGGTACCCGTCGGCATGCGTGATGCCCTGCGCCAAGACCACCTGTCGCCACTCCTCGGCGAGAAAGCCTTCCTTGAAGGGCAGCTTCAACCGTGAGATGACCCGCCGCCAAAGAAGCCGTTGCTCCTCCTCGTTGAGGAGGGTCGGGTGACCGTGTCGTGTGCGGAAGACCTTGTGCGCGAGCTGATCCACGTGCGTGACGGTGATTCGGTCACGAACTTCGTCCGAGTCGGCGAGGAGATTGAGGCTCGCCTCGAGAGACGCGGCGAGGTTCGACGTGAACGTCGTGAGCAGGACGGGCCCTTCACCGCGTTTCGCGAGCTGCCACGCCCGGTGCACCGCGACGACCGTCTTGCCGGTTCCCGGCCCGCCGGTGACCCGCGCGGGTCCTCGGTACCGCGCGTGGACCGCCTGGTACTGCACCGGGTGGAGGTAGATCCGCCACAGGTCGAACGGGCGCCGGAAGATCTCCATGAGCTCGTCGGGTCCGTCGACGAGGACGACCCGCTCGCGGCTGCGCTCGAGGGCGGCCTCGACGTCCTCGGTGTCGTACCGCTCCGCGGCCGCCGACGCGCCCACCTCTTTCCAGACCTCCTCCGGCGTCATGCCAGCGGCCAGCCCATACAGCGCCTCCCATTGCGCCTGAGGCAGGAAGCTCTTCGCCGCCTCGAGCTGGACCACGTCGGTGAGCGCTCGAGCGAACTCGAGCACCTGCTCGTCGATGCCGAGCCCTCGCATGTCGGAGTCGCTGACGTGGTCGAACAGCCTGGTCGGTACTCGTTCCGCGTGAGTGACCAGGCCGGGCAGCGTCTCGCCGATCGCCACGACGTCACGGATCTCGATGCCTCCGGTCGCGGCGTTCACCGAGACCTGGTGGCGCTCCGCCCACCGGTACGCCTCGTCATGCGGAAGTACTTTCAGCAGCGTGTAGATGTCGCCTCTCTCGGGCGCGAGCACGATGCCCCGCCAGAACTGGTCGACCCGGATCGAGCGGAGTCGGTCGTCCCGCGCGTTGCGGATCTTCTCCAAGTGGACGCCCGCGTGGGTGGCGTTCTGGAACTTCGCGAACGTCTCGCTGACCTTCGCCAGCAGCCCTGGCTCGAGTCGTCGCAGGTCGTGGAAGAAGTCCTTGGCGATGGCGAGTCGGGCCATGCTCACGCCCTCCTAGTCCCAGGACCGTCGAGAAGCTCGCGAATCTGCGCCACGGGCGGATGGTCTGGACCGTGCAGCCGCACCATGTCGTCGAGCAGCTCACGTAGGGTGGCGTGAGCCTCCTCCCGCCGTCCGGCCCCGAGCTGGAGGAGGCCGATCTGCCACCGAATCTCCAGCGGAGCGGGATCGTCGGGGCCATAGAAGGCGAGCTCGTCGTCCAACAGGCTTCGCAGCTGGCGCAGCGCGAGGCTCGTCCGGCCGAGCAGGGCGTGACACGTGGCTTCCTGGAGACGGCAGCGGAAGGCCAGCTCCACGTTGGCGCTGTCGCGTAGGTCGTTGGCGAGCTGGTGGTAGATCGGCGCGGCGCGGCGGTAGTCGGCGCCTTCGAACATCACCGTCGCCAACTCCATCCGCACGCTGATCACGTCTGGATCCGTCGGTCCCAGGACGCGGCTCGCGGGCCCGACCACCTCGGCGAGGATCTCGGCGGCTTGGCTGTAGCGAGACTCGCGGACGAGTGAGTTCGCCTCCTTCCGAGCGCGTTCCAGGTCACTTCGGCTGAACGCCTCGGTTGATTCGTCGACCTTCCTTTGGGCCGAGAGGTCGTCGGATGCCGCCCGCTCGGCCACGTCGTCGGACGTGCCGACCCTTCCCTGGCCCGCCACACCCGATGTCGTGGTCGCGGCGGTTGATGCGGCGGGCGGTCCATCTGCGGCGACACCTGCCCGCTGTCCAGCGCGCCCGTCCACGTGGACGCGGCTCACGACGTCGGCGTACATCCGCATCGCGTTCGGCGCGGACGGCGGGTCGAGCGCTCCCGGCAGCGGCGTCAACTCGCGCACGAACGGCAGCAGGCGGGCGAACACCTCGTCCGCGTCGCGCGGCCGGTCCTCGGGCCGTTTCTCCAACAGCTCGCTAACGAGACGGTCCAGCTCAGGGGGAACCTCGGGCCGTCGCTCCCGCACAGGCCTCGGCCGATGCTCCACAGCCAGCCGCATGAGCATGTACGGCGTGGAGCCGGAGAAGACCTGGTGCCCGGTCAGCATCTCGTAGAGCGTGCAGCCGAGCCCATACAGGTCCGTGCGCGGCGTGCTGAGGTTGGCCTCGATCTGCTCGGGCGCCATGTAGGCCGGCGTGCCAAGAGCGACGCCCGTGTGGGTGATCTGGGAGAAGTCGGGCCGGTCGAGAGCGACCGCGAGCCCGAAGTCGAGCACCTTGAGCGTCCCATCCGGGCAGAGCATGAGGTTGGACGGCTTGAGGTCACGGTGGACCAGCGACTCCCGGTGGGCCACCGACAGCACCGAGCAGGCCTGCGCGGCGATCGCCGCGGCCCAGCCGATGGGGAGTGGACCCTGCTCCGCGACGAGGTCCGAGACGCTGATGCCACGGACCCGTTGCATGACGAGGTAGGGCCGGTCCTCGTGGGTTCCGACGTCGTAGACCGCGGGGACGCCGGGGTGCTCCAGGCGAGCCGTGATCCGAGACTCACGGACGAAACGGCGCACCAGCTCCGGATCGGGCCGGTTGTCTGGGAACCGGACGAACTTGACCGCGACTTCCCGCTCGAGCTTGATGTCGCGACCGACGTAGACCTCCGCCATGCCGCCCCGACCGAGCGGAGGCTCCTCTAGTTCGTACCGGCCACCGATCACCTTCTTCCGCGCCACCGTCGTTCCCCCACGCGCTGTCCGATCCCCCAGCCGACTCAGATCCTGGAACCACGACGAGAGGCCTCGTCAACGCGTCCCGCCTCGGCACTCCCAGAATCTGTACGCGTCACACGCTGGTGCCCCGCCCAACAGCTCCACTGCACCATGCCCTCACCCACCAGGCCGCAGGCTTCCATCAGCGAGTCCTGCACCGGCCAGCCGGATTAGCTGCTCGCCGAGCTCGACGGACTCCCGCAAGGCCGCGCGGAACGCGAGGAGCCGTCGGAAGGCCTCGCCGTACTCGCGCTGCTCGGCCAGGGGCAGCCGCGGAACGATCGCGCGACGCGGGTCGACGCGTGAGGAGGTCGACGAGGCGAGCGCGGCTCCGGACGACGCCGCCACCTGTAGGCACCCGGCGAGGAAGTGCGGGTCGAGCCACTCCGGGTCCGCCCGGAACAGCAGGAGCTGCGGTCCCAGCAGCGCTCCCTCCTCCTCGGTGACGACGTGGACCGTAGGCTCACGCATGAGCATCGAGAGGACGACGTCGTCGCGCTGGAGGACGACGTGACCAGGCTCAAGCGTGGACCGGCCGGTCGGGCCTCGACCCTTGCGAATGTCCGCCAGGGTGAGAACCGGCTGATCCCCGGCATCCGTCCTCATCCGCACCGGCGCCTGGTGGACGACGACCATGCCGGCCTTGACCAGCTCGCCGACCGTCGTCATCGGGACGTCACGCTCGCGCGAGGACAGCGATGGCAGCAATGTCGGCAAGGACGCCGCGACCTCCTGCCAGCGGTCCCTGACCGCGGGCAGCTCCTCCCCCGCCCCGCCCCACGAGCCGAGGGCCAACCACCGCGTCGGCGCCACGTCCACCTCGTCGTCGAGCAGGTCGACGAGGCGAACCGAGCGACTGCGGCCCGGCAGGTCCTCGGACTCGGGTTCGGCGAGGTACGCGCGCCAGGCCGGCTCGATCTGGCTCAGATCCTTGGCCTCCACGAGGAGGAGATGGGTGGGCGCCGGATCGTCGTCCCTCGGACGACGCAAAACCCACAAGTCTTTGACCGATCCCGGAGCGGTCGCGCCCTGGGGCAGACTCACGACCGCCCGAAGGGCGCCCGCGCGCAACAGGTTGGCCCGGATCCGCTTGCCCGACCGACGACTCGCGACCGCGGCGGGCATGGTCATGACGACGTGACCACCAGGACGCACCCGCGCAAGGCAGTGTTGCACCCAGGCCAGCTCCGGTTCACCGCGCGGAGGGAGGCCGAACTCCCAACGGGTGTCCTGGGCGAGCTCGTCGTAGCCCCACTCCCGCTCGCCGTGCGGGGTGTTGCACACGACGGCGTCGACGCTCTCCTCGCGGAACGCGTCCTCCCGCAGCGCGGAGCCGGTCGCGACCGTCGCGTTGGCCCGCCCCAGCAGCAGCCGGCAGGCGGCGATCCTCGCTGTCGTGTCGTTGGCGTCCTGCCCACACAGCCGCGTCGAACCGGCGGCCTGCGACGCCAGGAGCAGCTCGCCGAGTCCGCACGCGGGGTCGAGCGCCGTCCCACCGGACACCTCGGCCAGGCGGACCATGAGCTCGGCCAGCTCCGCTGGGACGATCGACAGCCGGCGCGAGTGCACCTCCAGGTAGCGCTCGCAGAGGACGCCGAACGTCTCGGCGGGCCCCTCCTTGACGGCCAGGTCGGCGATCGCCCGTAGGACAGCGACCCACTCGGGTTCGAAGCGGTCGGGGAGCTGTCCTGGGAGCTCCGGCACTTCTGCGGTGAGCGCCGACACGAGCGCTCGACCGAGGCGACGGTCGGTGAGGCCGGCGAGCCGCGTCCACTCCTCGGGCTCGCGTTGGGCGAGGACGAGGAGCGCCCCGGCGTACCCGACCAGGTCGCCCAGGCGCAGGTCATCCACGAGCGTCCGCGCCCACTGCCAGACGCGGTCGACCGGCGCGATCTCGACCCGCTTGCCGTGTCGCCGCAGCCAGGCCTCGACCTCGGCGAGCGAGAAGACCGGATTGCTCGAAGTGCCCCCGACCGGATCCGGAAAGTCCTGGTAGCGGCGGCGCCAGTTGCTGACCGCCGCCTTGCCGACGCCCGCCAGGCGCGCGATGTCACCCGCGGCCAGCGTGCCGTCACCAGGCCTTTGATCGCTCATCGTCATGATCCCTTCACTGACGTCGAGGACTCGGCGGGGACGCGTCATGGTGGCCCATCCCACGCGCGTCCCCCCAGCTCCCCACCGCGAGTCGGGTCAGGACACCTTTCCGCCGCAGCTCCGCGACATGCTCCGCGGCGCGGATCGGCGCCGAGCCGCCCCGCACCAGCAGACCGGCCTCGATGTTGGTGTCGACGCCGGACTGGGTGAGGTTGGCGCTGGAGACGAGCAGGGCCCGCCGGTCGACGACCGCCACCTTGGCGTGCATCTTGGCGCTCGGCTGCTCCCGCTGGCCAACCGGCCAGTGCCAGAGCCGAACGCCGGGGACGCTGGCGAAGGCGGCGGCCGGCTCGGGACCGGCGAGAGCCCCTCGAGCCCCGCCCAGAGTCTCCACGACGACGTCCACCGTGACCCCGCGCGCCACGGCCGCCGCGAGCCTGTCGAGGAGTGGAGGGTACGGCTTGGCCGAGTAGGTCATGAGGACCAGCTCGTCCATGGCCTCCGCGACCAGGTCGACGAGCACCCGCGCCGTGGACCGTACGGGGACCTCGTGGGTGTTCGGACCGCTCCAGACCGACTCCACCCGGACCGCCCGGGCTTGGCTCGCGTGGCCCGCCGCCAGACCCCGCAGATACGCGGCGGCCTGGACGTCGGACAGGCCGGCGGCGCGCTGCGCGGAGAGCAAGCGGCGGGCTACGGACAGGAACTCCGGGACCGGGACGGCTCGCAGGAGCGCGTGCTCGGGCCAGCCGGCTTCGAGGCGGTCGGCGAACGTGCGGAGCGGCACCGCGCCGAGCCGCTCCACCGCGTCCTCGGCCGCCGCCTCGAAGTCCGGTCGCCACGTCATGGTCGGGACGTCATGGCAGGGTCGGATAGATCGTCATGGCAGGGTCGGGTAGATCGCCAGGTCCGGGTCGTCGATCGGGACGACGAAGCGGCGGTCCAGGAACCGGTTGCCGCGCTCGCAGGTCGTCTCGGAGAGGAACAGGCAGACGTGGCAGGCCGCGCCGTGCAGGAAGTCGTCCGGGTCGGACGGCAGCCGCTCCGCGCACAGCGGGTCCGACGAGCAGTGCCGGGCGTCGGCGAGCGCCCGGCGGGTGAGCCGGAGCAGGGAGTCCGGTTCGGCCAGCGACACCAGCCCGCCGAGGGTGCCGTCGGCGTCCGGGACCGCCGTGTAGATGAGGATGCCGGCCTGGGGGTCGTCCCCTCCATCGCGGGCGTAGATTCGCTCGGCGAGGCTGGCCGAGCTGTAGCCACACTCGAGGGCGATGGCGCGGATCAGCAGGTGCGACAGGGTGTGGAGCGCGTAGTAGCGGGCACCTGGCCAGTGCTGCATCGGATCGAACGGCCCGGAGATCCGGTCCGAATAGCGATTCTGGCGGAAGCGCGCGTACGCCTCCTGATGCGCTAGGAGGGCGTGCGAGCTCGCGACCCGCCGCTCCCAGTCCCGCAGCAGGTCCTCCGACAGCCGGAGGAAGATGCCCTCGCCCCGGACCTCGCTCGCGGGCACCCAGTCGTGTTTGCCACGGGTCAGCGGGGCACGTTTCACCAGGTCGGGATCTTCCGGGTCCGGGGCGTCCAGCCGCGTGAAGCCGACGAGCGCGCGCACCTCCCGCACCCGCTCGACCTGCACGATGTCGGCGACGTGCTCCTTGAGCTGGGCGGGGACGCCGTTCGGGTCTCGCCGGAGGGCGAAGTCGTCGGTCGGCTCCGGAAGTTCGGGCGCGGAGAAGACCTGCCACTCCGGCGTGTGGAGGTCCGGGTAGCCGCCCTTGCCCTGCTCGGTGTCGTGGGACCTGGCGCGGTGGCGCTCGATGGCTGCCCACAGCTCGTCGTCACTCCATTTCTCGAACTCCCGCAGGGCGGGGACGTTCTGCCGCGCGTAGGGGAGCATGGCGGCGGGCAGTGCCTCCAGCGCCGCCCAGTAGCGCTCCACCTTGGCCTGGAGCTCATTCGGACCGGCGGCTGGAACAGCCAAGGTAGACAGTGTCTGCGGGAACCACTGGTTGGAGGCCCCGACCACGAGCAGCGTCGGCTGCTCTGAGCATCCCTTGGGGTCGAACCAGCTCAGGTGAGCGTGACGCCCGCGGCAGCGAGGCAGCTTCTCCTTGCCTCGCTGTCCGAAGGCCTCCCGCATGTTGCGGCGCGCCTCACACTTCAGACAGCGAATCTCGACGTTCGCGGCGAGGTTGCCGCCCCGGTCCTCCATCCGCAGCCGAGGGTGGGTCGCGTCGGGGCAGCCCGCACCCTGGTGAACGAACTGCAGGTAGGGGAACTCGTCCAGGTGCCCCGCGGGACAGGCGAGCACGAACCGAGCGGCCACCGCGAGTGGCTTGCGCCCGGACTTCTTGCGCGGGCAGTTGTTGTGGACGAACCGGGCCTCGTGTGGCTTGCGTGGCCGAGAGTTCTCGAACTCGAAGATCTTCGACTCGAGCGGCGCCAGCTCGTTGCAGACGGTGCAGCGGAGCCAGGCGGGGAAGGGCGTCACGGGGACACCAACCCTCCCGGCCTGCCCCGCTGGGTCGTCACCGGCGAGCCACGGTGCCGGACGCAGCTCCTTCACCTCCCGCTCACGGAGGAGCTTGCGCACCGCGTCGAGCAGGCGTGGCTCGACGATGGGCTCCCAGTCGGGCACACCGTGGTAGCTCCACTCGTCCAGCCCACGGACCAGGACGGAGAAACTCGGCAAGTCGACCAGTGCGCCGACGCCGGTGGTGAACATCAGGTGGCTGGGTCGAACGCTGCCGACCCGGCGATAGTAGGTGGCGACCATCAGCGGACCTCTCCCAGTGTCGACTCGCCCAGCTCGTCGCCGTCGGGCAGCTCCTCCTCGGTGGGCTCCGCCACGTCCTCCTCGGTGGGCTCCGCGCTCGGCGGCTCGAACGACCACTCCGGCGCCCCATAGATCGGGTTGAAGATCTCGCCGGCGGGTGGAACGAGCAGGTTGATCTCGTTCTCGGTCTCCCGCATCGACATGCCGACCGTCAGGTCGTCCCAGCGTTGACCGGCGGCGCGGCGCAAGAGACCGACCAGGTGCTGCTTGTTCGACGTGCCGTCGGTGTAGCCGAGGCGTGCCGAGCCGGTCTTCGCCTCCCGCCAACGGTCCTTGACACGGTCGAGCCGCTCCGCCAGGTAGTCCCGCGCCCGCTCACCGCCGATGGTCTCCGCGCGGGCGAGCAGCCGGTCGCTGACGCGCTCGACCACCTCCCCGTCAAGGGGGACATCGTGAGCGTCCACGTTGCGCGAGAACTCCTCGACCGCGTGACGGACGGCGGCGACGAACGTCGCGGCGGTGCCCCGGTCGAGCGCCCGCCTGGTGTACGGGGTGACCGAGAGCGCCTCCACCTGGCGGTAGAACGTCGCGTGGTAGTACTCGAAGTCCTCGAAGTGCGCGAGGTCCCGGGGCCTCGTCCAGTTGTAGAGGGTGAGGACCAGGCCAGGACGGCGCGGGTCCCGACCCACCCGCGACGACGCCTGGATGTACTCGGCCGTGTTCTTCGGCTGGCCGACCACCATCATGAGGCCGAAGCGGGAGACGTCAACGCCGACTTGCAGCATCGACGTGGCCAGGACCACGTCGACGGGCACCCGGTCCTCGTCGATGCGCTCGCGGTAACGCTCGGACAGGGGATGCGTCGACAACCGTGGGTTCGACCGGGTTCTCGCTCGCAATGCCCGCGCGATGTCGTCGTTGATCGACCGTCGCCGCGGCGTCGTGTCGAGCTCGGGATCGAAGGGGACCTCCAACCGCTTGAGCACCTCGCTGATGTCGGCGGAGGAGATCCGCGACGTCAGCTCCTGCACGGCGAGCAGCTGGGTGGCGCCGACGAGCCGATCCGAGAGACCTTTGCGCCGCCCGTGGGTGCGCACCCGGGTCGCGACGTCGTCGTCGAGGTAGCGACGCATGCCCGCCAGCTCCCGGGTGGCGTTGAAGTAGCCGACGACCGTCATGTAGGGGTCGGCCGGCTCGCCGTACTGGTCGAAGAGGTGCTGTCCGGCGAGGAGCAGGATCTCGGCCACGCGGATCTCCGCCGCCTTGAGGCGAACCCCGTGCGCGCAGATCCCCATGTAGCGGCGGCCGGGGTTGTCGGGCGTCACCGGCACCTGACGGCTGAAGAAGGTGTCCGCCACGTCGAGGACCGGCGGCGGGAAGATCGCCAGCTTGCGGCCGAAGATCCCATGCACCTGCTGGTGCGCGCGCTTCGTGGTCGCCGTCGACGCGACGATCTTCGGTCCGGCGTCCGTGCCGGCCGGTGTCCGCCACGTGCAGAGCTGGTCGACGGCCGCCTCGAACAGCCCGACCGTCGTGCCGAGCGCGCCGGAGATGAGGTGCAGCTCGTCCTGGATGATGAGGTCGGGCGGACGCAGCCGGACGACCGGCAGGGAGCGGGTGGCTGGCAAGTTCCCCTTGGCGATGTGCTTGTCGCGGCAGCCGGTGCGCTGGTCCAGGTCGTCGTGCCGGTAGCCGTGCCTCGGGCATCGCTCCCGGACCCGGCCGAAGAGGATGCCCGCGTAGCCCCGCCACGGGAGCTGGGCGAGCTTGTCGACGGTGGCGATGACGAGGCTCGGCGCGTACCGGTAGATCTCCTCGTCCACCGTGAGGATCGGCAGCCCTTCGGACGACCGGATGCGCGAGAACGGGCAGGCCTCGGGACCTTCGTCATTCGAGCAGTAGAGGAAGACCCGACGCTGGGCCTCGTCGAACTCGAGATTCGCGTGTGCCTCGAGCTTCGTCCCGCACCACGGACACGACAGGATCTGCAGGACGCTCGCGCGTCGGCCTTCACCGGCCTCCTTGGCCTCCGCGACCTGCTGGGCGGCCTCGTCGTACCAGTTCGGCGACACCCCGCCGCCGACCCACAGGCCGATGCGGAAGGGCTCGAGCCCCCAGGTGCCCTCGTCCCTCCGGCGGAGCATCTCCGCGGCGCAGACCAGGGCGGCGGCGCGCTGGAACTGCTGGGCGGTGAGCAGCCGCAGCGTGTACCGCATGAGGACGGCGACGCCGGCCGCGCCGCTGCGCGCCTCCTCCCCCGTGCCGAGGGTGCCCTGGAGCCGGCGGATCGCGAACGTATAGGCGGTCAGCCCCAGGTAGGCCTCGGTCTTGCCACCACCCGTGGGGAAGAACAGCAGGTCGACGACCGCGTCAGCGTTCGCCGCCCGCTCCGGGTGCGCCGGGTCAGTCAAGGCAGGCAGGTTGAGCAGGACGAACGCGAGCTGGAACGGCCGCCACGACGCGGCACTGGTGCCTCGCTCCTCAACCTTCGCCTTCGCGTCGGCGTAGGAGAGTCCTTGCGCCTCGCGCAGCCGGGCGATCTCGGTGTGGCGGCGCTGCAAGGCCATCGCCTCGTTGGCGAAGCGGAACGCCGCCAGCGCATCGGCGTGGTAGGGCAGCTCAGGGTTGGTGAGCAGGTCGATGCCGGCGCGGATCCGGGCAGCGATGCGCCGGGCGTCGAAGACGGTGGTCTCGGCGACCGTCCGCATGTGCTCCGGGAGGTCGTCGATCCGCGCCTCCTGCTCGTCCAGCCACCGCTCGTAGCCGTCGGCGAGCGGAGCCAGACCGGTCCGCAACCGATCGAGGTCGGCGGTCGCGAGCGCGTCCATCGACAGCTCGACGCCGCTCGGCCCGCTCACCCCATCGGTCTGCGCGACCGTGGCCGGGACGTCGTAGGTGGGAATCCACGTCGTCTCGAGCTTGTGGGCGCGCCGCTCGCCGTCGCGCACGTGCGGGTGCACGGCGACGTTGCGACCGGACGCGTAGCGGCGGTGCGCTCGATAGAGGAGGCGGAGCTGGGCTTCCTCGACGTCCTCACTGGTGGGGTCGTCAAGGCGATCCTGCGCCCGCTCGTCCAGGGGATCGTCGACGGGCAGGAAGATCGCGCTAGCCCCATCGAGAGCCGTGACCACGAGTCGGCTTTGGAAGAGCCACGCGGTGTCGGCGTTGCTGCTCGGCTCGTGCTGGGTGTTGACCAGCGCGAGCTGGACGACACGTCGGTCCCCGCGAGGTCGGACGTCGACCGCGAGGTGCACGCCGGGCTCGTCGGGGTCCGAGACCGTGAGCGGAACCCGGTACGACGGCTCACCGTCGAGGCGGACCTCCGTGGTGTAGGAGATGGGCTCCCGCGCCCACACGCTCCGCTTGCGACCCTCGTCGTCCTGTGTCTGGCGCTTGTCGTAGCGGCCCCACTCCGCCGTCACGACGAGGACGTCGACGCCGGCAGCCACGGCGAACGACAGACCCATGGAGGAGGCCCACATCTTGCCGAGGCTCTGCGGCGTGATGACCTCCGGCAGGTCCGCTTCCGTGGTGTCGCCCTGGACACTCGCGTCGACGTCCTGCACCTCCTCGGCGCGCCCGGATCGCGCTCGCGGCCGAGGCCCGAGCATGCCCACCAGGTAGCGCTCGCGCGGCCCCATCGCCCGGGGTGGGAACTCCTCGCGCTCGCCGTCCCAGGGCCCGAGCAGGTCACGGCGGATCAGGTCCCCCAGCTCGTCGCGCACCTGGTAGGAGGTGGCCTCCTTGAACGACTGCGGCTGGTCCAGCGCTGGCAGCACCGACTCGTCTGGCGTTACCACCGTCTCCTCCAGGCCTGTGTGGGCGGAGAGGCCGCGCTCTCCGCCGCCGGTCCATTCTGCTCAAATCGCTCTTTGTAAACGACAGCCGAAAACGCTCATCCGGGAGAGCCCATCCTCCCGGCCAACCTTACGATTAAGCATGGTCACAACCTCCGTGAGAATTGAAGATGTAACTGACCACAAGCTGCAGCATCTGCCCGAAACTGCGACCACGACCGGTTCCTACCCTGCGCTCGATCAAGGCAGTTCAACCCTATCGCCTTAGCGAAAACATCCGGCGCATCCGACTCCCGATAACGACGCGATCGGTTGCTCACAGTTCTGATCAATACTTCTTTTGGATTTGCGATTGTGCCAGTGTCCCGATTACGCAACTGCTTCGGAACCTTCCATGATGAGACCGTATTAGCGAGTGCTTCGGGGAAAAGCAGCAGCCAGGCTTCAATTTCCGCAACAGATAGCACGTAGTGGGCAGTACCGAGCTCCTTTTCTAACGAGCGTTGCACCCGGTCACGTACGGACATTACCTCGCCACTATCTGTCTTATCAAAGTCTTCGTGAACAAACGTGCAGGCCAGGTTCGCCTTCTCCCGCGCCGCGCGCGCCCGCACCTTTTTCGCCAGAGTATCGACTCGCTTAGCCAAGTTCTCCTGGGTAGCGCTACGCAGTCGCACAGAGTCGCTGATCTCAACGATTCTACCTCGCATCTGCGGGCAAAGATCTTCTAGAAGAATTCGTAAGCACTTCCGATCATTACTATCTTCCCCAGCGACTACTACAACGGGTTTCTTAGTGGCCCTAACTCGGGTCACGCCGCGCCCACTCATAGATCACCGCCCAACGCCCCGGAGAACCACAACTCACCTAATGGGAGATCTTCAGCCTCGGACACAATTCGCTCTACTTCTTCGACCGATAGCGCCGGAATCACTGATGAGCCATCATTCTTCCGCTCGCAGATTATTAGTTCTTCTGGGGCCAAACGATCAGCCAATGCCGGCGAATGGGTAGCAATCAGGAACTGCGTGCGCTCGCTAGCCTCTCGTAAGCGATCCACGACCAGCTCCAATGCTTGAGGGTGTAGCCCATGGTCAATTTCCTCTATACATATGAAGGCCGGAGGATTGGGGTTCGGATCATATAGCAGCGCCAGCAAGCCGAGGAGCCGTATCGTCCCGAACGACGCATCAGCGAGTTTCGTAGCCCGTCGAAGACCACGTTCACGAAGGACGACAATAACCTCGCGATCAGGCCCCGACGGATATTCGAAATCAATATCCTCGAGTTGCGGCAATACCTGACGTGCGTCCTCGACAAGTCGTTGCCAAGCATCCTGATCTTCCGTGCTGAGAGAAAGAAGAAATGCGGCAAGATTAGCTGCGTCGTCTTCCAAGGACTCAACCCTTGCCCGCGGAAACCTGCCGGGGCGCCGAGCTTCTTCAACCCGCACATCGAAGAATTTGAACGAAGCCAGGCGATCAGCGACGGTCTTCACTCCGACGCCACCCTGGTCATCAGAGAGGCGAGGTAGGGTGGAAAGCCCGCTACTAAGGTCCTGAATACCTAAATTTTGCTGCTTTCTACCGCCCACACCAGTGTCTTCAAGGCTCACCTTCTTCCCTCTGATAGTAATGCGACGACCACGCCCTTTAGTCCGCTTGAATGAAAAATGCTCCTCTCGCGTTAGGCGCTCGCCGGCGCGCTTGATTCTCAATTCGTACTCATCAGGGGCCTGGAGACTGCTGTGTGTAGTCCAGGTCGCCGTCAGCTTGATTCGAATCAACTCCGGTACCCTATTTCCACCCCAAAAACATACCTCGTCGAAGCCGCCACGCAATTGAAGTGCGGGCTCCAGATCAGTCCGAATTACATCCGCCAAGAAACGGAAGACCTCGAGTACCGTCGTTTTACCGGATCCATTTGGCCCGACGAGCACATTCAGAGGCCGAAGAGGCAAAGACATCTTCAGCAAGCTGCGAAAGTTCTCTACTTCAACTTCAACAAGTTGCCCCTTCATGAACGCCTCCACGCTCCGCGTACAGCCTTACGGACTCAAAATAGACCAGGTTGTCTACAAGTCGCATGATCTCCCCGTCGAATCTTCTTGTTGTGGAGGCCGGCGGCAACCTCGGCGGCGTAGCGCTCGTGGTTGAGCTCCAACAGTCGGTCAAGGATTTCCTGCTTGACGACGGGACCGATCGTGTAGCGGGTGTAGGCGCCGGCCTGATGGAAGCCGTGGTCGAGGCCCTGCTCGACGAGGTCGTCCCAGCCGTAGGCGCGGCAGACCGCCTCGTCGATCTCGCGGTGGATGCGCCGCAACTCCACGATGTCTTCGTCCCGGCACGCCGGGTCGAAGACCAGGTTGTAGGTCGTGGTGAGCCCTGCCCGCCGGCTCAGCATCACGTCCCGCCGATAGGTGTCGAGTCGGTCCCCGAGCTTCCGCATCTCCAATGTCAATTCTGGCAATGGCAGGGTTTCGAAAGCGTCCGTGGGCGCGTAGTTTAGATCGGATTTTAGCGTCGAGCTACGAGTAGCAACCCACCAGTAGTGCAGGGCACTCGATAGGAATGCCAGCATTGCTGTGTCATCCGTTGCAAAAACAACGATCTTTTCACTGAAGACCTGTCCGGTCGAGACCATGACTGGCATCGCCGTCTTGCTTACGCGGGCGATTAGAATAACCCGTGCCAACCGCGAAATCGCCGAATAAAGCTCGGGCGTCGGACGTTTGAAGCGCCACCATATTTCACGGAGTCGCTTATCATTATTCCTCTGCCGTTCGGGTTTCACAAGGCGCACTACCCGATCATAGCATTCCGGGTAGGATTTGGCGCGATCTTCACTCCAATCGTGGAAATTGATAACCCAGCGACTCGCCGAGCAGTCAGGACGGGAGTTGAGATCATGGCCGTTCAGGTACGGGAAGAGTACATCTTTGTTGCGCTGGTCCTTTGCGATGAGTGCCGAGGCTTCAGCCGGCTCCATCGTGAAGCCCATGCTGAGGACATATGAGCCGATGTACGAGAGTAAACGGTTCGCAAACAAACGATGGGGATTGCCTGCCACGCGCGTTTCTGGGTCAAGCGACGACGTGATCCCAGAAACGACAAACTCATCCGCCCGCCGTTCCGCATTGTCACTGAGCGCAATTCGACTCGTCCAAATGGCGCAGAATTCCAATGCTGCGGATCTCGAGGGCCAAGGTCGACTTTTGATTGACCGGCGGATCGTGACGCCTTCTGCAAGTAGTTGATCAAGGCAAACTTCCCTAGTGTCACCTTGACTCAAGGTATTAGTCGCAATAGTTCCAGCTTGACCGGAGTCGTTCAACAGCGAATTAACGCGCAGAACAAAGTAGCCAACGAGATCAGAGTTTCCTTTCCTCTTGGCTAGAACATTCGCTAGATACTCACGGTAGGCCGAACCCAATGAGTGGCTAATCTTTGACCCCCCGAGGAAAGGAGGATTGCCAATGATGGCATCGAAGCCACCCTTTTCGAAGGCCTCGGGGAAGACCAGCGGCCAGTGCAGTGGCTGGCGGTCGAAGGTACCGGCGACGTGGTCCGTGGTGAGCCACTTCTCGCCCTCCTCTATGGCTTCCGAGGTGCTGACTCTGCCTGTGGCGACACCATTGACGATCTTCGTCGCTTCGAGGGAAGCCGTGTCGAGGCCACTCTGGCCACGGCTCACATTCGCCAGCGTCGCTCCCACCAACAGGTCGGCGAAGAGGCGAAGTCGCTCGGTCTTGGCCGTCGCGGTGGCGAGTAGCTCACGCTTCTTTGCGAGCGCCGCCATCCCATCTTCGGAGACTTTGACGTCACTGATCGCTCGACGGTCCTCGGCGACCTCGGCGACCAATGACCGAACACCGGCGGTCCAGTCCCAGATGGCTCCCTCGTGCAGTTCGCGGCCCCGCTTCGGGTCGAGGTGCATGTACTCGAGCTGGTCGAGCGAGGTGATGCCGAGCAGGGAGTCACCGCACACGAGACGGTCGTCGAGGAAGGTGAAGGGACGCTGCGGGTCCATCGAGACCAGCCACAGCGACAGCTTGGCCATCTCGACGGCCATCGGGTTGATGTCCACCCCGTAGAGGCAGTGCTCGATGACCTGCCGTCGCGCCTCGATGACCAGCGGGTCCACGTCGGCGTCGAGCACCTGGTCACCGGTGGCGCGCTCGCGGTACTCACGCGCCCGCTCGTCGCCTTCCTTCTCCCACGCCTCGATGAGCCGATCAGCCAGGTAGCGGGCCGCCGCGACGAGGAACGCCGCCGAGCCCATCGCGATGTCGGCGACCTTGAGCGAGAGAATCTCCCGGCTGGACTTGAGCTTCCACTGGGACTTGTCGGCCGTCTGCAGGGGCCCCGGCTCGTACACCAGCGGCTCCAGCGCGCCCTCGACCACCTGCTCGGCGAGGAACCGCGGGGTGTAGTGGGTGCCGGTGTTCTTGCGCAGTCGGGACTCGGTGACGTAGAGCGCGCCTGGGAGGATGACCATCGGCAGGCCACGCAGGTCCATCCGAAGCAGGCCATAGAACGGCAGCAGTCGCTCGGCCAGCCGGAGGTCGCCGTCGGTCACCGCCAACAGCTTCTTGCGCGCTTCCTCCTGCTCGGTGGCCTCCATCGGGGCCAACTTCTTCGCCAGCGCCGCTGGCGAGCCGATGCCCGACTCCTTGTACTTCGTGGCGATCAGCGTCGCCAGCTCCTCGACATCCGATGCCTGCGCGGCCAGCGCCTCCAGGTCGGTGAGCGGGACCTCCTCCTCCAGCCCTTCCTTGCCGATGAGGCCGACCGTGACGTCCTCGGCTCGGAAGCCGTCGAAGGACAGGAGGCCCTCGTAGACGTACCCGATCTGCTCGACGTCGAGCGAGCGGAAGCTGAGCGTGCGGCGCTCGCGCGACCGACCCGTGCCGACCCAGACGTATTGCACCGCGCGCAGCATGTGCAGCACGGTGCGGTCGTCGATGGTGAGCGGCAGCCACGGGAAGGCGTTCGGGTCGAACAGCGACCCGTCGTGGGCGTGCAGCGTCAAGCGGGGGTGGTCGATGCCGTAGTAGACGGCGTTGAAGACGGCGAGCAGCCGGTGCCAGGCGGCGAAGCTGTGCTCGAGGTCCTCCTCGCTGCCCTCGATGACCCGCTGCTCCAGCTCGGCGCAGAGCCGGCCCACCGAGTACGTCGAGGCGTAGAGCTCCTCGTCCGCGGGGAGCAGCTTGCGCTCCTCCGCGAACAGGAGGAAGACGATCCGCATCATGACCGCGACCGCGCCACGGTAGACGTCGTGCGCCGGGACGTCCTGGAGCCCGCGGCCGCCGCGCTCCCGCTCGCGCACGTCCGCCCGACCGATCGCGGCGACGAGCAGCTCGACCGCCTTACGGACCTGGACACCCAGCGCCTCGGTGATCTCCTCCTGGTTGTCCAGGCTCTTGCGCAGCAGCGGGACCAGCCGCTCCTCGTCCGGCACCCCGAAGAAGCGACGGCGGCACAGCAGCGAGACAAACGCCCGGACCACGACCCGCTCCGCCGCCTCGTTCCACGCGACCGCGTCGAAGGTGACCGTGGTGGTGACCCCACCGCGCGGCGCCCACACGAGCACCCAGTGCCGGCCGTCGGTCGCCAGGCCCAGCTCGACACCGTGGTGCCGGCACAGGTGCGCCAGCCGGTCCACCGGCGTCGCCGACCAGGTCGAGCCGGGGATGCGGGCGGTCGGCTGCTGGCCAGACGGACAGATCACCCCGAGCAGCCGCGTCGAGTCGGGCTTGACGTCCTCCCCTGGCTCGACGAGCGCGAACGACGGCTCGATCCGGGTGTCGTACTCCGCCACCTCAGCGGCGAGAGCGTCCAGCCCGTCCTCGCGCAGCGCGTCGCCCCAGCCGAGCAGGTCGGCCAGGACGTACCGGATCCAGCTCTCGTGTCCACCGGCAAGATCGTCCTGCCACTCGGTGTGCCGGACCCGCAGCTCTTCCCGGGTTCGCTTGTCCAGCGCGTCGAGACTCGGCCACGTGGCGCGCAGCACCGGCAGGCTGAGGAACGGCCCCGAGACCTCGACGAGACTGAGCCACTCGCGGTGCTGCTGGGCGCTGTCGGGCGCGGTGGAACGACGTCGGAGCCCGCGGCTCATCGAACTGCCTCCCCCCTCGGCACGACGAAGACGACGGCGACCGGGAACCGGTGCGGTTTGGGATCGCGGTAACGGTCGGCGATGGCCGTCAGCTCGCGGTTCCGCTCCTCCTCCAGCCGGGACAGGCGCTCCTCCCACGACTGGCGGTCCCGGCGGTACTGCGCAAGCTCCTCCTTGCTCTTCTGCAGGATGGCCATCTCCGCCACGCTGAACAGCGCGTCCTCGCCGTCGTCCTCCGACGCCGCGAGCGCTTGGCGCAGAGTCGCGGCGAACTGCTCGAAGTTCGCGATGACGCGCTCCCGCTCGGCCTCCTGGCGCTGGGCGAGCTTGCGCTCCAAGGACTCCTGGCGGGTGCGAGTCCGCCAGTCGATCGCGGCCAGCAAGCCGTCGGCGACCCGTGGCCACCGGTCCGCGAGACGAGCCTGTACTACCGGCGAGGCCGGCGTTCCCGAGTCGAACGCCCGGTCGAGGATGCCGCCGAGGACGGTGAGGTTCTCCAACCGGCGGAACCGACCCTGTGGGGGCGCCCAGCCACCGGCGTAGAGGACCTCCTCGTGCAGCCGAACGCCGTCGGTGCCGACGAGGACGAACCTCGAGTACGCCGCGACCAGCACGTCCTCCAGCGCCGGGTCGTCGCTCACCAGCGCGGTGACCCGGTTGAGCCCGACGGACGGATTGGAGACCGCCGCCCGCAGCAGCCGGATCGACATCGCGACGAGCGGATGGTTGAGGTGAGCGAGCACGACGTCTCGGCCCGCCTCGGCCATCTCCCGCGCGACGCGCTGGTCGAACGTGATCGGCAGCTGGCGGGGCGGCTCCCCCTCCCGGTGCAGCTTCTCGGTCAGGCCGACGGTCGCCCGTTGCCAGGAGCCGGTGAGCGGCGGCACCTCGAACAACCCGTCGATCGGATGCTTCTCGTCGACGTAGCGCCGCAGCGGCTGCTGTCGAGCCAGCTCCAGCGCGGTGTCGACCACCCGCTTGACCGCGACCGGCGTGATGCCGAGCTCCCGGACCGTCTCGTCCAGGTCGGCGCGCAGCTTCCGCACCTGCTCCCGGACGCGCGACTCGGCCGGGAGGCTGTCGGTCTTCCGGTCCTTTCCGGCGTTCTCGACGTCGACGTCGACCTTCTCCCCCAGCATGCGCCGCTGCACCGCGTCCGCGAGCACCGCGTTGACCGAGCCCAGGTCCTCCTCCATCCGGGCCACCTTCGTGGCCACCCGGGACAGGAACTCCAGGTCCGCCTCGAACGCGTCCACCGCCTTGCCGAACCCGGTGCCGACGAAGTGTCGGACGTCCGGCGTCTTGCGCTGCCCATACCGGTCGATGCGGCCAATGCGCTGCTCGAGCTTGTTCGGGTTGAAGGGGATGTCGTAGTTGACGAGCCGGTGGCAGTGGTTCTGCAGGTCGATCCCCTCGCTCGCCGCGTCGGTGGCGAGCAGGATCCGGACAGGGTGCTCGGATGGGTCGGCCTGGAACGCCAGGCGAAGCTGCTCGCGCTCCTCGGAGGTCATGCCGCCGTGCAGGAGGGCGAGGGCGTCACCGCCAAGTCCTTCCTGACGCAGCAGGCCGGCCAGCCAGAGCTGGGTGTCGCGGTACTCGGTGAAGACGACGACGCGCTCGTTCGTCCAGTGCGTCCCGTCCGGCTTGCACACCGCCTTCAGGTACGCGATGAGCTCGCGCGCCTTGGCGTCGGGCTGGGCCTCGTGCGCGAGCGCCCACCGCTCCATCTCCTCCAGCAGCGCGATCTCCTCGGCGCTGGCGTCCGGCTGCATGGGACGGGCGCGGGTGAGCGCGTCGTCTTCGGCCTCGGCGAGCTGCTCGTCGTCGTACGTGGCGACGTCGTCGAAGAAATCCTCCAGCCACTCCGGCACGTCGTCCCCGACCTGCTGCTGCGCCGAGGACGTCCGACCGCGCAAGGTGTCCAGGTAGACGGCGACGGTGTGGGCGAACGCCGCCGGGCTGGAGAACAGCCGCTTCTTCAGCAGGAGCGTGACCAGGTCCGTGGCCTTGCGGCCGCGCCGCGAGGTCAGCGTGCGCCTGCGCAGTCGGGCGAACTCCTCCAGCAGGCCGTGGATGCGTCGCTCGCTCTCCGGGTAGTGCACCGGGATCGCGCGGGGTTGGCGCTCGACGAAGCGCGGCGTCCCGTCCGGGTTGACGATGTCCCGCTTGAGCCGGCGGACGACGACCTCCCGCACCGCGTCCTTGTCGGGCGTGACACCGCGCGCGAACCGCTGGTCGTCGAGGATCTCCAGCAGCGCCGTGAACGACTCCTGGTAGCCGTTGTGGGGGGTGGCGGACAGGAACAGCCGGTGCGTGAAGTGCGGGGCCAGCCGACGGATCAGCTTCGTCTGCTGGGAGTCGACCGCGTAGACCTGCTTGGGCGCCGCCGGGGCCACGTGGTGCGCCTCGTCGAGGATGAGCAGGTCGAACGTACGCGGGTACGACGGGCCGTCGGCCGGAAGCACCTCGTCAAGGAGCCGTTGCGCCTTGGCGCTGCGCAGCCAGGGCAAGCTGACGATGCAGAGCGGGAAGACATTGAACGGGTTGGCGGCCGACCCATGGGTGCGCCGCACCTCGGCGCAGCACCGGCTGTCGATGATGGTGAAGGTGAGGCCGAACTTCTCGGCCATCTCGTCGCGCCACTTCACCGTCAGGCCCGCGGGGCAGACGATCATGATGCGGCGGGCGCGGTGGCGCAGCAGCAGCTCCTGGGCGACGAGCCCGGCCTCGATGGTCTTGCCGAGGCCGACGTCGTCCGCCAACAGGAGGTTGACGCGGGGCGCGTCGACCGCCCGCGCGACCGGCTCGAGCTGGTAGTCCTCGATGGCGACGCCGGAGCGAAAGGGGGCCTGAAGGGTCTTCACCTCCGCCGAGGTCACCGCGGACCACCGAACCGCGTCGAGGAACGCCGCGAGCCGCTGCGGCGGGTCGAAGCCGCCTTCCTCGACCTGCGGCAGCGAACCGCTCGGGAGGACCTGCCGGCCTGGCTCGACCTCCCAGATGACCTGGAGCGTCTCGCCGTAGCGGCCGTCCTCGACACTCTGCAGGCTCACGAGGTGGCTGCGCTCACCAGCCTCGACGTCGCTGATCACCCACCGCTGACCCCGCACCGACACCAACACGCCGATGCTGAGCTCATCCGTCGCCGTGCCCGACACTATGTGTCTCCCCCCACGTACGAACCCCCACCAGGCCGACGACGCCGGCCCCTCCTGGCGGCACGCCGGTTGTCGCCAGATCGCCGTCCCTGGAGTTCGGGAAACCAGCGTGACCCAGCCATGGGCCATCGTCGCCTGACGGGAATGCCCCGGTAGCCCGAATATGGCGCAACACTACCGACGCGAGGTGTGTCAGGTCTAGACCCATAGTCATCTTGTGTACTGAGTTTACATATAACGTCTGACTGACAACGAGGCCACCGCTCGGTCACCAGCACCACCCATTCCCCTTCGCGATGACAGCCGGCCCGGAGAGCGCGGGACCGACCCCTGGGCATGCCTCCGAGTCGGGTCTGAGAGTGCCGAAGGACACAGTCCGAAGTGGTCCGATTTCACACTTGATGTGAGGTTTGAACGATGGCAGGGTGAGCACAACTCGTAGTGCTGCACGTGCAGTTCGTGACGTCGATCTCGGTCCGAACCACGAAGGAGCTGGGATGGATGCGGTGGCAGCGGCGGCGGAGCGGTGGCTGACCAAGCGACGCGCGACCGGTCACCACCACGCGACCGCGCTCGAGCAACGTCTCGTTCGCGAGGGGTATCGGGTCGAGTCGTTCGAGGAGGCCGGCCGGGGCTGGGCAGTCAAGGTCTATGACCCTCGCGACGCGCGACTCTGGATGACCCTCTGGTGCGTCATCGCAGACGGACGTGCGGCATGGGAGTGGGTCTCCACCCTCCCACGTCTACCCGCCGATGACCTCGACGGCGTTCTCTCCTTCATTCAGCGCTGGATCGGAGCGGCGTAAGCACGCGCTTCCCGCGGGGTGGTGACCACCCTGACCGCACACCACGAGTTCGTTTCGTCCGACAGAAAGGGTCACGATGCGCAACTGGCGGAAGTCGAGTTACAGCTGCGCCAACGGGTCGTGTGTCGAGGTCGGCACCGACGGCGCCCGCGTTGGCGTCCGTGACACGAAGCTCGGTGAGGCGTCGCCGGTGCTCGTGTTCAGCATGGCCGCGTGGCGGGAATTCTTGGCCGCCGTGACGACCGGACGGCTGTAACTCGTCCGTGATGAGACCAGCGCCCGCCCTCCTCGACAGCGTGGTCGGAGGGCGGGCGTCCTCGCGTGACCAGCGCGTCGGTCGGCGCTCCGCCGGTTGACTATCGAAGCTGGTCGCGGCGGCGGGTCAGGTAGGCGACTTCGGCCGTGTTGCCCGCGAGCTCGATCGCCTTGTCGTACGCCGCGCGGGCCTCCTGGCCGCGGCCCAGCCGGCGCAGCAGTCCGGCGCGGGTCACGTGGTAGGCGTGATAGCCGGCCAACGTGGCGTCGAGCCGGTCGACAATCGCCAGCGCCACCTCCGGGCCGTCGAGCTCGGCGACCGCGACAGCCCGGTTGAGGGCGACGATCGGCGAGGGGTCGAGACGGAGTAGCTGGTCATAGAGAGCGACGATCCGCGACCAGTCGGTGTCGCGCACGTCGCGGGCGGAGGTGTGCACGGCGTTGACGGCCGCGAGGATCTGGTAGCGCCCCGGAGCCACGCCGGTGGCCAGGCGCTCACGCACCAGCCGATGGCCCTCGGCGATCAGCTCCGCGTCCCAGGCCCCACCGTCCTGTTCGCCGAGGGGAACCAGCTCGCCGGTCGCCGAGACCCGGGCGGGGCGGCGTGCCTCGGTGAGGAGCATGAGCGCCAGCAACCCGGCCACTTCACCGTCGTCCGGCATGAGGGCATGGACCAGACGAGTGAGCCGGATGGCTTCGGCGGTCAGGTCGGGACGCACGGGGTCGGTGTCGGAGCCGGTCGCCAGGTAGCCCTCGTTGAAGATGAGGAAAAGCACAGAGAGGACGCCGGAGACGCGTGCCGGCAGGTCCCCCGCCGACGGCACCCGATAGGGGATGCGAGCCGCCTTGATCTTGGCCTTCGCACGGGTGATCCGCTGCCCCATGGCGGCTTCCCGCACCAGGAAGGCGCGGGCGATCTGGGGCACGGTCAGGCCGCCGACCATACGCAGCGTCAAGGCGACCCGGCTCTCCATCGCGAGCGCGGGGTGACAGCAGGTGAAGATCAGCCGGAGCCGCTCATCGTCGATGGCGCCGAGAGGCTCAGGCGGATTCGCGTCGTACAACATCTGAGCCTCCTTCTGCTTGTCCTCGCGTTTGCTCTCCCGCCGGATCCGGTCGATGGCCTTGCGGGTGGCGGTCGTGGTCAGCCAAGCGCCGGGGTTCGGGGGCAGGCCATCGGCCGGCCACCGCTCGACGGCGGTCGCGAACGCCTCGGCCGCCGCCTCCTCAGCGATGTCCAGATCGCCGAAGCGCCTGGTCAGGGTGGCGACCACCCGCGCCCACTCCTCGTGGTGGGCTCGGGTGATCGCCGCCTGGACGTCACCGGAGCTCACAGCGCGACCTGCTTCCAGGCGTCCGGCCGCTCGAGATGACGGCTTCGGCTCACAGGAACGGCCGCACCTCGACCTTCCGGTTGCAGGCCTTCGACCCCTCGGCGGCCAGCTTGAGCGCCACGTCGAGGTCAGGGGCCTCGATGATCCAGAAGCCCGCGAGGTATTCCTTCGTCTCCACGAAGGGTCCGTCGCTGATGATCGCCTCGCCAGTTCGGTTGTCGACGACGGTCGCGTTGCTGGGTGAGGCGAGACCACCGGCGAAGACCCAGTGTCCATTCGCCCTGAGCTGCTCGTTGAACGCGTCGATAGCGGCCATCTCGTCCGAGGTGGCGAGGCCCTGCTGGTCGTGGATCACGGACACGAGGTACTGCATCTGAACCATCTCCTGTGTGTCGGGGACGCCCGTGGGCGCTCTCACCTCTGCGACGAACAGCTCCGCTCCGATCCGACACCGCCTCCCGGATTTCGTTCAAGCCTTCCGTACGCCGGCGCTAGGCCTTGGCCCAGGGTCAGGCTTCCGCCGCTGTGGTTAGCTCAGCAGGTCACGCAGATGTGGAATCAGCAGTCGGTCGGGCCGCAACCAGTCAAGGGTGGCTAGCTCGTCCGTGGCGATCCAGCGCACGGTGCGGTGCTCCCGGGGAGTCGGCTCGATGCGGTCGTCCGCCAGGGTCGCCGCGTAGACCCGCAGGACGGCGCCCACGTCTGGCAGCGGTACGTCCGGTCCGACCCGGTCACCGACGCGAACCCGGACACCCAGCTCCTCCACGCACTCTCGAACGAGCGCGTCGACCTCGGTCTCGCCGGGCTCCACCCGCCCACCGGGAAGCTCCCACTGGCCGGCGAGGTGATCGGGGTAGCCGCGCTGCTGGGCGAGAAGACGCCCGGCTCGAACGATGGCCGCCCCCACCACGACCTGACGTGACGACACCTCAACCACGCCGTCAGGTATACCAGCACTGAGAAAGCCCTCGTCGATGCACTGAAATGAGGTCTGGCCTGGCCGAGGCTGCCACCATCGATTGGCGAGAAGATTACTCCAGTCTCAGCTACCGCGTCACTACTGTCCCACGCCCTGTGCAAGCGGCGGTCACTGAGTTCATGCGATATTTCGGCTTGGCGTTCGGTGCGTTCGACTTCGTTGTCACCCCGTCCGGAGAGTGGCGGTTCCTTGAATGCAACCCCAACGGCCAATGGGCATGGCTTGAGCGTTACGCGGATGTGCCGATCTCCCACGCCATCGCAGATCTCTTGCGGAGGGGAAAGATGACTCGATGATGAACGACAGGGTGCCTGGCCTGCTCGCCTCGCTGGCGGCCGAGCTGAAACGTGCGGGAGCGCTGCGCTCGGCGGAGTGGCGGGCGGCGCTCCTGGCCGTGCCCCGACACGTCTTCCTGCCTCGCTTCTACATCGACGAGATCGGGCCCCACGGCGTGACCGTCTTCCGCCCCGTCAGCGCGGACTCCAGCGAGGACGACTGGCTGGCGCTGACGTACGAGGACCGGACGCTGGCGACCCAGCTCGACGGCTCGACGACACCGCCAGCGTGCGGGGCGCCTGTCGAGGGTGTGCCGACGAGCTCCTCCACCCGGCCGAGCACGGTCGTTCGCATGCTCGAAGACCTGGAGGTCTTTCCGGGCGCTCGGGTCCTGGAGCTCGGCACGGGCACCGGCTACTCGACCGCCCTGCTCTGCGAGCGGCTGGGCAGCGACCACGTGACGAGCGTCGAGTACGACGCCGAGCTCTCGAACGTGGCCGGCGAGCGCCTCGCCAGCTTGGGATACCACCCTCATCTCGTCGTCGGCGATGGCGCCCAGGGCCATCCGGACGGCGCCCCGTACGATCGCGTGATCGCCGCGTACTCGCCATCGCGGGTGCCTCCCGCGTGGATCGAGCAGGCGGCCGACGACGCGCTGATCCTCGTGTCGATCGTCGGCGACCTCGACGTCTACGCCTACACACGACTGCGGAAGGTCGGGCCTGACCGCGCGACAGGCCGGCTCGTCGACGCGGACGTGTCGTTCATGCGCACCCGGACGGTCACGAGACGGCCCGCTCAGCTCCGGGCCGCGATGGCCGCTCGCGCCCACGCGGAGCCGGTCACACCGAGGATGGACGTCAGCCTCCTCATCGATCAGGACTACCTGTGGGCGGCGCAGCTGGCCCTGCCGGGTGTGCGGCGGCTGTGGGTCGGTGACGACCACTGGTTCCTGCACCCAGACGGCTCCTGGGCGGTGCTCGAAGCTGGGGACGATCCCCGCGCCTACGAAGGGGGCGAGCGACGACTGTGGACGGAGCTGGAGGACGTCGCGACTCGCTGGTCGGAGGCCGGGCGGCCCGATCGTGAGCGGTACGGCGTCACCGCGGACCGATCGGCGACCGTCGTCTGGCTGGACGAGCCGGACAACCAGGTCGGCGTGCTGTCGTGACCACACATCGGGCTCGAGACCCGACAAAGCCATCAAACGGCCACCGCTCGCCTCGACGACCATCGACGTCTCAGCTCAGCAGGCTGGTGAACAGCTCAGGCCGTCGCGAACGCGACGTCACGCCACACCCGTCGGAAGCCGCGCCAGGATGAAGGTGACAGCTAAGGCACCGACCGACGAGGGAGGGCCACATGAGCGGTCCTGACGCGCCTGACCCAGGCCCGGACATCCCAGAGCCGGACTTCCGCCCACCCGAGGACGGCGGACCCGACCTGCCCGACTCCGAGATCCCCGAGACGCCGGAGACACAGACACCAGGTACTGACGACCTAGGACCGGACATCATTCTGGAGCCGGACATCGACCAGGCCATCGACCAGCTGGACGTTCACGAGGGCGAAGAGCTCTACACCGACGAGCTGCTACCGGAGTCGGAGTCGGTGGAGTGGGAGCCGCCAGACGAGCCGAGCCCACTCAGCCGAGAGGAGAGCGGCTCTCAAGAAGACCTTGACGACCCGGCGTTTCGGGACTCGGCAACCGAAAGCCTTGACGAAGGAGACCTGGGCGAGGCGTACACCGACGAGGAGAACGAGGACGAGGAGCTCGGGAACGAGGTGCTCGAACCGGACGACCGGGACGTGGACGACGCCTGAGTCGGGGTGGCTGGCCAGCGACGGTCAAACGATTGACCACACACGATCTCGCTGTTACCCAGAGGACCCCACCGGTCGACCCGGCGGCGACGCCCCGAATGGAGGTGAGCCATGCCCCGATCGCGTCCTCACCACGTCACCAGGAGGGACCTCCTGCTCGCCAGCGGCCTCGCCCTCATGGCCAGCGGTGCCATGACCGGCTGCGAGCTCCTCTCGACCGAACCCGCGGGGAGGCCATCGTCACGCGCGCCACGCGGTCCCAAAGGCAAAGAAGCCCCCATGCTGGCCGCCAAGGTCAAGGCCGGCGAGCTGCCCCCAGTCGAGGAGCGAGTGCCCAAGGACCCCTACGTCGTCCAGCCCAACGAGACGGTCGGCGTCTACGGCGGCGCACTGCGTCTTCGACTCCCCGGCGATGCCTACAGCAACGCCGCAGCCATCTACTCCACCGCCGGCTACGAGCACTTGGTCCGCTGGGACGTGGAGTTCAAGGAGATCATCCCAAACCTAGCCAGAGAGTACCGGGCCAGCGCCGACAGCACCGAGTACACGTTCGTGCTACGCGAGGGCATCCGGTGGTCCGACGGAGAGCCGTTCACGGCCGAGGACATCGTCTTCGCCGTCGAGGACGTCATGATGAACGAGGAGCTCCACCCGTCACCACCGTTCGGGAGGATGCGTGCCGAGGCACCCGACGAGCACACGGTGGTCCTCACCTTCGCCGAACCATACGGACTCTTCCTCCACTACCTCGCCACCCGCCAAGGCTCCTGGTTCACCGACTACCCGAAGCACTACCTGTCGCGCTTCCACCCCCGCTACAACCCTGACCACGCGACGGCGGCTCGGGAGGCCGGCTTCGACGAGTGGACGGCCGTCTTTCACGACATCAGCAGCTCCTGGAGCTTCGGGCGGACGGTCGGCAAGCCGACACTCAACCCGTGGCTGCTTACCACCGCCTCGGACAACGCCACCCGCGTGGTCCTCGAACGCAACCCGTACTACTGGAAGGTTGACCCCGAAGGGAGCCAACTGCCCTACGTCGACCGCCTCGACTACGAGGTCATCAAGGAGGACGAAGCGGCGCTGCTCAAGATCCTCAACGGCGAGATTGACTGGGCCACTCACCAGCTGAAGGACAAGCCCGTCGTGGCCCGGAACCGTGAACGCGGCGACTATCGGCTGTTCGACGTCGTTCCGGAGGCCATGAACGTCGTGTGCATCTACCCCAATCTCACGCACGAGGACCCGGTCAAGCGGCGGATTCTGTCCAACAGAAATGTCCGCATCGGCCTGTCGCACGCCATCAACCGCCAAGAGATCATTGACGCGGTGTTTCAGCGGCAAGGTCAGCCCTGGCAGGTCGCGCCCCGCCGCGAGTCGACGTTCTTCGACGAGGAGATGGCCACCCAGTACGTCGAGTATGACGTCGACAGGGCGAACGAGTTCCTCGACCGCGCCTTCCCCGACAAGGACAGGGACGGCATCCGGCTGGGTCCGGACGGCAAGCCCATCTCCTTGATCATCGACGTCGCCAACATCATCCCCACGTGGCCGGACATCATGAGTCTGGTCGCGCGGTACTGGCGTGCCGTCGGGATCGACGCCAGGCTCAACACGGCCAATCCGGAGCTGATCGTCGAACGTGGCCAGGCCAACAAGCACGACGTGTCGGTCTGGGCGGGCGAGGGTGGCCTGGACGCCGTCATCCTGCTCAATCCCTACAACTACCTGCCGCTTCTCAACCCCTACTCCTACTTCGCCGTGCGGTGGGTCGAGTGGTACCAGAGCGACGGAAAGGAGGGAGAGACCCCACCCCCTCCGGTACGCAGGCAGATGGAGCTGTACGACCAGGTGCGCGCCACCGCCGACTCCGAGACCCAGGTCCGGTTGATGAAGGAGGTCCTGCGGATCGCCAAGGAGCAGTTCCACGCGATCGGTGTCAGCATTCTGCAGGACGAATACGGCACGGTGACGAACAGAATCGGAAACTGGCCGAAGTTCACGACGCAAGGCGCCTGGGTCTACTGCCCAGTCGCTCCGACGAACCCCTGCCAGTACTTCATCAAGGACTAGGACGCGACACACCGTTGACAGCGGGTGCCCTGTGCGACGTACGGTTGTTTCGATTACGCAAAGCGGCGTCCGCACCTCGAGTGTGTGTCTAACCTCCGAATCGTCGGAGGAAGCCCCACTCACTTCGGATCGCCACGGTGGGGTCGCTCGGGCGCCTGGCCTCCGCACCCTCCGCGCACCCGAGCGACCCACCCGCCGTTTCCCCGACCGTCGAGCGGAGAAACCGCCAAGGACGCGTTGCGCTCTTGTGTCATGCACGAGCCCTCCGGACTGGCCCGCGGCGCCCGCTCGCGTGCCCCTTGGTCCGTACGCGTCCGGTGTCAGTCAGCCGGCCCGGGACGTGGCTTTCGGTCTGTCAGCGCGCCACCTCGAACACCCCATGCGCGCCGCGTTCCGCGTCAACCATCACGTGGGAGACGAACGGATAGTGGCCGGGCTCGGGGAAGATCAGCTCGACGAAGCCGCCCTGCGCTGGCGCGAGCGCCAGACTCTGGCTTCCTCCGTCGCTCGGCGAGCGCAGCAGGTAGGCACCCTCGGCGTAGACCGTGTCGAACTGCCCGCCGACGACGTGGAACGACGTCGCCCGGTTCGGACCGGCGTCGAGGACCCACACGCGGACTCTCTCGCCCGCTCGGACGCGCAGCGGCCGCGCGTCGTACTGGTTGACGTAGCCGTTGAAGACGACCGCGTCCGGGCGCTCCGCGCGCAGCTTCGCCACGTCCACCTCACCGCCGGGCGGGCCGAGGTAGAGCTCGGACTGGACGAGCAGGAAGCTCCGGTCGACCGGAGGGAGGTCGTCCGGCTCGATGACGACCGCCCCGAAGAGTCCGTTCGCGATGTGGGCAGACATCGGCATGGTCGCGCAGTGATACATCCACACCCCGGCCTTCGTCGCCCGGAACCGGTAGACGAGGGACTCCCCAGGCGGGATCGTCCGCATGGGCTTGTCGGGCGCGAGCGAGCCGGCGTGGAAGTCGATCGAGTGCCCGATCGTGCCATCGTTGACGAGCGTGATCTCGAAGACGTCTCCCACCTTTCCGTGCAGGACGGGCCCCGGCATCCGGCCGTTGAAGGTCCACAGCCGCTGGGTGACTCCCGGCGCCACCTCGCGCTCGATCTCGCGGACCCGGAACGTGTGCCGGTGGACCCGTCGCTCGCTCACCGCCGGCAGCACCGGGTCGTACGGCACGAAGTCGCGTCCGGGGCGAGCGGTGAAGTCCAGTCGCTCCGCGGCGTCCTCGACGTGCGTGGACGAACCGGTCGTCGACGTGCCGTGATGATCGCCGTGAACTGGAGCCCCCGGGTCGTCGGTCACTCGAATGCGCAGCACCATGCCCATCTGCCGGTGCCCCAGGACGGAGCACCAGCCGTCGATGCTCCGCTCGACCACGCCGACGTCGAGCCGGGTCGACTCTCCGGGCGACAGCCGACCACTGTCCTGCCCCGTGTCGAGGACCAGGTCGTGGACGGTGTCGTCGTCGGCGTTGACGAGCCGAATCACCAGCCGGTCGCCGGCCGCGACCTTGAGGGTGGACGGCGAGAAGCGCATGTCTCTCGCCACCACGGTGGCGGTGACGGTCCGCCCGGTGGCGGGGACCTGGCTCCGGTCCTCCGTCGCCGAGCGCGCCGTGGCGACAGCCCCGGGGTCGACCGCGACACCAGCCGCGACCGCGAGGACGACCGCGGCGAGCCCGGCCACGGCCAGTCCCGACGCCGACCGTCGCGGTTCCTCAAGGCGCGCCCGCGCCGACGCGGCCTCGCCCGGCGCGGTCGCCTCCACCGGCGTGTCGGACACGTGCCGCCGCACCTGACGCGACCGTCGGATCGCGACGACCAGCAGCGGGAGGAACGCCGCCATCCCGCCGAAGGCGAGCATGGAGCACAGCACACGCACCACGCTGGGCACTGGGAGGACCGCCACCAGCAAACCGGCGTTGACGAGCACGACGCGGAACGCGGCGGCGCGGTCGAGCGCGGTCGTCGCCGCGCGCACCGCGCCCGGCCCGCCACCCAGGGCGACCGGCACAAGGTACGACAGCGCGCCGAGCAGCACCTGGGCCCCGAAGCCAGCCGACAGGAGCGGGGTGAGCGCGCTGAACCGATCGTCGACCACTCGCCACGAGGGCGATGCCACCACCGTGACCGCGAGCGAGGCGAGGGAGCAGACGAGCCACACCATGCCCGCGAGAACCGACCACGTGGCGTACGAGGACGGCGGCTTTCCCCGAGCGGCCTTCACCATCGGAAGGGCGACCACGCCCAGCCCGGCGAGGTAGCCGGCGAGGCCGAGCGCGACGAGCACCCGGGTCCCGACGACCGCGCCACCCGCCGCGACGAGGACGCTTCCCGCGAGCAGCGGGAGCGCTCGCCTCGTCGCCTGTTCTGCGCCGTCCGGCAGACGGGTCCGCAACATCGTCGGCCACAACGTGAGCAGCGTGCCGACCACGGTGAGGCCGACCCAGCCCAGGAGGTTCACCATGGCGTGCGCGAGCTTCACCCGCTCGTGCCACAGGTCAGGCAACCCCCGGGCCAGGAGGGTTCCCAGCAGCGCGCCGACCGGGAGGAAGCACGCGGCCGTCACGTAGGACCGCACGGTGACGTCGAACCGCGACGGCAGAGCTTTGCGGAGCGCGACGACGAGCGCGGCGCCGTGCCAGAGCACGGCGGTGACGACGGCGGTGGCGCCGGCGACGGTGAGCGGCCAGCGCTCGGTCACGACCCCGAGGACGACGAGGACCGCGCCGGCGTTGAGCGACCCGAGCCGGATCGACTCAGCCGTGCGGTCGGCCGACACCGTCCGCAGGAGAGTCTCGGCGAAGTGCCGGCTCCACACCAGGATCGCGTGGCTCACCGCGCCGAGGAGAAGGAGATGGACCATGAGCCATCTCGGCGCCGGCAGGAACGGGTGCGCGACGACGACCACGACGAGCGCCCCGAGCCAACCGACGACGGGGAGGTCGCGCAGCGGCCGGAAGCCTCGGGCCGGCCCCGGCTGGCGGCTTGGGTGGCTCATCGCGCGCTCCTCTTCGACTGACTCGACTGGCTGGTGGTCACGGCCGACCAGGCCATGAGGACGGCGAACGCGAGCACCGCGACGATGTTGAGCGCACCCCCGACCCGCCACGCCGCGGTCACGTGGAGCGCGTCGCCCACCCACAGCCGCAGGACGAGGGAGAGGTGCAGCAGCGCGGCGGGCGCCGCGAGCACTGGGTGAAACGTCAGCGGTATCCGGAGCACAGCCGGAAGAACCATCGGTGCGTGCGCCATGATCATCGAGATCGTGAAGCCCAGGAACACCGCGTGCACCACCGCGTCGTACCGCTCGCCGTCGAAGACCGGCCCGCCGACCAGCCAGCTGACCGCGGCGACCGCCAGCCAGGCGTAGGCCGCCAGCACACACCCCGCCGTGAACCTCGCGAGCCCGTGGCCACGTAGCGTCCGGCGGGCGACGTCGTGGCTGGCGAGCCAACCAGTGAGGCCGAGAACCGCGAGCCCGAGGGCGGGATAGCCGACGCGGGGCCAGAGCAGTGCCGCGACGGTCGCGACGGTCACCGCGCCGGAGGCGAGCAGGACGCCGCGTTCGGTGCTCGCCGGGACGGCGATGCGGGCGAGCTCCACCCGTTCGGCGGCGACGGTGAGGACGACGAAGCCGGCGAGCCACGGGATGAGGTGGGGAACGGGCACACCACCCAGCCACAGCGTGGCCGCGCCGGCGGCGAGCACGGCACCCAGGATCTGGACGAGGACGACGTCCCCGCGTTGCCGCCGCCAAAGCGGGACATAGACGGCGACGAGCGCCAGCGTGCCGAGCAGCAGCGCCGTGCCGCCGAGCGTGCCAGGGAGCGGCGTGACGAGCGCCACCGCACCCAGTCCGAGGAGGCCGGGCGCGACGAATCCTGGTGCGGCTCTGAGCGCCACGGCGCGCTCGAGGGCGACGACGCAGCCCACGAAGCCGAGGACGAGCAGCACGCCATGGACGTCACGCAGACGCGCGGCGGTCACTGGCGCCGGGAGGTCGAGGAGCAGGAGAGCGGCGTCCAGGCCGGCGAGTAGCGCGACCGCTCCCGGCAGGGCGAGGAGCGCGGACGCTCGCGAGGACCTCCGCTGAGGTCGAGCCGCGTTCGCCCGCCTCACGGTGTCGGCGGTGTCGATTCGCGGCGCGCTGGTCATGGTTCGTCCCGATCGGCTCGGACCCGACGTGATGGGAGCGGAAGGTCGAGCCGGCAGGCACCGGGCTCGGAGAACGGTTGGAGGTCGGAGCCCGTGGGGTCGCCGCCGTACTCCTCGATCGCCCCTCGGACGATGCCGAGGTGGACGCCGCACACGACGTCCGGGTAACGCTTGGCGGTGTCGAGCAGCGGGCAGCGGGTGAGCCGGACGACACCGCGACGGTCGTCGGTCTCCGGCGCGAAGCCGAGCTGCCGGAACAGCTCCACGACTCGGCGTACTGCGGCGGCCTGACGCTCCGCTCCCCGCCTCCTTCGATCGACGGCCGGTCGCTTCTTGGCCAACTCGCGGCCCCACGTCGTGCCAGCGCGGATCGCGTCGTCGCGCGGCGAGGTGCTGGTGCGCTGGATCACGGTGGCGAGGGCGGCCGCGAGCCCGCCATAGGTGGACTCCGGTTCGTCCGGGCCGTCCACTGCTTCGTAGAGCCAGGCGGGCCGGCCACGCCCGCTCGGCTCGGCCCGCCGACGCTCGACCAGGCCCACCTCGATCAGCGCGTCGATGTGCTCACGGAGCGTGTTGACATGCAGGCCCGTCGCGTCAGAGAGGTCGGCGAGCGTGATCGGTCCAGGCTGACGGCGGAGCGCCGCGAGGACCGTGGCACGAGCCGGCGACAGCGCTGGCCTTGGCCGAGTCGGCAGTGGCCCATAGCCCGCTCGTGGTGCTCCTGTCGGCGAGCGATTTTTCACGGCTATGAGTGTAATAAAATCGTCGGCGTCAGGCTCCGCGGAGCAGCGTCTCGTGAAGGACCTCACATGAACCACGTCGTTCTCGCCTCGGACCAGGCCGACGCGCGTGCCGCCGCCCAGGTCGAGGAGCACCATCGACACCTCGCGGCCGCCTTGTCGGCTTTGACGGACACGCTCGTCCGCGCGGCCGCGCGCGGCCAGGAGACCGAAGCGCACGCAGCCATGGACGAGCTGGTCGCCTGGTCGCGCCAGGAGCTCCTCCCGCACGCCGTCGCCGAGGAGAAGGCCCTCTATCCCGTCGCCCACGCCCAGACCGAGGGCCGGCTCCTCGTCGAAGGGATGCTCGGCGAGCACAAGGTCATCGCGAGCCTGGTCGACTCGGTCGCTACCGCCACGAACCCCGTCCACGCGGCCACGGCAGCCACCGCTCTGCGGGTCACCGTCGAAAACCACCTGACCAAGGAGAACGAGCTGCTCGTGCCCTTGCTCGTCAGCGACCCCAACGTCTCCCTCGCGGAGCTGCTTCAGGGCATGCACGAGCTCATCGGCGGACACGAGCACCCCGAACCGGAGGACTCCAGCGACCCGAGTCGCGACAACGGCGAGCGTCCGGACGCCCACGACGACCAGCCGGCCGCGGCACGTTCGACCGCCCACCGCTGCGCCTGCGGCGAGCATGACGAACTCGACGATCCTGAGCTCGACACGCGGGTCATCCCTCACGCGCTCCGTCACGCGGCTGTCTTCGGCGCGCTCGACGCCGTCCGACCTGGTCGCGGGATGGTCCTCGTCGCGTCCCACGACCCGAAGCCCCTGCTCGCCCAGCTGGAGCAGCGACAGCCAGACACCTTCGACGTGGAGTACGTGACCCGCGGGCCGGACGTGTGGCGCCTGAGGTTCGTCCGCCGGACCGGGTGAGACCTCGATCAGCGAGGACACTCACACGCCGGGGGCACTGTCGACGGCGTGGCGGCCCGATGAGTTTCGGCCGCGGGACCCGTCGTGTAGTCGACGCCGCCTGACAGGAGGTCGACCGTGCCCGCCGACCCAACCGAGCGGTCCGAGGCTCACGCCGGGAAACCGGCGCTCGTCATGGTCCTCGACGAGCCGCTCGACCTGCCCGCGCTGTGCGCGCACCTTCGTCGCCGGCTCGTGGAGACCGACGCCGTCCAGGTGATCTGTGACGTCCGGAGGCTCACCCATCCGTCGACCACGACCCTCGACGCCCTGGCACGGCTCCAGCTCACCGCCCGTCGTCTCGGTTGCCGACTGTGGCTCCACCACCCCCACCCACGGCTGCGGGCGCTCCTCGAGCTGGCCGGACTGTCGGAGGTCATCCCGTCGAAGCCCCCGTGACCGAGGGAGCGGACTCGGGTCAGGCGCCCTCCTCCAGGCGAAGCGGCAGACCGAACAACGGGAACAGGGACGCCGTGTCGAGGAACGAGGTGATGCCGCTGATGCGGCCGTCCACGATCTCGATGACCTGGAGCGCCCACGCCCGGTGCCCACCGGCAGGATCGCGGCGGTACTGCCCGAACGCCGGCGTGCCGTTGGCCGTGACGGGAACGAGGCGAGAGCCTCGGCACCCGTGCCCCGGACCGAGCATCCAAGCGCGCACCTGGTCGATGCCGCGCAGCCACAGTGCGAACGGCGGCATGGACAGCGTCGCGTCCTCATGCAGCAACGCGGCGAGCGCGTCCATGTCGTAGCGCTCGAACGCGTCGAGGTAGCGCGCCAGCAGCGCGCGCTGCTCCTCGTCGAGCGGCTTGGCCACCTCGGTGGCGGCTGGGTCGTAGGAGGCCAGGGTGGCCCGAGCCCGCTGCAAGGCGCTGCTGACGGAGGCCACCGTCGTGCCCAAGAGCTCGGCGACCTCGCTCGCCTGCCAGGCCAGGACCTCACGCAGGATGAGCACCGCCCGCTGCTTGGGCGGGAGCTGTTGCAGAGCGGCGACGAACGCGAGGCGAACGCTCTCCCTGCCCACCGCCACCTCGGCCGGGTCATCGTCCTCCGGCACCACCCTCCCGTCCGGGATCGGCGTGATCCACGTCGCCTCCGGCAGCGCGTCACCCAGCGGCGTGTCGGCCGTGGCCGACGAGGTGAGGTCCATGGGACGGGCGCGACGCTGGCTCCCGGAGGTCATGTCCAAACACACGTTCGTGGCGATGCGGTACAGCCACGACCGTAGCGACGCGCGACCCTCGAAGCGGTCGAGGTTCCGCCAGGCGCGGACCATCGTCTCCTGGACAGCGTCCTCCGCCTCGAACGCCGACCCGAGCATGCGGTAGCAGTAACCGGTCAGCTCACGCCGGTAGCCCTCGAGCTCCCGCGTAGCCTCGGCCGCGTCACCAGCGGGCGCGGTTCGGCTCGGGTCGTCGGTGACAAGATCGCTCATCACGGCTCTCCCTGCGTCGACTGGCTTTGACGCTACAGCAGGACACCCCCAACGTCCGAGGCGTGAGCGTGACGGACGCTTTGGGTGGTTTTGGACGCCACGTCAATGACCAGTCGGACGGCCGATGAGTTTCGGTCGCGCGCGTCGTCTGTACACGCGGATGGCGTCGAGCGTGGCGGCCATCCGAGCCACTGTGGACACGATGACGAAAGGCGACGACCCCCGTGTCGACCACGATCTTCGTAAACCTGCCGGTCAAGGACCTCGAGCGGTCGAAGCGGTTCTGGACCAAGCTCGGCTACTCGTTCGACCCCGTGTTCACCGACGACAACGCCGCCTGCCTGGTGATCAGCGAGCACATCTACGCCATGCTGCTCGTGGAGCCCTTCTTCAAGAACTTCACGAGCAAGAGCATCGCGGACACCGCGACCACCACGGAGGCGATCCTGGCGCTCGGCGTCGAGAGCCGGGACCGGGTCGACGAGCTCGCCGACGCCGCCTTCGCCGCGGGCGCGTCGCCGTCGGGCGACACGATGGACGAGGGGCCGATGTACCTGCGCAGGTTCGCCGACCCCGACGGGCACCTGTGGGAAGTCTTCTACATGGACCAGTCGGCGATCCCGTCCTCGTGAGCCGCGCCTCCACGGTGCACGAACGGTGCGCACCCGGAAGGGGCCGGGGCGACGGACCCACCGCCGTCCGGCTCCTGCCGGCGCACGCGAGGCTGCCTCGTCCGGCTGAGCGCAGGGCGGCGACCACGACGCTCGCACCGCGATTGGCCTTCCTCCGCGATGGTCTGCCTACCGAGGAGTCGGTACGGTGCCCTTCGCAGGCGCCGACCCGCCTCCCGAACCGTCGTCACCGCGCAGGTGGAGGGTGGACATGGAGCGAACCCGTGCCGGCGGGCGCCCCACCATCGCCGACGTCGCCCGGCTTGCGGGCGTCTCGGTCTCGTTGGTCAGCCTCGCGCTGAACAACCGCGAGGGCGTCTCACCCACCACCAAGGCGCGCATCTTGGCCGTCGCGGACCAGGTGGGCTACCACGCCGACCCGCAGGCCCGCGCGCTGCGCCGAGGATCCAGTGAGGCGTTGGGGCTGGTCGTCCGAAACCTCTCCAACCCCTACTTCCTCGACGTCATCACCGGTGCCCAGGAAGCCGCGGCCCGGCACGGCCGGACCGTCCTGGTCGCCGACGCCGACTACTCCCCTAAGCGCGAGCAGGACCACCTGCGACGTCTGGCGGCGCAACGGGTCGAGGGTCTCGCGATCGCTCCGGTGGGCACCGGCCGTTCGGTCCGGCTCTGGCGTGAGCTCCGGCCCGGCGCTCCTGTCGTCGTGCTCAACGCCACGGCCCGCGCCGCTGACGCGGTGGCCCGGGTGGGTCCGGACAATCAGCGGGCTGTCGAGCTGGCGGTCCGCCACCTGGCGGAGCTCGGCCACGAGGAGATCGCCTTCCTCACCGCGCCGCGCCGGGTCATGGCCGACCACGACCGGCTGATCGCCTTCTACGCCGAGTGCGCGGCCCTCGGCATCAAGCCTCGGCCGGTCGAGACACCGCTCAACCTGGTGGCGGTCCACCGCCGTGTCCTCGCCTTGCTCGATGAGCGGCCGCCGACCGCGATCATCACGAACTCCGACTACACCGCCCACGCGGTCTACAAGGCCGCTCGCGACCGCGGTCTCCGCGTGGGCAGGGACCTGTCGGTCGTGGGGCATGACGACCTGCCGACGTCGGAGCTGCTCGACCGGCCGTTGACCAGCGTGCGCGTCGACGCCCGGGCGATCGGACGCGCGCTCGTGCGCGCGTTGCTGAACCACGAGACCGCGACCGACCACCGAGAGCCGGTCGAGCTCATCGTCCGGGAGTCGACCTGTCCGCCCAGGGGACGTCGCCGATCCCGACGCGCGGCACGTGGCAGGGGTCCCCTTCCGTTCCGTACGGCGTCGAACCGCTCGACCCGCAACCGCGCCTAGGACCAGCGGTCGAGGCAGGTCAGGGCGAAGCCGGGCTCAGTAGTACCGCTTGATGGCACCGTCGGAGAGCGCGTCGGCCGCCTCTCCCAGCCGCATTCCCACGGCGTCCACCCGGAGCAGGAGCTCGCGGCGCTTCAGCATGTCGACGTCGAGGTCGCCGGACAGCAGGCTGGCGAGGGCGTGCTGGCACTCTTCCCGCACACTCGCCTTGCGGGCGAGGAGCGCGGCGCGCCCGACGTCGGACGGACGGTCCACGAGGTGCCCGATGGCCTCGTGCAGAGCGTGCACTCCGGACTCCACGGCGGCCAGCGGCGGGCCGAGGAGCGGCTCGGCTCGCACCCCGAGCAGATCGAACTCGCGGACGAGGTCGCGCAGGTGGTCGAGGATGTCGTCAGCGGACCGGGAGACCCGGTAGAGGTCCTCCCGGTCCATGGGCGCGGCGATCGTGCTGCGCAACAGGACCACCAGCTCGGCACGTCGTTGGTCGCCGTCGTGCTCGATCTCCCGCATGCGGGCCCGCGCCTCCGCCGGTGGCAGCTCTCCCCGCACCACGGCGAGCGTGAGCTCCAGACCGGCGAGAACCGCCTCGAGCTGCCGGCGGACGAGACGGACCACGTCGTGGTCGGTCCTGCCGGACAGGTCACGAAACAACCGACGTACGCGTCGTAGCCTCATGCAATCGCTCCAGCCGCCAAGGCGGCCACGGCCGCGGCCGCGAGCGCGGTCGGGAACGTGACCAGCCACGCCAGCACCATGCGCACCGCGACCCGCCACCGGACCCGCCGGGTGCCGCTGTCCCACGCCGCCCCGATCAACGCGCCCGAGACCGACTGGGACATGCTGACCGGGGCGCCCACCGCCGCCGTCGACAGCACCACCGCCGTCGCGGACAGCTCGGTGGTCACCGTCTGGTCCGGACGCACGGCCGCGACGCCGCCCCCGACCGTAGCGCGAAACCTCCGCACCCCGAGGATCGCGCCGAGGACGAACAGTGCCGCGCCGGCCAGCAGGGGCACCAGCTTCGGCTGAACGACCTCGTCGTCCATGCCGAGCAGCAAGGCGAAGACGGCGAGCACCTTCTGCCCGTCGTTGGCGCCGTAGGCCAGGCACACGCCGGTGAAGCCGAGCGCGTGCAGGCTTCGCACCCGGCCGTAGAGGCCTCCCCTGGCTCGGACGCGGCGCATGAGGACGCCCAGAAGGCGTCCGGTCACCATCCCAGCGACCGGAGCGAGCGCCGCCGCGACGAGAACCGCGCCGACCGCGCCCCACGAGACGGGGAGGGAGGAGCCCAGGCCGGCGCCGGTGATCCCACCGACCAAGGCGAGCGTGATGCTCGTGGGCAGGCCCTGCGCGGACAGGACCAGCGTCACCAGCACCGCCGCCAGGAGCGCCGCGACCAACGGCAGCCGACCAGCCTGGTCCTGGAAGTTGACGAGTCGGTTCGTCAGCGTGGTAGCCACGGCTGTCCCGAACACCAGTGGCGCGGCGACCATCGCCAGACCGAGCGCGGCGATCGCGGCGAGCGGTCGGATGCCACGCACGCCGAGCCCGACCGAGGTCAGCGCACCACCGTCGTTGGCTCCGTTGAGTGCGGCGAACGCTCCGGCGACGGCGAGCAGCCCCGCCGTCTCGCCCGTCATGGCGTCACACGGACGGCGGGAACGAGAAGTCTGCCGTCGATCACAGGAACAGGGACCTCCTCGTGTCGCGGAGTCTTGGGCCGCAACCTCAGAGCCTGCTCCAGGACCCCGGATCATCGTCGGTTCCGAGGCTCAGGAGCAGGCTCACCCTTGAGGGTACCTCAAACGTTTTAGTCCAACCAGGCCTTCTCAGGACACGAAAGGGTCTCACGCTGTTGCGTTCCCTCGCCCGGGGCTCTACCTTTCGGCCGTCATAGCAGCCCGTGTGTGACAGCGGCACGCATCAATGCCGCCTCAGAGGGAGGAAGGAAGTCCCCCTTGACCACTACCACGCATCCCGACGCGGCAACCGGTCGCGACGACGGTGGCGCGGCCGCGCGCGCCGCGGCGCGACGCCGCGAGTACTTACTGTTCCTCGCCTTCGTCGCACCGAATGTTCTCCTGCTGGCCGTCTTCTCGTACTGGCCTGTGGTCTACAACGGTTACCTGAGCCTGACAAGCTGGGACCTGCTGTCGGAATTCAAGCCGTTCGTAGGACTGGCCAACTATGTCGACATGCTGTCCGACCCGGACTTCCTCGGCGTGCTCCTGCGCACGGTCGTCTTCTCCGGCGGCATCACGGTCATCAGCATTGTGGGAGGCATGGCCGTCGCGGTGCTGCTCAACCAGAAGCTGGTGGGCCGCAACCTGGTTCGGACGACGGCGTTCGCTCCCTACATCGTCACGGGCGCGGCGGTCGGTACCGTCTGGCTCTACATCTTCCACCCCGAGTTCGGGCTGATGAAGCAGCTGCTCGGCATCGTCGGGTTGACATCGCCGGCCTGGATGTCCGACTCCGCGTGGGCGTTGCCCGGCCTGATCATCGTCTACGTGTGGAAGAACCTCGGGTTCGTCGCGGTCATCTACCTCGCCGGCCTGCAGAGCATGCCGGCGGACCTGTACGAGGCCGCGAAGATCGACGGGGCGAGCGCGTGGACCTTGTTCCGCCGGATCACACTCCCCCTGCTGTCGCCGGTGACGTTCTTCGTCGCGGTCGTCACCGTGATCGGGTCGTTCCAGGCCTTCGACATCATCGCGATCATGACCGGTGGCGGTCCGGGTGACGCGACCACCACCTTGTCGTGGTTCATCTACCAGGAGGCCTTCCAGGCGTTCGACGCCGGTCGCGCGGGCGCGGCGGCGATCATCATGTTCGTCATCCTGCTGCTCATCACCGCGGCGCAGACCCGATTCATGGAGCGGAGGGTGCACTACCGATGAGCACCGCCACCACTGTCAGCACCAGCCCCACGACGGCCGCTCCCGCCGAGCGCAAGCCGACCGCCGGCCACGTTCTCGGCAGGGTCGTGCTGTACCTGCTGCTGGTCCTCGTCGCCGTCGTGGCGATCCTGCCCGTGTACTGGCTGATCAGCAGCTCGGTGAAGCAGTCGGGCGACGTCCACCAGTTCCCGCCGAACTGGTTCCCCATGCCGTGGACGTGGGAGCTCCGCAACTACGTCGACGCGTGGAACGCGGCGCCGTTCGGTCGCCTCTACATCAACTCGATCGTCTTCGCGGTCGTCGGCACGGCGGGCGAGATCGCCGTCGCCATCCTGTCCGCCTACGCCTTCGCGTTCCTGCGGTTCCCCGCGAAGAATGTCGTGTTTATGGTGTTTCTCGGCGCGATGATGGTGCCGGGCACCGTCGTCCTCATGCCGAACTACCTCACGGTCGCGAGCCTGGGCTGGGTCAACAGCTACGCGGGACTGATCGTCCCCGGGCTGGGGAGCGTGTTCGCGATGTTCCTGCTCCGCCAGCACATGCTCACGCTTCCCGTCGAGGTGACCGAGGCCGCCAAGGTCGACGGAGCGGGACACCTGCGCATCCTGTGGAGCGTCATCCTGCCGATGTCGCGGCCGATGGTCGCGACCGTCGTCATCATCTCCCTGGTCCAGAGGTGGAACGAGTTCATCTGGCCGTTGATCGTGACGACGACGGACACGATGCGAACGCTCCCTGTGGGCTTGCTGATGCTCAAGAGCGACGAGGGCTACGTCAACTACGGCGTCGTCATGGCCGCCTCGGTCTTCGTCGTCGTCCCCGTGCTCGTCGTCTTCTTCCTCGCCCAGCGGCAGATCATCGCCGGTCTCACCGCGGGCGCGACGAAGGGCTGACCTCATGAGAGGAAACCACGCGATGAAGCCACGATCCGCCCTCACCCGCCGCGGCTTCCTGGCCGCCGCTGGTGGCACGATGGCGGCCCTCGCCGCCGGTTGTGGCAGTGAGCAGTACGTGCAGGCGGCGGGAAGCGTGCCGAGGCAGTACCGCAACCGACTGCACCTGGTCTTCTGGCATTCGTTCGGGTCCAAGCCTGGTGAGGCCCTCACCGCGTTGATCAACGAGTTCAACGAAAGCCAGTCCGACATCTACGTCGAGGGCCAGTTCCAGGGCTCCTACGAGGCCTCCGTCCAGAAGCTGTCGGCCGCGATCATCGCCCACCAGATCCCCGACCTGGTCATCCTGTCGGAGGTCACCTGGCGGAAGATGCACCTGGCCGACCGGCTGGAGCCGCTCAACGACTACTTCGAGGGCGACTTCACCCCGGACATCTACCTCGAGAACTTCATCAACGAGGGCACCGTCAAGGACACCGTCTGGTGGATCCCCTTCGCTCGGAGCACGCCGCTGTTCTACTTCAACAGGGACGTCTTCGAGAAGGCCGGCCTGCCCACCGAGGGGCCGAAGAACTGGCGGGAGCTGAAGGAGTGGGCGCCCGCCCTGCAGGAACACGCCCGTTACACCCTCGCCCTCGCCGGCGGATACGCCAGCTGGTACTTCCAGGGCAACGTCTGGCAGTGGGGTGGCCGCTACTCCGACGGGCTCGACGTCACCTTGGAAGAGGAGAAGGCGCTCGAGGCCGGCCAGTGGATGGTCGACTTCGTGCGGAAGGACAAGGCCGCCTACCTCTCCCCCGACGCCTCGGTCGACTTCATGAACGGGGTGGCGGCGTGCACGATGCTCTCGACCGGCAACTTGGCGGCGGTGTCGGAGGGCGCGAAGTTCAACGTCGGCACGACGTTCCTGCCCGAGTACGACGGTTTCGGGTGTCCGACCGGCGGCTCGGGTATCGGCGTCATGCGGGACGCCGCGCCGGAACGCAAGCAGGCGGCGATGGAGTTCATCCGCTGGCTGTCCCAACCGGCCAAGTCGGCCCAGTGGACGATCGAGACGGGCTACATGCCGGTCGTCAAGGCAGCACAGCAGGAGCAGGCTCTCGTCGAGACAGCGGAGAAGAACCCCAACTACCGCACCGCGTTGAACCAGCTGCCGAAGACCAAGCCGCAGGACCTCATCCGCCCGATCGTGCCGAGCGCGGGCGAGATGATGGACACCGCCCTGCAGAAGCTGTACTCCTCCAACGAGTCGGTCCGTGACGTGTTCGGCCGGCTCGACAAGCAGCTCCAGCGCAAGGCGGATCTGATCCGCGAGACCTACGAGGCTCGGTACCTCTAGTCAGGATCCCCGCCTGGGGTCGTGGCGGGTACCAGGCTCTGAGAAGCAGACCGCGGCTGGCCCGGACACCGGCACCGGTGGACCGGGTCAGCCGCGGCTCGTTTCTGACGCGCGGGTCAGGCGGCGCGCCGGTAGATGACGCGGAACACCTCGTCGGTCATCGGCGCCCCGTCGGCGACGGTGACGAGCCGCTTCATCACGTGCTCGCCACTCGCCACGTAGCGGGTGTCGTCACCCATGACGTGGATGGCGATCGCACGACGTGGCCGCTTGCTCGTGTTGTGGCCGGAGCCGTGCCAGGTCAGGGCGTGGTGGTAGTGGACCTCTCCCTTCGCGACCGGCCGGAGCACCACCTCCACGGGATGACCCTGGTACGTCTCCGGCAGTGTCGGGTTGGTCTCGGTGGTGCGCAGGAACTCCATCTGGTCGCCCCACCTGTGGGAGCCGCGCACCATGCGCATGCAGCCGTTCGACTCGTCGACGTCGTCCAGCGCGACCCACGCCGTCACCTGGGTCATCGGCGTGAGGATCGGCCACAGGGGGGCGTCCTGGTGCCAGTGCAGCAATCCGCCCTGCTCAGCGGGCTTGTACTGGATCTGGTCGTGCCAGATACGCAGCTCCTTCGCTCCGGTGAGCTGAGCGAGCTCCTCAGCGATCACCGGGTGGGTGACGAGCCGCTCGAAGGCCTTGCTCGCCTGCCAGATGTTCACGATCTGCCAGATCGGCCGCGTCTCGTCACCGAGGTTCGCCACGTGCACCGGCTGTGGCTGGTCGTCACGGTCTCGTTGCGCGATCACGCGCTCCAGTTCGGCCCGTAGCTCGTCGACCTCCTCGTCGGAGAGCACACGACTCCCCTTGACGAATCCATCGGCATGGAAGCTCGCGACCTGTTCCTGCGTCAGCATCCTTCTCGCCTCATCCCGGGCTCGAGGAGTTGGTCCTTGGCCACACGCTGCGTATCGGTCGCGTGAGTTGTCAAGGCGTGTTCACCACGTCGGCCGTCTCACGTCGCGAGCTGGCCAGCCGAGGTCAGGACTCGCTGACGAAGTACTGCTCGGGATTCGTCGGCCCGGGGTTCGGGTAGACGTAGGCGTTGGGCATGGACTTCGGCACGTTGTGGAAGTTGTTCTTCACGATGCCGTACCCAGCCGCCGGCAGGACCGTCCCGATCGCGTAGAACTCCTGCTGGGCGATCCGGAGGATCTCCATGAAGAGCTCGTGGCGCTCCTCCTCGTCGGGGTTGGCCTTGACCTCGTCGTAGAGCTCCATCTGCCGACGTGTCGCCGGCGGCGGCTCCATGTTGGGTTTCTGTCGGTTGTACCAACGCGCCCAGGGGATCGCGTAGTTGGACTCGTTGCTGAACGGGAAGTACCACCGCGGGTCCAACAGGGCGTCGTTGAGACCGCCGTCCCCGCCCCACACCGTGCCGTCGGGCTGGTTGGCCTCCTTGCGGGTGTAGAAGAGCGCGCGGTCCTCGGTCTTGACCCGCATGACGATGCCGACCTCGCGCCAGTAGCCGCGGATGAGCTCGAGACCGTCGATCCACTGCGGCGAGATACCGCTGGCGACCTCGATGGTGAACTCGATCGGCTTGCCGTCGGGGCCGAGCCGCCGCCCCTCGCCGTCCCGCTCGGCGAAGCCCGCCTGGTCCAGGTGCCTGTTCGCCAGGTCGAGGTCGAACTCGGTGTACTGCTTCGCCAGCTCCTCGAGGTAGAAGTCGGACTCCCGGCGTGGCGCCGCTTGCCAGGGCTCGCCCTGTCCTTGGAACACCGCCTGGATCAGCTCCTCGCGGTTGATCGCGTGCGACAGGCCGATCCGGAAGTCCTTGTTCTGGAAGATCTGCCGCTTGACCGGGTCCGGGTGGGTGAGGTTGAGCGCGATCATGAGACTGTTCATGCTGGCGGGCACGGTGTCGAAGAACCGGTAGCCGCCCTTCTCCCGGTTGCGTGCCAGCACCGGCTTGTTGCGCGGCTCGGTGAAGTGACGGGCGTGCATGTCGATCTCACCGTTGCTGGCCCGCAGTAGCATGACCTCGGGGTCCGCGATGATCGTGAACTCCACCCGGTCGAGGTAGGGAAGCTGGCTTCCTTCCGGGTCGACTTTCCAGTAGTAGGGGTTCCGGCTGGCGACCAGGCGGGTGCCCTCGCCGAGCGGCGCGTCGACCTTCCAGGGGCACAGTGTCGGCAGGTCTGGGTTCATCCAGCGGGCGCTGTAGGGCGTCCCTTCGATGCTGCCGCCCTTCCGGTTGAACAGCTCGACCCAGTCCGCCACGCCCTCGCTTTCGACGAGCGACTGGATGTCAGGGTTGTACTTCTCGTGGAACTGCTTGAGGTAGTGGAACGGCTTGGTGACGAGTCCCGCGCCACCGGGGTGCGCCTGGTGCTGGAGGAAGAGCCCGTTGGGTCGCTCGAAGGTGATCCGGACGGTGTAGTCGTCGATCTTTTCGAACGTCGCGGGGTTCTCCGGGGGCACCGGGCTGAGCTTCTCGTTCTTGACGACGTCCTCGTTGGCGAAGACGAGGTCGTCGGCGGTGAACGGCTCGCCGTCCGACCAGCGCACACCCTCCCGCAGCTTGATGGTGTAGACGCGGCCGTCGGGGCTGGTCTCGATGGTGGTGGCGAGGTTGGGGATCACCTTCGTGAAGTCCGGGTCCCAGCGCACGAGATTGTCGTACCCGATCGTGCGCTCGATCCAGGCCGCATCCGCGGGCCCGAGGATCGCCGTGCGCCAGGTGCCGCCGTAGGTGCCGATCCGGTCGACCGGCTTGACGACCAGGGGTTCCTTCGGCAGTCGCTCCTCGACCGGCGGTAGCTCGCCCGCCTCCACCAGCCGAGCCAGGCTCGGCGCCTCCTTGCCCTTGCGGTCCGGGGTTCTCTGGGCGTCGTCACGCCGGGATCGGTTGTCGGGATCGGTGGAGAGGAACTGGCAACCGGAGAGGGAGTACGTCGCCAAGACGGCTCCGCCCCACATGAACCCGCGCCGCGTGAGGGACCACTGGTCGTCGCGCCTACCGCCCATCGCACGCTCCCTGAGTGCCGGGGGTCGCGCACCTCACCGGTACGTCGCGACCCAGGACGCGCACGGCCACGCCGTGATGTGGATCACAGAATCAGGGAGAGGCCTAGCTTCTGGCAAGCGCTTCCCGTGGCAAGTCTTGGCCACACTGTAAAATTCGACCGAGTGCTCGGTTTATCAATGTGGTGCGGGGAGACATGGCCCGACGGAAGCGGACTCGTCGGCTGGCGCCGGCGATCGGGCTTCTTTTCTTGGCTCCGTGGGTGGGTGAGTTCCTGCTGGGCAGCAGCCCGATCCAGCACGCGCCCGCCGCGCTCGTGCTCCTTCTTCCGCTGTATGGCGGGGGCGCTTTGCTGATCCGCGAGGTCACGAGACGACTCGGGCGAGGCTATCCGACCATCGTCTTGCTCGGAGCCGCCTACGGAGTCATCGAGGCAGGGCTCTTGGACCAGTCCATGTTCAATCCCGCTTTTCTGGAGCCGGACAACGGGACGCTTGGCGCGCCCTCCCTGGTCCTCTCCGCCAACAACGCCCTCGGATACGTCGCGGGTCACGCCATCTGGAGCATCACGGTTCCGATCGCCGTGGTCGAGCTGCTGACGCGGGACAGAGACACCACACCCTGGCTTGGCAGGCTCGGGCTCGCGACAACGGCCTTGTTGTACGCCGTCGGCGGCGTCATCGTCTTCTCGTTCATTTACGCGGAATATCATTTCGTGGCGTCGCCCGTCCAACTTCTCGGGGCAGCCGTCGCCGCGGTCGCGCTGACGGTCGCCGCGTTCGTGATCCGCGGAGATCTCGAGACCGGGGTCAAGCCCGCCGGCCGGGAAGTCAAGCCATGGATCGTAGGAGCGGGCGCGTTTGTTGTCTCCAGCGGATTCGTGGCCCGACCGGAGAACGCCGTGGGATTGGTCGTCGGACCGGCCCTGCTCCTCGCGGCATGGTGGTTCGTGCGTCGCCTGTCTCGAGCGTCCTGGTGGTCAGCCCGACATCGGGCGGCGCTTGTGTCCGGCGCGATGCTGACGTACGCCTGGACCGGGTTCGTCGTGACCTACCTACTGTGGCCGGACGACCGGATCGCCTGGTTCGGCAACGGGCTGTTCGCCCTCATGGCGGTTGGGCTGATCGTGTGGATGGCCAAACGGACAGCGGGGGGCAACGGGACGGATGCGGGGGCGGCCGGGTCCTCGCACCGCGGCGCCGCAGGCGTTGGGTGTCAGGTCCCGTCTGGGCGGGAACAGAGCTGATCGCGCACGTACCCAGACCCACATCCTTCGGAGAACGACGTGAGCGACCTCGACGCCCAGTTCCAGGCCGCGGTGGCGGCCGTGAACGCCCAGACCGCCGACCCCGGCAACGACGTCAAGCTGCGGCTGTACGCGCTCTACAAGCAGGCCACGCTCGGCGACGTCAGCGGTCGCCGACCCGGCCTCACGAACCCCGTGGGACGAGCCAAGTACGACGCGTGGGCGTCAGTGCGGGGCATGTCGAGCGACGAGGCGAAGCGGGCGTACGTCGAGGTGGCGAGCCAGCTCCCCAGCCCAGCCTGACCAGCCCAGCCTGACCGGTTCAGCCCGACGGCCTGACCGGGCCGGTCCAACGAGCTCAGCCTGGGCGATGTCAGCGACCGGTGAGGTAGACGCCGAGCTCCCACAGGGAGAAGGCGTCCGGCGTCCAGGTGGACGAGCCCGCCTTGGCCCCGGAGGTCGGCGGCCGGCCCGTCATGGTCACCCGGACGTGGCGGGCCACCACGGGTTCGGACAGCGTGATGCGCTCGAACGGCTGCGGCTCGGGCTCGATCCGGACGGCGTCCGTCGAGTCCGCGACCCGTCGCCAGCTCCGACCGTCGTCGGAGACCTCGACGGTGTACTCCGTCGACCAGTACTCCCAGTCGAGGTCGATGCGGTCGAACGCCTGCGGCTGACCAAGGTCGACCGCGAACCACTGCGGCTCCTTGACGAAGAACTCCGCCGCCCAGCGGGTGGTGGGGTCCCCGTCGACCGCGCGGTCGGCGATGAAGTCCCGGGTCTGCCACATGCCGCCGCCGTCGGTGTTGAACGCCTCCGACGAGGCGTAGGCGTGCTTGTCCCGCGCGAGGTTCGGCGGTGGCGCGAGCGTCGCATGAGGGGTCAGCGGGATCTCCAACGCGACCGCGGCGTACGACGGCACGGTCGAGCTGAACCGCTCGCCCACGGTCGGGACCGCGACGCGGCGCAGGCCGTAGTCGCCGGGGTGGTCGGGATTGGTCGGCCCGTCGAGGATCCACGCGGCGGCCGGGCCGCGGGGCCGGACGCCGGCCACGTCGAACGACACCTCGACGTCCTCGTCGGGCCGTTTGTTCACCAGGAGGACGTGGAGCGTACGGCGGTCGGTGGACAGGCTGGCGTACGCCGACAGCAGCGGGTCGTTCGAGTTCGCCCGCACCAGGCGCGTGCCGAAGTGGTTCGCCCACAGCTCGAGCGCGTCGCCGATGACGTACGGCCGCTTCTCGGGATCGACCAGGCCGAAGTCACCACGCCCGGGCGGGTAGGGGTTCATCAAGCCCCAGTTCGCCGCGGCGTCAACGCGGGCCGTGGCGAGCGTGCCGAGCACGTCGGCCGCCCACAGGCCGTCGGGGAGCGCGTTCACCGTCCAGTCCTCTGGCCCCCACCACACCGGAGCCCAGGACCCGAGGTGGTACTCGTACGAGCGACCGGGGTGCGCCTCCCGCACCCAGCCCCGCACCCGCTCGAACTGCTCGGCCAGCGTGCGTGGGCTCGCGAGCAGGTCGCGGTAGAAGGCGTCCTTGTCGTCGGGGCTGTACGGCGAGCTGGGATTGATCGTGGTCGACGGCGGCAGCGGGAAGAAGTGGATGGACCAGACGTCCGTCAGGTGGCCGACCTCCGCGATGACCTTCCGCGAGAACTCGGGGTTCTCCGCGGTGATGTTGGTGACGATGCGGATCGAGGGATCGGCGCGCTTCATGACCGGGACGAATCTCCGCATGGTCGCGATGAACTCGTCCGCACTCATGTGGAGGTACGGCTCGTCGACAACCTCCCAGTACCGCACGTTGGCACGGCGGACCCGGTTGGTGTACCGGATCCAGTCGGCGGCGAGCTTCGGCGGTTGGTAGGGGTTGACCGAGATCTTCGCGGTGGCTCCGAGCTCGCGGGCGAGGTCGAGGAACTGGTCGTTGGTGATCTCGTTGGGCGAGTTCGGCTTGTTCCACACCCAGTCCAGGCCGAACGCTCCACCGGGGAAGACCACGAAGTTGAAGTCGAAGCGCTTCATGGCGCGCAGCAGCCGGGGGTCGAGCGCGCCGTTGACGAACGCGGTCTCGTTCCACGCCGGTACGTGCACACCGCGCAGGCGCGGGTCGATGCGGTCGACCTCGCGGGTGGCGTCCACGCTCACCGCCGCGGACACCGTGTCCTCGGCCGTGACTCGGGCCGCGACCGGCTTGAGGGCGGCTGGCTGGCCGCTGGCTGACCTGGTGGAGGCCGGCTCACCAGCCTGGACGGGCGAGGCCGGTCCACTGACGAAGAGTGCGGCCACGACGGCGAGCAGGAGGGTCGCTCGGCCAAGACCGGGACGACGGTGAGCACGGCTGCGAGGCATCCGGGCCACTCCCTTCCCGCACGGCGTGACCCCTTACCTATTCACCGAGCCCGCGCTTGTAAAGAGCTGTTCCGTACGGCGGCTTGGCGGAAGCTTTCCTACAAGCGTCCCGGGTCGAGCGAAACCCGTCCGCTGAAAAAGGAGCGGCGCCCCCGGGGAGGGCCCAGGGCGCCGCGTTGTTGGGTGTGTGGTCGCGTCAGAGGTCGAACCGGCCAGCCTTGACGGCGCTGACGAAGGTGCTCCAGCCGGCCGGGGTCACCGTCAGGATGGGTGAGTCCGCGCCGAGCTTGGAATCGCGAACGCCGACGACGCCCGGGGCGGCCGCGACCTCGACACAGTTGTTGCCATTCGCGCTGTAGCTGGACTTCTTCCAGCCGCTGAACTGCGGTGCGATCATGATGGAGTCCTTTCGATGGCGTCAGCGGCTTCCGTGAGCAGGCGCGCGCTGTCATCGGCCGAGAGCGCGGCCTTCCGGAGCCGTTCGTAGAGAAGCTCGTACCGCTGGACGTGTTCCCTGTCGGTGAGAACGAGATCCGTGGTCACGCTGTCCACCATGACTACGGTTCCATCACCTGGGTCGGGATAGGTGTAGATCGAGAACGCGCTCCTGGGCACGCTGAACGCCTCGATCTCCGTACAGGTTGGTAAGACGTAGACCCTGACCCTCTCCTCCGGCTTCGCCAGCCGGCGGAGCTGGGACGCCAGCACTGGAGCTGGCACTGTAGGCCTTCGGATGACCAGCTCATCAATAACGACCTCATACGTTGGGCCGTTTGCTCTGCGGAGCATGCGCTGGCGGTTGATCCGACCACGGACCATCGCCTCAGGTTCGATGAGCGCGCTCTTCACCCACGTGAGATCGTCGTACTGGGTCAGCGCGCGGGCGTACTCTTCGGTCTGGAGAAGCCCGGGGACGTAGGGGCACTGGTACTCCCGGATGGTGGCAGCGCCCGCCTCGAGATTCGCGAACAGCGCCTGCCGTTCCCCCATCTGCGCCGCGGTCGGCGCCCACCAGCCTCGCTCAGCGGCCTCCCGCGCGATCTCGTAGATCTGCGTCCACTTCTCGTCCGATACCTGGAGCGCGTCCAGGATCTTGATGACGTCGGCCTCGTTGGGGCGGACAGTCCCTCCCTCCAGCCGCTGGACCTTGGACCGGGACTCGCCGATCAGCTTGGCGAGCTCCTCGATCGTGAGGTTCGCGGCCTTGCGGAGCGCCGTGAGCTCACGGGCCAGGCGGAGACGTCTCACGTACGGAGAGATCACAGGTCAACCCGCCTTTCGTGGCCCCTCGACATGGCGCACATCCTACTCAGGCGGAACACAGCGATAGTGCCGGACTTTTCCTAGAAAGTCTTGCAATGCCCAGCGAGAGATGCGACAGTACGTGTGACGCGCTGACGTGAGTTTCTCACTTCAGTGCGTGACACAAGCCGGCGCGGTGGTTGGTCGACCTCGCTGATCGCGACCTCGAACCGGTGGTCGGAGTCATTGGGATGGGTGGTCCTGGCCGCCGCGCCTGACCAACCGGGTGTGCGGCGGCCACGTGCCGCTCCGGCCCCCACGGGTGTGGGTGGCCGCCGCACCTGCCACACACGGGAGGCGAGGGTGGCATGGCGACGTGGCCTGGCGACAGGACGCCTCACGACACACGCGGTGATATGGAAGGCGGCCACATTCGTGGTGTCGGCGGTGATCGGACTGGTGCTGGCGGCGGTCACAACCCGCTAGACCTCGATCTGATTGACAGCGGGATCGTCGACTGGGTGTTCGACACCTCCCGGCCCGACCTGGACGGGCTCGGCACCGCCGACCGGCACAGGTTCGCCCGCATCCTGCTGCACCCCTGCCCCACCTGCCACGCCCCACCCGGCCACCGCTGCGTCCGGCGCGGCTCCGGGGAGGAGATCCTGCGCATGGACGACCAGCACCAACCCCGCCGCCACGCCATCACAACACAGGCCACCCCACCAGCGGACGCCAGGCCCGACCACGTGTGACCAGCCTGACCAGCGCCCAGGGGGCCT